>QLAH01000029.1_pt1 | contig 196350 bp, 147 predicted proteins | sample 4693081 | NCBI WGS metagenome assembly QLAH01 (sample SAMN09425401, study PRJNA476045) | Lake water metagenome, whole genome shotgun sequencing project. | reverse complement strand
GAATTATAATAGAAGTTTTAATTATGAAAAAACAGTTGTATAGTATTTTTAGGATTAAGAATTATATTTGTATAACTATAATAGGATTTATTTAATAACCTGTATAGTTATTTTAGGACGGGTCATTTGAAAATAAGACTTCAACAAAGGGTACCACAACCCCGAACCAATATCGAACAAAACCCGAAGGAAACCCGAAGCAAACAGTAATCACAACAAAAGTCGCTACTCTCCTTTATTGACGGGCGATTAGGTAGCATTTACGCTCTTTTATAAGTGATGCAAGCTTTGCTGAGCGGTTGGGTTGAGCAGAAAACGACTGGTTTTAGGGAGAATTAGCGAAAAAGGGTACCACAACCCCCCAAGAATTTAGATGAAAATGAGAAGAAATTAGCTCCCAATGTAATAGTGGATAAAATCATTTTCTGTTTCTTGCTCGGCATCGAATTTGAGGACAAATTGGGATAACAGAAATGCTATTTTTTGTTCAATGGCTTCAAGACTGTTTAGCTCATGTAAAAAGTCAAATTGTGGGTTTACCTCTGAGAAATCATCATTGAAATAAAGTAGAATATTAGCTGTGAAATCATCATAATAGGAATGATGGGGTTGGTTTAGGAATTTTTGAAGGTGGTGGATTTTTTGGAGGTGGGTCATTTTGGTATGATTATAAATTTACACATTTCCTAAAAATAGTTCTTCGCCTGTATCAAAATCTTCAATTCTAAAATCTTCTCCACATTCATCACAGTGATAATACATTACTGTTTTATTTGGAAAGTAATCATCATTTTTTACGACAATTTCTTCCCAAGCGTCTTCGTTGCAAGTACATTTTTTGTGTTGAATAATCATAAACAAAACATATAACTAAGAGACAAAATATTTTCTCATAGTGTAAATATATATTTTTTTCTAAATTTACAAGAAATCTATTATTTTACGATTGTAATGTTAAATGTTACTTGTGCTATTATCCTTTTTCAAAATAAAATTCTTGTAACACAACGTAGTGAAAGTATGAAGTTGCCCTTAAAATGGGAATTTCCTGGAGGTAAGATGGAGTCTGGTGAAAGTGAAGAAGACTGTATAGTAAGAGAAATTAAAGAAGAATTAAATCTTAAAATTTTACCTTTAAAGAAACTCCCAAGTTTTACGTATGATTATGGAAATTTTCAAATCAATTTGATACCTTTTACAGCAAAATATATTTCTGGCGAAATTGAATTATCAGAACATAAAGCTTATAAATTACTAGACAAAGAGGAGCTTTTATCACTTGATTGGGCAGAAGCTGACTTGCCAATTGTTGCCGAATTTTTAAAACATGAACTATGAACCAAGGACTGTATGAAGAGTTAGTTACTAAACTAGTAAACTTCAAAATTAATGAATTAGACAAAGAAACATTTCATGTTAAACAAACTTCAATTGACAAGGCAGAAGCAGCACAATTACTTTCTCAACATATTGGTAAAACCATTAAACATGCTTTTTCTCTCATAAAAGGGGAAGATATTATTGAAACTCAAATAGAAATTGCTAATAAAATAATTTTATTTCTCAAGGAAGAATTAAAAAAAGAAGAATTTGAAGATGATTTAATTGAAACGGAAGGGAAAATTTTAAAAGCAGTTTTCACTAAAGTAGATAGTCATTTTAAAGATTTAGAATTACACTTAAAAGAAATTACACCTTACACAAGATTAATTCATAGTGAACTTTTTACTGGTGGAAATTCAAGTACAACTTTAGAAAGCGAATTGAGAAAGGAAATTTTATCATCAGATGAAATAGATTTATTAGTATCATTCATCAAATGGAAAGGAATTAGAATTCTTGAAAGAGAATTAAAAGAATTTACAGAAAGAGGTGGAAAACTTAGGGTAATTACAACAACGTATATTGGAGCAACTGATGCAAAAGCTGTAGAATTTTTATCATCATTAAAAAACACCGATGTTAAGGTTTCTTATAACACTGGAAACGAAAGGCTACATGCTAAAGCCTATTTATTTCAAAGAAAAACAGGTTTTCATACAGGATATATTGGTTCGTCAAATTTTTCTCGTTCAGCTTTAACGGATGGATTGGAATGGAACTTAAAAATAACAACTAAAGAAGTTAGTCATATCATTGATAAATTTAAGAAGACATTTGAAGCGTATTGGCAAAATACTGAATTTGAATTATATGATAAAAATATTCATTCTGTAAAATTAGTAAATGCTTTAAATCAAGGAAAACTTTCAAAGGAATATACATTCAATACAGCATATTTTGATATTAAACCTTTTCATTACCAGAAAGAAATACTGGAAAAATTAGAAGTCGAAAGATCAATTCATAATAGATATAGAAATCTTTTAGTAGCTGCTACTGGAACAGGAAAAACAGTTATTTCTGCTTTTGATTACAAAAACTTTAGAAATAACAATAAATCTTCAAAGTTGTTATTTATTGCTCATAGAAAAGAAATTTTAACTCAAGCAATAGCCACTTTTCATGGTGTTTTAAAAGACAATAATTTTGGTGGGTTATGGGTTGATGGGTTAGAACCAACTTCTAACGAATATGTATTTGCTTCTATTCAGACTCTGAATAATAGACTAAAAGACATTAATCTTTCACCAGAATATTACGATTTCATAATAGTTGATGAAGTGCATCATATCTCAGCAGCAACCTATCGACCCATACTAAATTACTTCAAACCAAAAGTCCTTTTAGGATTAACAGCAACTCCTGAAAGAATGGATGGTGAGAATATTTTGGATGATTTTTGCAATCGTATCGCTGCGGAAATTAGGCTACCGGAAGCATTAAATAAAAAATTATTATGTCCATTTCAATATTTTGGAATTACAGATAGTATTGATTTAACCAATGTAAAATGGGAGAAAGGAAAATATTTAGCAAGTGAATTGACCAGTTTATATACAAAAAATGATGTGCGTGTTGGTCAAATAATTTCTAATCTTGAGAAATATACGAACGATTTTAACGATGTTAGAGCACTTGGATTTTGCGTAACTGTAGAACACGCAATTTTTATGACTGAAAAATTCAATTTAGCTGGTTTAAAAGCCGAATGTTTGACCAGTAAAAATTCAAATGAAAGAGATAGAATTAGAGAACAATTCAAGAAAAAAGAATTCAATTATTTGTTTGTAGTAGATATTTTCAATGAAGGGGTTGATATTCCAGAAATTGATACTGTTTTGTTTTTACGACCTACGGAAAGTTTAACGATTTTTCTTCAACAATTAGGTCGTGGTTTGCGATTAGCAGAAGGGAAAGATTGTTTGACAGTGCTAGATTTTGTTGGAAACTCAAGACCTGAATATGACTTTGAAAGTAAATTTAGAGCACTTATTGGAAAAACTACAACGTCTGTTCTAAAAGAAATTGAAGATGATTTTCCTCATTTACCTTTAGGATGTTCTATCGTTTTAGAGAAAAAAGCGAAAGAAAATATCTTAGAGAATATTAGACGAGCTACATTACTTAATGTAAATCAACTAATAACAAAAATCAGAAATTTTCAGCATCAAACTAATTTGCCTTTAACATTAAATAACTTCTTGGAATTGAATCATATTTCAATAGAAACAATTTACAAGAAAGATAGTTGGTCAAGATTATGCCAAAGAGCTGGCGTAATTGAAGATTTTGAGAATACAAATGAAAAACAGATATATTCAGCAATTAGCAATAAGTGGCTTTCTACAAACTCAACAAGTTACTTTAATTTTATTCTAAAAATTGCTAAACAGGGATTTGGAATAAGTTTAAAAGATTTTGATGAGAACGGAAAAGCCATGTTACTTATGCTATACTATGATGTTTGGCAAAAGCAAGGAGTTTTTAAATCATTAGAAGAGGGCATTAGAGAAATTGGTAAAAATAAAGTTTTAGTAAAAGAGATAATTGAAATATTAGAAATTTTGATTGATAAAGTTGATTTTAAAGAAATTGATATTGAGTTGCCATATAAACAACCATTAAAATTGCACGCTAGATACACAAGAGATCAAATTTTAGCAGCTTTTAGATTAAGTACTTTTGATAGAAAATCCCCCAGTAGAGAAGGTGTGGCGGAGAATGTTGATTTAAACACAGAATTACTTTTTATTAATTTAATTAAATCAGAAGAAGATTTTTCTCCAACTACAATGTATGATGATTATGCTATTAGTGAAACTTTATTTCATTGGCAAAGTCAAAATTCAGCAAGACCAGAAAAAGGAAAAGGATTGTCCTATATTAAACACAAAGAAAATAACAAAAAAGTCTTATTGTTTGTTAGAGAAAAGGCCAATGATGAAAACGGAAATACTATGGGTTATGTTTTTATTGGTGAAGCTCAATTTTTAGAAAGTGAAGGGGCTAAACCTATGAATATTAAGTGGGAGTTAAATGAACCAATGCCAAATTACCTTTGGAAAGATTCTGCAAAATTATCTATCGGTTAGTAATTTACTCAATAACACAATTTATTTCAAAATAACCATTTTCAAATTCCTCTATTAATTCTTTTAATGTGTATTTATGATTTTCATCAAAAATAAAATCTTCATTGATATCAAAAAAGTAAAAGTGATTTTCTCTTTTATGAATGCACCAAGTGCTTGTTAGAATTCCTTTTCTTTTAGTCAATTCTAATCCTTGGTTTGGTATTTTTTCTAATTCAATTATTATTTCTTTAATTGTCATATTTTTAACTTTTAAAATTAATTTAATAAACCAAATCAAAATAATTCTCCAAAGCAATTTTGAATAATTCTGTTTCAAGTTTGATGAGCTCTTCTTTGTAATTCCAATCCTCAATATAGGCATCATCTTCTTGTGAGATTGGAAAACCATGAAGTTTTCGACTTAAGATATCGCACATTAAAACATCATCACAGCTGTAATAAAATGGGTAGTATTTTTCAATAAAATTCCAGTATTCAGTTGGAGAATATTCAAGTTTTGGTTTCATGTTTAACGTTTTTCAAAATTATAAAACACTAATTTATTAAGCCGCCTACAATTGTATATTTTTGAAATTTCTTTACAATATTCTGAATAAGAATTCGCTATTCCATAATGGAATAATTGTGTTTTAATGATGAGATTCCTCCTGCGTCGGAATGACAAGATGGTGGTGAGATTCCTCCTGCGTCGGACACGAGAGCTTTGCTCGAATTGGCGAAGCAATGACTAGATAGTGGTGATGTTTCTTCTGCGTCGGAAGGACAAGCTCGTATAGAAATTACAGTAGTATGCATAAAACAAACCCTGTTATGTAACAAAAAACCCCGACTTTCGTCAGGGTTGGTTTGATTTTTTAGTTCGGTTAACCAGTATAGTTGCTTTCGTAATGGAGTAGTTTTGCAAAATAATCTTTCACAAATACTTTCATTTGGTTGTTACTCATTTTATCTGCGTCTCGGGTTTCAATGTAAATTTTATTGAATTTTGGAGTCGCTTTAATTTGATTATACAATGCTGTTTTTGCTTTGGTGGGACCAAAAAGCAGTACTTCATCATAGTCTTTTATCCATTGAATTAAACTTTTGAAATACGCCTGATCGGTTTGGTTTTCTTTGTTGTGCAGTAAACTTTCGCTGTGTTGTTTACCCTGTTGGTTTACCGGTTGGGCAAAGTTGGATTCTATAGTAGTCATCAAGTATTCGCCACTTGCATTTTCATATATTTGAGCACTGGTGTAATCCATCCAAATGCCAATTCTTTTTTTCGCTTTCATGGTTTCTTTTTTAAAGTGGATAATTCATTTTTCTATCTTAAAGGTACGAAATAGTAAACAATAGTTATATTGTTTTTTGTATTATTTTACAGCCGGTTGATGATTTCTCTTTACTTTGTAACGTTTGCGGAACAAGAGGCTTAAAATGGCGTAGTAGTTCTTTTACATTACTTACGGTCAACTTTTTTTGGAATAGATTCGTTACTTTTACCTCATGCAAGTCAAAACCAAAGCCCTCGTGATTTCGGCGTTAAAGTACCAGGAGAAATCCCTGATTGTAAAGTGCTTTACCCGCTCCGATGGAGTGAAGAGTTACTTTGTGCCCAACGCGTTTTCGGCTCGAAAGAGTCAGCAGAAGATGGGTTATTTTCAACCGCTTACTTTACTGGACATTGAGGCTACGCACAAAAACCAAGGCAAGTTGGAGTATTTTAAGGAAGTGCGTATCGCTCAACCCTACATGAGCTTGCCTACCAACGTGGTGAAAAGCTCCATCGTGTTGTTTCTTTCGGAAGTGCTGCACCACTGCATTCAGGAAGAGGAAAAAAATGAGCCCTTTTTTGATTACCTCGAAACGGCGTTGCTTTGGTTGGACAGCCATGAGGAAGTGGCCAATTTTCACTTGATTTTACTGCTGGGCATGACCCGCTTTTTAGGGTTTTATCCCGATATTTCGCAACAAGACGCTCCTTTTTTTGAACTGACCGAAGGGGTGTTTACCGAGTACCACGCCGTGAGTTGCCTCTCTGAACACGAAACGGTGTTGTTTAAAAAATTGCTTTCCTTGAAATTAACCGGCGATACGAAATGTTTTGTGTCGGCAGAACGGCAACTGCTCTTGAAGGTGTTGATGGATTATTATGCGTTTCATTTGGATGGGTTTAGGCGGCCGAAGTCGTTGGAGGTGTTGGGGGAGGTTTTTTCTTGAGGAGTTGCTGAGTTGCTGAGTTGCTGAGTTGCTGAGAAACTGAGAGGCTGAGTTGCTGAGTTTTTTAACCACTAAGGGCACGATGGAGGCACAAAGAGCACAGGGACGCTACGCTTTATTTTAATAGAACACGGATTTAGAGGATTAAATGGATTTTCTTGGATTTTGATAGCTTCGATTTTTTTCTCTCACAGAAAGCACGGAAAGCATGGAATTTTGGACTTTTTAGTAGAACGCGGATTGTATAGCTTTAGTTTTTTTTCGCCAAGGCACTAAGTTGCTGAGGTTTTCTGTGGTTACTTAGTGCCTGTTTTGTAAATTTCTTGAAATATAAAGCCAGCGAGGCGGAAATTACTGCTTTGTAATTTTAAATTCTTTGGTCAATTCTGCTGATTTTACTTTAACAACATAAATGGATGTTGGAAGGTCATTTAAATTTAGAGAAACAGCTGTTTCGTTGAATTGTTCCGCCGTTACAAGTTGCCCCAATAAGTTATATACTTCTACTTTCTCGATAGTGTTGTTCGCTGTAATTGTTAATGCTGAAAATACCGGATTAGGGTAATAGTTGACATTTACAAACGCAGTACTGTCCACACTTAAATTTAACGATACAGTTACCGGAAAAGGTTGACTTCTACATTCGCCATTGTCGTTTACAGCAAAATAAGTTGCCCCATCTTCTAAAGGCGTGGAGGCATTTAACGGATTTATATCGGCTAATGCATCTTCAATGGTTGCATACCACAAAATAGTGCTTGGACTAATCACAATATCTGCCAATGTACTATCCGCTGTAAACGATTGGTTGGATTCTCCAGAAGGAACGGGAAAAGGTGTAATGTTGATGGTAATGGTTGAAGAAGTGGCACATTGACCTACTTCCGGCACAAAAGTATAAGTGGTTGTTTGGTTTGCATTTAATGCAGGCGACCATGAACCCGGTATACCGTCAAGTGACACCGTTGGTAGTGCCGGAATTGTTGCTCCTTCACAGTAGTTATTGTCTACATCAAATTCCGGTACAACGCTCAAAAAATCATGACCGGAAAAGCCCCAATTTTTATTGAAGATTAAATTGTTGATGGCAGGAATGGCTTCGGGTCCGTATTCCATAAATGTAGCCCCTAAGATCTTATTATTGGGCGTATTTGGATTGTTGTTCCAAGCGATAAGCGTTTGTGAATAGTTCTTGCAATCTAAACCTGAACGATCGAGCATTTCTATTAAATTAACAGCCGGATTTAAAGCCCAATCTCCCAAATAATGATTGAAATTTTCGGCTCTAAAAAACATACCCGACATATCGGTAACATTTGAGGTGTCCCAGTTTTCAATCGCATTGCTCCCACCATTGTTAAAAAAAGATATAGTGGGAAACGTAACAGTAAAGTTTACAAAGTCATTTCTAAACATTCTAGCCATATTGGTGACGTTAGAAGTATTCCAATTGCCAATGTTTTGGTTAAATGAAAAGGCTTGATTAAACATATCCGACATGTCGGTAACGTTTGCAGTATTCCAATTCCCGATATTTTGATTAAATAGAATAGCTCCTCTAAACATACCTGCCATAGTGGTTACATTGGACACATCCCAATTACTGATGTTTTGATTAAACGAGCTAGGTAATCCAAAAAGGAGATTGCAATCGAACATTTGTGACATATCTGTAACATTGGAGGTATTCCAATTGCCGATGTTTCTGTTGAAATCAAAAGCTTCTTTAAACATTTTACTCATGTTGGTGACATTGCCGGTATTCCAATTGCTGATGTTTTGATTAAAAGTCCGGGCACCTTCGAACATACTTGACATGTCTGTTACATTTGAAGTATTCCAAAGGCTTAGAGCTTGATTAAAATTACCACATCCTTTAAACATTCTGGATAGATTAGTGACATTTGAAATATTCCAAAAGTTGATGTTGAATGGGCCGTTTAAACTGAAATTCCCCGCAAACATATTGGCCATACTGGTTACATTTGTTAAATTGGGAATATCGGTTGCATTTACCAATTGAATGTTATTAGGAAAAAACAACCCTTCAATATTGAATGCATTTTCCATACTTATCCATTCAACGGTTCCCCATTGGTTGATTTCTGATATGGTAAATACATTGCCTTGCCCAAAAATTCTTTTAAAATTTTGAGGTTGAATGGTTAATCGGATTCTTGCATCCGGAGGTAATCCTGAGATGGTTACGGAAGGACCTTGAAACGTACCGGAACCGGAAGATGGTGCTGCCGGCGGTAAAGAAACCCAAGAATAAGCAACAGGACCGGTGGTAACCGCTCCAAAGCTTATGCTCGTTGAACTGAATACTGATTGCCAAGTTGTGATAAAAGGTTGTTGTGCGAAGCCGACAAAACCGAATAAAAAGAGGGTGAGTGTTAGTTTTATTTTCATAGCATTTTTTTATAAAATTAACTTAAAGATTGTCTGTAATTTACTTTTTAACTAAATATTTAGAGTTGTTTTAATGTCAATGGACATCAACTTTGAAATGTAAAAGAAATTTCGGTGATTTATTGATTTGAAAATTTTAGTGCTGAGCTATTTTAGGACAAGACGCTTTGCTTTTTATGGAACGCGGATTCCGATAGTTATCGGGACGGATTTGCAGAGCAAAACGCGGATTTTTGCGGATTTTATAGCTTCGCTTTTTGGATTTTATTGAGTTTAGTTTATCTGCAATGGGAGCTTGGGTTGGAAGTGAAAGAAGAGGAAAGAAAAAGGGGAAGAAATAAAAAAAGAAAACTGCCCTAAAGCAGTTTTCTAACCTTCCAAATTAATTAATTAACGATTTAAAAAAGACTGGTTTCTAAAATTCGCATGTTTCCCGGATATTGGGTATCAGCACTGTCTTCGGCAGTGATGTAAATTCGTTTTGGTTTAGAAGCGGAAACGGTTTTAAATTTTACATTAAGTTTGTTTGTTCCCACAATTTGTCCGATGTTTTGCGGACTGTTATCTTCTGATTCCAACCACACCACATAGGTAGATCTTGGAGGAGTCAAACGACTGGGTTCGGCTAAATTGGACAGTTTCAGCTCAATGTTATAGTTTTCGTTGTTGTCTTTTTTAACGATTACTTCACCTCTTGCCGCCGGTACAATTTTTGAATTTTCAAAAGTAATTTTTTTTGAACAAGCCAGCGGGATGAAAATAAACGATAATATAGCTAACAGCAGTGCAATTTTTTTATGGTTTACCAGGAATTTTAAAGTTTTCATTTTGTTTTATTTTTTCATGTTACGTTCGGCCATGGTTGAAATGGATTTTCCTAATTCGTCCATTTCTTTGTTGAATTCTATTTTAAACACTTCCCATTTATCAGAAGGACCGTCTTCATAATCTCTGAGTTTTGCTTTTAAACTGTTGTTTTTTTCTTCTAATCGAATAAGTTCCTTTAAGTTTTCTGCCTTTTGAGCTTCTTTCGATTCGTTTAATAACTGTTTTTGTTGGGCAATTAATTTTTCATTTTCATCGAGTTTTAATTCGATTCCGGCTTTAAACGTTACATAATCACTCAATGAATCTTGTTTTGATTGTTCTAACGCTTCTTGTGCTTCAACTACCTCTTCTTGAGCATTTTCCAGTTCGTTTTCTTTGTCTTTTGGTGAGGTATTACAGCTCATGATCACGATACTGGAGCATGCGATTGCAAAGGCAATTCCCATTGCGATGGCCAATAATTTGAAATTTGTTTTCATTTTATTTTCTTTTTAGATTTGACTTTCACCTTTTTTGATTATTACTATTTTGCGGTATGATCCGAATTCATGTGTAATAAAGTTTCTGCTTTGTTTTTTAAAGTAGCCATTTCTTTTTCTACTTTATTTTCTACATAGTTTTCCAATTTAGCGGCTTTGTTTTTCAATGCCATAGCTTCTTCTTTCATGCTTTTTTTAAGCCCTTTCGCCTGACGTTTCACTTTTTTTTTGAAATCATTGGCCATTTTTTCTGCGTCGTCAGCAATTTTCTGTCTGGTTTTTGAACCTTTTTCAGGTGCAAATAATAAGCCTAAGGCCGCACCCGCTAGGGCACCAAGAACCAGTGAAACAATAATTTTACCGGTATTTTTTGAATTTTCCATTTGTTGTTTTTTTAAGTATTAAAATTTATAACCAACTGTGGCTTGATACCACATGTTTTTGTATCGAGGTGTAGAACTGTTTCCGTCACCGTCATTTTTTTTGAGATCTCCCCCAAATCTTACCCCAATGACAAAATGATCAAGGTTAATGTCGGCACCGGCACTCAGCCCTATGATATTTTTAAGCAGATTGCTGTTGTCAAATTCTTCTATTTGAGTAGAAGTTAAATTGTTGCTTTTAAACTCATCGGTTTGTTTTAGTAAAAACGAAAACTGAGGACCAACTAAAATGGTAACATATTCGATGGGTTTAATGGCCACAAAAAAGGGTAAATCAATGAATTCTGTTTTTCGGGAAAGTTCATAAGTTGCCCCTAAAAAAGTTCCCGATGATTTGAATCCTTTTTGAGAGTAAAGAATTTCCGGTTGAAGGCCGAATAGTTTGCCGAATGGAATGGTACCGAAGGCTCCTGCAACCCATCCGTATCGATCATCTGCCACAAAGTCTTCGCCTTCTTCGTCATACACATTTGATAAGTTTACTCCCGCTTTGATTCCAAAAGCAAACTTGTTGCGATGGTCAATAGAGTCTGTTGATTGTGCTTTTACAACTGCTGTTGAAAAAGCCAACATTGCGATCATTATGATTGCGTTTTTCATTTTTTTTCTTTTAAGTTGAATGCGTATTAGTATGTTTTTATAGAATATTTTTCCCTTTTATGATTCGGAGAAGTATCGCAATTATGGCAATGACAAGCAAAACATGTATCAAGTTTCCCAGGTTATAGACAAAAAATCCTAATGCCCACGCAATGATTAAAATCACGGCCACTACGTATAATACATTTTCCATTATGTTGGTTTTTTAAAGTTGTAAATTCTATACAAATTTCTATCTAAACACTTCATTTTGTGTTACATAATAAACAATTAGTTTTGTTTAAATCACACCTTTTCTCTTTCTTTTTCAGCCTGTTGAATGGTTTTGTTGCTGTTTTTTATATCAGCAAAAACCAATCGAGCCAAAAGATAACTCACGGTTGATTCTGCTCCCTGATTGAGGTTTACATGGGTTCTTTCCAGCCCGTCAAAGCATCCACCGGTAACAGGGTTATATATAATTTGATGTAAATGATTGTTACCCAAAAACCAATTGAAAGCAATTTCCATTTTTTCGAGATAGTGTTGCTCCTGAAAAGATTGATAAAAGGTGTCAAGGGCTAAAATAGTATACGCCACATCTATCGGTTGTTCGCCAAAACGATTGGCGGTTTCGTCTTTTTGATACCATCCTTGGTTTGAAATGACTTTGATTTGTTGGTTTTGAAAAATTACCGTTAAAAGAAAATCAAAAGCTGATTTGGCTATTTTTCGGTATAATGAGCTATCGGTACTCAATGAAGCCATTAGTAACGCTTCCGGCAACACGCTGTTGGCATAGGTTAAATAGTTTTCAAACCATTTCCATTTTTTATGGGAAACGCCCCTGTATTTAGACACAAGGTTGTCTGCCAATTGCACTATTGTATTTTTACATTCGGTGCTGTTGTTTTTGGAAGTATAATAATAAAGTCCTTTGATTGCAAAGCTGATTGCTCTGGGCGAATGAAAGGATTGTATATGATGAAGTGATTTTTGTATCGCTTTTTCTGCTTTATTCAGTTGTTGAGGGCTGAATAAATGAGGATGAGCACAAAAATAGCCTAATGCCCAAATGGCTCTTCCGTTAGCATCTTCTAAGTTTTCGGTATTGTTTTTACTGGCGAAGGCACCGTTTTGGTTTACATAATTTAAGAAGTGACCATCATTTTGTTGGCAAAAAAGCACAAAGTTGAGGTAAATGGTCAACTGTTGTAAATCGTCAACATCTCCTGTTAAGGCGTAATGTTTGGTAAGTGCAATTAATGCCCTTGCATTATCATCAAGTGTATACCCTGAATTTAAATCAGGTTCAGCAATTTGAGCAAATTGAATCATACCGTTTGGCGTAGTCAATTTTTTAAGGTGTTTTAACGAAATGGGAGGCAATTCATATTTTAATGCTGTTTTGCGTTTGATTTGGCTGTTTTTTGTTAGATTAACATGGGCAATAGCGGTATTTTGCCAAGAGGAAGGATTAATTTTATGCAAGGCATTCAACCTCATTTCATTTAATATAGTGGGTTGTTTCAGTAAATAAATGGTAGCTTGAGCTAACTGCTCTGCATTTTGAAAGTCAACATTAATGCCTGCTCCTTGTAACCATTCTTTTGCATGCGGTATGGGAGTGGAAATGACCGGACAACCACTTGCCAGAGCATAGGCTAAAGTACCACTCACCGCTTGGTTTGGGTCTTTAGAGGTAAAAAGGTAAATTGTTGTTCGCTGTAAATAAGCCATTAATTCATCCAGAGTCACATATCGATTGATGAACCGAACATTATTTTGTAAACCTCTTTCTACTACTTTTTGATACAGTGAATCCCTATACTTTTCTCCCTCTTTTTTAAGTACTTCCGGATGGGTTTTTCCAATGATTAAATAAACGACATCCGGAAATTCCTTAATGATCATAGGTAATGCTTCAATAGCTGTTTCTATGCTTTTGCCTTCACTTAAAAGTCCAAATGTGGATAACACAATTCGATCGGACAAATGAATTTTAGCTTCCATTTTTTCAGTTGTGTCAGTGTTGATTAAATGGGTGCCATGAGGAATAACTTCAATTTTTTGTTGAGCTATACCATAATCGCTCTGTAAAATAGCAGCAGACGTTTGCGTCATTACAATAACCGAATTGGAATAATCGGTCATTTTACGCACCAATTTTCTGATTTTTGGATTAGGGTTTGGCAAGACGGTATGGAAGGTAGTGGCAATTGGTCTTTTTAAGTGAGCCATCAATTTCAATAAATGGTTGCCGTTTTCACCCCCAAACAATCCAAACTCATGTTGCAGGAAAATCATGGCTATATTGGCATCTGTATTGATCACGTTTGCCAACTGAACAAAATGTTCTTTTTCATCTGATTGAAGGCAATATTTTACTTCTTTTGGATAATTGTAATAGGTGTCTTTTGGATTTAAGGCAGCAATTTTCAGCGAAAAATTGAGTCCAAATTTTTCTTCAATTGCTTTGATTAAATCCTGAGAATAGGTGGCAATTCCACATTCTCTGGGGGGATAGGAGGTAATAAATAAAATTTCAGGTAGTACTTGTTTAAGGGCTTTGATTGGTTTTTGTTCAACCTCATTAAACGAATTGTTTACCGGCAATTTAGATTGATGACGGAGATAGGTTTCATGAGCCATTAATCTGGGGTAATTATGGGTTAGAGGAATTGCTGTCATGATTGATTTTGTTTAGCATTAATTCTTTTAATAATTCTTTTAAACTAACAGAGGCTACAGCAATGCATTTGTCTGCCGCCCCATAATAGATGTAAAGGGTGTCATAAAACAATGCCGTTCCGGTTGGGAAGACAACATTGTTTACCACTCCTTTGAGTTCATATTCAAATTCGGGTGTGAATAAAGGGTTTTCTAATCGGGCAATTACTTTTAATGGATTGTCAATGTCAAGTAAAGCGGCGGCCGCAGAATAGATATAACCTTCTGATGTGTCATATACCCCGTGATAAATGAGTAGCCAACCGAGTTCGGTTTCAATAGGTGGAGCTCCGGCACCAATATAGCCGGACTCATGGTTGATTCCAACAGGGTCTAAAATGATGTGTTGATTAAAGTGTAAAAAGTAATGGTCCCAAAAATCTTTTGTCAGTTCTTTTAAGTGATTGACCATTACTAATTGAATTCCGGGACGAATACGGTGTAAAAACGCTAATTTTCCATTTATTTTTCTAGGGAAAAACACTACATCTTTATCCCACAAATAAATGTGTTCTGAAGGTTCAAAATGTCGGACATGTCTAAAGTATTTTGCATTAATTAAATTGTTGCATTCTGCTAACCTTTTAAACTCATCAAAGGTGATTTTTGGCACAATGATGCCCTCTCTTTTGAACGTTTTTAAATCGGTTGAGGTAACTAATGCACCTAATGCATTAATTCCGTTGTAGGCAGTATAGGTTATATAGAAAGTATCTTCGATTTTTACGATTCGAGCGTCTTCAATTCCATGAGAATCTTCTTCAGCAAATGGAATGATAAGCGGTGTATCGTCGCGTTCTATGATGGCCAACGGGCCATTTAATTTACAATATCCAATGGTGGAATAATTTCCTTTTCGTACAGCTCTGTAAAGGAGGTGTAAAATTGTATCTTCCTGAAAAACTCCCGGATTTAAAACACTATCGTTCTCAAAAGGAAGGTGTGTTTTTTTTAGTAATATGCCGTGTTTTTTTATGTTTATCATTTTATTTAAATAAAAAAGTGCAGTTGTTATGCTGCACTTTAGATGACTTTTTAATGTATTCGTAGTATATTTACTAATCTACGTTGCCCATTTAATCAAGTCTAATCAATTAGTAGCAGTTTGATTTCTTCTTAAAATAAGAATCACTTCTTCTCTGTTTTTGTGCAGACGTGATTCCATTCTTTTGATTAAATCTTCTTCTCGACCTCTTTCAAATTTTACATCTGAATCAGTTAGTGTGGGAAATTTTTTCTTTAGCTCTTTGGCTTGTTGACTCCAATCTCCCTCAATTTTTAAGGCCTCTACCTTTTTGTTTTGTTTCGTTTCCATGATTACTTTTTTTTTGAATTAATAATTATTTATTGTCTAACAAAGGTGTAAATATTTGTTTCTTTATCTGTTACACCATTCCAATAAAGAATTGTATAAATCACTTATTCATAGGTTTATAAATAAAAAAAACATCCGATTAAGGATGTTTTTTGTAAAGTTTGTTAGCTTGTTAAATGTTTTCGAGATTTTTAGTTCTCCTATATTTCATTTCTTTAAAATAAGTTGGAGACAGTCCGGTAATTTTTTTAAATTGGTTTGATAAATGAGCAACACTGCTGTAATTTAAAAGGTATGCAATTTCGGTAAGGGTTAATTCATCATACAAGAGCAGCTCTTTGACTCGTTCAATTTTGTGGATGATGATAAAATGCTGAATGGTGATTCCTTTTACCTCCGAAAAAACATTAGACAAATAGGTATAATCATGATGGAGTTTTTCGCTTATGTAATCGGAATAATTCACTTTAGGCACTTCATCGGTATAATGAATCATTTCGATAATTACATTTTTGATCCGTTCAATTAAAATTGATTTTTTGTCATCTAATAATTCTAAACCGGAATAGGCTAAATTGTTTTTGAATTTTTCCAGAGTTTCAGGAGCAACATTACCTAATGTTTCAACCATTCCCAACTCAATGTTAAGATAGTCAATATCGAGTTTTTTTAATTCTTCCCTGACTAACATTTTACAACGAAGACTAACCATGTATTTAATATACAGAATCATGTTGTTTTTATTTTTTTCAACTTTAGGCGTTCATTAGTTCATTTATTCTTCATAACCGCTTTTAATTACCGTTGAAATCATTTTAAATTGTTCATTCGCATTGAAATGATGATTGGAATGAGCAGGAATAATGATGCCTTCTCCCAATTTTAATTTCAATTTTTTGTTGTTTATGGTTAATTCTGCTGCACCGTCTATGATTTGAATGTACATATCAAAGGGAGAAGTTTTTTCATCTAATTCTTCTCCTGCATCAAAAGATGAAACCGTAATGTTTCCGGTAGTTTTTTTTATGATGGTTTTGCTAACAATCGCGTTAGGCATGTATTCAATAATTTCTACTACGATATGGATATTCCCTTTTTCGAGTTCAATATTTTCATTGTTTTTTTTCATCTTGCTTTTATGTTGTTTAATGCCTTACTACCTTTTCTCTATCAAAGTTCAGCATTAAAAATGAGAGTCCGTTATAATAATTGGAATAATCGTTATATAATTCTCATATTCAGTGTTTTTTTCAGTTTTTGGACATAAAATTGTCGTAAAATGGCTATATAAACTATTGATTTTGTGGCGTTTATTTTGTATATTCTCCGTTTTCTTTTTTGGTTTTTGTTTTTTTGGAGTCATTTGAAGGATTTGGCCTTTCTATTTTTTTCAACGAAAGACAATTGGACGCCTCTTTTCCTCACAGAAATAAGAGAAAACAATTAGTACTTCCAAAAATCGCCACATTGCCCCATTGCCTAATCGCCACATTATTTTACCATATTATCTCAAAATTCCTTACTTTCGCAAATTGATTTTTTAGAACGAGAAAAAATGAGTACGAAATTCGCTGAATACAAAGGACTTGACTTGCCTACTGTGGCCTCTGAAGTGCTGAAGTATTGGAAGGAAAACCAGATTTTTGAACAAAGTGTCACCAGCCGTGAAGGGCAACCACCGTATGTGTTTTTTGAAGGTCCGCCTTCGGCCAATGGTTTGCCCGGTATTCACCACGTGATGGCTCGTGCGATTAAAGATATTTTTTGCCGTTATAAAACCCAAAAAGGCTTTCAAGTAAAACGAAAAGCGGGATGGGATACCCACGGTTTGCCCGTTGAATTGGGTACCGAAAAAGAATTAGGCATTACCAAAGAAGACATTGGCACCAAAATTACCGTTGCCGAATATAACGAAGCCTGTAAACGCACCGTGATGCGATACACCGACGTGTGGAACGATTTGACTGAGAAAATGGGCTATTGGGTGGACATGAACGACCCCTATGTAACCTATAAATCGAAATACATGGAGTCGGTTTGGTGGTTGTTAAAACAGATTTACGACAAAGATTTGTTGTACAAAGGCTACACTATTCAACCGTATTCGCCAAAAGCGGGAACTGGTTTATCTTCGCATGAAGTAAATCAACCGGGGAGTTATAGAGATGTGACCGATACGACCGTCGTGGCTCAATTCAAAACCAAACCGGAAACTTTACCGAGCTTTTTACAAGGATTTGGCGACATTCATATTTTAGCTTGGACGACTACCCCTTGGACATTGCCGAGTAATACGGCCTTGACGGTTGGACCGAAGATTGATTATGTATTGTTGAGAACGTTTAATCAATACACGTTTGAACCGATAAATGTAGTGTTGGCGAAGAATTTAGTAGGAAAACAATTGGGCGGAAAGTTCGCTTTAGCCGAGAGCGAAGCTGATTTTACGAACTATAAAGCAGAAGATAAAAAGATACCTTATCAAATCTTAGCCGAATGCAAAGGAGCGGATTTAGTAGGCATTCGCTACGAACAATTATTGCCTTGGATTTTACCGTATCAAAACCCTGAAAACGCGTTTCGTGTGATTTCAGGTGATTTTGTGACCACGGAAGATGGTACCGGAATCGTTCATACGGCTCCCACTTTTGGTGCAGATGATGCGAAAGTGGCGAAAGAAGCTACACCTGAAGTACCGCCAATGTTGGTGTTGGATGCCGCCGGAAATCCTGTTCCGCTGGTTGATTTACAAGGAAAATTTATTCAAGGATTGGGTGATTTTTCCGGTAAATATGTGAAAAATGAATATTACAACGAAGGTGAAGCTCCGGAACGCTCTGCGGATGTGGAACTTGCCATCTTGTTGAAAGAAGAAAATAAAGCCTTCAAAGTAGAGAAATACGTGCACAGTTATCCGCATTGTTGGCGAACGGATAAGCCGATTTTATATTATCCGTTGGATTCTTGGTTCATCAAAGTAACGGAAATCAAAGACCGTATGTTTGATTTGAACGATACCATCAATTGGAAACCTAAAGCTACCGGAGAAGGTCGTTTTGGCAACTGGTTGAAAAATGCCAACGATTGGAATTTGTCTCGTTCCCGATACTGGGGAATTCCGTTACCCATTTGGCGTACGGAAGACAAAACGGAAGAGGTAATCATGGGTTCGGTAGAAGAATTGTACAAGGCCATTGAACAATCCATAGCAGCCGGTTTCCAAAAAGATAATCCGTTTAAAGGATTTGAAATTGGCAACATGAGCGAGGAAAACTATGACTTGGTGGATTTACACAAGAATGTAGTGGATGAAATTGTATTGGTTTCTCCCTCCGGAAAACCGATGAAACGCGAAACCGATTTAATTGACGTTTGGTTTGACAGTGGAGCGATGCCTTATGCTCAATGGCATTATCCGTTTGAGAACAAGCATTTGATTGATAACAACGAAGCTTTTCCGGCTGATTTTATTGCCGAAGGTGTCGATCAAACCCGTGGTTGGTTTTATACCTTACATGCCATAGGAACGTTGGTTTTTGATACAATTGCGTATAAAAATGTTGTTTCTAATGGTTTGGTTTTGGATAAAAACGGGCAGAAAATGTCGAAACGTTTAGGTAATGCGATTGATCCTTTCAAAACGCTAAGCGATTTCGGACCCGATGCTACACGTTGGTACATGATTGCCAATGCGAATCCGTGGGATAATTTAAAATTTGATATTGAAGGCGTTGCCGAAGTTCGACGTAAGTTTTTCGGTACGTTGTATAATACCTATTCGTTCTTTTCGTTGTATGCAAACATTGATGGATTTACGTATCAAGAAGCAGAAGTTCCTCTAACTGAAAGACCGGAAATTGACCGATGGATTTTATCGGAATTGCAAACATTGGTGCAGTTGGTAGATGAAAGCTATGCCGATTATGAACCCACCAGAGCAGCGAGAGCGATTTCTGATTTTGTGCAAGAAAACTTAAGTAATTGGTATGTGCGATTGTGCCGAAGAAGATTTTGGAAAGGTGAATATGGCACCGATAAAATAGCAGCGTATCAAACGTTGTACACGTGTTTAATCACGGTGGCTAAATTATCGGCTCCAATTGCACCGTTTTACATGGACAGACTTTACCGAGATTTAACAAAGGCAACACATTCAGAAAATTTTGACAGCGTACATTTGGCCGATTTCCCGAAATATGTTGAAAAATATGTTGATAAATCGTTGGAGAGTAAAATGATGAAAGCACAGACGGTTTCGTCGTTGGTTTTATCGCTTCGCAAGAAGGAGATGATTAAGGTGCGTCAACCGTTGCAAAAGGTTATGATTCCTATACTTGACGAGCATCAGCGTGCTGAAATTGAAGCGGTTTCTGACCTGATAAAAGCGGAAGTCAACGTAAAAGAAGTGGTGTTATTAGACGATGCTTCGGGCGTGTTGGTAAAGCAAATAAAACCCAATTTTAAAGCCTTAGGACCTCGTTTTGGTAAGGATATGGGATTGATTGCCAAAGAGATACAAAACTTTAGTCAAGAACAAATCAACGAATTAGACCGTAACGGTAGTTATGTGCTTGTTATTTCAGGAAATTCAATAACTTTATCATTAGATGATGTGGAAATTTCTTCGCAAGATATTCCGGGTTGGTTGGTTGCGAATGCGAATGGAATTACGGTAGCGTTAGATATCACCATTTCGGAGGAATTGCGAAAAGAAGGAATTGCCAGAGAGTTGGTGAACCGTATTCAGAATTTGAGAAAAGACAGCGGTTTTGAGGTGACGGACAAAATAAAAGTACAGTTGATGAAAGATGGAATATTAGAAGAAGCCATTTTAGCCAATGAAACCTATATCAAGTCTGAAACATTAACGGAAACGTTAGTTTTTGAAAACAATTTAGAAAGTGGTACAGAAATTGAGTTTGATGACATTAAAACAAAAATAATAATTTCAAAATAGATTAACATGACAGATGAAGTAGTACGATACTCAGACGCTGATTTAGCGGAGTTCAAAGAAATTATCTTAAAAAAGATTGAGAAGGCCCAAAACGATTTGGAACTCATAAAAAGTGCCTATATGAATGATTTGAATAACGGTACAGACGATACGTCTCCCACTTTCAAAGCTTTTGAAGAAGGTAGCGAAACGATGAGCAAAGAAGCAAATTCGCAATTGGCTATTCGCCAGGAGAAGTTTATACGCGATTTAAAAAATGCTCTTTTCAGAGTAGAAAACAAAACGTATGGTGTTTGTAAAGTAACAGGTAAATTAATCTCCAAAGAACGCTTAAAATTAGTGCCACATGCTACAATGAGTATTGAGGCGAAAAATATGCAGCGATAAGTTGCTTTTTTCTAAGGTACTAAGGCTCTGAGGTGCTGAGGTACTAAGGGAATTGATTTAAAATTAGAAAATAAAAAGAGAGGACTTCAACATCCTCTCTTTTTTATTTGGGTATTTTTTAATTTAGAAATTTACAGTGCTGATAACTTCTAACGTATGGTTATCACCATAATTGTATTGTACAATTTTATTGGTTCCTACCGCAATGAGATGCGTGTCTAATGCGATCACGTCTTTTACTTGGTCATTGTAGGTGTTTTGAAGTACTAATTCTGCTGAATTGGTAGCATCAAAAACGTTTAAATTGCCATCGGCACACACATACAATACATTGTTTCGAATCCCCAAGCCATAAGGTTGGTTTAGTAAATAGGTTGAAATTAGGGTTGGGTTTTCAATGTTGGTAATGTCGATTACGTTGATTTGGTCTTCAATAGCACCACAAGTAGAACCTCCACGAACAGTAATATATGCGGTATTGGCATGCACAACCACAGGGTCACAGGCGGTTGCATGAGAGAAACCGGAAACAAAGTAAGGGTTAAATTCGTCAAATGCGTTTACGATGTACATTCCGTTGGTAGAACCGATGAATAAAAATTCTTTTTGTTTGAAAAGGGTTTCAAATATTCCGCCACCCATCCATTCGGTCATGTAAATGGATTTATCAAAAAAGGTTTGTTCCGGATTGGTAATGTTGAATACATTTAAATCAAAATTTTCAACTGTATAAAGAGCATTGTTATTGATTTGGAATTTGGCAAAAGAGCCTCCTGTTCCGATGGTACCTCCGCTTGAGCTTTCCAATATCGCAAAGGCATCATTGGCTAATACCATTTCATTGTAATCCGGTTTTTTTCTCGTTTCAATTCGAAAACCCACCATGATTTCGTTTACACCCGGGTATTCATCATACGCATAAAACTCCGCTTCCTCCGGATAGGCAGGATAAAACTCCAACACATTTTCAACGGTTCTTACTAAGGTAATATTGTTGAGGTCTGAAATATCGAACACCACTAAATCTACAAAATTATCCGCATATAAGTAGTTTCCTTTGATCGCGATATCGTGTACTCCTTCTAAATTGATGAAGATCATGTTTTGCGGATTTTGTGGGTTGGAATTATCGAAAACATGAATACCGGATTCTTGGGCTATATAAAACAATAGATTTTGTGTCACATAAATTTTACCATCCGATTGTGTTGGTTGGGCCGATTCAATGGTTATGGAATTTCTAATTTCTGATAAGGTTTTAACAATCGGAACGGCAAATTTTGCTGTTTCGTTGTTGCCTTCTTCATCGTTACAGGCGGTGAACATAAATAGACACACCGCAATTAACCAAAAAGATTTTATTGTATTCATTGGTAAGGTATTAGGTTAAACAAATGTATTAACATTTTAGATAAATAGATGCAAAAATCTCCGTAAAGTTGCGTTGAAATGCTAAAAATAAATTAAACTTTTATCAGATGTTGGCATAAATCCGTTAAAGTTTGATAATATTGTTATTTTTGCACCTTTAAATCCGAAAAAATGACTTTAAAGAAAGCTTATTTACTTGTTTTTCTTGTTTTATTAGTAGATCAGGTATCTAAACTCTATATCAAAACCAATTTTGTTTTGGGGGAAGAAATCAAGGTTTTTGAATGGTTTCGCATTCATTTTATAGAGAATGAAGGCATGGCCTGGGGTACCAAAATACCGGGAGACTATGGAAAGTTATTTTTGACTTTATTCCGTATAGTAGCCGTTTTTGGTATTGCGTATTGGCTATGGGATAGTGTTCGCAAACATAGTTCTTCGTATTTGATTGTGTCAATTGCTCTTATTTTAGCCGGAGCATTTGGAAACATCATTGACAGTGTTTTTTATGGCGTTATTTTTAACGACAGTCATCATGCAGCTTCAACATTGTTTTCAGATAATCCATATGGTACTTGGTTTCACGGAAAAGTGGTGGATATGTTGTATTTCCCTATTTGGAAAGGAAATTTACCTGAATGGCTTCCTTTTGTAGGGGGAAATTACTTTACTTTTTTTAATGCCATTTTTAACATTGCCGATATGGCCATTTCTACCGGAGTGGGTATTTTGATTGTATTCAACAAAAAAGCTTTTGGCCCGGATAAAAATGAAGCTTCTGCAGAGGAAGTTGCTGCTTAATCAAACGAATAGATTTTATTTGGTGTAACGCAGTAATTCATTTGGATATCGGAATCAAAAGTGTCTTCAATTTTTTCTTCCGGTTCAAAAAAAGACAATCCGATTTTTAGCGTTTCGGGATGACATTCCTTTAAAAAGCGGTCATAAAATCCTTTTCCGTAGCCTATCCGATGGCCTTTTTGATCAAATGCCAATAGCGGAATAAACACTACTTCTATTTTTGCAGTAGGCACTTCCAAACCGTTAACAGGTTCCGGAATATTGTATTCGTTTTTTTTGATTTTGGTGTTGTCGGTTAATAGGAAATGGGTCATGGTTCCGGTTGTAAAGTCACTTTTAGAGATTACTATTTCTTTGTCTTTTCCTGCGAGAATTTGTAAGATGAATTCGGTATCAATTTCTTTTTGTTCAGCAATGGAAAGAAAAAGATGGTAATAGGTTTTATCCCAAATGTTTAACCGAAGCAATTGGTTGGCAATGGCTAAGCTTTTTTCTTCTATTACAGTTAGCGAAAGTCTTTTTCGTAATTCTTTGTATTTTTTTCGTAATTCTTTTTTATTCATTTGGTAAAAGTAAAAAAGTTAAGAGAAAATGATGTTGTATGCTGTCTTTTTTAAAGTTAAATTTGTTTTGAAAATAAAAAGTGATTCGTTGAATCAGCTTCCAATAACAACTCAATTTAGTATGAGCATTCCTTCTTTAGAACTCCAACTTCAAACGCTACCCGATAGTCCGGGGGTGTATCAGTATTTTGATAAAGAGAGAAAGATATTGTATGTTGGAAAAGCGAAGAATATAAAGAAGAGAGTTTCGTCTTATTTTACCAAATCGCATGACAACCACAAAACGGCTGTTTTGGTGAAAAAAATTGTGGAAATCCGTCATATCGTTGTTGTTTCCGAACAAGATGCGTTGTTGTTGGAAAACAATTTGATTAAAAAATTGCAACCGCGATACAACATCAATTTAAAGGACGACAAAACCTATCCTTGGATTTGTATCAAAAAAGAGCCTTTTTCACGCATTTTTCCCACTCGAAAAATGATAAAAGACGGTTCAGAATATTATGGTCCATACACCAATTTTAAAACCGTAAATACGTTGTTGGATATGATTAAAGAATTGTATCCGTTGCGAACGTGTAATTATGATTTAAGTGAACTAAATATACGGAATCATAAATACAAAGTGTGTTTAGAATACCACATTGGCAATTGTAAAGGGCCCTGTGAAGGGTTGGAAAGTTTAGAAAATTACCAAAGTCAAGTAGATGCCATTCGGGAAATATTAAAAGGAAATTTCAAAGACAGTATTAAGGCATTTAAACAAAAAATGATGTTTCATGCTCAAAACATGGAATTTGAAGAAGCACAAAAAATCAAAGAAAAAATAGATGTTTTAGAGAATTACCAAGCCAAATCCACTATTCTAAATCCGAAGATATCCAATATTGACGTTTTTTCTATTGTGTCGGATGAATCGATGGCGTATGTCAATTTTCTTCAAATTGCTCATGGAGCGATTATTCGTTCGCATACGTTGGAAATGAAAAAGAAATTAGATGAAACAGATGAGGAATTATTAGAGTTAGCTGTAGTAGAACTTCGAGAGCGGTTTCATTTGACGTCTAAAGAATTGATCTTGCCGTTTGAATTGGATTTTGGCGATAAGATAAAAGTCACGGTTCCGCAGTTGGGTGACAAAAGGCAAATTTTGGAACTTTCCCAACGCAACGCCAAGTACCACCGTTTAGAGCAATTGAAACAAATTCAGATTGTGGACCCGGAACGGCATACCAATCGGATTATGGCTCAAATGCAAAAAGATTTACGTCTTTCCGTTGAGCCACGGCACATTGAATGTTTTGACAACTCGAATATTCAGGGAACCAATCCTGTTTCTGCTTGTGTGGTGTTTAAAGACGGCAAGCCCAGCAAAAAAGATTATAGGCATTTCAATATTAAAACGGTTGAAGGGCCAAATGATTTTGCTTCGATGGAAGAAGTGGTATATCGTCGCTATAAACGCTTATTAGACGAAAACCAACCTTTGCCCCAACTTATTATCATTGATGGAGGGAAAGGGCAATTGTCGTCGGCATTGAAAAGTTTAGACGATTTAGGATTACGGGGGAAAATAGCCATTATTGGAATTGCCAAACGATTGGAAGAATTGTTTTATCCCGGAGATTCTGTACCGTTGTATTTGGATAAAAAATCAGAAACACTTAAAATTATACAGCAATTGCGAAATGAAGCTCACCGTTTTGGGATTACACATCATCGTGACAAACGCAGTAAATCGGCATTGCAAACTTCTTTAGAAACCATTCCGGGAATAGGAGAAAAAACCATGATAACGTTATTAAAACATTTCAAAAGTGTTAAAAGATTGTCTTTGGCTACCGAAAGTGAAATTTCTGACGTGGTTGGTGCATCAAAAGCCAAAAAAATTTCCGAATTTTACAGAACAATTGTTAAATAAAATAAAGTGAATCTTTTAATGGGGTTACTTTTCGTTATGGTTTTGGTTCTTCAAAAAAGGAATCAAATAGCTTTTTTATATAAACCTGCCATCACGCTTTGCCTTTTACCCCTTACCTTTTACTTATTTCCTTCAATACTATTTGCACAGGATACGCTACCCAAACGACCTAAAATAGGTTTGGTTTTGAGTGGTGGTGGAGCTAAAGGCTTGGCACATATTGGTGTTTTGAAAGTGATTGAAGAAGCCGGAATTAAAATTGATTACATTGGTGGCACGAGTATGGGAGCTATCATAGGCGGTTTATATGCTTCCGGTTATAACGCTCAACAGTTGGATAGTATTTTTAATAATACGGATTACGATGCTGTTATTCAAGATTTTATACCAAGGTCTTCCAAGAATTTTTATGAAAAAGGGAATGATGAGCGTTATGCATTGACGTTGCCCTTTAATAAATTCAAACTGGGAATTCCTTCAGCACTTTCGAAAGGGTTGTATAATTATAATATGATTACCCGTTTGACGCATAATGTTCGACATATTAGGGATTTTAATCAACTACCAATCCCTTTTTTATGTATTGCTACTGATATAGAAAATGGACAAGAAGTAGTATTAGATAAAGGATTTTTAGCACAATCTATTTTAGCAAGCGGGGCTTTTCCATCGCTGTATTCGCCTGTTATTATAGAAGGGAAATATTTAATTGACGGTGGTGTGGTTAATAATTATCCGGCAGAAGAAATAAAAAAGCTAGGTGCTGATATAATCATTGGAGTTGATGTTCAAGATGATTTAAAAGACAGAGAATTTTTGAGGGATGCTACTCGCATTTTGGTTCAGATTTCAAATTTGCAGATGATAAAAAAAATGCAGGAAAAGAAAGAATTGACGGATGTTTATATTAAGCCTGATGTAGGAGAATATTCTGTTATTTCATTTGACAAAGGGGTTGAAATCATTGAAAAAGGAGAAATAGCCACAAATAGTGTAAAAAAACAATTATTGCCTTTAAGTACAAACTACAAAAAACCTCCGTTGAAAGAGGTAAAAACAGAAAGTGACAGTTTATTAATTAAAAGCATTAATCCAAGTAAGTTAGAAAATTACACACGTTCTTATGTAGTGGGAAAAATAAATTTTAAACCGGGTGCAAAAGTAACCTATTTTAAATTAAAACAGGGAATAGAAAATTTAAATGCATCACAGAGTTTTGGCAGTATTCATTACACTTTAGATAAAGATAAAGAAGGTGACCGATTGAATATTGGTTTAACAGAGAATCCAAATAAAACACTGTTGCGATTCGGACTTCATTATGATGGATTGTATAAAAGTGCATTATTGATTAATTTAACCCAAAAGAAGATTTTATTTAAAAATGATGTTATTTCTGGGGATTTGGTACTGGGTGATAACTTTCGATATTATTTGGATTATTACATTGATAACGGTTTTCATTGGAGTTTCGGACTCAAATCAAGGTTGAATCAATTTAACCGAAACATTACTTCTGATTTTAGTGATGGTGTATTGTTTACAGACAGCAACATCAGTACTTTAAATATTGATTTTATTGACTTTACGAATCAAGTATACATGCAAACGCTATTTGTTCAGAAGTTTTTGGTTGGAGGAGGTTTTGAATATAAACGGTTAAAGATTGAGTCAGAAACCCTTCAAAATTCAACAGCATTATTTGAAAACAGTGATTATTCCAGTTTGTTTGGCTATTTAAAGTTTGATTCTTTGGATAATAAATATTTTCCAAAATCAGGTTGGAGTTTTAATGGTGATGTGCAATATTATTTGTATTCAACTGATTATACCAACTCATTTAGTCGTTTTTCTATTGTTAAAGCCGACTTTTCAATAGCACAACGTTTATTTAAGAAAACAACATTAATCATTCAATCTGAGGGAGGGTTTTCTGTTGGTGAAGAAACGGTTCCGTTTTTCAATTTTGTTTTAGGTGGATATGGATTTTATGCGGTTAATAATTTCAGACCTTTTTATGGTTATGATTTCCTGAGTTTAGCAGGGAATAGCTATGTAAAAGCTTTGTTCCAAGTGGATGTAGAAATTTTCAAACGAAATCACTTGAATATGTTTGCGAACTTTTCAAACATAGGAAATAATATATTTGAAAATAATGAATGGTTAGACCGTCCTGCTTTTTCCGGTTATGGTTTTGGTTATGGGATGGAAACCGTTATTGGTCCTTTAGAAATCAAGCACAGTTGGTCACCTGAAACCAAAGATCACCACACTTGGTTTGGTATTGGTTTTTGGTTTTAATTGTATAGTATTCATTTTTTTACGATATTTGTGAAGCATTTTATTAAATTCACAAACTATGTTTATCATTCTTGGTTTTTTAGTAGCGTTTGGGCTGGGTATAATTGTTGGTGTTAACATCAAAAAAAACCAATTTTAACAAAAATAGTTGTTATGGTATCTTTTTGGCCCGGATTATTAGCTTATCTCCACTTCCTGATGAAACGCAATCCGGAATGAATTAATGTGTCAATTGGTTAATATGTCAATTAGCCAATTAGTTGATATGACAGTTCTTAATTGTATAATTTAAACTCACAAAAATGCCATTTTATCACCAATTAGGGAGTATTCCTCCTAAACGACATACACAATTCAGAAAACCAAACGGCGAACTTTATTACGAACAATTGTTTGGAACGGTTGGTTTTGACGGAATGTATTCTAACATGTATCACATTCATCGTCCGACTCAAGTGAAAGAAATTCGCAAGCAATTTTCGGTGGCTCCATCTATCGCCAAAGCGAACAACATGCAATCGTATAAATTGCATGGTTTTGATGTAGCACCAGAAAAAGATTATTTAGAAAGCCGTAAAATCGTCTTGACCAATTCAGATTGTCATATAACGTTGGCCGCTCCTCAAAACAAAACCCAAGACTATTTTTATAAAAACACCGATTCCGATGAAATGATTTTCATACACAAGGGAACAGGTAAGTTGCGAACTTTTTTAGGAAATATTGATTTCAAATACGGCGATTATTTATTGATTCCACGCGGAATTATCTATAAAATCGATTTTGATACAGAGGATAACCGATTGTTTATTGTAGAATCCAGACGGCCGATTTACACACCTAAACGGTATCGCAATTGGTTTGGTCAATTGTTAGAGCATTCTCCCTATTGCGAACGTGATTTACGTCGCCCAACCGAATTGGAAACCTATGACGAAGTGGGTGATTTTGTCATTAAAGTAAAAAAAAGAGATGAAATTATAGAAATGGTCTATGCTTCTCATCCTTTTGATGTGGTGGGTTATGATGGATACAATTATCCGTATGCCTTTTCCATTCACGATTTTGAACCCATAACCGGAAGAATTCATCAACCGCCACCGGTGCATCAAACTTTTGAAACCGATGCGTTTGTGGTCTGTTCGTTTGTGCCGAGATTGTATGATTACCACCCGCTTTCCATTCCTGCACCTTACAATCACAGTAATATTGACAGTGATGAGGTGTTGTATTATGTAGATGGAGATTTTATGAGTAGAAACGATGTGAAACCGGGGAATATATCGTTGCATCCGGCAGGAATTCCGCATGGTCCGCATCCGGGAGCTTATGAAAGAAGCATCGGAAAAACCGAAACGAAAGAATTAGCCGTGATGGTTGACACTTTTAAGCCGTTGATGGTGACGGATGAAGCGATGAAAGTGGCGGATGAGAAGTACTTTCAATCGTGGCTTTAGCCACTTAACCCTCAAAGGGTGTAGTAAAAAATTAATAAATAAAGTTTAACCAAATTGGTTGTTGAAATGCATTTTTAGCAATTTTATAAATTGACATATCGACACATTAACCAATTGACACATTGAAAAATAAAGTTTAACCAAATTGGTTATTGAAATGCAATTTTAGTAGTTTTCAAAAATTGACACATTGCCACATTAACCAATTGCCACATTAAAAAATTATGTCACAAGAAATAAAATCAGTAGAATACGGACTAGAAAAAATATTTGAAGGAGCTCAAGATTTTCTTCCTTTAATGGGAACCGATTATGTAGAGTTTTATGTTGGGAATGCCAAACAAGCAGCTCATTTTTATAAAACCGCTTTTGGATTTCAATCGTTGGCGTATGCCGGATTAGAAACCGGAGTGAAAGACCGAGCTTCGTATGTGTTGAAGCAAGATAAAATCCGTTTGGTATTAACCACGGCTTTAAAAAGTGATTCGCCTATTGGCGAACACGTGAAAAAACATGGAGATGGTGTAAAAATAGTAGCTCTATGGGTAGAAGACGCACGTAAATCGTTTGAAGAAACCACCAAACGAGGAGCCCGAGTTTTCATGGAACCAACGGTTGAAACAGATGAACATGGCGAAGTGGTTCGTGCCGGAATTTATACGTACGGCGAAACCGTTCATCTATTTGTGGAACGAAAAAATTACAAAGGAACTTTTCTTCCAGGTTATAAAGAAATGAAATCGGATTACAATCCTACTTCAGTTGGTTTGAAATATATTGATCACATGGTTGGAAATGTAGGTTGGAACGAAATGAATACGTGGGTAAAATGGTATGAAGATGTAATGGGATTTGTGAATTTCTTATCGTTTGACGACAAACAAATTACCACCGAATATTCCGCTTTGATGAGTAAAGTGATGAGCAATGGAAACGGTAGAATTAAATTCCCCATCAACGAACCGGCAGAAGGAAAGAAAAAATCACAAATTGAAGAATACTTAGATTTTTATGAAGGTCCGGGTGTGCAGCACATTGCCGTAGCCACCGATGATATCATTTCTACGGTAGCTGAAATGCGAAAAAGAGGTGTGGAGTTTTTGAGTACTCCACCACAAGCCTATTACGATGCCATTCCGGAACGTTTAAAAGACCACATGTCGAAGTTTAAAGAAGACATCAACGAACTTCAAAAATTGGGCATTATGATTGATGCGGATGAGGAAGGCTATTTGTTGCAGATTTTCACCAAACCGGTGGAAGACCGACCAACCTTATTCTTTGAAATCATTCAACGGATGGGAGCTAGAGGATTTGGAGCCGGAAATTTCAAAGCGTTGTTTGAAAGTATCGAACGCGAGCAAGCATTAAGAGGAACATTATAAATCAAAATTTAATTAAAATTTCCGTTAGGTAGTTGTTTTTGAAACGATTACCTAGCGGTTTTTTTATGAAATGGTGTAAAGTTTGTCAAATTATAGTAACAAGTTAGAAACAAAAACAGCTTAAAATTACGAATAATTAAATTTTAGCCTATCAAACGAGTGGTTTTTTATCAAAATTGTGTTAAAGTAAAAAAACGAATAAATATTTCGCAACAAACAAATTATCTTTGCACACGCAAAAAGGAGGAGTGGTTACCTTCTTAGAGTAATATAAATTTTCATAATTTATAGTTTTTTGGTTAGTTAATTAGCATACAGCCCAATTGGAAACAGTTGGGCTTTGTGTTTTGTGTTGTATGGTAATGTGTCATGAGTCAATTAGTTTTACAACAAATCATTTCATTTGGATATGGTTTAGGAGGAAAGATTTTGTTATTTTTGGAGAGAAGAGAGAAATGTGGGAGTTTATGAAAAAGTGTTTTTCAGTTTTTAAATTGTTAAGCTTCTTGAAAAGAGTTGTGAACTAGAGTTGATTTTAACCAACAAGTAATAATAGTAGAATAAGTTAAATATGAAAAAAATAATAATTTTGATACTTTTTGTATCATTAGGTTGTTCAGATAGTGAAGACAATTCAAATGGTTTGATGATGAATAAAATTGTTGGAGATTGGAAATTAGTGGGTTACTATGATGATGAAGAAGATCCCGAAACGGGTTTTAATTATCATACAGTTGAAAATGGTTTTGAAACTACTTTTAGACAAAACAAAACTTTTGAAACAACATTTATACCTTCTGAAACATATAGTGGAAAATTTAACATTGCAAATGATTCAATTCTAACTTTTAATTATACTATTACGCCATCAGGCATATCAAACCCGGAACGATTTAAAATTCTTATACTTAATGATAATGTACTAGAATATATCGCACCGGGAGCGATATTTGGGCCGCAATTGCGTTTAGAAAGAATCAATAATCCTTAATTATTTTCTTGTGAAATTTAGTTGTAAAAAGTATGCTTTTTTTGGTCTAATTTTTTTGGTCTTCGTCAATTGTTCTGATAACAATGATAAACAGACTTCATTTGATATTACTCCTATTTTAGGAAAATGGCAATATGTTGAGTATTTGGATTATGACCCACCAGGGCCATATTTAATTGATAATGGACCAATAATTGAATTAAAAGCGGATGGTACATTTGTATCTCCTGAAGTGCCCAATTATCCAAATGGAACTTTTAGTGTTTCATCCGATAGTATTATAACTTTTACGTCTCGGTTGAATGAAACAACGTATAGTAAAAAGCAAAAAATTAATTTTTATTCTGAAACAGAAATGATTTTAGACAATGATTTATCACCTCCCGGTCAAATTGGATGTATAGAAGGTTGTGCAGAAAGGTATGCTAAAGTTGATTAAAGTTTATCAATATAAACATGGAGTAACCCGAAAAGTAAATTTCTTTTCGGGTTTTTTTCTATTTCCACTTTTTTACCAGCCTCAAGAAGGGTTCTCTTGAAATTAATACTAAGTTCTGCCAATCTTAAAGTTTAAAGATTGACTTCTCATTAACAAAACAACCCCCTCAAAAAACCATTAAAAGTCAACCTTTTTTTGAGGTCATTTTTAGTTTTAGTACATTTGGAACAGAAATTGTAACGCCTTTTATCAAAAAGACGATATCACATGAAAAAATTACTTTTTTTACTACTGTTTTTTATCACTACCGGGTTTAGTTCTCAAGGGGTTCAGCCACCTAAAGAGGATGCGTTTGATGTAGGGGAATGGTTTAAATTCCGCATTCATTACGGTATGATTAATGCCGGAATAGCAGAGTTAAGCGTTCATGAAGCGGTTAGAAACAACAAAAAAGTATTTCACGCCAAAGGTAGGGGATACACTACCGGCATGACCAAGTTTTTCTTTGAAGTAGAAGACGATTACCAAAGTTATTTTGACAAGCAAACCGGTAATCCGTATCAGTTTGTGCGGAAAATTAATGAAGGCGGCTACACCAAAAATCAAGAAGGGTTTTTTAATCCGCAAAAAAATACGGTTTTGGTAAAAGACTATAAACACAAAACCGAGAAAACTTTTGAAGTGCCTAATAATGTACAAGATATTCTATCTACTTTCTATTATTTGAGAAATCATCCTCGAGTAGATAAATTAAAAGTTGGTGAATCGATTGATATTGATATGTTTTTTGATGATGAAACGACTAAATTTAAGCTAAAATTCATTGGTCGTGAAGATTTAAAAACTAAATTTGGGGTCATTCCAACCATGATCTTTCGTCCGTATGTGCAAGCCGGTAGGGTTTTTAAAGAACAAGAAAGCCTAACCGTTTGGATATCAGATGATGACAATAAATTACCCATTCGTATCAAAGCCAGTTTGATGGTGGGTTCGTTAAAAGCAGATTTGGAACAATTCAAAGGATTAAAACATACCTTTACCGTTAAAGCAAAACCGTAATGAATACAGCACACGAAGAAATTCTTGAAAAACTAGAAGAAAAGTTTCAAGCAATAAACCAAAAAACCGAAACACATTTAGAAGGACTTTTGTGGGCTAAACCGATTACGTATTGGGATTATATTCAAACCGATGCTTTGTTGAATTTACAAACGCAACGCACCACTTTGCCGGATGAAATGGTGTTTATCATGTATCATCAAGTGAATGAGTTGTTGTTTAAGATGATATTATGGGAAATAGAACAAATTTGTCATTCATCCACCTTAACAACAAGTGTTTTTACTGATAAATTGATGCGTATCAGTCGCTATTTTGATATGTTGACCACTTCTTTTACCATCATGAAAGACGGAATGGAAGCTGAGCAATATATGAAATTCCGCAACACGTTAACTCCGGCCAGCGGTTTTCAAAGTGCTCAATACCGCTTGATTGAATTTGCTTCAACCGATTTAATTAACTTAATAGATTATCGATTTAGAGCCACAATTGACCGAAATACGCCTTATGAACACGCTTTTGAGCACCTGTATTGGCAAGCTGCCGGAAAAGATTATCAAACCGGTGAAAAATCATATTTAATTTTAGCCTTTGAGAAAAAATATAAGCAGGAGTTTTTGCGTTTTATGGAAGAATACAACACTATCAATCTATGGCGTAAATTCAAACAGCTACCGCAAGAAGATCAGCAAAACAAGGAATTGATATCAGCCATGCGGCATTATGATTATACGGTAAATATTACTTGGGTGATGGGGCATTATTATGCGGCTAAAAAGTACATTGAAAGCGGACAAGGAAGTGGAGAAGCCACGGGGGGTAGTGATTGGAAAAAATATATGTTGCCAAAGTATCAACGCAGAATCTTTTTCCCTGAATTATGGTCAGCAGAAGAATTAGCGGTTTGGGGCGAAAAAGAAAGTGTATAATTGAATTAAAAAGAAGAAATTGAAATTACATAAAATACTCCTACTGGGTGTGGCTATTTTTTTCTTTTCCTGTGAAAAAAAGGTAGATCAAGTAGAAATAGAAAAAGATATACAGAAAAAAATCCCGATTGTAGTAGAATTTGGGTTTACCTTGAATGATTTTCAGGTGGTGCAAGATACCATTAAAACCGGCGATACCTTCGGTAAGCTCCTCGAAAGTTATAACATTGGTAATTTTAAAGTGCATGAAGTTACCGAACAAATCAAAGATAGTTTCAACATGCGGGATATTCAAGTAGGAAAACCGATTACACTTCTAAAAGCAAAAGAAGCTCCGCATCAATTACAAGTTTTTATTTACCAAAAAGACAATATTCACTATAGTGTTGTTGACTTTAGAGATACAATTGTAAAAGCGTATAACAAGCAAAAACCCATTACGATAAAAAAGCGAACGATTGCTACCGCTATCACCGGTTCATTGTCTGAAACCTTGAATAAAAACGGAGTAGAAGCCGGCGTTGCTAACAATTTAGCTAAGATTTACGAGTATTCTATTGACTTCTTTAAAATTCAGAAAGATGATAAATTTGCGGTAACGATGTATGAAAAGTTCATCAACGATACCGTTTATGTTGGAGTTGATCGTTTAGAAAGTTCATTTTTTGAACACAAAGGCAAACGAATTTATGCTTTCCCATATAAAATAGATAGCCTTGCAAAACGATTTGAGTACTACGACGAAGAAGGGAAAGGTTTAAAAACTATGTTTTTAAAAGCTCCTTTGGATTATTTCCGTATTTCTTCACGGTTTTCACCCAAACGTTTTCATCCGGTGCAAATGACTTGGAAAGCTCACAAAGGAACTGATTATGCTGCTCCACACGGAACACCGATTAAAACAACCGCTTCCGGAGTAGTTGAACGAACGGGTTATACCGCCGGAAACGGAAATTATGTTAAGGTAAAACACAACGGAACTTATTCCACTCAATATTTACATATGTCCAAAATATTGGTACGACAAGGACAACGTGTAGAACAAGGTCAAGTTATTGGTAAAGTAGGAAGCACGGGGTTGGCTACCGGCCCGCATGTGTGTTATCGTTTTTGGAAGAATGGTGTACAAGTTGATCCTTTGGGGCAAAAACTTCCGAATACAGAACCCATGAATGCGAAACACAAAGCAAAGTATTTAGAATACATTGCACCGTTAAAGAAAGAATTAGATAGTATAGCACAACAAAAATTAAAATAAAATGGCGTTAAAGAATATTAATCCGACACAGACAAAAGCATGGGAAAACCTTCGAAATCATTTTGAAGAAATGCAAACGGTAACCATGCAGGAATTATTTGAAAAAGGTCCGAATAGAGCAAACTCATTACATGTTCAATGGAACGATTTTTATGTTGATTATTCGAAAAATATAATCAATCAGGAAACGATGAAGCATTTGATTGACTTGGCTCATGAAGTTGAGTTATCGGACGCCATTCAACAATATTTTAACGGTGAAGCGATTAATCAAACCGAAAACAGAGCGGTTTTGCATACGGCTTTGCGATGTCCGGCAGAAACGGTTGTAAAATTGGACGGCATTGATGTTATGCCCGAAATTCAAGCGGTTAAAAATAAAATTAAAACGTTTACCAATGAAGTTATTTCAGGTGTTCGAAAAGGATTTACCGGAAAAACATTTACCGACATTGTAAACATTGGAATTGGTGGTTCAGATTTAGGACCTGCTATGGTTACAGAATCATTGGCTTTTTATAAAAACCATTTAACGGTACATTTTGTTTCCAATGTTGATGGCGACCATGTACAGGAAGTGATTCAGAAATTAAATCCTGAAACTACGTTGTTTGTGATTGTTTCAAAAACGTTTACGACACAAGAAACACTTTCTAACTCTGAAACCATTCGTAATTGGTTTTTACAATCGGCTACTCAACAAGATGTGGCGAAACACTTTGTGGCGGTTTCTACCAACGTGCAAAGAGTAACCGATTTTGGTATTCATCCGGATAATATTTTCCCGATGTGGGATTGGGTAGGTGGACGTTTTTCATTGTGGAGTGCGGTTGGATTATCCATTAGTTTAGCGGTTGGGTATGATCATTTTGATGCGTTGTTAAAAGGAGCCAATCAAATGGATAATCATTTTAAAAACACTCCATTTGAGCAAAATTTACCGGTTATATTGGCCTTGTTGAGTGTTTGGTACAATAATTTTTTTGGTGCCGAAAGTGAAGCATTGATTCCTTATACGCAATACCTTCAAAAATTAGCTCCTTATTTACAACAAGGAATCATGGAAAGTAACGGTAAAAGTATTGATCGAGGTGGCAACCCTGTTCAGTATCAAACCGGAACCTTGATATGGGGAGAACCCGGAACCAATTCTCAACACGCCTTTTTTCAGTTGATTCATCAAGGAACAAAATTAATTCCTACTGATTTTATTGGGTTTATTAAGCCATTACACGGCAATCAAGACCATCATGACAAATTGATGTCGAACTTTTTTGCTCAAACAGAAGCTTTATTAAATGGAAAATCTGCTGAGCAGGTAATAGCCGAATTTAACAAACAAGGTTTAAGTGAAGAAAAAGCAGCTTATTTATTGCCGTTTAAAATCTTTTCGGGCAATCGACCAACTAATACGATATTAATCAATCAATTAACTCCGGAAAGTTTGGGCGAATTGATTGCTCTTTATGAACACAAAATATTTGTGCAAGGGGTTATTTGGAATATTTTCAGTTATGACCAGTGGGGAGTGGAATTAGGAAAACAATTGGCCAATTCTATTTTGGATGAAATACATTCGGGCGAGGTAAAAACTCATGATAGTTCTACCACTACATTATTGCATTATTTCTTAAAAAATAAATGAAAATTTAATTTTTGTTATAATTAATAGGAATCTACATCAATAATGTTAAAAATTACAATTTTTGTTTATATTTGTCTTTCAATAATTTAAAATAAAAATGTACGAATTACTTTTAAAATTGCACTCTTGGTGGGCTTGGTTGGCCATGATTGTTTTGTTTGCCGGAATCATAAACGCCCTAATGGGCTATGGAGCAAACAGAGATTATGAAGCAAAAGATTTAAGAATTTCACTATTCGGATTGATTTTTACACACATTCAATTGGTTTTAGGGTTATTACTTTATTTTGTTTCGCCAGTGGGTTTAAAAGTGTTGGGAGAGATGAAAAACGAAACATTGCGTTTAACATCACTTGAGCATCCTTTAGTCAATATTATTGCTATTGTTTTAGTCACAATTGGATGGTCTCAACACAAAAAAGCACACATGGACGATAAGTTTAAAAAGATTTTAATCTTTTATTCTTTGGGATTCATTTTACTAATGAGCCGAATTCCTTGGGTTTCCTGGCTGAGTTAAAGTTAAAACAACCACGCACTGCGTGGTTTTTTCATTTTTGGAATGTATTTTGATTATTGAATTACCATAAAAAACAAAAAAGCTCATGAAACATAAATGGATAGTTGGTATTTTAGGTATTCTTTTTTTAGGATTATTGAGTGGTTTTTCTCTAAAAAATAAAGCTTTTCGTGGGTCCTTATTTTCAATTACAACCGTAAATGACACGTTGAAAAAGGATACTATTGTTGTTGACACTATTCAAAAGGAAGGAAATTTAAAATTTACATTGCTGAAAAAAGGGGCTCACGCCTCTTATTATGCCGATAAATTCAACGGAAGAAGAACGGCAAGCGGAGAACGATTCGACAATCAAAAATATACTGCTGCACATCGCACACTCCCATTTGGTACTAAAGTAAGAGTAACAAACGAGGCCAATGGAAAATCAACCATTGTTAAAATTAATGACAGAGGTCCTTTTACCAAAGGGAGACATATAGATTTAACCAAAAGAGCTTTTCGTGATATTGCCCGACATCATGGATATGGTTCAATGAAGGTAACCATTGAACTGGTAGAAGAAATAAAAGATTCTCAATAGTTAAATAGAAAAAGGGGACTTTATTTTTTCCAATTTTTAAAAGGATTTTTACTTAAATAAGCATTGTAATAGCGTTCGTCATTGGTTACTTCTTCGCCCAGCCAGTATGGTTTTTCAAACGATTCTGTTTCTGATTTTAGCTCAATTTCAGCCATTATCAATCCTTCATTATCACCATAAAATTCGTCTACTTCAATAATGTGATTACCGCATCGAATATTGTATCTGGTTTTTTCAATCACACCTTTTTCGCATAACGGTAACAACAATTCAGCTTCATAAACCGTAACTTCTTTTTCCCATTCCAAACGAGATAAACCGGATTCATTTCCTTTTCCTTTGATGGTCAAATAGCCTTTGTTTCCTTTGATTCTAATTCGAACTGTGCGTTCAGGGTCAGAACATAAATAACCTTGCACAATTCTGTTTTGTTGAAATGCTTCTGCTTTAAACGCCTCAGAAACCACTTTAAATTTTCTTTCTATTTCTATCATAGGTAAAGGATAATCTTAGCGAAAGATACATAAATTTGTGGTATGGAAACACCTCTTCAACAACGAAAAATCATTCATATTGATATGGATGCCTTTTATGCTTCGGTTGAGCAAAAGGATTTTCCTGAACTAAAAGGAAAACCACTCGCTGTTGGCGGAAGTGAAGTAAGAGGCGTCATTTCTGCGGCCAGTTATGAAGCCCGAAAGTTTGGTGTTCGAAGTGCAATGAGTGGCGTATTGGCTAAAAAACTGTGTCCGGAACTAATTTTTGTTCGCCCACGATTTGAGCGATACAGTGAAATTTCGAAGCAAATTCGAAAGATTTTCTATGAATATACTGATTTAGTTGAACCGTTGTCATTAGATGAAGCCTATTTGGATGTAACCCAAAATAAAAAAGGGAATCCCAGTGCTACTTTATTAGCTCAAGAGATTAGAAAACGTATTTTTGAAGTAACCGGATTAACCGCTTCGGCCGGAATTTCCGTGAATAAATTTGTGGCCAAAGTAGCTTCAGATTACAACAAACCAAACGGTCAAAAAACAGTCAATCCGGATGAGGTGGCTACTTTTTTAGAAGCGTTAGACATTAAAAAATTTTATGGAATAGGTAAAGTTACCGCTGAGCGAATGTATCAATTTGGTATTTATACCGGAATGGATTTAAAAAACCAAAGTTTAGCTTTTTTAGAAGAACATTTTGGAAAAAGTGGCGGGCATTATTATTACATCGTTAGAGGTATTCATAACAGTCCGGTAAAGCCAAATCGTATTTCCAAATCGGTTGGGGCTGAGCGAACGTTTAACGCCAATTTATCCTCGGAAGTGTTTATGGAAGAACGATTGGAAAGTATTGCTAAAGAATTGGAAAAACGATTACAGAAGTATAAAATAGCCGGAAAAACGGTAACCCTTAAAATCAAATATTCCGACTTTACCTTGCAAACCCGAAGTAAAACCTTGCCTTATTTTATTTCAGAGAAATCATTGTTGTTGGCTACTGCAAAAGAATTATTGTACCAGGAAAAATTAAAAGATTCGGTTCGTTTGTTGGGTATTTCACTGCATAATTTGAATACGGAAATCAAGAAAACGGTTGCGGTTCAATTAAAATTTGAGTTTTAATTAATTGTTTTTCCAATGTATTTTTTTGGAGATTACGTGATTATCAAAAATTATTTTAACGAGATAGATTCCATTTGGTAGCGTTAATTCCTGTAAAGACCAACTGTTTTGATCTTGTGAATCGTTTGTGGCTAATTGTTTTCCGAGCACATCATACAACACACACGAGTGCCACTTTTCATTACTTTTGATAATAAGCTCTTTAGTTGAAGAATGAAAAATAATTTCAGGTTGAAATAGAATTAATTCATCAGTATTTAAAATTGTTTCTTCACAAATGGGGGTTTCTTCGTTTTCATCCGTATAAAAAAGAGTATAGTTTTTATAAAAGCAGGTAAGTGAGCCAACACTATTTAGTTCCGGATAACCACCGGGAGCATTAATGATGGAAAGCGAACCTACCCCTTCAACCCAAATAGCATTTTGATTAGAAACCGTATTTTCGGGATGCGGAGAGAAGTAAAAGTACCTTCTTATTTCAGTTTCTTGAAACGAACGATTTCGTATCGAATCCAACACAAACAATCCGCCTTCTGCCGGGAAAGGGCTTATAGGGTTTTTCATTTCAAAGGTATCACCTTCTTCTAATGAAAAATCATAAAGCAAATAGGTATCAATTCGATTGGGGTTGATTTTCGTTAAAAACACCTTTTTTTCTTCCGTATTTTCACGGAGTAAAAACGTTCTGGAAATATAATGATAACCGTCTAAAATTTTATGCGAAAGACCATTTACAATCGTATCGCTGTTAGTGTAATAAATATCAGTTAAACAACCATTATAACAAGTGGTAAAATGCCATTCGTTATGGGTATCCAATAAAGGTTGGTAGGCTTGAGTATATCCATTTACTGAGAAGAAAAGTGTTAAAAGATAGGCGTTTCATTTTGATGCCATATACCAAAAGCAACTAACTTTTTAAACTTCAACAAAAGTTAAACTTTTTTTGTTTAAGTTGATATGAAAAAATAAACTATACATTTGGTTCAAATTTAAAGATCATGGCAGAATTATCAACCTATGACAAGGGATACTCTAGTTATATTTCAAAATTGTCAATAAAAAAATTACCGCTCATTTGTTGGAATTTCTATAGTGAATTTTCCGGATTATTAAATGCGTGTCTTTCTGATCAAAATCAATTGAATCAAATAGCTGTTGCTCAACAATGGCAAACCAATCTTCACTTGAATCAAATGATGCAACACGACACGGTTGTGGTAGTGACGTGTCCAAAGTTAAAAATTGTGTATGCTACGCAAAACATGATTCACATGAATGGATACCAACCTAATGAAGTCATCGGAAATTCTCCAAAAATGTTTCAGGGTGAAGCCACTTGTCCAGAAATATCAAGGGAAATTGGTTTAGCGGTTCAAAATAAACAGCCTTTTGATAAAGTAGTGACCAATTATTGCAAAAACGGTTCTCTATACCAATGCCATATTCAAGGTTTTCCAATGTTTAATAAATCGGGAGAACTAGTGAATTTTATTGCATTTGAAAGAGCTGCTTAAAAGAAATCTTTACATAAAAAATGCCTCAATAAGTGTATAACTTTTGAGGCATTTTGGCATTTATAATTATATTCAATGATTAATCCCTACTCGAAATCTTAGAAAGCAATCGCAAAAACTCTACATACAACCAAACCAAGGTAATCATCAATCCCATGGCACCAAACCATTCCATGTATTTAGGCAATTGTTTTTGAGCTCCTTTTTCAATTTGATCAAAATCCAAAAATAAATTTAAGGCCGCTACTACAATCACTAAAACGCTAATGCCGATACTCATCAACGAATTACCATAATGTACCGGCTGAAAGCTGGTAAACATACTCAATAACCACGTAATAAGATAGTAAATAGCAATTGTAATCGTAGCCCCAATCACTACTGATTTGAATTTTTCCGTAACGGTTACCACTTTATACTTATACAACATAAAACATACTAAAAACGTGGTAAATGTTGCTCCTACAGCCTGAATCACAATTCCGGGATACATCGCTTCAAAAATGGCGGATAATGCCCCAATAAATAATCCTTCAAACAAGGCATAACCAGGAGCCAAATAAGTGGATAAATGCGGTTTAAATGAGGCAATCAGCACGAGTACAAAACCAATTAATCCACCGCCAATTAAAAACGGCATCGGATTGTAGCCGGTTGCTGTCATTGTCCACGTTAACGTAGCGGTTACTACCAATATCAGCAACATAATAAGACTTTTATTAATGGTGCCGGAAATGGTCATGGTCTCGTTGTAATCAATAATTACGGAACGATTTCCTTCTTCATCTACTTGAATAACTTGCGGTTTTTCAAACGATTTGTTCTTCAAAAACGGATTGTTGGATTGCATCTTTTTTAAATTTAAAGTGGAAAGATAAAAAAATTATCCAATATCAGACACTCTTAACGTGTTTACCATTCCTTTTTCTGCAATTGGCATGGCAGCTAAGTTGATCACCATGTCGCCTTTTTCGACAAATCCTTTTTGTTTGGCTATTTTATTTACATCTTCCACCGTATCATCTGTACTGGCAAACTTATCATAGTAAAATGAACGAACGCCCCATAATAAATTCATTTGCGTTAAAATTCTACGGTTAGAGGTAAACACTAAAATGTGAGCACTCGGACGCCAAGCTGAAATTTGAAATGCGGTATAACCACTATTGGTTAAGGTAGATATAGCTTTTGCTTTAATTTCATTCGCCATAATGGCCGCATGATAACAAATCGATTTGGTGATGAATCGTTTCGTTCTCACGTGGGGCGGATTTTGCGGTACTGAAATCAACGGACTATCTTCTACAGAACGAATAATTTTGGTCATCGTTTCGATTACTTCTACAGGATAATTACCTACCGAAGTTTCACCGGAAAGCATCACTGCATCGGCACCATCCATTACGGAGTTGGCAACGTCGTTTACTTCCGCACGGGTAGGCGTTAAACTGGTAATCATGGTTTCCATCATTTGTGTAGCCACTATCACCGGAATACGAGCTGTTTTAGCTCTATGAATTAATTTCTTTTGAATTAACGGCACTTCTTCTGCCGGGATTTCTACTCCTAAATCACCACGAGCTACCATTAAACCGTCGCAAAAAGCCACAATTTTATCGATATTTTCTACCGCTTCCGGTTTTTCGATTTTGGCGACAATCGGAATTTTATAAGAGGAATGTTTGGTAATCAAGTCTTGTAATTCCTCTAAATCTTTTGGTGTTCTCACAAAAGAAAGTGCAATCCAATCCACTTCATTTTCAATGGCAAATAAGGCATCTTTAATGTCTTTTTTGGTTAAAGCCGGCAATGAAACTTTTGTATTGGGAAGGTTTACACCTTTTTTAGATTTTAATGGCCCACCTTGAAGCACTTTACAAACCACTTCCGTAGTTCCATTGGTTTCCAGGGCTTCAAAAATTAATTTACCGTCGTCTAATAATATTTTTTCACCCGGATTAACATCGCTAGGAAACTCTTTATAGTTCATATAGACTCTTTCCGCCGTTCCCGGAACATCTTCCGCCGTTTGAAAAGTGATAATATCACCTTTGTTGACCACTACATCTTCTTTCATTACACCTACTCGAAGTTTTGGGCCTTGTAAATCGGCAAGAATGGCAGTTGTATATCCAAATTCTTCATTCAACCCTCTGATGATGTCAATTCGTTCTTTTACATCAGCATAATCGGCATGAGAAAAGTTAATACGGAACACATTTACTCCCGCATCTACCATATCTTTTATCACTTCTTTACTACTGCACGAAGGACCTAGTGTGGCTACAATTTTCGTTTTTTTGTTAAGTGGCATATTTGGTTAAAATATTAAATTATTTTTAGATTTTAGTTTGTCGTATTGAATGGCATAAACCGTAGAAATTTGGTTTATTTTTTTCAGTTGATGAATGATTTTAATGGTGTTGATTTGTTTTTCTTCTCCTTCAATTTTCAGAAAATAATCTACTTTTTTCAGTTCCGGTAAAAAATAAGCATGTGAAGTCATCCCGCCATCATTGGCAAATAATCCTGCTGAATTAGAAGGAGATTGAACCTCTTTTTTGTTTTCGATTAATGTCCAAACCATATCGTTTTTCTCATCTTCAAATAAAAAAGCGGAGAAAGCTGTTTTTTGAATCAAAACGCCTTTTTGAGATTTGCTCAATCGGGTTTGCAATTGTTGGTTGACAAAATATGCAATACGGAAATTTTCTAAATGAGAATGGATGGCGATTAATTGAAAATCAGCTTCTTCGAGATCGTCAATAAAAAGTTTATGAATGGCCATCTTTTAAGTAAACAAGATGTAAAGATACAGTTTTTGGCTAAAAAATGCACGTTAGGGTTCTATCTTAACTTAATTTTATTAACGAAAACGATGTAGTTTTTTATCAAATTTATAATTTTTTACCCATTTGTTCTTGAAATGCATAAAAAGCACGTTTAGAAGCAATTTCTTCCGCTTTCTTTTTTGAAGTAGCTCTTGCTTTGGCAATTATTTTTTGGTCGATACTCAATTTTACACCAAAAAAGCGTTGACTATCATTTCCATTGTCGTCAAACACATCATAATGAAATGATTTTTTTTCTTTTTGACACCATTCAATAACCAAACTTTTGTAGCTGATTACTTTTCCTTCCAATTTCTCTATGTCCACATACGGAACGATTACTCTTTTGTAAATGAATTTTTCGCAATAGGTATATCCTCGGTCTAAAAAAATAGCTCCAACGAGTGCTTCAAAAATATTACCATGGATATTTTCGCCAAAGTGTTGCGTAGGCACTTTGCTATCTACAAACTGAATCAGGTTGAGGTCTCTACCCAATTCATTCAAGTGTTCGCGACTCACAATTTTAGAACGCATTTTAGTCAAATAACCTTCATCTCCGTGTGGCACAACATTAAATAAATGACTGGCAATGACTGAACTTAGCATGGCGTCACCTAAAAATTCTAATCGTTCATAATTAATCGGATTTCCTTTGGAATCTAATTTATTGGAGGAACGATGCGTGAAGGCTTTTTGATAATAATCAATATTTTGCGGGACAAATCCCAATATTTTATGAATGGCTTCAAAAAAAATCCCGCCTTCTTGAGGTCGGGAATTTTTAGTAAATATTTTTTTAAAAACGTTCATTTAGAATTATTCTTCCAATTTTTTAAATAAAACACAAGCATTGTGGCCACCAAAACCAAACGTATTGCTCATAGCTACTTTAATGTCTCTTTTTTGGGCTTTATTTAACGTCAAATTCAATTCAGGGTTGATGTTTTCATCCACTACTTCATGGTTGATGGTTGGTGGAATAATTCCGTGTTGAATGGCCAAAATAGAAGCGATGGCTTCAATTCCACCGGCGGCACCTAATAAGTGTCCGGTCATGGATTTGGTTGAATTAATATTAATATTTTTAGCATGATCGCCAAAAACAGCACTAATGGCTTTTAATTCAGCAACATCCCCTAGCGGAGTTGAGGTTCCGTGGGTGTTGATATGATCCACTTCTTCCGGATTCATTTTGGCATCGCGTAAGCAATTTTTCATTACGGCAATTACGCCAATTCCGTCAGGATGAGGAGCCGTTAAATGATATGCATCAGATGACATTCCGCCACCCATGATTTCGCAATAAATTTTTGCACCACGTGCTTTGGCATGTTCGTATTCTTCTAACACTAACGCACCGGCACCTTCACCTAACACGAAACCGTCACGGGTAGCATCAAAAGGTCTTGAGGCGGTTTCCGGACTTTCATTACGTGTGGAAAGTGCGTGCATGGAATTGAATCCGCCCATTCCGGCAATGGTAACGGCAGCTTCTGAACCGCCGGAAACAATTACGTCACAAAGACCGATTCGGATATAATTAAACGCATCGATTAAGGCATTGGCAGAAGAAGCACAAGCCGAAACCGTTGTATAATTGGGCCCCATAAATCCATTTTTAATGGAAATTTGACCTGGAGCGATGTCCGCAATCATTTTTGGGATAAAAAACGGATTAAATTTTGGTGTTCCATCGCCTTTGGCATAATTTAAAACCTCTTCTTGGAAGGTTTCTAAACCACCAATACCGGCACCCCAAATTACACCAACGCGGTATTTATCCACGTTTTCTCCAGTAATTCCGGCATCTTTAATGGCTTCGTCACTGGCAACGATGGCGTATTGCGTAAATTTATCCATTCTACGTGCTTCTTTGCGGTCGATAAAATCTTCCACATTAAAGTTTTTTACTTCACAGGCAAACTTTGTTTTGTGTTTTTCTGTGTCGTAATAGGTGATGGGAGCGGCTCCGCTTTTGCCGTTGACAAGGCCGTTCCAGTATTCTTGAATATTATTTCCTATGGGTGTTAAGGCACCTAATCCGGTAACAACTACTCGTTTTAACTCCATTTTGTGTAAATTTATTGGTACGAATATAAACAAAAAAACCCTGAAATTTAATGAAAAGTAAAATTCAGGGGAGTTTTTTTATGTATGTGTACGATTGATTGACAATCCGTAATTTAAAATTTGATTAAAATAATAACACCCGTTCCGGTGAACAGAACGGGATGTTTTTAGTTATTATTTTTTAGCTTCTTCGATGTAAGAAATAGCTTGACCTACAGTAGCAATGTTTTCTGCTTGATCATCCGGAATTTGAATATCAAATTCTTTTTCGAACTCCATGATTAGTTCAACAGTGTCTAATGAATCAGCTCCTAAATCGTTAGTGAAGCTTGCCTCTGTTACAACCTCGTTTTCGTCAACACCTAATTTGTCTACGATAATCGCTTTTACTCTTGATGCAATGTCTGACATAATCTTTTAAATTTTAGTTTAATTGTTGGCAAAAATAAAAAACTTTATTTTAAAACAACATTTTAGTTCATAAATATGACTACGAATGTATAATTTTTTTTTTATTCCGGTTAAAAAATGCTTGTATATTCTCGTTTTTTATTCGTTTTTTTGTGTCATAAATACGACAGGAAACATGCAGCATATCGTGATTTTCGCCTCCGGAACGGGTTCTAATGCCGAAAACATTATTCGTTATTTTAAAAATAATGCTACAAAATCCGTTGTCGCTGTATTTTCAAACCATTCCGATGCCAAAGTGGTTGAAAAAGCTAAAAATCTTTCGGTTGAAACAGTGGTGTTTTCAAAAGAAGAGTTGTCGAATGGCGTAGTTTTGTCAAAATTGCAAGCTTTTCAACCGGATTTGATTGTGTTGGCCGGTTTTTTATGGATGTTTCCAACTAGTATCATTCATCATTTTCCCAATAAAATCATCAACATTCATCCGGCATTACTACCCAAATATGGAGGAAAAGGGATGTATGGCAATCATGTGCATCAAGCCGTTTTAAAAAACCAAGAAACCGAAACCGGAATCACGATTCATTTTGTCAATGAGCAGTATGACGAAGGAAAAATTATTTTTCAAAAAGCGGTAAGTGTAACTGATTGTATTACTTTTGAAGACATCGCTCAAAAAGTCCATCAATTGGAACAAGAGTATTTTCCGAAAGTGATTGAACAACTCCTTTAACCAATTATCTAAAAAATGTCCCACGAAGTCCACATCTACACTGACGGAGCTGCAAAAGGAAATCCCGGACCGGGAGGTTATGGTGTGGTGATGGAATTGGTGGGTTCGCCGTATAAAAAAGAGTTCTACGAAGGTTTTCGGTACACGACCAACAACCGTATGGAATTATTAGCCGTAATTGTGGGATTAGAAAAATTAAAACACCCAAAAACAATGGTTTTGGTTACTTCTGATTCAAAATATGTGGTAGATGCCGTTGAAAAACGATGGGTTTTTCAATGGGAAAAGAAAGGTTTTGCCGGCAAGAAAAATCCCGATTTATGGTTGCGGTTTTTAAAAGTCTATCGTCAACACCAAGTAGATTTTCAATGGATAAAAGGACATAACAATCACCCACAGAACGAACGATGTGATGAATTGGCGGTGTATGCTTCTAACTTGCCCACATTATCGGTAGATGCTTTTTATGAAAAGGAGGAAGGGAAGTTGTTTTAACAAGTATATTAATTTCCCAACAAAAAAATTATCTTTTTATTACACTTACAGCAGTGCCGGTTACGGTAACAACTACATAATTACTAGTAGTGAGTTCAATGTCAACAGTAATACTAACAACCGCATTTGCGTTTAATTTTTCAGCATTTGCTTTAAGTTGCTCAAAAGCTTGCTCTTTAACTTCGGTTACACTTTCGCTAATGGCAGCATAGTATTTTTGTAGGTTAAAAGTCATTTTCATCTTTTGAACATTCACTGCTGTACCCGTAACAATACCCCTGTATTCTGCAATTTTATAATCTTCAATAGAATTAGTTGTAGTTAAAATCATAGCGAAAATATTTTAAGCGTTAGACTATTCGTGAGTTTTATTGTTACATGTTTTCATCATAAAAGTAAAAAGAATTCATAAACATTAGTTTTTTTTACACTATTTAAACATATAACACCACCAAAAACCCAACGTCCTATTTTTTTGTTTTTTCAACAGGAACAGCTACACCATATTTTCCATCGCCAAGTTTAATTTTCCCGGCATTTGGACCGGCAGGAATAACATCTCCAATATTTACCATATCTTCAGGATTATACTTATAAACTTCATGGTCGGATGGCCAACGATAAACATTTCTGCCATCTTGTGGATTATTCGCTGCTTTGGCTGCGATTGGTTCTTTGTCAGCTTTTAAGTAGCTTGGACCAGGAGCTTGAGGAAATCTTCCTTCGCCAAAATTGGTTTTAGGTTTAGCAACCAATTGGTATTGTAATTTTCCTGAGTGATTTCCGCCGTTTAACTCTAAAATTTCAATAGAATTTTGGGTTTGTTTCATTATGGTAACACCATTAAAATAGGGCATTGCAACCGGGGTACAAAAAACGCGTATTGGGTTTTCATCATTCACAACAATGATATCCGCTAAAATGGGGTCTAAAACAATGGTGGCTTTCCCGTTTACCATTTCAACAGTTCCATAATCTTGGTACCAATATTCTGGAGATTCCGGACAAGTGAGCGTTACACGACCGTGGTTTGCGGTAGGTATAATTTCGGAAACAGTTCCGGTTCCTAAAATTTTTCTAGCCGTTACACCGTTCGGCGTTCCGCCAACATAAGCATATGCATTACTTACACCGGCATAGGAAAGACCTTCAAAGTATCCACCAAACCGAAACCCAGCATTTGTAAATGCTACACCCGAAACACCAATTGCGTCTTGATTTTGTGCTTCAGCAGTTGCATTTACACCTACTGTAAATCCGGGATTACCGGCCGTTGTTCCTCGACCGCTGTAGGCATTTATTGCAGAATGGTTACCTCCTAACGTTGGAGAGGTAACATTCAATTGATGGTAGGATGAACTAGGATTAAATGTAGCTGAAGCATTATCAACATAATTGTAGCTTGCCATCCAAACATTCGAATAGTTAATGTTTGCTGCCACTGTTGCAGCTCCTGTAGACTGTGCAAAAATACTGGTATATCCGGCTGCCGGGTTATTTGCGTATACACCGGCACCAAGAATTGCTTGAGGAGGAGTGCCTATACTGAAATTGGTTTCTCTACCTAAAATACCTCCAACATTTGTTGAATGGCCATAAACAGCATCACCAGTGCCGCTATCTACATCAAGTTTGTAGGCAGAAGGGGCAATGTTTATCCCTACATTCCCTGTATTACCAATATTAACTCGTTGCACCCCATTAGTTGAAAAATTTAAATTGTCGGCAGCGGAACTAAACATACCGGTATTAGGGTCTGTTTGCCAAGAATAGGTTGGTAAAGCAGCTGTACCCAAAGAATAGGACTGTAATTGACCGTTATTCGTATTGGATATGTTCCATCGGTTTGTGTTGTTGGTTCGGATTCGAAGGTCTTGCGTATCAGTAGTACCAATATAGTTGGTAGCTGCATTTGTAGCTGCGTTTCCTGTCAAAGACCAATTTGTGTTGAGTCCGGTTGAGATTCTCTCCCAAATACCGGAACTATTAAAAAAATAAAACCCTACCGAGGTTACATTAATCGTAGTTCCGGTTGCAGTACCTGATGCAATATCGTTAACATAAATCAAGGTTGAAGTGGGTGTGCCGGCCATATTTTGGGCTCTTTGTCGGCTAACTCTTGGGATTAAAATACCATCAACATTGGTGGAAGCTCCGGTTGGGTTTGTTGCCACTACTTCTAAAGTTGAAGCCGGAGTAGTTGTTCCAACACCTACTTGTGACCACGTTAATTCAAAACTACTTAGCAAAAGAAAACAAGATAAAAGATAACAATTTTTCATAAGCTTATTATTTAAATGAATTAATCAAGCTAAACTTATGTTAAATTTATAAAAATACAATGATAAACATGTTAAAAGCCGATAAAAAGTATAATTTAACGACAAAGTTCATAGAAAAGAAGAAAATCTTCGCAACCGTATGAATCCTTTCGTGTGGTTCAGGAAATAAAAAAAAGTTTTTACTATATTTGAAATGAGAGAAAAGTATTTTTTGAATTATAAAATTCATCATTAAAATTGACTTTTGTTATAAAGCCACACGAAAGGATTCGTGCGGTAGCAGGGGCTACGATTATTGACCCTCAAAAAATACCTGATTTTAGATAACTTAAAACATCAAATACAATGCTAAAATTATTAATATTATTTCTTTTACTATCATCTTTACAAGGTAATAGTCAAATAAAATCTGAAGAAAAAGACATTTCAACTATTGACTCTATTGTTCAAATGAACTTATCTTTTGATGTAGAGAATGTTTATTTAATTTATTCAGTTGGAAGCAATATATTAGTTATTGATTCATTAAAAAAACAATCTCATTATATTGATAGGCTCTCTAAAAAAAAGCTATCATCAAAAAGACTTTCAACAGGATGTATAAAATCAATTTTTTATCATAAAAATATAAAAGAAGGCAACTTGTTTTCTAATAAAACATATGATAGTTCTTGTGTTAATTCATATGTATATTTATCTTTAATTAAAAAAGGTTCTAAAATTTTTCAATTTCATTTACCTTTTATGCTGATGTGTAGTAATAATAATATTAAATATCCTTTTGAAAATAAAACCCTTGAAAAACTGCAGGGTATTTTAAATAATTATCTTTTAGATGATTGATAATGTTCCAAAATTAGTGATAAACCAAAACCCACAATTTAACCACTTGTAAATCAATTTATAAACAAAAATTAAAACAAAAAGACGAGCCATAATGTTCGTCTTTTTTACATTTGAAAATGCCTTAAAACGAATGTAATGAAGAAAAGTGACACCACGTGTATTAGAGTTAGTGATACAGGAATTTGTCCCTATCCGTAACGCAAGAACCCATTCGTTTAATTTTAAACAGTTATCCTCACTTAACTTTTTTTAAAATCTAATTTTAACACACAATTTCCACTTTCAAACCAAAAACAAAAACCCTATCTTTGCACCTCATTTCAAGTGATAACTCATGAACAAACTTTTAATCGTAGGAACGGTTGCTTTTGATGCCATTGAAACCCCTTTCGGAAAAACAGATAAAATTTTAGGCGGAGCCGCAACTTTTATTGGGCTTTCGGCTTCTTTTTTTAATGTAAAATCGGCAATTGTTTCGGTTGTTGGAGAAGATTTTCCGCAAGAATACTTAGATTTATTATCCGATAGAGACATCGATATTTCCGGTATTGAAATTGTGAAAGGCGGCAAAACCTTCTTTTGGAGCGGTCGTTACCACAACGATTTGAATTCAAGAGATACGTTGGTAACAGAACTTAATGTTTTGGCCGATTTTCAACCGAAAGTACCTGCCGAATTCCAAAATGCTGAGTTGGTAATGTTGGGGAACTTGCATCCGATGGTGCAAATCAGCGTGTTGGATCAAATGACCGCTAAACCAAAATTAGTGGTGTTGGATACCATGAATTTCTGGATGGATTGTGCGTTAGCAGAATTACACGAAGTAATGAAACGCGTGGATGTGATTACCATCAACGATGAAGAAGCCCGTCAATTATCCGGAGAATATTCCTTGGTGAAAGCGGCTGCCAAAATCCACACGATGGGACCAAAATATGTAGTGATAAAAAAAGGAGAACACGGAGCATTATTGTTCCACGGAAAAGAAATTTTCTTTGCACCGGCTTTGCCGTTAGAAGAAGTTTTTGATCCAACCGGAGCAGGCGATACGTTTGCCGGAGGATTTTCAGGATTCATCGCTCAAAGCGAAAACATTTCGTTTGGCAACATGAAAAATGCGATCATTTATGGTTCTAACTTAGCTTCGTTCTGTGTAGAAAAATTTGGAACCGAGCGAATGGTTGACTTAGAACGCGAAGAAGTTTTTGAGCGTTTAAAACAATTTAGAGCCTTAACGCAATTTGACATAGAATTAGATTAAAATAGTGTGCCTCGAAATTTCGGGGCATTTTTTATTAAAAAACACTGCAAATTCGCAAATTTTTTAGTCATAAAAAATAGAAATACCATTCGCGAATTTGAGGTTAAAAAACAACACAACTAAACAATTACAATGAGTGACAACTTAAAACACGAATGCGGAATTGCTCTTTTACGACTAAAGAAACCGCTTCAGTATTACAAAGACAAATACGGTTCTGCTTTTTACGGCATCCAAAAAATGTATTTGTTGATGGAAAAGCAGCACAACCGCGGTCAAGACGGTGCCGGATTTGCCAGTATTAAGTTTGATGTGGCTCCCGGACAGCGATACATTAGCCGGGTGCGTTCCAATCAAGCACAACCGATTCAAGATATTTTTACGCAAATCAATGGGCGAATCAACGAAGAGTTGACCCTTCATCCTGAATTTCAAAATTATGTGGAATGGCAAAAAGAAAACATTCCGTACATCGGTGAATTGTTTTTAGGTCACGTTCGTTATGGAACGTTCGGAAAGAACAGTATCGAAAGCGTTCATCCGTTTTTACGTCAAAACAATTGGATGCACCGCAATTTGATTGTGGCGGGGAATTTCAACATGACGAATGTAAAGGAGTTGTTTGATAATTTGGTGGAATTAGGGCAACATCCGAAAGAATTGGCCGATACGGTTACCGTCATGGAAAAAATAGGTCATTTTTTAGATGATGAAGTGACCGACTTGTATCAAGAATGTAAAAACAACGGATTGTCCAAAAGAGAAGCTTCTCCGGTTATTGCGGAAAAGCTGGATATTGCCAAAATATTGAAAAAAGCTTCCAAGAACTGGGACGGTGGTTTTGCCATGGCCGGATTACTAGGGCACGGTGATGCTTTTGTGTTGCGAGACCCTGCCGGAATTCGACCTGCGTTTTATTATGAAGATGAGGAAATCGTGGTAGTTGCCTCAGAAAGACCGGTAATTCAAACGGTTTTCAATGTACCTTACGAAAAAATACAAGAGCTGGAACCCGGAAAAGCTTTAATCATTAAAAAGAATGGAAGTTTTTCCTTAGAACAAATTTTAGAGCCTTTAGAGAAGAAAGCGTGTTCGTTTGAACGCATCTATTTTTCCAGAGGGAGTGACGCAGAAATATACCGCGAAAGAAAAATGTTAGGAAAATTAATTCTTCCGGCAGTATTGGAAGCGATTGATAATGATACGGATAATACGGTTTTCTCCTATATTCCCAATACAGCTGAAACTTCTTTTTACGGAATGGTAGAAGCGGCGAATGATTTTTTAAATCAGCGAAAAAATCAATATATTTTAGATCATCGTAAAACTTTAACCAAAGAAAAACTGGAAGAAATACTTTCCGTTAAAATCAGAACGGAGAAAGTGGCGATAAAAGATGCCAAATTACGCACTTTTATAACAGAAGACAGCAGTCGAGATGATTTGGTAGCCCACGTGTATGATGTGACGTATGGCATTATCAATCCGGAAGATAATTTAGTGATTATTGACGACAGTATCGTTCGCGGTACTACCTTAAAGAAAAGCATTATTCGCATGATGGATAGATTAAATCCGAAGCAAATTGTGATTGTTTCTTCAGCACCACAAATCCGTTATCCGGATTGTTATGGCATTGACATGGCAAAGTTGGAAGGTTTAGTGGCGTTTAGAGCTGTTTTGGAATTATTAAAAGAAAACAACCGCTACAATTTGGTAGAAGAAGTATATCAAAAGTGTAAAGCACAAGAAAAAACGAAAGATACTGACATGCAAAATCACGTCAAAGAATTCTATGCACCGTTCACTGACCAGCAAATTTCAGATAAGATTGCGGTGATGTTGAGTTCATCGGATATCAAAGCACACGTGAAAATCATTTTTCAAACGGTAGAAAACCTTCATATTGCTTGTCCAAAAAACAAAGGAGATTGGTATTTTACGGGTGATTATCCTACTCCTGGTGGTAATCGGGTGGTAAATCAGGCGTTTATCAATTTTTATGAAGGAAAAGATGCAAGAGCCTATTAAAGGCTGATTTTTGCTTTTGAACGACTTTTGGTGCATTTCATCTAATTTTTTTGTTAACAAAATAGCATGCACTTACATTTGTTTCACCATAGCATTAGTAGGTTAAGTTTATGGTAGATTTGGGGCAAAAAGGGTACACTATGTGTACCTTTTTTATTTTATATACGTTTTGTTTTACTTTTAAAAAACGTTCAACAACCCTTCTTTTTCATACAATCACCCTCTTTTCCCTAAATGTTAAAATTTAAACCAAAGGACAATAGTTTTTCTTAAAATTGCGTTGTACATTTGTATTTACCATAGTACGCACGGTTAAGTTTATGGTAGATTTGGGGCAAAAGGGTGGAAGAAATTCCACCTTTTTATTTTTAGGCCAATAAAAAAGCGGTGATTAATTATAACCACCGCTTTTTTGTTGCATTCTGTTTTCTTTATTTTTCAGTAGCGTATCTACGCGAAACTTCAGACCAATTGATTACGTTAAAAAACGCTTCAATGTAATCCGGTCTTCTGTTTTGGTAATGCAAGTAATAAGCATGTTCCCAAACATCCATAGCTAAAATTGGTGTTCCACCGCAACCTACACCCGGCATTAACGGATTATCTTGGTTTGGCGTTCCGCAAATATCTAATTTGCCACCCTTTTGTACACACAAAAACGCCCAACCTGAACCAAATTGAGTGGCTCCTGCTTTAGAAAATCTTGCTTTGAATTCGGCAAATGATCCAAAATCTCTTTCAATCGCTTCGGCTAATTCTCCGGTAGGTTCACTACCACCGTTAGGCGACATGATGGTCCAAAACAAATTGTGGTTGTAGAAACCGCCACCGTTGTTGCGAACGGCTGCATTTGTTTTGTCAAGGTTGATTAAAATATTTTCAATTGTTTTTCCCTCCATATCTGTGCCGGCAATAGCAGCATTTAAATTGTTGGTATAGGCCGCGTGATGTTTAGAATGGTGAATTTCCATCGTACGAGCATCAATATGAGGTTCTAATGCATCATATGCATAAGGTAATTTTGGTAATTCGAATGACATGTTGTTTATTTTTATGTTGAACAATAGTTGCATCAAAATTAATCAATTAACTTTGGAATAGAAAATACTATTTGATTATAATTGTATAAAATAAATTAATCGATTGAAAACAGCAGCTTTTTCTATTTATGATGCTTCGGCGGGTTCGGGTAAAACATTTACGTTGGTAAAAGAATACCTTAAAATCATTCTTACTTCTTCCAAAGATGATGCGTATAAATCAATTTTGGCCATAACTTTTACCAACAAAGCGGTTGGTGAAATGAAAAGCAGAATAGTTGACACCCTTTCTGATTTGGCTTCTGATTCGCCTTCTGAAAAAGCGATTACAGTTGCCAATGCTATTGCTTTAGAAACCGATTTGTCGTTGGATCGCATTTTTCAGAAGTCAAAAATTATTTTGCGAACGATTATTCATAATTATGCGGCATTTGATATTTCCACCATTGATAAATTCACACATCGGGTTATTCGAACTTTTGCACATGATTTAAATCTACCTTCTACTTTTGAAGTTTCTTTGGAAACACAAAATCTTTTGAATGAAGCCGTTGATGCTATCGTGGCAGAAGCCGGAAACGACGAAGTGCTGACCAAATTATTGGTTGACTTTACGATTGAAAAAGCAGATGATGATAAATCGTGGGATGTAACGAGAGATATTTTGGAAATTTCAAAATTGCTTACCAACGAAAACAATCGAACTGAAATTGAGCATTACAAAGAAAAAGAATTGGAAGAGTTTGTTGCTTTAAAAAAGAAATTGCAGCAAACCTGCAAACAATTAGAACATGAAGTGATGGATTTGGCTCAAAATGCCATGCGTTTGATTCATGACCATCATTTGGATGCTAAATCGTTTAAAGGAGGATACGTTTATAAGTATTTTAGTAAACATTCAGAAGGAGATTTTAAACCTGAAACAGATGTAGAATCTGCTTTAAGCGAAGAAAATCGATATGCCAAAACAGTTCCCACCGCTCAAAAACAAGCTGTCGACAATATAGCTCCAGAATTACTTTCAATGTATTTTATCATGCTGGAAAAAAAGCAAAACTTGTTGTTTTATGCTTCTTTTTTAAAAAACATCACACCCATGTCGTTGTTGAATAAAGTGAGTCAGCAATTACATAAAATTCAAGAAGAACAAAATATTTTATCGATAGCCGAATTTAATGCGATTATTCATCAGGAAATTCAAAACCAACCGGCACCCTTTATTTATGAACGAATGGGTGAGCGGTACAAACATTTTTTTATTGATGAATTTCAGGATACTTCACAAATGCAATGGGAAAACCTAATTCCGTTGATTGACAATGCGTTGTCGAGTGAAGATTTAAATCAAGAACGGGGTTCGTTGATGATTGTGGGCGATCCGAAGCAATCTATTTATCGATGGCGAGGTGGAAAAGCGGAACAATTTATTGCATTAGGCAAAGACAAAAATCCGTTCCATAACCCTGATAAAGCCCTTTATTTTTTAGATACCAACTGGAGAAGTTACAGCCAAATTATAGATTTCAATAATCGCTTTTTTCATTTTGTTTCCCGTTATTTTTCACATCCCGATTATAAAGAGTTGTATGAAAAACATTCTTTTCAAAAAGAAAATCATAAAAAAGGAGGGTATGTTCGCTTTTCTTTTTTACCTAGACCTTCTGAAATGGAGGAAGAGGAAACAAAATCAGACTTGTATTTAGCAGAGGTGTTAAAAACAATTCATCAGCTAACTGAGAAAGGGTTTTCCTATCGAGATATGGTGATATTAACCCGAAAAAAAGATCCGGGAGTTGAAATTGCAAAATATTTAACGGAAAACAGCATTCCGATTGTATCATCGGAATCTTTGTTGTTGTTGAATTCAACAAAAGTGATGTTTATCATTCATTTTTTAAGGTATTTGAACAATGCCGCAAATGTTGATTCAAAAGCCAATATGCTGTATTTTATTGCGACTCATTCACAAGATAAATTTCCAACACATGATTTTATTGCTTCCGGATTAGCTTTTGAAAAAGAAGAAGAGCTTGAGAATTGGTTGTTAGATTTTTCGTTATCCTTTTCGTTGAAAAAACTCCGAAAAATGCCCTTGTATGAAACTGTAGAATCCATTATTCGCACTTTTATTCCTATTGAGCAATTAGATGTTTACGTTCAAGATTTGTTGGATAGGGTTTTAGAGCGAAGTGTAAGAAGCCAAAACAGCATAGCTGACTTTTTGTATTTTTGGGATACTCAATCGCACAAATTCAGCATTCCTTCTCCCGATGGAAATAACGCCATTCGTATTATGACCATTCATAAGTCTAAAGGATTAGAATTTCCGGTTGTCATTTTTCCTTTTGCTGAAGAAAGTTATTCGAGTGCACCAAAAGATAAATTATGGGTAGAGCATGAAGATGAATCTATTTCTATACCAAAAGTGTTAATTGATAACAAACAAGAGGTGTTGAATTATGGCGAATCAGCCACGGCGGTTTATTTGCAAAAAAAGGAAGAAGAATTGTTGGACAACATCAATGTTTTATATGTGGCTTTAACGCGAGCAGAAGAACAATTGCACGTAATTTCCAGAATGAATTTGACAAACAAAGATGAGATTGTCAAAAGCAACATGACTACTTTTTTCTTGCAATTTTTAGAAGATATTGGTGAATTTAATACCCAAAAATTAGTGTATGAATGGGGCTCACCTGAACGAATTTCAGTAGAAAGTAAAAAAACAAAACAAACCCAAGTTATTCCGGCGATACAAGCTTCATTGCCGATAGACGCTATTAAAATTGCGAAAAGAGAAAGTCAAATGTGGGGTAGCAAGACAAAGGAGGCAATTGAATATGGAAATGTGATTCATGCTATTGCGGCACAAATTAAATCGCATTTGGATGTGGATATAGCCATTGAAAAAGCTCTAGAAGACGGTTTGATTTCCCTACTACAAAAAGAAATTGTATCTTCTGTAATCAAGGATTTGGTTGCACATCCTGAAATAAAAATGTTTTTTGAGGAAAATGACAAAATTTGGAACGAGCAAACCATTTTACGCAAAGGAACATCAGCCATAAAACCGGATCGCATAGTTTTACAATCAGACAATAAAGCAATGCTTTTGGATTATAAAACCGGTAAGCCGGAACCTAAACATCATCAGCAATTAGCTGAATATGAAGCTACTTTAAATGAAATGGGTTTTGAGGTGATAAAAAAGACTTTAGTTTACTTAGGAGATAAAGTTGAAATCGTAAATTTGTAAAAATAAAAATAGAATCATGTACGGCAAAATACAGCAACATTTGCAACAAGAGTTGGCAACCATCCAACAGAACGGATTGTTTAAAAAAGAACGTATCATTACTTCACCACAAGGAGCGGAAATTACGATTTCAACAGGAGAGACTGTGTTGAATTTTTGTGCGAACAATTATTTAGGTTTATCCTCTCATCCTGAAGTGATTAAAGCAGCTAAAGATGCTTTAGACTCGCATGGATTTGGAATGTCATCTGTTCGTTTTATATGTGGCACACAAGACATACACAAAGAATTAGAAGCAAAAATCGCATCGTTTTACGGAACAGAAGACACCATTTTATATGCGGCAGCATTTGATGCGAATGGCGGTGTTTTTGAACCGTTATTAGGCGAAGAAGATGCCATTATTTCAGACAGTTTGAACCATGCCTCCATTATCGACGGGGTTCGTTTGTGTAAAGCAGCTCGTTATCGGTATGAAAATAATAACATGGAAGACTTGGAACAACAGTTAATTAAAGCCAATGAAGAAGGAAGGCGTTTCAAATTAATTGTAACGGATGGTGTTTTTTCGATGGACGGTTTAGTAGCTCCATTGGATAAAATTTGTGATTTGGCTGAGCAATATGACGCAATGGTCATGGTAGATGAATGCCATGCTGCAGGATTTATAGGGGCAACCGGAAAAGGTACTCTGGAAGCAAAAAAAGTGATGGGAAGAGTGGACATCATTACCGGAACATTAGGAAAAGCATTAGGAGGAGCCATGGGAGGCTACACAACTGCTAAAAAAGAAATAATTGAAATTTTACGTCAACGTTCAAGACCTTATTTGTTTTCTAACTCGCTAGCACCATCAATTGTTGGAGCTTCATTAAAGGTTTTTGAATTGTTAGAAAACGATCATTCTTTGCGAGACAAGTTGGAATGGAATACTGATTATTTTAAGAAAGGTATGAAAGCCGCCGGTTTTGATATTATAGATGGTGATTCTGCAATTGTACCAGTTATGTTATACGATGCAAAATTGTCGCAAACAATGGCGGATGAGTTGTTGAAAAAAGGAATTTATGTAATCGGATTCTTCTTTCCGGTAGTGCCAAAAGGTAAAGCAAGGATTAGAGTTCAGCTGTCTGCAGCTCATTCAAAAGAGCATTTGGATAAGGCGATTGAAGCGTTTACTCAAGTAGGAAAAGAATTGGGTGTACTATAATTAGCAGTATTCTTATTAATATTTTTAACGGATTATTTTGCGTTTTATCTAAAATCATGTAATTTTGTCCCAATTAACAATGTATTGTAAACAAATCAAAACAAGTATGAAACATCTTAACAAACTAGTTGTCGCTATCTTTATGTTTGCTGGACTTAGTTCACAAGCTCAAGATAGTAACAATCCTTGGGCATTCTCTTTTGGAGCTAATGCCATTGACGGAGGTAGAGTCAGTGCTGCCGAAAGTGTTAAAAATCAGTTTTCTGAATATTTTAATGCAAAAGATTTTTGGAGTATAGTTCCTGCAGTATCTTATGTGTCTGTTTCCAGATATGTAGGCGACAATTTCTCATTTGGTGTAACAGGTTCTTTCAACAAAGTTGAAAAATTTGTTGGTCCTAAATTTGAGGGAGATTATGTAGTAAATAGAACCGATTTAACGTATTACGGTATTGACGGGGTGATTAACTACAGTTTTGGAAATTTATTAAAGTATTTTGAACCAACTGCTCACATTGGTGGGGGTTATACTTTCTTAGAAGATAACAGTGCCGGAACAGTTAATGGAGGTATCGGATTAAATATTTGGTTCACAGAAACTGTTGGATTGTCATTGCGTTCTACTTACAAACATTCGTTTGAAGAAGATAGAAGTGTAGTACCTTCACACATGCAACATTTTGCAGGTTTAACTTTCAAATTTGGAGGTAAAGATACAGATGGTGATGGAATTTATGACAAAGACGATGCTTGTCCGGAAGAGGCAGGTTTAAAACAATATAATGGTTGTCCTGATACAGACGGTGATGGAATTATTGACCGTGATGACGCATGTAGAGATGAATTTGGTCTAGCTGAATTTCAAGGTTGTCCAGATGTTGATGGTGACGGAATACCAAATAAAGATGATGCTTGTCCAGATGTTGCTGGTCTAAAAGCATTAAACGGTTGTCCTGATAAAGATGGTGATGGAATCGCTGATAAAGAAGATAACTGTCCTGAAGTTAAAGGTCCAAAAGAAAATAAAGGTTGTCCATGGCCGGATAGAGACGGAGATGGTGTGTTAGATAAAGACGACAAATGTCCGGATGTGAAAGGTACTGCTGCTAATAACGGATGTCCAGAAGTAACTGAGGAAGTTGTGAAAAAATTAAATGATTTCGCTAAGTCAATCTTATTTGATACTGGTAAATCTACTATTAAAGCTACATCTTTTGAAACGTTAGCATCAATTAAAAATGTGATGAATGAGTACCCAAGTGCTAGATTTAGAATTGAAGGTCACACAGATAACACTGGAAAATTAGCTACTAACGAAAGACTTTCTAAAGAAAGAGCTGCTGCTGTTAAAGATTATTTAATTGCTAACGGAGTTAATGCTTCAAGATTAGAGTCTGAGGGTTACGGTCCTTCTAAACCAGTTGCTGATAACAAAACTGCTGCCGGAAGAGCTCAAAACAGAAGAACTGAAGTTGTTGTGATTAAATAACAATTTTCAAAAATAAATATAGAAACGCTCCGAATTTTCGGAGCGTTTTTTTATTTTTATAACATGAAGCCAAATTCCTTTATTGCATATGTTGCTACCTACATTTTAGAGCATCATCGTGGTTCAACTGAAGAGTTGACAGTTGTTTTGCCGAATAAAAGAGCGAAAGTGTTTCTTTTGGAAGCCATTAAGCAAAATTCAGAACAACCTATTTTTGCTCCAAATATTGTAAGTGTAGAGGAATTTGTTCAAGAATTGGCAGGTATTCGTTCCATCGATACTATTGCGTTATTGTTTGAGTTTTATGAGGTATATCTATCGTTAACACCTGAACATGAACAACAAACCTTTGAACTTTTTTCTAACTGGGCTAAAACACTTTTGCAAGATTTTAATGAAATTGACCGCTATTTAATTGAACCCAATCATGTTTTTTCCTATTTAAAAGAAATTGAAGCCATTAAAAGATGGAATTTAGAACCGAATAACAAAACGACTTTAGTAGATAATTATCTTTTGTTTTGGGACAAAATGCCAATTTATTATGATGCTTTTTACAAATATCTGCTAAAAAAAGGAGTAGGTTACCAAGGCTTAATTTATAGAGAAGCGGTTGAAAATCTTCATCATTATACTAATTCGTATTCCGGTTTTTTATTATTTGCAGGTTTTAATGCGTTAAATCAAGCGGAAGAAAAAATATTTCAACATTTATTAGCTGAAAATAAAGCAAAAGTTTTTTGGGATACAGATGTTACATTTTTTAATGATTCGTTTCATGACGCGGGTTTATTTGCCAGAAAAATTAAAAAGAATTGGTCGTATTATCATTCACACCCCTATGAATGGTTAGTTGATGAGTTTTCAAAAACCAAAATCATCACTATTATCGGCACTCCAAAAACGGTTGGTCAAGCTAAATTAGCCGGATATATCCTTGAAAACATCAGTAAAGAACAGCCAATTGATAAAATAGCGTTGGTTTTAGGCGATGAAAATGTGCTTATTCCGGCCTTAAATGCTTTGCCGGCCTCTGTTCGTCATTTGAATATCACCATGGGTTATTCTGCTGTGAATAATCCAATTCAATTGTTGATTTCAAGGTTGTTCAAAATGCATTTAAATGCTTTTCAGCGAAGCGAATCAAATTATGTTTTCTACTACAAAGACGTTATTGAAGTACTTCAAAACCCCTATGTTGAACCTTTTGCAAATGCCAAAAACGTTTCTGATAAAATCAATCGGAACAATATTAGCTTTATTCCTTTTACGAAGTTGATGACTTTAAAAGAGCAAAGTAATCCCTATTTTGAGTTGTTATTTCAAAAATGGGATGTTTCTCCGGCTATTATTTTAGATAGAATAGCCGATATTTTATTGACAATTAAACAGTTTTTATCGGAAACAGATGAAAATAATTCTATTGTAAATGCATTTGTGTACGCAGTTTTTAAAGTGATTAATAAACTGAAATCGTATTGTCAAAATCATTCAACGGTTACCACTATTGAAGGCTTGTATGCTATTTACAAAGAAATAATCGACTTAGCTGAAGTTTCTTTTGAGGGAGAACCATTGCAAGGCTTACAAATAATGGGCGTTTTAGAAAGTAGGGTCTTAGATTTTGATACAGTCATCATTACGTCGATGAACGAAGGCGTCTTTCCCGCCGGAAAAACGCAAAATTCCTATATTCCTTTTGATGTAAAAAGAGAGTTAGGCTTACCTACGCACAAAGAAAAAGACGCTATTTATACCTATCATTTTTATCATTTATTGCTTCGGGCTAACAATATATATTTGCTTTATAATACCGAATCAGATGGACTTGATGGAGGAGAAAAAAGTCGTTTTATAACCCAGTTGGAAGTTGAAAAACAATCAAATCACATTTTGACCCACGAAATTTTTAATGCTTTTTTACCCGAAAAAGCTTATCAAGAACTACGGATTGAAAAATCACCGTTGGTGATGAAAAGATTGTCTGAAATGGCAGAAAAAGGTTTTTCGCCTTCCACATTAACTACCTACATTCGAAATCCAATACAGTTTTATTTTCAACGGGTATTACGTATTTCGGAAGTAGATGAAGTAGAAGAGAATATTGCTGTAAATACGCTCGGAACGATTATTCACGGTGCATTAGAGCAACTTTATCGACCCTATTGTAATACATTATTAAATCATGCAGTAATTGATGAAATGGTGCAACGGATGAATGACGAAGTAGTAGTTCAATTCAAAAAAGAATATAAGGAAGGCGAAATTTCAAAAGGCAAGAACCTATTGGCTTTTGAAGTAGCAAAACGAAACATTTATAATTTTTTACAACTTGAAAAAAAATGTTTAGACGATGGCGATGAGGTGGAAGTTTTATTTTTAGAGCAAAATTTTGAACAATTGCTTGAAGATGAACGATTGCCGTTTCCGGTAAAAATTAAAGGGAATGTGGACAGAATCGAACGTAGAAACGGAAAGCTTAGAATAATTGATTACAAAACCGGTAAAGTGGATCAACAAGGCGTTAGCATATCATCTTGGGACGGCTTAACGCAAGATATCAAACATGATAAAATCATTCAATTGTTGTGTTATGCGTTTATGGTACAATCTGTCTTTCCGGGGGAAGAAATGGAAGTAGGCATTCTTTCATTTAAAAATCTTAAAAGTGGTTTCATGCCTTTTCAAATAAAAAGTGGAAAAGATATCATTGCCAATACTGTAGATTCAATAATTTTAGACGATTTTATTACGGAAATAGTTCAGTTGCTAAATGAAATTTTAAATGTTGATTTACCTTTTGAGGAAAAAATAATATAACCATATAAGTCCTATAAGTTTATTGAGCTTTTCTTATATGACTTATATGGTAAAAGAAATTATATTTTTTTCAAAAAGTGTAGCAAAACGGTTTTCAATTCCGCTTCATTTTCAATGTGACTCATGTGTCCATCCGGGAAAGTAACCAATTCTACTTTGGTATTTTCTATTTGATCCAAACTGTCTTCATAATTTAAAACGCCGTCTTTTTTTCCTAAAATCAACAGCATCGGATACGGAGCAAAATGAAGAATTACTTCTCTGTCTTTTCTGATTTTCATGCCTTCTAAAGCGGCAACGATACCTTGAAGTGGTGTATTTAACGCTTCTTGACGGACAGTTTCTATGATTTCTTCCAATCGTTCTCGGTTGTCTTCACTAAATAAATTCCCGATAGACATACGGACAAAAGCCGTATAATTTTGTTTCACAGCTGTTATCGCACGGTCTCTATTAGCTTTTCGTTCCTCGCTATCAGCACGAGAAGTAGAATTGAGTAAAACCAATCCTTTCATGTTCTCCGGATATAATTCGGCGAAAGCCAATGCTACATAACCACCCATTGAATGTCCGATAAAAATTGCTTTTCTGATTTTAAGGTCGTGTAAAACCGCATGTACCATGTCTGCTTGGTCTTCCATGGTGTGAATGTATCCCAAGCATTTTGTGGCTCCGTGACCTAATAAATCAATGGCAATCACGCGATTTTTCTTTGAAAATTCATCCACATACGCATTCCACATCGAAAGGTTTTCTAAAAAGCCGTGTAAAAGCACCACAGCCGTTCCTTTTCCAACGTCGGTGTAGTTGATTTTGGTGTTTTTGTGGAGGATAGTTTTTGTTTCAGGTTTCAAGTTTCAGGTTTCAGGTTTCAGGTTTCAAGTTTCAGGTTTCAGGTTTCAGGTTTCAGGTTTCAGGTTTCAGGTTTCAGGTTTCAGGTTTCAGGTTTCAGGTTGAAAAGTTGGTTTGGCAAAGTAAATTATAACTGAATTAAATTCCAATCAGAATTAATTTAATTTTATGGAACACAGATTTGAAAAATTTTTAAAATTTCTAAAATTTTTTAAATCTGTATTCAAAAAAAAGAATTAGTAACTTTTTTTGTTTGTGATGACAATGAAGCACAAAAATCTGAAATTCTAATGAACTCAAAATTATTTAGCTAGACTATTTTTCTCAAATTATTTAGTATTTTTGTTTACCATAAAAGAACAGCTATGAATTTAACAGCACAAAAATCTGAATTAATTAAATGGATTAATTCTATTGAAGATGTTACTATTCTTAAGAAAATTGAAGTTATTAAATCAGAAACTTCTTTTGATTTTGAAAAAGAATGGGCTAGAAGTATTTCTGGAGATGAATTAAGAGAAAGAACTAAAAAGCATCTAAAATCATTGCCTTGGAAAAAGTAAGTATTCAATATTTACCTGAAATTGAAAACTTTATTAATGATTTGAACGATTTACTTTTCGAAAAAGAGTATTTCTCATTTTATGAATATGCTTCAACCTACTTAGATAATTTAACTTTTTTCATTGAAAGAGAATTACATAATTTTCCCCACAAAAAAACGCCTAAAAAATTAAAAAATTTTGGTTCTTTCTACGTTTTTTATAAACCAAACAACCGAACAACGTGGTATATATTCCTCGAAAAAAGTGATAATCGTTACTTAATTACCCATCTAACCAACAACCACGTAAAAGAACTAAATGATTTATAAAAAAAACGACCCACATTCCTGCGAGCCGCCTTTTAAACTCTTAAACCTTTAATCTTTTAAACCAAACTAAGCATTCATAATCGATTCAATCTCCTCCACCTCAATCGGAATATTCCGCATCAAGTTAAACGGTTCGCCGTTTTTTTGAATCACCATATCGTCTTCAATACGAATACCAAAACCTTCTGCCGGAATATAAATGCCTGGTTCTACTGTAAAAACCATATTGGCTTGCATCGGTTCGTGCAATAATCCGTAATCATGCGTATCCAACCCTAAATGATGTGAAGTGCCGTGCATGAAATATTTTTTATAGGCTGGCCATTCCGGATTTTCGTTTTGCACATCTGCTTTGTCTAAAAGTCCTAAACCTAACAATTCTGAGGTCATGATTTTTCCCACTTCCAAATGGTATTCTTTCCATAACGTTCCAGGAATCAACATTTTTGTGGCTTCGTTTTTCACTCGTAAAACCGCATTGTACACTTCTTTTTGTCTTTCGGTAAAACGACCTGAAACCGGAATCATTCGCGTCATATCACTGGAATAATTGGCATATTCTGCACCCACATCCAACAAAATTAAATCGCCTGCTTTGCATTGTTGATTATTTTCAATGTAATGTAATACGTTTGCATTGTTACCCGAAGCAATAATTGGGGTGTATGCAAAACCTTTGGAACGATTGCGTAAAAATTCATGAGCAAATTCGGCTTCAATTTCATATTCCATCACATTTGGTTTTACAAACGATAACACTCTTCTGAACCCTTTTTCGGTAATATCACAGGCTTTTTGTAATAAATCAATTTCTTCGCTTTCTTTTACAGAACGTAAACGTTGCAAAATCGGATTGCTTTTTTCCACTTTGTGAGCCGGATAGTTTTCTTTCCACCATTTGATAAAACGAGCTTCTCTTGTTTCGGTTTCAATGGTGGCCCGATAATGCTCATTGGTGTTGATATACATTGTATCGGCATACGCCATCACTTCTTTTAAAATCTTATGAAAATCGGTCAACCAATACACGGTTTTGATGCCGGAAACTTCAAACGCACGTTCTTTGGTTAATTTTTCACCTTCCCAAACCGCAATGTGTTCATTGGTTTCGCGTAGAAACAACATTTCTTTTAAATGCTGATAGGGTGCATCCGGAAACAACAACAAAATGCTTTCTTCTTGATCAACACCTGATAAATAAAGAATGTCTCGATGTTGAGCAAATGGTAAAGTAGTATCAGCACTCACCGGATAATTATCATTGGAATTAAAAACAGCAACACTATTTGGCTTCATCTGAGCCGTGAATTTTGCTCTGTTTTTGATGTATAAATTGCGATCAATTGGATGGTATTTCATGGTAGGAAAATAAAAATTAGTTATCAAAAATAACAAGAATCACCCAAACCGCTGTTAATCCTTTACTAAAATTTTGCGAACCGATTAGATATTGCTACATTTCCATTTTAAAAATATTCAAGCATGAAAAATCTTTCTATTGCTGTTGTTGGGTTGTTATTTTTTTCAAATACATCAGTAGCTCAGCAATCTTCCTCGTCACTTGTTAAAAATGTAAAAATAGAAAACATTGGGCCAACTATTATGAGTGGAAGAGTAGTTGACGTGGATGTAAATCCGAATAAACCCACTGAATTTTATGTAGCGTATGCATCCGGTGGCGTATGGTATTCCAAAAACAACGGAATGAGTTTTCAACCTATCATGGATACTGCTCCTACCATTAATGTGGGGGAAATTGCTGTTGATTGGAAAAACGGAACTATTTGGGTTGGAACCGGTGAACACAACGCTTCTCGTTCTTCGTATGCCGGAATTGGAGTACTAAAATCAACTGATAAAGGCAAAACGTGGATAAACACCGGATTAAAAGACAGTCATCATATCGGTAAAATTGAAATTAATCCGTCCAATCCAAATGAAGTAATAGTGGGTGTTACCGGACATTTGTATACCAAAAATGCTGAAAGAGGTGTTTATAAAACCACTGATGGTGGACAAACGTGGAATCAAACCTTGTTTGTTGATGATGAAACCGGAATTATCGATATTTCAGTTTCACCAAAAAATTTCAATATACAATATGCTGCTGCTTGGAAAAAAGATAGGAAAGCTTGGAATTTTTTAGGAAACGGAAAAACTTCCGGAATTTATAAAAGTGAAGACGGTGGAAATTCTTGGACGTTAATTTCAACTCCAGAAAGTGGTTTCCCAACCGGAGACGGAGTCGGAAGAATAGGTTTGGCCACTTTTGACAATCAAATCGTGTATGCCGTTTTGGACAATCAATTTAACCGACCAAAATCGGAGACTAAAAAAAGTACTATGCCGGAAATGTTTAGCGTTCCCGGGGAGGTTTTCATGCAAATTTCGGATGTTGAAATCAATAATGTACTTAAAAAACATGGCTTAACTGAAAAATACAGAGCTCAAAATTTGAAAAACATGATAAGTGATGGCGATGTATTACCGGAAGAAGTCCAAATGATTATTTCTGACGCTAACAAAGCGTTGTTTGAAACAGAAGTTATTGGAGCAGAAGTCTATAAATCTATTGATGGTGGGAAAAAATGGAAAAAAACACACGAAGGATTTATTGATGATTTTTATTATACATATGGATATTATTTTGGAAGAGTTTCGGTTGACTTAATCAATTCAGATAAAATTTATGTTTCCGGTGTGCCGTTAATTAAGTCGTATGATGGTGGAAAAACATTTGTTTCCATCAACCGTGAAAATGTGCATTTGGATCATCATATTGTTTGGGTAAATCCATCACAACCCGGTCATTTAATCAATGGAAATGATGGGGGTTTAAATATTTCGTATGATGATGGAGCCAATTGGACGAAGTGTAATCCGCATAGCGTCAGTCAGTTCTACTCCGTAAATGTTGATTATCAATCGAATTACAATGTTTATGGTGGTATGCAAGATAATGGGGTTTGGGTGGGTCCCAACAATTATAAATACGATGTAGAATGGCACCAAGAAGGCAAATATGCCTATGAAAGTTTGATGGGTGGAGATGGTATGCAAACTCAAATTGACAGAAGAAATCCGAATATTGTTTTTACCGGATTTCAGTTTGGCAATTACTATCGAATAGACCGTGACAAAAAAGACATGAAATACATTTCGCCAAAAGCCAAAAAGGATGAAAAACCATTGCGTTATAATTGGCAAACTCCGATTTTATTATCTTCTCATAACCAAGATATATTATATATGGGTTCACAATATCTTCATCGATCATTTAACCAAGGGGAAACATGGGAAAAAATTTCCGGCGACTTAACTCAAGGTGGAAAAGAAGGAAACGTGGCCTATGGAACGATTACTACTTTTAGTGAAAGTCCGTTTCAATTTGGGTTACTTTATGTGGGAAGTGATGATGGATTAGTTCATGTTTCCAAAGACGGAGGTGTTTCATGGCAGAACATTTCTACTACTTTTCCAAAAGATTTGTGGGTGTCAAGAGTTGTAGCCTCTAAACACAAAAAAGAACGAGTGTATGTGACACTTAACGGGTATCGTTGGGATGATTTTAAACCATACGTTTACCAATCGGATGATTATGGTCAAACATGGAAATCAATTGAGCCAACTTTTGAATCTAATGCCGTAAATGTGATAGTTGAGGATACCGTAAATCCGGAAATTTTATTTTTAGGAACGGATAACGGGTTGTATGTTTCCTTCCAGAGTGGTAAAGACTGGCAGCCTTTTATGAATGGTTTACCTCCGGTGGCCGTTCATGATTTGGTGATTCAAACAGAAGCAAAAGATTTGATTGTGGGCACCCACGGAAGATCGATTTACAAAGTAAATTTATCAGCGGTTCAACAGATGAATAATGAAGTGTTATCGGCTGCATTAAAAATATTTCCAATTTCAAATATTACGCATTCCGACTATTGGGGTAATACTTGGAGTGCTTGGCTTCCTGCGAATGAGCCATCTGTTACAATTGATTTTTATGCAGCTTCAGCCGGTGAGGTAAACATTCAAGTCTTAAATGATAAAGGAGTTGTGATAAGCGAAACAACACAAAAAGTAGTAGTCGGAATCAATCATTGGGAATACGATTTAGAGATTTCAAAAACGGTTCAAGATATCTTGCGAAAAAAAGATAAGAAAATTGTTTTCAAACCTACCAGAAAAGGAAAAGTGTACCTTTCAACCGGAAAATATCAAGTAAAAATCGCTAAAGAAAAGACAGTAGAAACAAGTTTTTTTGAAGTATTAGAAAACAAACGTAATTAGTAGCAAAAATGAAAATATTTTTTAGAATACTCTTGTTATTTGGTTCTTTTAGCTCAGTAGCTTTTGCCCAAACAAAAATGCCGTATCAAGTTTTTACTAAAAACGGTAAAAAATCATCGTATAAGAAAATGCTCAAAGCAACTGAAAAAGCAGAGCTTGTGTTGTTTGGAGAACATCATGATAATTCTGTTGTACACTGGTTGCAACTTGAGTTGACAAAAGATTTAGCTGAAAAGCGAGTTTTGGTTTTGGGGGCTGAAATGATTGAAGCCGATAACCAAAAGCAATTGAATCAATATTTAAACGGTGAAATCAACCAAAAGCAATTTGATTCTACCGCTCGTTTGTGGAATAACTACAAAACAGATTATAAACCTTTGGTCGATTTTGCCAAAGTAAAAAACATTCCTTTTATCGCTACCAATGTCCCTAGGAGATATGCAAATGTGGTTTTCAGAAAAGATTTTGCCGGTTTGGATGAATTAACATCTGAAGAAAAAAGTTGGATGGCTCCTTTGCCCATTCCATTTGACATTACTTTACCGGGTTATCAAAAAATGTTAGAAATGATGGGCGGTCATGCCGGCGAAAAGATGCCGAAAGCTCAAGCATTAAAAGATGCAACCATGGCATATTTTATAGTGCAAAATCTAAAGAAAGATACTGTTTTTGTTCATTACAACGGAACCTATCACAGTGATTTTTTTGAAGGAATCAATTGGTATGTGCATCAATACCGAAAAAATACTTCCATTGTAACCATAGCAACTGTTGAACAAAAAGATATTTCTAAACTTGAACTAGAGCATTTTAATAAAGCAGACTTTATTTTGGTGATTGATGAAGATGTGACTAAAACATATTGATATTGAAAGGTCATTTTTGTGTTTTTTCCATTTTTAACCGAGTTTTAGTGAAAAAATAATTCAACACATGTTAATCCTTCTTTAAAATCACTTTAAATTAGTTCGAAAAGGTTGTAGTTAATTGTAAATAACCATAAATTTGTGTGAAATTTTTAAAAATTTATTTACACAACGTTATGGCAAAATCTGCACTTTTAAAGTCATCTATCGGAAAAAAATACTGGATGGCTCTTACGGGTTTATTTTTATGCTTGTTTTTAGCGGGTCATTTGGCGGGTAATTTACAATTACTACTTCCCAATAGCAAAGCACAATTCAATGAATATGCTTTATTTATGACTACTAATCCAGCAGTAAAAATTCTTTCTTATTTAACCTATATTTCAATCTTATTCCACATTGTTGATGGAATTTTGTTAACGATTCAAAACAGAAAAGCAAGACCTGTTGGTTATGCTAAATCCAATCCTGCCGCGAACAGTAGTTTTGCATCAAGAAACATGGCGGTGTTAGGAACTTTGGTTATGGTGTTTATTGCCACACACATGACTAATTTCTGGGCAAAAATGCATTTTGATGAGAATATGCCAATCGTTATAAAAGAAACTGAAAACAGAGGCAATATTATCAAACAAGCAGTGGGCTCTAAAGATTCACCTTATCCTTTTTTTACTGTTGATGAAAAAGGAGCCATAACAGAAGAATTACTCAACAACATAAAAATACAAAGTAATGGTCAGTATGATCTGGAAAAGAAAGATGTAACAACGATTGTACAGAAAAAAGATGGTGAAGTTGTTTTTATTGCACAAAAAGACCTTTATCAACTAACGATGGATTTTTTCAAAAGTAAAAACAAGCTTTTTGGTGTAATTCCCAATGAAGGATTATTTTTCACCTTGTTTTACGTGCTTTCGATGTTCGTTTTGGCATTTCACTTATGGCATGGTTTCCATAGTGCTTTCCAATCATTAGGGTTGAGTAATCCTAAATGGACGCCAAGAATCAAATTTGTTGGAAAAGCTTTTGCGGTAGTAGTACCATTATTGTTCGCTATCATCCCGCTTTATATTCATTTTAGTAAATAATCAACATCAGAAATATATTATGAAGTTAGATTCAAAAATACCGGAAGGTCCAATTGCTCACAAATGGACAAACCACAAAAATCATTTAAAATTAGTTGCTCCCAATAACCGTCCCAAAATTGATATAATTGTAGTAGGAACCGGATTGGCTGGGGCATCTGCTGCCGCTTCTTTTGGTGAAATGGGGTATAATGTTAGTGCTTTTTGTTTTCAAGATTCACCACGTAGAGCACACTCAATTGCTGCTCAAGGTGGTATTAATGCCGCAAAAAATTATCAAAATGATGGTGATAGTGTATATAGACTTTTTTATGATACGATAAAAGGTGGTGATTACCGTGCTCGTGAAGCAAACGTGCATCGTTTAGCCGAAGTTTCAGGTAGTATTATCGACCAGTGTGTAGCTCAAGGCGTTCCATTTGCCCGTGAATATGGCGGTATGTTGGATAACCGTTCTTTCGGCGGAACACAAGTACAACGTACATTTTATGCTGCAGGTCAAACAGGGCAACAATTATTATTAGGAGCTTATTCGGCTTTATCCAGACAAATCGGTTTAGGTCGTGTAAAAATGTACAACCGCCACGAAATGTTAGAGTTAGTAAAAGTAGATGGAAAAGCTCGCGGAATTATTGCCCGAAATCTAATCACGGGAGAATTAGAAAGACATTCTGCTCACGCTGTAATTATAGCATCAGGAGGTTACGGAAATGTTTATTTCCTTTCTACTAATGCCATGGGAAGTAATGTAAGTGCAGGTTGGAAAATCCATAAACAAGGAGCGTTATTCGCTAATCCTTGTTTTGTGCAAATTCACCCAACGTGTATTCCGGTTCACGGAACAAATCAGTCAAAATTAACGTTAATGTCAGAATCATTGCGTAATTCCGGACGTATTTGGGTGCCTAAAAAGAAAGAAGATGCCGAAGCGATTCGTTCAGGAAATTTAAAACCTACTCAAATTGCTGAAGAAGACAGAGATTATTTCTTAGAAAGAAGATATCCTGCGTTTGGTAACTTAGTGCCTCGTGACGTAGCTTCCAGAGCCGCCAAAGAACGTTGTGATGCCGGTTACGGAATTGAAGCTAACGATACCAATGAAGGCGTTTACCTTGATTTCTCTACCGAAATTAAAAGTAAAGGAAAACAAGCCGCTTATGCTCAAGGAAATCACAATCCATCTGAAGAAGAAATCATCAAATTAGGTAAAAAATGGTTGGAAGAAAAGTACGGAAACCTTTTCACCATGTACCAAAAAATTACCGATGAAAATCCATACGAAACCCCGATGAAAATTTATCCTGCCGTGCATTATACCATGGGTGGAGTTTGGGTAGATTATAATTTACAATCCACAATTCCAGGGTGTTTTGTGGCGGGAGAAGCTAATTTCTCCGATCACGGAGCTAATAGATTAGGGGCCTCAGCCTTGATGCAAGGTTTAGCTGATGGTTATTTCGTATTACCTTACACGGTTTCCAACTATTTAGCCGATGAAATCAGAACCGGAAAAATCTCAACAGATTTACCTGAATTTGCCGAAGCTGAAAACAATGTTAAAAACCAAATTGACAAGTTTTTAAACAATAACGGTACCAAAACGGTTGACCATTTCCACAAGCGTTTAGGTTTAATCATGTGGAATAAAGTTGGAATGGCCCGTAACGAACAAGGTTTAAAACAAGCCATTGCTGAAATTGCTCAATTGAAAGAGGAGTTCCATAATGAAGTATTTGTTCCGGGAAGTGCAGATGAGTTAAACCCTGAATTGGAGAAAGCTCTTCGCGTAGCCGATTTTATCGAACTCGGACAATTAATGGCAATGGATGCGTTGCAACGTAACGAATCATGCGGTGGTCATTTCCGTGAAGAATACCAAGATGCAGAAGGCGAAACATTACGTGACGATATCAACTTCAAATATGTAGCCGCTTGGGAATACAAAGGTTCAGACATTTCAAAAGCCGAATTACATAAAGAAGAATTGAAATACGAAGAGATTAAAATTGCAGCTAGAAATTATAAATAATAAAAGTAATTAGTGAATAGTAATTAGTAATTAGCAAAAATGAGTGCAATCAAATCATATAAAGATTTATTAATTTGGCAAAAAGGATTTGACATCGTTATTTCAACCTATAAACTGTCCAAATTTTTTCCTCAAGAAGAGCTTTATGCACTTACGAGTCAAATAAAAAGAGCGGCAATTTCAATACCTTCCAATATTGCAGAAGGTTACGGAAGAAATACTGATAAATCATTCAGTCATTTTATCGATATTTCCAGAGGTTCTTTATATGAATTGGAAACTCAATTGCTTATTGCTAAAGAATTAGATTTTGTTCAAGATTTAAATTTGTTTAACCATATAATTAGTTTGATTAATGAAGAAAGTAAAATGATTAATGCATTTTATAATTCGCTCTCAAAAGGCTAATCACTAATCACTAATTACCAATCACTTAAAATACAACTATGAGTGCAGCAAAAAATATAAACATCACCCTAAAAATTTGGCGTCAAAAGAATGCCAAAACCAAAGGTGGAATTGAAACGTACAAACTAGATAATGTTTCAACGGCGAGTTCGTTCTTGGAAATGTTAGACCAATTAAACGAGCAATTAGTTAACGAAAGAAAAGAACCGGTAGCGTTTGATCACGACTGTCGTGAAGGAATCTGCGGAAGCTGTTCCTTATACATCAACGGACGTGCCCACGGACCGGACACCGGCATCACCACCTGTCAATTGCACATGAGAATGTTCAACGATGGTGATACGATTTATGTTGAGCCATGGAGAAGCAAAGCGTTCCCGGTAATCAAAGATTTGGTGGTAGACAGAAGTGCCTTTGACCGTATCCAACAAGCAGGAGGTTTCGTATCAGTAAATACTTCAGGAAGAACTATTGATGCCAATTCCATTCCGGTGCCTAAAGACGATGCAGACAAAGCCTTTATGGCAGCCGCTTGTATTGGTTGCGGAGCATGTGTTGCCTCTTGCAAAAACGGTTCGGCGATGTTGTTCGTTGGAGCTAAAGTGTCGCAATATGCTCTTTTACCACAAGGAAAAATTGAGGCTACTGAGCGTGTTTTAAACATGGTGCGTCAAATGGACGAAGAAGGTTTCGGAAACTGTACCAACACCGGTGCTTGCGAAATCGAATGTCCAAAAGGTATTTCATTAGAAAATATTGCCCGTATGAACCGCGAATATCTAAAAGCGAGTTTATAAAACATACATAACCTGCGAATGAATTTGTGAAAATTCGTGTAATTCGTGGCAAAAACAGAAAGCATTCAGCAAAAGTTGAATGCTTTTTTTGTGACTGTTTACGGACTTTTCACTGTAATCCATGATGTATAAGGTTGTTAAAACTGATTTATACAGAATCAAATAAAATTTAGTAGGGTTTAATTTTTAAGTTACTACCACTTGTTTTGGTAATCAATCAAAAAAGGCAGTACTATCCGAACAACGTAAAAACGTTTTTTATGTTGAGAATGAAAAACGTTGAAAATAATTCAGGTTATTGCCTTTTATTAAGCTTGTTTTGAAAATTTGCGTTTAATTGATGGCTACATTATGTGTTTCAACTACTCCGTTGTAGGTAATAACTAGCGTATAGGTTCCCATGTTTAAATTAGACACGTCAATTACTGTTTGTGTGGCAATTGCATTAACGTTGCGAACCATTAACCCACTAATGTTATACAGTTTAATGTTGAGTGTATCACCCGAAACTAATAAGCCAACGGGTTGGTTTTTGAGTTGTACTGTTAAAGAAGTATCAGCGGGTACGGGAAATATAATAAAGTTTGTGCTGGTAATATTCCCTTGAGGGTTTGAACACGTACCTGAACATTCAGTAACGTTATAGGTTATGTTTTGCCACGCAGACCAACCGCAGGAATTTCTAAAGCGTACCCTAAAGGTTATTGGCTCGTTGCAAACTGGTGAAATTAAAACATATTCTGTAGTGGTATGACTCCACTGATAGTTTGTGGTTACTTTTTCCCATTGAACTTCTAAAATTTCTGGATTCGATGGCCAAAGGTTTAATTTAAGACCAATTACAGAACAACTATTTACAGGTGCTATCGGTTGAGGTAAACCTGTTTCTGTTGAATTTACATTTTCAAGAAAATTGAGCGTTGGTACACCGATGTAAATTCGTTTGGTTGTAGATACTTGAATAGGGTTTGTTTCGCTACCACCACATTGAGTGCTAAAAACAGTACCTCTAAGCGTAATCCAGCCATTAAAGTTTGTTTTTGTGACGGTAACTATTCTTGTTGTTGCTCCCGCTGTGATTGTGGCGGCATTTCCTTCAATAATTTGCCATTGATAAGCAGAACCACCACTTGGCAAACCGTAGGAGCGAGCACCGGAACAAAAGCGTTCAACACCATTAATTTCAATATTTTCGCAAACAAAAGAGCATGAAAATATTTCTGGTGTTCCTGCAATTTCATTTCTTAACCAAAATCCATTGTTTAATGTAAATTGAATATGAGCTTCACTTGTTATTGAATTTGTGAAAAAGTTATGAAAGGGCACGTTTTTTGGAGCTGGAGGTGGTGATTGAGGGTTATATTTTTTGGTTAAATCACTTGGAACAATTGTCGCATTACCACTGCCTACATCTAAACTACTGTATGCAGGTATAAAATTAAATCGTTTTTGAAATACATATTGTTCAAACTCAGTTGGTAACTCAGTAAAATTCTCAATATCATAAATACCACCATTAGCATTATCCAATGCCAACATAGTTGAACTGGAGTTTAATGTTTTTTCATTAATTAATGGTTCGTTTACATTTATAACAAATAGAATTGTTTTTTTTATGTAAATTCTACCTTTGTAAATTTGTTTTGATTGAAGTGATGGTAACGCTTTGAGTGTAAATTGTGCTTTTAAATCTGTATTAGTACTTAAAACTGATGTTATAACTTTAATTGGATTTATTGAAATACCATTTGTAATAGCTAATGCGATATTTGTTAAAAAGAAAGGCAAATCAACTTGTATATTTGCATTTACTATATCTGCATAAGGATTAAAATTGAGCGGATTTCCACATTCTGAACCGTTTGCAATGGCTATGTTTCTAATAATGTCTTGTATTGGATATCCCATATTTTTATATTCATTTAAAAAACTGCTGTTCAAAGAGCTGTTATTTACTGCTATACCAGCTCCTGTACCTTGTAATTGGTAAATTAACATTTGTTGAGCTGCAGGAGATTGTAATAAAGCAAAACCGTCGCTTAACCCATCAACGTTGTCTTCTAAATCTGCAATAGGAACACTAAATAAACTAAAGAATACAGGTAGTGATATTTGTTCACCAACTAAATGCCTAACGAGTGCTTGTGCTGCTAATGGAACATTCGCACCTTGATGCGGACTATCATGACTGATGTAAAGTTTAGTTTCATGAGTTTCTCCATTAATTTCCATATCTCTTAAAGCATAACGACCAACTAAACCACCCATACTCATGCCTAAAACCACATTTTTTTCGTTTCCTACTTTTAATTGGTTTATTTGTCTTATAACTTCTTCAACCATATAAGCATTTCGTTGAATGTAATCGGTGCTATTTACAAAATTGATAAAAACCAAATCATAATCTTCATCTTCCATGGCTTGGTTAAGTGTTAATCCAGTTGCTGTGTCAATTACAATATTTAAGCTACCTGGTCCAGTAAAAAATGGATTGACGACTAAATCCAAATAATTAAAACTATTTTCAGGGTCAAAACCTTCAATGATAATTAATGGTTTTGTTAACTGTGTATGCCCAGGTGCTAATTCAATAGTTACAAGACCTGTGGCAGCACTACCATTCCAATTGTTTCCTGTAACCGCATGGTTTACCCAAAACATATCGCTACCAAAACCGTTAAAGCGAGCTTGTGCACTTGGGGTAGAATTAATGTAATCTACCCAAATTTTAGAATGACTTTCAACAATAGTTCCATTGGTATATTGGAATTTTACTTTTATTGTTTTTTCTCCGCCTGATGTATAAGATATATTTTTAACTTGATTTAAAGCAACATTTTGATACCCTTGTCCGTTGCTAAAATCAATAGAAATTTGGTTTATTGTAAGTCCAACATTAGAATAAATTAAATTACTTGGTAGTTTGAAATTGAAATTACTACCTTGTAGTTTTTGTTTTAATGGCGTAATAGCAAATAGTGTTTTACTATCGTAAGGGTTTCTACCTGTAACATCATAAATTTTATCATTTGTGATAATTACATCACCATTAGTATGTGCATTGGTTTTATATTGCTGGTAATTGTAATGTTGTACTGCAATAAGAATATCATTGGAGTTGCTTTGTGCTGTTTTTAAATTGGTATTTACAACGCTAGGTGCAATCATATTCTGGGCAACTGTACCAACACGCATCGAATAAAGAGAATTATACAAATTATTCCATTCTTTTACAGTAACAAAATTATTGGAAGATAAACTACCGTTACAAGCTTCTATATTAGCAAAACGTACTCCAAATTCTTTAAGATAACCAGTGGTTACTTTGGTTTTGTTGATGTTACTAAAAATATACTGCATACGATTGGCATAAGCCGTGTTTTGTGCTTGTACATTATAAAATGTACTCAAGCAAACAATAATTAATAGAATTCTTTTCATTTTATAGATTTTAATAGTTATGGTATATATTGTAAGTCAAATCTGCCATTAGTAATTTTTATATCTTGACAATTTTCAGTGATCGTTGAAAATTCAAATGTGCCTGATACTATAAAATTAATTGTATCAATTTTTGTAAAATTTATTACACCTTGATACGTTTTATCAAAATCGTAAATACACGTAATATTGTTACTTATATATGAATATCCAGCTTTGTATGCGTTATTGTTAAATGTATATGTTTCATTGATATTCAAAGGATTTAACAAATTAAAAGCAATACTTTGGTCAGAATTACTGTTTTCAAAAGTAGCACTTATTTGTAATAAATTTCCTTGATATATAGCAGACTGATTTGATGTGTTTGAAACTACAAAAGGTTCACCATTAATTAAGCACCCAAATGTGTTTGCACCCGTTTGCGTTGCAGGAGGTAGTTGGTCTATGGGGTTTGAAGATTTGTTGTCATCGTTGTTGCAGGAACTTACTGTTAAAGCGATAAGTAGTATTAAAACTAATTTTTTCATAGCATAAGAATTTAAGTAAAAGTAAATGTATTTCATAAAAGTAAGAAAAAGTGTTGGTTATGAATGGGTTAACCTATGTTAAAGTTTAGAGTTTTAAAATACTAAACGTAGTTGTAACATTGGCCATAAAAACTGTTTTATAAATATCGCCCAGCACTTTTATATCAACATCTGTTGAGTCTGTAAGCACACCATTATAGGCTGTAAGATCTGTAAATTCCATAGCATAATCTCTCAATAGGCCATGTGGTACTCTATTTTTGTCGATACCTGCAAAGGTTTGGTTTATTTTTGTTGCCCATTCGGTATTAATAGTTTGGGTTGTACCAGTTAACCCAAAAATTATGCAAACTAAAAGTAATAGCTTGCGTAAGTGAATACTTTTTTTCATGATTTTAAATTATTAATTGTGTGCTTTTATTGTGAGTATTGCATGTCAAAACGACCCTCTCTTATTTGATGTACTACTCCAGTATTATCTTGCACGTCAAACCAGAATGTTCCTGAAACAATATGGTTAACTTCATCAAGTTTAGTGATTATTAATTTTCCTGTGTGTGTGTGTGTTGTATATAATTCTATATTATTGTTTGTGTAGTTTCCAGTTGCATTTCCATCTATCCATTCAAATAAATCGTATGTTTCACCTTCAAAGATTTGTTTTTTTTCAGTTCTTAATCTTATTACTTTTAAGTTGTCATTTATATCGTTAGCTGCACTAACTACAAAATAAAATTGACCATCAACAAATTGATAGAAACAGTTTGAAGCATTTGGAAAATTGCCTGGCAAAAAGGCTTTACCATCCAAAAGACAACCAAATGTGTTTGCACCTGTTTGTGTTGCTGGCGGTAATTTGTCAATTTCTGCAATGGGTTTGTCGTCGTCATTATTGCAACAGCTTAAAGTAAAAGTTGTTAAAATAAGAGTTACTATTTTTAAAAATTTGTTCATAATATAATTGTGATTAAAAGTTACTAATTTGTATACTGCATGTCAAAACGACCTTCTCGAATTTGATGCGAGTTTCCTTGAAAATCGACAATATCAAACCAAAAAGTACCAGAAACAGTATGATTAATTTCATCTAATTTAGTTATTGTCAATTCTCCTGTATGAGTAGTACCATCTGTTGTTGTAAATATTCCCTCTAATCCGTATTGTCCAAAAGCATTGGAAGGAATATTTTCTTCCAATATGTACTCCTCATTTTGTTCAATTTGCTTTGCATTTGTAATTAATCCTATACTTACTAAAAGATTATCTTCATTAATTTTACTTGTATTTAGAGCAAAATAATATTCTCCATCGACTAATTGGTAAAAGCAGTTTGAAGCATTTGGAAAATTGCCTGGCAAAAAGGCTTTACCATCTAATAGACAGCCAAAGGTATTGGCTCCAGTTTGTGTTGCTGGTGGTAGTTTTTCAAGTTCTGTTTTGGGTTTGTCGTCATCATTGTTGCAACTGCTTAAAGTAAAAGTTGTGAGCAGGATTAAGAGTAGTTTTTTCATAGCATAAGAATTTTAGTAAAAATAAACGTATTTCATAAAAGTAAGAAAATTTTTGGCTATGAATGGGTTAACCTATGTTAAAGCTTAGAATTTTAAAATACTAAACGTAGTTGTAACTTTGGCCATAAAAACCGTTTTATAAATATCGCCCAGAACTTTTATATCAACATCTGTTGAGTCTGTAAGCACACCATTATAGGCTGTAAGATCTGTAAATTCCATTGCATAATCTAGCAGTAATTTTGATTGAATTTTTGTTTTATCCAAATTTTGAAATATTGGATTCACATAGTTTTTCCATTGATTGCTTACAGTAATTTGTGCTGAGAGCAAAAAAGGGAGCATTAACAAAATTAAAAAGATAGTTTTTTTCATTAGTTTTAATTTTTAAAAAAATATTTAATTTGTGAAATGTGCGTCAAAACGACCTTCTGTTATATTATATATTGTACCAGTATTCGGGTCAGTAACGGTGAATTCAAAAGTTGCAGATACAATATTTGAATTTGTTGAGAATTGACTAAAAATTATAAAACCATCTTCTAATTCAGTAGTTGAACTTGCTTGTTGAAGGGTATTAAAGTCTATAAGAGCATAAAAATCATTATTTTCTCTTAAATTTAAAGGTATTGTTTCTCCAATTACAATTTCTTTTTGTAAAGATCCAATTGCTATTGCAGCAATATTACTTACGTTATCTTCAGCTTGTATTCCAAAATAATACTCCCCATCTACAAACTGATAAAAGCAGTTAAAAAAACCGCTATTATCTACATAAGGCACTCCATTAACTAAACATCCAAAAGTGCCTGCACCTGTTTGTGTTGCCGGGGGTAAGCAATCTATGCCTTGGCAGTTGTTGTTGTCTTTATCGCAACTGTTTAAAGAAAAAGTGGTGAGCAGGATTAAGAGTAGTTTTTTCATAGCATAAGAATTTTAGTAAAAATAAACGTATTTCATAAAAGTAAGAAAAATTGTTGGTTATGAATGGGTTAGGGTGTGTTAATATTTAGTACAATCAAAGTATGTTTTGTTTTCTCTTTTGCTATTGTAATAAAAAAGGATTTGATTACAATCCCTAACGCAAATCCTGCTCAAAAAGAAAATTTAGTATATTTGAAGAACAATCAACGATTTCAACTTACACCTGACAGGTTTTCAAAACCTGTCAGGTGTAAACGATAAAACAACAAACTATGCGAGTTTTCATTCTATCATTATTTCTTTTCATTAGCGGACTAACTTTCAGCCAAAACTACCAACAATACGTCAACCCCTTCATTGGAACCGGCGGAACGGGACACACTTTTCCAGGTGCAACTGTACCATATGGAATGGTACAACTTTCTCCAGATACAAGAATCGACGGCAGTTGGGAAGGCTGCTCAGGTTATCATTATTCCGATAATCGCATTTATGGTTTCTCACACACCCATCTTAACGGAACCGGCGTTTCCGATTACGGTGATATTTTGCTAATGCCCACCATGGGAGAACCTTCGTTTGACAACAAAATCTATTCTTCCACTTTTTCACATGCCAACGAAAAAGCTTCTGCCGGATTTTATGCCGTTAAATTAGACAAACACAATATTGATGTGCGTTTAACCACATCAACCAGAGTAGGTTTTCACGAATATACCTTCAATGAAAGTGGTCAAGCCAATATTATTTTAGATTTAAATCACCGTGATGTATTGTTGGAAGGCAGAATTCGTATTATTGACGGAAGAAATATTGAAGTTTTAAGACGAAGTGAAGCATGGGCTAGAGATCAATATGTTTATGCAAGAATAGAATTCAATATACCAATGAATATTTCCAGTATTTTGGCCGATTCTATAGATACTAATGGCGATTATTTTGGAAAGAAAGTGGGTTTGTGTTTCTCCAAAACAGTCAAAAAAGGTGACAAAATACTCGTAAAAGTAGCTCTTTCACCCACCAGTTATGAAGGTGCAGAACTCAACAGCACTGAAATTTCCAATTGGGATTTTGAACAAGTTAAAAAAGATGCCGAAGAATTATGGAACAAAGAACTTTCCAAAATCGAAGTCACTTCCACCGATAAAAACAAACTCACTATTTTCTACACGGCCTTATATCATTCGATGATGCAACCCAACATCGCTCAAGATTTAGACGGAAAATACCGAGGTCGCGACAATAAAATTCACCAAGCCGAAGGATTTGATTATTATACCGTATTTTCCCTTTGGGATACGTTTCGAGCTGCACATCCGCTGTACACGTTGATTGATAAAAAACGAACAGCTGATTACATCAATACCTTTATCAAACAATTCGAACAAGGTGGCCGTTTACCCGTTTGGGAACTCGCTTCCAATGAAACCGATTGTATGATTGGCTACCATTCCGTTTCCGTGATTGCCGATGCCATGGTGAAAGGGATTGAAGGTTTTGATTACGAAAAAGCGTATCAAGCGGCCAAACATTCGGCCATGTTAGATCATTTAGGATTGGAGGCCTATAAAAAACAAGGGTTTATTTCCATTGATGACGAACATGAAAGTGTTTCCAAAACCTTAGAATATGCGTATGACGATTGGTGTATCGCTCAAATGGCTCAATTATTGGGTAAAAGTGAAGATTACCAATATTTCATGTTGCGTTCTCAAAATTGGAAAAACTTGTTTAATTGGAAAACCGGATTCATTCAACCTAAGAAAAATGGCGGTTGGGATAAACCTTTTGACCCCAAAGAAGTGAATAACAATTACACCGAAGCCAACGGTTGGCAATACACGTTTTTTGTGCCACAGGACATTGAGGGAATGATAGAAGCAATGGGTGGTGCTGCCAAATTTGAAGCCAAACTAGACGAAATGTTTAATTCTGTGAGTGAAACTTCAGGTCGTCATCAAGTCGATATCACCGGATTAATCGGGCAATATGCTCACGGAAACGAACCGAGTCATCATGTAGCGTATTTGTACAATTTTGTAAACAAACCCGAAAAAACGAAAGAAAAAGTACATTACATTTTAGATAATTTCTACAAAAACGACCCCGATGGTTTAATTGGTAATGAAGATTGCGGACAAATGAGTGCGTGGTATGTGTTGAGTTCAATGGGTATTTATAATGTAACACCGGGACAACCGTTTTGGACGACCATAGAACCGTATTTTAAGAAAATGAAAGTGAATTTTGAGGACGAAACTTCCGCTACAATTGATAAATCAACGAACGACCGTATGTTCGGTTTGAATTTAATAGAAATGCCTGATAAAAATAATTTTGTTAAAAATATTTCTGTTGTTCCGGTTATTGTTGCTGAAAGTAAAGCTTTCCAAAACAAAACAGATATTTCATTTGATTCTCAAAACAAAGAAGTTGAATTTTTCTATAGTTTGAATGGTAGTAAATTTAAAATGACAGATGCCACTTCTTTAACTCTTGATAAAACAACAGAAGTTAGACTTTATACAAAAGATCGTAATGATCAAAAAAGCAATACTGTCACTGCCACCTTTTTCAAAAAGCCAAACAATTTTACTATCGACATCCAATCAACCTACAATCCGCAATACCACGCCGGTGGTCCGGAAGGCTTGATTGACGGTATTTTTGGTACAGAAAACTGGCGAAAAGGCGATTGGCAAGGCTATCAATCGCAAGATTTTGAAGCGGTGATTGATATGCAATCCACCCGTGAAATCAGTCAAATTACGGCCAACTTTTTGCAAGACACCCGTTCATGGATTTTGATGCCCACTAAAGTGGAGTATTATATTTCAGATGATAACGTGAATTTTACCCTTTTTGACACGCAAAACAACACGATTGACCCGAAAGAGTACAAATCTATCATCAAAGGATTTAAAAGCGTTAAAAAGCCTTTAAAAGCTCGTTATGTAAAAGTAAAAGCGACCAACTTTGGTAAATTACCCGAATGGCACCAAGGATTCCCATTTAAAGGCGAAGCGTTTATTTTTGTGGATGAGATTACGGTGGAGTAGAAAAGTTGTCAGTTTTCAGTCACAGTCACAGTTTTCAGTTACAGTCACTCCCGAAAGCTTTCGGGATCAGTTACAATTTTCAGTTTTTGTAAACAACTATTCTTTCCAACCCCAAGGGGAATCTGAACATTCTACAGGTTTGCTCAAATCAAAAGAAACCGAGAAGACTCTTTCTGTTCCTAAACGGCGTAGATTGTAGGTAAAGTTTTTTTCATCCAGAGTAATCCACCATACATTGGTAGATGCGTTGGGCAACAAATCACTTGTTTGTTGGTCCGCCGGAAAAATTTGAATACCGGACAAACCTGTGTTGGGAGAAGTTCCACCGTATTGCGTAACCGTATCTGGCGAGCCGTCTTCGTGACGATGGTCGTGTTTGAGGGTAATCAGTCCTTTTTCATAGGTCAACACCCAAGTTCTGGATTTGTCTTCACCTACATAAAAAGGGATGCGAATCTGATTGGATTCGCAACTTTTTACCTGCATCACTAATTTTTTTCCACGAAACGAATCATTTTCAGGAGCTTCTGTAATATTACCTTCAAAGGATTTTCCGCATAAAGGTTGAAGTTTCCCCCAAAATTCTTCGGCTCCGGTTTGAGTTTGAGCAGCGGAGAAAAAGGTGGTAAAAACAAAAAGTATACTAATTTTTTTCATCTGAGTTAACAATATGATTTTGGTAAAGTTAGCTTTTTTTCTGTTTTTTCAATTAAAAAGTAAGATAAAAATGATGTATTTTTATATCTTTATGGCAAATCAGTTAGTATGGTTATTTCATTAATACAAGCACCACTAGTATGGGAAAATCCTATTGCCAACATGCTTTATTTTCAAGAAAAAATCAAATCGGTTAATCCCAGAACTGATTTAATTGTATTGCCTGAAATGTTTACAACCGGCTTTACCATGTATCCTCATTTAACAGCAGAAACCATGCAAGGTGAAACGATTCGATGGATGCAATCTCTAGCCATTCAACAGGATTTAGCCATTACCGGCAGTATGATTATTTTTGAAAACAAACAATTTTATAACCGAATGGTATTTGTTTATCCCAATGGTAGAGTTGATTATTATGATAAAAGACACTTGTTTACTTTGGCTGGAGAGGACAAAGTGTATACCCCGGGTTCTGAAAAAGTAATAGTTGATTTCAAACATTGGAAAATTTGCCTTCAAATTTGCTATGATTTACGATTTCCCGTATTTTCCCGTAATGTTGAAAATTATGATGTATTGATTTATGTTGCCAATTGGCCAAATGTTCGTATTAAAGCATGGGACGCTTTGCTTCGTGCGAGAGCAATTGAAAACATGAGCTATGTAATAGGGGTTAATCGTATTGGAACGGATCGCTACAAAAAAGAATATTCAGGACATACACAAGCATTGGATTGTCTTGGCGATTATGTTCTAGAGCCACAAACCGAAGAAGGAATATTTGAAATAACGATTTACAAAGCCCACCAAAAGGCAATTCGAAAAGAACTCAATTTTCTTCACGACCAAGATAAATTTACCATTTATCCAAAAAGTATAGAGGAAGATTTGTTATCCACCTGAAAATTGAAGGGTTTGATCCACATCCCAGTTGGATCGCACATCAATTGGAGTGGGGAAATAACGAACTTCTTCTGACTGTCTTTTATCTAAATAACTTCCGGTGTCCCATATTTTATTTTGGTTGGTATCATAAATGATGCGGACAGTATACATTCGAGGTAACAACAAATTGAATTCAATTGGTTGATTGTTTGTTGCATAACCGGAAGCAAGCGTTTCTCCTTTTTCATCTGTTAATTCTACGATCACCGGATAAGCTTTTATTCCTTGTAATTGAAGTTTTAAATTTCCGTACTCGGTGAGGCTTTTTGTAGAAACTTGAAACTGTAATGAATCTGTTGTTCGCTCTAAAACATCTGTAAAAGCCCCTTTGTCTAGCATTAACTTATATTTCTCTTCTGGTTCTTTGATAAAATCCAATTCAACTTGTTGCTCGTTATCCAAGTACCGAACGGAGAATTGAACAGTTGAAGAGTCTTTTCGGGTAAGTTTAAGTTTGCTTTCATCAATATGAATAAGGGGAACCGAGCTGTTTAATTTTAATGTTTCTCTAAAGTGTAAAACACTTCCCTGTGAAGCATTTATTTTCAAAGTATCTGCTTTTTGGTTGCGGTATTTAAAAGTAAAATCTTTTTCTAACTGGTCATGTTTCACATTTAATCGTAACGAATCCACTTCTTTTAAAGGTTTAAACCAAATTTGAAGGGAATCTTTTTTGGGAAAGGGAGTTACAACAGTAGGAATGATTTCATTACCGTTGAATAAGGTAATTTTTGTGTTATTTTGTTTCCCTTCATACCCAAGAATTACTCTGTTGCTGGCCTGTTGACTCGGTTTTAAAGGTTTAAAAGGCAAAATTTCTTTGAACAATTCCAATTCATACACCGTATCGTTTGGAATAGTAATGGTTTCTTTGTAAAAACCAATTTTTTCTTTTTTCGGGTCAAATTTGTTGTTATTGTTGAAATCTTTCAAAGCAATCAACATGTATTTTCCTGCTTTTAAATGATCTAATTTAAAGGTGGTTGAACTATCTAAGGTATTGGTAATGTATCTGGGGACTTCTTTGTAAACAATGGAATCATAAAAAGTTTCATTCTTTTCATATAACATTACCGTCACAAAATTATCGGTTTTTGGAAAGTATGCATCTTTAATTCTTCCGTTTAATTGAAGTGAATCAACATAGTCTCCTGTAGAAAAAATATATTTGAATTGCGGAGACGGATTACCTTCGTTATTGTCTTGTATACTTTGACCGAAATTAAAACTGTATGTTGTTTTGGCAAAAAGTGTGTCTTTTATTCGAATCGTTATAGTTTTTGTAGCGTTTGAGGGTAAAATTTCCGGTTGATTTTTCATTGGCGGAGAAATAATCAACTGTTTGTTTACATCTTTTAGTTTGATGAATTCATCAAAATGAAGTTTTATTTCTTTACCGTTAAATTGAGTGGAAAAATTTTTGGGTTCACTCAATTTTAATTGTGGTGGAATGGTATCTTTCTGACCACCTGTAATATATCCTCTTTTGGCACAACTGCTTACAAGAATGGCAATACACAAAAAATAAAAAACTTGCTTCATTTGGACAAAATTCAAATCAAGCTACAAATTAACAATTATATTTAGTGTAAATAAAATCTTTTAGGTTTTCTTTTTACCATAGTTAATGTGTGTAAGCTAAACAAGCAATACTAATTTTCGTTCCCGGAATCGATAAAAGAGCTTTTCCGCACTGTTCTAAAGTTGCCCCTGTTGTCATGACATCATCAATGAGTAAATAATGTTTATTGTGATCGTTCTCGGAAAAAGAAACGGTGAATTTTGTCTTAGGGTCATCAATGCGTTCAAAAAAACTCTTCTTGGTTTGGGTTACGGCATAACTTTCTCGGCGTAAAATAGTTTCATAAAAAGGTAGTTGAAGTGTTTTTGAGAGTGCTTGACCAAAAGTAGTCAATTGATTATAGCCACGTTCACGCATTCTTTTTTGATGTAAAGGGACCGGAATTATTCCGTCAAAACAGTGGTGTTGATGAACCGCTTTTAATTCTTCGGCATACCATTCACCTAAAAAAGTGCCTATTTCTTGTTTGTCTTTGTACTTTAAGTGGTGAATCAATTCTTGTACAATACCTTTTTTATGAAAATACAATAATGCAGAAGCATGTTCTACCGGCAACTTGCCATAAAATTTTTTCAACATTTCATTGTTTTCCATTTCCGTGTGTTGAGTGAGTGGAAAAGCATGCCTACATTCGGTGCAAACTACGGTCTCGCTTTGCACAAAAGGAGAACGACAAGCGTAACATACTTTGGGGAAAAATAAATCTATGATAGAATTGATCATAACATTGAAATGAGAGTTAAAGTTAATTTATTTTTGAAAAAATTCATATGTTGAGATAAATATTTTAAAAAAGCTCACAATAAGGACTATTTTTTCAACCTCTTCCCGCCAATCTAATCTTTTTTATATTTTTGCACCATTATGGCAAAACAAGAAGATAATTTTAAGAATGTAATTTCACACGCAAAAGAGTACGGATTTATTTTTCCGTCGAGTGAAATTTATGACGGTTTAAGTGCCGTTTATGATTATGCCCAAAACGGTGCAGAATTAAAGAAAAATATTCGAGAATATTGGTGGAAATCAATGGTGCAAATGCATGAAAACATCGTGGGAATTGATGCTGCGATTTTTATGCACCCCACCACTTGGAAAGCTTCCGGTCACGTGGATGCGTTCAATGACCCCTTGATTGACAACAAAGATTCGAAAAAAAGATACCGTGCCGATGTGTTAATTGAGGATTATGCCGAAAAATTAAACCAAAAAGCACAAAAAGAAATCGACAAAGCCAGAGAACGTTTTGGCGATGCGTTTGACGAAGGGCAATTTGTGACTACCAATGCCCGTGTGATGGAATACAAAGCCAAACAACGCGAGATTTTGGAAAGAATGGCTCGTTCGTTAGGCAATGAAGATTTAGCGGATGTAAAGGCGTTAATTGAAGAATTAGAAATCGCTTGTCCGGAATCGGGTTCTCGCAATTGGACCGAAGTACGTCAGTTTAACTTGATGTTCGGCACCAAATTGGGAGCTTCTGCCGATTCAGCGATGGATTTGTACTTACGTCCGGAAACGGCACAGGGAATTTTCGTGAATTTCTTAAACGTACAAAAATCGGGGCGTATGAAGATTCCGTTCGGAATTGCTCAAACCGGAAAAGCCTTCAGAAACGAGATTGTAGCTCGTCAGTTCATCTTCCGTATGCGAGAATTTGAACAAATGGAAATGCAATTTTTCGTAAAACCGGGTGAAGAAATGAAATGGTACGAATACTGGAAAGAAACCCGTTTAAAATGGCATTTATCACTGGGTTTAGGCAAAGAAAATTACCGTTTTCACGACCATGAAAAATTGGCTCATTATGCCAATGCGGCGGCGGATATTGAATTTAATTTCCCATTCGGGTTCAAAGAATTAGAAGGAATTCACTCGCGTACTGATTTCGATTTGAAAGCTCACGAACAATATTCCGGTAAAAAATTGCAATACTTTGATACAGAAGAAAATAGAAATTATGTGCCGTATGTAGTGGAAACATCCGTTGGTTTAGACCGTATGTTTTTAGCTGTTTTCTCCAATTCGTTAGTGGAAGAAACCTTAGAAGACGGTTCAACCCGCACCGTTTTGCGTTTGCCGTCGGTTTTAGCACCCACTAAAGCGGCCATTTTACCTTTGGTAAAGAAAGACGGTTTACCGGAAATTTCAAGAAAAATAGTAGAAGAATTAAAATGGGATTTCAACGTAGCGTATGACGAAAAAGATGCGGTAGGGCGACGTTACAGAAGACAAGATGCGTTAGGAACACCTTTTTGCATCACCGTTGATCATCAAACCGCAGAAGATGAAACCGTAACCATTCGTCACAGAGATTCAATGCAACAAGATCGTGTAAAAATTTCGGAACTAAGAGATATTATTGCCAATGATGTTTCGATGCGAAATTGGTTAATGAAAATGTAAACGGAATACATTTACAAGTATAAATGGCCCAAGTACCACCAAAATAGTACTTGGGCTTTGTTATTAAACGACATTTTTTTACACCTTATCGAAAGCTTTGTCAGTTGCTTTTTTCCAAATATTTTTTAACTTATGTTTGTTAATAATTATAAATAACGGAATCATTTTACTTTGTTTATTATAATTAACATTGCAGTGTACTAAAACCGCCCTGTTTTATACATTTTAACCTACAAATCATATTTTTTTAACGATTCAAGTACAGGATGATTTTCCTGAACAAAATTGGTTTGGTTTTGTAGTGTTATGATGTACACCTACCTCATTTTAGATGACGACAGCAAAAGCGTGTTGAAGATTCAGTCGATTATGGCTGAATTTTCCAATTTTCAGCTTTTGGCAACGGCTTCTACCTATGAGGAAGGATTAAATGCCGTTTTAATGCACCAACCTGATTTTATTTTCCTGGAAATTAATCCGCTATCAACTACATCTCAACTTTCTTTGTCATTGATCAATGAGTTACATCGTTTTTTAAAAAAAGTACCTCAAATTATTGCAATTTCACACGATTCAACCAAAGCAGTTGAAGCAGTGAAATATGATGTATTGGATTTTTTGGTAAAACCCTTTACCGCTATTGACATTCGGAAATTATTGTTTCGTTTTCAAAAAAACCATGAAGTGCCGGTTATTCGCTTGAATCCGGAACTGAGAAAAGTGGCACTGGTTCAAGAAGCAGAAGCAAAAACAGAACAAGCAGTAGTTACAGAAGAAATAGTAAATCCTCCAATTATTCAGCCAATTGCTCATCATGATGGGTTTAAGGAATTGATTGAATTGTTGAAAATAGAAATATCATCTTTAAAAGAAGCGATTTTACAACGTCCGACCACAGATAAACCAACCATAGACACCGCTGAAATAACCAACCAATTGGTGGCCGTTATTACGGAAAGACTACCACAAACGACTACTTTTTCTGTAGAACCTATAATTAAGGAATTGAAAAAGGTAAATAGTCATTCTCCAACAGAGCCGAAAGAAGGTGTACACCGTAATTTGATTTGTATAAAATCCTACGGTGATTATCGTTTTTTAGAATTGGATGAAATTGCCTACTTAAAAGCGGACAACAATTCAACCGATATTACCTTATATAATGGAGAATCGGTTACAGCATTTAAAACCCTGAAATATTTTGAAGAAAACCTGCCTCACAATTTTTTCAGAATCCATAACAGTTACATGGTGAACAAAAATTTTGTTTCAAGAGTCCATACCGGAAATGCAGTTTTTTACATCAAAAACTCCAAAACACAGCTACCATTTTCCAAAAGTTATAAAGAAAACGTGGAATTAATCCTTTCTCAACTCGCCGGAATCGATTTTAAGGAGATTTAAAAGCGATTCATCCACCTTTATAATTAATTCATCCACACTCAAAAGGATACATTCTACTTCAAACCCCTTGATTTCATTGGTGGTAAGGAAGCATCATACTACTTTTACATCGTGAATGAGAGGTGTCCATGTTCGACTAATCACATTTTGGGTTGCAAACAATTTAATTAGTATACAGCCCACCAAATTCAACTTAAAATAACTTACAAAATAAAAATACCATGAAAACGATTTTCGCATTATTAGGATTATTTATGTTTACTTCAGTTTCTTCGACAGATTTTTCTGCACCAGTAGAGAATGGTGATGGAGGTTCTATGGGAGGAGGAAGAAAAGTATTGGTTATCCAAGTTTCTGAGAACGGTGACGGAGGTTCTATGGGAGGAGGAAGAAAAGTATTGGTTATCCAATAGTCTGTCCGCACAAATTTAAAAAAACTTATTATATTTTAAATCTTTTTAATACTTTTGATGTAATTATCAAAAGTATTGAAAAGATTTTTTTTATTTTTAATTAGCATAGTGCTGTTGTCTTGTGAAAACCATTCTTTTATCAAAGAAAGGAATAAAAGTTTGCAAGACAGCATAAGTCTGTTTATTGAAAAGGCGAACAACTATGAAATACCAAAATCTAAAGCATTAGAACATCTAGTTAAGGCAGAAAGTCTCGTTAATTCTTTACCGAAAGACTCATTGTACTTTAAAAACAAGATTTATGTTGGCTTTATTTATTTTAATTTAGGTATTAAAGATAAATATAAAACCATATCTTTTGAATTAATTAATGATGCAATTGAAGCTAAAGATTCTTTTTATTTAGCAAGAGCATACAGTTATATAGGGGATTACTATACTGATAAAGTTGTGTTGGATAGTGCTGTTATCTATTATCAAAATGCTGAAAAAGTTTATTTTGGTATAAAAGATAATATCGGTATTGGTAGAATGCATGTAAAAATGGCAACCGCTAAGTTTCGTGCCAGAGATTATCTAGGTAGTGAAAAGTCAGCTGTAATGGCTTTAACTTATATAAGGTTAGCAAACAATAAATTGTTGGAATATGAGGCAAATACATCTCTTGGATTAGCATGCGTTGAAACGAAAGACTATGAAAAAGCTGATGAATATTTTCAAAAAGCATACAAGATTGCAAGAGAGGAAAATTTAGAAAACCTAGGACAATATCAATCGAAAGCTATTTCCTTAAATAATTTAGGATTTTTAAATTTAAAATCCGGAAAATACAAAGAAGCCTTAAACTATTTTAATCAAGCTAATCAAGATTCGAATTTGAATATTGAATTTCCGGAACTTTATGCTACTATTTTAGACAACAAAGCAAAAGCAAAATTAAAATTAGGTGATTTTTCTAATTTACCTGGAGATTTTTTAGAACCTTTAAAAATCAGAAAAAATTTTAATCTTACACCTGAAATTGTAAATAGCAACATCAATTTATCCGAATATTATCAAGCTAAAGGCATTCCAGATAGTGCTAAATATTATGCTCAAGCAGCCTATGATTTAGCTAGAAAAACAAATATTTTAAATCTGCGATTAACTTCAGTTCAACAATTGAGCAAAGTAGATCCTGAAAATGAAAGTACACTATCGAAAGAGCAAATTAATTTAACCGATAGTTTGTTGCAAGCAGAAAGGCAAGTCTCAGAAAAATTTGCTCGTATCGCATATGAAACCGACGAATTCAAACGCCAAAAAGAGCGGTTGTCGGCACAAAATCAAAACATTATTGTATTTTCTTTGTTAGGGTTTTTGTTGATTATTTTATTGTATGTTGTAAAGGATCAGCGAAGCCGCAATTACCAATTTAAATTAAAAGAGGCTCAGCAGCGGGCCAATGAAGAAATTTTTGCTTTGATGCTTTCCCAACAAAAAATGATGGATGAAAGTGTGCAAAAAGAAAAGCAACGCATTGGTCAAGAATTGCATGATGGGGTATTAGGGCGTTTGTTTGGGGCTCGATTGAACCTGGATAGTGCCAACAGACGCGATGACGAGAAAGGTTTTGAAATCAGAAATCACTACATTAATGAATTGAAATACATTGAACAAGATATTCGTGAAATTTCACATGAATTGAACCGCGAACGTTTTGCGTTGATTAATAATTTTGTGGCGATTATTACCAATTTATTTGAAGAACAAAAATTATTGAAAGAAGATGTTGTATTTACACACCATATTGATAATGCCATTAATTGGGATCAGGTGCCTAATAACATCAAAATTAATGTCTATCGTATTATTCAAGAAGCATTACAAAACATTAATAAATATGCCAATGCAAAAAATGTATCGGTTGCCATTCTAAAAGATGCCGAAAACATTCATGTTTCCATTATGGATGACGGTGTTGGGTTTGATGCTACTCGAAAAAGCAAAGGCATCGGCCTTCAAAATATTGAATCTCGTGTAAAAACCTGTAAAGGAAAACTTGAAATCAAATCCAAAAAAGGAAAAGGAACAAGTATTAGTATTGATTTGCCGATACAAAGCAGTTAAAAAAGCTGTTAATATATTTTTGAAACATATCTTTTTGAGGTGGTATAAAAGTGTTTTTCTTTTTTATATTTGACTGAAATTAACTCATTCTTGCAAATCATGTCAAAGAACTACCAGATTATTATTGTTGATGACCATCCATTTATTATTGAAGCCTATAAAAATGCTTTAAAGAGCTACAGTGTAAATAATTTTGATTACACCACTACGCAAGCCAACAATTGTAAAACGGCTTATGAAACCATCATGAATGCTACACAAGCATTTGATATTGCGTTTCTAGACATTAGTATGCCGGCTTATGAGGAAAAAAACATCATGTCGGGCGAAGATTTGGCTAAACTGCTTCGCAAACACATGCCGGATTGTAAAATCATTTTGCTAACCATGCATACAGAGTTGATTAAAATCAATTCTATCATCAAAGAAATTAATCCGAATGGGTTAATCATCAAAAACGATTTAACCTTTGATGAATTATTGAACGCATTTGATAAGATTTTAAAAAATGATAATTATTACAGCCAAACGGTCGTAAAGTTTGTCAGTCAATCACAATATGAAAACCTTCAAGTAGACGAATTTGACAAACAAATTTTGTTTCATTTGTCAAAAGGAGTAAAAACTAAAGATTTGCCGGGGTTTGTTCCACTTTCGTTAAGTGCGATTGAAAAACGAAAATTGAATTTAAAGGAAACCCTTAGTGTGAAAGGCGGCAGTGATGTTGAATTGATTACAGAAGCCAAAAACAAAGGGCTCATTTAAACCCAAAACGACTCAAAACCGTAAACAAATCGGTATAAAACCACACAAAAAAATACGGTTAACCGTAACTAATTGTCTGACAATCAATTTACTTTTGTCATGAGTTAGTTTATTAACCGAATTTCCTTTATGTGGAAATAGGAATCAAGAGTCATCCGTTGCCACCCTTTTATAAGTCCCCTTTGGCTTAACCTACACACCGGAAGCTCAAGAAATCAAAAAGCGATAGTCCCCAAGCTATTGCTTTTTTTGTTGAATATAGCGGTAGATGTTCCCACAAAGTACATCGGCTGTTTTTTTTCTAGCCACGAATTTCACGAATTTTGAATGAACGCGTGGGTTGAGGTTTTAAATTAAAAACTAAAAAATTTAATATGCGAATCTGCAGCCAGAATCTACATTACGGTAAACCACAACAAAAAAGGGTGAAACCCGTAACGCATTCTGAGTAAAACCGTATTTAGATATCAAGTAGGTCGATATATCTTTACATCATCAAAAACAAGGTAATTATTCATCAAAAAATACTAACCCAAGAACGTAATAAGTAGCCAATAGAAAAAGAAATACCACCCTTTTGCCCCAACGAGAGATCTGATTCAAAAACAAACGCTACTTACTTACAAAAACAAAAGAAAAAGCAATGCACCCCAAGGCATTGCTTTTTTTTGTTTGCATGAAGTTGGTTGAAATTACCAAAATATAATTAGTGAATTTGTAGCTCAGTTAGGTTTACGGAAAACCACAACAACAATGGGTGAAACCCGTAACACATTCTGAGTAAAACCGTATTTAGATATCAAGCAGGTCGCTATATCTTTACATCATCAATAACAAGGTAATTATTCATCATTAAAGATAGTAACCCAAGGACGTTCTGAGTAGCCAAATCGAATTAAAATACCACCCTTTTGCCCCAACAAAGGTTTATTTCATAAAAGAGCTACTGTTTTTTAAAGGTTTAGATAAAAAAAGCGATAGCCCCAACTATCGCTTTTTTTATTATTCCGCTAAGGCATTCCAGCCTCTGGCTTTAAGTTCTATTTTTTGATTGGCTCGCGTTACCAAATGTTTGCCTTCACTTTCTTTCGCCATGTGACCAATTACGGTTAAATTAGGATTTCCTTTGATTTTATCGTAATCTTCCAAAGCAATGGTAAATAACAATTCATAATCTTCGCCGCCGTTGATGGCGACTGTCGTGCTATCGATATTGAATTCCTCGCAAACGGCAATCAATTGCGGGTCGAGCGGAAGTTTCTCTTCGTAAATCGTGCAACCTACGTTAGATTGCTTACAAAGATGCATGGTTTCAGAGGAAAGTCCGTCAGAAATATCAATCATCGAAGTAGGTTTTACTTCCAGTTTTTCTAACAATTCTTTAATGTCTTTTCGGGCTTCCGGTTTTAGTTGACGTTCGATTAAATAGGTGTAATTGTCTAAATCCGGTTGGTTGTTCGGATTCACTTGAAACACCTGCTTTTCACGTTCAAGCACTTGCAAACCCATATAAGCCGCACCGATATCGCCGGTAACTACTAACAAGTCATTTTCTTTGGCACCGTTTCTATACACAATATCTTCTGCATTTGCTTCGCCTAACGCGGTGATGGAAATGATTAATCCTTTTTGAGAAGAAGTGGTATCGCCACCAATCACATCTACGTTATAATGTTTTGAAGCAAGCGTAATTCCGGCAAACAATTCTTCCAACGCTTCGAGCGGAAATCGATTAGAAACCGCAATGGAAACCGTGATTTGAGTAGGCGTAGCATTCATTGCACAGATGTCAGATACATTCGCTACCACGGCTTTGTAGCCCAAATGCTTTAATGGCATATACGCCAAATCAAAATGCACCCCTTCGATTAATAAATCGGTAGAAACAACGGTTTTTTTATCTTTGAAATCCAAAACAGCAGCATCGTCGCCAATTCCTTTTAAAGTGGATGACTGATTGATTTCAAAATGCTTCGTTAAATGGTCAATTAAACCGAATTCTCCCAATTGAGCGATGGAAGTACGTTGAGGTGATTTTTCTTCTAACATAGAGTTTTTATTAAGGGCAAAGGTAGTAAGATTTTGGGAAAGAAGTAAATCGGATTAATTTGAACGCAGATTAATGGAAGGATTTCAAAGTCTTTTTGTATTGCTATTAAATAAAACAGCAGTTATATTGTTAGGGTGACTTGAGTTTTTCAGATATAAAATATGATTTATTCATAAAGTGAAAAAACAATATTTTTTTGCACCTTTACATTACTTAAATTTTTTTCGATGAAGACACACGTCATTACCACACTTACCATTAATCCGTCTTTGGATAAATCTACACATTTTACAGGACTGATTCCTGAAAAGAAAATTCGATGTGAAACACCACGGTATGATGCGGGTGGAGGTGGAATCAATGTTTCTAAAGCCATTTCTAAATTGGGAGGGAATTCGCTGTGTGTGTTTACATCGGGAGGTTCGTCGGGAGCATTATTAGAAGAATTAGTAGCTAATCAAAAAATTGAAAGTTATATCATAAAAACCAAAAATTGGACTCGAGAAAATTTTATTGCTTTTGAAAATGTAAGCAAAGCTCAATATCGATTCGGATTTCCTGGCAATGCTTTTTTAGAAGGTGAAAAACAGAAAATATTGTCTACAATTAGCGAATTAAACACCTCTTATTTAGTCATTAGTGGAAGTTTGAATGAAGGATTAGAGTCAGATTTTTATCAGAAAATTATTGAGATTGCAAAGAAATCAAATGTAAAAGTAATTGTGGATACATCGGGAGAAGCGTTGGTTAAAGTATTGGAAACCGGTGTATATTTAATCAAACCCAATATTGGTGAATTAGCTAAATTAATTGGAGTGGAACGATTAGAATTACCCGAAGTAGAACAAGCAGCCCAACATTTGATTGCAAAAGGGAGTGTAGAAATTGTTGTTGTTTCATTAGGAGCAGAAGGAGCCATTTTGGTAACAAAAGACGAAACGCATTTTGTTAAAGCTCCTTTAGTAGAAAAGAAAAGCACTGTTGGTGCTGGTGATAGTATGGTTGGTGGAATAGTTTATGCGTTATCCCAAAATAAAACGTTCAAAGAAGTCATTCAATTTGGCGTTAGTTGTGGAACAGCCGCAACGATGAACGAAGGCACACAACTTTTCAGAAAGGAAGATGTAGAAAAACTATTTAAAGAATTACAGGCATAATTTTTTATCATATATGAAATAAAAAATGATACTATTTAAAGACATAAAATTCAAAAAAAAACCAACAACTCTCGTCATTGGGTTCTTCTATATTTTCTCAGCTACTCAGCATCTCAGTCACTCAGCATCTCTATTAATCATTCAACTTCAACACCGCCATAAACGCCTCTTGCGGAATCTCTACATTCCCTACCTGACGCATTCTCTTTTTCCCTTTTTTCTGTTTTTCCAACAGTTTTCGTTTACGGGAAATATCTCCACCGTAACATTTAGCAGTCACGTCTTTACGCAAGGCTTTAATTGTTTCGCGAGCAATGATTTTGGCACCAATAGCGGCCTGAATCGGAATGTCAAACTGTTGTCTCGGAATCAATTCCCGCAGTTTTTCACACATTTTCTTACCAATATTATACGCATTGTCTTCGTGAATCAATGCGGATAAAGCATCCACTTGATTGGCATTCAACAGTACATCTAATTTTACTAATTTCGAGGCACGCATCCCAATTGGATGGTAGTCAAACGAAGCATATCCCTTAGAAACTGTTTTCAAACGGTCATAAAAATCAAATACAATTTCGGCCAACGGCATATCAAAATTCAATTCAACACGTTCAGTTGTTAAATAAGTTTGGTTGGTAATTACACCACGTTTTTCAATACACAAACTCATCACATTCCCCACAAAATCGGATTTCGTGATGATAGTGGCTTTGATAAACGGTTCTTCGACTCGGTCTAATTTAGAAGGTTCCGGCAAGTCTGACGGATTATTTACAATAAGAGCAGTATCCGGTTCTTTTTTGGTATACGCCAAATACGAAACGTTAGGAACTGTGGTAATTACCGTCATGTCGAATTCACGCTCTAAACGCTCTTGAATAATTTCCAGATGCAACATACCCAAGAATCCACAACGGAAACCAAAACCAAGAGCAGCCGAACTTTCAGGAGCAAAAACCAACGAAGCATCGTTCAGTTGTAATTTTTCCATTGAAGCTCTCAAGTCTTCAAAATCTTCGGTATCTACCGGATAAATTCCGGCAAAAACCATCGGTTTTACGTTTTCAAAACCGGTAATCATATTGGTCGTTGGGTTTTTGGCATCGGTAATCGTGTCACCCACTTTTACCTCTTTGGCTTCCTTAATGCCGGAAATCAAATAGCCTACATCACCTGTAGAAATGAACTCTTTCGGAACTTGATTTAACTTCAACGTACCTACTTCATCGGCAAAATATTCTTTGCCGGTAGCCATGAATTTAATTTTTTGACCTTTACGAATCTCGCCGTTTTTCACTCGGAAAATAACTTCAATACCACGAAACGGATTGTAATGTGAGTCAAAAATCAACGCCTGCAGCGGTTCTTCTTTTTCCCCTTTTGGCGGTGGTATTTTGTCGATAATCGCGGCCAAAATATTCTCTACTCCAAAACCGGTTTTTCCCGAGGCATGAATAATATCTTCTAAATCACAACCTAATAAATCAATAATATCATCGCTCACTTCCTCCGGATTGGCACTTGGTAAATCCACTTTGTTCAACACCGGAATAATTTCCAAGTCGTTTTCTAACGCCAAATATAAGTTGGAAATCGTTTGAGCCTGAATGCTTTGAGCAGCATCTACAATCAACAATGCTCCTTCACAAGCAGCAATGGACCGGGAAACTTCATACGAAAAATCAACGTGTCCCGGCGTATCAATCAAATTCAAAATATATTTTTCGCCTTTGTACGTATATTCCATTTGAATCGCGTGACTCTTAATCGTAATCCCACGTTCACGCTCCAAATCCATATTGTCCAATAACTGAGCTTTTTCCTCACGTGCCGTCACGGTCTGAGTAGCACTCAGCAATCGGTCGGCCAACGTACTTTTTCCGTGGTCAATGTGAGCAATAATGCAAAAATTTCGTATGTTCTTCATCTTCGTTTAATTCAATTTTTTTGGGCGTTTTCGCTGTAACGAACCGGCTTTATCAGCTCTGTCTTTTATTTTTATAACCCCGATAGCTATCGGGGCTGCTCCTTAGCGAATTGTGTGCAAATATAAAGCAAAGTTTTCATTTTTAGGTTTGAAACTTGCAACTTGAAACCTGAAACCAACAAAAATTAGTATTTTTGCAAAAAAAACGCAATGCCTAAAATCGGAAACATCATTTTACCCGACTTTCCCTTACTTCTTGCTCCGATGGAAGATGTGAGCGATCCACCGTTTCGTCGTTTGTGCAAATTGCACGGAGCCGATTTGATGTATTCTGAGTTTATTTCTTCCGAAGGCTTGATTCGTGATGCCATTAAAAGCAAACAAAAATTAGATATTTTTGATTACGAACGTCCGGTTGGAATCCAAATTTTTGGTGGTGACGAAGAAGCAATGGAAATGTCTTCCCGCATTGTAGATGCGGTGCAACCCGATTTAGTAGATATTAACTTTGGTTGTCCGGTGAAGAAAGTGGTGTGCAAAGGTGCCGGTGCCGGTGTTTTAAAAGATGTTGATTTAATGATTCGCTTGACAAAAGCAGTAATTAAGGGAACCAATCTTCCGGTAACGGTAAAAACCCGTTTAGGTTGGGATGAAAATTCCATCAACATTGATGAAGTAGCCGAGCGTTTGCAAGATGTAGGAGTTCAAGCCTTAACCATTCATGCTCGAACGCGTGCACAAATGTACAAAGGCCATTCTGATTGGTCGCATATTGCCCGAGTAAAAAATAATCCGAGAATTACTATGCCTATTTTTGGGAATGGTGATATTGATTCGCCCGAAAAAGCTTTAGAATACAAAAATAAATATGGTTTGGATGGCATGATGATTGGTCGAGCTGCCATTGGTTATCCGTGGATTTTTAACGAAATCAAACATTATTTCAGAACCGGCGAACATTTGCCCGAACCAACCATGAAAGACCGAATTGAAGCTGCCCGAAATCACTTAATCTGGTCCATGGATTGGAAAGGAGAACGCGTTGGGATTTTTGAAATGCGTCGCCACTACACTAATTATTTTAAAGGCATTCACGGATTTAAAGACTACAAACAAAAATTAGTCACAACCGATGGAGCGATGGCTTTAATGGATGTTTTTGAGGAAATTACTCAGGTGTATGCCGATTATCAAATAGTCAAAACTTAATTGTCGAATAACTTTTTATTCACTCGGCTACTTGCTATCCATGAAGCAATAAATCCTAAAGCGGAGATGGTTAGTAGCACAATACATAAATTGGTAAAGGAAAACCGTACCGGATAAGGCATGCTTTGGTTAATCATGATGAATCCGAATTTTTGTTGTAATAAGGTAACTACTATACCTAAAATCAATCCAATTATCCCACCAATTAAACAAATTAAAAAACCCTGAAGAAGGAATATTTTACGTAAACTGGCTACTTCTGCCCCTAAATTAAGTAGTGTTTTTAAATTGGATTTTTTTTCAATGATAATCATGATTAACGCACCAATTAACGTGAATAAAGTCACCACAATTACCAATGAAAAAATGAGGTATAAAATCAAGTTTTCAGTATTCAGCATGCGATACAATGATTCGTTGAGTTGCGTTCTGTTTTTCAAGGTAATGGTTCCTTTGAAAACACCTTCTAACTTTTCGATTACTTCACTTTCATCAGCATCAGGAGTAAGTTTAATTTCGATTCCGGAAATTTGATTCGGTTGATAATCCAATAGTTCTTGTACGATGGATAAATTGGCAAAAACATATTTCTGATTCAAATCTTCATTGATAAAATAAAATCCAACCGGCACTAAAACAGAACGGTTAAAAGCTCCTTCCGGCGAATCGATTGTTCCTTTTCCGGGTTTCGGAACGAAGGTTTCAAACACATTCACCAAATCAAAAAGTCCCATAGAAAGTTTTTGGCTGATGCCGTAACCCACCACAACTTGCTCGGTATCTTCTTCTATCCATTGGCCTTGAAAAATGGTTTTTTCTACTTGATTGACCAGGGGAAAATTTTTATCAACACCTTTGATGTTAGAAAGTTGGTCTTTTCCGTTAAAGGTAAAAAGGGCTCGCTCTTCTATAATTTTACTGTAATGAGCAATACCTTCTATTGTATTGATTTCTGCTTCTTGTTGAGGTGAAATGAGAATCGTTTTTCCTTCTTTAGCAAAAGCTTTTATATCCGGATCAAAATCATTGGTAAAAGAAAGGCTAAAATCTTTTAAACCGCTAAAAACCGACATTACCACAAAAAGAGCCATAGTTCCTGCTATAATTCCAATAGAAGCAATAATGGTAATGATATTAATAGCAGTGTTTTTACTACCGCTAAACAAATAACGTTTGGCTATGTAAAGCGGAAATTTCACGTTACGATTTCTTTCTCTTGATTAAAAGTTCCGGATTTTCTATTGGGTTTTCATTTCCGGATAATGCTTTGTCAATTTTTTCGATATATTCCAATGAATCATCAATATAGAAGGATAAGTTTGGCACTTTTCGCAACTGAAGTTTCACACGTTGCGATAAATCATGTTTAATCAACGGAGTGTTTGATTTAATCGCCGCTAAAAGTTCAGGACCTTTTTCAGGTGGAAAAATACTCAAATACACTTTTGCAATGGATAAATCGGTAGTTACTGATACTTTTGAAACGGAAATAATCAAATTAGTGATTCCGTTTTTACGCACTTCTCCTTGCAAAATATCAACCAAATCATTTTGCAAAACGGTTCCTATTTTCTTTTGTCTGTTTGTTTCCATCTTGCAAAAGTAAAGATTTTTATGCGAATTAGAATTTTAAATGATTTTGAAACAACTATTTTATCGAATCTTTAGGAATAGGTTCGAAAATTTATAATTGCTAACTTCTTATCTTTGCACAAATAATTTTATTTATGAAATTCAATACAAAAGTAATACATGGTAATCAACACCACGATCCAAGTACGGGAGCAGTAATGCCGCCGGTGTATAACACCTCTACATTTGCTCAAAAAAGTCCGGGTGTGCCCATTAATCATTACGAATACAGCAGAGCGGCAAACCCTACTCGTCAAGCGTTGGAAGATGCCTTGGCTAGCATTGAAAATGGTGTTCGTGGATTAGCTTTTGCTTCCGGTTTAGCAGCAACGGATTCCGTTTTAAAATTGCTTAAGCCTGGTGATGAAGTAATAGCGATGGATGATTTATATGGAGGAACCTACAGAATGTTCTCTCGTATTTATCAAGATTTTGGGATTAAATTCCATTTTGTGGACATGAATGATTTGGAAAAATTTCAATCGTTAATCAATGCCAATACAAAATTGGTTTGGGTAGAAACGCCAACCAATCCATTAATGAAATTGGCAGATATTGCTGCAATAGCTAAAATTACAAACGAAAGAAAACTGCTTTTTGCCGTTGACAACACATTTGCCACACCATATCTTCAAAAACCATTAGATTTGGGTGCGGATATCGTAATGCATTCCGCAACCAAATATTTAGGTGGTCATTCGGATGTGATTGCCGGTGCATTAATTGTAAAAGATGCTGAATTAGGTGAAAGATTACACTTTGCACAATTTGCAACGGGTGGAACATTAGGACCACAAGATAGTTATATGGTGTTGAGAGGAATCAAAACACTGCACTTAAGAGTGCAAAGACATTGCGAAAACGGAATGAAAGTTGCCGAGTTTTTGAGCAATCACCCGGATGTTGAAAAAGTGTTTTATCCGGGATTACCGGATCATCCTTTTCATGCAATTGCTAAAAAACAAATGATTGGCGGCTTTGGAGGAATGGTTTCGTTTACCTTCAAATCAGGTAAAAAAGCGGATTCTATCTCTTTTTTAGAAAAGCTGAAAGTTTTCACTTTGGCAGAATCATTGGGTGGAGTTGAGTCGTTGGCCAATCATCCTGCTTTAATGACACACGCTTCCATTCCGGAAGAAAAACGTAAAGAAATTGGAATTTCAGATGACTTGGTAAGATTAAGTGTAGGAGTGGAGGATATTGATGATTTATTAGCCGACATTGAGCAAGCTTTCAGATAAAATGAAAAATCCCGTCAAACTAAAAAGTGTGACGGGATTTTTTCTTATTTAAGGTAGAATTAATCTAAATAGTAAATATAGCCGAAGTTAAGCCATACAAGCCAATCGTTTGCTCTGTTTTCCGTATAAATTTCTGGGTTTGGATTTAGTCCGTCAACCCAGTTTGAAAAATAATATTGCCAACGTAAATCAATCATTAAATCTGATAAAACAGTTAATTTATATCGAGTTCCAATACTTCCAACAACAGACCAAACTGTTCCGCCATCGTTGCTTACACCATCTATATATTTAACAGGTGTAACTTCTAACAGTTCGCCTAAACCTGGACCTAAAGTTGAAAAAGCTTCTGGATTGTAAAAACTAAATTGAGCACCTAAACTTACAAATGGGGCAAAAGCACCAGGAGTAGCAGAAAATTCACGTATACTGAAAGGAAAATATTCTAACTGCATTCCTAAATTGGTAACTGCAGTGCTTCCTCTCATCGCTCTAAGTTGTTGTGCTGCAATAGAAGTCTTTCTGGAATCAACCCATTTACCATAGTGTTCTAAATTAGTTTTGTTATAAGAAAGCTCACTTCTTAATTTAAAATGGTCATTGAAGTAAGTTGGTGTAGCATAACAATTACAATCAGCCCTATAGGAAAAGTTCATATAATGAATTAAACCTATACCAAAGCCGGTATTACCTAAATTAGTGGCGGCATCTCCTCTAACTCCATAGTCAGATTGAAATGCTACAGGACCAGTAATAACTCCCACTTCATGAGAAAAACCGAATTGTGCATTCGCTAAATTGGTAAAACCAAACAATAACAAAGTATAAATTAGATATTTGGGCATTTGCATAGATTTTAAATTCAATTCTGGACAAATATATAAAAACATAATTCACTTGTAAAATAAAATGAATAAATACTTCTATATATACGAAAAAAACTAAAAAATGTTTTAAAACCTATTCATTATTTTTAAAAATATTGGGTTATCTTAAAAAAAGCATAATTCTACTGATAAATTAAAAAAAATTATACCTATATTTTAATAAAATGTATATTTGTCGCAACAAACGAAAACGTTTTCTTAACGTATCTAAATTTTTAATCATGACAGAAAGTATTCGCTCTTTTGTGGAGGCAGTTGCAAAGAAAAACCCTAATGAGCCTGAGTTCATGCAGGCTGTTAAGGAGGTTGCTGAAACAGTTATTCCTTTTATTGAGGAAAATAAAAAATACCAAAATCAAATGTTATTGGAAAGAATGGTAGAACCTGAACGCGTAATTATGTTTCGTGTTACCTGGATTGATGATGCAGGAAGAACACAAGTAAACAGAGGTTACCGAATTCAAATGAATTCTGCTATCGGACCATACAAAGGAGGTATTCGTTTTCATCCATCTGTAAATTTAAGCATTTTGAAATTTTTGGCTTTTGAGCAAACTTTTAAAAATAGTTTAACTACTCTTCCAATGGGTGGCGGCAAAGGAGGTTCTGATTTTGACCCAAAAGGTAAATCTGATATTGAAATCATGCGTTTTTGTCAAAGTTTCATGACTGAATTAGCGAAACATATTGGAGCTGATACTGACGTTCCTGCCGGAGATATTGGTGTTGGTGGTAGAGAAGTTGGTTATATGTTTGGGCAATACAAACGATTAAGAAATGAGTTTACAGGTGTTTTAACCGGTAAAGGAATTACTTTTGGTGGGTCATTAATTCGTCCGGAAGCTACGGGTTATGGTAATGTTTATTTTGCTCAAAGTATGTTAAATACTAAAGGTGATAGTTTTAATGGTAAAATTGTAACGGTTTCCGGTTCCGGAAACGTAGCACAATATGCAGCTGAAAAAGCGACTGAATTAGGAGGAAAAGTAGTTACACTATCCGATTCATCAGGATATATCTATGATGCAGATGGAATTGATGCTGAGAAATTAGCTCACGTAATGTATATTAAAAATGAACAAAGAGCCAGAATCAGCGAATATGTAAAAAAATATCCTAATGCAAAATATGTGGATGGAAAACGACCATGGGAAGTGAAATGCGATATTGCTTTACCTTGTGCTACTCAAAATGAGTTAAACGAAGACGAAGCAAAAGCATTAGTTGCGAATGGATGTATTTGTGTATCAGAAGGGGCTAATATGCCTTCCACTCCGGAAGCAATTGTAGTTTTCACAAAAGCAAAAATTTTATTTGCACCAGGTAAAGCTTCTAATGCAGGAGGTGTTGCAACTTCAGGTTTAGAAATGTCTCAAAATTCATTGCGTTTAAGTTGGACTTCAGAAGAAGTTGATCAACGTTTAAAAGGAATTATGGCTAATATTCACGCAGCTTGTGTAAAATATGGTTCAGACGGGAATGGTTATGTAGACTATGTTAAGGGAGCAAATATTGCCGGTTTCGTAAAAGTTGCTGATGCAATGTTGGGACAAGGCGTAGTTTAATAGTTCTTTTTTTATAAAAAAAGCTGTCAATTTAAATTGACAGCTTTTTCATTTATATTAAAATAGAAAGTTTAGCGTTTTACTTATATTTGTAGGATATTAAATGAAAATGGGAAAATTAGTTTACTTATTATCTTTGTTGAGTTGTTTTTTAAGCTTAAATGCTCAAAACCAACTATGGCAAGGCTTTTTTTCTTATAATGAAGTAAGAGATTTATCGGAATCTGAAACACGAATTTTTGCAGCTTGTGAAACAGCCATATTTTCGAAACAGCTGGCAACAAATGATATTAAGACATTGAATACTGTTGATGGATTATCAGGACAAGTAATTTCTTCTATTTTCCATAGTACTTCCACCAATAGAACCTTTATTGGTCATGAAAATGGTCTTTTAATCATGGTTAATGATGAAACAGGGAGTATCAGTTTATTAGTAGGAATTCGAGACCAAGCTAGTGGAATTCCACCCAACAAAAAGAAAATTAATCATATCTACGAACATAATGCTAAATTGTATATTTCCTGTGATTTTGGATTAGTAGAATTTAAATTAACCGATTTTACATTTGGTGATACCTTTTATATTTCTCCTACCGGTGGTCAAACAGAAGTTTTACAAACAACGGTATTAAATAATCAATTATATGCTATTACCCAAAATTTTGGAATAAGAAGAGCAGACTTATCCAATCCTAATCTTATCAATTTTAATGCATGGGAAGTTTTTAATAACGGATTTTGGTCTCATATTACTACTTTCAACAATCAAATAGTAGCTGTCAATTCAAATACTATAGTATACCGTTTCAATGAGAACAATCCAATTTCAATTGTTTCACTTAATCAACCCGGTATCGATTTAAGAGGAAGAGGTTCAAATCTAATAGTAACAACCGCCACTAGAACTTATTTATTTAATGAATCTTTTGGACAAACTGCTTTGATTTCTCAAAGTCAAATATCTGAAATAGACTCTAATTTTACAAGTTCTACCATTATTAACAATACCATTTTTATCGGAACTGAAAATAATGGAGTGTTGGAGCTTTCGCTTTCTAATCTTTCTCAACCTTTTATTCTCCTACCTCAAGGGCCTTCAAGAAATAACATTTTTTCTATTTCAGTTACTCCATCTGGAACATTGTGGGCAACGTATGGTGATTACACTCAGTTTAACAATCCATATCCACTTGACAGTTTTGGGATAAGTAAATTTTCAGAGGAACAATGGCTAAATATTCCTTACAGTGAATTATTGGGGGCTAAATCTATCGTACGCATCACCGTTAATCCAAATGATGAAAACCAAGTATATGCCAGTTCATATTTTTCAGGATTATTGAAATTAGAAAACGATGAGGTTGTAAACTTATTCAATGCAACAAATAGTGGTTTAGAATCATTATTTCTTCCGGAAAACCCAACATATGGACCTGACATAAGGATTGAGCAAACCGCTTTTGATAAAAACGGTAACTTATGGGTTTCGAATGGTTTAATTGCCAAAATGATAAAGGTTTTAAGACCAAATGGCGAATGGCAATCATACGATGTGAGTTCAGTGTTGAGTAGTTTTACAAGTAATAATAGAATGAGTGTTGATAAAAATGGAACAAAATGGCTTGCTACTTTAGATGAAGGTATTATTGCATTTAATGAAAACTATAACAATAAAATAATTAAAATAAGTGATGGGCAAAACGAAGGAAACTTACCATCATCAGCTGTCCAAGCGGTAACTATTGACAACAGAAACCAACTTTGGATAGGAACTCGCAAAGGGCTCAGAATTTTATCATCTGTAGATCGTTTTGTTAATCAGGATGAATTAACAACTTCCTCTATTATCATTAATGATGACGGGTTGGCTCAAGAATTACTTTTCGGTCAATTTATTACCGATATTGCAGTAGATGGTTCCAATAATAAATGGATTGGAACAGCAGATTCGGGAGTATTTTTATTTTCCTCTAACGGTCAACAAACGATTTATCAATTTAATTCAACCAATTCACCTTTGCCAAGTAATACCATTAACGACATAGAAATCAACGGAAACACGGGAGAAGTTTTTATTGCTACTACTCGAGGTATGGTATCTTTTAAGGGAACTTCAACCAGACCAAACAATAACCTTAAAGATGTTTTTGTGTATCCAAATCCTGTTCGACCGGGCTTTGAGGGAACTGTAAAAGTATCTGGATTAACAAGTAAAGCTAACGTAAAGATAACCGATATTGAAGGAAACTTAGTTCATGAAGTTATTTCAGAAGGAGGGACGATTGAATGGGATACCAAAGCCTTTGGAAAATATAAAGTTGCTTCTGGTGTTTACATGATATTTATTTCTACAGATGACGCCCTTGATACAACCGTAAAAAAAGTAATGATAATTCGATAGGAATAGTTAAAATAGATATAAAATTAAAGTTTTTTAACTCTTTTGAATACATAATTTACCTTTACATTTCCTATACGAAATCGTTATATTCTTAATTTTATGTACTGTTTTTGAATTTAAAAAAACGCATAAAAAATTGAAAATCAGTTTTTTATGTGTGGTTTTATTTTTTTTATTGTTGTATAGTTTCTTTAGACACAAAAAAAGTTGATGGATGTTATTATTGGTTAATTTTACATATATCAGTTTATAGTGTAATTTTTTATCATTTCTATAAAAAATGATAAATAAATTTACAGATTATGTTTTATTTAACCAATTCTAATTTCAATATGAAAAGATGGCTTTTATCAATTAGTTTCTTCTTTTGTTTTACTGTTTCATTTTCACAATCTGATAAGGTTGTGGTTGAAAACACAGCAAATGGAGCAAAAATTTTAGTAAACAACAAACCATTATTTATTAATGGTATGAATTGGGATTATTTTCCCATAGGTACTAATTATAGTTACAGTTTTTGGAGTCAACCGGATGACTTCATCAAAAGTGCCCTCGATAATGAAATGGCTCTTTTACAAAATATGGGGGTAAATTCCATCCGGGTTTACACCGGAATTCCCAAAAAATGGATTGAATATATCCACGACCAATATGGAATTTATACCATGCTAAATCATTCTTTTGGAAGATATGGTCTAACAATTAACGGACGTTGGGTGGCTAATACTGAATACTCTGACGCCAACACAAGAAGCTTGTTGTTAAAAGAAGTAAAAGAATTAGCAACTGAATACAAAGACACACGTGGTCTATTATTGTTTTTATTAGGAAATGAAAACAATTATGGTCTTTTCTGGGATGGTGCAGAAACGGAAAATATTCCAATGGCAGATAGAAAATCTACCATAAGAGCCAACTCCATGTATAAACTTTTCAATGAAGCGGCTTTGGAAATGAAAGCGATAGATAAAAATCACCCGGTTGCTTTGTGTAACGGTGATTTATTGTTTTTAGACATAATTGCTAAAGAATGTAAAGATGTAGATATATTCGGGACTAATGTTTATCGAGGAGTTTCCTTTGGTGATTTGTTTGAAAGAGTTAGAAAAGAATATGGTAAACCGGTATTGTTTACAGAATTTGGTTCTGATGCATTTAATGCAAAAGCAAACGAAGAAGACGGAAATGCTCAAGCCTTTTACTTAAAAGGAAATTGGAAAGAAATTTATGAAAATGCTCATGGACTAGGTAGATCAGGTAACTGTATAGGTGGTTATACATTCCAATTTAGTGACGGTTGGTGGAAATATGGTCAAACTAAGAATTTAGAAGTGCATGACAATAATGCTTCTTGGTCTAATGGTGGTTATCAGTTTGATTTTGAAGAAGGAAAAAACAATATGAATGAAGAATGGTTTGGAATTTGTGCAAAAGGACCAACTAATGCAAAAGGGTTTTATCAATTGTATCCAAGAACTTCTTATTATATGTTGAAAGAAGTTCATCAATTAAATCCATATGCCTCTGATTTAACATTATTAGATATAGAGGCTCATTTTAAAAAGACCAGTATTGTAGATGCAGGCCTAAAGGCAAGAGGCGATAAAGCCGCTTTAGGAGGAAATGACACTCAAGTGCTGAAAATTAGCAACTTAAGAGCTGAATTTACTACCTTTACTACCGGTGGAAGTTTATTAACTACTCCTGAAAATGATGACCCTGCAACTTCGGGTTACCCAAGTAGAACCGGTTTTGACCACATGGAATCTTACTTTATTGGTGTAGAAGGAAATCCTACAGCCAATATGAGAGCGAATGTGAATGTGAACATTTTAGGTCGTGTGGCTGAAAATCCAATCAATGAAATATTCTACGAAAACAGAGGGAGAGCTCAACAAGTTCAAACGAATGAAGGTTTACAGTTATCTAATGATGTAAACCGTGTTCAAATTTACAATGCATCCTATAGTTGGAATGCAGAAGATTTTGAACTGAGAGGTTTTTATAGAACCGGACATTATCATTGGGGATATGAAGGCGATTTCTTCGGATTGTATCCGGAAGCCAATTATGGACCTAATTTAGATATTTATAATGGAGAAACATTAGGTTTTGAAATGGATGGAAAAGGAGCCTTAAACGGTTTAAAAGCTGCTTTTGGTCCACAACTTTGGTGGGGTGCCAACCCGGCTTACTTATTGAAATATGGTAGAAAAATTGGGAAATTTGACATTACAGCCGTTTACCATGAAGATGTATCCAATGCAGCACCTGCCGTGACGTCAATCTTTATTCCACAGCCAAAAACACGTAGAGCAACGATTCATTTTAAAACAAATTTAGCAGGTGTGGGCATTGAATTTGGAGGAATTTGGGGTGGTCAACCTTTAAACGGAAGAGAATTCCAAATGATGGAAGGCGATGTTGTAAAAGTCGATAAAGTTAACAATAAAGATAATTGGGGTGGAAAAGCAAAACTAACCTATTCTCAAGGTAGGGTTAACGCTTACATGCAAGGAGCTCTTCAAGGTTTAGTGGCAAATGGTGGTGCTGATTTAACACAAACATTTACCGGTTGGAGATTGAAAGATACCGGAAGTGGTAACCAAATGAATGTATTAGCCGGTTTTACCTATAACGTGAATACCAACTTGCAAATAGCACCTAACTTTTTATGGCAAAAGCCTTTAGTTGGAGCCATGCCAAATGGGGTAGATGCTCCGGGAAGATTGCGTAATATCTTAGACGATCCATTTATTGTTAGAGCCAATCGTGAAACAGTTGGTGGTGAACTTTTATTAACTTTTGACCCAACACCCGGAACCTGGATGTATGAGTGGAATAACGATATGATGGAAGATGCAAAATTTGCTTTTAGTACCGGTTTTGTTTACCGTCATTTACCAACCACTCAAGATGCCGCAATCGGATTTTTAGCAGATCGTACACCTTTTGCCTTTGAAAGATCAGCTCCAGCAAGAGATTTATGGGAATCCAACACGCGTATAGTTTCCAAATTATCACCTGATTTTGGAATGATCGCCAACATCTACTTTGGAAATGGTCAAGCCAATGGTGATTCTGATAGAACCATCAATAGAATTGGTGGAGATTTGAGAGCAATTTACAGAAAAGTTAAAGTAGTTTCTTCCCTAAAATTTAATGATTGGGGACCATTTGATTACCATAGAGATTTTAACTTAACCTTTCCTGTTCAAACGTCAATTGATATTTCAACTTCTGTTGGAAAACCAAATTGGTTTATTTTACCGGATACCAGAATCGGAATCATGGGAATTTGGCGTTCACTTGACCAATTTTCCCCGAGATATTCACCAACTTTTGTGCCAGAAAATACATTCCCTGCCGTGCCGGTTTTAGATCCTATCGGATTTGCAAATGGCTCAGAGTGGGAAATAAGAACATATATTCATATTAATATTGGAAAATAATTTTAAAAAATTGAAAAAATGAAAAATAGAAACATGAATTATTCAGTAAAGACCTTTCTTTTTGGAATGGTGTTCATGACTTTTCTAAGTTGTGAAAGAGATTTGTCTGATGAGGCAGTTGATGCAACTTTCCCAAAAACAGCTGAAATTTTTACAGACAATTTTGTTGGGATGGGTGAAGATTTTTATTTACCCTACGGTGGATCAAAAACTACAGCTTGGAGTGTAGATGAATCGCAAGGTTATAACAGTAATGCTTCAATGAGAATAGACGTTCCAAACGCAAATGACCCCGCAGGAAATTATGCTGGAGCTATTCTTAGAGTAGATGGTGCTGGTAGAAATTTAACACAGTATGATGCATTAACATTTTGGGTAAAAGCATCCCAAGGTATTCAACCAAATGCATCTGGTGAAGGTGGACTTGAATTTGGATTTGGAGAGGATTTTATTCAAAACAAGTACATTGCAACTATAAGAAGAGTAAGCATTGGCACTGGTTGGACTAAAATAATTATTCCTATTCCTGATGCTTCTAAGCTATTGAATGAACGTGGAATGTTTAGATATGCCGCAGGTACACAGGCTACAAACGGTCTTGGTTATACTATTTGGATAGACGAACTTAAATTTGAAAAATTAGGAAATATTTTAGATGGTCAAGCTTCGATAATGAATAGTCAAAATGTAACACAAAATACATTTGTTAATGTTACTTCAACAGTTAGTAATGTGAGTGTGAATTTTAACTTACCAACCGGAATTAATCAATCTGTTTTTGTAAGTCCAGCTTATATGAATTTTTCATCTTCTGATACAGATGTAGCTACTGTTGATGATGCTGGTGTAGTAACATCTTTAAGTGCTGGAACAGCGGTTATTACCGCATCGTTTAACGGTGTGCAAGCTACCGGAAGTTTAACAATCAATTGTTCGGGTGCTTTTGTAAGAGCTCCTTTACCGACAAGAAATCAAGCCAATGTTATTTCTATTTTCTCTGATGCTTATTCCAACGTTCCGGTGAATTATTACAATGGTTATTGGCAACCATGGCAAACAACTGTTTCTAATGATTTCAGTGTGAATGGAGATAACATTCTGAATTATACTATTTTTAATTTCGTTGGAATTGAATTCAGTAGTCCAACGGTTAATGCAACATCTATGACCCATTTCCATGCCGATTTCTTTTTTCCTGGCCCAATTGCACCTGGAAGACAGTTACGAATAATTGTGGTAGATTTCGGTCCTAACGGTGCTTTTGGAGGAGGTGATGATACCAGACATTCAACAACATTTACTGCTCCTACTTTAGTCTCTCAAAATTGGGTTTCGATTGACATTCCTTTCTCAGCAATGCCTGGTTTAGCCAGCAGACAAAATCTAGCTCAAATTATATTTGAGGGTGGAGATGGTTCAATTATGTATGCTGATAATATCTATTTCTATAATTAATCTCAACAGATCTTTTAATTACATAAAAATGAAAATCATAAATAAATCCCTTATAAAAAGTGTTTTTATACTAAGCACTATTCTGTTTTTAGGTTGCTCAGAAGATGAAAAACAAAAAGTAATTACCAAAACCCGATTGGTAATGCAAGAAGAGTTTGATGTAAACGGTGCCCCTAATCCGGAATTGTGGAATTTTGATATCGGAACCGGAAACAACGGATGGGGTAATAACGAACAACAATTTTACACAGACCGTCCAGAAAATATTATCGTTGAAGATGGTATGTTAAAAATTACAGCAAGAAGAGAACTTTATCTAGGCTCTTCTTTCACTTCGGCTAGAATTACTTCAAAAGGAAAATATGAAAAAAAGTATGGTAGAATAGAGGCTCGAATCAAAATGCCTTTGGGTAGAGGTTTATGGCCAGCTTTTTGGATGTTGGGAAGTAATATACAGACAACAGAAGAAATTCCGGACGATCCATCTACAGTTCCTTGGCCACAATGTGGTGAAATTGATATTGTTGAATATTTAGGGAATAACCCTATTAATGTGTTTGGAACTGTTCATGGTCCAGGGTATTTTGGTGGTGAATCCATTTCTAAAAATTATACGTTAAAGACAGGTCGTTTTGATAACGAGTTTCATGTATACGGCATCGAATGGGGAGAAAATTATATTAATTTCTATGTAGATGATGCTCTATATCATCGCGTTACACCAAGTGATGTTCCGGGCGAATGGGTTTTTAATCAGCCTTATTTTATGATTTTAAACATGGCTGTCGGAGGTAATTTACCCGGTCCACCAAACGATCAAACAGCTTTTCCACAAACCATGTGGGTAGACTACATTAGAGTATATGAATAATTAAAAATTGTTGATAAGAATTCCCAAAAATAATGTATACAAGCACAATCAATCCTCTCGTAGAAAAGAATAATATGGAAAACAAAATTGTAAAAATGGAAACGGTTACTGTTTTTGGTGAAAAACACGCTAAAATAGCTAATGCAGATGCTATTCGGCCTTTTTTCATGAGTATTGTAAGCGATTCCGATCATTGGATGTTCATTTCCAGTAATGGAGGTTTATCTGCCGGAAGAAAAAATGCTGAGTTTTCCCTTTTTCCCTACTATACAGATGATAAAATAACGGAATCAGCCGAAATCACTGGAAGTAAATCCATTTTTAGAATTAAAAAAGAAGGAAAGATGATTATCTGGGAACCTTTTTCGATTCGTCAAGACGGGATGTATTCCACAACTAGAAACGTTTATAAGAATGTATATGGAAACAAAGTTGTGTTTGAAGAAACAAACCACGATTTAGGTTTAACTTTTCGTTATCAATGGTGCTCTTCTAATCGCTATGGTTTTGTAAAAACCTCAGAACTAATCAATCATTCCGCAGAGGAAATTTCAGTTGAATTATTGGATGGTTTACAAAATATTTTACCTGCCGCTGTGGGTAGCGATTTACAACGAGCAAGCAGCAATTTGGTTGATGCTTACAAGCGAAGTGAGTTACACGCTTCAACAGGTTTAGGAATTTTTGCCTTGAGTGCTATTATTGTCGATAAAGCTGAACCAAGCGAAGCGTTAAAAGCAAATATCACGTGGTCATTGGGGTTACAAAACCCTTCTTATTTGGTTTCTTCTTTGCAGTTGGATCATTTCAGAAAAGGTAATGTTATACAACAGGAAACAGATGTAAAGGGGGAAAAAGGAGCTTATTTTGTGCATACAACCGTATCACTTTCCAACAACGAAAAACAATCTTGGCAGCTTATCACAAATGTAAACCTCAATCATAATCAAGTGATTGAAGTGATGGATGCATTAGAATCAGATCAACAATTAAAACAACGTGTGCAAGAAGACATTGAATTAGGGACACAAAACTTAATTCGCTTAAATGCAACAGCAGATGGTTTGCAGTTCTCCAATGATCATCTTAAAGATACGCGTCATTTTTCGAATACGCTTTTCAACATCATGCGGGGTGGAATTTTTGATTTTAATTATCAAATTGAGAAAGCTGATTTTGTCAATTATATCAAAAAAGCAAATGCAAATGTGTATAAAGCAGAAATTGCATTTTTCAATCAATTGCCGGAAGCGTTTGATTTTTCTTTCTTAAAAAATCTCTTGCAGTCGGTAAGTGATGGTAACTTACAACGTTTAGCTACAGAATATCTTCCTTTAAAATTTAGTAGAAGACATGGCGACCCGAGTCGACCTTGGAATAAATTTTCCATCAATACCCGAAATGAAACCGATGGGTCTAAAATTTTAGATTATGAAGGAAATTGGCGTGATATTTTTCAAAATTGGGAAGCCTTAGCTCATTCTTTTCCTTTATTTATGGAAGGAATGTTATTTAAATTTTTAAATGCCACAACTTTTGATGGTTATAATCCATATCGCATCACCAAAGGTGGTTTTGATTGGGAAACCATTGAACCCGATGATCCATGGTCATACATTGGCTATTGGGGAGATCATCAAATCATTTATTTATTGAAATTTTTAGAATTTACCGAGCACTATTTTCCCGGAAAAATTCAACAGTTATTAGATAATGAAGTATTTGTGTATGCAGCCGTTCCTTACCGAATAAAAGCCTATCAGGATATTTTACAAAATCCAAAAGATACCATTGAATTTGACCATCATTGGGATACTGAAATACGAAAAGAACGAGAATTTATAGGTGCCGACGGAGCGTTGTTAAAAACAGGTGAAGGTCAGATTTATCAAGTGAATTTTATTGAGAAAATCTTGGCAACTGTTTTATCAAAAATGTCCAATTTAATTCCGGAAGGCGGTATATGGATGAACACCCAACGTCCGGAATGGAATGATGCGAACAATGCGTTAGTAGGCAACGGTGTTTCAATGGTAACCTTGTATTATTTACGTCGATTCTTGAAATGGATGGAAATCGTTTTGGAACAATCCAACCTAGAAAATATTAAAATTTCTAATGAAATGGTAGAATTTTACCATGCCATTAGAGAAGTATTAGAAGAAAATCAATCGGCACTTTCAGGAACAATTAGCGATGCTAAACGTAAGTCAATCATGGATGCCTTAGGAAAAGCAGCTTCTGATTATCGTTTGCATATTTATCAAAATGGATTTTGGGGTAAAAAACGAACGGTTTCGCTGGAAGGATTAAAGCGTTTTACCAAAGTAAGTCTTGTCTTTTTGGAACAATCCATACGCCAAAATGAACGAACCGATCATTTGTACCATGCTTATAATTTAATGTCGGTTGACAATAACGAAGTCAAGATAAGTTATTTAAGTGAAATGTTAGAAGGTCAAGTGGCTGTTTTAACTTCTGAATACCTTTCGTCAAAACAAGCTTTACAAGTGTTAGACGCTCTAAAAAGCAGTGCTCTTTTCCGTCCTGACCAATATAGTTATTTACTTTATCCAAATAAAGCGTTAGCCGGCTTTTTAGAACGCAATAATATTCCGGAGTCTTTAGTCTTGTCGTCTGATTTGTTGAAAATGCTTTTGCAACAACAAAACAAACAAATCATTTTGAAGGATGTGAAAGGCGGCTATCATTTTAATGGAAATTTCAAAAACGCCAATGACCTAGCGGCTGCTTTAGATGAATTAGAGACAACTTATGGTGAATTAGTTAAAAAAGACCGCACTTTAGTGCTTTCTATTTTTGAAAAAGTATTCCATCACAAAGCATTTACCGGTCGTTCAGGAACTTTTTACGCCTATGAAGGATTGGGATCTATCTATTGGCACATGGTTTCTAAATTGCTTTTAGCCGTTACAGAATGTTGTTTAAAAGCCATAGAAGAAGGTGAAAATGCAGAATTAATTGGTAAGCTATTAGACCATTATTATGAAATTCAAGCCGGAATCGGGGTACATAAATCTCCTGAATTATATGGAGCTTTCCCAACTGATCCGTATTCGCATACGCCTTGGCACAAAGGTGCTCAACAACCCGGAATGACCGGTCAAGTAAAAGAAGATTTGTTATCCAGAATGGGCGAATTGGGTATTATCATCAAAAAAGGTTTGATTCATTTTGAGCCTAAATTTTTACGAATAGTTGATTTTACCAAGCAAAGTCAAACCATTGAGTATGTCAAATTAAATGGGGCTTTTCAAACCATGGAATTGCCGGCTCAAAGTTTGTTTTTAACGTATTGTCAGGTGCCAATAATGTATCAAGTTTCCGAAAAAAATCAACTAATTTTAAAAGTAAATGGTGCTGTTCAAACACTTGAAAGTAACCATTTAACTAGTGATTTAAGTCAAAAATTATTCGGCAGAACAGATGAAATCGAGTCCATTACGGTTTGTATCACACGTGATCGACTAAAAAATTAACTTAAATGTTCAGCCGAATTGTATTCATATTATTTCTTTTTCTCATGAGTTTAGTTTCGTGTCATTCTTCCCATTCGCCAAAAAGCAAAACCGCCGCTGAAATTTTAGGCAATCCAAACTTTCAAGCTATTTGCTATGGTGGTTATCGACAAAATACAAGAGAAATTACACCTACTTTAGAACAAGTAAAAGAAGATTTGAGAATATTATCAGCTATGAATATCAAAATCATTCGAACGTATAATGTGCATTTGCCGGAGATAGAAGTCATTTTAAAAGCAATTACAGCATTACAAAAAGAACAACCGGAATTTGAAATGTATATAATGCTCGGTGCTTGGATAGATTGCAAAAATGCTTGGACCAATCAACCGGTTGACCATTATCAGGAAAGTGAACGCAATGAAAAAGAAATTGCAGAAGCCGTTCGATTGACACAATTGTATCCTGATATCATCAAAATTATTGCAGTCGGAAACGAAGCAATGGTCAAATGGGCAACAAGTTATTACGTTCAACCCGAAGTGATTTTAAAATGGGTGAATCATTTACAAGCGTTAAAGAAATCAGGAAAACTTCCAAAAGAGTTATGGATTACCAGTTCCGACAATTTTGCCTCATGGGGCGGAGGAACTCCGGATTATCATACGAATGCTTTACATGAATTAATCCAAGCTGTAGATTATATTTCAGTGCATACCTATCCGATGCATGACACCCATTATAATCCTTCATTTTGGGGAATACTTGAGGAAGAACAATCACTTTCTGAGAAACAACAGATTGAAAAAGCGATGTTACGGGCCAGAGATTATGCCATCAATCAAGTAGAAGCCGTTGAAAAATATATGCTTTCGATTGGTGTAGAAAAACCCATTCACATTGGCGAAACCGGTTGGGCAACCAGTTGTCATCATTTTTATGGTAAAAATGGTTCTAAAGCTACAGATGAATATAAATCGGCACTTTATTATAAGATGATAACAAAGTGGTGTGACCAAAATAAAATGAGCTGTTTTTATTTTGAAGCATTTGATGAATCATGGAAAGATGCTCAACATCCGGAGGGTTCTGAAAATCATTTTGGTTTAATCAATTTACAATCAGAAGCAAAATATGCTCTATGGGAAATGGTGGATAAAGGAATTTTCAAAGGGTTAACTCGTGATGGAAAACCCATTACCAAAACATTCGGAGGGAATGAAAGTGAACTTTGGAAAAATATGCAATTACCAGCAAAATTGCATCAAGCAACATTAACACAATGAGATATTACCATTACATAGCGATTTTGCTTTTGAGCATCATAAGTTGCCAATCTGAAAAAGAAATGGAAATAGAAGTATATGAAACATCTGCAACCGGAAATAAATTAACCCGTTTAGAATCCTTTGAAAAGGCGGAGAATACAATTCAAATTACCATCAATCCGGAAGAAAAGTTTCAAACCATTACAGGTTTTGGAGGCTCTTTTACAGAAGCTTCGGCCTATTTACTCAATCGATTGAGTAAAGAAAACAGAAAGAAAGTTTTGGAGGCTTATTTTGGTGAAGATGGAGCAAATTATTCGTTAACCCGAACACATATTGCTTCTTGCGATTTTTCCTTAAGCAATTATACGTATGCAAAGGTGGAAAATGATTTGTTAATGGAACATTTCACTATTGATGACGACAAAGATGATTTAATCCCAATGATTTTAGATGCAAAAGCAATATCTAAAGACGGGTTTAAAATCATATCATCGCCTTGGTCTTGTCCGCCTTGGATGAAAGACAATAAACATTATGTAGGTGGAAAATTATTACCGGAGTTCAACGATGCATTTGCGTTGTATTTTTCAAAATATTTAGCCGCTTATAAAAAAGAAGGCATTGATATTTGGGGTGTAACGGTCATCAATGAACCGCACGGAAACGGAAATAATTGGGAAAGTACCCATTTTTCTCCGGAAGAAATGACTTTGTTTGTGCAAAATCATCTTGGACCAAAATTAGAAAAAGACGGTTGGGGAGAAGTAAAAATTTTCGGTTACGACCAAAACAGAGCCGGTTTACCGGAATGGGTAGATGCCATGTATAAAAACGAAGCAACCTCAAAATACTTTGACGGAACTGCCATTCATTGGTATGAAAGCACTTATGATTTTTTTCCGGATGCCTTGCAATATGCACATAAAAAAGCACCCGGTAAATACTTAATTGAAACCGAAGGATGTATTGATGCAGAGGTTCCTCATTGGCAAGACGATGCGTGGTACTGGAAAAAAGAAGCCACCGATTGGGGTTGGGATTGGGCAAGTGAAAAAGATAAACATTTACATCCAAAATATGCACCTGTGAATCGTTATGCTACAGACATGATTGGCTGTTTAAACAATTGGGTTGACGGTTGGATCGATTGGAACATGGTTTTAGACCGTCAAGGTGGCCCAAATTGGTTTAAAAATTGGTGTACAGCACCGGTAATTGTGGATCCTGAAAAAGATGAGGTTTATTTTACACCCTTATATTATGTAATGGCACATTTCAGCAAATTTATGCGTCCTGGTGCCGTTAAAATAGGTTGTGAAGTAAATAATAAAGAGGTAATGACTACTGCCGTAAAAAATCCGGACGGAACAATTGCGGTTGCGATTTTTAATCCTTCTGACAAGAAATATGCTATTGAAATTAAACTAAATGAAAAACTAACCACTATTACAATTCCAGCAAAAGCATTGCAAACAGTTGTGATAAAATAAAAATATACATTATGCAAAATACGGTACCATTTAGTCAAAAATTAGCATTTGGTCTTGGTATGCTTGCCAATCAATTGTTTCCGGCTATGCTTGGAATTTTTATTGTTATTTTAATTGACAAATTAGGATTTCCGGGTTGGATGCTCAGTGCCATCTATTTTGTTCCTAAATTATTTGATGCCATTACAGACCCCATAATGGGTTTTATTACTGATAATACTAAATCGAAATGGGGGCGAAGAAGACAATATGTAATTATTGGGGCTTTAATAACCGGAATATCATTTGCTTTTATGTGGCAATTGTATGCTGAAGATTCTGTAAATTATAATTTTTACTATTTTATGATTGTTTCCCTAGTATTTTATTTAGGGATAACAATATTTAGCGTACCCTTTGTAGCGATGGGTTATGAAATGAGTGATGATTTTCATGAGAGAACCAGCATTATGGCCACTTCTCAATTAATCGGTCAATTAGCTTGGGTTTTTGCTCCATGGCTTTGGGTCATTATGTATGATGTTAGCTTTTTTCCATCAGCAGAAGAAGCAACGAGAACATTGGCTGTTTATGCTGCTATATTTTGTACTTTCTTAGCTATAATTCCCGGAATATTTATTAAAAGTAAATCTACTTTACATGAAAATTACGAACCGTTAAATTTAAAAAACGCCAGTAGAAGTTTTGACTTGATTATTCAAGGCTTCAAAGAAGCTTTAACAATAGTTCCGTTTAGAAAATTATGTGTTGCTACTTTTTTCATCTTCAATGCATTCAATACTACGGCTGGTTTTTCTTTTTTTATAATAAAGTATTATATCTTTAGTGGAGATGGGCAAGGCATTTGGCCTACTTTATTTGGTTGTGTAGGAGCTTTATTTACGACGTTTCTAATTATACCCATTGTGGCAAAAATGTCCAAAGTAATGGGGAAAAAGAAAGCTTTTATTTGGTCGCAAGGGTTATCAATTATTGGTTATGTTTCTTTGTTATTCTTGTTTGTACCAGGTAAACCTTACTTATTTTTATTTGCATTACCCTTTATTTCTTTTGGAATTGGGAGTTTATTCACATTAATGATGTCCATGACTTCTGATGTAATTGATATTGATGAATTGAATACCGGTAAACGTAGAGAAGGTATTTTCGGAGCCATATATTGGTGGATGGTCAAATTTGGTTTGGCGATTGCCGGTTTATTAAGTGGTTTGATTTTATCTTTTATTGATTTTAAATCAGGTGCTCCAACTCAAACGTATGAAACCATGTTTGAATTGCGATTGTTTTTCTCCGCCATTCCAATGATTGGTACTTTGATAGCTATTTGGGTAATGAGTGATTACAGTGTTGATGAAGCAAAAGCAAGAGAAATAAGTGCTGAACTTGCCAAGAGAAAAGCACAAAAAAGTAAGGTATCGTCATCCTATGAATCAGGAAAGCTAAAATCTTTAGTACAAAATATACACTTAAATGGATATAAACTACCTGAAAAAACAGAAGAAGAGCTAAAGTTACTTTATTCGGAGACATTGTCAAAAGGGCTTCATGGGTTGTGTTTTAGTCCGTATATAGAAGGTCAAGACGTGGGAGATATTTTGTCAGCAAACCAAATAAAAAGAAGATTAGACATTATTTCACCAAACACCAATTGGATTCGTTCCTTTTCATGCACGGAAGGAAATGAACTAATTCCGGAAATTGCTCATCAAAAAGGCTTAAAAACAGTTGTTGGAGCATGGATTAGCAATGATAGAAACAGAAATGAAAAGGAAATTCAGTCGTTGATTAAGCTTGCAAAAGCCGGTTTGGTGGATATTGCTACAGTTGGAAATGAAGTTTTACATCGAAATGAAATTTCAGAACAAGAACTAATTGGTTATATAAAACGGGTGAAAGAAGCAATTCCTAATGTTCCAGTAAGTTATGTAGATGCTTATTATCAGTTCCTAGACAAACCCAATTTAGTTGCTAATTGTGATGTGTTATTAGTTAATTTTTATCCGTTTTGGGAAGGAGCAAATTGTGATTATTCATTAGCTTATCTAAATAATATGATGGAAGTTACTCAAGCCATTGCAATGGGTAAAAAAGTAATTATCGCTGAAACCGGTTGGCCGAGTAAAGGCGAAAATGTTGAAGAAGCTATTCCTTCTGAACTAAACGCAATGAAATATTTTATTACTACTCAAGAATGGGCCAAAAATAATGCTATTGAACTATTCTATTTTTCTTCTTTTGATGAATCATGGAAGGTTAAACAAGAAGGAACAGTTGGTGCCGCTTGGGGAATTTGGGATAAAGATGAAAAATTAAAATTTGAATTAAAAACAGATTCGTATGTCATTTAGAGAAGGTCATTTTTTTTCATTGAATGAAAAAGAACAATATTACGCAGCAGACAATAATCATCAGGAAATTCAACTAGAAGCGTATTCACAAGAAGATTTGTCCAAATTATGGTTAAAAACGCTTGATAAGGGTATGCATGGCATTTGTTTCAGTATGTATGAAAAAGACCAAAAGCCCGGCGATATTATTTACGGAGAACAAGTAAACAGACGGATTCAAATTCTAAAGCCTTACACAAAATGGGTGCGTTCCTTTTCCTGTATTGAAGGGAATGAGCATGTTCCCAGAATTGCTCATGAAAACGGCATGAAAACCTTAGTTGGAGCTTGGCTAGGGAATGATTTAGAACTTAACGAAAAAGAAATAGAAGGATTAATTACGTTAGCCAAAGAAGGTTGTGTAGATATTGCAGCAGTTGGAAACGAAGTAATGTATCGAAACGATTTAATTGAAGATCAATTACTGGATTATATCAAAAGAGTGAAAGAAGCAATTCCTCATATTCCGGTTGGATATGTTGATGCGTATTATGAATTTTCGCATCGACCAAGAATTACAGAGGCTTGTGATGTAATTTTAACCAATTGTTATCCTTATTGGGAAGGTTGCCCAATTGAATATGCTTTTCAGCACATGAAAAGTATGTTTGAGTCAGCTAAACAAGCCGGAAATGGCAAACGGGTCATTATCACAGAAACGGGTTGGCCAAGTGAAGGAGGTTCATTAAAAGGGGCTTTCGCTTCCCCTCAAAATGCCATGAAATATTTTATAGATGCTCAAAACTGGTCAAAAGAAAACGGAATTGAAATGTTCTATTTTTCTTCCTTTGACGAAGCATGGAAAGTTGGTCCGGAGGGAGCAGTGGGTGCTTATTGGGGTTTGTGGGATAAAGAAGAAGCATTAAAATACCAAAAATAATCATTCTTAAATGCAATTGAATTGAGTTCGAAAAAAAGGTAAATCAGTTTCACTTTTTAAGGCAACACAATTTTAAAACAAACTTATTTATCATGAAAAAATATGTAGAAATACTTTTCTTCCTTACCATTTTTTGTCCTTCACCTACTGTTTTTGCACAAGTTGATGTGGTGTACAATAATCTAGTCTGGTCTGACGAATTTGATAATAACGGTGCTGTAAACGCTATTAAATGGCATCATCAAACACAACTCCCCAATGGAAGCAGTTGGTACAATGGAGAAGTACAACATTACACCAACCTAATTACCAATTCATTTGTTAGTGATGGCAAATTAACTATCAAAGCAATTAAAGAACCTTATACCAATCAAGGAGTAACCAAGCAATATACTTCTGCCAGATTAAATTCAAAGTTTGCATTCAAATACGGACGAGTTGATATTAGGGCAAAAGTTCCTACCAATCAAGGTACTTGGCCGGCACTTTGGTTATTGGGTAAAAATGTTAACGAACCCGGCGGTTTTTGGCAACCTCAGTTTGGCAATACCAATTGGCCGGCATGTGGTGAAATTGATATTATGGAGCATGGAATTACGCCTTCTCAACCGCAAAATTATATTCAGAGTGCTATTCACACCCCTTCCTCATTTGGAAATACCGTTAATCATGGCGGAACAATTGCTTCCAATTTAGGAAATGATTTTCATGTATATTCCATGAATTGGTCACCTTTTCAAATCACATTTTTATTAGATGGCGTTCCTTTTTATACGTATAATCCGGCAGTAAAAAATGCCAGTACATGGCCATTTGATGCAGAACAATATTTATTACTGAATATTGCCATGGGAGGAGTAGCAGGAAACATTCCGGCTTCATTTACGCAAGCTTCTATGGAAATTGATTATGTTAGAGTGTATCAAAATACAGAACCGGATAATCAACCGCCAACAGCTTTTACAGCAACTGTTGGAACCGTAACGAGTTCTACCGTAGAATTATTGCTTAATGCGAATGACAACTCAGGAACGGTGGTTTATACGATAAATTATGGAAGTAATTCGATTACCGTTGCCAACGCTTCCGGAGAGGAAAAATCTGTAGTTATTCCCAACTTGTTACCAGTTACAGCTTATACATTTTCTGTATCTGCTTCAGATGTCACCGGGAACGCTTATGTAAATAATCCAATTGTGTTGAATGCAACTACTTCAGCCGTCTTGGGTTGTTCAGGTACTGATACCCAAGCACAACAAGGAACGTTTACTACGGGCTATAACTATCAATTTGAAACAATTGGCAACAATGTTAAAATAACATTTACATTATTAGATACCGATAAAATAGGAGTGGTGGCATTTTTATGGCGTCAATCTCCTTTTACAGAGTATCAAATGGCAAATGTTTCAGGGAATCAATTTACCTATACAATTACCAATCAAACACAAGGAGCAACCATTAACTATGCGGTAAAATTTGCGTATGCAGGTGGATTTTCAGTGACTAGGTATTTCTCTTATGTAGTGGGAAGTAATTGTGCGTTAGAAGTACCAAATTTCACGAATGAGGATGCGTCTTTTTCTGTTATCAATCCGGTTAAGGATTTTGTTCAAATCAGCACAACAAAAACGATTGATCGAGTTGAAATTATCGATTTAATGGGTAGATTGCTTTATCAGTCTAATCAAAATGAAAATACAATTGATGTGAAAGATTTACCGAAAGGAAATTATATGCTAATGATTTATTCTAGATGGATAAAAGAAGCGAAAAAAATCATCATTAAGTAAATAAACTCAATTGATGGAAACAATAGTATTAAGGCGAAAGCATTAAAGAAATAGTTTACGAAATCAAATTTATAAAGCAATAAAAAAGGCAGTCGATTCAAGACTGCCTTTTGTTTTAAAACCAATTTATGATTACTTTTTCACTAAACGTGAAGTAGAAATTCTTCCTTCAATGCTCACTTTAACTACGTAAATTCCGGTTTCAAGAGCAGAAATATCTACAGTTGTTTGTTGGCTATTAGGAGTTAAATTAATCACCTCTTGTCCTAATAAATTGTGAACAATTACTTTTTCAACATTTTGTGGAGCTTCAAGTGTAAATAAAGTTGAAGCTGGGTTAGGATACATTTTAATATTAGCCGCTTCAAAGTTGGAAACACCTAATGTGTTTTTGTGTAAATAAAGGTTGTCATAATAAACGGTACCTAAATTTGACGTAATTACAAATTGTGCAAAGTCAGATACACTTGGACAAGCGTTACCTGGAGGAGTGTTGATACAATTAAAAGAAGAAAAAGGAATATCAATTGAAATCCAACTTCCTTCTGAACCGCTTGTTAAAACATTTGAATTATTAGCAGAGTACTCATAAGCGTTAGTTTCACCTGTTGTACCATTCCAGTTTGAGAATTTGATATTAAAACTTTTATCTTGCGTTGGAGTGGCTGTCCAAATATCCATGTGGAAACGTGTAAATCCAGCGGCATCAAATCTACCTGCTAAGAATCCTATTCCCTCACATCCTAAACCTGTGATTTTATTGGTGTTGTTTCCTTCAATTTGCACTAAAGAAGTTACAGCTGGACACCAAGAAGTATTATATGTATTGTCGTCACCACCAGAATAACCAAGAGTTGCTACGGGTGTGTAAACATCACTAAAGATTGATTTCACATCAGCCGCAGGACGGTTTGGAGGTGTTGGAGCAGCAGTTAATGGAGCAGGATCTACAGGCGGAGTTCCAAGAGGTCCTCTGATATTATCTACAAAAAATGTTCTTTCTGGTCTAGGAATCGGATTTCCACCCGGGAAGAAAGTTGTTCCCCCTTGTACCCAATAAGTATGAATTACAAATCCACTATACACCCCGGTTGCAGGTGCAGCTTGACCATCCAACGAAGTGTTAAAGGTAAATGAAACTGTTTGCCATACACTACCACCTGGATGAGAAGCTTCAGCGGCTACAATTGCGGGACCACCATTACCTCCTGTTACCTTAACTAAAAAAGTTATAGGCGTAGCTGAGAATACATCCATTGTCATGGTTTGTGTTGCGGTTAAGTTTACCAAAGATGTTAAACTTAAATTGATTCCTTGCCAAGGCTCGCCGGCTGGATTTCCAACTATTTTTAACACTTGCGAAGTGTTTGTACCCGTACCTGTTTCAACAACCGGTGCAGGACCATTTCCAAATGGGTCACCAGCTACTCCACCACTTTCACTAGATTCAAAACCTAATAACAGATCTTGGGAATATCCAATTGAAAATGTCAAAAGGAGAAATAAAAAAGTAATTTTTTTCATAATGTATAATTTTTTGAGTTATTAATGAATATTTACAAATTTACGCATAACTTGAGTAGCATGGTAGTGAAGTGACTATAAATAAACTATACAAAACAATATTTCGAATAAATTATCAACAGAATCACTTAAATAGGCATTTTTCTCAGTTATCGTAAGCTCTTGAGAGAAATGAAAAGTTTTTGAAATTATAATGTTGTATAGTTTTTGTATAGTTTATTTGACAACTACAACGTTTTCAAAATGATTTTTGACCTTTTTAAAAGTTCTTTTTTTGCTTAAATTGTAATAAAACTACATTTTGTTTACCTCTACAACATTTATGAAAAATTGACACATGAAAAAATATTTACCTATACACTTTTAATCTCATCAATTTTTTATAAATTAGTGAAAAAATTGTGAGAAACATTTCATTTCATATCGCTTTATTGTTGTTTTCCTTTACGCTTTTTGCACAGGAATTACCACCTATTTCTACCTATTCTCCTAAAGATTATCAAGCCGGAATTCAAAACTGGATGATTACTCAAAATGATGAAAATGAAATATTTATTGCTAATAACGAAGGTCTTCTTCAATTTAATGGCTCAAAATGGAGATTGTATCCCACTCCTAATAACAGTATCATGCGTTCTGTTTTTTGTCAACGAGAACGGGTTTATACCGGAGCCTACATGGATTTTGGATTTTGGTCTAAAAACGAGCATAAAAAATTAATTTATCAATCGCTCAGCAAGAAGTTAAACCTGCTGGAAGATGAACAATTTTGGGACATTATTTCGTATGATAAATGGATATTATTTCAATCTCTTCAACGCATATACATTTACGATACCAAGTCGGGTAAAATTCAGATTATAGACCCCAAAAGTCCTATTTTTAAAGTTTATAAAACTAATAATCAAATCTTTTTTCAAACTAATTTAGGGCTATATGAATTAGACAATGGAAGCAGCAAACAAATCATTTCAGAACAACAACTTAATGGGATTAAGATAGTTGATATTTTAAATAAAAGAGACCAATTAATCTTAGTTACGCGTCAAAATGGTATTTTTGAATTTTCTGACGGCATTTTATCGCCTTATTCCACTGTTGCAGATGAGCAATTAAAATACGGTAGCGTCTATGATGCACTACAATTATCCAATGGTGATATTGCTGTTGGAACTATTTCTAAAGGGATTTTCATACTTAATGAAAATGCGATTAGGTACCATATTACACAACAAAATGGCATAAGTAACAACACTATTCTGTCACTTTTTGAAGATACCGATCATAATTTATGGCTTGGTTTAGACAACGGAATTGATTGTTTAAATCTTCGCTCCAGCGTAAAAAAATATGCTAATTATACAGGTGTTTTAGGAACGGTGTATAGTTCAATTGTTTATCAAGATTATTTGTATATCGGAACGAATCAAGGGTTGTTTTTTAAAAACAATAATTACCCCGGTGAGTTTCAATTTGTGAACGGTACAAAAGGACAGGTTTGGTCATTGTTTATCCACGAAAACACCCTTTTTTGTGGACACGATTTAGGCACAATGGTTATAAATGGTGGTGAAAGCAATGTCATTTATAACGCATCAGGCACATGGAAATTTGAGCCTTTTCAAGACAAAATTATACAAGGAAATTATTACGGATTGTCATTATTAACTAAAATAAATGGCAATTGGACGTTTGAACGAAAAATTCCCGGATTTAATTATTCGTGTCGCTTTTTTGAAATTGTAAACCAAAATGAATTCTTGGTAAGCCACGAATACAGAGGCTTGTATCGACTTGTAGTAGAAAATAATTTTTCGCGGGTGAACAAATTCAGCGTTTTTGAATATCCCAAAAAAAGTAAAAATGCCAGTTTAGTAAAATTCAACAATAAAATTTATTACGCCAGTCAAGATGGAATTTTTATTTATGAACCGACCAAAAAGAGTTTTGCAAAATCCGCGTCACTGAGTGCTGTTTTTGAACATGATGAATATGTAACCGGAAAAATGGTTACAGATAAGTCGAATTATTTATGGGTATTTACCAAAAACTACTTGTATTATTTTTCTAAAAGTAAATTGTCTGATGATTTAAATAAAAACAGTATTCCAATTTCTTCCGATTTAACCAATTCAATGCCCGGTTTTGAAAACATTTATGAAATCAAGAAAAATGAATACCTAATCGGAACAACAGATGGTTATTATATTCTGAGAAATGAACCCGTTAATCATTCCAAACACAGGGTTGCCATTGCTGAAATTACGGCCAATTCCCTTGAGGAAAAATCTTTTTCATTAAGTACCAATGAAAAATCATCCTTAAAACATCATCAAAATAATATTCGATTTTCGTTTAGTGTACCACAATATGATGCCTATATCAATTCAGAATACCAGTACATTTTAGAAGGATTTCAAGAAAAATGGAGCAAATGGAGTTCAAAATCTGAGGTAAGTTTTGAAAATTTAAAACCCGGTACCTATACCTTCAAAGTCAAAGCAAAAGTGTCCAATGCTGAAACAGAAAACATTGTAAGTTATCAATTTGAAATCAAAAAGCCTTGGTATTTTAGTCATTTGGCCATAGTGTGTTATGTGTTGTTGTTATTAATAATGGCCTATTACATCAATAAATTATACAAAGACAATTACAACAAAAAGCACCAAAAAATCATCGCAGAAAACAATTTGCTATTGGAATTAAAAGAGCTCGAAACACAAAAAGAAATCATGAAGCTCAAAAATAAAGAATTGGCTCAGGATGTGGACAAGAAAAATAAAGAGTTGGCCGTTTCTACCATGAATTTAATTAAAAAAGACGAGCTGTTAAAAATCATCAAAGAAGATTTAAAAAGTTCTGCAGAGCCCAACACCAATAAGAATTTAAAAACATTAATTACCACGATTAATAAAACAGTTTTAGAAGACGACACGTGGAATGTCTTTAAAGAAGCCTTTGACAAAGCCGACAATGACTTTATTAAAAAAGTAAAAAGTTATCATCCGTCTTTAACGCCAAACGACCTCCGTTTGTGTGCGTATTTGCGATTAAATCTCTCCTCTAAGGAAATTGCACCGTTACTCAATATTTCTGTGCGTAGCGTTGAGATAAAACGTTACCGACTCCGCAAAAAAATGGATTTACCTCATGAACAAAGTTTGGTGGAGTATATTCTTTCGATTTAGGTTTAATAGAATGTTTTTAATATTAAAAAACTAAGAATAAAAAAAGCTTGACATTGCTGTCAAGCTTTTTGCTCCCCCTCTTGGGCTCGAACCAAGGACCCTCTGATTAACAGTCAGATGCTCTAACCAACTGAGCTAAGGAGGAAGGTGTATAACCTTTTTTGCGAGTGCAAATATAAAGCGAAAATTGATTTATCCAAATAAAATTCGCAAAAAAATGCACAAAAATTTAGTTTAACTTCCCGTTACCAAATGCCAGATGTCATTACCAAATACTAATGCCATCAATGTCAGTAAAATAACTACACCAATAGTTTGGGCAACTTCCAATGTTTTTTCGGTCGGTTTTTTACGGGTAATCATTTCAATTAAGATAAAAACGGCATGACCACCATCTAAGCCAGGAATTGGTAAAACATTTAAGAACGCCAACCAAATTGAAAACATGGCTGTAAATGACCAAAAAAACGTCCAATCCCATTCCGGTTTGAAAATTTTGAACATTCGCAACGGTCCACTCACTTGCTTATACGCTTCTGTTTTGGTATTAAAAATCACTTTGAACTGTTTGATTTGTCCGGTTAGGGTTGAAATCGTTCTGCTTAATCCGGCCGGAATCGCTTCTGCAATACCCATTTCTTTGGTTACAAAAGCATCTTTGGTCACACTAAATTGATTGCCAAATCCTAATTTTCCTTCTTCATTTGTTTTGGCTTTTATAAGCAATTCTTCGTTATTACGTTTAACAGTCAAGGAAACCGTATCGTTTTTAATGAGTTGAATAGCGGCTGTAAATTCATCAAAAAAACGAGTCGATTTTCCGTTTACGGCTATAATTTGATCATTCTTTACTAAACCTGCTTTTTCTGCCGGAAATCCCGGAATAATGGTGTCAACCACAACTTCCTCACGAGCTGCTAAAAAGTTTTTACCGGCTCTTTTAATCACTTCGCGTTTTCCTTCGTCTGATAAATTAAAAGTTTCCTCTTTTCCGTCTCTTTCCACCGTAATGTTGTCGCCAAACAAAATTTCTAAAGGTAATTGCTCAAATTTGGTTTGTGCTTTTCCATCCACTTTTAGAATTTTGTCCCCATTTTTCAAACCTAAAATAGTACCGACAGAGTCAACCGAAATTCCATATTTTATTTTTGAATTATCTACATAATTATCACCGTGGTTCACAAAAAGTGAAGTATAAATGATCCAAGCAATAAAAAAATTCACAATTACACCACCCATGATGATAATTAGACGTTGCCAAGCCGGTTTACTTCTGTATTCCCATGGTTGAGGTTCTTGCTTCAATTGCTCTTTGTCCATGCTTTCATCTATCATTCCGGCTATTTTTACGTAACCACCCATTGGCAACCATCCGATTCCGTATTCGGTTTCACCGATTTTTTTCTTTACCAAAGAAAACCATGGATTAAAAAATAAATAGAATTTTTCAATTTTTGTTTTAAAAAATTTGGCGGGTAAAAAATGGCCTAATTCGTGAAGAATAACCAAAAAAGAAAGACACAAAATTAATTGTGCTATTTGAATTAATGTTTCCATTGATAACTATTAAATAATAAAAATTGAGCACAAAAGTAAGGTTTTCACCTTACAAATGACTCTGATTTAAAAAAGGAATTAATTTTTTATAAATTTTTTATGAAAACTTCCTTCGTTGGTTTCCACTTTTATAAAATAAATACCGGTAGCCAAATTGGAAACATTTACTTCTTTTTGAGCACCCGAATAGATTAATTGTCCGGTTTGAGAAAACAATTCTGCTTTTTCTAACGTTAAAGTATTCGGTAATTCAATACTAACAAAATCATGAGCCGGATTAGGTGAAATCACAATAAAATCATTAAAGTTTATGGAATTTATACCTAATGTAGTGGTATTATTTCTTGAGATGATGTGTTTGTTTGGATCAAAATCCATTCCTGTAACGGTAAATGGTACATCTACTAAAAACGATTGACCATTATTAACATGATCCAATGTTACTAAAATAGATTGATTATTTTCCCCTTTTAGCCTTACTTCTACAGGCATTTCAAAAAAATCAACACTACTGTGAGATTGCGTTTGATTTAACGTAATTAAGGCTTGATTATTAATTTGATTAGAAACGGTAGCCGTATAGGTTGGAAATCCTTGATTGTAAACCCAATCATTGAAAAACTCGGTCAAATCAATACCGGAAGTTGTCTCTAAATGGTATTTTAAGTCATCTGTTTCGGCATAACCAAAAGCCAATAACGGATCGGCAAGATAATTTTTTAACGCTTGATAAAAGTCTTCATCGCCTAATTTCCATCTTAACATATGCGTTACCATGGCTCCTTTGTTGTAACTTAATCGACTGCTGAAAATTCGACTTACATTCAACGCTTCACTATCGGTCAAATAAACCGCACCTCCGTTTTGGGAAGTTATATTTTGTATCATGGAATTTTTCCAATTCACAAATGAATCATCTCCATCTAAACCTTCCACTACCAATCCGGAAAGATAGGTGGCAAAACCTTCGTTTAACCAAATGTCTTTCCAAGTTCCACAAGTAATTTTATTTCCAAACCATTGATGTGCCAGTTCATGGGCGATTAAATTTCTACCAAAACTTCCCATGAACGAAACGGTAGTATGCTCCATTCCGCCACCCCATCCAAATTGTGCATGACCATATTTTTCATCGGAATAAGGATAGGTTTCAAAAAGATTTTCAAATAACTCCATGATAGGTAAAGTAACCGCCAAACTATTTTGGGCTGTAGTTAAATTTTCCGGATAAATGTAGTTGACGATTGGAAATTCATTAGGGGCAGTGCCGGCTTGTTGCGTAAAAATACTGTAGTTGGTAATAGCAATCGCAACCAAATAAGCCGGTATAGGATAATTATGTTTGAAATGTGTTGTTGAAGTACCATTGCCATTATCAGTTAAACTGATTTGTACACCATTGGCTACACTAACATATTGTGAGGGTGCCGTCAAATAAATGTCAATACTGTCAACTTTATCTGTTAAATCTTGCTTGCATGGCCACCAATCTCTAGCACCAAATGGTTGGGATAAAGTCCAAATAACAGGGACACCACTGTGTGTGCTTCGTGTAAATCCTTGTTCAACAGTATCGGGAGCTCCTGCATAACTTACAGAAATAATTCCGGTTGAACCGGCATTCATAGTTGAGGGAAGCGTAATAATCAATTCCTTCGTAGTAGCATTATGGTTAAAAACTAACGATTGATTATTCATCATCACAGATCCAACTGTGATTCGATTTGCATAATATTGATTATTAGTATTGGTAATTCTTCCCAAATCAAAAGTTATGGTTGACATGTTTTCTAAAGCGGTAAAATGAGTAGTAACATTTCCGCTTATAAAATATACATTCGGGTCAATTGTGAATTCTAATTTTTGATAGATTACATCGTAATTAGCAGTGTTTGGATTGGCTTCAAACGTCAATAATGCTGAACTAGATTTTAATTCTGCTTCCGCAATTGATTCTATGTCGTTTATATAGTTTTGGGCTTTCAGTTGAGTACACAACAACAATAGAAGGAAAAGTAGGTTTTTTTTCATTTTTTTCGGAAATTAATGACCAAATGTATTAAAATGTATTGATTTTTCATATTTTACGATATTTTTTATGCTTTTTTTAGGTTGTGTTCGATTTTTATTTGGAACTATTTCTTTCCAAAACAATTGTGTACATTTGCCTTCGCAAAAAAAGATAAGTTATGTTACAATTGTCTGTTATCCGAGAGAACAAAGAAAAAGTCATTAAAGCATTGGCAAAAAGAAATCTTGATGCCAATAATTTAGTAGATACTGTTTTAGAGTTGGACGAAAAAAGAAGAGCTACTCAAGTTGAGTTAGACAATGTTTTAGCAGAATCAAATGCGTTGTCGAGAGAAATCGGCGAAATGATGAAATCGGGCGAAAAAGCCAAAGCTGAAATTGTAAAACAGAAAACCGCTCAATTAAAAGAAAAAAGTAAAGATTTGTCTGAGAAATTGGAAGCATTTACTTCATCACTTTCAGAAGAATTATATAAAATTCCTAATACACCTGCAGAAATTGTTCCGGAAGGAAAAACACCTGAAGATAACCTTACGGTTCATCAAGAAGGTGATATTCCTGTTTTGCATGAAGGAGCGTTACCTCATTGGGATTTAGTAAAAAAATACGATATCATCGATTTTGAATTAGGAGTAAAAATCACAGGTGCAGGATTTCCGGTATATAAAGGTAAAGGAGCTAAATTGCAAAGAGCTTTAATAAGCTATTTTTTAGATAAGAATACAGCAGCCGGTTATCAAGAAATACAAGTGCCGCATTTGGTAAATGAAGCTTCCGGTTTTGGAACAGGTCAATTGCCGGACAAAGAAGGGCAAATGTACCATGTTGGTATAGATGATTTATATTTAATTCCAACGGCAGAAGTTCCGGTGACCAATTTATTTAGAGATGTAATTTTAAATGAAAGTGAATTGCCAATTTTATGTACGGGTTATACGCCTTGTTTCCGCAGAGAAGCCGGATCATACGGTGCTCACGTTCGTGGATTAAACCGTTTACATCAGTTTGATAAAGTAGAAATAGTACGTATCGAACATCCTGAACATTCGTATGCTGCCCTTGACGGAATGGTAGAACACGTGAAAACCATATTACAAGAGCTAAAATTACCTTACAGAATTTTGCGTTTGTGCGGTGGTGATATGGGATTCACTTCTTCTTTAACCTATGATTTTGAAGTGTTTTCTACCGCTCAAGACCGTTGGTTGGAAATCAGTTCAGTTTCCAATTTTGAAACGTTTCAAGCCAATCGTTTGAAGTTGCGATACAAAGATAAAGACGGAAAAAATCAATTGGTTCACACGTTAAACGGAAGTTCTTTGGCACTACCACGTGTTCTAGCCGGAATCATCGAAAACTATCAAACTCCGGAAGGAATAGTAATACCGGAAGTGTTACGACCTTACACCGGATTTGATATTATCAACTAAAAAGTTAATCTTTATATAATCGATGTACTAATTAGCCAAAAAAAGCTAACTTAGTACATTGTTTTTTACATACCAATGCACAGAATCGTTTTTGTTTATTTATTTTTCTTTTCAATAGCTGTTGCTCAAAATGAGCAATTGGCTCAGCATTATTATGAACGCGGCGAATTTGAAAAAGCATTGGTAACGTATGAATCCATTCTTAAAACACAACCTGGCAATAGTATTTATTTTACCAGAATGATTGATTGTTATCAGCAGTTAACCCAATTTGAAAAAGCAGAAAAAGCCCTTCAAGACCGCTGGAACCAATACAGAATGCCAAATATATTGGTCGAAATTGGATATAATTTTCAATTGCAAAAGAATTCAGAAAAAGCATTAGCAAATTACAATTTAGCCTTAGAAAAAATAAATGAAAACCCCTCCAATGTTTACTCAGTAGCGAGTTCTTTTGAGAAAAAAGTACTGTTAGATTATGCTTTGCAGTCGTATGAATTAGCTGTTTCTCTTGATCCTAAACTAAAATTCAATTACCAAATGGCTCAAATTTACGGGCAAATGGGGAAGCAAGATTTGATGATTGAAAAATATTTGCAGGAGATTTATGAAAATCCGCAAAACAGTATTATGGTACAAAATCAGTTTACTCGATTTATGCAAGATGAAGCGGGTTCCGGGTTTAATGAATTGTTGCGAAAAGCACTATTGGTGAGGGTGCAAAAAAGTCAGGAAATTTTCTGGAATCAAATGTTGAGCTGGTTTTTTGTACAACAAAAAGAATATGGTAAAGCTTTTATTCAAGAAAAAGCCATTTATAAAAGAGATCCGGAATCCTTTTCCAATATTATCAACTTAGCAGAATTGGCTATTGAAGAAAACGAAGACGAAATTGCCGTTGAAATTCTTCAGTTTATACTTGAAAACACACAAGATTTAGATTTGCAAATATTTGCACATGAGCATTTGTTGGAAATTAAATTAGACAAATCCACTTCAAAAGAATATGCTTCAATAGAAACGGAAATAGAATTTTTCTTAAAAAAATATGGTGTAAATCCCTATACTATATCCTTACAACGTTTACAAGCTGAATTTTTTGCTTTTTATTTGAATCAACCGGAAAGAGGAAAAGCGGTATTACACAAAGCGATGGAATTGCCTTTAAATCGTTTTCAAACCGCTGAAATAAAAATGCAATTGGCAGATATTTTGTTGTTTGAAGAAAAATTCAATCAAGCCTTATTGTATTATTCTCAAATTGAAGACGATTTAAAAAATGATGTTTTAGGTCATGAAGCCAGTTTGAAAGCCGCCAAAACCAGTTATTATAAACAAGATTTTGATTGGGCTTTAACACAGTTAAAAGTCTTAAAATCAGCTTCAACCCAATTGATTGCTAATGATGCTTTAGATTTATTTCTCTTGATTAATGACAATAAAGTGGCAGATTCTACGGTAACGGCTCTAAAGAAATTTTCTAAAGGAGATTTTTTGCTATATAAACATAAAAACCAAGAAGCTTTACTTCAATTTAAAATGGTTTTAAAAGAACACAAAGGGGAAGAAATTGAAGATGAAACGATTTTAAGAATTGGGCAAACGTATGAAGAACTTAAAGAATACAGTCAAGCGATAGCTTTCTACCAACAAATTGTTGACAATTTTCCCGAAAGCATTTATCGTGACGAAGCGTTATTTTTCTCCGCAGAAATCTATAACAAACAACTTAATCAACCCGAAAAAGCAAAACCACTATACGAAGCCGTTCTTTTTAACCATCAGGACAGTATTCATTTTGTAGAAGCCCGAAAAAATTTCAGATTGCTTCGTGGCGATTCAAATTTATAATAATTTAAATCCTACTTCTGATTATCAATTAGATATGGAACACATGAAACATGATTTTATACAACGTAACCATCAATATTGACCAAAGTGTTCACGACAAGTGGATGCGTTGGATGCAAACCAAACACATCAATGATGTTTTAGCAACAGGTAAATTCATCTCGGCCAGAATGATAAAAGTATTAGTGGAAGAAGAAGGCAGTATGACCTATTCCATACAATATACAGCGGAAAGCAAAGAAATGCTGGATCGCTATTATGAAGAAGATGCACCCCGATTACGCCATGAAGGCCTATCTCTCTTTGGAGATAAGATGTTGGCATTCAGAACAGAATTATTGGTGATAAGCGAGTTTTTTCCACAATCTGCCTTGCAATAACCTTAGTCCCTCAGAACCTCAGTCCCTCAGAACCTTTAGCTAAACATGGAAAAAGTAAAAGCAAAAAAACATCTCGGTCAACATTTTCTAAACGATGAAAATATTGCACAGAAAATAGCCGATTCGTTAACGTTAAAGGGTTACCAAACGGTTTTGGAAATTGGTCCGGGAATGGGCGTTTTAACCAAATATTTGTTAGAAAAACCCATTTCTACGTATGTGATTGAAATCGATACAGAGTCAGTGGAATATCTCAACAAGCAATATCCAAAGTTGGCTGGAAAAATCATTTCTAAAGATTTTTTGAAATACAATTTAAGTGAAGTGTTTGGTCAAGAGCCATTGGCCATTATTGGTAATTTTCCGTATAATATTTCTTCTCAAATCGTGTTTAAAACCTTAGAACTTCGTGACAGAATCCCGGAATTTTCCGGTATGTTTCAAAAAGAAGTCGCCGAAAGAATTTGTGAAAAAAAAGGTTCTAAAACATATGGAATTTTATCCGTTTTAACCCAAGCCTTTTATGAGGCGGAATACCTTTTTACTGTTTCCGAAAATGTGTTTATACCACCACCAAAAGTAAAATCGGGTGTGTTGAGGTTAATTCGAAAAGAAAATTTCAAATTACCTTGCGATGAAAAATTATTTTTTACGGTGGTAAAAACGGCTTTCAATCAGCGAAGAAAAACACTTCGTAACAGTTTAAAAACATACCAATTGTCTGATAATTTAAAAGAAGATAGTATCTTTGACCTCAGACCGGAACAACTTTCGGTTGAACAATTTATAGAACTCACGCAAAAAATAGCCGCCGATGGAGTTTAAAATCAGCAGAGAATTTCTATCTCAAATTGAGCAATTAATTAAAGAGAATAATGAAAAGGAAGTTCATGACTTACTTCATGAAATTCACTATGCTGATATTGCCGAAATCATGGAAGAACTCGATGAGTTTGAGGCGATTTTTATTTTCAACAGTTTAGATTCTGAAAAAACATCTGAAATTCTTTTGGAATTAGATGAAGAGGTGCGTGAAAAAATTCTACGAAAACTTACACCAAAAGAAATTGCCGAAGAGCTTGACGAACTTTCCACCGATGATGCGGCAGACATTATTGCTGAGCTTCCGCAAGAGAAAAAAGAACAAGTAATTTCGGAATTAGAAGACGTTGAACATGCCAAAGACATTGTAGATTTGTTGCGGTATGACGAAGATACTGCCGGAGGTTTGATGGCAAAAGAGTTGGTAAAAGTCAACGAAAACTGGAACGTGCTCACCTGCGTGAAAGAAATGCGAATTCAAGCTGAACATGTTTCTCGCGTACATTCTATTTATGTGGTAGACGATGAAAATCGATTAAAAGGAAGATTGTCTTTAAAAGATTTATTGACCACTTCTACCAAAACACCAATCAGTGAAGTGTATATACCAAAAGTAGATTTCGTTCGGGTGGATACCAAAGATGTTGAAGTAGCCCGAATTATGCAAAAATACGACTTAGAAGCCATTCCTGTAGTAGATGAATTAGGCCGTTTGGTTGGCCGAATCACCATTGATGATATTATTGACGTAATCAAAGAAGAAGCCGATAAAGATTACCAATTAGCTGCCGGTATCTCACAAGACGTTGAAGCAGATGATAGTATTTTAGAGTTGACTAAAGCTCGACTACCTTGGTTAGTTTTGGCACTTTTGGGCGGATTCATCGCTGTAAAAGTTTCCGGACAATTTGAAGGAGCAATGGAAAAATACGGTGTTTTGTTCTTTTTTACGCCACTTATCGCCGCAATGGCGGGAAATGTAGGGGTGCAATCATCAGCCATTATTGTGCAGGGTTTAGCAAACAATACGTTAAGCGGCACCATTTGGCAACGATTATTTAAAGAGATGAAACTTAGTATTTTCAACGGATTGATTCTAGCTATAATTCTACTTTTAGGAAGTCATTTTTTATTGGGAGTGGAATACATCATTGGTATTACTGTTGCAATTGCCTTAATAAGTGTGATTGTTATTGCTTCACTCATTGGTACTTTTGTACCCATCACTCTCAACAAATACGGTGTTGATCCAGCATTGGCCACCGGACCGTTTATTACAACTAGCAACGATATCTTCGGGATTTTAATCTATTTTTCTATTGCGAAAGTAATTTTGGGGTTTTAATGAGTAATATAAATATCAAAATCCTCCACCTCGATTCTAATCATCCACTTTTGTGGGAGCAATTGGAAGCGTTAGGTTTTGAAAACCACCAAGATTATACATCTTCCAAAGAAGAAGTTGAAGCCAAAATTCATGAGTATCAAGGCATCGTCATTCGCAGTCGGTTTAAAATTGACAAAACATTTTTAGATAAAGCCTCCAATTTACAATTCATTGCTAGAGTAGGAGCCGGTTTGGAAAGTATCGATTGCGACTATGCCATTTCTAAAAACATTCATCTTATCGCCGCTCCAGAAGGCAACAGGAATGCGGTGGGCGAACACGCTCTTGGCATGTTACTTTCGTTAATGAACAAACTCAATCAAGCCAATCAATCCGTAAAAAGGGGTAATTGGATTCGTGAAGGACATCGCGGCAATGAATTAGAAGGAAAAACCGTAGGTATAATCGGTTATGGTAACATGGGAAAATCATTTGCAAAAAAATTAAGCGGATTTGATGTTGAGGTATTGTGTTATGATATTCTCCCTAATGTATGCAACCAATATGCAAAACAAGTATCGTTGGAAGAGTTACAACTAAAATCGGATGTACTTTCGCTTCACACACCATGGACACCGCAAACCGATAAAATGGTAAATGAACAATTTATCAATGCGTTTGCCAAACCATTTTGGTTGATCAATACGGCCAGAGGAAAATCGGTGGTAACGGAGGATCTAGTCAAAGCTCTTCAAAACGGAAAAATTTTAGGAGCCGGATTAGATGTGTTAGAATATGAAAAGCTCTCTTTTGAAAAATTATTCGAAGGCGAAAAACCGGAAGCATTTACTTATTTATTAGAAGCCGAAAACGTTTTGCTTTCGCCTCACATTGCCGGATGGACGTTTGAAAGTCATCAAAAATTAGCTCAAGTGATTGTAGATAAAATCAAAGAATTTTTGAAATAAAACCATGAAAATTGTATTTTAAAATCATTTGAAGGTGCATTTCAATAATTTTTTATATTTTTATTTCCTAATCAATTAATCAACACTAAAGTATGGAAACAACAAAACCTAAAGAAGAATGGAATAATCCAAGCCAAAATCAACCAAAACCTGAGAACAAGAAAATAGTTGCTGGAATTTTAGCCATATTGATTGGCGGTATTGGGATTCATAAATTTATATTAGGCTATACAAAAGAAGGAATTATTCAAATTATACTTTCGGTTGTTACCTGTGGAATAGCCGGTTTAGTACCTTTTATTGAAGGAATAATATATCTAACAAAATCGGATGAAGATTTTTATCAAACCTATCAAGTCAACAAACGACCATGGTTTTAAGAATACAAAAGAGGGAGTTTTTGCTCCCTCTTTTTATCTAAAATCTATTTATTATTCATTCCCAATCTCCTTAATCTCATCAATTTTATTCCACTGATATTCAGCAGAACCAAATCCTAGAATCGGATAAAATATAAAGGGTAACAATAATAACCCAACTGTAAATCCCGTTGATTTTCCAAAAGATTTTGACAATTCATTCATTGCTACAATCAAAAAATAAATGTTTACCAATGGAATTAGAAACATAAAAATCCACCACACTGGTTTTTTGATGATTTCTAATAAAACGATGGTGCTGTAAATTGGAATCAAACAAGCCCATCCCGGTTTGCCGGCTTTTGAAAAAATTTTCCATTGCGAAGCAAGTAAAACAACAATTACTCCAATGTAAAAAAGGAATAAAATAATTAGCATAGCTGCCATAAAATATAAAGTTTTGGTTAGTACAAATTATTATCCTTTGTCTTTCTTTTCCAATTCTGCCTGAAATTCTTCCATAACTGGTTTTACCGTGCTTTCCGGTAAATCGGCTATTCGAATATACATTAGTCCATCTACAGCATTATTAAACAAAGGATCTACATTAAAGGCAACTACGCGAGCATTTTGCTTAATATATTTTTTAATTAAAACCGGTAAACGTAAATTACCCGGTTCCACTTCATCTATGATTTTATCAAATTTATTTAAATCGGCTTCCGTTTCATTGAAGACAAAGTCTTTATCAGCATCTTTCAGTTTTACTTTGTATTCTTTTTTAGGATGAATGTATTGGGCTACATATGGATCATAATAATGTGATTTCATAAATTCAATCATCAATGATTTAGAAAAATCGGAAAATTGATTACTGATACTCACACCACCAATCAAGTATTTGTGTTCCGGATATCGAAGTGTGGTGTGCACAATACCTTTCCATAACAAAAATAACGGCATAGGTTTTTGTTGGTATGCTTCTATGATAAAAGCTCGTCCCATTTCGATGGATTTGCTCATCATATCATATAGTTCCGGTTCAAAACGAAACAATTCATGAAGATAAAAACCATCAATACCATATTTAGTATAAATAGAAGAACCTAGCCCCATTCGATAAGCTCCGGCAATCATTTGAGCATCGTCATCCCATAAAAACATATGGTGATAATATTTATCATATTGATCTAAATCTAATGATTCATTCGTGCCTTCACCAATGGCTCTAAACGTAATTTCACGTAGTCGGCCAATTTCATGTAAAATATTCGGAATTTTATCAGCGGTTACCAAGTAAACCTGATAATTTTTACTTTGTAACAAACGACAATCACTGTTTTCTTTCAACATAGCCATTTCCTCCAAAATTTTGTCGTGATTGGCCGGTTTAGCAATTTCTTTTGGACTTTTAGGGAATTTTAATTGAGGAGTTGCTAAAAGTTTGTTGCCTTTTTCAAAGGCGTTGGCTAACATGTACGTTTTTTTACGTAAAAAATCAGAATAGGATTCTAAGCTTTCATATTCATTTTGTTCAGCAACAGAAATAGGTTTTCCAATGCGAACTTTGATTATTCTTTTTTTCTGAGTTAACAATTCAGAGGGCAATTTAGCTGTTCGCAACGTATCATTTATTTTGGATAAAAAATAAAATAATCTACTGTTTTTTGCATGAAAATAAATGGGAACTACTGTAACTTGAGCTTTTCTAATCACCTTTATCGCTCCTTCTTCCCATGGTTTGTCAACCACTAAAACACCATCTTTATAGGTAGAAACTTCTCCGGCCGGAAACATTCCTAAAGGTTTTCCATCGCTTAAATGACGCAATGTTTCTTTAATACCAATCACACTTGATTTTGCGTCTTTATGATTTTCAAAAGGATTTACCGGCATGATATACGGTTTCATCGGTTCGATTCGATGCAGTAAAAAATTGGCTATAATTTTAAAATTGGGTTCGCGTTCCAACATCAATTTCAATAACAAAATACCGTCAATTCCACCCAACGGATGATTGGAAACAGTGATGTAAGGGCCTTCTTTTGGAAGCCTTTTTAAATCTTCTTCGGGAATTTCAAACTTAATTTGAAATTCATCTAAAATAGCATTTAAAAAAGACACTTCTGATAAGTGCTTATTGCGGTTATAAATTTTATTTAAGGTGGAAATTTTCAATATTTTCATTAGCAACCAACCAATGCCGGTACCAATGAAGCCGTATTTATCAACATTTATTGCTTTAGCAACTTCTTTTGCAGAAACTAAACCCATTCGTGTTTTTTTTGTTTGTATGGTTTTGGTCAAAGTAACAAATATAGTAATTCTGTCGGTATCAACTTCATTAAAAACGAATAAAAAAGGTAAGTTGTTAAACATTTATAATAATATGTTAGAGGGGTTTTGATACTCAAGGTTTTTAACTATTTTTGAAAAGTATAAACCAAAATCATTCAATGAAGATTATTTCCTATAATGTTAACGGAATTAGGGCCGCTATGACCAAAGGTTTTTTAGACTGGCTTCAACATGCAAATCCGGATATTGTTTGTTTGCAAGAAATTAAAGCTACTGAAGATCAAATACCTACAGAATCAATCGCCGAAGCAGGCTATCCTTATCAATATTATTTTTCAGCTCAAAAAAAAGGCTATAGCGGCGTAGCTATTCTTTCAAAAGTTGAACCTAAAAATATTGTGTACGGTATAGGAATAGCTGAAATGGATGCCGAAGGTAGAAATCTGAGAGTCGATTTTGATGATTTTTCTGTGATGAGTTTATATCTTCCCTCAGGAACAAACATCGAAAGATTAGATCATAAATTCAAATATATGGATGATTTTCAACAGTATATCAATGCGTTGAAAGTTGAAATTCCTAACTTAATTATTGGTGGCGATTATAATATTTGTCACGAAGCCATTGACATTCATGACCCCATCAGAAATGCAACCGTTTCCGGATTTCTTCCGGAAGAACGCCGTTGGTTAGATGGCTTTATGAAAAGTGGTTTTATTGATAGTTTCCGACATTTTAATAAAGAACCCCATCAGTATTCGTGGTGGAGTTATCGTGCCAATGCCCGAAACAATAACAAAGGGTGGCGAATTGATTATCATTTAGTGAGTGAACCATTACGGAACCGATTAAAAAGGGCAGTCATTCTTCCGGAAGCCAAACACTCTGACCACTGTCCTGTAGTAGTTGAAATCGATTAAAAATAAACCTCAAATAACAAACAAAATGATTAAAAAAGTTTCTTTATTCTTATTGGTAGCCACTTTGTCATCTTCTTGCGTTTCTAAAAAAGTATATAACGAATTAGAAAGCAAATATGCCGCTTTAAAAAAGCAACAACGCGAGTTATCTGATGAAAATCACGGACTTGAAAAAGCTAAAAATCAATTAGAAAATGATTTGAAGAAAAACCAAGATGAATTAGCCAAAATTAAAGTCGAACGTGATAAATTAAAAACAGATTATGATGCTGCAGCCAATAATTTGAAAGCTTTACAATCTTCATATGCTGCATTAGAGAAAAATTCTGATGAAGCTTTGCAAGCCAATATGAAGAAAAACAGAGAGTTGTTAGCTCAACTTGACGCAAAAGAGAAAGCATTAGCAGCTGAACAAGACCGATTGAACAAATTACAGGCCGATTTAAAAGACCGTTCACAACGTGTGGATGAATTAGAGGGTTTGATAGCGGCAAAAGAAGCCAATATGCGAAAATTGAAAGAAACACTTTCAAAAGCGTTAGGCGGATTTGAAGGGAAAGGACTTACAGTAGAACAAAAAAACGGAAAAGTATATGTTTCCATGGAAAATAAATTACTTTTCCAAACCGGTAGCTGGGCTGTTGGTTCAGAAGGTAGAAAAGCCGTAGTTGAAGTTGGTAAAGTATTGGCTCAAAATCCGGATATTTCTGTTTTGATTGAAGGACATACCGATAATGATAAAATCACCGGAACGCTGGGTGGAGGAATTGAAAGTAACTGGGATTTATCCACCAAAAGAGCTACTGCAATTGTAAATATTTTAGCGGAAAACAAAGGAGTATTAAAAGAAAATTTAACTGCTGCCGGGCGTGGAGAATATGCTCCATTAATGTCAAATGATTCTCCGGAAGGCAAAGCCAAAAACCGAAGAATCGAAATTATTTTGACACCGAAATTAGATGAGATTTCTAAAATGTTGAATGAATTATAAATTAGGTTCTGAGTCGCTAAGGTGCTAAGTTACCAAGGTTTTTCAATTTTAACTTAGCACCTTAGCACCTTAGCACCTTAGTCCCTCAAAATGAAATACACAATCATTCCCAACACCAACCTTTCCATCAGTAAAATCTGTTTGGGAACGATGACTTTTGGTGAACAAAATATCGAAAGTGAAGCTCATGAACAATTGGATTATGCCATTTCTCGTGGGATTAATTTTATTGATACGGCAGAAATGTATCCGATTGCTGCCCGAAAAGAAACGTTGGGAAGTACCGAACGATTTATCGGAAGTTGGATAAAAAACCGAGGCAAACGAGATGATTTAGTAATTGCCACCAAAATTGCAGGACCCAATCGTGGGATGGAGTATATTCGTCAACCTCTAGATTTTTCTGCTAAAAGTATCAATGAGGCGGTAGACTTAAGTTTGAAAAATCTGCAAACCGATTACATCGATTTATACCAAATGCATTGGCCGGAAAGGGTGATGAATATGTTCGGGAAAAGAGGACTGACCGAAATTGATACGAATTGGAAAGAAAATATTGCTGAGGTTTTATCCGTGTATGACAAATTGATTAAAGCCGGAAAGATTCGATACATTGGCGTTTCTAACGAAGCTCCGTGGGCAGTGATGAAGTTCATCAGCGAAAGCGAAAAGCATAATTTACCCCGAATCGTAACCATTCAAAATCCGTATTCTTTGTTAAATCGACTATTTGAAGTGGGCTTAACCGAAGTTTGTATGCGAGAAAAAATTGGTTTAATGGCTTATTCACCTTTAGGTTTTGGCATTTTATCGGGGAAACATTTAAACGGAGCACAACCCAATTCCCGCATTCGATTGTTTCCACAATTTACTCGTTACACTTCCGAAAATGCTACCAAAGCTACCAAGTTATACCAAGAATTAGCCCACAGTCAAGGACTTACATTAACGCAAATGGCATTGGCTTTTGTGCGGCAACAACAATTCGTAATGAGTACGATTATTGGAGCAACTTCTTTACAACAATTAAAAGAAAACATCGATACACACGAAATTGTGCTTTCAGAAGAAATTTTAAAAGAAATAGAAAAAATTCACGAAATGATTCCGAATCCGGCACCATAAGTTGGTTATCAGTTGTCAGTTATCTGTTAAAAGTCGCAGAATACACTGCAATCTTGTCCTTCCGACGAAGGAGGAATCTCAATCGCAGTTTTCACACAACATTGTAAAAAGCAATCAAAAACTTTGTGCCTTAACTTCTTTGTAGCAAAAGAAAAAAAAATTCCTCCATAAAATCGTCATTCTGTAGGAATCTCATGTTACTTAGATTCCTACGGAATGACAACTTTGAGGTAAAGAAATTAAAATTATTTCACCATCAACTTACTCGTAAACGTATTTCCGTTTGCTTCTTCTACTGAAACAACATATAATCCCGAAGACAATTGAGCAATTGAAATCTCAGTTGATTCGGCTGTGTTCATGCTTTTATGCAATACTTTTTTTCCCATCATGTCAAAAACAGTTAATTGAGTCAAATTCAATAGAGATGTATTTTGAAGTGTAACACTATGTTGTGCAGGATTAGGATACAAGATTAGCCCGTTTCGTTTAAAATCTTCAGTACCTAAACTCGTATCAATAATTTTAGAAATGGTTCCATTAGAAATTCCGGCAACATATAATTCACCGTTAATATCTTCTCCAAAAGAAACAAAATTACCGGTAAAAAGGCTTGACCACGTTATAGTTCCTCCGTTATTTTCTACCCATCCAATTCGATTTGAACAATAGTCAGCAAAAAAATATTTTCCTACCATGTTAGGATATGTTGAACCTCTGTAAACATAACCACCGGTAATTGAGCAATTACCATTACCGAGTGCATAATTTGCTACGGGCATAAAATAATTAGAGGCACTTTGACAACCATTTGTATTATAAGGAATGTTAGCTTCATAACATCGCCAACCATAGTTTAGACCGGCTGCTGTTGAAGCGGCTTTGTTGATTTCTTCACGAGCATTTTGACCCACATCGGCAATCCATAAATCACCGGTTTGTTTGTCAAATGAAAATTTCCATGGATTACGCATCCCAACAGCCCAAATTTCATCCGCTCCCGGAGTTGCCCCTGCATATGGATTTCCTGCCGGAATAGCATAAGGAGAACCACTATCTACATCAATACGAAGCATTTTTCCTAATAACGAATTGATGTTTTGACCATAATTATCGGGATCACCACCGCTACCGCCATCTCCCATACCAATATACAAATATCCATCCGGGCCAAAAACCAATGAACCGCCATTGTGGTTGCTAAAGGGTTGAGCAATAGTTAATAATACTTGTGCACTTGATGCATCTGCTACATCTGGGTTGGCACTTACGCTATACCTTGCAATTACCGTAGCTCCATCACTCGCACGAGTGTAATTCACATAAAAATAACCATTCGTGGCGTAGTTAGGGTGAAAAGCTAAGCCAAGTAAACCTCTTTCGCCCCCGGAAACAATAGTTGAAGAAGTTAAAGTTAAAAAGTTGGTAGCATTAATGGTGCCGTTTGCATTTAAAATACGAATCGCACCACCACGTTGTACAACAAACAAACGAGAATCCCCTGCATTAACAATCGCTACCGGACTCGAAAAACCCGTAGCAAATGTTTGTAAACCGATGGTTTGTGCAAAAGAAATGGTGGTCAGCAAAACAACACAAAATTGTAAAAGTCTTTTCATAGCATTTTTAGTTTTTGGAAATGTAAAAATAGTAAAAAAATATAAATTCTTTCATTTTAGTAAGTTACAAAAAAAACCGCCCCAAATTTCTTTAAGGCGGTTCAACCACAATCCAACTAAAATTAGTTCACTACTACATAGCCTTTTGCTTTGGCATAACTTTGAATAGAGGTTGCCATCGCATTGCCCAAATCGTCTTGGCTTTTGGTGTTTTTTGATTCGTTGTCTATAAAAGCTTGACGTTTTTTAGAAAGTTCATCCATTTCTTTTTGAATGGTTTCGCGTTCTTTGGTTTTTTGGGTTACAATCGTTTTAATTTCTTCTTTTGATTTGTTTTTCAACTCCGCAGGCAGTTCTTCTTTTTTCAAATTGTCTAAAGCTTTGCTGTCGGTTTTGGCTTTATCCACCAAATCCCAACTGTCATTTTTATAGACGGCTTTTGATTTGCTCACGGCTCGTTCAGCATAATTGGCTCCTGAAATGGATTGAGCATTGGCATCTTGCACTTCCTGAGCCATTTTTTTCTCAGCTCCTTTTGAACCATAACCAATATACGTTTTGTTTAATCGCACGTTACATTGCGAAATTTGGTCGTCATATGGCGTCACGATATACCGCACTTTGGCATTGGAATCAATATTGAAATATTTGCCTTGTCCCACATCGGCACCGTCTTTCCACAAACCACGAATACCTTCTTCAAAACTGCCACAATAAATCGTGTTGATATAAATGCCTTTTTTCAATGCATCGGCAATCGCTTCTTTGTAATTGATGCTCCCTTGAGTAAACGGTTCGTTTCCGGCAATATATATAAGTTTCATGTTTTGCATGCCATCTTTCCAGGTCAGTTTTTGTGACGCATCTTGAATCACCGCTCCGCAATATTCGTTACCGCCATTGGTACGCAAAGCGAAAAGTTTCTCCGAAATTAAATCTAAATCATTGGTCAACGGCGTTACTTGTCGGATAAAATTGGAAGCACTGCTCAATCCATCGTTGCCGTATTCATACAACGCAATTTCAATATCGGGTGTTTTTCCTTCGTATTTTAAGGTAGTTAAGGTATTTACAATGTTCCACAAACGGGATTTGGCTTGTTCAATCAGTCCATCCATGCTATTAGACGTGTCTAACAATAAAGCGACTTGAATGGTTCCTTCGGCAGTGGTTTCTTCTAGTTGTTGACTGTTTTTTTCACTTGTATTATCTGAAAGAGTAGCAGTGTTGATTTTCTTTTCGCAGCTAAACATCACCATTGAAGTGAGTAAAGCAAAGGTTAAAACTAAATTTTTCATGAGATTGTGTTTTTAAATTGTTGAAATTATTTTTGAAGGTTTTTGATGTCATTTTCTATCGAAAGTATCATCAAGCAAGTCGCTGTACAAAAGGAAGGACTTGTGATGCAATGATGACCGTTCCAACTTCCGTCTGGATTTTGAATTTGCAACATGCGGCCACCAATATTATCGTACCATTTTTTCCAGTCGTCGTCGTGGTTCACTACCATTGATTCGCCGGTTTGAAGGAAACTTAGGAATTCTTCGCCACCGTTGTTACCAAATCCGGATAACACATCTTCTTTCATCGCGGTTACTTTGGCAGAATTATAAACTTTATTTGCCACATCATACGACTTTGCTTTTTCTTTGGAATAGCCTAATCGTTCTAAATTTTGTTCGTTTAAAACAGCATCTCTTTCAATTTTTCCTTCTGCTTTGGCTTTTTTAAACAATTGGTTGGCTTCTTTGGCTTCTTCCGCACTGTTTCGAACGGAACTACTTACTGCATACAACATAATTCCTGCACCATCATCTGTTTTTGCCGATTGACTATCCGGATTATAATTGCTTTTTTGGTATTCTCTGGCTTTTTGAATTTTGTCTTTATCGACTTTGATTCCTTCGTTTTTGGCGGCCATTTCTAAACCTGAATTAGCAAACGAAGATTGTAAAACCCCAGCCCAACCCGAGTTCCCCACTTTACCAGAGTCGCCCATTGATTTTTCAATTTTATCCACGCAAACCTGAATGCCGTCTTTTACTCTTTTTTTCATGGAAACATCATTCAAAGTAGGAAGTAATTGGTTGAAAAATTGTAATGTCAGAATAGCATCAATATGTTCGCCTAATTTCCCTTGAATTTGCGTTCCTCTAATTTGTGTGATATAAGGTGAATTTTGGTTTTTTTCAATTTCATTTAATAGAAATAAAACAGATTTCTTGAGAGTTTCTTTGTGCTGACCTTTTTCCATCGAATGGCCGCAACGGTACAAAGCCATTGCTGACATAGCGGTAGTTGCCGGATCGGAAGAAACAGCGTGCGGATTTCTTTCAGATTGATTGTTGCGAGAACCTGCTCCCCAGCCACCATCGGCATTTTGAGCTTGAATGAGCCATTCTTCCCCTTTGGAAATGGTTTCGATGAATTTAGCGTTTGTTTTTACGGTAGATGAACCTTCAATGGATTGTTCGCCCATCAAAGACATAAAGACACAAGGTTGTTCTTCTTCTTCAATAATTTGATTTTGAGCAATTTCTTTTTTGGGAAGAATTTCTTTTGTTGATTCTGAATTATTTTCCAACAAGTAAAAAAACGGAACGCAGCTTACTAAAGCGGATATTCCTAGCATGATTTTTGTTTTCATATTGATAGTTTTTGATTAATATTTTTGATAAAATTACCCAGATGAACAAACCAACTTTGGGCGACTTGGTGAAAACCATTTTTGACTTGGTGAAATCGTTTTTTAAACCCAAATTAATTTTCGTACTTTACACTATAATATAAATGAGATGGTTATCCGATTTAAAATAGTACTACTGGCGATATTTTTTCCCTTGGTCATGATGGCTCAAGACAGCATCAAAACCAAGATGAGCAAATCTTCTGTGAGCAAAAAAGCCATTGAACTAAAGGAAACGTTATCTAAAAGTAATCCTGAAAGTACCGCAGATAAATATGTAGAATTGGCGAATGAGTTGGATAAAAAAGGAGATTACGCCAAAGCGGAAGACTATCTGAAAAGAGCTTTGCCGATTTATCAAAAGCAAAAAAGTAAAGATAAAATAGCCAGTACAACGCGTTCGATTGCTCAAATTCAGGAGAAGCAGAACAAAATGAAAGAGGCCATCAAAAGCTATCAATCGGCAAGTGAGGAAGCGGTTGATGTGGGCTATTCACGGATGAACTCGAATGATGCGAGCCGATTGCAAAATAAAAGTCCGAAAGCACAAGCCGAATATTTAGATTCGAACATCAAAATTTTAGAGAATGAAGGGAAATTGGATGATGCCGCCGAAGTGTATAAACAAAAAGCGGTAGTTGATTTAAAGTCGGAAAACAAAGAAATGGCGATTGAAAATTATGAAAAAGCCATTGCTGTTTCCAAAGATAAACCGGAAGAAGTTCTGAAAATAAAAAGCGAAATATCGAAAGTCTACGCTTCGGAAAACAACTTGGATAAAGCGATTGAAATTACAAAAAACACCATTTCGGAAGCGGAAAAAATCGGAAGTGTTTCGCAACAAATTGAGCAACAGCAAACGTTGGCCGATTTGTATTTTAAAAATGAAAACCAAGATGATGCGATTGTTTTATTGGAAGAAACGTATAATTTGGCTTTAAAAAACGGCCGCACTTTTGATGCAAAGAAAGCGATGTTGGCTTTATCAGATTATTATCGAGAAAAAGGCAATCAATCAAAAGCGATTGAGTTGTATGACCAATTTCTGAATGATTTTGACCGAATGATTCAAGCGGACAGTTCGTTGGTGGATGCGAAGATTTTTCAAGTTACAGAAGAAAAAATCAAACAGTTAGAAAAAGAACGTGCATTGAAAGATGAATTAATTACAAAGAAAAACAAATTCAATTATGTGTTGATTGGTTCCGTTATTTTGATGTTGATTTTATTAGGATGGATTGCAAAAGCGTTATTTTCAATCAAAACGAAGAACAAAAAAATTGCGTTGCAATCGTTACGAAGGGAAATGAATCCGCATTTTATTTTCAATAGTTTGAATAGCGTGAACCAGTTTATTGCACAAAACAATGAGTTGGAAGCCAATAAATATTTGACTTCGTATTCCAATTTAATGCGAAATATGATGGAAACGTCGAACAAAGATTTTATCACGTTAGCCAATGAATTAGAGCAAATTAAGAAGTATTTGGATTTGGAACATTTGCGTTTTCAGGACAAATTTGAGTATGAAATTGTGGTAGATGAAAAGTTGGATGCAGATGCGATATTGGTTCCGAATATGTTGATTCAACCGCATTTGGAAAACGCCATTTGGCATGGTTTGCGTTACCGAGAAACAAAAGGAAAATTGAAAGTGACTTTTGCAGAAGACAATCAGTTAATCAAAGTTTTGATTGAAGATGACGGCATTGGTATTGAAAAAAGCAAAGAGTTGAAAACGCAAAACCAAAAAGTGCACGAATCCAGAGGGTTGAACAATGTAGAAGAACGGATTAATTTGTTGAACGATTTGTATCATCAACAGATTTCCTATTCTATTTCTTCGGGAGCGGATGGAAACGGAACATTAGTCACACTTTATTTTTCAAAAACCACTAAAGTAACATGAACGATTTTCAAAAAATAAAAAGTGTCATTGTCGAAGATGAGTCGGCTGCTCGCGAAGCGTTGAAAAAATATGTGGCAAAATATTGTCCGCAAATCGAGATTATTGGCGAAGCACAAAACAGTCGGGAAGCTATTCCATTGTTGCACGAACTGCAACCGCAATTGGTTTTTTTAGATGTAGAAATGCCGTTTGGCAATGCGTTTGATGTGTTGGAAGGCTGCAAAGATTTGCATTTTGAAACCATTTTTGTCACTGCTTTTTCGGAATATTCACTGAAAGCGTTGAACCAAAGTGCGGCGTATTATTTGTTGAAACCCATAAGCATTGAAGAATTGATTTTGGCAGTAAACAAAGTACAACAACAATTGATGAAGCAGGAATTATTTAACCGAAATCAAATTATTGTTCAAAACTTCCGCGAGACTAAAATCGAGAAGCAACAAGTCATTTTACCCACGTTAGAAGGTTTTGAAGTCGTAAAAATGGAAGAAATCGTTCGTTTGCGAGGCAATGGCAACTTCACCGATATTCATTTAGCCGACGGAACCAAAAAAATGGTCTGTCGTTTTTTGAAACACTTTGATGAATTGTTGGATTTTCCGTTTATGCGAGTCCATAAATCACATATTATTAATTTGAATTTTGTGAAATCGTACCACAAATCATTGGGTGGTTATGTCACACTTTTTGATGAAACGGAGATTGAGATTTCTGTGAATTATAAGGAAGAGTTTTTGAGGAGGTTTAAATAAATACCATTAAATTAGTATTTTTATTCAAAAAATACTATTTTTGAATAATTTAATGGTTATTTATGCTAAATATTGTCACAATAAAAGAAGTCAAAATCCAAATCGGACAGCTTTGTAAGGCCAAAAGGAAAGAGTATAACCTTACCCGAGAACAATTGGCAGATGCTTTGCAAATGTCGAGAGCCACCATTCAAAACATTGAAAGTGGCAAAAATGCTACGTTGGATAATTTGCTCAAAATAGCCAACCATTTTCATTTATTGGAAACTATTTTTGAAGGTGTTCAATCCTTACAGCATTCTTCATCAGATCCACTTTCACTTTACTAATTATGGCAGCAACACCTTTAATAGCAGTAGATGTTTTTGGAATAGAAATTGGTAAATTGGGGTATGATGCCGACCAAAAGAAATGCTATTTTCAATATAATGCTGAATTTTTAGATTCCGGAAAGTTTTCAAACGTATTTCCTTTTATTTTCAAACGCATTAAGCCCGTTCAAGTTTTTACCCAATTTGAAGGCGAAACATTTCGTGGGCTTCCACCGATGATTGCCGATTCGTTACCCGATGTTTTTGGTAATATTATTTTTCAAGAATGGTTTTCGAGGAAAGAACCCAACAAAAAGATTTCGCCATTGGAGCAATTGACTTATGTTGCCAATCGAGGAATGGGAGCATTGGAATATCGTCCGATTCAAGATTTACCTGAATCAGCGGCAATTGATATCAACGAAATGGTGCAGGTACTTGAAAAAGTATTGCAATTAAAAGAAGAAACTACTGAAAAAGAGTTGAATGATTTGGCCTTATTAAATATCTTCAAAATTGGAACTTCAGCGGGTGGAGTTCGACCAAAAATTTTAATTTCAGAACATAAAAAAACGGGGCAAATTGTGGCTGGTGATACTCATTTTTCAGCAGATTATTTTCATTATTTGGTTAAATTACATTTGCCTGAACAAGCTCCGTATCATCAGGAAAAGGTGGAATTTGCTTATTATTTACTAGCTCAAAAAGCCGGAATTGAAATGATGCCTTCTAAATTGATTGAAAACAAACATTTTGCAACCCTTCGCTATGACAGAGAAAAAGGCGAAAAGCAACACGTATTAACAGCTTCTGGTTTAACCGGTTGGGATTTTACAAAACCGGAACAATCCAGTTATGAAAATGTGTTTAAATTGGCTGCTACTTTAAAGGTGCCACACAAAGATTTGCAACAACTTTTTAAACGAATGGTTTTTAATTTAGTCGTTCAAAATATAGATGACCATTTAAAAAATCACAGTTTTATCTACAATAAAGAGGAAAATAATTGGCTTTTAGCTCCGGCTTATGATGTGACGTATGCTTTAAATCCGTTATTAAATTATACTTCTGTTTCAAGAGCGTTATCCATCAATAACAAACGTCAAAATATCAATTTAAAAGATGTTTTACTGATTGCAGAAGAATATGCGATTAAAAATCCAAAAGGAATTATTGAAGAAATTGAACAAGTCACTTCACTTTGGTCAATAATGGCAAAAGAATTGGAAATTTCGGAAAAGATAAGCAAACGGATTGAGCATGATTTTATGAAATTGACGTAAGAAGTTTTAATAAACGTTCTACTTCTTCTTTCTCTTCCGCATAATTCAATTGCAATTCCGAGCCAACTTCCATTCGATTATAATAGTCCAATGCTTTACTCGCAAATGCTTTTTTATGGAAATCTGAAAGTTCCGGAATTTGCGGAAACTGTTTATGAAATAAATTTTCGTAGTAAGCTTGCCACTCGCGTTCGTTTTTATCGGTAATTAAAGTGTCTTTTGCTTTTTGTTGCACATGAATCATTTCGTGAGCCAATAAATTAAGCATCAGATTTAAGGGAAATTCAAAGGTATTTTTAGGAATACGAATGATTTGCGGTCCACCCAAAATCCCTTCGGTAGTCATTAAAATAAAATCAGGTTTGGCTTTTTCACGCAATTCAAATCCTTTAAAATTGGGATGATTTAAATTGTATTCGTTAATCAAAAATTCGGCAGTTTGAATGGTTTCACCTTGTTCGTGAAAACTGTTTACCCATTGAATGATTTCTTGATATGCTTTCAAAAGAAACATTTTAGCCAAATAATTCGCTTACCACATCTTCAATCTTCGCTACTAATTTCACTTGAATCAGTGTTTCTTTCAGCGAAATTTTATTGTATTTCGAAACAAAAATGGTTGAAAACCCTAATTTTTCGGCTTCCAAAATACGTTGTTCTACACGGTTCACGGGACGAATTTCTCCGGCTAAACCTACTTCTCCGGCAAAACAAAAATCTTTTCCAACCGGGATGTCTTCGTTCGAGGATAAAATAGCGGCAACAACTGCTAAATCAATAGCAGGATCATCCACAGAAATTCCGCCTGTCACATTTAAAAAAACGTCTTTTGCTCCTAAACGAAATCCGGCACGTTTCTCTAAAACCGCCAAAATCATATTGAGCCGTTTGGCATTGTAACCCGTCGTGCTGCGTTGCGGTGTGCCATAAACTGCGGTGCTAACTAAGGCTTGAATTTCAATCATCAACGGTCGCATTCCTTCTAAAGTAGAAGCGATTGCCGTCCCGGAAAGTTCTTCGTCTTTGTGAGAGATTAAAATTTCCGATGGATTGGCGACTTCTCGCAAACCTGAGCCTTGCATTTCATAAATGCCAATTTCTGCTGTAGAACCAAAACGGTTTTTGAGCGAACGAAGAATTCGATACACATGATTTCGATCGCCTTCAAATTGCAGAACGGTATCGACCATATGTTCGAGAATTTTTGGTCCGGCAATGGTTCCGTCTTTTGTAATATGTCCAATCAACAATACGGGAACATTCGTTTCTTTAGCAAATTTGATGAGTTCTGCGGTACATTCGCGAATTTGAGAAATACTTCCGGCAGTCGATTCAATATAATCGGTATGCAAGGTTTGAATGGAATCGATGATGACAATCTCCGGCTCCATTTCTTGAATTTGTTTGAAAATATTTTGCGTTTTGGTTTCCGTAAGAATAAAACAGTTTTCAAATCGGTTTTCAATTCGTTCGGCACGCATTTTTATTTGTTTCTGGCTTTCTTCACCGGAAACATATAAGGTTTTATATGGTAATTTTAGAGCAATTTGTAATAAAAGTGTACTTTTCCCAATACCGGGTTCACCGCCTAAAAGGGTCAAAGAACCAGGAACTAATCCGCCACCAAGCACTCGATTTAATTCGCCATCTGAAGTGTCAAGTCGAATTTCTTGAGTTGAATCAATATCTTTAATTCGAAGCGGTTTAGGAGCTTTTTTTACTTCAGAAGTGGGTTTCCAACTGGTTTTTTCTTCTTTTTGGATGACTTCTTCAACGATAGTATTCCATTCTTTACAGGCGTTACATTGACCTTGCCATTTCGAATATTGTGTACCACAATTTTGACAAAAGAAGGAAGTTTTAATTTTTGACATACATTAATTCATCAATTTTTTCATTTCTTCTGATTTTTCATACATCATGTCTTTGGTCAATTCACCAATTGGTTCCATTTGAAAAGCACTTAAGTATTTTTTTTGGGCTCTTTTATAATCTTCTTTGCGTTCATACATCTGAGCCATATAAAAATCAGCCAACATTGATTTTCCGTAATATTTATCTGCAAGAATCGCCAATTCGTCAAATTCGTTATACATTTTATTTTTTATAATGGCTGCTTCTATTGCTTTAAAATCATTCAAACGAATGGGCATTTGAATATTTAAGGTTTTTTCTAAGGTGTTGTACTTTTCTTTCAAGTATTCAACATAACCGTATTCTAACTTTACAATTTTTTCGTTGAATTCATTAGTAGTAATGGGTTGATATACTGCAAAAAATTGATATAATGCATTCGGAATAGAATGTAAAACCAATGAATAGTGAGAAGCCCCAATAAATTCATCAAACTTATAATTGACTTTATCATTTTGAACGGTTTTCATTTTTTCATCTAATGTCTTTATTCTTTCTTTGAATGATTTTAAATCGCCATTAGAAGTAGAATGGTAATAGTAAATGGGTGTTGTAAAAGTGGAAAGACGTTCAGGAATTCTGTTTTCCATTTCAAAACCAAATTCTGGACTCAAAGAGATGTAAGCTTCAAAAAGAGGAGTATCTTTATATAAAAACAAGTTTAAAAAACCGGCTGTTGTATCATGACCGGCAATCATTTTAAAAGGTGCAATCCGATAAGTTTTCAAAAGATATGGCACTAATTCAGTTCCAATAAAATCATAGAAATTTGCACCCGTTTCAATCGGTAAACCGGTTTCCTCATCCACTCGTGAATCATCATATCGTTCGTCATTTTTGTTTTGGCAAACACCAATTACAATCACTTCCGGTAAATCATCCCAATAGTTACCATATTTTAGAGCTCCTAAAAAAGGGTCAAATAAATATTCAGCATCTAAAACCAATAATAGCGGATAACTTCTTTTTGTGTCTTTTTCGTATGAAGGAGGTAAACTCACATATATTTCTCGATCAACACCTAGTTTTTGTGAAGAAAATTGATCAATAGTTTTTTGAGCATAGATTGAAAAAGAACATAAGAATACGATTAGTAATTGTATTGCTTTCATTTTTGGTTGGTTTTGGAAATTAGTTTTATACTAATTATTTTTTCGAAAGCAAGATAGTAAATTATTTGTTTTTGTTGAAAACGGGTAGCAATAAAAATGAAAGTGTGCCTAAAATCACCACCATTAGCGTTTGTGAAGTCCAAACCAACCACCCAAAAGCTGTTCCGGCTGTTTCGGGAACATTATACAATAAAAGAATTTCTGCCATCAAAAACGGATAGGCACCAAAACCTGAATTAGTTAGTGTTATAGCAAGTCCACCTACAATAAAAGAAATAACAACAGTGCTTAAACTCAAATTACTGGTTTCCGGCAAAGCAAAAATAGTAATGTAGAACATAAAAAAATAGCTTGCCCAAATGAGTAGAGAATGAAATAGGAAAGCCCATTTTTTTTCCATTTGCCAGATGCTGGTGACACCTTCTACTAAGCCGGAAATTTTTTGTTTAATCAAAAGAATAATCCGATGTTTGGAATAACGAAACAACAAGATTACACTAATGAAAAGGAAAGCTCCTACACCTAAAAGAAGCATTAATTTTTGAAAAGGAATTTTATCTAAAACAAAGGTTTTCAGCACATCAAACTCTAAGAAAAAAGCTAAGGCAATAAACGATAACAAGAAAAAAGTATCCACTACTCTTTCGGCAATGATGGTTCCAAAAGCTTTATCAAACGGAACATCTTCATATTTTTTAAGTAGTAAAGCACGAGAAACTTCGCCTGAACGTGGAATAGACATGTTGACAAAATAGCCAATACAAACGGCCATGACATTAGTGGAAATTTTTGGTTGATAGCCCAAGTGTTCTAGTGTAAATTTCCATCGATAACCTCTTGACCACAAAGCCACAGCACTAATTAATAAAGAAATATAAATGTAAAAGTAATCTGCGGTTTTAAATTGCAGTTTAATTTCTTCTAATTGTTCAGGGGTGAATTTATTGTAAGTGTAAATAACCAAAACCAATCCCAATAATATGGGTAGGAGTATGGACAGCCATTTTCCGATTTTTTGTTTCAAAAGAAATTAAGTGAGCGAATTATCATTTTCGTTAGGAAAAACCAATGCCGGTTTAAAGGTTTTTGCTTCTTCCAGGTCTAAAATTCCGTAAGCAATAATGATGATGATATCACCTTTTTGTACTTTTCGGGCAGCAGGACCATTTAACGTAATTTCACCACTATTGCGGTTTCCTTTAATAACATAGGTCTCTAATCGTTCACCATTGTTGATGTTTACGATGGAAACTTTTTCGCCTTCAACTAAGTTTGAAGCATCCATTAAAGCTTCGTCAATGGTAATACTTCCGATGTAATTTAAATCTGCTCCAGTCACCTTTACGCGGTGAATCTTGGATTTAACAACTTGAATTTGCATGGGGCAAAGGTAATTAATTTAATGAAATAGTATCAATTAAACGAATGTTGTTAACAAAAACGGCTATAAAAGCTCGATATTTTTTGCCTTTTGATTTTCGAATGCTCGGTTTTAGCGTGTTTTCATCAGCAATTTCAAAATATTCTAATGAAAATAGGTTGTGCTTTTCAAATGCATTTTTAACATATTCCGATATCTTTTTTATCGAATGTTGATGAAATTTTGCTTTTGCCTCCAATAATGTTTTGTAAATTATAGCTGCTTCTTTTTTTTCGGTTTCGGTCAACCGTTCATTTCGGGAACTCATGGCTAAACCGTTAGGTTCACGATGAATCGGGCATCCAATGATCTTTACTGGGATATCATATTTTTGAACTAATTTCTTCACAATTTGCAATTGTTGAAAGTCTTTTTCGCCAAAATAGGCATTTGTAGGCTGAACAATTTCAAATAAACGTTTCACAATTGTGCCTACACCGTCAAAGTGACCCGGACGATGTTTTCCTTCCATTTGATGTTCTAAACCATCATAATAAAAATGTTGAGAAACGGTATTTCCTTCATAAATATCTTCTACACTCGGGGCAAAAACAATTATGTTTTTACTGAGTTTAGCAATTTTTTCTACATCGCGTTCCAATGTCCTGGGATATTTTTTTAAATCTTCAGGGTTGTTAAACTGGGTAGGATTTACAAAAATACTAATTATTGTATGCTCATTTTCTAATAATGATTTTTCTAATAATGAAAGATGTCCTTGATGCAAAGCACCCATTGTAGGCACAAACCCAATTAGGTTTTTTGAAGTCAAAAAGGGCATCAAATGCTCTTTAAGTTCAGATTGTTTATTGAATATGAGCATACAAAATTTATTGGTTGAGGTGCAAACTTACTATTTTACTTAAATATCTGCATAAATTTTTGTAATTTTGCCTGTTTTAAAATCTAAACGATAAAAAAAAACATATGGAGGATAAGAGGATATTGTATGTATCATCTGAGGTAGTGCCCTATTTAGCTGAAAATGAAGTTTCCATGATGTCTTATGACGTGCCGAAAATGATTAATGATCAAGGCGGTCAAATAAGAATTTTCATGCCGAGATACGGAAACATTAACGAAAGACGTCATCAATTGCATGAAGTGATTAGGTTATCAGGAATGAACTTGGTAGTGAATGATTTAGATATGCCACTTATTATCAAAGTAGCATCAATACCAAAAGAGAGAATTCAGGTCTATTTTATAGATAATGATGAATATTTTAAACGAAAAGCAACTTTCACTGATGAAGATGGAAAATTGTATTCAGACAATGACGAACGAGCTATTTTCTTTGCTAAAGGAGTAGTTGAAACAGTAAAGAAATTAAATTGGGTGCCGGATATTATTCATGTTCATGGATGGATGGCTTCTCTGTTGCCGGTTTATATGAAACATTTTTATAAAAATGAGGCACTTTTTTCAAACACAAAAGTGGTTACTTCTGTTTATGCTCAATCTTTTGAAGGTAATTTAGATTTGGAATTAATCAATAAAGTAAAATTTGATGAAATTCCACACGATGCCATTGCTGAATTGGCTCAACCGAATTATGAAAACATCATCAAAACAGCTGTAATCCATTCAGATGCGGTAATTATAGCTTCAGAAAGCTTGTCACCAAGTTTAACAAAATTTATAGAATCTTCCAACAAACCTTTTTTAACTTTCGTGCCGAAAGACGAGTTTGCGGAGCACTACACTAATTTCTATAAAAATAGCGTTTTATAAATTTATTTCAATTCAATGTTCAGAAAAAAAACATTTCTACCGGTTGTATTATCCCTATTAGGTTTAATTTTGTTTTCATGTGATAAAGATTTTAATTCTATCGGTGTAGATATTATTGATGATAATCATTTTGCATTTGGAACACCTGATAGAGAGGCAACTGTGTTGGCTTACAACGAAGACTTACCAATTGTTCAATCAAATAACTTAGATATCAATCCACTTGGGATTTACCAAAATTCAACATTTGGTAAACGAACAGCAGATTTTGTAACTCAAGTAGTTTTACCATCAACGCCTCCAACTTTTAACATAATTACTCAAAACCCAAGTATTTCGGAAGTTATTTTGTATGTTCCCTATTTTTCAACTGTAGGTGCAATTTCTGATGGGGTTACTGAATACACTTTAGATTCTGTTTATGGGACATCAAGATTAAAATTAAATGTTTTTGAGAACGGTTATTTTTTAAGAGATTTAGATCCTGCCAGCAATTTTACTGAGGTTCAAAAGTATTTTTCTAACCAAGGAAATGAAGTGGATAATTTTAAAAGAGGAGCTTCACCAGATGGCTCCTCAATTCCAAATGGAGAACGTTTAAATAATAATCCAAGTATTGATGAAAATGATGCTTTTACTTTTAGGCAAGCTCAAATAACTGAGACACTTGTAGATTCTGAGGGAGAAGAGACTACAAATAAATTAGCTCCCGGGATTTATTTACGATTAAACAAAGATTTTTTTCAAAAAAAGATTATTGATGGTTATTTACAAGGAAAGTTAATTAACAATAATGTCTTTAAGGATTATTTTAGAGGATTGTATTTTAAAGTAGAGCCTTCACCTCTTGAGCCTAATGGGAGTAGCTTAGCAATGATTAATTTCAAAGGAGGAAAAATTATTATTCGATATAGAGAGGATAAAGCCGTTGAAGGCCAAACGAATCCTGATCGAATTGACAAAACACTTGAACTATCTCTTAGCGGCAATTCTATAAGCTTAATTAGTCAAGAAAGAGCTTCAAATTATCAGAATATACTTCAAAACGCTTCTTCATCTGAGGGTGATGATCGATTATACCTCAATGGAGGTCCTGGCTCTATGGCTATTATTGATTTGTTTGGGGGTAATCCTAATGGTCAAATATCTAGTGAACTGCTTAATTATCGTTCAAAAGGATGGTTGATTAATGAGGCAAATTTAATATTCAGAATTGACCGAGATGCAATGGGTCAAACCAAAGACCCTGAGAGAATCTATTTATATGATTTGAATAATAACCGCCCCCTCTTTGATTATGTTAGAGATCAAACTTCAGGTTCTAAACCAAAATTTTCAAAGCGAATACATAGTGGCATTATAGTGAAAGAGGACGAAAAAGGTGTTTATTACAAAATAAGATTAACAAATCATATCTCGAATATTTTAAGAAAAGACTCTACTAATGTTCGATTAGGGCTAGTGGTGACCGAAGCCATTTCTGTAGTGTCAAACTATGAATTAAAAAATCCGTCTGCTTCTGGTTTAACAAAAGTACCTTTAGCATCTGTATTAAGTCCTTTAGGAACAGTGTTGTATGGAAGCAAAAGTTCTGTACCTTTGGGCCAAAGATTACGATTAGAAATTTATTACACCAAACCTGACTAAATAGATAAATTATGTGTGGAATTGTTGGATATATCGGAAAAAGAGACGCTTATTCAATTGTAATTAAAGGTCTTAAACGATTAGAATATAGAGGCTATGATAGTGCCGGAATCATGCTTCATGACGGAAAGGAACTAAAAGTTTCAAAAACAAAAGGAAAAGTAACAGACTTAGAAGAGGTTTCTCAAAAAGATAATAATTTCTTTGGTTCTATTGGAATGGGTCATACGCGTTGGGCTACACATGGTGTCCCAAATGATGTGAATTCGCACCCTCATTTATCTAATTCAGGTAATTTGGCCATTATTCATAACGGAATCATTGAGAATTATGAGCCTTTAAAGAAAGAATTAATAAAACGTGGATATGTATTTCATTCGGATACGGATACAGAAGTATTGATTAATTTGATTGAAGACGTTCAGAAAAAAGAGAATATTAAATTAGGGAAAGCTGTTCAGATTGCTTTAAACCAAGTTGTTGGAGCATATGCAATTGCAGTTTTCGATAAAAATAAACCGGATGAAATTATCGTTGCTCGTTTAGGAAGTCCTTTAGCAATCGGTATTGGTGATGGGGAATTTTTTATCGCATCAGATGCATCTCCATTCATTGAATATACTTCTAATGCGATTTATTTAGAAGATGAAGAAATGGCTATCGTTCGTTTACATAAGCCAATCAAAGTTAGAAAAATTAAAGATGATTCTTTGGTTGATCCGTATGTTCAAGAATTAAAAATGAATCTTGAGCAAATTGAAAAAGGGGGCTATGACCACTTTATGATGAAAGAGATTTATGAGCAACCAAACGTAATTAAAGATACCTATAGAGGTAGATTACTTGCCAACAAAGGAATTATCCAAATGGCAGGAGTTGAGGATAATTTAGAGAAATTTCTAAATGCAGATAGAATAATTATTGTTGCCTGTGGAACATCTTGGCACGCAGGTTTAGTGGCGGAATATATCTTTGAAGAATTTGCCAGAATTCCGGTGGAAGTAGAGTATGCCTCAGAATTTAGATACCGAAATCCGATTATAAACAAAAAAGATATTGTTGTCGCAATTTCTCAATCCGGTGAAACGGCAGATACTTTAGCAGCAATTAAATTGGCAAAAGAAAATGGTGCGTTTGTTTTTGGTGTGTGTAATGTGGTTGGTTCCTCCATTTCAAGAGAAACAGATGCCGGAGCATATACTCACGCAGGTCCAGAAATTGGTGTAGCTTCAACCAAAGCTTTTACAACTCAAATCACGGTGTTGACCTTAATCGCACTTCGTTTAGCTAAGGCTAAAGGAACGATGTCTAATTCAGATTTCCATCGCTATTTATTAGAATTGGAAATGATACCTGAAAAGGTTGAAGAAGCTTTAGAAACGAATGAAATAGCAAAAAAAATTGCGGGTATTTATAAAGATTCTCCAAATTGTTTATATCTAGGTAGAGGTTATAATTTCCCGGTTGCTCTAGAAGGAGCATTGAAGCTTAAAGAAATTTCATATATTCATGCAGAAGGGTATCCAGCAGCAGAAATGAAACACGGCCCAATTGCGTTAATTGATGAGTCAATGCCGGTTGTTGTAATTGCACCAAAAATGGGACATTATGATAAAGTGGTAAGCAACATACAAGAAATTAAATCAAGAAGTGGAAAAATCATTGCTGTTGTAACTAAAGGCGATACGCAAGTAAGAGATTTAGCAGATCATGTAATTGAAATTCCTGAAACATCCGATGCACTTTCCCCATTGCTGACAACTATCCCTTTACAATTATTGTCATATCATATTGCAGTAATGAGAGGATGTAATGTTGATCAACCTAGAAACTTAGCTAAATCGGTTACAGTAGAATAATTTTTACATTTATATTTTCAAAAAAGCAGGCAATTTGTCTGCTTTTTTCATTTTTTCTATTTTGTTAAATAAAATGCTAAAATTTTAAATAATAAACAAAAAATAGTATGAACGCATACTAAAATTTACTTTTATTGATTAAAACAAAAGAAATGCTAATGAATTTGAAATGAGAATTGTGCAAAAATCCCCTTATATAAATACAAAAAAGCATAATTTATTTCACTTTTTTTATTAATTTCAAAAATAGTTGTATTTTGGTATCGTAAACTAACAAAAACTCTTACTTTATGAAAGTGAAATTAATTCTTCTAACATTGTTTTTTTGTAGCATTTCTCTTGCACAAACAACAATAACTGGAAAAGTTGCTGATAATACTAATCAGCCAATTCCGGGAGCCAACATCAAAATTGTTGGTGATAACATAGGTACTACATCCGACTTTGACGGAAATTTTACCTTAACTACACAAAAAAAGCCACCCTTTACAATTGAAATCTCTTCAATTGGTTTCTCCACCAAAAGAGAAGAAATCAAGACAAACAACCAAAAAGTAAATATAGTTTTGGTTGAAGAAGAAACAAGATTAGACGAAATTGTAATTTCGGCATCTAGAACTCCAGAACGTATATTTGAATCTCCAGTGACCATCGAAAGAATGGGAATGAAAGAAATTAAAAACACGACCTCACCAACTTTTTATGAAGGTTTAGAAAACATGAAAGAAGTTCATTTTAATACGTCAAGTTTTAACTTTAAATCCATAAATACCAGGGGTTTTGCAACTATTGCCAACACGCGTTTTATGCAATTAGTTGATGGTATGGATAACTCTTCGCCGGCATTGAACTTTGTTTTAGGTAATCTTATTGGTTTATCCGATTTAGACGTTCACAGCGTAGAACTTTTACCAGGTGCGTCTTCTGCCCTTTATGGTGCCAATGCTTTCAATGGTATTTTATTCATGAACAGCAAAAACCCTTTTGAATTTCAAGGAATTAATGCATATGTCAAACGCGGTATCACCAATCAGGAAGAAGCTGGAACTAACGAATTTTTAGATTTTGGTGTTAGAGCTGCATGGGCATTTACGCCACATTTTGCTGCAAAAGCTAATTTTACATACATGCGTGCCACAGAATGGATAGCTGCTGATGATAGAGATGTAAATGGTGGTGCAATTGGACATGCAAATAATAGAAATTATGATGGTTTAAATTATTATGGAGATGAAGTTTCAAATTTTCTTAGCAATATTGGAACTATCAGTAGAGATGGTTATAGAGAACAAGATTTGAACGACAATCAGATAAATAATGTGAAATTTGATGCTTCTATCCACATTAGACCTTGGGCAACTTCGTCTAATCAGTACTGGAAAGATTCTGAATTTATTGCTCAACATAAAATAGGTTTAGGTAACACTGTTTATCAAGGAGGAAGTAGATATGCATTAAGAAACTTTTTTATGAGTCAAACCAGACTTGAATTTAAGAATAAAAACTTCTTTATTAGAGGTTATTTATCATCTGAAGATGCAGGAGATTCTTACGACATGCGATTTGCTGCTATCAATGTTAACAGGAGAGCTAAAACTGATGTTCAATGGTTTACTGATTATGCTACTGCTTTCTTACAATCTCAAATTGGTTTAGGATTTAATGCAGCACAAGCTGATACTTTTGCAAGAGGTTTTGCTACACATAATATTAACAATACCCCTTTACCTTTAACACCGCTAAATGGAGGTTTACCCCAATTTCAACCGGGAACACCTGAATTTGCAAACGCTTTAGCAGAGGTAAGATTAAGTGCAGATGTTACTAATGGAGCTTTATTTAAGGATCAATCACGTATTTGGCATAGTGACTGGAACTATAATTTAAAAGAACACATATCGTTTGCAGATGTACAAGTAGGAGGTTCATTTCGTTCATATGTTTTAGATTCGGAAGGAACAATTTTTACAGACACTGATGGTCCAATTCGTTATGATGAATATGGTTTATATACACAAGTGCAAAAGAAATTTATGGACGACAGATTAAAGTTTACAGGTTCTGTGCGATATGATAAATCGGAATTATTCGAAGGTCAGTTTTCACCTCGTGTATCTTTGGTTTATTCAGCTGGAGAAAACAAAAACCACAACTTTAGAGCATCCTTCCAAACAGGTTTCCGTAATCCAACAACACAAGATTTATTTATCGGTTTAAATGTAGGTCCTAGAGCATTAGTTGGATCAGCTAATTCAAATTTAGAAAGATATAGCGAAACTATTCCAGTAAGTGCAGCAGGAGTTCTTTTAGGACAACCTACTTCTGTAACATTAAATGGCGTAGATGCTTATGGTGCTGGTTTCACGGCAGAATCAGTTTTATTATTTGATCAAACACAAAATGTAAACGATTTAGTATCTATTCAAGGAACTAATTTAGTAAAACCAGAACAGGTTAAAGCCTTTGAGTTGGGTTATAAATCACGAATTAATGGTTTTGATATTGACATCAATGGTTATTACAACATTTATAATGATTTCATGAGTGGTGCTAGAGTTGTTGTACCTTTTTATGGTGTAACAGGAAGTGATATAACAAATCCTGAATTTCAAGAAGCTGTATCAGCTTTAAGAAATAGAGACAGAAGAACATTCGATTTATACACTAATACCTCTGCTGTTATCAATTCTTATGGGGCAGGTTTAGGTTTATCTCGAAAAGTATATAAAGATTTTGAAGTATCTGTAAGTTATAACTGGGCAGCTTTTGATTATGATGAATCTGTTGACCCAGCTTTTAGACCAATGTTTAATACGCCAGAACACCGTGCAAAATTAGGTATAAATAATGATAAACTATTTAAAAATTTTGGCTTTGGTATCAATGGGCGTTGGTGGTCTGAATATGAGTGGGAGTCTACGTTTGCTGATGGTACAATACCTTCTACATTCGTACTAGATGCACAAATACAGTATGCTATACCAAGCTTGAAATCTGTAATTAAATTAACTGGTTCAAATATCGGTAGCAATGATTATTTACAAGTAATAGGTGCTGGTAGAATTGGTCAAATTTACACCTTAGGTATTTCAATTAACCCTTAATTAATTAAATCATGTATAAAAATTTAAAATATTTATTTTTTTCTTCATTTGTCTTTATGGCATGTAGTGAAGATGTAAAAGAAGAGGTTATCGCAGAAGAACCTTTATCAAAAGGCTCAGCAGATTTTACAAAATATGTAGCTTTAGGAAACTCTTTAACAGCCGGTTTTTCAGACAATGCTTTATTTAAAGCTGGTCAAGTTAATGCTTACCCAAATCTTATGGCAGAAAAATTTGCTGAAGTTGGTGGCGGACCATTTACATCACCATTGATGAACGACAATATTGGGGGTCTCTTAATTGGAGGAACTCAAATTCAAGGGCCTAGATTGGTTTTTAGTAATGGGGCTCCCGTACCTTTAAATATTGCTGTTCCGGGTTCAGTACCGACTACTGAAATTGCTATACCACTAACCGGCCCATTTAATAACATGGGTATTCCTGGAGCAAAATCATATCATTTAATCGCACCTAATTATGGCAATATTGCGGGGGTTCCAACCGGTCAAGCAAATCCTTATTTTGTTAGATTTCGTTCGACTCCTTCTACAACTGTTTTAGCGGATGCTTTATCTCAAAATCCAACTTTTTTTAGTCTTTGGATTGGAAATAATGATGTTTTAGGATATGCTACCTCAGGAGGAACAGGCATTAATCAATTAGGAAATACAAACCCTGCTACTTATGCAGCAAATGATATTTCAGATCCAACGATGTTTAATGCAGTTTACAATCAAATAATTGAAGCTTTAACATCAGATGGTCGTAAAGGAGTGGTAGCTAATATTCCAAGTGTAACATCAGCTGCTTTTTTTAGAACAGTACCTTTTAATCCGGTACCATTAGATGCTCCAACTTCTAGTGCGTTGAATGCTGGTTTAATAGGACCATTAGATCAAATTTTAACTGCTTTGGGTCAACCAGATCGTTTGAAGCCTTTAGCTGCGGTGTCTAATAATCCACTTTTAATCGTAGATGAAGGTTTAACGAACTTAGGTCCCCAAATTCAGACTATTGCAGCATCTTCGGGAAATCCACAGTTAGTAGCATTAGCTCCCTTTCTAGGAGCAGTTTACGGTCAAGCTAGACACGCAACTAAAGACGACTTGGTTTTATTAACAACTCGCACAGTCATTGGCCAACCAGCCGGCTCTCCTGTTCCTTCATTAAACGCATTTGGTGTTTCCTTCCCACTTCAAGATCAACATGTTTTAGTACCAACCGAAATAGAATTCATTAATACTGCTACAACTGCTTTTAATAATACTATTGAATCAGCTGCTCAATCGAAAGGCCTAGCATTCGTTGATATTAATGCAATAATGAGAGAGTTAAGTACTAATGGTATTCGATTTGATAATTATCACATGTCTGCAACTTTTGGTCAAGGCGGTGTATTTAGTTGGGATGGTATTCACATAACTGCTCGAGCTAACGCCTATATAGCAAATCAATTTTTAGAAGCTATTGAAAGAACCTATGGTGCTAAGTTTAGTAAGTTTAAGCCACAAGATAAACCGATTACTTATCCATCTTTCTTACCAAACTAATTATAAATTATATTTCAAAAACCACCTCTAACCAGGTGGTTTTTTTATTTTATTACACTATTTATACCTCTGAGCAGACTATGATTCGAATACTTCAAAATATCCTAAAAAAAATAGCCTTTTGCTATTGATTTTATATTTTAAAAAATTATCTTTGCACTCGAAAAAAGAGGATGTTTTTTTTAAACATAAACAGCTATTAAATAAATACATAAGCAATGTCAAAAGTAGTAGGAAAAGTTTCCCAAATCATCGGACCGGTTGTAGACGTTATATTCGATTCTAAAAATGCCGAATTACCTAAGATTTATGATTCATTAGAAATCAATAAAAAAGATGGTTCAAAATTAGTTTTAGAAGTGCAATCACATATTGGTGAAGATACCGTTAGAACCATTTCGATGGACTCAACTGATGGATTAAGTAGAGGTACAGAAGTGGTAGCAACAGGAGCTCCAATCCAAATGCCAATTGGTGCAGATGTTTACGGAAGACTTTTCAACGTAATTGGTGATGCTATTGACGGTTTAGGTGATTTACCAAAATCTGGTGATAATGGTGTTTCCATTCACCGTCCGGCTCCAAAATTTGAAGATTTATCTACTTCTACAGAAGTATTATTTACCGGAATTAAAGTAATCGATTTGATTGAGCCTTATGCAAAAGGAGGTAAAATTGGATTGTTTGGTGGTGCCGGTGTTGGTAAAACGGTTTTGATTCAGGAGTTGATTAACAATATTGCAAAAGGTCACGGTGGACTTTCCGTATTCGCTGGAGTAGGAGAGAGAACACGTGAAGGGAATGACTTACTTCGTGAGATGTTAGAGTCAGGAATTATTAAATATGGTGAAGAATTCATGCACTCTATGGAAAATGGAGGATGGGATTTATCAAAAGTAGATAAATTAGGAATGAGAGAGTCGAAAGCTACTTTCGTATTCGGACAAATGAATGAACCACCGGGAGCTCGTGCTCGTGTAGCATTATCAGGTTTATCTATTGCTGAGTATTTCCGTGATGGTGCCGGTTCAGACCAAGGAAAAGACGTTCTTTTCTTCGTTGACAACATCTTCCGTTTTACCCAAGCAGGTTCTGAGGTGTCTGCTCTTTTAGGTCGTATGCCATCTGCGGTAGGTTACCAACCAACATTAGCAACAGAAATGGGTGCAATGCAAGAGCGTATCACATCAACTAAAAAAGGTTCTATTACTTCTGTACAAGCAGTATATGTACCTGCGGATGACTTAACTGACCCTGCTCCTGCTACAACATTTGCTCACTTGGATGCTACAACTGTATTGTCTCGTAAGATTGCTGAGTTAGGTATTTATCCTGCTGTGGATCCATTGGATTCTACTTCTCGAATTTTAACTCCACTTATCTTAGGTGATGAGCATTATAATTGTGCACAAAGAGTGAAAGAAATTCTTCAAAAATATAAACAATTACAAGATATCATCGCCATCCTTGGTATGGAAGAGTTATCGGAAGAGGATAAGTTAGCGGTATCTCGTGCTCGTCGTGTGCAACGTTTCTTGTCTCAACCATTCCACGTGGCTGAACAGTTTACAGGTATTCCGGGTGTATTAGTAGATATCAAAGATACCATCAAAGGATTCAACATGATTATGGACGGAGAATTAGATCATCTACCGGAAGCTGCGTTCAACTTGAAAGGGACTATCGAAGATGCGATTGAAGCCGGTCAAAAAATGTTAGCAGAAGCGTAATCAAGTTTTCAGTTTTCAGTTTTCAGTTTTCAGGACTGAGACTGCAAACTGAGACTGTAAACTAAACAAAATGATTTTAGAAATAGTATCACCAGAAGCCACTTTATTCAAAGGAGAAATTACAGCCATCACTCTACCAGGTGTTGACGGTTCTTTTCAAATTTTGAATAATCACGCACCAATTGTTTCTATTTTAAAACAAGGAACGGTAAAAATTACGGCTCCCAATTTTAAATTCAATAAAGAAGTTGCCGGAAAGTTTACAAAGGTTAATGATCAAAATTACACCCTTGAAATTGCTTCAGGAACCATTGAAATGAAAAGCAATAAAGTAATTGTATTAGCGGATTAATATACAATAAAATATAGGAATACTAAGCCTCACTTTTGTGGGGCTTTTTTTAATTTAATAACTATGGATCAAAAAGAATTTGAATTAATAGTGTCTGAAAATAAAAGATCAATTTGGTCTTTGATTCTTGCCTCCATTTGTTTTACAATTACTGTTTTCTCAATACTGTATTTTATTAAAATTATATATCAATTGAGTTTTGATAAAATTCCGGTAAAATTTCCGGCAAGAATGATAGAACTTATTGTTTTTTCAGCAGGTTTGGGTGTTACATTTTCAATCACAAAAACTATTCTTATAGATGTTGATAAAAACAAATTAATTTCAAGATATTTTATAGGCCCTTTTTATAAAGATATTTTATCAGAGGTTCCTAAATTAGAATATATATCAGTCTTTTTCCTGTCTTCAAAGGAGGTATACGAGGTAAATCTTTGGTACAACCAAAACAAACATTATAAAATGTATGTGTTTGACAATAAAAATAGTGCATTTGAATTTGCTGTTCAAGTAGTGAATAAGTTAAATTTAGATTTGCTTGATGCTACCGAAAAAGGAAATTTCAAATGGATTGAAAAGAAAAGTTTTGAATGAATAAATTATTTATGCCAAAAGCGAAATGATTTCAAAACCATTAAGGGTTGTTGTTTTTGACAATTAAATCATATGAAATTTTCAATTTTTCAACCACAATTTCAATTTCTTCCTCATTTAAATGACCAAATCCAAATCGTATGGCACAAGTATTTTTATCTTGATATAAAATGGTTTTGGGTAAAAATAAATCGAGTTTTGTGGCTTCCTCAGCTAATTGTAGTAAAGAAATAGAAGGAACAAAGTGAATCCAAATGGCTAATCCTCCTGAAGGTTTTTTAAATTGAATGGCATCTTTAAAATGTTTTTTCAAACCCTCGCAAATCACATCCCGCCTTCTTTTATAGGTAACACTGTTCTTTTTAAGTAACCGATGTATTTCTCCCTCATAAATCAATTCAGATATCAGTTGTTCCTGAATCAAATCGCCTTGTTGGTCAAGCATTTGTAAATAGTTTTTAGCTTCTGTTATAACATTTTCAGGAGCTACAACAAATCCGGTTTGAAAACTAGGGAATAAGGATTGACCTAATTTCCCTAAATAAATTACCATTCCATTTGCATCTGCACTGGCCATTGGCAACATAGGTGAACCATCAAATTGAAAATCATAATCAAAATCATCCTCAATAATGGCAAATTGAAATGCATTTGCAAGTGTAAGCAATTGAATTCTTCGTTCAGCTGTTAACGTTTGAGTGGAAGGATAATCGCGATTTGTACTTATATAGACACAACGAATTTTTCCTTTTGTAAAATGTTTTTCTATAAATTCAATGTTCATTCCGTTTTCATCAACCGGTATCGGAATAATAGTGGCTCCGGCTTCTTGAAAGATCATGTTCGCTTTGTAATTACTCAATTGGCCAACCAATACAATATCATTTTTACGCAACAGCAATTGGGATATAATGTATAAACTCATTTCTGTACTTCGTGTGTTCATTACGTTCTGAGGTTGCACATAAAATCCTCTGGAAGCATTCAAAAAGTTGCACAATTGGTTTTCAAAAAGGGTATGTTTTTGTTTTACGCTTGGATTCCATTTCGTTATAATAGATTTTCTTTTCATCGAAGTACTATACCATTTTGAAAATTCATGTATAGGATGCAATCGTAAATCAGGTTGACCGTCGTTCAAAACAAATTTGGCCTCTGAGTATTCATTAGTTGAAGATAAATGAAACGAATGTTCAAACGGGAAACCACTTCTTTGAGGATAGTGAAATGCATCTACAATCGAGTTAGAAAGGGCTTTTATTTTCTTTTTATGTGGTTTTGGGTCTAAGACAAACGTACCTTTATTGGGTATCATTTCGACCCAACCTTGTGAGGCCAATTCATCATAAACTGCCACTGCTGTATTTCTATGGATGTTGAATATGGTCTTAAATGTTCGTGTTCCCGGCAAAGCAGTCCCGGTGCTTAAATATCCCCGCTGAATGGAATTGATGATTTGTTGGGACATCTGAATATACATCGGGGTGTTATTTGTGGAATCAACTTGAATGACTGTTTTTAGCAATTCATTAACCGGACTATCTTTCATTTTGAAACTGGACTAGTTTAATCGTCCGGAAAGTTACGAATTTTGCACCGCTTTATTAACACAATGCATTTCAAAATGAAAAATAGATTTTGTTTACTTACTTTTTTTACAGCTACTTTTTTTGGATTGGCTCAAGACAACTTACAAAAAATAGATTCACTCCGCGAAGTCGTGGTTACTTCCTCACGAATTGATTTACCTTTTAAAGAAAATTCAAGAACAATACAAATTGTAACAGCAGCTGAAATTAAGAAACTTGGCGTAACAAATGTAGCAGATGCTTTACAACAAGTTGCCGGTATTGATGTAAGACGTCAAGGGATAAATGGTATGCAAGCCGATTTATACATAAGAGGAGGAGGATTTGACCAAACCTTACTTTTAATTGACGGTATCAAATTAGATGATCCGCAAACCGGACATCATACCTTAAATTTAGCTCTGCCAATTGAAGTGATCAAACGCATCGAAATTATCAAAGGACCTGCTGCAAGGGTTTTTGGACAAAATGCATTTACCGGTGCCATTAACATTGTAACGCAAGATAAATTAGAAAGCTCCTTAATAGCAAAGGCTCAAGGGGGTTCTTTCGGACAGTTCATCGCTGAAATTACCGGTGCAGTGAATCTGGAAAACAGCAACCATATTTTACATTTTTCCAAACAATCTTCTGAAGGCTATCGAAAAAATACCGACTTTGATAATACCAATTATGTGTTAAGAAGTCAATTTAATAAAAATAAACTGCCCATCAATTTGATTTCCGCTTTTTCAGAACGGAAATTTGGAGCTCAAAATTTTTATGGAGTAACTAATCCCGCAGCATTGCCGTATGAAGTGACACAAGCGAGTTTGATAGGACTTTCCACCGAAATAAAAAACGGTAACTTTACTTGGAAACCACGATTATATTGGAGAAGAAACCAAGACGAATACATTTTTATCAGAACTAATCCGTCTATTTATAGAAATTTACACATTACAAACAAAATAGCGGCGGAGTTAAATGGAGCGTACCAATCTTCGTTAGGAACAACAGGAATTGGGTTAGAATTTTCAAAATACATGATTCAAAGTAATAATTTAGGAGATGCCGAACGTGAAATTGCTACCTTGTTTTTAGAGCATCGGTTCAGCTTATTTGAAGGTGTTCTTGATATTACTCCCGGTGTGGCGGTTTCTTATTTTTCTGATTTTGACAATAGAGCATTTCGGGGTTTAGATATTGGAGTAAAAGTTTCCGATAATATAAGAATGTATAGCAATGTTGGATATACGTATCGAGTACCAACCTATACAGATTTAAATTACAGTGATCCGTCTACGCTAGGAAATCCCAATTTGCAAGCCGAGCGTGCTTTTGCTCAAGAACTGGGATTCAAATACCATACGAATAACATCGATTTTATGGCGGCAATATTCAATAGAGAAACAGAAAACTTTATAGATTACAGAAGAGCTTCCAGTGAAGATTTATGGCAACCGGTGAATATTGATGTGGAAACAAGAGGAGTGGAAACGGCATTAAAATATTCCTTTTCAACCCAAAAAATGAACCATCAATTGCAATTGGGTTATACCTATATTGACGATTCAATAGATACCGATTTAATTTCAAAAAACGGGATTAACTCCATGCGTCATCAAGTCGTTTTCAATTATAACATCAATTTATTTAAAGGTTTTAACCAAAATATTGCTTATCGCTACATAGAGCGTACATCAAGAATTGCCTACAATGTGTTTGATTTGAATACAAGTTATGCTCATAAGAATTGGGAAGCAACTGTTTTGGTTCAGAACTTATTTAATACGGATTATGAAGAAAACACTTTTGTTCCCATGCCAAAAGGAAATGTGTTGTTTGGTTTGAAGTATTATTTTAGATAATTTTCAACCTTAATTAAATACAGATAAAAAAAACCTGCTAAATAAATTAGCAGGTTAAGCAATGTAGGCTTTTAATTGGGGCTAAAAGGCTATTTTTTGCGTAATGATTTGATCGTTTTCTAAGACCACTTTTACAATGATAACTTGATTGGCAATATAAAGTGGTTTTGAACGATACTGATTAGATTGAATATCTTTTTCGGTTCTCAGTAATTTTCCGGTTACATCATAAATATAAACAGAATCAATAGTTACAGTTTCGGATTGAATATCCAATGTGTTGTTTTGACCCACAATTTGAACACCAGAAGTTTGGTCAATTGGTTGATCAATACTTAATGTTTCATCTACAAAACGCAATTCAAAGCGGGTGTCGAAAGTGCCTTGTTGAGCGGTAAACCAATAAGCACCTTCTGTTAAATTATGTGTTATACCTAATACATAATCATGTAAGAAGACCGTTTGGTTCACAAAGAAGCCGTCTGTTTTCTCAATTGAAATACCCATTTGACCGGTAATTGAAGAACGATATCCTATCGGAATAACTTCTTGTTGATTAAATGGTAATGCTCTAGCTTGAATGCTCAATTTGTCAGTATTTAAAATAGAATAGATACTTACAAAGTTTCCGGCATTGATAAATTTACCATCATAACCATAATCCAATTCGTTAGTTGCTCCTTGAACATATCCTAAAAGCGTTTCATGATAAGCACCACCAGTGTTGAAAATATTTAACCATAAACGATTTTTCTCTACTGATTCTGTTGATTTTGGTAATTCAGTTCTGAAAAATTGGTTGTTTTCATCTGCAATTCGCATTTCATTATTAAAAACACCGGTATAATTTCCATTTGGCAATGTACTTTTTACATCGATAAAGAAAGCTTGACCGGAAGCAATTTTTCCTGAAGGTTCAACTCCACCTGTAATGGCAGTACTCGCTGTTTTCACACCACCGGTTAAGTTATAGCTTGCATAATCATCGCTAGTATAATTGTACACATAATTTCCGGGAATTGAACTACTAATTGCAGTATTGTGTGTCCATAAATAGATTGTTCCATCAAATATAGCAGCGTTAGACGGATTTAAAATAAATTCATCAATGTCAATGGCAGATGGATACGGATTACCAATCAAATTAGAAGTATGTGCCCCTTTAATTACAGGTACATTTATGGTACCATTATTCGGAATACCTTTAAATGAACCTTCATAAATACCATTAGTAGCATTTGTTAAACTCCAACCGGTTGGTGCTCTAACAATATAGCCTTTTGCAGGCTGCATGATTTCATTACCACCGGCATGAAGAACCCAATTACCAATCGTTGGACTATAACTATAGAAACGATTTGGATTTGTATTAGGGGATAATTGATTCAATCTCCAATCGCTAACCGGTGACGACCAATACGTATAATCTAGCGGTTTCATCGGAGTTGTTTTTCGATATACCGTAATTTTTCCGGTATTTACCGCGTTGTTTTTAATTTGAAGTAAGCTTCCTGTATCTTTTATAATTAAATCAGCAGAGTTGTTAACATTTATATCGCCTTCAACTGTAAATGTAACCCCGGATTCAACAGTTAATACAGTTGTCCCAACTACTTCGCATGAACAAACATGTAAGGGTTGTGTCAAGGTTAAATTAGACTGAATGATTACGCTTTTTGTTTCATCCGGAACCCCTTGCCAAGAGCCATTGAAAATTACAGCAGCCGGAATTTCTATGAAAACAGGTATAGTGTTTTTAATTTCACAATTTTCATTCTGAACTACTGCACGTATGTAAGTGCTGCTGGATAAATATCCAATCTCTTCGCCTGTTAATGTAATGTTAGTAGAGTTAATATCGATTACATTAGCTGTAAAATTACTATTGGACGCTTTTTGCCATTTCACTACACTTCCTGTGTTACCGGTTAAAGTAATAGGATTAGGTAATTTACTTTTACAAATAATGGTTTCACCGGATGAAAGCGTTCCTGCAACAGTTTCTTCAAAAACAGTAACCGTTACAAATGCAGCAGGAGTAAAGGTATTGCATAGTGTATCTACTCTTCTTACCCAATAAGTAGTTGTAGAACTTGGGTCAACTGTTACAGTTGTTGAAGTTTCTCCGCTTAAAATATTTTCACCAACTGTTGAACCTTTACCCCATTGATAAAGAGAGTTCGTTCCATCTGTACCACCAATTGCAGTTAATGTAGTTGATGAAGACGTACAAATAGCTGTTATTCCATTAATACCCGTTGGAGCGGTTGGTTCTATTGATGTTTTGTTTAAATCAATAATTACATTGGCTAAGCCACCAAATTCTCTAACTCTAATTTCAATAGTACTATCTCCATCTAAGTAAAAATTACCGATATTCCCAACACACGTATTGGTAGCATACCAAGAGTCACAGGAAAACACAAGGTTTCCATTAATAAACACGCGAACTTGATCATCCCATTGTGGTAGCGTAATGGCGTAATTTCCACAAGGAAAACCTTTTCTTCTGGCGGAAAAAGTGAAATTGTCATTAGGAACTGAACATCCATTCCAACCGGCAGAAGACGAAGGTGAATTATTTAAATTCCAACCGTTTGTTCCGGTTTGTGTGTTTAAATTGAGACGATTGTCAATATAGAAACCTACATAATTAGGATTTGCCAAGTTGATGTCACCATTAGAAAAACCATATACATTCCAAACTTGATCACCAAAAACAGTGTAATCTCCTGTAATTCCTGTTATTGTAACAGTGGTAGAAACAGCAGTGGTAAATCCGCTACAAGGTGAAGACAAAACTCTTCTCACCCAATAAGTTGTGGTTTGATTTGGATTTACGCTGATTGAAGCACCGGTTTGACCGGCAATAATATTGGTTCCAACAGTTCCTGTTCCCCATTCAAATACAGAACCTGTACCACCTGTTGCAGTTAATGTTCTTGATGTTCCGGGGCAAACTTGTGATCCTCCACCGGTAATTGATGTAGGAGCGGTTGCCGGAGAAGTTACGGTTATTGTTCTTGTAACACCATTGGTAATCGTTCCACAAGTTCCATTGCTTACCCTTCTTACCCAATACGTTATTGTAGAGGTTGGTGAAACCGTTAATGTATTTCCGTTTTCATTTGCGATGATATTATTGCCAACAGTAGCTCCTGTTCCCCATTGAAAAATTGAGTTTGTTCCCATTGTTCCTCCACTTGCTGTTAACGTAACCGATTGTCCTAAACAAATTGAGCTTGTTGATGAAATAGTTGTAGGTTGAGTTGGTGCAGTTTCAACAGTTACCGTTACAACAAATCCGTTTGTAACAGAATTACAAGGAGCTAAATCTTGTCTTCTTACCCAGTAAGTAGTGGTAGAGGTAGGATTCACGCTTAGGGAAGCATTGTTTTGTCCGGATAAAATATTTGATCCTACAATAGAACCTGTTCCCCATTGAAAGCGACCGTTTGTTCCGATTGTTCCACCGGTAGCGGTTAAGGTGGTTCCTGTTCCGGAGCACAAGGATGTAACACCACTAATTCCGGTAGGTGCAGTAGATGAACTATTTACGGTGATAGTTGTAGTAGTATGTCCGGTTGCCACATTACATGGACTTGCATCCACTCTTCTTACCCAATATCCGCCGGTTGTGGTGGCAGTTGTTGTTAAAGTAACACCATTTTGACCGGCAATTGTATTCACTCCGGCATTGTATCCTGTTCCCCATTCATAAATTGCATTTCCTCCCATTGTTCCACCGGTAGCGGTTAATGTAATTGTACTTCCTTGACAAACTGTAATATCTCCACCACTGATTGTTGTTGGTTGTGTTGAACGAATGGTCACATTCACGGTAAGTGTAACTCCATTAGTAAATGAATTACATGGAGCTGCATCTTGTCTTCTTACCCAATACGTTGTGGTTGTAGTTGGATTAACATATAAAGTGGAATTGGTTTGACCACTAATGATGTTTGATCCGATTACTGAACCGGTTCCCCATTGGAAAGTTCCATTTGAACCTGTAGTTCCACCAATGGCGGTTAAATTAGTTCCACCATCTGTTGAACATAAATTCGTGTTTCCACTAATAGATGTAGGAGCAGTTGAAACCGTTTGAACAGTTATAGTAGTGCTTAAAGCATTAGTGGTTACATTACATGGAGCTCCATCTGCTCTTCTTACCCAGTAAACTGTGGTAGAAGTTGGTGAAACGGTTAATGTATTTGTAGTAGCTCCGGCAATAATATTGGCTCCTGGAGTATTTCCTGTTCCCCATTGAAAAGTGCCATTTGTACCGGAAGTTCCGCCATTAGCAGTCAATGTTACCGAATTACCGTTACAAATGGTTACATTTCCGCCACTAATTGATGTAGGTTGAGTGGAACGCGTTGTTACATTAACAGTTGTTGTTACACCGGTAGTTGTGATATTACAGGTACCACCAAATCTTCTTACCCAATACGTTGTGGTTGTAGTTGGTTCAACAAAAATAGAAACACCTGTTTGTCCACCAATGATGTTAGAACCTACTGTTGAACCGGTTCCCCATTGATAGGTTGCGTTTTCTCCATGATTACCACCTGAAGCGGTTAAAGTTGTTCCACCGGATGAGGCACAAATAGTAGTATTGCCACCAATAGAGGTTGGAGCGGTAGAAAAGTTTGTGCAAGCAGTAAAATTAAATGAAACTCTTGATAAACCAGCTCTTTCATAATATTCCAATACAAGATTTTGAGTACCGCTTAAAAATATACTTGCAGTGGTAGAAGATTGATAGGCATGTTCAGACCAGTTACTTACTATAAAAGTAGTTCCACCATCTAAACTTAATCGATATCCATCATCACCTCCAACTGTAAAGGTATAAAACCCGGGAACAAAATTATGTTGAAGTAAATATCGAACACTGAAATAATCGTTATAGGAACCACAAATCGTTGGACCTGAAATAGGATTAGAACTTAAATCAACATCAAAAGTCAATGGGCGTGTAGTAAAACCTCTGTAGGTTTCAAATACATTTGAAGGTGGATTGCCAGCCGTATCTCTATAAGTGTAAACATAGCCAATCCAAGAACCATTTCCATAAGTAACTTGATCTCCCTGAGGAATATTTACAGTTACTGTTGTTGTAACTCCGCTTGTTGGTCCTGCACAAGTTCCTGAATCTCTTCTTCTGACCCAGTAGGTTGTGGTGGTAGTTGGACTTACAGTTAAAGTTGCTCCGGTTTCTCCGGCAATGATGTTTGAACCGATAGTAGAGCCAATTCCCCATTGAAAAGCACTGTTAGAACCATTAGTTCCGCCCGTTGCGGTTAAAGTAGTTGAGTTACTTAAACAAATGTTTGTGTTTCCTGTTATAGATGTTGGTGCAGAAGAGGGTGTAGCAACCGTAACTGTTCTGGTTCTTCCCGCAGTTGTGTTTCCACATGCAATATCAACTCTTCTTACCCAATAGGTTGTGGTTACTGTTGGGCTTACAGTTAACGTTTGTCCACTTTGTCCGGCAATAATATTTGAACCTACTGTTGCTCCGGTTCCCCATTCATATACAGCACCAAAGGCATGTGTACCTCCATTTGCTGTTAATGTTACGGAATTTCCAAGACAAACATTGCTAGGTCCGGCTAAAGAATCCGGTTGTGTTGAAAGAGCAGTACAATTTCCATAAGCAAATGAAACATGAGATAAGCCACCTTGTTCATAATATTCTAAAACTAAATCAACTGACCCACTTAAAAAAACGGTAGTGGTGGAAGTGGTATAACCATGATCATTCCAATTGGTGATAATATAGGAAGAACCACCATTCACACTCAATCGGTAACCGTCATCACCGCCTACTAAAAACGTGTAGTTTCCTGCCGGAAAGTTTTTTCGCATACGATAACGAATGGAGAAACGATCGGAATACGAACCACACAAATTCGGACCTGTCAAAGTTCCGGTTGCTAAATTTTGATTAAATACCTCCGTTTGTGCGATAAAACCACGATACGTTGTTGAAAAGGCATTAGTTGGAGGATTACTGGTGTTGACATCAGCATATACATAACCAATCCATTGGTCAATACCATAAGATACTTGGTCACCCGCTGCCGGACATTGTGCCTTACTTTTTTCACCGATTAATAAAATAAGTAAAAGACTTACAATCGAAAAACTTCGTTGAATGAAAGCGTTGAAATTTTGGGAAAGTAATGTTGTTTTCATTGTTTGGAATGTTGTTTTTTAGCTTATTATCGACCAAATGTAATAAATAATCGATGAAATGCACAAATATTTTTTAAAAATAATTTTATTCTTACTTTTAACGAAAACGTTTTCGAAATTTTAAATAGTGATTAAGTAATTGAAAAAGAGTGGTTTATTTTTTTTTAAAAAAAATTCTAAAAGAAATAGTAAAAAAAGAAAATACTTACAGTTATTTTTTTGAAAAATAAGTACAATCGATGAATCAGTAAAGTGAAGTTGATTTTTGGGTAATAAAAAGTGGGGTAGTGTATGGGGCAACTACATTTTATATTTGAAAAGTATTCACAACTGTTTGTAGCAAAAAGAGATAAAGATTAAGTTGAAAGCAGCTTAACTTGTTCATAAACCATTTCACTTTCCCAACCTTTTCTCAACAACGTATCGCAGAATTTTTTTTGTTTTTTCAGTTTGTTTTTTTCAGTAAGTGAAGCCCATGTTTTTTCCGCTAAGGTTAAAAAAGTATTGTGGTATTCTTCGTCAGAGAGTTGTTGTATGCTTTTTTGAATTAGATAAGCAGAAATGTGTCGGGCTTTGAGTTCATTAACAATCCTGTTTTTTCCCCAACTTTTTTGATGAAATTTACTGATGGTAAACAACGCTGCAAAACGCTCTTCATTCAGAAAATTATGCTCAATCAAATGCACGATAATTTTATCATGTAAAGCTTTTGGAATAGCCAATTGATACATCTTTTGCTCCACTTCAACATGGCATCGCTCCTGATAGGAACAATAATATTCCATCTTTTTAAGGAAATTTTGTAAGGAAGTGTCTGATGATGAGTTCACTAAATAAAAAAGTTTCTTTTTTTGTTAATAATTTAGTAACGCAAAAGTATTGAAATTCTGTAATTTAGACGTAAATTTGTACCCGCTTTATTGAAATGAAAAGCAACAAAAAAACGATCATTTTTCAAATGAAAACAAAATTTCTATTTCTGACACTTTTAATGGGTGTTTTTTCTTGGGGACAAGTACAATTAAGTGAAGGAACTCCCTCACAAACGATAGATTTTTCCGCTACTGTTTCCGGCGTTTCTAACGGTGCATTTACCGGAACAGGTTTTCAAGCCACGCCAACTGCCGGTCAATTGGATTCTGATGCTTGGGCGTCAACTGGGATGAGTGATGGACCACTTGCTTTTGGAGGTGCAAGGACTATAGGAGATTATGCAAGAGGAGCTGTTAATGCCGCACAATCCACTGGAGGTTTTTATGCCTACACCGGAGCACCGCAAAGTGCAGCTAATCCTTGTTTGATGATTCAACCGGCAGGAAGTGATTTTGCACCCGGTACCTTAACTTTACGTATTCAAAATAATGGTACAGCGTTCATCAACCAAATGGTGGTGTCGTATGATTTATTTGTGAGAAATGACCAAGCCAGAGCCAGTAGTTTTAATTTTTCATATTCTTCCGATAATACTACTTATACACCGGTGGCGGCTTTAAATTACACATCTATTGAAGTGGCAGATGCTTTGGGTTGGGTGCAAGTTGGAAGTAGCCCTTCACGCTCTACAACCATTACAGGTTTATCTGTTGCTCCCGGAGATTTTTTTTACATCCGTTGGAACAGTGCGGATATGAGTGGAGCAAATAATCGAGATGAATTTGGTTTAGACAATATTGCTTTAACAGCCACATTTGGATTACCATCTTTTCCGGTTATTACCAGTGATTTAAATGCGTCCGGTTTTGTGGGTTCTCCCTTTAGTTATACTATTACAGCAATAAATGCTCCTACTTCATTTAATGCAACCGGAATGCCGGCTTGGATGAGTGTAAATACAGCAACAGGTCAATTAACCGGAACACCTACAGCTACAGGAACGTTTTTAATTACAATTTCAGCCACAAATGGTGCCGGAACAGATTTTCAAACCCTAATTTTAACCATTACCGACCCGGGCCCCGAAATTAATGTGCGTGGTGCAACAGGTGGAACAAATAACATTGTGAATGGAAATACAATTCCCAATGCGTTTAACAACACCTTATTTGCTTCAGTAGCTTTGGGCTCAAATCAAGTCAAAGATTATAGAATTCAAAATATAGGAACAAATATATTAAACCTAACAGGAACCCCAAGAGTGGTGATTTCCGGTACGCATGCAGCTGATTTTACTATCGTGGCTCAACCGGCGGCATCTATAAACCCGGGGAATAATTTGGTTTTTGAAATTCGTTTTGAACCCCTGGCAGGTGGAGTTCGATCGGCTATCGTTTCAATTGCCAATAATGACTCTGATGAAAACCCTTATACATTTACCATCCAAGGAACAGGACTTGCTCCTCAAATTGATGTAATAGGTAATGGTCAAATCATTACTCCGGGAAGTACAACGACTTCTTTAACTAATCATACCAATTTTGGAAATGTAAATGTGACAGCCGGAACAAGAGCCAGAAGTTTTTATATCATAAATTATGGTGGAGATAATTTAAATTTAACTTTACCGATCACCATCACGGGTCCAAATGCCGCAGATTTTACTATTACAACAGTTCCTACAACTCCGGTAATACCAAGTAACAATACAACAGTAGTGATCACGTTTAATCCTTCAGCATTAGGTTATAGAGAGGCGATTGTGACCATTCAAAATAATGTTCCTTCCAAAAACCCATATGTATTTACTATTTCAGGTGTAAGAATTGATTTTGATGAATGTACTTTTTCCGGTTTTTCTAACATTAGAACTCAGAATTTTGAACCAACTGCAAACTGGCCTTATACCGTTTCAACACAAAATGGAGGGAATATACCGGTTGTTGGTGCAGGTACAAATTTTGGAACCGACAGAACTACTCCGTCCAATATGTTTTTAACTTCTAATAGTTTACAAGTTAGAGGCCCATATCCAACAACATTTGACCCAAAAGCAAAAGTAATTTTAGATTTTGATGCAGTTGATCTAACCTTATACAATGAAGCCAGATTACAATTTTTCTTAGGAGCTTTTAGTACCAATAATTCGCAAGGATTAGATGTTTCAGATTGGGTAACCGTAAGCATAAGTATTGATAATGGAGTAACTTGGTCTAAAGAATTAATTATCAGAGGAAGTAATAACTCTATTTGGTCAATAGCTACCTCTACCGGAACTTTTGCAGGTCCATATAAAGGAATTGATATTCCTACTCAAATTGGATCAACTTCAAATTCTACCAACACAGGACCAAGAAGCATTACCATTAATAATTTACCGATTACTTCTCAATTAAGAGTAAGAATTGAGTTAGAAAATGATTTAAATACTGAAATTTGGGTGGTTGATAATGTAATAGTAAGTGGAACTTTGCCTTTGTCATCAACTTTTCTTAATGCTACTTCAACTTGGTCACCTGGCCCACCAACTTCAACCACTAGAGCAATTTTTGCCGGTAATTATAACACGGCTTTACACGGCAATGTAACCGCTTGTGAATGTCTAATCAACCCAAGCAGAACAGTTACTGTCACACCCGGAGGGTTCCTAGATATTGGTGGCAGAATTACAAATAATGGAACCTTAAATGTTCAAAACGGTGGAAGTATCATTCAAAAAGATGATTATGCCGTTAATGCAGGTAACAATGTAACGGTTTCAAAAGCAACGGTAATCAAACGTTTAGATTATGTATACTGGTCTTCTCCGGTTGAAAACTTTCCGTTATTAAGTGTTTCTCCGGGAACTTCGGCTTCACTTCATTTCAAATGGAACCCAACCATAGGGGGCAATTTCGGAAACTGGCAGGTAGCCAACGAAAATATGGTGAGAGGAAAAGGATATATCATCAGAGCTCCTAATGCTTATACAAACACTCCTGCACCATTTAGCACCAATTTTGTGGGAAGACTTCATAATGGGTTTATTCCGGTGGATATCTCACGTGGAAATTATACAGGCGGAGGTTATCCAAGTCCAACCAATCCTGCCATTACAGTAACAGCTGATGATGATAATTTCAATTTGATTGGAAATCCTTATCCATCTGCTATCAGTGCATTGGATTTCTTAACCGATAATACCAATATTGAAGGTTCGGTTCGTTTATGGACACATGGATTAGATCCATCTCTTATACAAAACGATCCTTTTTATGGAAATTTTGCCTATAACTATGATCCAAATGATTATATAGTTTATAATGGAACTACAACTGTAAGTGGACCGAGTGGATTCAATGGGTTTATAGCTTCCGGACAGTCGTTTTTTGTCTTAATGAATGATGGCCCTCAAACAACAGAACAAGTAATTTTCAAAAATAGTTTACGCAATGCAACGTATGACAACAGTCAATTTTATAAATCTGCACCCACCAAAAATACGGAACAAGCCGCTTCTGATTTAAAAATATGGTTGGATATTATTTCTCCTAACGGAAAAGCTGTGCGAACGGCTTTAGGTTATGTTGAAAATGCTACCAATCAAAAAGACCGTCTGTTTGATGCCTCTACAAAACTAGATGGAACTACTAAATTATATACCTTAATTGATAGTAAGCCATTTATTATTCAAGGAAGAACAATGCCGCATACTCTAGATGACCAAGTTGATTTAGGTTTTTTTGCGGCTCAACCCGGAATGTATACTATTGCGATAGGAGCTATTGAGCCATCAAATTCCGCTATCCCGGTATATTTGGAAGATAAGGTTTTAGGAATTATTCATAACCTGAAAGAAAGTCCATATCATTTTTCAACCGCTCTAGGGGTTAATGACAGTCGTTTTGTTTTGCGATATACAAACGAAACGTTAAACCTTGACCCTGTTGAAAATAATGAGAATGAAGTAAAAGTATTTTCACCTCAAAGCGGACAAATTAACGTGAAATCAATCTCAGAAGAAATTGTAAATATTCAGGTTTTCGATATTTTAGGAAGAGAATTGCTAAACCAAAAGGTTAATAATCAAGATATTATTCAACTTAATCTAACCACTTCAAACCAAGCGGTGCTGGTAAAAATTCTATTGAATAATGGAAAAGTAATGGCTAAAAAAATAATACTGAAATAAAAAAATCAAAGCAGAAAGAAAACCCGTTTTCAACGGGTTTTTTTATTAGCAAAAACTGCTAATTGTTTTTTGAAATTGGATGTTTTTAGCAAAAAAATTGAAATTTTCCTAAAAAAACAGTATGTTTGGATGCTAAATTCCCAAACTATGAAAAAAATGACCCTTTTGCTAGTTGTACTAGGAGTATTTTCTGTTTATGCCCAACAGAATTCACCTTGGCAAAGTATCGACAAAACTGCTTTACAAACCTATTCAAAAGTCGAAAGAACAAGTGTAGTAAACAAGTTTGATGCTTATTCATTGGACCTTTCCACTTTTAAAAGTCAACTCCAAAACGCACCGTTAAGAGGTGTAAGTTCCACAATTTCTTCTAAAATTACCTATTTTCCTAATGCGGAAGGTGAAATTCAACCCTATCGGATTTATGAAGCTCCGGTAATGCACAAGGATTTGCAAGCTCAATTTCCGGACATAAAATCCTATGTTGGAGTAGCGGTGAATGATAAATTTTCTACTGTTCGGTTCAGTACTACACGATTTGGAGTACATGCCATGATTTTATCACCAAAAGGAACAGTATACATTGACCCTTACACGGCTGATTTAAATCATTATATGGTTTACCGTAAAAAAGAGGCAATATCCGGTTCTTCTTTTGAATGCTTAACTTCGGAAAGTGAAATAAATACAGGTAAGCCGGCTTATTTTAGCCCAAAAAATGCGTATGATATTGAATCGAATACAGGTATTTTCAGAACTTATCGATTAGGTTTGGCTTGTACTGTTGAGTATGCACAATACCATATTAACCTCGCAGGTGTGTCAACTGGAACAGTGGCAGAAAGAGATAATGCAGTGCTATCTGCAATGAATGTAACCATGACACGTGTGAATGGATTATTTGAAAGAGATATGTCCTTAACAATGGTTATTGTACCCAACAATACAAACGTTATCTTTTTCTTACCGGAAAAACCGGATACATTAGATAATAATAATACAAACAATGCTTTAATTAATCAAATTCAAGCAGTAATGGATGCTGGTATTGGCTCTGCAAATTACGATATCGGGCATGTTTTTAGTACTGGAGGTGGAGGTGTAGCACAATTAAATTCTCCTTGCGGAACAGGAAAAGCTAGAGGTGTGACCGGTCAAAATAACCCAATTGGCGACCCGTTTGATGTGGATTATGTGGCTCACGAAATGGGACATCAATACGGGGCAACGCATACACAAAATAATAATTGCAACAGAACAGGAGCAACAGCAGTAGAACCCGGAAGTGCAAGCACAATTTTAGGATATGCCGGTATTTGTGCACCCAATGTTCAAAACAATTCAGATGACCATTTCCACGCTGTTAGTATGGCTCAAATGGATGTTTTTGTAGCAGGTTCCGGAAATTGCTCAGTTAATATTTCTAATAACAATAATGCACCGGTTATCCAGCCCATTCCGAATTACACTGTTCCGAGAAGTACTCCCTTAATCCTTCCTGGAAATGCTACAGATGCCGATGGTGATGCATTGACGTATTGTTGGGAACAAATTGACAATCAAGTATCTACACAACCTCCTGTTGCGACTGCTACTGGTGGACCTAATTTCCGTTCATTAAGCCCACAAATAAATCCTGATCGTTACCTACCTATTTTACCTACTGTTTTGACGGGAGCAACAGCCAATACCTGGGAAGTAATTCCTAGCGTAAACAGAACCATGAATTTTGCTTTAACAGTAAGAGATAATGAGTTGGTAAATGGAGGGCAAACGGCGAGAGCTAATATGGTGGTAACAACAAATGCTGTGGCAGGTCCGTTCGTTGTTAATTCTCCCAATACAAATGTTTCTTGGTTAGCTGGGAGTAATCAAACCATAACTTGGGATGTGGCCGGTACAACAGCAAATGGTATCAATACTCCTTTAGTAGATATTTATTTATCAACAAATGGGGGAACAAGTTTCCCTACTTTGGTAGCTTCAAATGTACCAAACGATGGTAGCGAAATAATCACTATTTCAAATTCGGTAGGAAACCAAAACCGCATCATGGTAAGGGGAGACAACCACATTTTTTATGATGTTTCGAATACTAATTTTACCATCGCAACTACAACACCTACATTTTCTTTAGCTTTTAACGGGCAAGCTGATGGACAAAATAAAACGGTATGTCAAGGTAATATTGTAGATTTTGAATTAATTTATGCTACTTTAGGAGGTTTTAACGGTACAACCACGTTTTCGGTGAGTGGTCAACCGGCTGGTACTTCAGTATCTTTTTCTCCTTCATCAGTAAACACATCTGGTTCTGTAACAATGAGTTTATCAGCAGATAATACAGTTACTCCAGGATTTTACTTATTAACGGTTACGGGAACTTCAGGTTCAATAACTAAAACGGTAAACATTTATGTGCAAATTTTAAATGCTGCTTTTGAAGAAACCATAGCTGTTTCACCTGTAAACTTAGCAACCGGAGTTTCTTCAAATTCTGTAACCATTCAATGGAATAATGATGCAAATGCAACCAACTATGATTTCCAATTAGCTCAAGACATCGATTTCAATACCATTATTGTCAATCAAAACGTAACTACGAATCAATTTACGGCTACTAACTTGAATCCTAATGTTAATTATTTTTGGAGAGTTTTGCCAAAAAATAGTGGCTGTCAAGGAATTTTTAGTGCTCCTTTCCGTTTTACAACCGGTAGTGGGTTAGTTTGTAGTCCAATTGTGAATTCAACTAACGTACCAGTAGCTATTTCAGCATCCGGAACACCTACAGTAAATTCTACGTTAACCATTCCGGTAGAAAATAACCAAACCATTGATAAGTTAACAGTAACACTAAATATCACTCATACTTGGATTAGTGATTTAACGGTAACTTTAATTAGCCCAACCGGAACGCAAGTGCAATTATTTACAGGACAATGTGGTAATGCGGACAATGCTGTTGCAACATTTGACGATAACGGAATAACATTAACTTGTCAAGGGTCCACTCCAGCAATTTCCGGTACGCTAATACCCGCACAACCATTATCCAATTTTATTGGTCAAAACTCCCAAGGGGTTTGGACGTTAAGGGTTTTTGACGCTTTTAATACCGATGGCGGATCAATTAACAGTTGGGGAATTACTTTTTGTTCAACCGATACAACACCTCTAGCTTGTGGTGAAATTATTTCAACATGGAACGGTTCATCTTGGTCAAACGGACGTCCGGTGGATAATGTTGCTGCCATCGTAAGTGGTAATTTAGTAGTAAACCAAGATTTGAAAGCATGTTCATTTACGGTAAATAATTCAGCTCAAGTAACGGTTCAGTCTGGTAACAATTTAATAATTGAAAATGAGCTAGTAATCGGAACTTCTGCTAATTTGACTCTAGAAAACAACGCCAATTTAATACAAATCAGTACTGCTCAAAATACTGGAGCAATTACTCAAAATCGTTCCACAATCTCATTAATGCGTTTGGATTATGCAATGTGGTCTTCACCGGTTACAGGAAGTCAATCGTTATTGAATTTTTCTCCCTTAACCATGCCAAATAGATTTTATACTTATTTAACCAATTCCAATATTTATTCATCAATTTCTAATCCGTCTTCAGTTGGCTTTGAAGAAGGGAAAGGTTATCTAATTCGAATGCCTGACAATCATCCAACTTCACCAACCATTTGGACAGGCACATTTAATGGAGTACCAAAAAACGGTAACATTGAAGTGGATTTAGCGTATTTAAGTGCAACTCAAAAATTCAATGCTATTGGTAATCCATATCCGTCAACCATTGATGCCAACACGTTTTTAACAAATAATCAAACCAATATTGAGGGAACACTTTATTTTTGGAGAAAAACCAATAATGCTCCGGGAACCGCCTATGCAACGTTTACTTTGGGTGGAGCAACTACAACTTCACCAACGAGTCCGGTGCCAAATGGAACTATTCAGGTTGGGCAGGGTTTTATTGTGGCCGCAAGAAATGTAGCCAATCCTACTGTTTTATTTACAAATGATTTGAGAGTTGACAATAACAACAATCAGTTTTTCAGAAGCTCTTTTGGTTTACCGTATAGCACACAATCTAACTTTGAAAAGCATCGAATTTGGCTTAATCTAACCAATTCAGAAGGTTTGTTCAGTCAATTGATGGTAGGTTACATGGAAAATGCCTCAAACGGTGTTGATGATTTAATCGATGGAAAATATATTGGAGATTTTGCAACTGCTATGACTTCCATCATTGATCAAAATGATTTTATTATTCAAGGAAAAGCACTTCCTTTTGAAACATCAGATATCGTCCCATTACGATTTAAAACGGAACAATCCGGTGCGTTTTCTTTCGCCATTGACCATGTAGATGGGTTGTTTGAAGGCAATCAAGTTATTTTAATTCGCGATGAGCTAACCAATACTATACATAATTTGAAAGAAGCTCCGTTTGTTTTTACATCAGAAGCCGGAACATTTTCTAATCGTTTTCAATTGTTATTTGATAGTGGAGCTCTAAGCACTTCGGATTTCACGATACAAAATCAAATATTTATTGCAGTTAAAGAAGAAGTTATTAAATTAAAATCTACTCATTCAACAATTACCGAAATTGAAATACACGATGTCTTAGGTAGAAAATTGTCGAGTTTTAAAAAGGTGAATAGCAATGAATTTTTAATAAATTCGATCTCGCCTAGTTTGCAAACGCTATTGATAAAAGTGAAGCTTGAAAATGGAGAACAACATACCAAAAAGATAATTTTTTAAGAAAATCAATAAACCGGAAAAAATTCCGGTTTTTTTACATCCAATACTCAAAAAATAACGTAGTTATTCACGAATTGTTAACATATTCATAACCTGATAGAAAGCATAATTCAACTATTCTGTTTAATTTTGTAGCTGTCAAAAATTAATCTATTAAAACATGAAAAAAAATTTACAAAATGGAATAACATCGGCTATTTTGGTCGTATTGTTTTTCTTTTCGGGGATTAGTTGGGGGCAAACTTTATTTACTGAAACAGTGGGTACTTGTTGTTCAACAACAAATACGGCTATTAGTGCTACTGTTTTTGATAATTCAAGTTTGACCTTCAGTGGAACAGCCGATACCAGAACTTCAGGTACATCATCAGGCTATACGGGTGCTTCCGGAGGAAGAAATGTGTTTTTTACCAATACTGTTGGAAGAGATTTAGTGATTTCAGGAATAAATACTTCAAATTATTCTGATTTAGTTTTATCATTTGGGCATTTTAAAAGCACTACAACTAGTAACAATGAATTAGTAGTTGAAGTGAGTACTGATGGAACTTCTTATTCACCTTTAACTTATTCAAGACCTACAGGAACAGGGACCTCAAGTTGGTTGTTAATTACACCATCCGGAACCATACCTTCTGTGTCTAATTTAAGAATAAGATTCAGACAAACCTCTACAGGTCCTCAATTTAGAATTGATGATATTAGGTTAGTAGGTACTTTATCTGTGGGTACTCCAACAATCTCAACATCAGTTACTACTTTATCAACTTTTGGCTCAGTTATAGTGGGCACAAACAGTACAAGTCAAAATTTTACCGTTTCCGGCTCTGATTTAACTGCGAATGTAGCAGTTTCAGCTTCTTCTGATTTTGAAGTGAGTACAGATAATGTTTCTTTTACAAGTAGTGTAAACCTAACTCAAAGTGGAGGAACCCTATCAGGCCAACCCGTAACGGTTTTTGTGCGTTTTTCACCAACCGCTAGCGGTTTAAACAGTGGTACGATTACATTAACTTCTGATGGAGCTACTAACAGAACAGTATCAGTCTCCGGTACGGGTTTTGTTCCGGTGCCAACATTAACAGCATCAACGGCTTCAATTAATTTTGGAAACGTAGAAGTAGGTCAAGAATCAAATGCGTCAACTTTTACCCTTTCTGGGGTTAATTTAACAAGTGGAGTTACGATAACCGCACCCGTTGATTATTTTTTAAGTACAGATAATAGTTCATTTTCGGGATTTTTAAATTTACCGGTTTCCGGTGGAAATATAAATGGACAACCTTTAACAATTTACGTTAAGTTTGTTCCTTCTAGTTTGGGCTTTGTTTCTGGAGACCTAGAAATAAATTCTACAGGTGCAACAACCCAAATTATTACATTAGAAGGAGTAGGAATCAATCCAATTATTGGAGCTCCGGTTGCAATAGCGGCATCAGCAGTAGGTACCGAATCTTTTGAGGCAAATTGGGACGAAGTTTCCGGAGCAACAAATTATCGATTGGATGTTTCTACGAGCCCAACTTTCTCTACTTTCACAACAGGTTCAACTACAACAGAAATTTTTACCGGGGTTGGCGGCGGAACATCTACTTCATATTTAACAAGATCATGGACAGGAGTAGATGGAGTTTCTTGGACAGCCTTTAAATCAAGAACAGATCAAGTTGTTTTTGCCGGAAATCCTGCAATTACACTACAAAATGCGGCAGATTCATATTTAATTTCAGGGACAATTTCTGGTGGACTGACAGCTTTAAGTTTTAACGTGTTAAGAACTTTTACTGGGGCTGACGGAATTTTAACAGTAAGAGCTTTTCATGGAGCAGGTTTTTCAACAGAAACTAATCTAGGTACAATTGGATACAACGGTACAGTTCAAACTTTTAATGTTAATAGTTTAAATATTATAGGTGATTTTATCATCAGAATTGATAATAACGCAGCTGCTCGTCCGGCAATTGATAATTTAAGTTTTACACGAAATTTAACTTCTGTACCTTCCTTTTTGGCTGGATACAATAATCTTACAGTCAATGGATTAAGTCAAACCGTTAGTGGGTTAACACCGGAAACTACCTATTATTATAGAGTTAGAGCTTTTGATGGAACAACTTCTGAAAATTCAAATGTTATTACAGTAACTACACAAGAATTAACTGACCCAATCATAACTCCATCGGTAACCTCATTGCCAAGTTTTGGTAATGTGATTGTTGGAAATGATTCAAGTAGTCAAAGTTTTACTGTTACAGCTGAGTTTTTAACAACTTCAGTAACCGTAACGGCATCTTCTGATTATGAAGTTAGTTTGGATAATACAACTTTTACGCCTACTGTTGAATTGACGCAAACTGGTGGTGTGTTAAATGGAGAACCTGTAACGGTTTATGTTCGTTTTTCTCCAACTTCAGAAGGTCTAAATAATGGAACAGTAACATTAAGTGCTGTTGGAGCAATTGATCAAATTATAAATGTTTCAGGTACAGGTTTTATCCCCGTACCGGCCTTATCTGTTTCAGTCAATACGTTACCTGATTTTGGAACTATTGTTGTTGGATCAACTTCAACTAGTCAAAGTTTTACAATTTCAGGAGAATATTTGAGCGGAAATGTAACTGTTGTGTCACCTGTAGGTTTTCTGGTAAGTACAGATAATACTACATTCTCTTCCTCTTTAAATTTACCAACATCAGTTGGTGGTTTAATCGGTCAACCGGTGACAATTTTTGTTCAATTTAGTCCTTTAACTGCCGGTATTGCAGGTGGTGATATTGAAGTGTCAGCAATTGGTGCTGTTACTCAAGTGGTATCCCTTAGTGGAAATGCCATAAATCCTACTCCTAATGCTCCAGTAGCCATAGCAGCAAATAATTTAGATGCAACATCTTTTACCGCAAATTGGGAAGAAGTACCGGGTGCAACTAGTTATAGAATTGATGTTAGTACTTCTCCTGATTTTGGTACAAGCAATATCGCAGAAGATTTAATTATTTCAGAATACCTTGAAGGAAGCAGTAATAATAAATTCATTGAAATTTTTAACGGAACGGGAAGTGCAGTGAACCTATCCGATTACCAATTACGATTGTATGGAAACGGTTCTACAACTCCTGTAAGTGCTGTTTTATCCGGAACATTAAATAATGGTGAAACAAGAGTGTATCAAAATTCACAACAAACAATTTATGCCGGTGCAGCGACCAACTTAAATACTATTATAAATTTTAATGGAGATGATGCTGTTGCTCTTTACAAAATTTCTTCAGATAGTTTAATTGATGTGTTTGGTGTAATTGGTAATGACCCGGGCACAGCATGGACAGTAAGCGGAAACACAACTCTTGATAGAACATTAGTAAGAAATGCTATCGTTAATCAAGGAGCATCATCTGCAACAGGATTCCCAACTTTAGGGACTGAGTGGACTCAATTCCCTGTTAACACGGCTTCAAATTTAGGTTCACATTCTTTTACAAGTTTCATTCCTTCATTCTTGCCGGGTTATGAAAACGTGACAGTTAATGCTACTTCTCTCGAAATTGAAGGCTTGGACTTCAATACAACTTATTATTACAGAGTGAGAGCATTTAATGGTTCTACCTCTCTTAATTCTAATGTGATTTCAGTAACGACCTTAAATCCTGTTAATTGGTATTTAGATGCTGATGGGGATTCTTATGGAGATAATAACAATTTTGTTTTTTCAGTAAATAATCCATTCCCTGGTTTATATGTTTTAGTAGGCGGCGATTGCAATGACAATAACCCAGCGATCAACCCAGGAGCGACAGAAATTTGCTACGATGGTATTGATCAAAACTGTAACGGAAGTTCAACAGACGGATGTCCAGTAATCTTAGCTCGTTTACGTAATGACAATTGTGGAGCGACGCTTACAACTATAGATCAAGTTTTACGTGGTGATTTCTTATCATCAAGTATTCCAAATGGAGTTGCGTTAAACGGATACCGATTCAGAGTAACCAACTTAACTACCAATGCGGTACGAATAATAGATCGTCCAAACTTTGTGTTACAATTATCAACAACGGATATTGCACAATATGGAACGGCTTATAGTGTAGAAGTTGCGGTATTGTTAAATACAGAATGGATGCCTTATGGAGCAGTTTGTAATGTAGTTACTCCTGGAGTTCCTAGTACAGTATTGGCTGCGAGTTCATGTGGAAGTACATTGGCACAGATGAATAACATCATCAGAGCTGTAGTAGTTCCTGCAGCTGCAAACTATGAATATGAAGTATCGTTGATAGAAGGAGGAATTCCGGTAGCAACAACTACATTGATTAGACCTGGAGCAAGTTTCAACTTGTTGCAATTGACCAATATTCCAATTAAATTTGGAGCAGAGTACCGAGTAAGAATGAAGGTAGAAGTACCAACAGACTTGGGCTTACAGTGGTCATCAGAATACGGAGCACCATGTTCAGTATTTAGTCCTGTAGCACCTG
>QLAH01000028.1_pt1 | contig 196931 bp, 191 predicted proteins | sample 4693081 | NCBI WGS metagenome assembly QLAH01 (sample SAMN09425401, study PRJNA476045) | Lake water metagenome, whole genome shotgun sequencing project. | reverse complement strand
GGGGCAACGAAAAAACCTGCGAAGAAAAACACCTGCGCGCCGCATCTCCAAACTCCCCCCATTGAACCCCGAAAAAAGAAGAGGCCCCGCCCGGGTGGACGGAGCCATTTTTTCCCCAAAACGCTCTCGAAGTCGTATCGCTCCGGAGCTGGGCTTTTTACGGCCCTAGACCGACCAAAGTCGGACTCGGACCGCTGGGGACTACGCTAGGCGAAGACGTAAGTCTCGAAATGCTTGCAGAGGTCGCCGCAATTACGGCACCTCGCTCTGTACACCTCTCCAAAGGGTGGTCCAACACATCACCTTGCGCAAAAAATGGACGGTAGGGACCGAGGGGATCTCAAGCACCCGCCGCCAGATTCCATCAGAGTGTATCGCACAGAGCCACATTCTCCAAGGGCTAAATGTGACATCCACCCCCCTATTTTAGAGAAAAACCGTATTCTTAACAGAGTTCTCAGGAACCCTGAGCAGCCCGGTAGCTCATCCAGAGGAAAATGGCGTACATCGCCGCCCCGGCGAGGCCGAAGGCGTGCATCGTCAGGAGCAAGTCTCCCTGGCTTTGGCCCCAAAAAAGTGCCGCCGCAACTGCCCCGAAAAATGCGATCTGCCACGCAAGATCCAGCTTCTGCTTCTCGGCGATGTACAGCGTCCGCGAAAGCGGGCCGGCCAAAAGACTCATGAAGTACATCGGGGTCAGGGCCCGGGCCATCTCTCCGGCCAAGCGCCACTTCTCGCCGAGGACAAACGCAAACGCGACCGGGGCCACCCAATACAGCACGGCAAAGAGTGGGACCCCCAAAAGGAACAATCGCCGAAAAGTCGAAATCCATAAGGCCCGGCAGTTGCCCTCTCGGTTAAAGTGCTCGCTGGCCTGTTGCTTAAAGACGTCGGCCACCGCTCCGCCGAGGATTCCGATCGGCCCGCCCAGAACCATCTGGGCCATCCCAAACTGCCCAGTGGCAGCCTTGCCAAAGGCAGAGGTCAAAACGAAGACCGGCATCCGTTTGCTGATGTCGTTGATCGCCTCGGCCGGAACGGTGAAGAGGGGGAAGTTGCGATACCTGCGAGCGGCCCGCACCATTCCCGCCCGGTCAATCTTGGCGAAGAGTTCGCCGTCTTCCCTCTTACCGATCCGCAAGAAGAGAACCGTCACCACCGCCTGACCGATCACAGTCCCCAAGATCAGTCCCCCGGCAGTGAGCTTTTGGAACCCCAGAGCCACCTTGCCAACCTCGGTCAGGCCCGACCGCAGGACCCGGTTCTTGGCCAGCCGCTGGTATTGCTTCCGGCGGTTGAACCAGTAGTTGAAGCTCTGATAGACCGCGTTCGCAACCAAGAGAACGGGGACCAAGTAGAGCCAGGGACCGATCTCATTTGAGCCCAAGAGCGCGCAGATCGGCGCATTGAAAAGCGTGACCACGAGAAGCAGCAATAGGCTGAGAAGGACGCTGAGCCCGATGCTCAACCCCAAAATTTGGGCTGCTTCTTCGTTCTCTTCGGGCAGCATGATCGCGAGTTCATACCGCCCAGTGGCTAGGATCCCCAGGATGCTGACCAAAGCCAAAAAGAGGTTAAGGAGTCCGACCTGAACCTCGGTATACAGGCGGCTGAGGATCGGGAGCACCGCCAGCGGCAACACCTGGGCCATGCCCGTTCCGGTGGCCAAGGTCAGGACATGTCGGGCAAATTCGCTACGCGGCTTCACGAAGTCCCACAGTCCCTTGGCCACCATTGCGCGCTTGGCGGCCCCTGCCACCGCAAAGGGGCAAAGACGAATCTCGGCACTGAAAGTTCAGTCGTGTTTTGCCGCCCGGCCCGGAGGCCACTCCCCAGGATGGGACCCCGCGACTCCGTCGCCACCCATCCTGCCGCCCCCGAGCGGCAAAACCTTCTATTCCGTAGGACCCGACTTTCAAAGAGCGGCGGCAATCGCGTCCACGATGCGTCTCTGGACGCCTTCTTCGATCGTCGGCCAGATGGGCAAGCTCAACACTTCGCCCGAAAGCTGATCGGCCACCGGCACCGGCCCAACCGGGAGATCCTTATAGACCGGCAGCTTGTGCAGAGGGACCGGGTAGTAAACAAAGGTCCCAATTCCCTGTTCATCCAGGGCCTTTTGGACGGAGTCTCGCTTTCCGTCCAGGATCCGGATGGTGTACTGGTGGAAGACGTGGGTGGCGTAGTCTTCCGTTGCCGGAGGAATCACGCCCGGAACCTGGGAGAGCATCGCGTTGTATCGGGCCGCAGCTTCGCGTCGACCGGCGTTCCAGGCGTCGATGTGCTTGAACTTGACCCGGAGGATCGCCGCTTGGATCTCGTCGAGCCGCGAGTTCACGCCCACCGTCTCGTTGAAATACTTCTTCCGGGCGCCGTGGACGCGCAGCATCCGCACCGTGTCGGCATAGCCATCGTCGTTGGTGGTGAACATTCCGCCATCGCCAAAGGCCCCGAGGTTCTTGCTCGGGAAGAAGCTGAACGCCCCGGCATCGCCGATCGAGCCGACCTTGCGACCCTTGTATTCCGCGCCAAAGGCTTGGGCGACGTCTTCCAAGACCTTCAGGCCATGCTCTTGGGCGATTGCGAGAATCGGGTCCATGTCCACCGCGTGGCCATAGAGGTGAACAGGGAGAATCGCCTTCGTCTTAAGGGTGATCGCGGCCCGGACCTTTTCGATGTCGAAGTTGTAGGTCACGGGGTCGATGTCGACGAAGACCGGGTTCGCGCGGAAGTGGCTGATCGCCTCTCCGGTAGCAAAAAAGGTGAAGGGCGTGGTGATGACCTCGTCGCCGGGGCGGATCCCCAGAGCGTGGATCCCGAGGATCAGCGCATCCGTCCCTGAGTTGAGGGCGACGGCATGCTTCACGCCCAGGTAGTCGGCCACTTCTTGCTCAAAGGCCTTGACGTTGGGCCCCATGATGAACTGCGTGGAGTCCAGAACTCCGTTGATCGCGGCCATCAGCTCGTCTCGAATCAGGGCGATTTCGGGCTTCAGGTCCAGCACGGGGATCTTGGTCAACGTCGGTGCACTCATGCCCCGCAGTCTACCTAGGGCGATCGAGGGGACCGGGCCTAGTACAATAGTGCAAAGCCATGCCCACCCCCATCCGCCCGAACGTGCTCCGGATGGCTCCCTACAGCCCGGGGAAGCCGATCGACGAGGTCAAGCGAGAGCTCGGCCTGAGCAACGTTGTCAAACTCGCGAGCAACGAGAACCCGCTCGGCCCCTCGCCCAAGGCGGTCCAGGCGATTCAGGCGGCGGCCCAGAATCTGCACCTCTATCCCGACGCGGCGACCTTTGACCTGCGCGCCGCGCTGAGCGAGCACTACGGCATCGGCCCCGAGCACCTGATGGTCGGCAATGGCAGCGACGAACTTATCCACCTGCTTGGGCTGATCTACCTCAACGGGCCGGCGGACGCGATGGTCGTCGGTGACCCAAGCTTTGTCCGCTACGACGCGGCCGCCTACCTCAGCGATTCCCGACTGATTAAGGTCGCGCTCGACGCCACGTACACCCACGACTTGGATGCGATGGCGGCGGCGATCACCCCCGAAACCCGGCTGGTCTGGATTGCCAACCCGAACAATCCGACCGGCACCGTCATCACCAAGACGGGATTCGACCGGTTCCTCAGCCGGATCCCCACCCACGTGACGGTCGTGCTGGACGAAGCCTATTACGAATACGCCGAGGGGCTTGACGATCTGCCCAACAGCCTTGACTACGTCCGCGCTGGGGCACCGGTGATCGGGCTAAGAACGTTCAGCAAGGCCTATGGCCTGGCCGGGATTCGGCTGGGCTATGGATTTGCGAGCGCCGAAATCGCCGACGCCATCCACCGCGCACGCGAGCCGTTCAACGTCAATTCACTAGCCCAGATCGGCGGGATTGCCGCACTCCGGGACCGCGAGTACTTGAGGGAATCAATTGCCGCCAACACCCGAGGCCGAGCCCAGATCGAAGCCGCGTTCCGCGAAGTCGGCGCAACCCCAGTGCCCGGCTACGCCAATTTCGTCCTCGCCGAGATGGGGACCGAAGCCAAACCGATCTTCGAAGCCTTGCTCCGCGAGGGGGTCATCGTGCGCTCGGGGCATGTTCTCGGGTTGCCCACGACGCTCCGGGTCAGTATTGGCACAGAAATTGAAAACGAAACGTTCGCCCGCGCCTTAGTCAAGGTGATGGGTTCTAAGGTCACGGCATGATTATCGTTATGCGCCCAGGCGCTTCCCAAGATCAGATTCAACTCGTTTCCGACCGATTGGAAGAACTGGGCTACCAGGTCAACCCGATCATCGGAGTGGAGCGCACCGTCATCGGCGCGGTCGGAGGCTCCGAGCACCAGAAGGTGGACGCCGTCGACCAGCTGAAGGCCTACGACTTTGTCGATGACGTCATGATCATCACCAAGCCGTACAAGTTCGTCGCCAAGGAGTATCGCGGCGGGCGCAGTGTCATCGATGTCCGGGGGCTGAAGATCGGTGGCGACGATGTCGTGATGATGGCTGGGCCTTGCACGGTGGAGAGCGAGGAACAACTCTTTCAGGCCGCCGAAGTCGTCGCTAAGGCGGGCGCCACCGTCTTGCGGGGAGGTGCGTATAAGCCCTCCACTTCGCCGTACAGCTTCCATGGGATGGGCGTCCCCGCGCTGGAAATCTTGCGAGAAGCGGGCAAGCGCTACAACCTCCGGGTGATCACCGAGGTCATGGACCCCCGCAAGGTCGAACTCGTGGCCGAATACACCGACATCCTGCAGATCGGCGCCCGGAACATGCAGAACTACGACCTGCTTCGGGAGGTCGGGCAGAGCAAGACCCCGGTGATGCTGAAGCGGGGCCTCAGTGCCAAGTACGAGGAATGGCTGCTCGCGGCCGAATACATCGCCAGCGGGGGCAATGAGAACATCATGCTCTGCGAGCGCGGGATCCGCAGCTTTGAGACCTACACCCGGAACATCCTCGACGTGACGGCCGTGCCAGTGATCCAGAACCTCTCCCACCTTCCGGTCGTGATCGACCCCTCCCACGGAACTGGTCGTCGGGACTTAGTCGCACCCATGTGCAATGCTTCTGTCGCCGCCGGCGCCGACGCCCTGATCGTGGAAGTCCACCCAAATCCCGACCACGCGGTGAAGGATGGCGCGCAATCGATCACCTTTGATCAGTTCACTGCAATGATGCCGCCACTTGCAAAGATCGCCGAAGCGATCGGTCGAACCATGAATTCAGTCAAAGCCGGAGTCTCGTAAACATCCCGAGGAGTAAAGTCGCGCGTTGGATGCCGTAGAATGTGTAGGTGAGTTGTCGCACTCAGGCAAGGCAAAATCAGCGCGAGGTTTTAGAAGACCTCGATCGCTTGGCCCCAGGTGTGCCGCTCTTGGCTCTGGGTCAGACGATTTTTTGGGATGAACCCATGAAGGGCGGGGTGGCCCTCGCCCTGCAAGAGATGGGATCGGACCGGACCCTTGTCGCGGGGATCCACGATACCGACTACTTCGCCCGGCTCCCGGGTGGCGACCAGGGTGCTGGCTATGCCGCGTTTCCTCATAACGACACCACCACCCAAGCTCTCTGGAGCGCGGCGGGCGAGTTCAGTTCCCTCTTTGGTAGCGAGACGGTCATTACCAAGGACCTCCTCGCGGCTGCCGGGGTGCGGGTGGCCAAGGTCCACCGCGAGCGTCCGGGCCATCTCGACCACGTGACCGAAGCTTTCGGCTGGCGAGGGGTCGTCCGACTGGGAGACCACACTCAGACCGTGGCCGAAACTCCGATCGGTCCTGTCTTCCGAGCGCTTTTCCAAACCCTTCAGTGGGCCGTCGACCAGACGCTCTCGCACATCTCGGGCCATCCGGAACGAGCCCGAGAAGCCGCCGACGGGCTCCTCGATACGGTTTGCAAGGCGAGCGAATCGGCGACCCATTTGTCCGACTTCTATCACTCCCTTGCCGAGACGCTCTACTCCTTTGCGGCCGGCCAACCGGTCCCCCTCGCAACAACCCGGACGACCGAACTCCTGCGCTTTAACCGGTCCACCGCCCATCTGGCTCGGTTCGACCTAGTCGAGCGGTTTTTGAATCCGAACACCCGGGATCTCTCCCGGGATGCGTATGATCAAGCCGTTCGAGGGACAGAAATGTACACCCTGGACCGCTTCGGAACCGGGGCACTTCCCTTTGATCTCGTGATCCCGGGTCTTGGTCGGGGCACTTTGCGCGTCGGCCATCGCGGCATCGTGGTCATGACCCCGGTGCCCCAATTCATCACCCTCCGGCGCCCGATCTCGACCCTCAGCGAACTGGCCGAGGCGATCGAAAGGAGATTCGGGACAGAATGCGTGCTCGTCGGCAAGGCGGTGACTCTGGTGGGGATGCTGGCCAAGGAGTTCGTCTTCGTCTTCCACGAAGGCGCAAGCGGATACATCCCTCGGACCCGCGCCCTCTTGCAACGCCTCTATGCTCCCGGAGAGGTTCACCCCGTCCTCCGCGTGCGATATTCGCCCTGGGATACGCTGGAGCATTGTTGTCAGTGGTTCCGACTTCCGAGCGAGTTGGCTTCCACCTTCGGAGCCGAAGAGCTCTGCGCCCCGAGTCTCGCCGCCCGTTGGCACCAGGTCCAGACCGACCAAGAAACGCGCCTCACGGCCCTGCACAGTTTGCGAAGGCCAATCGACTTCATTCGATGGCTGGCGGCCGAGGGGCTCGGCAGTTGGGAGGTGCTGGCGGCCGAGTATGAGGGCCTCCACGACCGGCTCAACCTTCTTCGTGAAGAGGTCGATTCGATTCGCCGCAGCAGGGGCGAAGTGTGGAGCGAAGCCAAAGCCCTGAAGGCCAAGAGGAACACTCGACAAAACGAACTCGGAGACCACTGGCGGGCGGCCATCTTTGAGAAAGACCCGACTTCCGAAGAACTCGCCGAGCGGGAGCGGCGACTCGCTGAAATCCGAGACCTCGACGAACAGATCGCGCAGAAAAAAGCGGTCTGGAGTCAGCTCCATCGAGACCAAGAAGAGCTCACCGGAAGCCCCGAGATCATGGAAGTCCACGCCCGGCGCCGCCAGATTGAGCTCGAAGCCGAGCTCAAGCGGATCAAGCTCGTCCGGCAAGCCGTCATCGCGACCAAGGGCCTCTGCAAGGCCGGATATCGCCCCAGCGCGTGGTGGTTCCCCCTCGTGTGTCCGGACGGAACGTGGTTCAAGGAGACCACTCAGCGGGCAACCTACTATCTCGAAAGCCTGACTTGAACCCCGTGTACATTCAGCCCTACTTTCCCGAACCCGAGATCGTTCCTGGCGCGGTTGCGCAGGCACCCTACGATACGCGATTGAAGTTCATCCGGGGCGTCACCTACGGCTGGTGCCTGCTCGTCGCGGTCAGCTTTGCCGGTTGTTCCCTCGTCCAAATTCCCGCACCGCTGGAGAGCCTGGCGCTCTGGGGTTTGGCCGGGTTGCTGATCCTGAGTGCATCTCGCGGGGTCTCGGTGCACGGAAAGCTCGACCGCTGGGTTTCCTGGATCGTCTTTCCGCCCACGATCTTGATGCTTGGCGCCGTCGTGGTGGGCCTGGGGCAGAACGGCCTCGGGACGCTCTCGATCCCGATTGGGATGGGCTGCCTGGCCCTCTACACGTTGCTCTGCGGTCGGGACTATAGCTTCACGGGGGCCTTTGCCCTGGCTTGGATGGCCATGGTCGGGGTGTTGGTTATCCTTTCCTTCACCGCCGCCATGACGGCGATGGAGGCCCTGCTGGGGGCCCTACTTGGAACTGTCTTCTTGTTCTATGTCGTGTATGATCTGGCCTGTCTGTTGCAGCGCCGACGCATCGACGAGCAATCTCCGGCGGTGGTGGATCTCGCGCGGGATTCCTTGAACTTCATCACCTACGGAATCCGCGTCATCCGGCACTGGCAGAGATTCCGGCTGGCCCAACCATGAAGCGCATCGTCTGTTACCTTCGACCCCATCAACTTGAGGCGGTGAAGACCGCCGCCGCCGACGTGGGCATCAGCGGAATGACCGTGACCGATGTGCGCGGATGTGGCGCCTCTCCCGAGGCCGCGGCTCAATTGGGAAGCGAGGTCCGGGTGGTCAAGATGCCACTGCGATCCAAACTGGAGATCGTCGCGGCCGACGAAGTGGTCGAAGCCGTGGTTGAAGCCGTGATTCTCCACGCTCGGACCGGCCAAAGCGGGGACGGCAAGATCTTTATCGAACCAGTCGCCGATGCAGTCCGGATCCGGACCGAAGAGCGCGGCGACGCAGCCGTCTAGCGCTTGCGCTGAAACCCCGGATTTGCCCTCACCGCGGCGAGAATTGCATCGGCATAGCGCTGGCTGGCCCCGAGCGAGCTCTGGGTCATTGCCCGGGCTGCTTCCGACATTCGACCGTGCCGGTCTGGGTCCGTCAAGAGTTCCGTGAGAGCCTGGGCCAAAGATTCGGCATCCGAACATTCCTGACTCGCTCCCGAGTTCAGTGCGGCCCGAGTGGCCTCGGCAAAGTTGTGCATGTGGGGCCCGTGCAAGACGGGAACACCCAGGGCCAGAGGCTGGATCAGATTCTGACCGCCGGTGGGGGCAAATCCGCCGCCGATGACAGCAACATGGGCGAGTTGGTAGACCTCGCCGAGTTCGCCGTAGGTGTCCAAAAGGAGGGCCGGTCCGGTCTCCTTTTGAGAACGCCGCGCCATTGGAGTCCCAATCTTGGATTCCCAGAGCGCGGCGATGGCATCGGCGCGTTCCAGATGGCGAGGAGCGTAGATCACGCAAACCCCCGGTCCGGCGACCCGATGGAGCGCCGAGATCACAAGTTCGTCCTCTTCGGGCTCTCGGGTCGAGCCGACCACGATTACGCGCTGTTGCGGGTCGATCCCGAGTTCTTTCCGCCATTGGTCAGCTGACTTCTTGGGGGCAAGTAGGGCTTGGTCATACTTGCAGTTGCCCAAGATGGCGACCGATTCAGGCCGAGCCCCGAGGGCCTGGATCCGGTCGGCGTCGGTCGCAGTCTGCATCAGGCAGCGATCGACGAGCCCGAGTAGCGACTTATAGAAGAACCGGAGCCGGCGTGAACGCGGGAAAGATCGATCGCTGATCCGGCCATTGACTAGCATAGTGGTCGCATCGAGCAGCTTGGCCGCATAGAGAAAGTTGAACCAGAGCTCGGTCTCCATGATCGCCACGACCCGGGGCCGGACGCGGGTCAGGCCACCAAACTGGAACAGAGGGACGTCGATCGGGAAGTAGACGATCCGGTCCACCCACTCCGTCGCGCGATCGCGGGCCGTCTGATATCCACTGCTGGTGGTCACACTGAGGACGATCTCGGGGGCATCGGGGGCACGCTTGATGGCCTGGAGGATGGGCAAGGCGGCAACGACCTCGCCGACCGATACGGCATGGACCCAAACGCGTGGCGTTTTGGCCTGCAGTTGGAACCCAAAGTCCCCGAACCGCTCTCGCCAATTCGGTTGCTCTTTGCGGCGCCGCGACCGAATCACCATCCAGGGGATCCAGATCGGGGCCGTGAAGAAGATGAGGAGGTTATACAGCCAGAACATGAAGGGGCTGTCCAGTGATCTTTTCCAAGGCGGCCAGATACTTTTCGCGGGTTTTGTTCACAACGTCCTCGGGAAGGGTCGGCCCGGGCGGTTGCTTGTTCCAGTCCAGACCTTCGAGATAGTCGCGAACGAATTGTTTGTCGAAGCTGGGCTGGGGTCCGCCGGGACAGTACATGTCGGCCTCCCAATAGCGAGAGCTATCGGGGGTGAGGGCTTCATCGATCCAGATCACGCCGTCGTCGGTGAGTCCGAATTCGAACTTGGTGTCGGCCAAGATCAGGCCGCAGGTTCGGGCGTGATCTCGGGCGGCGGCATAGAGATCAAGACTCGCAGCCCGAACCCGTTCGGCAACCTCGACCCCCACCAAATCGCAGGCCTGCTTCCAGGTGATGTTCTCGTCGTGCCCGGTCTCTGCCTTGGTGGCCGGGGTAAAGATCGGCTCGGGCAATAGGGAGCCGTCCTCAAGTCCCTCGGGGAGACTGACGCCGCAGACGGACCGGCTCTGTCGGTACTCCTTCCAGCCACTGCCGGCCAAGTAGCCGCGGACGACACATTCGATCGGGAGCGGCCGAGCCTTCTGAACGATCATCGACCGGCCGGCGAGGATCGGGCCGTCGTGAGGACAGAGATTTTGGATCTGAGCAGGATCGACGCTAACGGCATGATGGGGCACGATCTTGGCCAACCGCTGAAACCAGAACCAACTCATTTGGGTGAGAACCTGGCCTTTGTCAGGAATCCCATTGGCCATGATCACGTCGAAGGCCGAGATCCGATCGGTGGCGACGAAGAGCAATTGGTCGCCCAGATCATAAACCTCACGGACCTTCCCGGTCTTGGGGTTCTTCAGGTCTCGAAGGCCCGACCCATCCAGCATCACCATATCGGTGATTATGAGGCCTTTCAGGTTAGGCTGGGGTATTCGCTGCGCGTTTTCGCCCGGATCTGCTCATAGGCCTCGATGTCCCGCTGGATCTCTTCGGGTTCGTTTTGGCCGTATTCCAAGGCGGTGATGAGTTCCAACCGAGTCAGGGCCGGGAAGGCGCGCTGGAGATCTTCAAAGTTCTCTGACTTCCGGAAGAAGCGAACGATCTCCCAAACCGTGACTCCTGAACCAGCCAAACGAGTGCTTTTGCCCGATTCTCGTTCCAGCGCGGCCCGGGTTTGGGGGATCTCGGCGATGGCCAGATAGGCGGCGTAGCGCTCCTGGACCAAGATCTCGGGTTCGCCGAGTCGGTCGGCCGCTTCGGAGAGCGTCAACGATTCGGAATGAACGGAATCGAAGAGCAACTTTTCATAAAGGCCCGGCACCTGGGACCAGAGGGTGTTGAGAGCCTCTTCCGCCAAAGCAGGATTCTCCAGCGCCCACCGGCGCAGGGCTTCTACTTGCCAATCCTCAAACGAACGTCGCATACGGGTCTTCACTGTCTTGGCACACCGGGCGACGTTGACCAGTTACCAATTATCGTGACGAGGTGAACGTCTCAGAAGTTTGCGGCCATAGGTCGTTCTGCTCAAGAAATTCGCGAACCGACGATCGATAGAGCTCGGGGTGCTCGTACCGGCCCATCGCGTGATCACACCCAGGAAACCAGACCAGGCGGCTCTTCGGATGCGCAGAAAACGATTGGTTTCGGACGGCCTGATCGGGGGCCGCCAGGGTGTCCGCATCGCCATGCAGATTCAAAACCGGGATCTGTGGGATCTTGGCCAGAGCTTCGCCCACGTCGGCGATCCGGGGTGGAAACCCGACGAGTAGTCGGCCGCACCACTTGAGCGGGGCAAAGAAAACCCGAAAAAAACTTCCGCCCAAAAAAGACCACCACCCATCGATCGCGTCGAGCATCCGCGAATAGCTCGAATCCAGGATCAATGCATGGACATCTTCGGGCCGCTCGGCGGTCGCGAACGCCGACGCGGCCGCCCCCATACTGCTCCCCCAGAGGATGATCGGGGATCCTGGCGACTTGACTCGAACCCAGTCGATCGCCCGGCGGATATCGTCGCGCTCGGTCCAACCCAATCCGCAACGCGACCGGCTACTGCGCCCGTGCCCCGGAAAATCGAAGAGAAACCCCTGAAGGCCGTGAGTCTGAAGCCAGTGGGCGATCGGACTGGGCTCCGACCGATTCATCATGTAACCGTGGGCAAAGATGACCACCGGCGCCCCGGACTCGCCCGGAATCCACCAGGCCCGTAACGTCTTGCCGGTGTCGTTCATGAGTTCAAAGGACTCCTGAGGCGACCCGAGCGCTCCGGGAGAGAGGAAGATCGGGGTGCGAAAAGGATGCACGCTCGCATAGCCAACGGCAACCAATACCACGATATAGAATCCGATCAAACCGAGTATCCAACCCATGCCATGCGCTCCTTCCGGTATCTTAACATGCGAAATCGTGCCCGTTCGGTGCGGGCGCTGTTGAGAGTCCTATGTTTGCGCTCAACTTTTACTCCGAGCTTTACGAAGACGTCCTGCGTCGCGACCGAAAAACGGTGACGATCCGCCTCGGAGACAAGTCCGACAAGTACCAGACCGGGATGATCGTCTGGGTCACAGTGGGTCCGCGCTTCGGACGACGACAGAAGCTCTTCTCCGCGATTCTCGACCGGGTGGAAGTGAAAACCGTCGAGGAACTGACCCCCCGAGAGATCGAAAAGGAGAACCCCGAACTGCGAAGCCAGGACGACGTCATCGCCCTGCTCTCGCGGATCTACACGGAATTCATCACCCCGCACCATCAAATCACGGTCATCCACTTCTCGCGAGTCGATGAGTTCACGAGTCCGTTTAGTTAGGGGCTAGGGGCTAGGGGTTAGGATCTGGGGGATTGGAAAATCCGGTGTCTGGGGGAAAATCCGTACTCCCTACTCCCTACTCCCTACTCCCTAACCCCTAACCGCCCCTAACCGCCCCTAACCCTCATTCAAGTACTCCCGGATCTGTTCGGCGAGGCGCTGGGTCATGGTCGGCACGGCTGCAAGTTCCTCGACCGTCGCACGCCGGATCCCCTCAACCGAGCCAAAAGTTCGCAGAAGCATCCGACGCCGACGCGGTCCTACTCCAGGAATCTCCTCCAGAACGGATCCAGTCATGCGCTTCGAGCGGATCTTGCGGTGAAAGGTAAGAGCGAAACGGTGAGCCTCGTCTCGCAACCGGCGGAGGAGTAGAAGCCCCGGAGAATTGAGTGGTAACTCGATCTCGCGGTACTCATAAGCATTGATCACGCCCTTGAATTCGTAGCCCTCGCCGGCTAGGGGGATCGCGACCGTCGGGTTCCCCACCGGAACATAGATCAACTCCATGCGCTTGGCGAGTCCCACCATCGGGATCGTCAAACCCAAAGAATCTCGAGCTTGGAGGGCAGCTGACAGTTGCCCTTTGCCGCCGTCGATCATGATGAGATCGGGGGATTTGAAGAACTTCTCTTCCCCATCCAGCATGTTTCTCAAGCGCCGCATCAACACCTCGTGCATCATCGCGAAGTCGTTGGGGTCTTCGGGGTGGTACTTGATCTTGAACCGACGGTACTCGGCTTTCGCCGCGACACCGTCCTCGGTCACGACCATCGAACCGACCGGAGCTGTCCCTTGGATGTTGCTGATGTCGTACCCTTCCACCCGACGGGGAGGACTCGGCAAGCCGATGGCTTCGGCCAGTTGGCTCATGGCTTCGTCGGCCCAGGCTTCTTTTTCCTCGGATTCCTGACGCAAGGTTGAGAGAGCCTGCTCGGCGTTGGTCGCGGCCATCTCGAGAAGGCGCAGCTTCTCCCCCCCGCGCGGAACGTCGATAGTCATGGCCGACCCCCGGCGCGAGCGGAGCCACTGCTGGACGATGTTCCGCTCTTCGATCTCGACCGGCAGGAGGATCTCCTTGGGGATGTCGCCGACGTCGGCGTAGTATTGCTTCACGAACTCTTGGACGGCCTCGCCGGGCGGAGCCTCGGAGCTGCCATCGAGGAGAAACTGCCTCTGACCGATGAGCTTTCCGCCGCGGACATAGAGCATCTGGATCGCCGACCCGCGCTCGTCCTTGACCACCGCGATCACATCGCGATCTTCGTCGTCGCCGGTCATGACTTTTTGCCGTTCGCTAATCCGCTCGACGGCTTGGATCTGGTCCCGCAGGGTTGCGGCTCGCTCGAATTCCAGATTCTCGGCGGCGGCTTCCATCTTGGCCCGAAGGTCATCAAGCAAGAGTTCATATCGTCCACCCAAGAACCGGTGAACTTGGTCAATGACGTCTCCATAGGCCGTCGCATCGCTGAGCCCAGCACAGGGAGCCCAGCACTGCTTTAGGTGATAGTAGAGGCAGGGCTTTTGTTCGGCGCGCCCGCTCCAACTCTTTCCGCAGGGAATCAGTGGAAAGGTTTTGTGGAGGATGTCGAGAGTATCGCGGACGGAGTAGGCCGAGGTGTAGGGCCCATAAACCTTGCCTGCGCTCTGGCGGGGATTCCGGGTGAAGAGGACCCGGGGAAACTTCTCCTTGGTGATGACGACGTAGGGGTAGGACTTGTCATCCCGCAAGCGAACGTTGAAGGGCGGCCGATGCTGCTTGATGAGGTTGCATTCCAGCACCAGAGCCTCAACTTCGCTGTCGACGACGATCCATTCGACCTCGCGGACCTTGGTGACCAGTCGCTCGATTCGGATTCCATGCCGAGCTGATTCTTGAAAGTAACTGCGGACGCGGTTCCGCAGGTTCAGGGCCTTGCCGACGTAGAGCACCTCGCCCTTTTCTCCGCGATAGAGATAGCAGCCCGGCAAGGTCGGGACGCTTTGCAGTTTCTCTTTCACGTTTTCGGGCAGATTGCGCTTCATTCCATTGACCGACCGGGAAGGCTTTGGCGACCCGGCCCAAGGCCACTCCCTCGTCCCGTGGGGAAATCAAACCCGGTCTTGCGACCCGAATTCCGGTCCCCACGGAACTCTGCCCCGGGTCGCCGGACGACGGGCCCGAGGCGATTGACCCTCAAGAGTCAGGTCCAAGCGAGGCGTCGTCTCTTCAAATTGTGGTCCATTTGCCGAGGCTAACGGCTGCGGAGGAGGAGATGGAGGGAGACTGGCTCCCATCGTACCGGAGTTAAAGATAGCGAACATGCGCATAAGGTAGGGGGTAAACCGCCGCCGGGCCACCTTGCAGATCACACGAGGATTGTGATTCCGATCACAAGTCGTTGAACCGGGCCCATTCAGCTCGCAATCAGGCGATAAACTAGAGCAGTGAAGTCCCCTGTGACCCGTTGGGTCACCCACCTCCTTGGGCTCCTTGCGATCGTGGCGACCTTTATGGTTCCTCCCGCCAAGAGCTTCCAAGAACCGAACCTGGCCCGCATCGTCGTGGTCCACCTTCCTTGTGCGCTAATGACCGTCTGGTGGCTAGGGGCCTCGGCTTGGCTCGCCTTTCGATCTCTGCGGACCCGTTCGGCGGAGTTTGGCGACAAGCATGCGGTGGCGTGGGAGCTTTCCACGATCTTCAGTCTCTATGCCATCACGACCGGCATCCTTTTCAGCCGGGTTCAGTGGGGGGCATGGTGGCAGCGAGACCCACGCCAAGAATCCTTCCTCTTCGTGGTGTTGATCTTGGTCGCCGGGATCTTGATTCGCAACGGACTCGCCGACCCGGTCCGTCGTCAGGTGGCCTCGGCGGCGTATACGCTGATCTCGTTCCCCACGCTCATCTTTCTGATCCTCGTCTATCCCCGCTTACCTTCGATTCAGCGGACGTCTTTCCACCCCAGCACGACCATTGCCCAAGGGGGATTTGAGCTGAGCTACAAGCTTGCGCTCTACGCCGTGTTTGGTACTCTCCTCGTCGCCGCGACGGTGATCTACCGTGCCCGAGCCCGCGCTCTCGGACTTCAGCGCGAACTGGAACTCGCCCATGCAAACTTGGATGCTCATCGCCGCGATCTCACCGGTCGCGCTGTGGTTCGGCCTGTCTCTGTATCTGAGCCGAACTAGCCGCGAGCTCGATCGGCTTACGGCCGAGCTCGACTCCGTTCGCAAAGAACTGGGAGGGGGGGCCTGATGTTCACCGGCTTGATCCAGGCCGTGAGTCCGGTTTTGGAAATCCAACCCGGAACTCTGCGAGTGGGCGTGCCGGCCGAATGGTCCAACGACCCCCTGCAGGTCGGCGAGAGTGTCAGCGTCAATGGATGCTGCCTCACCACCCTCAATGCGGGCGAACTCGTTTTTGAACTCAGTCCGGAGACTTATGCCCGGACGGCGTTTGCCGGCATGAAGGCGGGCGCTCTTGTAAACCTTGAGCGTGCCCTGCGCCCGATGGATCGTCTCGGCGGCCATATCGTCCAGGGCCATGTCGATGGCCTCGGGTCGGTGGTTTCGGTCCAAGACCATGGCGACCATACGGAAATTCACTTCGAAGTCCCAATCGAGTTCGACAAGTACCTGATCGACAAGGGATCGATCGCCGTCGACGGGATCAGCCTGACCGTGGTCGCGCCCGAGGGAGGGCTCTTCAGCGTTTGGGTCGTGCCGCACACGCTGGAGAACACCAACCTCCGCAGCGCAGCCCCTGGGACCCAAGTCCACGTCGAGTTCGACGTGCTGGCCAAACATTTGGAAAAGCTCTACGCGGGTCGGGATTGGATCATGATTCAAGACGCTCCCCCGGTGGACATCCCGGTGAACTGAACCAACTAGTTTGCGCCGCGACGGCCCAAGGCCACTCCCTCGTCCCCGGGGGACCTGCATCCGGCTTCGACCCAAGAGTTCCGCCCGGAGACTCTGCCCCGTCGCGGCGCCGAGCCGAGCCTGCTGTCCGTCGCGCGAACCAGTTCGCCGGCCAGGGGCGGAGCTCCGACGGAGTTGGAGCGAGGGCGCGGCTCGGGCCGGGTCGGCGAGCCAAAAAAGCCCCGCTCAGGTCAGCCCTGGAACCCAGGAACCAGTGCTTTCCACTCGACCTTCTGGAATCCTCGCGTATCGGGGATGGAAAAGCTCGAAGCCTCGAACTTCACTCCCGATTCCAGCGAGCTTCGAACCGCACGAAAGGTCACCCGGTCCCCTTTCTCGGGCACCATCTCGACCGTCGCCCGCTGGAGGATAAAGTCCTTCTCACCCAAAAACAGCTGCACGACCACCCGGCCCTTCGTGTCCGGTCGAATGGCCTCGGCGGTCGCCACTCGAACCGGTTTTTCTTCTAGCTTGCCCGCCTCGATACCTTTGAGTTGCAGCGGCGGCTTGCAGCTAATCAGGAAATCGTACATCCCGTCGGCGCTGAAATTGAAGTCCCCATCCACCAGCTTCGGCAGCTCGGCATTCGGGTTCCGGGTGATCCATGGATTCGCACCGCTTTGCTCGGCGTAGACCGAACGACCATAGAGGAGGAAGAAGCTCTTGCTTCCATCCGAGCCGAGCCTCACGACCGGCAGGCCATCGATCTGAGCAAACATGTAGCCGCGGGTGCCGTCGATTCCCCGTTCAATCCGCATCTGCTGCGAAGCCTCTCCCACCTGGGTGACCAAGAACCAAGTCTCGCGGATCCCGGTCCGTGTGCGCTGGGCCGCCCGCATCTGGGTCTGGAGTTCATCAAACGACTTGGGCAGTGCGGGGGTCTGACTTAAGAGGACGGAGAGGGCAAGAAGCGGCATGCGATATCAGTTTGGACGACTCATGGCCGGCCACGTTTGCGTCTTCTCGGGGCAACAACCGTAATTTTTGCTTGGTTCTCGGCGTATGGTCCTAGGAGTTGCCCGGAAAGAGACCATAATCTAGAAGGACTCAATGCCGAGGCCATCACGATGACGATGACGTTTCGAAAATTGTATTGGGCCGTTGAAATTCTCAACGGCAATCAGGGATGCCACCTCCAAGGCGTCTACACCAGCACCCACGACCTCTGCGATATCGGATTCAAGGCCGTGCCCGCAGGGACCCGACTCCGATTGAGCTTGGTGAAGCTGGACTCCGCCAACGCTGCTCTGGGAACTTGGACCTTTGACGAGATCGACCAAATGGGCACGGATCTTCAGGCCTTTGTGGAAACCAAAGAGTTCACCGGTCCCGAAGTCCAGGATGTGATCTCAGCCTTCCGACAGACGGCGACCACCACTGCCGCTTAGGTGATCCTCGTCTATGGGGCGGTCTGCCTAGACCGCATTCGCCGCATCGAATCTCTCCCGAAAGCGGGCGGGTGGGCCGAGTACGACTCGGAACTCGCCATCCTCGGGGGAGAGGCGGCCAACACATCGGCGGCTCTCCAGTCTTGGGGGACTCCGCCACGATTGGTGGGGAATCCTCTCGGAGCCGACGCTGAAGGGGACGAACTCCGAAAGAGAATGGCCGATCTCGGGGTGGACTTCTGCCCGCTCGGTCCCCCGACCCCCCACACCGCGACCTGCGACATCTACGTCTCCGATGAAGGAGATCGGACCATGTTTGGAACGGGCTTCCGCGCGATGGCTCACCAAGTACATTTGGACCAGATCCCCTGGACCGAGGCGACCTGGTTCACAGCCGAACCCAACCACGGCGAGACGGCCCTGCGGGCCCTTCGGATGGCCTCCGACCGTGGGCTCAAGGTCTATGGCCAGGACTTCACCGACGCCGCTCTGCTCCCTCGGCTCGATTTCTGGCAGAGCAGCACCGATTGGGCCGGTCGACGCGGCCATACCCAAAGCAATGTCGAGTGGGTCCGAGCCTGGAGCCAAAAGATCGGCGCCCCCAGCATCCTGAGCGATGGACCCAATGGCTTTGTCCTCGGACTCCCGGGCGGTTCGGCTCAGGCCTTCCCTCCCTTTCCCTGCCCCCGACTGGTCGATACCACGGGCGCCGGGGACCTCTTCCGAGCGGGAATGCTCCATGGCCTCTCTCAAGGCTGGCCCTTGGCTGATTGTCTGCGATTCGCCTCGGCTGCGGGGGCCCTCTCTTGCGGCGGTTGGGGTGGCACGGGCTACATCCCGAGTTCGGACGAGATCCGGGCCCTGATCCGAGAGACCCCCGATGTCGCCCGTCGGTACGAGCTCTCCTAACCCCGACCGGCCCAAAGCCCAAGAGCACTGCGGTACAACCAGACCGTGAGTCAACCGGTGGTGATTGTGGGTGGGGGCCTAGCGGGCCTGACGGCAGCGACGGTCTTGCAGCAAGAAGGGCAACCCTTCTTGATCCTTGAGGCCAGCGACCAGGTCGGGGGCAAGCTCCGAACCGATGAGATCGCCGGGTTTCGGGTGGATCGCGGCTTCCAAGTCTATTTCACGGCCTACCCCACCGCCTCCAAGTACCTCGACTACGCGGCTCTCGACCTGCGTCCATTCATCGCCGGATCGATGGTCTACGACGGAGTCCGGCTCGAAGAAATTCGCCAAGACAACTGGTTCATCTCGGCCCTCTCGCCGCTGATGAACACCCTAGACAAAGTCAAACTCTTGCAGTGGAATCAGCGGGTGAACGCCATGTCGTGGGACGACATCTGGCGGATGCCCGACACCACCACCGATGCCCACCTCCAGAAGCTTGGCTTCAGCCGGACGATGATCGAGCGGTTCGCGCGCCCGTTCTTTGGGGGGATTTTCCTCGATCGGACCCTCCAAGTCTCGGTCCGAGCCTTCGCCACAGTTTGGAAGAACCTCCTCCTCGGCGATACCGTTTTGCCCGCCCAGGGGATGCAGGCGATCCCCACCCAACTCGCCAGCCGACTACCCCAAGATTCCATCCGCACGGACTCCGCGGTTCAGTCGCTCCGCAAGAACGGAAACCAGGTCCAAGGAGTGACCCTCACGAGCGGAGAAGAGATCCACGCCGAGAAAGTCATCCTTGCCGCCGACGCGTCCACGATCGCCCGACTTGCCGGACTCGAACCCCCGCAATACAAAGCCTCGACGACACTGACCTTTGCCGCTCCCGAATCGCCGATCGAAGATCCCATTTTGGTTCTGAACGGAACCGAGCGAGGGCTCGTGAATGAGGTCGCCCCCATCAGTCGGGTGGCCCCCGAAACGGCTCCGCCAGACAGCCAGCTCATCAGCGTCACGCTTCTGGGCCTCCATGAAGAGGACGATCTGAAGCTCGCCCAGAAGGTCGTCAAAGAGCTCAAGACCTGGTTCCCCGATGCCAGCCTCCACCGTTGGATGCTCATCCGGGTCGATCGGATCGCGCATGCCCAACTAGACCAACCGGTTGGGTTCCGGGAGCGCCGATGGAGCCAGATCGCGGGTCCGGAGGGTCTGGTGATCGCCAGCGAAGCCACCGAAATGTCGGGGATCGATGGGGCAATGTTGAGCGGGGAGAAGGCTGCTCACTTGGTGCTGGGGGCTCATTGAAGGTCGCGGTCATTGGGTCGGGGATCTCCGGTCTCGCGTGCGCCCGAAAGCTCAAGGATGCGGGAGTCGAAGTCGTAGTCTTTGAGAAGTCACGCGGGCTGGGCGGCCGGCTGGCCACTAGGCGCGTCGGGCCCTATACGTTCGACACGGGCGCGACAACCCTAACTCCTCGGGAAAGCGAACTCGGTCGATACATGGCAACCCTGCCTGCTGGGACCGTCGAGCTGATTTCGCGTCCGGTCTATGCCTTCGAATTTGGCCGCATCGTCCCCGGGGACAGTAGCAAAAACAAGGATCCCCGCTATGGATTTCGAGATGGAATCTCGCGGCTGGCCAAGAGTCTGGCCGATGGGCTGACGGTCTGCCTTGAGACTCGGGTGGAGGCCATCTCTCCCCAGCGAGAGATCGCTGGCGAGATCTACGACCATGTCGTCGTCTCGGCCCCAACCCCCCAGGCTCTCGAACTCCTTGGCACGGCAAGTGATGCTCGTCGACTGCCCCAAGTGAGCTATCGCCCCTGCCTGTCGGTCCTCTTGGGATATGCGACCCCCGACCCAGACGTCCCGTTCTACGCCGTGATCGACCCCCATCAACGGAATCCGATCGTATGGATTTCGATCGAGTCGCTAAAGGTTTCGGGGCGAGCGCCGGAAGGTCATTGCGCCGTCGTGGTCCAGATGAACCGTGACTTCAGCCGCGACCACTACTCAAGCCCTGACGAACGGATCATCGAAGAGGCGGTCAGCGGGATGGAACGACTCTTCGGCGATCGGTTCGGGCAGCCCGCCGTCACTGACATCAAGCGGTGGCGCTATAGCCAGCCCGAACAGGTGACGACCCTCGACACGGCCAACCCTCCCGGAACCTGGCTGTGGTTGATCGGCGATGGATTGGCGGGGGGACGCGCCGAGCTGGCCTACTCGACCGGAATCGAGGCAGCGGGTAGGATCTTGTCATGATTTCGGCCCTCGGTTTGTTGTTTTTGCTCGGGAACCCGGCAAAAGAACCTTTTGCCGAATACCGACTGACGGGACCCAACATCTCCAGCGGCAAGGCCTTTCTCAAACGTCTTCCCCAGCCCGAGGGTGGGCTGAGGACCGTCGTGAGTCTCAACTTCGAGGGAAACGGGGCAAAAATCGAAAGCCGCTCCATTGGGATCTACGATCCGGAAGGTCGCCAGACCGAACTCAGCCTGAAACAAACCGTCAACGGAATGGTGAACCTGGATCTCAGCGCGAAGATCGTTGACGACGTGGCCCATGTGACCGGACAGCAGCGGGGCCGGACCCTCGACGAAAAGTTTCGACTCCCGGAAAACGCAAAGCGAGAAAACGCTAGCACGTATTGGTTCTCGCCCACGGTTCCACCTAAAGGGACTCGGACGGTCTCCTTCAACTTTGGACTTGGGGACCTCAACTGGAATCTGACCCAAGTGACCTACGTCGGCACCCGCGAAGTTCTTTGGCAAGACAAAAAGACCGAGGTCTATGAAGTGTTGAGCGAATCCAAGGGAGAGTCCTATCGGACGCTGGTGCTTCCCGGGGGCACCGTTTTCGAGATGAGGACACCCCAGATCACCCTGACCCTCGTCAAGCAGCACCCAGGTTAGCCCGGGACCCCACGGCCCGACTCCAGCGCCTCCTTAGTGGCTCGGTGCCGGTGAGCAAACATCGATTCAAGGTCGCGGCGAACGATCAGCGCATAAACCAAGCTCCCGAGCGGGCCGAAAGGCATCTCGAAGTCGATGGTATCTCGGAGCACCGCGCCCTCGGCATGGGCCAAAAACTCGTGACGGTGAGTCCAACTCTTGAACGGCGACTTCACGGCCACATCAACAAACTGGTGCGGGGGCTTCACCTGCTCGATCCGGGCAACCCAAACGAGCGGAAGCCCAAATTGTCGGACACGAATCTTGTGGATGGCCCCATCGCGAACCGTGAGATCGTCTCCGATCACTTCGACCTGCTTGCTCGGTGGTGTCAGGATCCGCAGCGCGGCGGCGCTGGAGTGAAAGTCCCAAAGTTGTTCGGGAGTGCAGCGCAGGACGGTTTCGAACTGAAGGCGGAGCATGGCTAATGCCTTCTAGGCCCTAGGACCCAAAAAACTCGCACGGGAACTCTGCGGTCCGCGCGGTTGTCCAATCATAATGGAAATGCACGGGGGCGAAAGGGTTCGACAGAGCCGGTTCGACTTAGCGTTGCGAGCCGAGGTGCCGTTGGCCTCGTAAACAAACGGCAAAAAAACAACTGCCAACAACAGTTACGCATACGCAGCCTAATTAGGACTGCGCGTCTGACTCTCTCGAGCCGGTAGGGAGAATTCGGGCGTCGCAAAATCCGGATCGTTTCGAGAGCTTCTGTTCGTAGCCATCGCAACTAAATAAACCGAACTGGGTGAAAGGTCTGCCGGCCCCGGGATAGACCCTCACCGAGACAAAATCAGGGGAGACGCTCGTGGTAATTCTAGGTACGACGGTTTTGGAAGCGAGTTCAATTCTCGCCGCCTCCACCAATCCTTTCCTTCTTTTGCGCCAACCGGAGTCAAAAACCTGGCCGATTCTCGCAAGGATAGCGGCTACCGCCTCGCCAAACGTCGAGTACAGTAAGAGACAGGGATATGGTCAGCGCGATCTTCATCGGCCTTCTTGGCACCAGCGTGCATAGTGCTGGGTCGATGACGGGTGTCACGCTGAGTGCCCACACCCAGTCGAGCATCGTCCGAGGGACTGGACTCGACCGTGACGGAGCCCTCCAGGTCCGCTCGACGGGGACCGCCAGCCAGAGCGTCTTGGTCCGATTTGATTGGACTCCTAAGCCGGAGACCCGACGCCTCGTCCTTCCCGTTCTCAATCGGAGCACGGCCGCGATCAACGGAACCCTCTTCCTTACCGGGACCACCGGGAGCGGAAACGTTGGATTCTCGGTCGAACCCGGTTGGAACGCCTTGGTCGTGGACCGGCTGAACTCTGGTGCGACGTTGGATTGGGCCACACTCCGCCGGGCAGAGTTCCTGATGAACTCCCCCCAAAGCCAGACCGCGATGGATACGGCCAACGGGCTCTTTCCCCTGACCTTTGACGCCGTCAGCGTCAACCCGAGAGGGACTCCGGTTGTCACGGTCAGTTGGGACGATGGCTTCAAGACGGTCCTGAACCACGCTTGGCCGGTGATTCAACAGTTCCCCCGAATCCGCCACACACTCAACGTTGTCAAGGACTGGGTGCAGAATGGGACGCGAACGGGCATCGATGCCAGCCCCACCATGAGCGCGAGCGACGTCCAGTTCCTCTTCAACACCGGACAATTCAAGATCGCGAACCACAGCGATCGGCACTTCCGTTACGAAACCGGGATCAACCCAAACTATGTCGGCACCACTTCGCGGATTCAGGTCGTAGGGGTTCGATCGGGAACCGGAAAGTTCCGACTCAATCTTGGCGGGACTCTTACCCCCGAGATCAATCACAACAACTCCCAGCGCTCCCTCGAAGCCGAACTGGCCAAGATCGTTGGCACCGGTAACGTCAAGGTTTATGCCGGCGGATCGGCGTTTATCCAAAATTCCTACGGACTCCGGGTCGAGTTCACCACTCCCCAGCCGATCATGACCGCTACGGTCACCCAAGGCAACGTGATCCCTTACGTCGGGGCGGGATTTACCGAGGCGGAGATTGCAACGGCTTACCAAGTCAACCGAGACTTCTTGATCCAGAGCGGATGGTTCACCAGCGACGTGGATACCGTGGCGTATCCCGAAGGCTCGGTCGGACCGACCGTTCTTCGGGCGATGCGAAGCATCAGCGCCCGCTATGGCCGAGCGATGGCTCGTCGAAACGGAAACGGGTTCTTTTTGCACCCGATCTTCCGGTTGGAGCCCTATCAAGTTCCGGCGATCAACGTCAGCGCCGTCGGGGTCACCGAGACATTGAATGCGATTGATGCGTGCATCGCAGTTGGGGGACACCTCAACCTTATGCTCCACGATGTCTCGCCGTCTCAGGCCAGCAGTGGAAACGTCATCAATACCGGCGACCTCTGGACAATTCTCAACTACTTGAACACCAAGATCGATTCTGGTCTGCGGGTGATGACTCAAGGCGAGTACGCCGACACCTGCAAGTTCTTGGGGATTCGGACCGGAACAAGCACCCAACTGCACCCCGTCGGACGCCTCTAAATAAGGATGTCGCATAGACGGCATCTAGGCTTGCTTCGCATCCAGGGAAACCGGTAAAGTCCCAATCGATTGTTTTCGCAATCGAGAGGATGCTGTGTCGATTCTTACCGTTGGGATTCTTGGCTTTGCAATTCACCCCTGTTCGGATCTCAAGGGCATTTCTCCGACCCCCGAAGCCAGGGTTCAGTTTGTTGATCGTGCGAGCTTTGACCGCAACGGCACCCTCGGTCTGCGGTCGGTGGCCAACGATGACTGGTCGATCACGGTTCGGTTCGACTTCCCTCCCCGCGCCACCACCCGGCGGATGACCATTCCGGTCTGGAACCCAACCCAGGCCCCGATCACCGGTTCGGCCTTCCTGTATTGTCGAACGGGAAACGGAAACGTGGGATTTCAACTTGACCCTGGCTGGAACATCCTCCTGATCGACAAGCTCCGCGCTGGATCCACCCTGAATTGGGGCGAGCTCAAGCGAGTCGACTTCTACCTGAATTCTCCTCGCGATCAACAAGCGCTCGACCGGTCCAAAGGACTGCTTCCGGTGGAGATTGATGCCCTCAACATCAATCCGATGGGGCCGCCGGTCTTCACCTGCAGTTGGGACGACGGTCAGCGCAGTGCCCTGACGCACGGATGGCCGGTGATCCAACAGTTCCCACGGATTCGGCACACGTTCAACGTGGTGAAATCTTGGATTGAAGCCGGTTACCGGCTCGGCTTGGACGAAGCCCAGACACTCCGGCTCCACGACATCGACTTTCTCTGGTCCACCGATCAGATCAAGTTCGGCAACCACTCCGATCGGCACCTTCGATACGAAAGCGGGATCGACCCCGACTACACCGCTCCCACCGCCTGGTCTCAGGTTGTCGGCATCCGGAGCGGTTCTGGGAGGTTTCGGATCAAGCTCGGCAACTCCCGAACGGGACACCTGCCGGCGAATGCCACTCAGCGGGCAGTCGAGGACGAACTCGCCAAGATCGTCGGCGCAGGCAAGGTCGTCGTTCGAACGGCCGGGTCGCCAACGCTCACCCCGTCTTTCGGATTTAGGGTGGAATTTACGTCGCCCCAGCCGCGCATGACCGTCGAGACGACGGAAGGCAACCTTGTGGCCTATGCCGGGCCCGCCATCTCCGCCGATAAGATCACCCAAGCCTACCGACAAAACCGGGATTACCTGATCCTGAACGGATGGTATAGCAGTGACGTGGATACCGTCGCGTATCCGGAAGGTTCGTTTGGGCCCAATGTTCGGCAAGCCATGCAGAACGCCAATGTGACCTATGGCCGCCTGATGACCCGAAAGAATGGCCAAGCGGTCATGCTGCAGCCTCTTTTCCGGCTTGATCCCTACCAAGTTCCTGCGATCAACGTCAGCGCGGCCGGGGTCGCCGAGACCCTCGCGGCTATTGATCAGTGCATGGCCGTGGGTGGCTACCTGAACCTGATGTTCCACGACGTCAACCGCACCGGAGCGACCGAGGGGAACACGATCAATCGCGACGACCTCTACACGGTTCTGAACTATCTGAACACCAAGATCGATCAGGGGGCCCGGGTCCTGACTCAAGGGGAGTTCGTCGATTGGTATAAGTGGACCGCCGTGCGCCAGGCTCGATTGGACGGGACCCGTCCGGTCGGAGGAAGCAACGGCACCGGTGGCACCGGGGGAACCGGTGGCGGCACGGACGGCCGCTAGCTTCCGCAAGCGGTTCCCCCAAAAACCCAGGCAGAATCCGGGTTTAAAGTGCGATCCTAAACTGGGTATGGTGCATCCTTACCGGTTTCGATCTCGGGACCTGAAAACCATATGGCACTGTTTATTGGCACCCTGGGGACGACCGTCCATACCTGCTCCTCGCTCAGCGGCATCGTCAAGAGCAACAGCGCCCTAATCCAGGTCCAGCCTCGCAGGATTTTTGACAACGACGGCGGACTCTCGATCCAGTCGATCGGTGACGACAACACAGCGGTCGCCGTCAACTTCGACTTTTTACCGCGATCCAATGCCAAGATCCTCTCGATCCCGATCCTCAACCGGAGCTGGGCTCCAATTATCGGGACCGCCACGCTGAGGGGGCCATCGGGGAGTGGGAACTTTGGGTTTTCGTTGGATCCAGGTTGGAACGTTGTGGTGGTCGATAGGCTTGCGCCCGGCTCAACCTTACGCTGGCCAGAGATGCGTCAAGTTTCTCTCTATCTGAATGCTCCCATCCAGCAACCCGCGCTCGACCGTACCGGTGGACTCCTTCCGGTCGAGGTGGATTCGATCAACATCAACCCAACCGGCCCAGCCGTCTTCACCTGCAGTTGGGACGACGGTCACAGGAGCGTTTTGGACCACGGATGGCCGGTCATCCAGCAATTCCCGAGGATCCGACACACGCTGAACATCGTGAAGTCATGGGTAGAAGCCGGGACCCGAGTTGGGTTGGATAGTGTCCAAACGCTGCGCAAAAGCGACCTCGACTTCCTCTGGCGAACCGGGCGGTTCAAGTTTGGAAATCACTCGGACCGGCATCTGAGGTACGAGAGCGGCATCGATCCTGAGTTTACGGGAACAACCGCCGGGTCTCAAGTTCTGGGGATCCGGTCGGGTGCCGGACGTTTTCGAATCCGGATCGGTACCTTATGGACGCTTCCCCTGCGATCCAACGAGAACCAGCGTACCGTGGAGGCGGAACTAGCAAAGATCGTCGGCACGGGCAACGTGTCGGTCCGGACCACCGGGAGTCCGACGCTGGACCGATCGTTTGGATTTCGGGTCGAATTTCGGACTGCCCAACCTCTGATGGCCGTTCAGACCTTTGAGGGTGACGTTCAAGCCTACGCCGGTCCCGCAATTCGATTTGACAAGATCACTCAGGCCTACGCCCGAAATCGAGAATTCTTGGTCCTGAACGGCTGGGTCAGTTCGGATGTCGATACGGTGGCCTATCCGGAGGGATCCTTCGGCTCCAATGTCCGCATCGCCATGACCCAGGCCGGCGTTCGATATGGGCGCATCATGTCCCGCAAAACCGGTCAACCGATGATGGTTCATCCCTTTTTTGCAATCGATCCCTACCAAGTACCCGCCCTGAACGTGAGCGCGGCCGGGGTCTCGGCCACTTTGGCCGCAATCGACCAGTGCATGGCCGTCGGCGGTCACCTGAACCTCATGTTCCACGACGTGAACCGCACCGGGCTGACCCAGGGCAACACGATCAACCAGAACGATCTCCGCACCATCCTCAGCTATCTGAACAGCCGGATCGACCTGGGGGCGAAGGTCATGACCCAAGGAGAGTATGCGGACTGGTATCGAACCAGCGCCACCGCTCCCCCACCCGGCCAGCCCTAACAGAAAAACTCCCCTTGCTGGCTAGCAGCAAGAGGAGATCGGTCGGGTAACTCGAAAATCAGTCTTGCCCGGACTCGTCGAACTCGTTCGATAGGATGATGTAGTCGAAGATCGTGACGCTGGTATCCCCGTCGAGGTCGGCGTTCGGGTTGTATCCCGCATCTCCCGCGCCCAGATCGAAGCTGGTACTGAGGTCGATGTAGTCGAAGATCGTGACTGCATTGTCCCCGTCGACGTCCCCGTTCCCGATGAGGTAGCTCAGATTGGCGCCCCCTGATGCGGTGATCTGTTGGTTCGCCGCCACCTGCCGCAGGTGATGTTGCCCCTTGGCCGCGATGTCCCAGAACCCATACCGATTGGTCTGGAATTCAAAGTCGCCGTTGCTGTCCGGCGTCACGGTGTGGCTTTCAACAGGACTGGTCGAACCCACCGGGCGAATCTCGATCACCACCGCTCGATTGTCCAGCGAGGAATCGTAGTCGGCCCGGTTGATATTGCCGCGGACGACGGTCTTTGGAAGGATGTTGAGCCCGAGGGAAAGCGAGCCGCTCGTCGTCCCGATCGGTCCAAGCTCGACGGGATACTGGAAACCAAGAGCCCAGTTGCGAGCGCCGCTCCCGACAACCGCGTTGGCCAGCTCGGACTGCGCTCCATCTTCGAGCTTCCCGCGAACTGGTGGTACCGAGGCCTCTCCGGACTGGCCGCTGGCCTCAAACGCCATCGGTTCGGTTCGGGACAAGAAGTAGACCGTCGGAGTGTTGGTTCCGCTGAAGGTCCCGACCCCATTGGCATAGCTAAAGTTGTCGTCGCCTTTGTTGGTCAAGGAACTCGTCCGGCTGACCAGGTCCCCAAGGATGAAGAAATCGCCGAGCCGCACCCCGGCCGAGGTGTTCTTGATTTCCCAATCGATATCGAGGATCGCCTGCTTTAGCAACCCACTCACCGGAGTGAGCTTGAAGGTCAGCTTGTACTGCATTTGGGGCGAACCCAATCCGTGGTTGGAGCGGAAAGTGACCGACTTTGGGTTCTGAGCATAGGGAAATCCGTCGTTGTCCTCGCTCAGCCGAATATCGTTGGCATTGGCCCCGAGGGTCCATTCTTGTGAACCAACCGTGCGCCAGTAGAAACCAAGCCGCTCGATCGGCGAATTGAAGAGGTCGCCGGTCGGGAAGGAGTTCCACTGGTTGAGGAACCCATTGAACTGGGTCGAACTTCCGCCTCCGGTCGGCAGCGTGAAGTACCACTTTCCAGTCCCTGACGGGTTTTCGTTGGTCGAGATAAACAGGTCAGCATGGGCCCCCAGGGCCACCGTCGACAAACCGGCAAGGGCAAGCAAGCGCTTCATCATCGAAAAACTCCTCTTGATTCCCAAAAGAATTCAAGGAACTTCAGAGGAGTATAGCGGTACTTTTGGCGACCTCCAAGCCCAATTCGAACCGATTTTGGAGTTCTTATAGAGTTCCTGGATGAATTGACAGGGCTAGCATTCACGAAAAAGCCCCCTGCCTCGCCGGTGGATCCGGACAGGGCAGAGGGCTCGGACGGGGTTCGTCTTTACTTTGCGGCGGCGCCGCCACCGTCTTCGGCCGGAACGGGCTTGTCGTTCTTGAAGCCGCTGGTGGTCTCCTCACCTTCCTTCTTGCCGCAACCCATGGAAGCGACAAGGGCAAGCGAGAGAACGCAAAGAATCGAGAGCGAGAGCTTTTTCATCATCTTAGTTGGCACCGCCTTGAGGCCAGAACCGATAGAATACCTGGGTCCCGTCGCCCAGTCGGCGGACCTCGTAGACCCGCTTCAGCGGCATGCTTCGGACGCTGCCATCGGTCAACGTGACGTTGGCCTGGCCGTTTGGATACCGGCAAGATCCGGAGTAGTTTCCGGTTCCGTCCTGCGGAGTTTTTCGTGCGTGGGGGCCGGTGACGTTGACCGTGTTGGGCCAAGCCGCACGGGGGTCATTTCCATATCCCGAGTTGCACCAGGTCGCCCGGCCACCGAGGACCTTTCCGTTACCAAACCAGAGGTCGTAGTTTCCGCCCGGAGCCAGGAGCACCGTCTCGGAGATGGCTTCGATTTGACCCTGCGTCAGCGAAGGCACGCTGGCATCGCCCGTATCGGATCCGTATCGGAGACCCGCGTATCCGCCTGGTTGACCATTGGCGACCGAAGCGACCCCGGCTCCCATGATTCCGTCAAAGCGGACTTGAGGATCCGTACCGGTCACGCCGCTGATGATGATGTCCCAGCTCGGACCGGTCACAAAAAACGGATTGGTGTTTCCCTTAACGGCCAGAGCTCGAGCAGTTCCACCCGTGTGCTGGGACTGCTGGAACTTCCGATTGACGCCCGCCGGCTGAGTCGGTCCGGGCATTCGGGTGTCAATCACGATATCCCAGTTCTTGGTGTAGGGTTCCGCTTGATTAGCCCAGGTATTGGGTAACTGGCCGGCGGCCCCGAGAGTGATGATCAGCGGAAACTGGTCATCGTTATCGTTGGCATACATCAGAGTGCCAAGTCCCAGCTGCTTCAGGTTACTCGTCACCTGAGTGTTCTTGGCTGCTTCTTTAGCTTGGGCGAAGACGGGGAACAGGATCGCCGCCAAAATCGCGATGATCGCGATGACGACGAGAAGTTCGATGAGAGTAAATGCTTTTCTTTGAATCATCTTTGATTCCTCGCTATGTTGCGAAGGATTAGGGCTCTGAAACGGAAAGCGAACGCTTTCCTACTTCTTTATTATAGGATGTATTTCCCTGTTTGCGGGTTCCTGAGAACTCAATTTCCTATGAATCCAGGCGACAAATGCTTTTTGGACCCACCACTCGTCTTTAGGGTCGGAATGGCAAAACTGGACGGGGAACTCTGGAGACACAATCTGGCCCGCGTGATCGTGATCGACACGACCAACGACTACGCGCTGAACTGTTCGCCGATGCCGATCGACTGCTACCCGGTCGTGGCCGAAACCTATCTCCCTGCTGCAGGCTTGGATTCCCGCGTCCATAAGCTGCAGATCGTCCCCGGATTTCTTTATGACTGGCACGAAAAGTCGGGACCCGAAGACGCCACCTGGGTGATCGGCATGGTTCGCCGAGACCTAAGTCCGCGCTAATCCCCGTACTCTGCCCAGCTCGTCGGAGTCTCGCCGACCCGGACCCGATCCAGATGAATCATGCCCGCCGGAATGCGGTAGTTCCCCTGTTCAAAGCCCTGTCGGAGCTTCTCGGCTACCTCTTCATAGATGTGTTTGGCCATCGCCTCGGTCGTGGGATCCATGTCCTCGAAGACCAGCGTCGAACCTGGATAAACTCGTTCCATCTCGGCCCGAAGGGGGTCACCGGAGTTGATCGCCATTCGGTGGTCAAACTTCTCGACGACCTCTTGAATTGCTAACTTTAACGCCTTAAAGTCCACAACCATTTGGTTAGCATCGAGTTCTTGGGCACTGACGACGATCTCAACTTCCCGGGTATGGCCATGAGGGTATCGACAGGCCTCTGGATGCTTGCTCAGCATGTGGCCCGATTCGACGACGAACCTCTTGCAAACCCGGTATCGCGGCATAGACCCTTATTGTGAAGCCTCGATCGCATGTTGGGCCACCACCGCCGGGTCGGGCAGCCCCTCAATCACATGGTTCCTGGAAGAATACGGGCGATAGATGGAAGGGTGATTCCTAAGGCTAGTGAAGAGGGTCACGGTCGGCACGCCGTACCCATCGGCGAGGTGCCCAGTTCCCGTATCGCCGCTGATGTGGGCCCGGCTCTGGCGCAGGATCGTGAGGGTTTGAGCCAGAGAGGTCTTCCCCACCCGTGGATCGATTCCCTGGATCTGCAACTCCTCGTCGGCGGGCCCGCCCAGGGTGACCACCGGGATCCCTTGGCCTGTGAGAACCTTGGCGAGTTCGATCCACCACTCGGCGGGTATCTGCTTCTCAGGGATGCTCGCCCCGACTCCTAGTGAGATGGCCCCCGGCGCGATGGGTTGGTCGGGTGCCCCCTGAGGGAGAATGGGGAGTTGCGGTTCTTGGACCGGGAATTCAGCCCGAAGAACGTCCAACATCTGGTCGACTTTGTGGGAATCTTGGCGAACGGACACCACCGGGTTGAGTCGCCGAACCAAGGCGTCGGTACCCGGCAGGCTCCAGCGAACCCTTGGACGAGAAAGCACGAGCATCAGGCCGGTCTTGCTATGCCCCTGGAGGTCAAAGCCGTAGTCCAGTTTTCCCCTCAGGCTCGTGTAGATCTGGATCTGTTCGGCCCAGGTCCGGGGACTCCACCGGTTCTTCTTCCATCGGCTTCGAGGGATCTCGACCAAATGGTTAACGAGTTCCGGAGTCGCCAGGACCGGAGCGCAGGTGGACTCAGTGGCCCAGGTGATCTCGGACTCGGGGAGATGGTTCCGAAGCCCGGTGACGGCCCAGGCCGCCATCGCACAATCGCCGATCGCCCGAAAGCGGAGGATCAGGATTCGGGGAGGGTGAGATAGCCTCGTTGCCGTGCGCTCCTCCAGCGGTCGTGGAACCAGAGCCACTGCTCTGGATGGGCCCGAATTTGAGCTTCAAGCGAGCGATGGATCGCCACCATCATTCCCGCCCCTTTTGGCCCATCCCACTCCGCCGGGGTTAGGGGCGGCTCAAACGTCATCCGGTACCGGTTGGTCCCGATTCGGACGCAGTAGACGGGCAAAACCGGGGCCCCGGTCCTCTCGTTGAGGACTCCCGGACCGAGAACCGTTCCGCAAAGATGACCAAAGAAGGGCACGAAAACCTCGTCACTGTTCTGATCGGGAAGAATTCCCACGATCTCGTTTTTGCGAAGCCGCTCCAGGATGGGCCGAGCCGCATTCCCACGCGGGATGACCTCCGTGCCTCCTTTCGATCGGAGCTCGTTAACCATTTGGTTAAGGCGCTCGTTCCGGGTATCCCGCGCCACCACTGTGAGCTTGTGGCCCAGTCCGCTCACGTAGGCCGACATCCGCTCCCAGTTCCCAAAGTGGCCGGTGATGAGGATCACTCCCCGACCCAGACCCTGAGCCTCCACCATATGGTGATAGCCCTCCACCTCCATCGAACACTTGAGATCATCGAGCGTCCGTCGATCGGCGTTGAGAAAGTCGGCGGTTACGATCCCGTAGTGTTCGAACACCTTCCGGCACAAAGCGTCCTGTTCTTGTTCAGAGAGTTCAGGAAAGGCGAGTTTCAGGTTCGCGAGACACCGCTCTCGGCGCTTCTTGCTCACCTTATAGACCCAAGCCCCGAGCTTCTTTCCGGTCGCCTCGGCCTCCTCCGGGCCCTTGCGGCCGACCCAGCGCTTGGCCATCCGGAGCATCCCAGCCCCCAGAGCGGTCTCAATCTGCTTTCGAAAGGTAGTGGCCACGTGTTGTACTTACCGGCCAGAGAGTACCGGCTCAAGGCTTTGCCGAAGCGCCCCCAAGTCCGTAAACCGCGCTTCAATGTCGAAAATCACCCACTCTCGGGACCCAAAATCCGGACGTTCGCGCAACTTGACCGCGTCTTTCTGGGTCACCCCAATGGGTCGTCCCTGGCCGAGGGATTCGAGCAATTTTGGACTCGTGAGCGGATCATGATCGGGCAGGCTAACCATTTGGTTGACTCGCGTCCTTAGTTCATGGACCGCGGCAAAGAAACGTTGGGGTCGAGCGATGGCGCACAGCAGGTCGAGTTCCTCGGGAAGCGAGTCCCGGTTGATCGTGAGGTGGCGCTCGACCCCCAGATCGCGGGGCACGACAAGGTCGGCCCCTTCAAGATCGTTCGCCGGTTGACGGTAGGGACCAATCGGCAGGCAGAGCGTGTTAGGAGAAGGAGGGTCAAGCAGGAGGACCCAATCTTTTTTTAAGGGGAGATGTTGAAAGCCATCGTCGAGTACGAGGACCGAATCCGGAAACTGTTGCGCGCAGAGTTCAGCGGCGCGGACTCGATTGCGACCGACGATCAAGGGCACGTTTGGCAAGGCGTCCCTCATTTGCGCGGCCTCGTCCCCCCAGCGGGAGGCAAGGATCGGACCCTCTGGCGCCACGGTAGCCTCCCGGCTGCCGGGCGAACCATAGCCTGAGACCGACACCACGACCGAGTGGCCCCATTCCACCAAATGGTGAACGAGCGCAATCGTAACCGGAGTTTTCCCCGTTCCACCCACCCGGAGGTTCCCGACGCAGAGGATTCGGTCGTGGGGCTTTTGAGCCTGCTTCAGACCCAAATGATAGGTGGCTTCATAGAGGCGCCATCCAACCTGATAGAGCCCCGAAAGTGGCCAAAGGAGCATGTGCTCAATGCCCAGGTGGTCCCACATTTCCTCCAGTCGGCTCATGACGTACCACAGGGGATACCCCACCCAGTAAAATCAAGTTTCGATGCCGCGTGCAGCCTTCACGACTCTGGGGTGCAAAGTCAACCAATACGAGACCCAAAAGATCCTCGAATCCTTCGAGGATCACGGCTTTGAGGTCGTCCCTTTTGACGCCGAGGCCGAAGTCTACGTGATCAATTCTTGCAGCGTCACGAGCATTGCCGAGCAGAAGAGTCGGCAGATGGTCCGTAAACTCGCCCGGCAACGCCCCGAAGCCGACGTCGTCGTGACCGGCTGTGCGGCCCAGATGGGTATCAACAAGGACGTCGACTTTGAGGGTGCCTCCCTGGTCGTCCCTAATCCGGACAAGCTGGAAACCCTCCACCATTTGGTGAGTCTCCGTCCCCATTGGACCAAGCTCCCGACGCGGAACCTCGAAGACAAGACACGAACCCGGACCCGAGCGACGCTCAAAGTCCAGGACGGATGCAATGTCTTTTGCAGCTATTGTTCGATCCCCTTCACCCGTCCGGTCATGACCAGTCGCCCCTGGCATCAGGTCTTGGCCGAAGCCCGCGCTCTCGCCGACCAGGGCTATCACGAGGCGATCCTGACCGGAGTCCTGATCGGGAGCTACGGACCCGAAACGGGATCGGAGGGTCCTGATTTCCCCGAATTGGTCCGGCTCCTCAGTGACGAGTCTGGCATTCATCGGTTGCGGATCAGCAGTATCGAGATGCAGCAAGTCTCCCGACGGTTGGTGGACCTGATGGCCGAGGGTCGGATTGTCCCGCACTTCCATATTCCCCTCCAGAGCGGGGATTCGGGGGTCCTTCGAGATATGAACCGACCCTATGATCAAGAGCGCTACCTGGAACTCTGCTCTTGGCTCAAGAGTGAAATCCCCGACATCAGCATCAGCGCAGACATCATGGTCGGGTTCCCTACTGAAACCGAAGACCGATTCTTGAGTTCTCTGCACGTCGTAAAGACGGTTGGTTACCAGAGCATCCACGTCTTCAGCTTTAGTCCCCGGTTCGGAACGCCAGCCGATCACCTTGGCGACCCGATCCCGGCCGAAGAAAAGGCAAGACGCCGAGAAGTCCTGACGCAGGCGGCCAAGGAAACTGGCGCGGCCCACGCGGCGCGATTTGTTGGGCGCCGGATGGAGGTCCTTGTCGAGTCGAAGGTGACTCCGGATGGGCTACTGGAAGGACTCACTCCGAATTACCTCCGGGTTCAGTTCGCGGGCCCGAAGTCACTCGCCCGGCGTTTGGCGATGGTGGAGATCCAAGAAACACGAAACGGGATCTTGTTTGGAGAACTCTCCGATCCAAACCGTGCCGCTTCTGAAACTCGATTACTCGTGAGATAACCCTATGGCAACCCTCTTCACCCGAATCATTCAAGGGGATATCCCGGCGGAGATCGTCTATCAGGATGACCACGTCGTTGCCTTTCGCGATATCCAGCCCGTCGCTCCCATCCATGTGTTGATCGTCCCTAGGGCCGAGATCGAAGGCCTTGCCACACTCCCCGAAGAGGGAGACCACCTCCGGATTCTCAATGCAGCCAAGATCATCGCCGAGCAACTCGGACTGGGGAATGGATACCGCCTCGTGATCAACCAGGGCGAAGATGGGGGCCAAACAGTTCCCCATCTCCATGCCCATCTTCTCGGCGGGCGGAAGATGAACTGGCCCCCCGGCTAGTCGGGGTTTAGGCCGGTCGGCCCGAGGCCGCGCCCGACCCAGGGGCCCCGCCGCTTCGCGTCGCCCTGGGTCCCGCCCCAACCGGCCCAAACCCCCTAAAGGATCCCACTCCGAAGAAGGTCTTTCAGCATCAGCAGACCGAGGAGCCGCCCCTCCGAATCCACCACCGGCATCTCGCCAAACCGAATCGGGTGGTTCTGGAAGATCTCCAGGGCCTCGACCGCCAAAAGGTCGCCCGGGATCGTCGTGACCTCGACCTTCATCAGGTCCCGAGCGCGGACCGAATCGGGGGCCGTACCCGCAAGGAAGTGTCGACGCAGATCCCCGTCGCTGATGAACCCCACCAGTCGGCTGTCCTCAACCACACAGGCCGCCCCGGCTCCCACCTGGGTGATCGTCTGGAGCACTTCCATTAGAAGAGCATTCAGCCCGACCACCGGAAGGTCTTCACCCTGGCGCATAACATCGGCGACGGTGAGCAGGAGCCTGCGCCCCAGCGTCCCCGCCGGGTGGAACCGAGCGAAATCTTCCCGCCCAAAGCCTCGGGCCGACATCACCGCCACGGCCAGCGCATCGCTGAGGGCGAGCATCGCCGTAGTGCTCGTGGTTGGGGCGAGGTTGTGGGGACAGGCCTCCTCACGCACCTCCGTGAGCAAGGTCAGATGAGCTTGACGCGAGGCGCTGCTCGGTTCGCGACCTGAGACCAAGATCGTCCGCGCCCCGATCGCGTGAATCGCCGGAAAGAGCTTGACGATCTCGTCCGTTTCGCCGCTATGGCTATAAAGCAACACGATGTCTTGGCTAGTGACCATGCCCAGATCACCGTGGACCGCTTCGGCCGCGTGAAGAAATGCGCTCGGCGTCCCGGTCGAGCTGAGCGTCCCGGACGTCTTGCGGGCGATGTGCCCCGACTTTCCGACCCCGCAACAGAGCACCCGGCCATCAGAATTCAAGATCCAGTCACAAGCCTGATCAAACCGCTCTCCGAGGGCCGAAGCAAGACCGAGAATGGCCTGCCCCTCTGCTCGCAGAACCTCCTGCCCAACTTGTGCATGTACGCTGGTCATCGTCGTGGAAAAATCGTCTTGCCAAAGAGTGAACTGAGCCAGCCCACCCCCATCTTGGCGGTCTCGTTCTTGAGGTCCAGCAGCGGATTGACCTCCACCAAGTCCAAACCCACGAGCTCGATGCCAGCCGAGGCGATTCCTTCGTGCAAAAGCTCGGCGAGCAAATGCGCCTCCCGAAAAGTCAGACCACCAAAAACCGTCGTGCCCGTCCCAGGAGCGAGAACGGGGTCCAGCACGTCGACATCGAAGCTGATCCAGAGCTTCTTGATGCCGGCCTGGTTGAGCCACCCCACCACATCGCAGGCCACCCGTGGGATGCCGAGAATGTCCACCCGCTGCATGTCGAAGATCGCGGTCCGAGAGACGGACGACATATTGGCGGCCTCGCCTGGATCGACGTCCCGAAGACCGATCCAGCCGACTCTTTGTAGGTCAATCGGATTCGGAACGATCTGGAGCCATCGCTCCCACTTCTCCTGACGAGTGGTGTCGGGGCAAGGGAGGTGGGCCATCGCCCCGATCGACATTCCGTGCATGTTCTGCGACGGTGTCGTGGAAGGAGAGTTCATGTCGGCGTGGGCATCGATCCAAAGCAGGCCGAGTTCGCTCCCGTGGACGGCCAGGGCCGCTCCCACGCTGGCTGTGCTGAGACTATGGTCACCCCCCAACACCAGAGGAACAGCGCCTGACTCAATACTGGACCGGACCGCGCGGTGGAGAACCTCGCCCGCATTCAGGACCTCTTCGAATAACCGATCGAAGCTTCCTCGGGTCGAATCCAGCGTCGGGAGACTATCGAGCGGCAGATCACCGAGGTCTTGGACCTCGACGCCGAGGCTCTTGAGCTCGCGAACTAAACCCGCATAGCGCAGAGCCTGGGGACCAAGGGCGCTACCCCTAAGAGGCCCGCCGAGGTCGAACGGGTATCCGATGACGTCGACCCGGGTATTCATGACTCCGGGAAGTCTACTCGGTACACTCCTGCCATGCCGGAAGTGGTTGGAGTCGTCGCAGTGCAAGGTGATTTTGAGAAGCACCTCACAGCGCTGGGGAACCTGGACTCGGCCCCGACCTGTCGGGAGGTGAGAACCCCCGAAGACTTGGACGGCTGTTCACGGATCATTCTGCCCGGAGGAGAAAGCACGACCGTGGGACTGCTGATGCAGCGCTATGGACTGGGCGAGGCCCTTCGCCAGCGGATCCTCGCCGGAATGCCGACCTGGGGGACTTGCATGGGCATGATCCTTCTTGCTCGAGCCATCGAGGGGCGGTCCCAGTGGACGCTGGGGGTTCTGGATGTCGTCGTCCGGCGCAATGCCTTCGGAGCACAAGTCCACAGCTTTGAATCCGAGGTGCCGGTCAAGGGACTTGAGCAACCGGTCATGGGGGTCTTTATCCGAGCTCCGATCGTCACCGAGGTCGGGCCGGGAGTCGAGGTTCTATCGGAGATCGATGGCAAGGTCGTCGCCGTCCGCCAAGGCGCGATACTGGGAACGAGTTTTCACCCTGAGCTAACAGACGACCGGCGACTCCACGAATGGTTCCTCACCCTGTGATGCGCCCGCCGTCTTGGCCCACGGCCTCGCCCTCGCCCCGTCGGTCCCCAACGGGGCTCTGCCCGCAAGACGGCGGGATCGGGACCCTAGCAGGCAATGCCGCCCCTCGGAGATACTGGAAACCAGCATGGCGGAACCCCTAGTCGGCATCATCATGGGTAGCAAGAGCGACCTCCCCACCATGGAGGAGGCGGCCAAGGTGTTGTCCGAATTCCAGATCCCCTTCGAGTTGGATATCGTCTCCGCCCACCGAACACCCTTGAAGATGGTGGAGTACGCGCAAAGTGCGGCCACCCGGGGTCTGCGAGTCCTCATTGCCGGGGCCGGAGGGGCGGCTCACCTCCCAGGGATGGTGGCGAGCTTGACTCCGCTCCCTGTCATCGGCGTCCCTGTTGAATCCAAAACGTTGAGAGGATGGGACTCCCTCCTCAGCATCGTCCAGATGCCGGCCGGGATCCCGGTCGCGACCGTCGCCATCGGCAACGCCCACAACGCCGGTCTCTTGGCAGTTCGCATTCTCGCCTCGGGAGATCCCGAGCTTCTCGACCGTGTTCAAAAACATCAGGCCGAACTAGAACAAAAGATTCTCCGCGACGGAGAGGCTCACGCATACCGCAGTCCCAGCAATTAGACCTATTTCTTTAGTCCCGAAAGGGTCCTAGTGATCGAACGCTAGGCTCAAACACTGAATCTTAGGTGTAGGATAGAGCGACGGGGACTGAGGAGACATGAAACACCAACGATTCTTAGCACTAGTGTGGGCGGCCACCGCTTCGGCCCCGATCCTTGCCGACCCGGCTCATCATGTCATCCCGAGGCAAATGAAGGAGCAAGCCTCGGGGCTCTTTGCTACCAATCTGTTCTGGCGTCCTGCGGGGTCTCGGTATCAGTGGATCATTCGCGGCGACTTGTTGACAGAGATCCCGGTTGGCGCGGTGATCCGCGGAATCCAATTCCGCGCCGGTCAACCTCAACCCGGTTCGATCGATCTCGCAACGTCGTATCCTTCCAAGGCGTCGAGCTTGTCGAGCCTGCTGGTTCAGATGAGCCAAACGCCCTTTACGGCTATCAACCGCGACGTCACCTTCTCAAAGAATTTCGGCTGGGACCTCGCGGCCGTCGTTCCCAACAATCCGTTCGAGATCCCCGCGGCCAGCTACTACCCCTCTACCACCTACGGGGAGTTCGGACCCGTACTGTGGCTGGGTAGTCCCTACACTTACAAGGGCCAAAACCTCCTGATCGATGTCGCCAGCGGAAACCTCACCGGCCCGGATGCCTACATTCCCATCGATGTCTTCCCTCGAAACGGGCAATACGGCGGGACCTGGCATCCAAACATCAGCAGCCTGGTCGCGAGCGGAAACATTGCGGCTCCAATCATCCGGGTGCTCTGGGAGATGCCTCCATCGACCCTCAACAACTACGGACAAACGCCAAGTGGAGGAATCCCGAGCGGCGACTATCGGAGCATCGAATACGGCAAGACCTGGGGAGTTGCGGTCCGAACCAACGGCACCCTGCAGCTGATTGGAAACCCGGCCTCTCCCCTTTCTCCAGCCCCCACCACGCCGGTCGCCAAGGTGGCCGTAGGCGACACCTTTGGGGTCTTGATCAATCTCAGCGGGGGACTGTTTGCCTGGGGAGCCAACGATTCTCGTCAATTGATCGTGCCCTCGGGCCAATTTGTCGAGGTCTCGGCGGGAAGCAAGATCGGGGTTGCCATCCGGCTCGATGGAAGCGTTGCCCCTTGGGGAGATTCGCGAACCGGAATCCTGAGACCGCCGACGGGACGCTTCCGCAAAGTGGAGTGCGGAGACACCTGGGCTGTTGGCCTGAGAAGCGACGGGACGTTGGCCTTCTGGGGGACACCGCCCCTGGGTTCGACGGTCGCAACCCTTCCGACGGGAACGTTTATCGACATTGCCGCCGGACCCGATTACGCCATCGCGGTTCGCTCGAACGGTGAGGTAATCAGCTGGGGCACCACCCGATTCGGGCTAAACGTGCCAAATATGCCCCCGTTTCCGCGGCAGATCGACGCCGGGCTGAACCATGCGGTACTTCTGACCCAAGACTTTCGGGCAAGAGGTTGGGGAAGCAACGTCCAAGGTCAGCTCGGATTCCCGACGACCCCTCTCTCCGAGGTCGATGCCAGCCAGTTTGGGACCATGGGCCGCGAATCGGTCAACACCCCAACGGTCCAAGGAGAAATTAGCTTTGAGCAGAGCAGCGTGTATGTCGGGGACATCTCGCTGATCCCGATCCGCGTGACTTTCACCCCTCAGATCGGGAACAAAGTCACCGTACTGCTGTCCGTGAACAACTCCGGAACGTTCGTCAACAATTCCGGAACGTTCTCGTTCACCTCGCCGGTCCCGGCGGGCAACTACAGGATTCGGTTCGAGGCGGATCGGTTCTTGGATTTTGAGACCCCGCTTTTGTCGGTCAACAATTCGGGGACCTTCTTGAACAAGATCATGCTCTTCGGCGGAGACGCCGACGGGGACAACGAAGTGAACTTCTTCGACTACCTCGCGCTCTCGGATGCCTTCGGAACTCGCCTGGGGGATGTCAAGTACGACGCGACCGCCGACTTCGATGGAGATGATGAGATCACCGCTTTCGACTACCTCATCCTTAGCCGAAACTTCGGGATCCAGGGATCGCCTTAGCCGCTAGCTTGAAGACTGGCCCGCTTCCGAAAGTTTGCGGGCTTGGTCGTCTTGAATTAGGCCATCGATCATCTCTTGGATGTCCCCATCCATAAACGTGACAAGGTTGTGGACATCCTTTCCGATTCGATGATCGGTAATCCGGTTCTGGATGAAGTGATACGTTCGGATCTTTTCGCTTCGATCGCCGGATCCGATCTGGCCGCGACGTAGGTCTCCCCGTTCTTTTGCGAGGCGTTCCTGCTCCATCTGATAGAGCTTGGCCCTTAAGACTGCCATCGCTTTGGCCTTGTTTTGGTGAGAGGAGCGCTCGTCTTGGCAGGTGACCACGAGCCCCGTAGGCTTGTGGATGATCCGAATCGCACTCTCGGTTTTTTGCATGTGTTGCCCGCCCGCCGAACTCGACTTGAAAGCTGAGACCTCAAGGTCGGATTCGTTGATCTCAACATCCACTTCTTCGGCCTCGGGCAACACCGCGACCGTGACCGTGCTCGTGTGGGTTCTTCCGCTGCTCTCGGTGGCTGGGACACGCTGAACTCGATGGACACCGCTCTCGAACTTCAGCTGCGAATAGGCTCCCTTTGCGTCGATGCTAAAGACCGCTCGCGTCACCGACCCAAGTCCGTCATCTTCTAGGTCGATGATCTCGGTTTTCCATCGCCGCCGCTCGGCATAGCGGAGATACATCCGGAAGAGCTCATTGGCAAAGAGGCCCGCCTCGTCGCCCCCGGCCGCGGGGCGGACCTCGATGATGACCGACTTATCGTCCAGAGGATCTTTCGGGATGAGCATCCACTTGAGCTGCTCTTCGAGCCCGCTCTTCTGATCCTTGAGCTGCGAAAGTTCCTCTTGAGCAAGATCCTTCATTTCGGGATCCGAAAGTAATAACTCCGCATCCGTAACCTGAGACAATACCGACTTGTAATTCTTAATCACTCCCACGATTTCTTCGATCTCGGCCCTGGCTTTTCCGAGTCTCATGAGTTCCGAAGGCTGGGAACTCAGATTCGGATCTTGCATCTCTTGCTCAATCTGATCGAAGCGCTTTTCAATTTCGAGGAGCTTATCCAGCATGTCTATGTTTTAGTTTACCGCGCGGCTTTTAGCGACTTTTTCGCGTCTCACGACTTGACTTTGGAGGAAAGTCACCAGTTATGGGAATGATCAAGGAATTCAAAGAGTTTGCGGTCCAAGGCAATATGTTCGACCTTGCCATCGGCGTCATCATCGGCGGAGCCTTTGGCAAAATTGTGGATGGATTGGTCAACCACCTTCTGATGCCAGTCATCTCGGCGGGTATCGGCAAAGTCAACTACGATGACATCTTCGCAGTCCTTAAGGAAGGCGCGACCGCGGGTCCCTATCCAACCCTCAAGGCCGCGACCGATGCCGGAGCTACCGTGCTCGGAGTGGGAGCCTTCCTCACGATCGTTCTCAACTTCTTGTTCCTCATGCTCGCCGTCTTCTTCTTGATGAAGGGCATCAATAAGGTTCGAAAGCCGGCCGAAGCAGCTCCGGCCGGACCGACCGACGTCGAACTCCTGACAGAGATTCGGGACTTGCTTAAGAAGTAAGAAATTCGAGGGGTTAGGCCATAAGGCCCTAACCCCTAAGGAACACCAGCGAGGGCGGTTTTGAGAATATTGATCGAATCAATATTCTCAGGATCCACCTCGTTAAGCGCGGCCAAATAAAGCGAAACAAAGTCTCCGTAGAGCGCAAGTCCTAGCATCTTTTGCAGGAGATCATTGCCATCAGCACGCACGTGATGAATCTCGGTTTTGGCTCGGATAAGATCTTCCGTCACCTCGACTCGCTTCTTCATCTTGGCCGATTCGGTGCCGTCCGAAAGGATGATGCTGGCCCACTTCTGGACACCTTGGCCTTCGCTCTTCACCCAACCCAGAATTTCGTTGTGATTCAATTCGGGGAAGGCGTGGTGGAAGGTCATGTTCTTCGAGTTCTCGTTGATCTGACAGCGCCAACGATACGCGACGATGCTGGGCCAACTTCCCACGCCATAGATGGTGCTAACCGCGTCTTGAAGGTTCGCGGCGAGCTGCTTCGTTGGGTTGCTCTCGAACGGAATATCGATTGAATAGCGCGCGACCACCGCCTTCAGGTGGGCCACCAGTCCGGCAATATCTTGCTCGGGGATCAAGCCCATCTTTCCGCATGCAACGATCACCGGAATCAGCATGAATCCAAGTGCCGTTCGAGGCGGTTGACCGCCAGGAATCACGATAAGCGGGAATCCATCTTGGCGAGCAAGGTCGGCAAGCTTTCCGCCGCTCGTCACGACGAAGAGCGATGCACCCTTCTTCTTGGCCTGGTCATACGCACTGAGGGTTTCTTCGGTGTTGCCCGAGTAGCTGGTGGCGAAAACCAAGGACCCTGGACCGACGTAACTCGGCAGATCGTAGTCTCGGTTGACCGCAAAGGGAACCGATCCGAAGGCCTCGAAGAGCGCCCGGGTGAAATCCCCGCCCGAGGCCGAGCCTCCCAGTCCGGTGAGGAGAACGTTGTCCGGCTTTGCGGACCAACTCGGCAGGCTTGCCGCGTTGGCAACCTCAGCCGCTCGCGCGACTTGGTCGGGAAACTCGCAAGTCAGTCGGTACATCTCCTTCGGGTCGAGCCGAAGGACAAAATCGCGTTGATCGAGGGAGTGCATAGAGAGGGTTATTCGTCCGCAAACGGGTCGTATTCATCGGCGCCCGCAATCGGGGCCGCACCGGTCGCAACCGGGGCATTTTCTCGCGGAGCACCGCCGCCTCCGGGAGCGTCGTCGCGCGGACGATCCAGACCTTGGACGGTATCGGCCACGATCTCGACGACTTCACGGTTGCTTCCGTCGCTCGCGGTGTATTTGCGGCTCTGCAGTCGACCATCCACCGCCACCAAGCGACCCTTTGTGAGATAGTTGCTCACATATTCGGCCGTCTTGTCCCAAGCGGTGACGCTGAAGAAGTCGGCGTCCGGAGAACCGTCGGTCGGCTTCATGCGCTTGTTGACAGCGATGCTAAAGCCGCAGACGCTCTTGCCTGTGGTGGTGGTCCGGAGTTCAGGATCGCGGGTCAATCGACCCACCAATACGACACGGTTGATCATAACTTAGTCTTCTTTCAGAAAGATTCGGTGGCGGATGACTTCGTCGTTGTTGCGCATCTGGCGGCTGAGCTCGGCCGGGACTTTTGCGTCGGCTTCGAACAGCATCAGGATGTAATTCCCTTCCTTCAGGCCTTCGATTTCGTAGGCCAGCTTGCGCTTTTCCCACTTCTCGGCCTTTTCGACCGTGCCGCCTTGGCCTTCGACGACGCCCTTGTACTTCTCGGCAATCGATTTGACGTCGCTATCGGTGAGCGTGGGGGAAACGATGTAAAGGGCTTCGTATTTGCGTGTATTCAACTTCGTGGATGCTCCCTATGGGCTGGTGTGGCTGCACTCCGAATGGAAGGCAGCAAGGAGCCTTTCGGCCCGTCTATGATACCCGCCGACGTTCCCGACTCTCCGCCCCCGGTCCGCGTGAGCAACTTTCAGTAAAAATTGAAAGTACAATAAGCTAAGCATGAAAGCCGAAGCAATCGTCGGTCCGGATCTGATGGACATCTACCGAAAGGTGGACCAAGGAGAGCGCCTCACCTTTGAAGATGGGGTGCGACTCTTCCAGACCCCTAACCTGACCGGCGTGGGCTACCTTGCGAATATCGTCCGAGAGCGGCGACACGGGGCGAAAACTTATTACGTCCGCAATCAGCACATCAACTACACGAATATCTGCAATAAATTCTGCAAATTCTGTAGCTTTTATGCCAAAAAGGGCGGACCGGCCCCCTATGAAATGAGTTTGGACGAGGTGCGAACTCGGCTCGGTTGGCACCGGGACATCCCGATGACGGAGGTCCACATGGTCGCCGGGATCAACCCTCGACTCAAGTACGACTACTACATCGATCTGGTCAAGACGGTGAAGGAAGTCCGGCCCGAAGTCCACGTCAAGGCGTTTACGGCCGTTGAGATCGTGCAGATCGCCCAGATCGGAAAGGTGACGATTGAGCAAGCCCTCCGCGATCTGATCGAGGCGGGACTCGATTCCCTCCCCGGCGGAGGCATCGAGATCCTTTCCCCCAGAGTCCACCAGGAACTCTTTGGCAAGAAGCTCAATGGCGAAGAATGGAAAGAAGTCGCCCGAGCCGCGGCCAAACTCGGGATGAAGCAATACGCCACGATGCTCTACGGCCATATCGAGACCATCGAAGAGCGAGTCGATCACCTCGTACAACTACGGGATCTGCAAGACGAAACCGGGCACTTCTTGACGATGACCCCGCTCAGCTTCCACCCCGAGGGCACCGACCTTGAGGACATCAAGCCGCCCACTGCCGACCTCGACCTCCGGGCGATTGCGGTCAGCCGGTTGATGCTCGACAATTACGACCACATCAAGAGCTTCTGGATCATGAACACGGTCCCGGTCACCCAGGCCGCCCTGTGGTATGGCGCGGATGATGCGGATGGACTCGTCCAAGAGTACGAAATCACCTATAAAGAAGGCGAGTTTGGAAACAAGTCGCAGTCGCTCACCTATGAAAACATGGTGAGGATGATCACCGAGGCCGGCCGGATCCCCGTCGAGCGAGACTCTCTCTACAACGAAATTGTCCGCGAAGAGGCCATCGGAGAGAAAAAAAGGCTTCAACCACTGGCTATGGCCAAGAGCTGAACTTGCGCTTAGCCCCGGCTCGTCCGATATCATTGGTATAATGCGAGTCTTAGCGGAGAGATGGCTGAGTGGACGAAAGCGCCCGCCTGCTAAGTGGGTAAGGGTTATGCCCTTCTCGGGTTCGAATCCCGATCTCTCCGCCAGAACTTTTGTTCTGGGGCTCCTTCTCCTTCTTTCCGCCACGACCCATGCGGATGTGCAGAGCTATCTCAAGCTGAGAAAGCAGCACGGCATCTCTCAGGCGACCACCTCGGCCGCTCTAGAAACTTTGGTCGGCAGCCGTACCCTCGAGGTCGCGGGCACGATCAAGGGAGTCGTCACCGGCAGCGAGTCTTCCCTCCTTGTCCTCGTGGCCGAAGAGTCCGACCTTTACATTAGAACCGAACAGGTGCCCGAATGGCTGACCGGCGGACAGATCCAGGCCCGCTTGCTCATCCGCGCCGAACGAGATGGAGAGTTTGGTGCGCTGCGAACCGATCTCCTGGGGGCTGCTCCCGAAGCCGCGGTCCGGCCGTTCGATCCAAAAGTGGCTCCGAGACCGACCAAGATCCAACTCTCGGGCAATATTGGCCGCCGCACGTCCGCCCCCAAAACCAGCGCCACGAATCCGCCGAAGGACTGGAACCTGAGCGCGAGTGAAGCCCTGCCCTATTACGCGAGCTTTATCAAGGGTCGCAACAAGAAGTTGAGCGATGCCACTGCTCTCAAGATCGCGGAGAACATCATTGGGTTCAGTCTGAAGTTTGGCGTTGATGCGAGGCTGATCATGGCGATGGTCCTCTGCGAAAGCAACTTCGATCCGAACGAAGTAAGTCACGCGGGTGCACGGGGGCTCGGCCAGCTCATGCCCGGAACTGCGCGTGGACTCGGGGTCCGCAACTCCTTTGATATCGAGGAGAACCTCTATGGCACGGTGAAGCTGATTCGGGGCCACCTTGACAAGTACGGCCGACAAGCCCAAAACGACTTTGAAGCTCTGGTCCTGAGCTTGGCCGCCTATAACGCCGGCTCCGGCGCCGTTCGTCGCCACGGCGGGGTTCCCCCATTCCGAGAAACGCAGAATTACGTGCGAAAGGTTACGGAGTGGTATCGCCGGTTAGCTGGGGAGTAGCCTCCGCCGGTTTCTCCTCCGACTTTCGCTTGGGTGACGTCATAAAGGGCCTCTCGAAAACAAGGAAGAAGAGGAAGGACCCCACCAACGCAGCGGGAAGGCCGACCACGAGCATGTAGCGAAATTGATCGGCGGCATTGACCAATCCGTCCGGACGATTGACGTAGACGACTTGGTAAATCGGGTGGTGCATCAAGTAAAGACTGTAGCTAAAGAGTCCGAGCCAGGCCACCGGCCGACAGCCCACAATCCGCGAACCCACCGACTCGGGCCGAACCCAAAAGGCCGCCATCAGCAGACCGATTCCGGTGGCGATCACGATATCGGCAAGGATGGAGGAACGATCCCAGGCGAGTAAGCCACTCCAAACCATGAGGCCCAATCCTGCGACTCCGGTGCCAGGAAAAACCCATTTTGGCTTGGCGGCGCAGAGCCGGGCAAAGACCATCCCAATTGCGAAAAGTCCAAGGTACCAAAAGTACAGCTTGAGCCCACCCGGAACATTTTGGGTGAGCCAATAGGCCCCATAACCGGCGACCAAGAGCAAGCCGAGTGCCGTCGTCCGCCGGAGGAGCCAGACCATCAGCGGGAACAAAAAGTAGATCTGGTACTCGATGGCGATGCTCCAAAGAACGCCATTGATCTTGTACATCCACTCCGGACGGAGGTTGTGGACCATGAAGACGTGGGCCAGCACGTTCTCTTGAGTCACGGGCAGATACTGGATCCACGGCATCCCCGGCTGATGCATGGTCACCGTATAGCAAATGAGGAGCGAGAACGCGAGACAGGCATAGTAGGGCGGCAAGATTCGACGCGACCGGCGCTTGATGTAGTCCCACCAGTCGAACGATCCCCTCTGCCGCCTCTGGTCATGGGCCAGCATCAGACAGAACCCTGAAATCGTGATGAACGCCGCGACCGCCAGGTGTCCAAACCACAGCGGTCGCGTGATCTGGCGATATGCCTCGGTGAACCCCCCAACCCAGACGAGACGATTGGGGTCGATAAGGGTCGCAATATGTCCGATCGCGACATAGAGCGCAGCTAATCCTCTCAGACCTTCAATGCTCGGGACGCGAGCCGCCTTTCCCGGCTTACGTTCGCTCATAGAGCGGTCCCCTCAGGGGATTGGCTCGCCGCCCGGCCCGATGCCGCGCCCTCGTCCCGTGGAGAACAAACAAATCCCTCGAACCAAACTCTCGAACCCACGGGACTCCGCCCCGGGCCGGCGAGATCCGCCACAGACTTCACCCGCAATCCACCCGACCTAGCCCTGCATTTCCTGGATCCGGCGGGAGTAGTCCTGCACCAAGGCGCGGCTCTGCTCTTCGCTCGTCCCTTCGGCGTAAACGTGGAAAACGGGCTCAAACGAGTCCGGAAGGATCAGGGTCCAGCCACCGTCGTGATAGACCTTGATCCCGTCAATCAGTTCGACTTCGTTGGACTCTTGGTGAGATTCGGTCAAGATGCGCATCACCGAGCCCTTATGCTCCCAGGGACATCGAACCTGTTCATAGCCGAGATGGATTTCCGGGAGCTCATCGACCACGTCGGCGAGGGTCACGTCCACCTTCTCAAGCATCGTCAGCATGTTCGCAAAGGCAAACATCGCATCAAAGCCCGGGTGGAGCTTACTGAAGATAAAGCCGCCCGAGCCGTTGGCGCCGTAGAGCGTATCCGGAGACATACAAGCCGCCATCAGCGACCGGACGTCGGCCTTGGTGCGGACCACCTCGGCCCCCATCTTCTTGAGCATCTGCTCGATTTGGAGCGACGCTGTGACGTCCATCGCGATGCGAACTCCGGGGTGAGTTTCGGCCACCAACCGGCTCATGGCACCCATAAGTTGGGCCCCGCTCAAGACCCGGCCCTTTCCGTCCACCAGGACCATGCTCTCTCCTTCTTGGGTAAACAGCACACCGAGGTCGTAGCCGAGGGTTTCGACGATTTGGCGCACGCTCTCGGCATGGCGCTCGATCTCTCGCTCGGTCCGAGGCGCACGCTTGGCATCGTTGTAACTGTTCAGGTTGATCGTCTCGATCCCTAGACGTCCCGCGACGGCCGGGAAGAACGGACTGAGAGCGCTGTACCCAAGGTCGCAGACCACCCTCGGGCGGCTCGTCGTGGGCTTTTCCAGCTGGCGGAAAAAGTCGCTGATGTAGTCGTCGATGGCCCGGGTCGCCGACTCGATGATCCCGAGATCTTCGGGGTCGGTCCGGTGGAAATCTTCGCGGAAGAAGGCAGTTTCGACCTTGCGTTCCATGTTCTTGGGCAGGTAGTTGCCCCTCGCGTCGAAGAGTTCGACGAGCGTGACTCGGGGGTTGCCCGGGAGTTTGCGAACATTCACCGCCCCTGCAGCACCAATCGTCCGGATGAAGTGCCGAGCCACCGGGACCGGCGCGCTCTGCATATCGACGACTTCACATCCCACGCTCAAGAGCGAGGCCATAATGGCTCGCTTGATCATCCGCGAACTCCGACTAGAGTCTCTCGCCGTGACGACCGTCGCGCGGTCGGGCAAAACCGAACCAAAAGCCGAACCGAGCCGAGTCGCAAACTCGGGGGTGATCTCGATGTTGCTAAGACCGGCGACGCCGAGTTCGCGGAAGAGGTTCCCCCGCCACTTGTTGCCCCAAACCAGGGACATCGTGACCGTCGACCCGCGTTCGATGACCTTATCCGGCCAGAGCTTGATCCGCGGTCGAATAACGCTGCCGGTATCGATCAAGCAGCGGTCCCCAATCACCGCGTCTTCGCCCACGGTGACGTCTCGCTTGATGGTGCATCGGCTGCCGACGATGGCCGAATGGACGCCCACGCTGGGACCGATATAGGTGCCTTCCCAGATGACGGACCGCTCAATGACCGCCTCCTGTTCCACGAGGACGTTATCACCGAGAGTCGTATAGGGCCCGATCCTGGCCCCGGACTTGATCTTGGTGTTCCGCCCGATGCAGACCGGGGGGATGAGGGTGACGTCCGGGTCAATATGGGTGTTCGGGCCGACGTGGATACCGGGCGCCTGCTCCTCCCCAGGAATGGTGAGCCGGACTCGCCCACTCAGGAGGTGTTCTTGGGCCTCGCGATATTGTTGCAGAGTCCCGACGTCGCACCAGTAGTCTTCCATCACGTAGCCATAAAGCGGCTTGCCTTGGTGCAACAAGTGGGGGAAGATGTCTTGACTCCAGTCATACTGCTTCCCCTGCTCCATGAGGTCCAAGATCTCCGGCTCTAGGATGTAGATCCCCGTGTTGACGGTGTCGCTAAAGACCTCGGACCAGCTCGGCTTCTCCATGAACCGCAGGATCTTTCCATCCTCGTCGGTGATGACCACGCCAAACTCAAGCGGGCTCGCCACTCGGTAGAGCACGATCGTCGCCAGAGCTTTCTTTTCCTTGTGAAACTCGATGGCCTTGGTCAAGTCACAATCGGTCAACGCGTCGCCGGAGATGATGATGAAGGGTTCATCTCGAAGCAGGTGTTCGGCTTTCTTGACGCTCCCTGCTGTTCCCAGCGGGGTGTCCTCGATGCTGTAATGCATTTGGACACCGAACTCCGAGCCGTCGTCAAAATAGGCGCTGATCTCGTCGGCCAAGTAGTGAAGAGTGGAGACGACTTCGGTGATGCCATGGCGCGCCAAGAGGCCCACGATATGAGCCATGATCGGCACATTGCCGACCGGGGTCAGCGGTTTTGGCCGGTTGGCTGTAATGGGTCTTAACCGTGAACCTTCCCCGCCTGCCATGACGACCGCTTTCATACTTTCATGCTACCTAGTAGCCTCACAAGTTAGTCGGAAACCGGGTCCCAGACAGAGAAAGGCCCCGCTCGGAGGGCAGACGAGACGGGGCGTGGTTGGTTGGTTGGTTGGTTGGGGAGAGAAGATGCTTTCGCACTGTCTTCCTTGTTTGTATTGACTCCTGAGCGCCAAACTTGGTTCCCCCATTTGTTATTCCGGCCGCCAAAGTTGGTAGTGATCCGAGGAAATCGACTTCTCTTCGACGAGTCGCCAACCGGCGGACCAGCCCTCGGGCAACGCCGGAACCCCGCTCCCGAAGGAACCGCTGCCCGTAAAGAGATGGAGTTCGTCGCCAATTCCTTGAGAAAAGCACTGCGCGATCGTGGCAGCCCCACCCTCAATCAGGACTCCGGTGTGTCCCCGCCGGAAGATCTCAGCGGGTAGTCCGGATAGGTCCAAAGTCCCGTCGCCACGTTCGGGGAGTCCCAGCTCGTCTGGTTCCTCTACCGGGAGTCGCACGATCCGGGTTGCCGGCGGATGCCCCTCCCAAACTTGGAAGCCGGCCCCTAGCCGTCGATTCGGATCGAGAATCCAGCGATGGGGTTCATTGCGAACCGCAGGATCGCGGACTGTCAAGAGCGGATCGTCGGCCTCTACGGTCCGCCGGCCAACCATGACGCTGCCCATCGCGGCCCGGAGCAACCTGGCTTCGGCTCTGGACTCTTCGGTCGTGATCCACTTGCTTGTACCATCCAGACGAGCTACGAATCCGTCGGCCGTTTGGGCAAGCTTCAGGGCGACCCATGCCGACTTTCTTCGCACCGCCGTCAACCATCGAATGTTGACCCGTTCGGCTGCTGCTTGGAGGACGCCGCGCACGATCTCCACCCCAGCCTGCTCCAAAAAGTTTGCGCCACCGGCCGCTTGGGGATTCGGGTCAGGAACGGCGATCAGGACTTTTCGAATCCCGGCTCTGAGCAACGCCTGTGAACAGGGTCCTGTCCGGCCGTGGTGGTTGCAGGGCTCAAGACTTACGCAAGCGGTCCCACCCCGGGCCTGTTCTCCGGCCGCTCGAAGCGCCATCACCTCGGCGTGCGGCCCCCCCGCGTAGTCGTGCCAACCCTCCCCCACTGCGCTACCTTTGTGGCCAAGAATCACACACCCCACATGGGGGTTCGGAGCCGGATACCCTCGCGCGGAAAGCTCAATCGCCCGCTCCATCGCGGCCCGCTCATTCAGGCTTGGGGGTGTGGTCACGCAAGGTCCCTTCTAAAAGTTCGTTGAGGTTTTCGCTCTGTTTCTCCAGAAATTCTTCCCTCGCTCGGCGGGCCACCACCAAGGCTCCGATCGCCGCCCCCAGAAAAGTGACACAGGTCAGGCCGAAGTAGATCAACACACGAAGACCGTATTCTGCCATCTCGCGGCGAGGGGCAGTATCGGCAGGGCGTCCACCCACCACAAAGGGCCAGGCGAGGAGCAAGATCAATCCCAGGATCAGCAGACTCGTGGTTACGACACGGGGACGCATGATCGGCGAAGGGCCTCAATCCCTTCTTTCAGGGGTCCGCGGGTGAGGGCGTTCCCGGCCACCATCACGGTTGCCCCCGCGGACACCGCGAGTCCAATGGTCCGCGAATCAATGCCTCCATCGACCTCAATGGGGAGTCCGGGGCGCAGATTTGAGAGATATCGGACCTTTTCCAAGCATTCAGGGATCAACATCTGTCCCCCCCAACCCGGATTCACTGTCATCACGAGAGCGAGGTCTAAGCATTCAAGCAACGGCTCCAAGGCGGAAACCGGAGTCCCGGGATTGATCGCCACCCCAACCTGAACCCCCGCCGATCGAACCACACCGCACAGGCGATGCGCGTGGTGCGTTGCCTCCGCATGAAAGATGATCCGCTGACAACCGGCATCGAGAAAGGCCCCGAGATGGCTCTCGGGATTCGCGACCATCAGATGGGCCTCCACAGGAATCCCGGCCTTTTCCACCGCCCGAGCCGCGAGGCCCGCCCCGAACGTGATCGGGGGAACGAAGTTGCCATCCATCACGTCCAGATGAACCCAATCGGCCTTCGCCTCTTGCATCTGTTCAATAACGGCCCCATAGTTCAGGGGGTCAAAGCTCAGGATGCTTGGCGCGATCTCGATCACTCGACCGGTTCTCCCGCATCGGCCCTCTGGGTGAACTGCGTCACGGGCTGACCGTCATAGAAGACCTTGAAGGTGACTTCCGTGCCATATCCGACCTCTTCGGCTTGGATCAGATCGTTGGGTTGATTTCTGGCTTCGTAGAGCACCTTGCCGCCAGGGAATCGGTCGTCGATCATCTCGATTCGTACCACCACGCTATCCTCGAGTTCGAGCGGGCCGACCTTGAGCCGATAGAGCTTGCGAACCGTTCCCGAATCCACGTTCTTTGGCACGGCTTCACCACTGCTGACCGTGATGGCCACCGCAGAATTCTTCTGAATTCTTTGCCGCGGAGCGGGCCTCTGGTCCACGACCGTCCCCTTCTCAAAGTTTAGGCTACTGCGTTCCCGAATCTTGGGATCCACCTTGAGTCCGAGCTTTGTGAGGAAGGATTTCGCTTCCTCAAGGGACCGTCCCCGGATATCCGGAACCTCGACAAAGCGGGAGCCGATGCTCACCGTGGCGTAGATTTGCGAACCTTCTTTCCGCTTGGAGTCGGGACCCGGGTCCATCTTCAAGATCGTCCCCTCGGGTTTGTCGCTCTCTACTTCCTTAACCACCAGCTTCAACTTGAGTTGTTCCAGTTGCTCACTGGCCTCGATCGCACTCTGGCCCACGATGTTTGGCACCCTAACTTCGCTCGGCCGAGAAAGGTTCCAAGCAAAGTATCCGCCAATCAAGACGACCATCATCAGGAGCGCGAGATAACCCATCACGAGAAGCCACCTCGGGAGCCCGTCGCTCATGTCGATCTCATCATCCGGCTCGATATCGTCATCCACCGGACGCGGTTTTTCGCGCCGAATGGCGCTCTCGGCAGGGGTGAGACGCTTCGGTTCAGTTGCCGAGACCGGGACCGCCGCCGGCATTACTGTATCCTTGATCGGCCAGCTCACCTGCTTGCCAAACTTGAGGGCATCAAGGAGCTTGCGGAGATCGCTGAGAAAGGCTCGGGCCGAAGGATAGCGATCATGGGGCGTTTTGGCCATCGCCTTGCGGATCACTTCATCCAAAACTGCGGGCGCTCCGGGGTTTGTATTGCGGATGCTGGGGACCGGTGCCGTGGCATGCTTCATCGCCATCGCAACCGGGGTGTCGGCGCTGAACGGCAGGCGACCGGTCAGCAGCTCGTACATCACGACCCCGAGTGAATAGACATCGCTCGACGGATTGGGCATCGCCCCTTGGGTGACCTCGGGGGCCAGATAGGGCGCCATTTCGGGAAGGACGACAATCGCTGCCGTCCGACTTGCGCCATAGGCCTTCCACATGCCCGTCAAGCCCACCTTGACCCGATTCTCTTGGTTCACAAAGAGGGTGCCGGTACTCACGTCTCCGTGGGCATGACCCAAATCGTGGACCGGAGCGAGGGCCTCGCAAACGCCGATGGCGATCTGAAGCACGACCGGAGCGGAGAACGGCGCGAGCTTGCGGACCCGATCGGCCAGGACGGCACCCATCGGAAGTTCGCTCACGATAAAGGGCGTTCCCTCGTGCTCATCAAGTTCGAGAAGTTTCTCCAGATTCGGATGAGGCGCGGCATGACTTTCCGAGATCACTTCTTGGATCCGTTCCAAGAACGCCGGCTCTTGGCCAAAGGGTGGTTGGATCAGACGGACCTTGACTTCGCGCCCACCGACCCGATCTCGGACTCGGTAGGCCTTGAAGATCGCCGACTCTTCCAGTTCTTGGAGGACTTCGTAGCGAATGCGGAGAAGCGAACCGATCATGAATCCACCTCGGGGCGGGTCAGCCCATAGATGGCGATCGAACCGACAAGAAGCACCAGCGCCAGCATCGCGATCGGCGCTTGGTCAATGCTTCGTGCATACTCCGCGCTTCGGCCCCCAAAGAAGGCCAACTGGCTGGCGGCATAACCCCCGCCAATCAGGATGAGCGCAAGGATCGCAAGGAGGAGTCGAGCGAGATTCATTCCGAAAGCAGGATCGACTCCACCTCGGCAGGGTCGATTCCAGTGATGAGTTTACACGTTCCCCACCCTGTTAATAAACTTAGGGCCAAGCCCGAGTGGGTCGCCTTCTTGTCTCCGCCCATCGAGAGCACAAGATCTCGCCGATCAAGATCCGAGGGAATCGCCGTAGGAAGCCCTTGCTGCGCCATGTCAGCCGCGATTTGGCCGGCGGTTCCAACGGGGGTCACGCCAAGGCGCTCTCCGATCTTGGCTTCCCAGACCATGCCGACGGCGATGGCCTCCCCGTGGAGCAACCGGCGGTAACTCAGTTGCCGCTCGATCGCGTGACCCACGGTATGGCCAAAGTTGAGGGTCGCCCGGAGACCATTGGTCTCGAATTCATCGGCCTCCACCACCTGCCGCTTCATCTCGACGCTTTCCTCGATGATCCACTGGAGATCGGGATGCATCGGGCGGACCGGATTCTTCCGGAGCGCGTCCAAAAGCGCCGGACGGTGGATGTATCCCGCCTTCCAGACCTCGGCCGCGCCGTTTCGATGATGCCGCGACGGCAAGGTCTTTAGGAAATCTTGTGAGATCCAGACCTCGCTGGGCGCGTGAAAGGCCCCGGCAAGGTTCTTGCCCGCTGGGAGATCGATGCCAACCTTGCCGCCAACGCTGGAGTCCACCATCGCCAGCAGAGAGGTCGGGATCTGCAAAAAAGGAACGCCCCGCATGTAGCTTGCCGCGGCGAAGCCGACAAGGTCCCCGATGACCCCTCCACCCAAGGCGACTACCCGGGTCGAGCGCTTGGCCCCCACCCCGGCCAACCAGCCCAGCACCCGACCGAACTGGGTGAGGTTTTTGGTCCGCTCGCCCGCCGGCAAGACCAGGACGCGCTCTAATGAGCCAAGTGCATCGGCGTAGTGCCGGGCGACATTTTGATCCGTGACGATGGGATCATGGGGATTGAGCGATGCCCAGATCGCTTCGGCGGAGCGGAAATGGATTGGGTACTCCCCCCGAGAATGACGGACGATCACGTTAACTCCTTGAGCTGAAGAAAGAGCTCATGAGCGCACGACTCGCTCAAGTTTCCGGTGAAGAGCCACGTGTGGTCCGCCTTACGATAGAGCGGTTCGCGCCTTGAGTAAAGATCTCGCAGAGCCTCTTGCCAATCTTCGCGCTCGAGCAGGGGACGCTTTTTGCGACTCACGGCCAATCGTTCAATCAGGGTCTCAATCGGAGTCTCCAGAAAGATCGTCGTCCCCAGTCGTCGGAGCTCTTCCCAGTTATCCTCCCGTAGCACGATCCCGCCCCCGGTCGCGAGCACACGGCCTTCCGGCTCTAGCCCCTTGAGGATGCTGTGCTCATGGTCCCGAAAGGTCGCCTCGCCATAGACATCAAAGATCTGGGAGATGCTCCGCCCGAATCGATTCTGCAAGAGCGAATCCGTATCGGCAAAGCTTCGCTCGGAGAGCCGGGCAAGTTCTCGCCCGACCGTACTTTTGCCGGCCCCCATCATTCCAACCAAGATCCAGTCGCGTTTGTCTTGCATGGGAACAAAAACGCGATAGAGCCCACGGGCCCTATCGCGTCGATGCCATTAGAGTTCTCAGGCCTAGGGGCCGAGTCCTCCGATCGTATCATCTTCCACGATGAAGGGGGTCACGAAGATGATCAGCTCTTGGCTGTTGTTTCGGACCGTGCTCGTTCGGAAGAACTGACCGATGATCGGGAGGTCTCCGAGAATCGGGAATTTCTGGGTCGATGAGGCGTTCTGCTTTCGGGTGAAACCAGCCAGAGCGATCGTTTCCCCGCTCTTGACCCGTGCCACAACCGAGATGGCCTGGCTAAGGATGTCCGGAATTTCAGCTCCGTCTGGACCCCGGCGAATCTGGCCGAGATCTTGGATCTGAGGGGCAAGGCCCACGGTCACCGTCCCGTCGCCGTTGATGCGAGGCTTGATCGCCAGGAGGCTGTTGGCCTGGATCTGGAATGGGGTGTAAGTCGTCACGACGCCGCCGCCACCGATGTTGGTGTTGGGGATATAGATCGTCGTCTGGGTCGACTGTTGAACGAAGGCAGGCTGGTTGTTCAGGGTTCGGAGCAACGGCGCATTAACCGTCTTGCCTCGACCCTCTAGTAGCACCGTTCGAAGTCGGCTGGCGACATTTCCACTCGCCCAGTTGATGAAGACGGGGTTGGATGTCCGGGCAAACGAGCCCGGCTGGTTCCCGGCGTTGATGGCTCCGCGCTGATAGAGCCAGTCAATTCCGAAGTCTCGGTCCACCGACTCGGAAGTCGTGATGAATTCGACCTTGATGATGACCTGCTTGGGAGCGATGTCGAACTGGGCCACCAAGCTTCGCAGCTTGCGGATGGCTTCGTCATCGCCCTGGACGATAATCGAGTTGTCGGTTGGATCGTAGGTGATCCGGTCGATCCCTTCCGGCATAAAGCCAGTTCCGGCCTGAGGTGCGCCGACGTTTCCGCCACCGCTGCCGCCGAGTCCACCACCACCGCCGCCGCCAGGTTGACCGCCACCGCCGCCACCCGTCGGACCACCACCGATGCCACCTTGACCTCGGCCACCACCGACCTGGTTCAGGGTTTCGCCAGGAATGACGACATCATTTGGGGCCACCGGGTTTCGTGAGGTATCGGTCGGCAACGGGGTATTCGTACCCACCGGGAAAGACGTGGTTGGAGCCTGGATATTGACGCCCCCGGCCATGACGACCTGAGAAGGCGCATAGGGAGAAGCGGAAAGTCGCTTGAACTCCTCAGAGAACATGTTGACTTCGCGCAAAGAGCCATCCGAATCGATGATTTCTGCCTTAGTCAGCAGGTCGAAGATCAGCTTGGGGTCTCCGCGCATGATCTTGACGCGCTCAATCCTCTTTTCCTTCTTGGCGAGGGTCTTGCTACCAACTGGGGCAACCTTCTCTTCGATTGGCTTCGGGCCCTTTCGGATCACGAAGACGCCCGAGTCCAGCTTTTCCGCATAAGCCCCGGCCGCCAGGCAGATGAGCTCAATCGCTTCCTCTGGCGTCTTGTTCGAGATCGTCAGAGTGATCATGGGCAAGTCGTCCAGCCCGGGAGTGAGAACGAATTGCAATCCCGCTTGCTTCGAGAGCATTTGGGTCGCCATTCTCAGACTTGCGTCTTCGAGGGTGACGTTGATCCTCTCAACAGGACTTACAGGGGCCGCAAAAGCCAGTGGCGTCAGAGCGGTGGAACCAACCACTGCAACCACCATTGCGGTCTTGACGAATCGACTGAACGACATGCTCATGATCTTACTATTTCTGCCTCAAAGATTACCGGCCAAAGCCGCCGCCGCCAAAGCCACCGCCGCCGCCGCCGCCGTTGCCGCCGAAGCCGCCGCCGCCGAAGCCACCGCCACCTTGACCACCGCCAAAGCCGCCGTTGCCGAAGCCGCCGTTACCGCCGCCACCGTTGCCGCCGAAGCCGCCACCGCCGCCGCCACCACTAATGGGTTGGGCGCTGTACTCCGGTTGACCGAACGGATCCCACTCATTGTTGATGAGTCGGAAGATCATGACCGGGTCGGCGCTGCGGATCGGAATTCGTTGCGGAGGATTGTCTCGCGTGGTCGTGGTCGGGAGGTTGCCCAGGTCGGTACCGCCGCCACCTTGGCCAGGGTCGAAGACGGGTTTTGGAATGATATTGTAGATACCACCGGTCACCTCGTAGGTGGCCTCGACCTGTCCGAGAATGCTACGAAGCGCCGTCTCGAACGGGACATTGGTCAGTGTGACGGTGACGGTGCCCTGAACTTGATCGCTCAAGGTGTAAGGAACACCAGCGGTCTTGAAAAGCATCCGGATGGCGTCTCGAACATCAGCATCTTGGAGTTCGAGCGAAGGAATGATCTTGTCGCGGGGGTCCACCTGGGCGCCGGCCACGGTTGGGGCCACCATCATCCCGCTAACGACCAAAGCGGCCATCGCAAATTTCAACATGTTTTTCATAGCTTTCTGTTAGCCTCTGATATCTTGTAGTCTTGAACCAGTCAAAGTTTCGAAATCTTGTGAATGTTTAGCGGTCAGCCGCACCTGCCGAACCGGCACCACCCGGGGAAGCAGTATCGCCCATGGAGTTCGGACCGCGCCGACCTCCCCCAGAGTTCCCGCCGCCGCCGCCGCTTCCGCCGCCGCCACCGAGATCAATTCGGGAGACGAGGGGCACCGCGACTTCTCGCGGTCGAGCATTGGTCCGTCGCCGGATGATCGCTTTTTCCGCATCGATCGAGACAACCGTCCACTCCCCACCCGGCAAAGTTGCGCCAGGGAAGATCTCAATCGTCCGACCGTCGAACTCCATCAGGGCCGAGACCCCATTCTGAGCCAGCAAGATACCGGCCAGTCGGAGATTCGGCGGAGCTGGGGCGATCACTTCAGGCTCAATTGCAACTTCTCGCTCGGGCGTGAAGTAAGTCCCAAAGCCGGCCACCGAGTCGAAAATCCGGGCCGTCGTCTGCTCTCGTTCGAACGTTCTTTCGCTGGGGAACAAGGCAAACGGGTCGGGCCGACCGTCTCGGGATCGCCTTGCCGCGAGGTCTGCAAACTCAGTCGGTCCTGCCGCAGCAGGGGCAATTGGAACGCCTGCTTCACTGCTGAATTCAAGAACCGGCACCCCGGCAGTTGCTCCTCCAGGAACACCAGCGGGCATCCCGGGGGCTCCGGCACCGGGCGGCGGGCCGCCAGGGCCACCAGGTGCGCCGCCCATTTCAGGCGAAACCCCGTCTTGTGCCGAAACAGAAAGCGTGGGCAGACTCAGGGCCAGGGCTCCCAGAGCCAGGAGTCCGAGGGCCACGTTGGTCGTGTTGGCGTTCCACCGTTGACGTCGTCGATATTTCACGTTATCTTCCTTCCCTCTCTTCTCCACCAGGGGCGCCACCGGGTCGACCAAAGCCGCTTGGAGGTCCACCGGGTCCACCAGGGGCTCCCGTCGTACTGGCTCCGGCCGCGCCATCGGCCGCACCTTGCGGAACCGGTGGAGCGACTCGATTCCCACGAATCAAGGCCACGATGGACAAATTATAAGTTCCACGGAGCCGGGGCGAAGTCCCCGCAAGCTGAAGACCGTCGGCCACGGCCAGATAGTTCGGCATATCGCTCCAAGACTTCACGTGGTCCATGATCTGATTGTAGGTTCCTTCGACCGTAACCTGACCAAGATCGTGAATAACGACCGGAAAACCATAGTCCGGGAAGTTGAAGCCGGTCTCGACGATGTCCGCTGCGTTGTTGCTAAACGCAGGAATTACTGGAGCGGCGATGAGCTTGACCCCACCGCGCTTCATCTGTCGGTTCAAGTCCCGCTGCATTTCGTTTCGAAACTGCCGGGCGTCGGCGGTCAGCTGCCAGCGGTTCACGCTGAGGTCAATACCACCATTGGGAACGCCAATCTCGGGAGTCTTCTGCTCGACGATGTTCTGCCATTGAGCATCGGCCTCAGCCCGAAGCGCGTTGGCTTCGCGAAGCCGGCGATTGACTTGAGGCTCCTTGGCAATCTCGCTGTTGAGTTGATCTCGGACCTCGTTGTTCATCTTGACCTCTTGCATGTTCGGTCGCCAGAACATCAGGAAGCCCACCGCCAGGACTGCCAAAGAGAGGAAGAGGAAGCTCAGAAACCAGGATAAGGGATTGAATTTGGAAATCATGGTAGCGCCTCTTTATTCCTCCCCTCCAGGAGCACCGGCAAAGCCCGGAGGTGGTCCGCCAGGTCCGGCAGAGAAGCCGCCGGGTCCCGGGCCGGCCGCAGGAGCAGCCTGGCCGGCGGTCGCTAACACGCCCGGCTTGAGACTTTCGCGCGGATTGGGAGTTCGGAAGTCCACATTGAGTTGCTTGTCCGCTGGAGCATTGGGATCTCGTTCGATCAAAACTGTGAACTGAACGTTTTGCCACTCGGGAAGGGCAGACCGCTGATTGACGACTGGGTTCCCAAAGTTTCCAACTCCTGTGAATCCTGTGGATCCTTGGGTGGCCTGGGCGATGAGGTAGTTCAGTCGCTCGTCGGGCCCACCAAGGGGTCCGGCCTGGTCCATCGGCGGTTTTCGGCCTTGATCTCGGCGATAAGCGAGTGCGCGTTGATCGCTCTCAATGAGATTGGGGACGACCATATCTCGAAGGATTTCGTACCCTGTTCGACTCACGGTTCTCGCCCCGGGAATCCGGAGGAGGGCAAGCGGGGCGTCACTATAGAGTTGGAACGACTGAATAACCCCGCCAAGAGTCAGCAGGCACGAGTTCTCGCTCACCGGCGTCACCTGCATTCGATTCACCCGGAAGTAGGGCGGAATATAGGGAATCACGGCGTCATAGAACTCGGGGTACTTCTTGTTCTGAACGTCCATCGCGGCCGCGAGATCAATGTTCCGCTTCAGGATGACTCCGCTAGCGGCGACCGTCTCAGCCTCTCGCGCCTTCGCCATGATGCTGGCGGCACGGGGACGGAGTTCCTCGACCTCTTGCTTCGCGGTTTTCAGTTTGTTTCCGGAGAGCACGATCATCGCGATCGTTCCTAGAATCGAAAGTACGAACAGCAAGAGCGAGAAGATGAAGGCCGTCTTGGCCTGCGCCCCTTTTGAAACTGTTGTTGGGAGGAGGTTAAGCTTCATCTTCCTTGATTTAGTCGAAACAAATGTGCAGGGCGTTACCGACAGCGACGGCAAACTCTTCGCGGTGACCCTCAATGGTCTCCGTGTCGAGCCGCTTAGCGACGATGTTCATGCGTCGCAGGGCGTCGTAGCGCTCGGTCGGCACGCTGAGTACCTTACCCATAAACGCCTCTAGCCCGCGCAACTTAGAACCCCCTCCGCAAAGCAAGATCTGATCCACCTCACCACCCTTGCTGCGGAAGTGGTCCACCGATCGGCGGACTTCCGACATGAATTCATCAAGGACCGAGGCAAATGCCCTATAAATTCGGTCTGCCTCAGGATCTGCGCTCGCCATTGCAGCCGGTTCTGGGGTCAGATCCTCGGGCACCGGTGGCGGAGCTTCAAAGCCCTGCGTCGCCATCGGGTCAAAGGCGGGTTCTTCCGCCGGGGGAGTTACTCCCGCCATCGGATCCGCCGAATAGGGCACAAACGCTTCTGGTTCGGACGGCCCTGCGTTATAGGTATTGATCGACTGAATGTTCGGGTCGACAGTCGGGATCGCACCCATGAGTGGGTCCGGATTGAAGGGATCGAACGGGGACAGGCCCTGAGTCGCCCCAAACGGATCAAAAGCGGGCATTGCTCCGGCATTCTCCGGGATCATCGCCCGTGTCTTCTTCAGATCCTCGGCATCCTGCTCGGTGAGGGCCATGTTGTCCGCGATCGCACGCGTGAACTGGAATCCACCCAGCGGAATCACCCGCGGCATCAGGAGTTGTCCGTTACGATAGATATTGATTGCAGTCGAGAGGTGACCGACGTCAACTACGCACACCGTCTTGTTGTCCAGAGCCTCGCCGTAGCTTGTCGCCGTCGAGCGAGCCAGCGCGAGCGGCTCCACGTCGATGGCAAAAGGCTTTTTGCCCGACTTCGACACCACGCTGATCATCGTGTCGACTGCGGACTGAGGAGCGACCGCCATTACGACATCTTGGTTGGTGGCCGCCGGGTCGCCGCCTTCGTAGGCTTTATAGTCCTGTTGAACAGTCGTCTCGGCAAAAGGAATGCTGCGCGAGATTTCCCAGTTCATGTGCTCCTTGAGCTCATCACCGCTCATCTTGGGCACTTCGAGGGTTCGCACGAGGATCGAAGCTTGACCCGCGATTGAGATGACCGCATAAGGGGCAGAAGAGCCCGAAGCGGCCAGCAACCCCTTGATGGCAGCGGCCACATTGTCCGAGTCGTAAAGCCCGGTGTGATCCACCGCGCCCTCGGGGGTAGGCCCAATCGCAAGGGCGCTGATTGCAGGTTCTCTTCCCTGCATCTTGACCTCTGCGAGCTTGATCTGTTGGCTCCCGACGTCAATTCCTAGAACCGTGCTCAGCTTCTTTGGCATATCTCATTCCGCCCGGACCAACCCAAAGCCCCACTATGTTACACCCCATAGCCCGGGCTGTCAACGCCGTCCAGACCTAGTTGAACTTGCAGGTGAGACGGATTGAATCCAATAAAGAGTTCGGGCCGAAAGGATCGGCTCTTCAGCCTCACCTTTCGGCCCACCTTTTGGCCTGCCCGACGCCTCGCTACGGGCCGCTCGACCTCGGTGTCGGAATGAACCGAGGTGCCGCCGTCATCATGAACAGATCCTGGTTTCCGCGGCGGGTGCTAGTCCAGAGGAACCACATGAGCCCCGGCCGATATTGGCCGCTCTGGTTATTGGCAAAGGCCGAGCCTTGGCCATCCAGAACCAAAGCCGGGGGCGATTCGTTGAATCCCTGACTCAGCGGCATCTTGGTCTCCGTTCCTTCTCGAACGAGTCCGATCGAGACGCGGTCGGTCACCGAACCAATGAACTGACCTTGGTCATTGACGGCGTCGTAGATCACGGTCACGCTGTTTCCGTCATCAAGAGCCTCTGTATAGAGGAGCCCCAAGACAGGATCCACCTGGTAAGCGTTGCCCCGAAGACCTGAGACTCGGAAGTTCGTCAAGAACCCAGCCGCATTCACCCTTGGCCGGAACGAGAGCGGAGTCCCCGGTCGAAGCGACCGGATATAGGGAGTCGACAACGACTGACCATCTCGCGAGGTGCGCAGGTACGCCACTGCAAGCCGATCGACGGTCATCGTCGCATTCGCGTCGAAGAGCTCGCTGCCATTGAACACGTAGCCCGGAGCTCCCATGAAGTTCCGCTCGCTGCTCGGGCGGTCGTCATAGATCATGCTCGCGCCCCGATAGTTCTCACCCGATCCCTGACTAATCCGCACATAGCGGGGCGTCGATCGGAAGTAGAGCTTGGTGCGGGTCGGCACCAGGCCGCCGGTGAACTTGACGCTACCGTTGCTCAGGTCGATCACGGCCTTTCCACCAAAGATGGAGTCCGCGGTCAGGATCCGGGCGTCGGGGTCATAAACCCGAGTCTCAAGCCGAAGCACCGACTGGAACTCGTTACCGTTCCGACGCATGATGTCGATGAACTCGGTGCTCGTTGCCGTCGCTTGGTCGACCGTCGCGGTCGCATAGCTACCTTCAAGGTCTTGGCTGCGGCCAAGAAGGTCTGCTCCAAGGCTCCAATAGATGTCGGAACTGGGATCGTATTCGAGGGGCAGAAACTGAGTCTGCCACGGGATCAAGACCCCGGTTGCACTATTGCGCGGGGCACTGGGCCAGGCCCGGTCCGCAGCCAGTGTGAGCAGATAGACGTCGGAGCTAGGCCGTCCCCTGAGCTTGCCCGTGAAGGCCACCTGGATCACCGTTCCCGGGCGACCATTCAGGACCGGGGTCCTTCGAACAGCCGCACTGGTCGCAGAAACCGACTCGAAGGCGCTTCCGATCCGAAGGGAGCCCACCGAGGAGCGACCTTGCGAGATGAACTGACCACCCCGGAACAGCGCCCAGTTGAGCTGGGTGAGCCCTCCGGCCGTGGTCGGGAAGAACACGGTTCCGTCTTGCCCCGAGTGTACGACGCTCGGCCGGCCAAATCGGGCCCGAGTATCAAAGGCATCGCCTCGAAACTCCAGCGGCACCGGGGCGCCGGGTTGGACACTGCCATTGGCCCCAATCGAGACTCGGGAGAGGAAGATCCTCGATTCGCGGTTGGTGTCCCCACTGGGGTCGACCCGGCGTCCCTCGCCGACAAAGGCCAGCCAGGTGAAGTCACCCGAGCGGTTCCCAAACGGCACCGTCGGATCACCGACCCCGGACGAGCTGAAGCTCGGGAGCCCGAACCGAACCGAAGTCGGATCGATCGTCGCCCCACTGGTCAATCCAAACAGGGACGTCGGATCCCCGCTGGGGTAGCCGGCAACCTGGTTGGCAAACCACTGGTTCGGATTGGCGTTTTGCCAATTGTCAAGGTCGTTCACCAAGGCTCCGCTGGTCGAGGCGCCACCCGCATTCGGGCGCTCCCCACCTAGAGTCGTGAAGTACAGATAGGTCGGGCCAAGATTGCCGGCATCGTTTTGCGTCTTGAGATCGGGCACAAATGCCGGACTTCCTCCGCTTCGACGATCCGAACTGAAGGCGACGACCAGGTTTCCGTTCGTGTCCCGGACCCCCGTCGGCTCCATGTTGTTCCAGAGGAACTGCTGGTCGGGATCGACAGTGAAGGCATCCACCATGGGGGCCGTGCGGAAAGTCGTCCGGTTGGTCAGTCGCGTCTCACGGACCGTGAACTGCACGGTCATCGGGTCTTGACTAAATGGTTCGTAGTTGCTTCCTGAACCGTTCAGTACCGCCTGGCCGGTGTTCGAAGTCGCGATGTCGTCTTCGATCACATAGAAGATCTGTCGATAGAGTCCCACAGGCGTACCGATCGGCACGCTGACGGCCACTCGTGGATCTTCCTTGGTCGTGATCTGGGTATCCCCGATGTTGAGGTTGGGGTTCCCCCGCGGAACCGGAGTCAGCCGGAGACGCGTCGGCGCACCGTCTCCAACCCGGGCTTTTTGGACCACCCGCCGATTATTCAGAGCACCCGGCGTGAAGTTCGGGTCGAGATCCGAGTGAAGTCGGAAGACCGCATCCAGGAAGGCGCCATCAGAGTTGGTCTCACTGAAGAACCGTCTGTTCTCGGGGAATCCATCCACCGCTTTGGCGAGGCGAACATTGACGAGGTTCACATTGCCCAGATTTTCGACCCCGAAATCGAGGTGGAACGGATTGCTCGTGGAGTGGAACCGAGGATTCGTGAAGAAGTTCGGAGAATTCACCTGAAGGGTCGGGTCATAACCAGCCCCCGCAGGCATCTCACCCAGGTCCATCGTCCGGTTGGTCAGCGCGAGCCGCTCATCCACTTGGATCCGAGCCTCGGAGGCAAATGTCCGGAAGGCGAAGCCAGAGTTCGCATTGAACACCGGGTTGATCGAGTTGTTCGGATCGATATAGACGAACTGTTGCCCGATGTATCCATCCGGATTCGGCGGCTGGAATCGCGGAACCGCGAGCTCCATATCGAAGAACGTCGGTCGAAGCGTCCTGGGCACGAATTGGTTGTACGTCGGCGCATCGCTGTTGTACCGAGTGATGTCTGCATCCAGCATCGTCGGTGCTTCGAGAGTCACGCCCTGGAAGATCGGGTTCTGCGCGTTTGCAAACTGATCCTTTCGGACCACGAAGGCGTCGCGCCGGATATCCGGATAGTCGAGGCTGGAATACAGCGACCGTTGCCGCGGATCATCCTCGAAGTTGGGATAGATCGAGTCGTCAAGAGGCTTCACCCGGTTGTCGTCGATCCCATCGAGCTGCCAGGCCAAATCGTTTGGTCGGAACCGGACGTTGGTCATCCCGACGCCTTGACCCCGAAGCAGCCTGAGGGCTGATCGGTCATAAACCAGGATCTGCGAGACGGCCGATTGGCCGTGGGGCACGAGGCTCGGTTGTCGAAGCTCGATGCTTTCCAGATCGTTCGAGAACGGCTGGAGCAGATTTTTGAACCCAACTCCCTCCACCTGGTTGCCGTTGAGCCGTACTTCGGGATCCCGTGGATCGACAGTCACCCCGATCCGGTTGGCGGCTAGGGGCTCGTTGAATCTCAAAGAGAGAGCCAGCGGATTCGCCACCCGGAATCGGTCGCCGGGTCGCATGTTGGCGGTCAAGAGCGAAAGGTTCCCCACCCCGCCACTCGTCCGTTGGGCGGAGACAAAGGCGCGCAAGAAGGCCGCTCCCGGGGCGAGACCGTTCTGGCCCGTCGGCTGGATCGGGATCTGCGCGATGGCGATTCGACCCCGATCGGCGGTGGTCCCAGTCACCGGGAAGGTCGCGAGGGTTCGCCGCTGGACCGAGGTCGATCCGACGTTGAACTCAATCTGAATGTTATAGATAACCGGCTGAGCGCTGAGCGCATCGAACTCGGGCAGGTCATAGACGACGACGTAGAGCGTCTCGCCGAAATCGTAGTCGGTGCGGGTGATTTTTGCCGTACTGGCTCCGCCTTGGACCACTTGTTCCACTTGGGCGTAGGTGATCGGCGTTCCGCCGCGGAAGGCTTGGGTCAGGGCCCCGACTTCGCTGGGCAGGGCGAGGCGCGTCTTGGCCCGCTGCTGAATCTGGCGAAGGACTTCCGTCGTTTCGTCCGGAACGACCTCCACGTCTTCTTGCAAAGGCGGATCACCGGGCGTCAGCGTTTGGCTGTTGTCGGGCAGATCGGGATCATCGTTAAAGCCATAGAGGTAGCCCCTTGAGTCGGTGACATAGATCCAACTATAGTCATCATCCAACGGGGCCGCAGGCGGAGGATTGACCGAATCGAATCCACCAAAGGCCGGCGAATTGAAGGTGAACCCACCGCTATTGCCAAGCGTCGCAAAGCCCCAAACAGCTCGGCGACCCTGCTCCACGGGCCCGGTCGAGTCCCGGTTGACGTCCCCAAGACGCGCAAGGAATCCGGTGATCCGGCCCGAAGCATAGGGGACCACGACGACGGGCCGACCAGGGTTGGCGGTGTCCACCGGGAGGTGATCGCGGCTACCGTCGTTGCGAAGCGTGTTCATGTAGGTGAAGCCGATCGAACCCGAAGGTCCGGCTCCGACTTCAGCCGTTGCCCAGATGGTAGATCCATCGGTCGCATTTAGAGCATAGAGTGCACCGTTGTTGTTGGCGGTAAAGACCGTGTCCGGCATTCCTCCCCCGATGTTCGCAGCACTCACAGCTACGGGAGAACTTGTGCCGAACGAGACGAACGGACTCGGGGCCCCCGTTCCTGTTGAGTTCCAGACTTCGTTGCCGATCTGGTCGCCCTCGGGATCGTTGACGTTCACGGCGTAGAACCGAGGACCGGCACCAAAGTAGAGTCGATTGAAGGCCAACGCCGGGGTCATGTTGATGGGACCAAGCGGAGCTCCGGCCGGATCGGGGAACTGCCAGCGGACCGTCGTCGACTTGTTGCCCGCGTTGCCAATCGCATCGAGGGCATAAAGCCGCCCGGTACGTGTGGGAACGAAGATCGTCGGTGCGGCCGGATTGGCACCGCTCGCACTCTGCCCAAAGGTGATGGAACCCGTGATCTCACCGAGATCGAGATTGTTCACCGGAGACGGATAGTCGTCGGGCCAGGTCCATCGTCGCCGGACCGTGCCGTCACCGCGCCCTTCCGTTTCGAGGCAGTAGACGCGGCCATTCTTGCTCGCGATGTAGAGAAGCCATTGGAAGTTTCCAGGAGAAACTTCAACTCGTTCGATGAGCGCGGAACTGATTCCGAACCCAGTCGGCATCGTGGCAATGCCGTTGGGTCCATCCTCGCCTGCGACCAGGTTCGGATCCGAACCCTCGAGGCGCTCACTCGGGTAGCTCCAGAGAACGTTAGTGGAGCCATTGGTGACGTCACCTTGAGCGTTGAGGGCATAAATCCGGCCCGTCTCGGCGGCCGCGATCACCACATCTCGATTGGCGACGGTCCCACCCACGTTCACGGGAATCGTGGCAAAGACCGGTGTGCTGATGATTCGATGATCCGCAACGCGGCTAAATCGAACGGCATCGGCCATGACCTTCTTGTTCGGGTCCGTCCCAATCTGGGTGTTTTGGTTGGTGATGACCACCGTCAGCGGAGCCGAAGGATCTTGCTCAAATCGAGCGGCGTTATTCAGCCGAATCGAACGCCATCCGGCCGGACCCGATTGGTCGATCGCAACCGACCCGATCAGGAAGGCTCCTCGGAAGACTTCCACTAAAGTTCCTTTGGCGAGATCTGCCCCACCGGGGGTCCAGACGTCGATCGAATAGGCACCGGTCGGGAGTTTCGGACGATAGAAAACTCGGGCCGTCGCAGTGGCCTGGGCATCCGACGTGAAGGCATCGACACCCCGGAAACCAGGAATCGAAAGGTCCACGACAAATCCCAAACCCGCTTGGACGTGGGAGCTCTGGTTGTCGACGTGAATCGTTTGGAAGGAGCGACTGATCGGCGCCCCTGCTCCGAGAACCCAGTCCCGCTTCCCTTGTGCGTAGCGATCCAGTTCGGTCTGAGTCTCGTTCCGTGGCCGAGGCGAAGGCCAAGACCACAGGATGTTGCGTCGAATATCGCCGCCGAAACCGGGCTCGGCCGAGTCGATTTTGAGACCGTTGTGGCGATAAGCGGAGAGGACGCCGACAGAGTAGTCTTCGACTTCGCTGCCGACCTGATAGGAGCCCGGCTCGTCCCGACCAGCAAAGACGCGAGAGGGGTACGGATCGGCCCCAGAAGCCTTGAGGCTCCCCACGATGGGCGAAGCAAAGGTGGAGCCACCCGAACCGCCAGCCGAGCGAATCGCCTTGGCGGAGTCGGCATAAACCACCCGGTTGGGCCGGGTATCGGTCGGCACCCCTTGGGCGTCGAGCGTCGTCAGGGCGAGCAGGCGGATCGAAAGCGTTGTTCCCGTCGATCGGAAAGTGAGGTCGGTGGGACGTCCATCGTTGCCGAGTCGGACTTCTCCCCCGCCGGTCAGATACGTGTCCACCTTTTGGTAGACCGGTTGACCGGGATCGTCCAGGTTCTCAACCCCAGAAATCTCGTAGACGAAATACTGTTGTGGGAAGTAGAGCCCATCACCGGCGGGTCCACCGATGATCTCGGTCGGCCCCACGGGGACGTTCACATAAAGCTGATACTCCTGGCCCGGCTGGGTCTGGAAACGCCATTGGAAGAAGGCCGCGGTCCCGCTGGCCGGTTCCCAATACCGATCGACAGAACCCGAGAGACCCGGAAAGGCCATCACGTAGGGCGCGCGGCCCGGTTGGGCATCGATCTCGGTGGCCAGAGAAGCTTCGGTCGTGCCGAGGGGGCCTGTCCAGGCCGTGCCCGGGTTGGCGCTCGCTCCGTTGGCTGTTTGCCAGTTGTCGATGGTCGTGGTCGCCCCCGCAGAAGGATCCCACCAGCGAAGGAAGGCCCGACCGGGGTTGTAGGTCGTCAGGCTGCCCACTTGCAGACCGTCGCGCGCCGAGCCTCCCCGGAACTGCGGATATTCCTGCGCCGTCACCCAAAGCGCCGCTCCCAGTGCTCCTGCACCGAGTAGTAGCGCGACCGATCTTTTCGCCAGCCTTTTCATCGTCCTGTTCCGAATCTAAATTTTTGTCGTTGTTGCAAGTCGCGTTGTTCGCTCTTTATCGCCGATCGGCAAAGACCGGGACCGAAATTTGCCGGAAACCGGCAATCGGAGGAAGTTCAAATCGCACGCTGAGGCTATTGAAGCCAAGGTTCTTTTTGCTAAAATCAAATCCCGGATCGCTATCATCCCCGCCAGCATCAAACTGGCCGTTCAGAAGCACCACCTCTCCGGCAAACGAGGCCCCACTGCGCTTTCGCCCGACGTATCCATTCGTGATGAGCACGTCGCCACTATCGAGCCTGCGGGCATAGAAGGCCCGGAACCCGAGGGGAGCATCTTGGCTAAGTTGGTCGTCGCTAAGGCGGCGGCGCATGGCCCGATACACGTTGTTGGGGAGCATCCAAACGCAATCCCAAACTCCCGGATTCGATTCCACGAGTTCATAGACCCCGCTGTTGTCGGTCACCATGACCGCATATTGGTTCACCCCGAAATACCGCAAGGTCACCGAGGTCAGCCCAGCGAACTTGGCCGTGCGGGCCGCCACCGCTGGACTCGTGGCAAAACCATTGGAGGCCGGATCGAAGAGTTTGCCGGCCGGGATCGCAGGGATGCGGAACTCGGTGAGCAAAGTTTGGGCACCACGGGCCGGGTCGTAGATCAACACGCCGCCGTAGCCACTTCGGGATTCCGTCGTCGCGGTTCCCGCCGGTGCGTCGAGGCCGATGCTAGCGCGGGTCGGTTCGATGTTCCCGAACCCGAAAGCGTAAACGGTTCGAACGGCATTGCTCGCATCCTTGACTTGGATCCGGCCAATCGAGTTATAGGCGAACTGCTTGCCGGTGAATTCCGATCGGGTGTGCCAGAGCAAGACTCCGTAGGCCTGCTCTCGCTGGCCCGGGGCGTCACTTTGGGGGTCCACATAATCCACGATGTTGCCGACCCGGCGATTTTGGTACTGATACCGATCCACCAGCTCGATGACCCGGAAATTGCCTTGGTCCGCAATGAGATAGTGGCGCCAGTACTCATCGCCCGAAACGTTCGTGAATGGGTTCCGGCTCTGGGGCACGATGCTGGTATAGGTCACCACATCGCGAGGGAGCCGCAGCCGCTTGCTGGAGTTGTTGTTCCACCCATCCGGCAGGAATCGTGGGTCGAGCTTGAGGCCATCGATCGAGCGGATCTCTCGACCCGCCAAGTCCACCCGGACGATCCGGTCGGCGCCGGGGTCGGCGATGATGTAACTGCTCGTCCCGACGGGATAGATCCGCCACGGGGTCGCAAGCGTCACCGGCTTGTTCAGCCCCGAGAGCGGAACTTCGGGTCCGCTCGACTTGGTCGAGTCGATGCTCCAGATCGGGTTCCCTGAGGAGTCGATCCGGCTGATCCGGCCATCATCCGCAAGGAGGAAGTCCGCGCGGTTGAAGGCGTAAAACTCGTTCTGCCCCCAGGTCGTGACCGTGCCATCTCCGGCCGCCGCGTTGAGGAGCGTCGAATCGTCAAGAGTGGCCTGGTTGAGCCGGACCCGGAAGTCGTCGAAGGTCGCGACGCCAAAGAACTGCGGGAACAACAAGTAGTCGGTGCCGCGGATATTGGGCGGATTCCCAGAGACCTGGCTTAGCGAGGGCTGCCACGGTCGGGCCGGGATTCCTGCGCTCGTCATCCAGGGTCTCTGCGCGTTCGGGAACGTCAGATCCGAGCTCGCGACCTCGATGTTCAGAGCGTTCAGGAGGCCTCGTGGTTGATCAAACCGGCCAGCGTTGATCAACCCAGGAAGGATCGAAGTCCCCCCCATATAGAGCACTCGCCCGGTGAGAATCGGTGGGTTGGTCACGGTCAGACCATTGAAGACGGTGTACCAACGGAGCGGCGACCAGCGGCCACCGGCCCGACCTGCAACGGCCCGCCCCCCGGTCGTCCCCTGCTCGGGTTCGACGAGGATATCGCCCCGGTTCGGGACGCGGACGATCACCGGAAGATTGGCAATCAAAGCCGCCCCAATTCGCCCCCGGGTGGTTTGCATGGCGTTCAACAACCGCAGCCGGCCGTTCCTCTTGCCCGAGACCGGATCGACATTTTCGTCTTGGTCATAGACATAGGAGCCCTGCTGGAGGGTGGTGAGAATCGGGACCGCTCCTTCGGATCGAGCCGGATCGGGTTGAACCAAGATGAAGTTTGGTTCGAGCGCGTCCAGCCGGAATTCGGAGACATCGGGTTGGGCATCGAGGGCCACTAGCGTGGTCATCTTGGCCGCGGTTCCAAAGATCGATTTATCTGCGGTCGCGGTCACGTAGACCGTATCGCCGCGCAACACCGGAGAGCCGACGATTCGCCAATTCTCCATCTTTCGGTCGAGGATGTTCCCCACTCCAGGAAACTCCAGCAACCCGTCGTAGTCGATCAGGGCCGGGCCGTAGTCAAAGCGCTGGGCCGCCTGTCCGGCGTTATTCACATCGAATTGGGCCCCATCAAAGAATTCGTAACGGTAGTAGAGCTTAAAGTCGCCTCGCCCTTCTTCGCGCAAGGCAAAGAAGCCGGCTCCCGCATTGTCCGCCGTGTTGCTCGGGTTGCTGACCCCGACGAACAACATTCCGGTGTTCGAGAGCGTAATCCCCCCGACGATCTCGCGACGCGGAGTCGAGCGATCGGGGAAGGCAATCTCGCCGCGCACGAACTGGTCGCTTTGGGCGGACCCGTTTCCGGGCAAGGTCGGCGCACCCCAGTCGAGGGTGTAATCCACCCGGATGCCGTACCGAGCGGGGACTCCGCCCTGGTCAATAAAGTCGGCCGTGCTAGCCACCGGGATGCTGATGCGACCATTGACGCCCGAGTTCACGGCGATGGCCCCGGTCACGATACTTCCGAATTGGGACTCGGGGATCGGTCGGCCGTTGGCCTGGTTGATGATCGAAAGCTTTACGCCTTGGCTGGTCCCCGGTCGGTTGGCGATCGGGACGCCTTGCTGCGAGGCGCGGGTATTGACGACGAGGATCCCCCCGCCGTCTTCCAGACTCACCGGACTTTCACCTCGAGTTCCGACCCAAGTACTCACGATCCCGGCCGGAAGGCGAGTCGTCGTATCGAGCTGGGTTGGCACGTAGGCCACCTTGTCCATGGCCCCAGAGTTATCAAAAACGCGGATGTATCCGACCGTCGGCGCTCCCGAAGGTCGCTGCAGCCGAGGGGCGCGCTCAAGTGCATAGGGTCGCGAGCCTTGAAGCAATTCTCCGGCGCCAAGGTCAAACTGCCAGATCCGCCCTCGGTTCGTCGAATCTTGGTCGGCGACGTAGCCAATCCCCTCGTGGACCGTTGGCGAGAAACGGGGGCCATTGCTCGATCCGCCAGGAGGGGCGATTCGGTAGAGCTCATCGGCGGTATTGCCGACGCCGAGGGCAACGGCCACGAGCCCCCCATCCGAAGTTCGCACCACGACCTGATCGCGCGCTCCATCGGGAGCGTTGGGCACCAGAGCTACCACTGGGCTAGAGGCGGCGTCCACATTGGCGCGCCAAACGACGTCCACCGGCGAGCCGGGCTCGTCGAGAATGCCGTCGTCCTCGCTACCATCTTGGTCGAGGTCCCGGCTGGGCTCGGCGTCGAGGGCGACCAGTGCCCCATTCGAATTCATGATGATGAGACCCTTGTAGTGGGCCACGTTGGTCCCTTGGGCAGGAACAAACTGGGTGGTCTCGAATCGGCGAAGAAGGGGAGCGGTCACCTCGACCGGCACACTATTCGACTTTCGGCTGCTGCGCCCCGGGCCAAAATAGCCGGAGTTGAGGGCAAGGATGTTGAAGCCAAGCTTGCTGGCCACGGTTCCGGGAAAGTCGCGGACCGGTCGCAGAGCAGAATAGCCAAGGTTGCTAGAGACCCCTCCGGAGGCGGTCAAGCCACGGTTCAAGACCTCAGTCAGGCCTCGCGAGGTCACCACCATGTAGCCATTGCCCCACTGCCCGACTCCGATGGTCTTATTGGCGAGGTCAGGACCGGCAACCGCTTCGAGCTTTCGCGAATCCGGGACGGTCCAGCCATGCCGGTCCCCTGGAAGTGCACCATTTGGCAAGGCCGTTATGACGTTGGGGACGGCCGTCAGGTTATAGAGGCTGTTCAGCTCTTCCGGCGAAATCTGGACCGGATTGGTCATCAAGGGATGCGAAAGGTCGGCAAAGACTTGCCCCCCGAGGTTCGAACTTCGGAAGGGAATCGGCAAGGAGTTGACTTCCTCGACTCGACCACCCGGGATCACGTCGACCCAAAGCGTCCCACCCTGATCCACGAAGTTGCGCAGGAGTTCACGTTCCCGAGGATTGAGGGCGATGGTCCCAGCCACGGGAAGGAGCAAGACGTCGAAGCGATTGATCTGCTGTTCTTGCAGGTCGTTCAATCGGACTTCCCAGTAGGGGGCGTCCGCCTTGGTGATCCGACTGGCGACCGCGGGAGGATTGCCCCCGAGCGCAAGCCACCGGTCCCGAACCGAACTCGAGAGTTGAGCCTGGGCTAGCGGGTTGTTGAGTTGCCAGTTCCCGGGCTTCACCCCGAATTCGCGATCCAATGAGAACCAGACGTGGGGAGCTGGATTGAAGAGTTCCCCGTTCGAGACTTGACCCTGCACCAACAAGGTACCCACCCGAATCGGGGTGATGTTGCGGGCAAAGTTTTGCGCCGAAACCCCGACGGCAAGGGCCGATAGGGCAAGGGCTGCGGTCCAACGAACGAGAGGGGTCCTCATGGGTTCACTTCTCCAAAGTAGATCAAATTGGGACTGACAGGGAGTCGAGGCAGTGGTGGCAAGACCCACTGACCATCATCAGACGTGCGAATCGGGGCGGCGCCATCGGCGGTGCCCAGGGCCAGCGACCGATCATAGCTAATGATGAGGTTGGGAGCGACTCGGGGGTCGTTCGGCCCGTTGCCTCGAATGTTGAGGCCGTTGGGCACGTGCTGGTCGGGCAAAAACCGACCGGTCCCCCCGATGAATCTCGGCATCCAGCCCCATTGGCGCTGCCATTCGGCCTGTTGACTCATGGGCGCCGGCATGTTCTCGGCCACCGCTCCGCTGATCACGATTCGGGTGTTCAGGGGTTCGCCATAGAACGGTGTTTCGGGCATCGCGCCGTAGTTCTCCCAGCGTCGTTGCTGAGCCACGGTGATGCCAAAACTGTTTACATCGTTTTGGAATCTTTCTCGGGTGTCGTCCTGGTTCAGGTTGTAGGGCAAACCTGGGATTACGAAGAAGGAACCTTCTTCTGCGAACAGGGCAGCCTCGATCCGGACATCGTTCGGATTGACTCCCATGCGGGCGTGGAGGTAGTTCCGGGTGCTGAATTGCTCAAAGCCGGTCAGGCGAACCGTGAACTCGGTTTCGTCCTGCAACGCCAATCGGTAAGGGCGATTGGGATCGCCTCCACCGGTGATGACTCGGCCTGCAATCGCACTTGTCGCGTCCGCCAGCGGCAGGGCCAGATTCTCGAACCGGGTGAACCAGTTGCGGCTACCATTGGCAAGACCATAGATCGGACTGAAGACCTTGTTGGTTCCGGCCGGGAGCAAGAAGTCGCGAATCTCTTCGTTAAAGCTCTCAGGAAACTCGGCCGCTTGTTGGCGGTAACTCGGGAACAAGTAGTTGGCTCCCGCTCCTCCGGCCAGATAGGCCCGGGCCTGAACTTCCAAGCTAATGAAGCTCTCGCCACCGTCGGCGGAGTGCATCACCATGAGCCGGCTCGGCAACGGGTTGTTGCTTCCGTGCTCGCGATAGGTGGTAGCAAAGGGCACCCAGGTCGAAGGGTTGTTGGCCACAATGCCGTCCACCGCGTTTTCTGCCGAATTCAGCAGGAACTGGTTTTGAAGGGTGAGCGACGAGGAACTCAGATCGACCTCAAGCGGAACTTGGCTTTCCTGAATCGTCGAGTTGTCCTTGGTGTTCGGCTGCTCACCAGGAGCAAGACCAAAGAATTGCGTCGTGTTGATGCAGACGTAATCCTTGGCCATGAGCGCGAGCATGGAGCGGCTCGGGCGACCCAGTACGCTGCCAGACTCGTCCACGATGCCCTTGGTGATCGAGCCTTCGATATAAACCGACCCAAAGGAGACCACGGTGAGCTGTTCGTCAGTTGGGATCACGCCCCGCACCCGCACGTCGGTCTCGAAAAGAACCACGCCATTGAACCGCCGCCCTTGGGTGAGAAAATCACTATCGGCAAGGTTCGAGGCCGCTCGCCCGATCAGGTTCGGGTTCAAGAGACTGTTGATCGCGAAGGTTTCGATCCGGCCGCCGTTGTTGATCTTGCGGAGGCGGAAGCGGACCGTCGATTGTCCCGAATCGCTACCATCCGGCCGGCGCCAGAAATTGTTGGTTCGGAATCCCTGGTTGTTCGTCCGCGATTCTCGAGTGATTTCGAAGCCATCGGGCAAGAGGCGCAGATAGGCCGCCTGGGGCACAAAGTACGGCCCGATCCACGAACCGAGGAGACCAAACGACTGGTTGGTTGGATTCAGCCAGTGCTGGGGCAAGGAGCGAGACGCCCCGACGCGTTGGCGCTGACCTTCGTCCGAAGCTACTGCTCGGTCGGCGGCCGAACCACTGACGTAGATTCCTTGGCCCCAGCCAAAGTTACCGATGTTTCGACCGTTAAAGACGGGTCCGCTCTCGCGGGTCATCACGACGTAGCGGTTCTGGCGCGTCGTCGGATCGATCGAGAGAATCGAAGGCGGCTCTTTACGAGGGGCTGAGCGGGTGTAGCCCCGATCGTCGACATCCTGGACTCCATCGCGGAGGACGCCGTTGAGGGTCGTAAAGGCATCGTTTCGGCTGTCCAGATTTCCCGCCGCTAATCGGGTGGAATCGAGGGTGCCAGTAGTCGGGTTCGGGATCGAAATTGTAAGGGCACTCGCGTCATTGGCGGGCCGGATGTTCCCCGCGACGGCCCAGAGGTCTCCGCGAGCCGGGTTGAGGATGACATTGGTTTCTCCGTGGACCAAGAGGTCCGCGTTGGAATAGAGCGAGCCCGCCCCGATGCTGTTGATCGTGCTTGCCCCGGGGTTGACCAGTCCGAGGCTGGAGAACAGTCGCACTTCTTGGCCTTCATAGGTCACCCCAAGTCCGCCCGGCTGGCCTGCGCCCGCACTATTCGGAACGGTTGGTGAACCGATCTCGGCCGCGGTGCTGACTCGGAATTTGTTGGTGATGAACCGGGCTTGTTCGATGAAGCCGATGCTCGCGAGGCCAATCTGTTTGGTAACCGCGCCTTTTTGCGTCTCCTCGTTTTGGAGCCGTCCGAATTCGCTCAGGAACTCGTTGCGATTGGCGAAATTGGTGACCTGTCGGCCGTCTCGCAACAGCGTGCTGGGGTCATTCAGGTCGACTCGCCCGGCCTTCCCGACGCTTTCGATGACGATGTAGTTGCGCGTCTTTCCGACCTGGCGCAGTTGCCCTGTGCCGGTCGCAAAGGCGTCGAAGTCGGCGGGTGCATACCGCACCCGGATGAGGGCCCGCCCGCGTTCGTAATTCAACCGGGTGAAAGGTCCAAGCCCGTCCGGTCCGCCGCGGTCGATCACCGAACCCCGCAGAACGAATCCCGAGCCTGGACGAAGATAGAGCGCGTCCGGGTCGCGAGAGAATCCAGTAGCCGGATCGATGGCCGCGCCCGTGCTTTCGGGTCGCCAGTCCGCCCCGAGGGCCGAGTTCACCAGTTGGTAGTGGGCAAACCGAATCCCAGCTTGGGCCAGGTCGGTGCTATTGGTTCGCTGCCGGGCCGCGGTCGTCTGGTCGATGTTGCGGCTCACGATCAGGACGAAGGCCGTCCCAAGGGCAAGGAGAACGCCGAGAGTCAGGAGGGCGATGACCAGGGTCTGACCGGATTGATGGCGGCGAATAGGCACAAATTTCATCGCGAGGAATTCCTTACCGTGGCGGTTCCGCGCAGAGTGATGCTCTGCGGATTGGGAGCAGCGGTACCGGGGAACTGACGGAGCGTGAGATTGACGTCAATCACCTGCCGGGTGTCGTAGTCCACCGCGATCACATCCGAGCTCTCATTGAATTGGAATCGATATTGGACCGTGATGTTCCCCGGAGGGATCGGAGAATTCGGATCCGAATTGAGTTCTAGGTAGCCGGCTCGGAAGCGGGGCTGCAAAACCGCCGAAGCAAAGTTCGTTGGGTCGTAGGCCGAGGGATCTCGGCTGACTCCGTTGAAGCCCAGCTCTTCATAGGTCTCGGTCAGCGCGTCGGGGCGATGCACGTAGTTGATGAAGTACTGATTCGGACCGATCACCACGTTGCCGCTGGTCCCTGCCACGACACGGGAATACCGGATCGGAAGCCCCTTGTTCGGACCTTCCTTCTGGTCCGGCCCGATCACGATCTCGCTACCCGGGACGATCCGGGCTCGGGGGAAGCCGAGGGTCGGATGGAGCGGGCTAGGAGAGCCATCGAACGCACGTACGAAGCGAAGGTCGATAAACCGTCGGCACGCCGACTTGCTAAGCCCGGGGACCAGGCGGTCCCAAGCGTTGTAGAGCGCGTTAAAGCGGGTGTTGACTTCGCTGGTGGGGGAACTGGGGAGCGCCTCGGGGCGAGTCCAATCCGACGGGTCGGCGCCAAGCGAACTCTGACCAGGAGCCACCGCGTTGCCGATCAAGGCCGACGGAAGGTTCGGGAAGCCAGCCGGAGTGGTCCGGTTTCCGTCACCGCCGATCTCGATGATGTCAAAGCTCGTCGAGACCTGGCCGGTCCGCGGGTCGATCGCGATCGGGGCAAACAGAGTTCGGTTGAACGGCTGGTTCAAGAATCCGGACCGAAGATTGGCTTGCGCGATTCCGAAGGAGAAGGGGTATCGCAAAGGATCGTTGGCGGCGACTGTTTGGGGGTCCAGCGACCGGGCACGGACGTAGCCAGAGACATCGAAGAACTCAATGCCGCCATTGGCTTCTTGTGAGCGGTCGTCGACCCGGAAGAGAGAGATCTCACTCTGCAGGGTCTGGGGGTTGAGCAGGCGTTGCCTAGCGACCAAATAGGGGGAGCCATCGACCCACGGCTGTTGCACCGATTGCGGGTTGAACGGGTCGATCTGGCTGGGCCAGTAACGCAGGGTCGACTGGGTCCAGCCGCCGTACTTCGTGCGGAAGACGTCGCTGCCCGATTTCTCGGAACCCTCAAATTCCTCGTTGGTCCGAGCCACGACCGATCCTTCGGCCGGCTCGCTGGTGACGCGGGTCGGTCGGAACTGCACCAGAGGCAGGATCCGCGGAACGTTACCGTCGTAAACCGCCTGGAACGTGCCGCGGTCATAGACCGGCTGGATCAGATCGATGCGGCTGAAGTTACTCACGATCCGCGACTGTCGCTGCCAAGCCCGGATTCGTGCGACCTTAGCTTGGAATTCCGGAGTGCCGGGCCGTGGATCGACGTTGGGATTCGCCGGAAGACTGAAGAAGCTCGGGTCATCGAGAACGGGGCGCCCATCCCGAATGTCGAAGAGAGCGTTGTTATAGACCCACTGCCCGTTTTGGGGATTATTGGGGTCGGGTCGCCAGCGTCGGTAGTCGATCTCGGCCCGATAGAGGACGTAAAGATTCTCCGACCCTTGGGGCGAGTTCAAAATTCGGTCGAACGGGTTGATGTAGCGACCCGCCACCGGAGCGGCTTCGGTGCCGAGAATCGGCTCCCGAAGTCCGATGAAATATCGAACCAATCGGTAGCCACCCGCGGCAGGGAAGGTCGGTTGACCGACAGGGGTCCGCAACGTGGGGTCTTCTCGCCAGTTGGCAGGGTCGTTCGGATCGCCGTTCGGATCCCTCAAGAGGTTGGGATTGAGAAGCGCGCCACCCGGACCGCGCAGGGGCTCGCCGCGGCTTGGCATCAGGATGTCGATCTTGGCGTTTGGAAGCAGCAGTTGCTCGTACTGGCCATTGCGACCCGGAACCTCGACCAAGATTGATCCCCGGATGCCCGTGTTGTCGCGCACACTCACTCCGTTGCCAATGTCGCGCTGGACTTGCTCGATGATCAGCCTCGCCCGGTCTTGGGCTTGGCTGAAACCTTGCCCAACCCGGGTGAGGTTAAAGCCCTGGACCAGCGGCACACTGATGATCGTCAGCAGGATGGCGGTGATCGCCATGACGGTCAGCAACTCAATCAAAGTAAAGCCAGAGCGGCGAACAGACTTCACAGGTCTTCACTCCCTTGCGTCAAAAACGTTTCCGTTTGAACTCTCTTTAGATCACTGAACCATTTGCTCAGTTCCGAGAGGTTCTCATTTTCATCCGGGCCAAGCTTGATGCTGCCTGCTCCCCAGGTCACTCGGACGCTCACCGAGACGCCCCGCACCCTGCGCACCGCATATCCCTGGCTAAAGTCGAGGAAGGGGTTGCCACTGATCCGATCTCTGATATCGACGTAACCGAGCCGGAGACCGCCCACCCGTGGGGCCCGGATGATGAACTCTTGGTCTTCGAGGACCAGCAACGGGTTGGCCGGGTTTCCGCCCTCGCGGTACCAGATCTCACCGATGACCACCTTTTTGCCGACATCCGCGAGCGGGAAGTAGATGTGGTTTCCGTCCCCATCCACACCGTTAGCGCCGCCCGGATAGCACTGGTCATAGCTGACGTTGGGGCCATAGGTGGCGCGGTAGATCGAGCTACCCTTGATCGGCTGGACGGCCCATTCGCCCTTGCCCATGTAAAGCGCGCGCATAGGGCGGTTCCCGGCCTGATCGATGCGGGTCACCTGGGTATCGCCCGGGAAGATCACGTCGAGGCTCAAGCCCGTGTTCACATCGTTATCGAGATCGAGGAAGGTGATCAAGCCAACCGACTTGTCCACTCGGTAGGAATTGGGCTGCACGAGGCCGCCTGTATCGCTATCCAGCAAGATGAGGTCACGAGTTTCCGTTCCCCCTCCATCCACAGTCAGGCTGATGGGCAGACCCTGATAGGGGGAGAGGTCGATATCCTGCTCGCCCTTGACCTTGAGACCCCCCAGGATAAGCTTTTGCTGGAACGGGGCAGAGTCTGGCGCGCGGAAGTCGTCACGAATCACCCGCCAGTCAATCACGTTGTAGTCCACCCGGGCCCGCAGCGCGACTCGCCCTCGGTTGCGAAACTCGAAAAGGTTGTAGCCCGCGGGGTTGAAGAGCAGCACGCCGAGATCGGGATCCAGGAGTCGGAATTCGTAAGCGGAGTCTTGCTGGGTGATTCCACCGACGCCAGGGGTCGAGAAGCCATTGGCCGGTACTTCCAAGAAGATCCGCTGGATGCGCATCGTGTCGTAATCGATCCACTCGGCGGTTTCGCCAAAGTCCGCCTGAATCAGATCGACCAGGTTATAGACGCGATATCCAGCCCGAGGAGAAAGCGCAGGGGCATCCAAGACGACGACGATCGAACGCGACTCACGGCGACCGCCAGCGGTCGTGTAGTAAGTCACGGTCATCCGGTATTGACGATCCCGAGCCGTCCCGACCGGCAGATAGAGCAAATTGTCTTCGTCCACGATGACCGCCTGGCCATCGCGGAACCAGTTCGGGGCCTCATCGACAAAGGCCCGCTGCATATCGTTGCCATAGACGAGCACACTACTGCCTGCGGTCTTGCGCTCGATTGGGGCAAATTGCAGCACCATCAGGCCGCCGTAGAGCGTTCCGCCATTGGTTTGGGGGATAAAGCGCGGAGCTGGGATCGTCCGGCCCTCGCCGATAATCGCCCGAAAGCGGTTTGCTCCGGTACAGAACTTCCAGTTGACTCCACCAAACGGCGAGGTGACGACGCCACCGGCGGTGACCCCCGTCGTGCCACTCGGCAAGGCATCGGAAAGCAGCGCAGCGCGATCGATGTCCAGGCTAAACGAAGTCGCCGACGGGTTCACGGCAAGGATGGCCTCGGGGATCTGTTCGGTTTGGCCCTTCAACCGCTCCATCTCCGAGCGCGCGAGTTGATTCGCCACCGAGATGTTCTTCGAGGTCTTGAGCACGCTCAACCCCCGCGGGAAGAGTTGCACGACGGAGAGAATTCCGACGGCAAAGATCACGATCACGACGAGCACTTCGATGAGGCTCGCGCCGCGCGACCGATTTCGATTCAAGACAAAAGACATCCCGTTTCCTCGTTTGAGTCCAACTAAACTAAATTATCGAATGGGAGGCGAAACTCGGTACGACCGTTCGGCCATATCCCGAGCACCCCGATTGACCAGCGCCCCGCCGAGATAGAGCACCTGCTCGGTGATCCCGCTATCGACCAGACCATTGCTCTGGTAGTCGCGGAAGAAACTGTTCCAGGTGATGATCGTGCGATCGTCCGGATCTGAATAGCCGAGCTGGCGCGGATCGTCGAACGCGTTTCCGCCGGAGAGACCCCAGATCGTCCAGAAAAGCGTGTAGCGGAGCTCGGTCCGGCGCCCATTCGGGGTCCGAACTTCGGCCACGTCATAGCCCGAGATCCGATAAAACTCTTGCGGAGCCGAAGCCGGGTCGTTCGGATTTTGGGTCACGACCTCGTTGTTCGTGTAGCGTTGCCGTGCGTTCGGCAGGTCATCGTTGTTGTCGATGCGGCCATCGCCATTCAAATCGACTTGGGGAGCCTGGGGCGTAGGACGCGGATCCGCATTGGGCCAGACCGCCCGTGTGGTGGCGAGCAGTTGGTTCCCCTGAATGACGTTGAGTTCGGGGCGCAGACTCTCCAACCCATCCACACGCTTCGGATAAAGAAATCCGGCGGCCTTATTGGCGGGGACGACATTGTTGTTGTTCTGGTAGAGCGTCACGTAACCCAAGAGGGCGGGAGGGAACCCACCTTGGTCCTGGCGATAGAGTTGCAGGGCGGTCCGGATGCTGTTCATGTCGCTGGCATCCGCACCCTTCTGGGCGCTCCGTTTTGCCGATGCATAGACCGGAAGAATAATCGCCGACAAGATCGCAATGATCGCGATGACCGTCAACAGCTCAATTAGCGTAAAGGCACGATTCGATTTCCGCATAGACAACGCTCCCACTAATCCCAAACTTCTCTGACTAGGCCAAAAGACCTCTTGTTCCGGGATTTTTTCTCTTTTTCTCCTCGCTTTGCTTACAGGCCACCCGTAGCCTGGGACCAGTAAGCCTGAAGCCACTCAAAAATCGGCCCCTGGAAGATCATCAGCGCCAAAGCGCCGAGCGCGAGGTAGGGCCCAAACGGGATGGTCGTCACCCCAGGCTCCCAGTTTTCTTCTTCGACTGACTCGTAGGCGAACGGGTTCTCTCCGAACCACCATTCGTAGAACTTCGGCAAGAATAGCCCGATCACGTCGAAACAAAGGACGTACCCTAGGCCGCATTTTAGAAGCGACCCGATCGACTCGGGCTCATAGTCCTCTTCGACCGACTCTTCCTCCGCAGACGCGGCGGCCGCGGCCTTCTTGCGGACGAGGATCTGCAGCACACCCAGGACTGCGCCCAGAAATACGGCCAACCCAAAGCTCACCAGAGCCCCAGCCGGTAACAGGACCGCCCCGATCCCCCGGGCCATCTTGATGTCCCCGTGCCCCATGGCGTCTTTTCCAAACGCGAGGCGCCCCAAAAAAGCAATCCCCCAGAGCACTCCCGTTCCGACGAGCGCACCCACCACCACAGTCGGGAGCGGCCCCATCCAGGCGCCGGGCTGCCCGGTCAGCACCGCATAGGTTCCGCCGGCGAGTCCAAAGATCAACATCGAGGCATTGATCTGGTCGGGAATGATGAAGAACTGGAGATCGGTGAAGATCGCTGCCACTAGGGCCGCAGCGGTTAGGCTATAGACGACGCACTTCACCGGGTCTTGCCCAGCGATGAGGTGCTGCCACCAAAAAACGGCGAACAGCCCACCAGTGATGAGCTCAACGATGAAGTACCGCGAGGCAATCGGGTTTTGGCAATGCCGACAGCGCCCCCTTTGCAGTAGCCAGCTGAAGAGTGGAACCAGATCCGCCGGGCCAAGCTGGGTTCGGCAGTTGGGACAAAAGCTATGCTTGGGCTCCCCAAGGCTGAGACCTCGGGGCATCCGATAGATGACGACGTTCAAGAAGCTGCCAATAGCAGCCCCGATCATCAACCCAACAACCCACGTCCATTCGGGAAACATCCGACAGTAGTCCTTCCTTAGACTCTTGTCGGCAAGTATAGACCGTTGGGCTTAGCTCGCTTGCGCCGTCTTTTCTCGTTCGTAGTCCCCGCGCAGGATTCGATCATAGGCGCCGGACTGGTACCAGCGCTCCAATTGCTGCGCTCGGTGGACCGGCATGGGGTGGGTGGCGGTCCATGATCCAAAGAGGAAAAGGAACATTTTGCCCATCTGATCCTGCCAACCCATCTCTTGATAGGCGCGGGCTTGGTCCATAAAGGCTTCTTGGTTCAGTTCGTCGCGCATCCGGCTCGGGCCTGCACAGAGCGCAAGGTTTGCCCCGATGGAGATGTTGAGATCTTGGGCGACCAAAAGTCCGGCTCGATCGGCCGTGATCTCGGCTTGGCGGCTCCATTCGGCAAAGGCCACCATCAGCCCGATGCTCGCCACGTCCCCAAGACCAAAGGTTCGTCGGCCCAGCATCTCCAGGAGGGGGGCCAGGATCCTTGCCACGCTGAGATAAAGGATATGTCCGGCTTTGATGTGGCCCAGTTCATGTCCGATTAGGTGATAGAGCTGCTCGTCGTCCAATGTGTCCACGATGCTGGAACGCAAGGTGATATACGGCCGCTCCACGCCCCCGGCAAAGGCGTTTGGAAACGGATTATTGGTCACATAGAGCTCGGGCTCGGGAACATCCAGGATCGCGCACGATTCCCGAAGAATTCCATAGAGCTTGGCGTACTGCCTCGGACCGCATCGAACGGACATCCCCATGTTCCAGCAATAGAGCCAGCGATCGGCCCCGATCTCATAGAACTTTTTGACAACCTGGGGAAGCAGCGGCACCTTCTGGAGCCCGTCTAGGGCCTTTCGGTCGGTCTCGCTGATGAAGGCGTTGATGCTCAGTCCGGGGAGGGTTTTGCGCTCCATTGCACTTAACCTTACGCTCCCGCTCAACGAGGGATGCGTTAAGCGGGAAAATTTGGGACTTACTCTAGGACCGTTGCCGACTGAATCACGTCCCCACGGCGAAGACCGATGGCGACGTCTAGACCCCCGATCACCTTGCCGAAGACGACGTAGTTGCCGTCAAAGGCCGGAATGTTCTCGTGGCAAATATAGAACTGGCTTCCCGCACTGTTGACGTCCTGACTCCTAGCCATCGCGATGGAGCCGGTTTCGTGGAGAAGTGGGTTGGCCTCGAAGTTGATCTGGTAGCCAGGTCCGCCGGTCCCAATACTCGGGTCATCGAGCGGCTTGGTCTTGGTGTTCGGGTCTCCACCTTGAATAAAGGCAGGTTGACTTTCGCTCGGCCCATATCGGTGGAACACCACCCCATCATAGAACCCACTGCGGGCCAGCGACATGAAGTTGTCGGTGGTCCGGGGAGCTTGGGTCTGGGCCATTCGGATCCAAACGGTGCCCTTGTCGCGGATCTGCATTCGGACAACCTTGGTGTCTGAGACCACCACGCGGAACGTTCCCCGCTTGGTTGGGTCCTGGTTGCTGGTGGCCACGACTTCGTAGACACCCGGCGTTGCCGGCGCGGAATAAAGCCCTGCTGGGGTGATCGTCCCCCCACCGAAACTATTGACCCGCCACGTAATGGCATCGGGAGCCGTGCCCGTCACGGTGGCATTGAACTGAAGGGTCTCGGCAAAGCCGAGCCGTGATCGATCTGCGGCCGGAGCAATGCTGACGGTGAGGGCGGTTGCGACATTGATCGTAGCGATGGCACTCTTGGCCGGGTCATCCTTGATCTTCACCCGCACTTGGTAGGTGCCCGGGGTAGCAGGGGCGCGATAAAGTCCCGAACTTGAGACCGTTCCATTGGCGGCCCCGCCGATGACCTCCCACTCAATAGGCACGAAACCCCCGCCCTGAGGAAAGGCTGTAAGTTGGAGCTCACCATTGATCAGAGCCCCCGTTTGGCTCGGGCTCACCACAATGCCCGAAGGAGCAAGTGGACCATCGCTCCCACCGCATCCAGCCAGTAAAAAGACCAGCCCCATCAAGAAGCTCAACAAGAGTGATCGCACGATTGCCACGTTGTTCATTATGGCTTGCCTACTTCAGAACACGATTGAGCAGGTCGGCCAACCTATAGCCGGCGAGGGCCGCGACTCGTCGAGAGATCGCTCTTCCCTCGCGGATGTAGCTCTCGCTCAGACGCTGATTCTCCCGGGCGCTATAGACGAAGCTTCGCAGGGCAAAACCTTCCTGGATCCATGCCTCGGGGTTTTGGATCTTCGCGTTGGGGAGTGAGCGGTAGGGGTGTTGACGGGTGATCGAATTCGAGATTCGTTCGATGCTCAGCTCACCGTTGCGGGTCAGCGGGCGGTCGATGGCGGGAAACTCACCCAGACCGAAGTCCCAAACCACATGGAGGTTATCGAGTGGTCGACTCGCGCCCCAATCGTCTATCGGGGTGATCTTGAAGCTGTTGCCGCCGCGGTCTCCATTCGGAAATCGATCCGAGTCGCGGGCCATCGTGTGCAGCGGATTGTGCGCGTCGCCGACGAAGTGGACCAAGTAGCGCAGGGCCTTGGCTCGGTCCCTTTGCGGCAGCCGGGCGTTGCCCAGGTCCTTCGTAAACTTCTGAATTGCCCAAAGCACGTTCTCGTCCAGCGGCTTATTGCTGGTGGGCTTTCCATCCATCCGGAAGTGAATGTTGGTGTAGTGCCAGTGGCGATCTTCGTTCGACTTGAAGTCATCGGCCCAACAAGAGCACTGCACGAATCCCCGCGTCTTGTCATCGACATCGATCTGAGAGAGGGCCTGCACCCGCTTCGCCGTGTTGGGTGCCAATCGCCCCTCCGCGATTTTGGCAATGACCATGTGTCCGGTGTCGATCCACGCCGAAGCCATGGCGACAAGGGACAGCGAGAGGCAAGCAAAGAGACTGCGCATGATCGCCGATGAGCTTACCGCCCAAGTGCAACAAAGCCACCCCGAAGAAGCTTGGGGCTCCTTCGAGGGATTCCAGCTGAAGAGTTCTGGATGCTTTAGGCGGCTTTGACGGCGGCCCGCTCCTTCAGGCTCACGGTGATTTCTAGCGAACCGTAAGCCCCTAGCTCGATCGGGATGACCAGAGCCGGAATGTCGATGGTCGAAATGCTGATATTGGTTCCCCGGATGATCGAAGGCGGCGTGATGTCGCAGACAAACCCAAGCGCTTGGAGCTTGCTCGAAGTGTTTCCGCTGATCATGTTGCCCAATTCGGCCAAGGCACTGGTGGAGAGTTCATCGGGGATCTCTTCCATGCCACCGAGCATCTGCTTGGCCACCGCATACGCGGTTTCGCTGGAGAGGCCATAGAGGACGCCTCCGACGAGATCGCCGACGATGCCACATGAGACGTTGAATTCGGTCGCAGTAAAGATCTTGGGCCGGGCACTCAGAGAACCTAGCTTGGGCTCGATTCCCATCGTGAGGCGCACGACGTCACATGTCGCCTGAACAAAAGGATTGACAAATTCTGCCCTCATTTGTTCTGGATCCTTAAGCCGCCAAGAGCTTGGAGACAGCTTCGATAACTCGCTCCGGTTGGAAAGGCTTCACGATGAAGTCCTTGGCGCCATTTTGGACGGCCTCGACGACCATGTTCTTTTGGCCCATGGCCGTACACATCACGACTTTTGCCTGCGGATCGTTGGCCCGGATCTGCTTGAGAGCTTCCAGTCCATCCATCTCGGGCATGGTGATGTCCATGGTGACGAGATCGGGCTTGAGCGAGCTATAGAGCTCCACGGCCTCGCGACCGTTGGCCGCTTCGCCGACGACCTCAAACCCGTTTTGGGTGAGAATGTTTTTGAGCGTGACGCGCATAAACAGCGCGTCATCGGTGATTAGGATGCGCTTCGCCATTGTTGGTCCCCTTCAGCTGGTTTGGTGTAGAAAAATGGAATATTCGTTTCGAATCCGATGTCTTTCGAGTTGAAGATTCGTTCCGTACTGCCAACGAAGAGCACGCCCCCCGGTCGCAAGGAATCGAAGAATCGTCGGTAGAGGCGGTCCTTCGCTTCGTCGGTGAAATAGATCACGACGTTGCGGCACATGATGAGATCAAAACCGGTGTCGAACCGATCGCTCAATAAGTCCCCGGTTTTGAATTGCAGGTGCCGAGTGATCTCGGACTTGGCCTTCCACTTGGCCCCTTCCTGCAAAAAGTACTTGGCCTTGATCTCGTTCGGAACGCACTTCATATCGGCGTCGCTATAGAGCCCGCTCTTGGCTTGGTTCAAGGCTTCTTGGTCGATATCCGATCCAACGATCTGATGTCGGCCAGGAAAGCTAGATTCTAGGATCGACGCGAGCGTGTGGGCTTCGGCTCCGATGCTGCAACCTGCGCTCCAGGCCTTGAGCCCGCGCCCTGGTCGAATCAGCTTCGGCAAGACGACTTCCTGAAGCTCCTCCCACTTTTCGGGATTGCGATAGAGCTCGCTGACGTTGATCGCAAGCTTGTCCAGAAACCAGGTAGCTCCATCCGGGGTCTTGGACAACGCGGCCCAGAACTCGTCAAGGGTCGAGGCATTCTTTTGCTCCAACATCCCCAAGATCCGCCGACGGAGTTGGTCGGGCTTGTACTGGAACAAATCAAGGCCGGTACTCCCCTTGACCTTCTCGTAAAACTGCTCCCACTGGCGCTCGTTAGGATGCACGGGCAATCTTCTCCTTGATTCCAGCGGTGATCGCGGCTCCCAATTCGTGCAGCGGGAACTGGGCATCGACCCCGCCAGCCTCGAACGCGGCCTTGGGCATTCCATAGATCGTGCAGGTGGATTCCGACTCGGCATAGACGATGCCGCCTTTGCTGCGAATCTCGACCGATCCTTCGGCCCCGTCTCGGCCCATTCCGGTCAATACGACTCCCAAAACTCTTCGACCATAGATTCCAGCCGCAGTTCGGAAAAGGTAGTCGGCTGCCGGACGCACGCCATGCAGAGGAGCTTCTTTGGTAAAGAGCAACTCCCCACCCTTGCCGACGAGCATGTGATCGCCCCCCGGAGCGAGAAATGCTTGGCCTGGAGTCACCTTGTCCCCCGGTTTCGCCTCTCGGCAGGGCACGGTACCGATCGAGTCAAGACGCTTGCTCAGACTTTCGGTAAATCCGGCCGGCATGTGCTGGGTGATCAAAATCGCGGCCGGAAATCCTTTCGGCAGAGTTGACCAAAGACTGGCCAATGCCCTCGGTCCGCCCGTTGAGCTTGCAATCACCACCACCTTGTCCGAGGTCCCGGTGATCACGCTCGCCTTGACGGCTCGTCCAAACGCCTTCACACCCTTGGCCCCGATACAGGCCCGAATCTTGGTGATCAGCTCGTCGCGGCTACCGGCAAATTGGATGCTGCTGCTCGACTGCGGCTTCGGGAAGAAATCGATCGCCCCTAACTCAAGGGCCTTGAGAGTTGCCGTGGCTCCTTGGGTCGTCACGCTACTGACCATCAGGACCGCAGTCGGAGCCGTCTTCATGATGGTCTCGAGCGCAGCGATCCCGTCGGTGTTGGGCATCTCGACATCGAGAGTGATGAGGTCCGGCTTAAGTCGCTGGGCCAGTTCAATGGCTTCGTTTCCGTCTGCAGCGGTCCCGACCACTTCCATGTCGGACTCGGCCTTGATCCAGTCTTGCAAAAGCCGCCGAATAAAGGGCGAATCGTCGACAATCAAGATGCGGTTCTTCATGCTGCTCGTCCCGGACCACGTTCGTACTCATCCACCTGAGTCACAAATTCGTTGAGGATCACATCCACATCATCGGTCGTCCAGCCCAAGGTTTCAAGGGCTAAAGGACACGGAATCTTTCGGTCTTGGTATCCATAGTCGAGGCCCAGCGTCTGCACCAAGAATCCGGCCAGCCTAAAGCTCGCCCAAAGCCACGCTTCACTCTGCGGAGCCCGTGGGGTGGCATAGGATCGACAAACCCGACCCCAGCTAGCAGGCAAACCCCAAGCCTCGCCCAAGAGCGCCGCCGCTTCGCCATGATGCATGGCCCAAAGCTCCGATTCGGCGACCACCAAAGGAATCTTGAGGTTCTGAGAGGTATCCGGAGCATTGCGCCGCGGATTCTCGACCAAGATCGAGAGCGTCAGTCGACCTGCTTGCAAAAGGTGGGCCGCGCTGCGCGCTTCAAGACGGTTTTCCGGTGAACCCGACCCCACGATGAGGGCCGTCGCCGCCGAAAAAGCGTAGGCCGTAACCCACGTGCTCTTGGCTCGAAACGGGAACGCATAATCCCCGTCCGTGATGCACGGATACGTGCGGGCGATCGCCAAGAAGCGCCGGAGCGTCGGCATCCCGAGGATGATGATCGCGTCGAGCACATTGGCGACCCGACCGCCCCCGAATCGTTCGCTATTGGCTAATCGAACAACCTGCAGCGAAAGGAAGGGATCACGCTCTAATTCATGGGCCACGACGTCGGCCCTGATCTCGGGATCGAGGCTCAGCTCCGCCGCGCGTTTGGCCACATCCTCACGCACAGGAAGGTCTTGAACCCGCCAGATCTGCTCTTGGAGGTTATGCAGCGACCCGACCACGGACGGCCTCCTTCAGATTGCAGAGATCACGAGTCGCCTCATTGAGAGTGCGGATCGTCACGACCCCGGTCGTGGCATGAAAAATCATCGTCCGCCCGGCTCCACCGCCCACGTCCTGAGCCACCGTCGGAATCCTCGAAGATTCCAATAGCTTTTGGACCGCCGCGATGTTCCGGTCTCCGACTCGGAGAGTCGTCGAAGTCTGACTCCCAAGCGAGAAGAGATGCGCGCCGCCTCCGTACGCTGCCAGCAGCCGACTGGTTCGCGCCCCGAGTCCTGTCATTTGGCGCAGAAGCTCTGGGATCCCCGTGTCCGCGTACTTTCCCAACGGCTCTTTATCCCGATGACTCGGGAGCTCCGAGAGCACGACGTGGATCATGCCAGAGATGTCGGTCGTGGGATCATAGAGCGCCAATCCGATGCAGCTTCCCAGTCCAATGCATTGATACTTGGCCGGACCTTTCGCCACATGGATATCTCCCATTCCAACGTTGAATGTGGGCTCTAGCACGATTAAGCCGCCTCCTCGATCCCGAGACCTTTGAAGAAAACGCTCAGTCCCGAGCGGGAGGGGATGCACATAAAGTAGCCCTGAGTCTCATTGGCCGCGTCGAATATCGAGGTCTCCAGCGCCAGCACCACCGAGTCGCTCATCTCCGCTTCGGTCATGATGCTGGAGGCAAGGGCGCCAACCATCTCCATCCCCAACATCGGAGGAGTCGATTCGAGGTGAAGCTGGGTGAAGTCGCTCAGAGCGGCCAAAAAGCTCGAGTTGATGATATTGCCGATTTCCAGCATCGCACTCGTTGCGATTTCATCGACATCAGCCGGGGTCTCGGGACTCGATCCAAGGAGCATTCTCCACAAGGTTTGGGCGCTTGCCCACGGGAAGAGAAATGCAAGGTGGCCCTCGACGTCGCCACAGAATGGCATCAAGACCCCGACGCACATCGCCTCCGGATCAGGTGTCAATTGATGGACATGCTCCGCCGGCAGCAAATCAACCTGCGGAATCGCCATGTTGAAAGGCTTGTCCGTCAGTTCACTCAGGGATTTGAGGGCATGACCCAGTCCGATGTTGGCCATCTCGTGCAGTGCCGACATGGCTAGTAAACTTAGTTGTTCTCCCCGGTTTGTCCCCATAAATCCCCACAACGAGACCATCCCCAATGGTCCAGTCTGGAAGTTCCACCTGAGAAACAAAAGGCCCCCCGCAAGCCTGCCGGATCACCCGCTTTCGGCGAGAGGTCCTGGGTCTTTTTCGGGGTGGGAACTCCTCCCAAAAGCTCGTGGTTACTCCTAGTAACTCGCTCAAAAAGCAAGTTCTCCAAGAACCCTCAACCAAGCAAACTAATCCAATCCTCACTCCCACGGTGCGGGACCTGACCCCAGGCCCGCACCGCTTTCTTTTTTAACTTTGGGAGAACTCACCACGTAAAGTCGTTGGGATGCCCAAAAGTGCCCTCGTCTGGATTCGCCGTGACCTTCGGTTGCACGACCACGCTGCCCTTGCTGCGGCCACCCAAAGCGCCGACCGAGTGGCCGTTGTGTTCGTCTTTGACACGGAAATTCTCAAGCACCTCCAGGATCAAGATGACCGCCGGTTGACCTTCATCCACGGCTGCCTCAAGGAGGTCGATGAACAACTGCGAACGGAGGGTTCCCGCCTGATCGTGCTCCATGGCGACCCGGTCGAAGAGATCCCCCGAATCGCGGCTCAACTCAAGGTTGACGAGCTTCACTTCAACCGAGACTACGAACCCTACGCTCTCCGCCGTGATGCCCGCGTCTCCGAGCGAGTTTCGGCCCAGGTCCATCACCATAAGGACAACGTCGTGATGGAAGCGGCCGAGGTCCGTACCGGCTCGGGAGGACCCTTCAAGGTCTATACCCCCTATGGTCGAGCCTGGCGAAACGCGGTCCGCGAAAAGGACCTTGCCGAACGAGTGGTGCAACCGGGGCGCTGGTGGCCAGCACAGGAACTTGAGGCAACGCCCAGGGTGCCAGATCTTGAGGACCTTGGTTTCCGGCCCGGAAACCTCATCATCACGCCTGGAACTCAGGCGGGGACCTCGCGTCTCATCCAGTTCGGGCAACGGATGGCGCAATATGGAGAGCTCCGTAACTTCCCCGCCGAAGATGGGACCAGCAACCTGAGTCCCTACTTTCGGCACGGCGCTCTCAGCGTCCGTGAGGCCTTTCGGTATGCCGCAACGCTACCTAGCGAAGGAAGCGAGAAATGGCAGGCCGAACTCATCTGGCGGGAGTTCTACCAAATGATCCTGGCCGAATTTCCTCACGTCGTTCGGGGGGCCTTCAAGCCTGAATTCGACGCGGTGGAGTGGCAAAACCAACCCGACCATCTGCGCGCATGGATCGAGGGACAGACTGGCTACCCGATCATTGACGCTGCCATGCGGTGCTTCCGGGCCACGGGATGGATGCACAACCGGCTCCGGATGGTCGTAGCCAGCTTTCTGACCAAGGACCTGCTGATCCACTGGCAGGAGGGCGAGGCTTACTTCGCCCGGATGTTGCTCGACTTTGACCTCGCCCAGAACAATGGGGGGTGGCAGTGGGCGGCCAGCACCGGAGTCGACGCCCAGCCCTACTTCCGAATCTTTAACCCCAAACTCCAAAGTGAACGGTTCGATCCAAAGGGAGTCTTCATCCGTGAATGGGTCCCGGAACTGACCGGTCTCGATGGAAAGTCCATCCACGCTCCGGCCGAGTCCGGCCCGCTCGAACTCCTCGCCGCTGGGGTCACTTTGGGTCAGAACTATCCGCGCCCGATCGTGGATCACGCAACCCAAAAGCCCCTCGCGATCCGAATGTTGGCTTCGATTGCGCCCGTTAAGGCATAAATCGGGAGGCAGTTAGGCCAAAAGATCCGTAAACTCTATCGCGGATGACAGGTTTTGCTGAACTGGTGGACCATCTCCGGGCCCATCCCGACGATGTTCGAAGGACCCCGGGGGATCTCGCGCGTCAGTTTCGGATCGACGAAGTCGAAGTCGCCCAATTTTTGGGTGCCTTGCAGAGCGGAACGGTGGGCAGAAGCCACGTCCGCCCGACCTATGACCCCAAGTCGACCATTGGCCTCATTCTTCAGCGGCCCTACTACGTTCTGGTCTGCGTCAACCTGGCGATGTTGTTCGGGCTGGTTCTTTTCCGAATCCTGCGGCAAGTTTTCGAGATTAACGAGAGGGTCACCACTACCGCCGGGATCATCATCGTCCTCACGTCGTTGGTGATCAACCTCTATGTGCTCTTTCGAGTTGGGATGGCCCGGGTTGCGATGATCGGTGCCCCGCTCTTCTGCTTTGCCCTCGGTCTCGGCGCCGCGATTCGGGTTCGCCCCCCCTCCTTCGAATGGGGTGGTTTCTTGGGCGGATTCTTGATGATTCTGCTGTATGGCTTCTTAGCCCTTCCGATCGCTGTGCTCGGTGGATTCCGGAACATTCAGCGGGAGCAAATGGCCTCGGCCCGGCTGAGCCGCCAAGACCTTTTGGAGCAACTCTTCGCCGTTCGTGAAAGGATTCGGAGAGTCTCTGGCAAGACCGAGACCCTCAACAAGGGTCCGTTCTGGAGGATGGTCTCATTTGAGCAGATCCGCAACTACGCCTTTGGGTTCACCTTCGTCTGGACCGCACTTTCAGGTCTGTCCATGCGATTCTTAGATCCGACCGGCGTCGCGCTCACTCAGGCCAAGATGACCACCGGGTGGCTCATCGTCAACGGGGTGAGCGCCCTCGTCCTGCTCGCTTCGACCTTCGTGTTTGGGTTCCTCAGCAGAGACCCCAAGCGGTCGCTTATCTTGGGCGGAATCATCATGCTGGCGGGGATCCTCGCGAGCGCGATCCCGTTTGGCCCGGCAGCCTATACCATCTGGAACAAATCGAATTGGGGAAACGTGCTCATCGGATACGCGATCTATCTCCCTGTGGTTTTGGCCGGAGGAATCGGAGGCCAGATCGAAGACCACGCGGAGAAGAAGAAGCTTCTCTCCGAAGATGAGCCGACCTTGCTGATGGCGGAGATGCTTGCGCTGGAATGGAAGCTAAGGCCCCAGGCCAGGCGGGTTTGCGTGATGGTCGTCGATGCCGAAAAGAGTTCGGTGATGAAGGCCAGTGCCGATCCGTTTGAAGCCGAATGGTCGTTCCGAGCTTATCAGCAGTGGCTCGCAGAACTCGCCGGGAAGCACCTCGGAACAGTCCATTCCACGGCCGGGGACGGGGCCGTGATTGGATTCGCCTCCGTTACTGACGCCGTCAGCGCCGGACTCGAAATCCAGCGAGAAGTCACGCGCTTTAACCAAACGGTTAACCGCCTCCAGTCACCCTTCCGATTGAGGATTGGACTGCACTCGGGGGAGGTACAAGGTGATCTCGACCAAGTTCAGTTTGCCGCCGTCATCGACATTGCCGCCCATGTCGAAAAGGCCGGCCCGGTCGGGGCCCTAACCCTTAGCCGTACTGTCACCGAGGCCCTCCCCCCGGGTACCTACCACCCTCTGAACAAAGTGGTGGACGACTTTGAAGTCTTTGTTTATAAGCAACCGGAGTTCGCGGTTTGAGCTTTCAGGTCCAAGACTGGGGGCCCCTTGGATACCAAGAGGCTTGGGACCGCCAACTGGAGGTTCACCAAATGGTGAAAGACGGCGGGCCCGATACACTGGTCTTCGTCGAACACCCTGCAGTCTACACTCTAGGGGCCAGCTTTCATGCGGAAAACTTGATCCACCCCGAGGCATGGTACGCGGAACAGGGCATTGAGATCATCCGCACGGACCGTGGTGGCGATATCACCTACCATGGCCCTAACCAATTGGTGATCTATCCCATCTTCGACCTGAACCGACACGGTCGGGGACTGCATCCCTGGGTCCGAAATCTAGAGCAAGTGATTCTCGACGTGGCGACCGAGTTTGGCCTAGAGCCGCGGCTGTTTCCTCCGCATACCGGGGTGTGGGTGGGCGATCGAAAGCTGGCCGCGATCGGGATCAAGATCAAGAAATGGATCAGCCTTCACGGGATCGCATTGAACTGCAGCAACGATCTTTCACCATTTGGTTGGATCATCCCCTGCGGCATTGCCGACTACGGAGTTACGAGCCTGACCCAAGAGACGGGTCGGGTGATCACCCCTGACGAGGCCAAACCCAAGGTCATCGCCGCCTTTCAGGACGTCTTCAGCCCGCGCTCCATCTGACCGATGTGGCGTTCCAGGTGGTCGGCCATCAAGACGAGAACATCGCCGACATTGAACTTGAACAGCGGCACCGCCGGCCAAGGCATTTTTGAACCCACAAGGTCCTTCCCTCGCGCATCGCGAATCCACCGGGAGAGGCAAGCCAAGTTCTCGGTGAGAAATCCCTTCAGGGATTCAGGATAAGGCCCGCCTCCTGGCCTAAACGGTCCGGGAACCGGTGCATTCCCCTTGGGACCTGCCGCCTTAATGACCTGCTTTGCCATGAAGGTATGCCGAAACTCCGAACCAGGATCCGCTGCGGGGAGGCTCCTCAATAGATTCTCGAACGGTCCCTTGTAAGGTTGTTCGCTCAGGCGAAGATGCTCAAGCATCTGGCCAAACGACCATGGATGCCCCTGGATCTGGGCCGACAAATCGGTCGTCCCCTGCGGTGCAATCGCATTCCACCGTTTGGTGAGTTCTTCTACTTGGCGTTCGAGATGGTCGATCAATTGGCCCTGAGTCATGCGTCCGGAGGTCATCTCCCAGTATCATCCCCCATCGCGATGCAAGAAGGCCATATCGGAGTGGATGAAAGTGGAAAAGGGGATTACTTCGGGCCTCTGGTCATCGCTGCATGCTACGTGGGTCCCGAGCACTACGCCGAACTGGATGGGGTGATGGACAGCAAGAAGCTGACGGACAAGACCGCCCTTGCCCTAGCCCAACGAATCAAGGCGACTTGCCCCTGTAGCGTGATCGCCATTGGACCTGCCAAGTACAACGAACTTCACGCCAAGATGCGCAACCTGAACCGAATTCTTGAGTGGGGCCACGCTCAGGCGATCGAGAATGTGCTGAAGCTCCAGCCCTCGCGATTGGCCATCAGTGACCAATTTGCCAACCCCGCCGGTCTTCTCCGAATGCTCGCCAGCAAGAAGATTGAGATCGAACTTCAGAGCAAGGTCCGCGCCGAAGCCGACATCGCCGTCGCCGCTGCCTCGATCCTCGCCCGGGCGGAGTTTCTCAATCGCCTTGCTGCCCTTGGCAATCAGTTCGGCATGACCCTTCCCAAAGGTGCCACAAGCGTTAAGGACCCCGCCCGTCGATTCCTTGCCACCCACGGAAGAGAAGCCCTCGGCCAAGTCGCCAAACTCCACTTCAAGACCACCAACGAACTCTAATTTCAACCGAGACCGGGCTCGGCGGCTAGTCGCCCTGAAGGTCGAAGTTCTGACTCAAGAGGATGTAGTCGAAGATCGTGACCTCACCATCGCCATCAAAGTCGGCATTTTGGTCGAACCCGGCATCATCGCTCCTGAGGCCGAAACTCAGAGACAAGGCGATGTAGTCAAAAACGGTGATGGCATTGTCGCCATCCGCATCGCCGTTGATCAGCGCGAAGCTCACACGAGAGGTCTTCCCCGACTCGACCTGAACGCCGCTGAGCCGCCGGCTCAGCCAGTGAGTCCCCTTGAGGACGAAGTCGTAAACCCCGTCAGTGAGAGCCAGCTTTTGGACCGCCACAAGGTTGTAGCCGAAGTCCACCGGGGCCTCAAGCACCGTCGAGCCATTACGAACGACCGCAAGAGTGAAGGAACGCGTCTCCGGATCACCACCAAAATCAGGGAGGTCCAGGCTCAACGCCGCGACAGGCAGGGCCGGGACAACGGTAAAGATCTCGGTCCCTGAGCCGCCATCTGGACGGCTGTTATAGTAGCTGAGTTCGACCGTCACTGGCTGGGAGACCGGCAGCGTGCCGATGCGTACCGGGAAGTCTTGATTCTCGATCGAGAAGGAGTTCTCCTGAAGATTCAGCACCGAACCACCCTGGACAACCGTGAAGGTCACGAATTCTCGAGCCTCCCCCGAACTGTACTGAAGGTAAAAACTCTGCCCGCCTTCTACAACGGTTGCTCGGGCTCCTTGGGCGCTTGAGATGGAGACATCACCGATACCTCGTCCGCGCGAAAAGCCGGGATCCCCTAGAGGAGTCGCCTCCGGCGAGATCACCGCGCTGACCATCTGAGTTCCCAAGCGTCCATTGACGGCGAAATGGAGCCCATCTCCTCCCGTGATCTCTTCCCACTTAAAGTTGTGGCTTTGCCACTGGTACACGTAGTTCAAGATCGGGGTGAGAGGCCCAAACCCCGATGCATGGCGCGTTCCCTGTCGGTCGAACCAGGACCCTGGCAGACTGGGAGTGAGGGGACGATACTTCCCAGAAGGATCAAGGGATACTGATTCGAGCCTCAACTCACCGCCGTAGTAGTAGAAAATTCCGGCCACCGTAAACTGAGGGTCTGATAAGGTCGGCATCACCAGCCCCCACTGTTTGTTTCTCACAACGACCCCGGTAGCGCTCACCGGCAACGCAACGTTATAGAGTCCAGCCGGTCGATCGAACGAGTTTGAGCGCTGGTAAACCTTGGGAACCAGTGTTCCGTTGGCGAGTTCTTCGATCAGGTAGATGAACTCCGAGTCGATCGAGATCGCCTCGGAGTCGGGGCTGACTCCGGGAATCTTCGCAATCTTCCCATCTTTCCAGGTCGTGGCCCAAGCTTGACCGAATCGATCTTCAGCCCAGCCGACAATCGTTCCATCTTCGTCCACGTCATTGGCGATCCCGATCGGACCCCCCAAAGTCCCCAGGTCCACGATCTTGCCATCAGGTCCCCACTGGACCGGGCGATTATTGTTCGATAGCTCGAAAACTGCCTCACCAACGCAGAGGTCATGGTCGTTGACGCCGTAAACTTCAGCCGAAAAATCAGTCCCCTCGAGGGTTCTAGACCGATGCCAAGGCACTCTTCGAGTTGGCAACTGTTGAAATCCTGCAGCGCCCCCCCCTTTGTTCACATCGTGGATGAACACATCAGGATATGCCGTTGTGTAGTAGGGTGTTGTCTCAAAGGAAACATCGGCCCATTCCGACCAGCCAGAAGTGGTGCGGAAACGATACCTGGAACCGTAGCTATAGCGGCCATTCCACTCTAAACTTGAACCGAAACTTGGGGTGAAGGTGAAGCTACCGTCCAACTGGACGTTCAGCCCCTGTTCTGACTGCACTTCCAAGACGGGTTCACCTATAAGGTCGTTGAAGAATACTCCCGGTGCAGGAAACGAAGCTATGTCGTGCGGAATCTGAAAACGATCCGAAATTGCTACCTTTCGAAAGTCTGGCTCCGTGATCTGGATCGTCACCGTAGTTGGGGCCGACCAATGGACCCCGTCCGTGCAACGATAGGTAAAAGTATCCGTCCCCTGGGCAGTTGGAATCGACTTATAAATGACCCGGCTGTCACTACTAGAAAATGACTCTGCCTTGGACGGCGGGATGACCACTTCCAACCAGGAGTTAAGCCTGTTCTCGGGGTCGGTATCGTTATTCAAAAGAGAATCAAATCGAGTCAAGAGACCTCGCTCCGCCTGGACCGTATCCGGATTCGCGACAGGCGGAAGATTGGCTGTGACCGGGATCAAACATGTGACCGTGGAACTCTGCAAAAAGCCATCAGTTACCCGGTAGGTAAAGGAGTCCATCCCCGAGAAGTTCTTGTTGGCGCGAAACGCAATGTTTCCCCGATTGTCAAAAGTGAAAGACTCCATGTGCGCCGGCCCGGAGATGAGTTCCCATTCGATAACCCCCGCCTCATCACGATCATTACCGGCGACACCATCGTATTCGTCATATCCCGCCAGGATTGCTTCCAGGGTTTCGCCCGCAGCTATCGGCGAGTCATTCAACCATGAACCATAAGCAAAGCTGGACTGGCCGAAAATGTACGGGTAGTCCTTTGCGTTTTCGGCCCCGGGAAAGATGCTGACCAGATTGAAAAGCCGGGACACCTTAGTCGGTATCAAAACTTCATTGGCAAAGCCCGGGCCGAGACTTAGTTCCCCGCTGAAGTTGTAGCCCCAGGCCCAGAGGACCCCATCAAAGTCAACGGCAAAATACGATCCCCGGAAAGTTTGCGTTCTTGCACCAATGATCGCAATTGGAGGAAGCCCGAGGACTACGTTCCCACGTTGCAAGACGGCTCCGTCGCTCCGGAGCATGAGGGCTGACCAGGGGTCCGAACCACATACTTGGACAATATCTGAGCCGGCTGATGGTTCCGCAAGCAACGTGCCCACACCTCCTAAGTAGTTGGCAAAGTGAAATTCCCCACTTGCGCTCACTGCTCCGGTTGCGGTGTACCAGTCACGAATTTCTCCAAACGAGGCACTCTCCTGCGCGACGCCATCCGATCTGATCCCAACAAACGGCGAACTCTCTGGCGCTAAGCGGACGGGCGAAGAGTTTTCGATGGACCAAGCAGTGCCGTCACTGAGTTGGATGGCCGCATAGTGCCTCGTTCCCATCTGGTAGTCCAAGAACGGACCTGGAATCGTCGCCAAAGCGGGAACGCGACTACTCAAGCCGTCGAGCCGCCGTTGTCCTGGAAGATCACCCCAAATGAAGAGGAGACGATCCACGGACAGGGCGCTAGAAAGAATCGGACTCAGGACCTCCCCGAGGACCGAGACTTCAAACTGCCAGTCGGCGTCGACCTTGGCCATTCGCTTTGGCATCGGAATGATGGCCGGACGATAGGTGTCGGTTTTCCGTCCGATCGGATTATTCTCTCCGCCGACCGACCCCCAGCTCCAGACATTCCCGTCCAAGTCCGCAGCTAATACAACTCTTTCATTGGACGCCACGTCGAGTATCGGCGAATCGACACGTGTTCCGTGGGCTACCGGTACCTTGTAGTACCAATCCCTTAAGCCGCCAGCCGGAAAAACCTCATAGCTGCCTGCACCCCAACTGACCAATCGCTGATCGGGCTTGGGCCCTTGGAACTCGATGAGGACCCCCCTGGTGTTGGTGCTCGTCGCTCCCCAATCGTGCCATCGCCTGTTTCCAGCCCATCCGCCGAAGTACGTCAGCCCTCCTTCGTTACCTCCGGCGTTATTGGGTTGGCCAATATCCCAGTTGCTATAGACGAAAGTCTCGCCGCCATCCCAGATCCAATCTTCCAGGCTGGCCGAAGCCGAGTTCGGTTGGCTCAAGCCGATCCACATCCGATCGAGATCGCCCATGAAGTTCACAAAGCGGTTTTCGAAAGGAGTCGTGATGGTTGCCAGCCGACCCGCGTGACCGAAGTACGACCGGGTTGCTGCCGCCTGCCTCGCTTGGGCCAAGGTAATCCCAGGTTGTTGGACGATTTGGTACCAAGACCCGGTCGAGGGGGAGTATCGGACTGCGCTGTTGCCCGAGTACTCGACGATCAGGCCAGGGTTCACCCTTGATGCCGAGACGTCGTTCCAGCCGAAGCCCCCCGACCCGTTCGCAGCGTATTCGGTGTGGGATTCGTCCTCGCTGGTGCCCGAAAGGTCGTTCGGTTCGCCGGGATTCCACCGGGTGAAGTTACTGACCTCGGCCGTCGTCCAATTCCACCCTGCGCTAGTCGAGCTACCAGGCTTCTGAATGCCGCCAATCCAGAGGCCATTCAGGTCCCCGATGGTCAGCAAGAACTGATGCTCGGCGAGGCTCGTCACGCTGGCGAGATGCCCGGGGCGACCATTGTAGCTCCGCGCCTGGGCCAAGTCGTTCGCAGCCTTCCAGGTCACCGGGGTGCGAATGACTTCGTAGTGACTTCCAGTATCAGGACTGAAGTAAACCTGCGCCCCAACCCCGGCAGCCGCAAGCACCGCCAAAAGACCCATCCAACCACGCATAGAGTAATATGCTATCACAAGATCTGGCGTTTTTCGGTCAACTTTTTGCACGACCGGTTTGGCGCTTCTAAACCGGCTACAATCGATGGGATGGCTGTTGGTCGGTTTCTCCTCTGCTTGCACTCGCACATGCCCTACGTGTTGAGCCACGGCAAGTCACCTCACGGGACCGACTGGCTTAATGAGAGCGCGGCCGAGTGCTATCTCCCGATCCTCGACGCCCTCGACCGGCTCCGAAATCTCGGCGTCAAACCCCGGTGGACCATCAATATCAGCCCGATCCTTGCCGATCAGCTCGACGACCCCGGGTTCAAAGCGGGATTCGAAGACTATTGCCAAGAGAAGATCGACTGGGCCCTTCATGATCAGAAGCAGTTCCGCACCCAGGGGCCGCTCTGGATGGAAGGGGTCGCGGCGATGTGGCAGCGGTTCTACACCCGGGGGCTCGTGGCCTTTAAGCACCAGTGGGGACGATCGATCTGCGAAGGCTTTCGATTCTTCCAAGAAGAAGGGCTCATTGAGATCATCACCTGCGGGGCCACCCACGGCTATTTCCCGCTGCTGGGCACCGACGAAAGTGTGCAAGCCCAGGTGAAGCTGGGAGTCGAGACCTATAAGAAGCGGTTCGGCGGTCAACCCCGAGGGATTTGGCTCCCCGAATGCGCCTATCGTCCGATGTACGATTGGCAGGCTCCGACCGGTGAGGGGGGCCCCTGGCCGAGAAAGGGGGTCGAGCAGTTTCTTGAGGAGAACGGACTCGAGTACTTCTTTGTGGACTCCCACATGATCCGCGGTGGCGAACCCCTGGGGACCTACGCGGCCAACTTCCCTCAGCTGGCCGAGATGTTCGCCCGGAGCAAAAAGATGTTCACGCCTCCCGAGGAGTTCCGGAGCGAATACGAGCACTACGCGCTACCGAACGGAGTTACGTGCTTTGCCCGCGACCCTCATACCACGGTCAAGGTCTGGTCGGGCGACGTCGGATATCCGGGGGACCCGAACTATCTGGAATTCCACAAGCAGCTGTACCCGGGACGACTCCGTTACTGGTGCATCAGCGAAAACAAGGCCGACCTAGGATCCAAGCGACCCTACGACCCATGGCGAGCCTACGAGAACATTCCGGCTCACGCCGAAGACTTCGTCAATCTACTCAAGGGCACGCTGGCCCAATACAAGGGCCAAGCCAACCGCGAAGGGACCCTTGTCGCCATGTATGACACCGAGCTTTTCGGCCATTGGTGGTGGGAGGGGCCAGAGTTCCTTTACGAAATTGGAAAGAGAATCGATGCCGAACCGGAGCTTCGGTCGGTCAGTGGGGGAGATGTTCTCGACGAAGAGCCCGCCCGCTACATGATCCACTTGCCCGAAGGAAGCTGGGGCGAAGGGGGCTACCACTACATCTGGATCAACGATCAGAACATCTGGACCTGGGAAAAGCTGTATCCGGCTCAGAAAAAGATGCGCTGGATGAGCCAAGAGCTGGCCGATGGCCCCGCCCGGCGAGCCGTCATCCAGGCTGGCCGCGAGCTTCTGCTCGCCGAGGCAAGCGACTGGCAGTTCCTGATCTCGACCTTCGCAGCCAGGGACTATGCCGAGGTCCGGTACGCCGACCACATCGAGCGGTTTGAGCGACTAGCTGAGATCGCCGAACGGTGGCACAACGGAACCCCGCCCACCGCCGAAGAAAACCTCTTCATAGAGGATTGCGAAGAGAAGGATGCCGCCTTCCCCGATCTCGATCCCACGCTCTGGGCTCAACTTGACCGACCCATCACCCCAGCCGGCGCGTCTCAAGGCTGATGAAGAGGACAGCGACGTCTGAACCGCCGTTCTGGCCCAGTGCCGCGCCCTCGTCCTGCGGACAGGATGCCGCGCAACCGGCCCAAGGGCAGGAACCCCGCCGGACTCTGCCCCAGAACGGCGGATGCACGCGCCGCCAAGGGTCAGGCGCGACAACCTGCTTGGCTTTGGCCACTCTTGCCACGGTGCTCTTGGCGGGGTGCGGCCAACCCAAAAGCTCCGGCGGGATCGCGCCTCCTCCGCCGTCCAGCAATCCTTCTTCTCAGTCGTCGGCCAACCCGGCCGAGCGTCCGCCTGCTCCCGAAACGCCCCCCCGGACACCAGAGCGTCTGCCTGAATCGGCCGAGCGTCAGGAAAAGCCGATGCAGATTCCGGCCGCCGGGCAGGATGGGTGGAAACCCGCTCCAAAGGACGACATCGCAGAGCTGGGGCAAGCGCTTGACCGCTCGATTCTAGACCTCGAAAAGGCCTACTTCGAGGTGGATCTCATTATCGACAATGCCGAACTGAAGGGGCAGAACCTGGCCCGGGGCGAGATCTACGACGCCAAAAACTTCAAGATCGAGTACCAAGTTCCGGTCGACCCCGTCGCCACCACTGCTCTGGTCAGCCGTGAAGGAAACCAGGCAACCCTCGCCAAAGGAGGATGGACTGCCGGGATTTCGCCCACGCCTAGCGGGACCCTCACCACCTGGCGAGACCGGTTTCCCGAGTGGATAGCTCGCTCGATGGCCCGCCGGACCCCATTTTGGGAACCCTTCTTCCGGCAGGTTCGAGAATCGAGCAAGGACATCACGCTAGAAAAGCAACAGATGGACGTGGGCGGCAAAAAGGTCAGCTTTGCCCGGGTGCTGATCAAGCTCAAAGACCGACCCGCCACCTGGGAGCTTCGATTTGATACCAACCGCAACCTGCCGGTGACGCTCCGAGTGGACGACCGGGACTCCGAGGGCAAGAAATTCCTCGCCCAGTGGTCGGCGCGGTGGTCTTTCTCCAAGCCCATCGACCCGAAGTCCTTCGACGTCCCTGCAGATCTCCCGAAGCCCTAGATCCGGGTCCCGATCGGCCGCTCAAACATCTCTCGCAGGAGCGGCGGGATGCTCACGGCTTTGCGCTGGCTGCCCATCAGCACGTGCCAGGTGTATCCCTCTGTGCAGAGCGCTTTGGTTTCAGATTGGACGATCTTGTAGTCGAATCGAACCGAGGCGCGACGCATCTCGCTGACCCAGATCTGGACCTCGATCAAGTCGTCATACAGGATCTCACCCTTATAGCGGACATGCGCTTCGACGCAAGGCAGTTTGTAGCCCATCTCCTCGATCTGCTTATACGTGTAGCCCCGGTCACGGCACCAACCGCCGCGGGCTTGCTCAAACCAAAAGAGGTAATTCGCATAGTACGCATGGCCCATTTGGTCGGTTTCGCCGTATCGGACCCGAATCAGTTCGATGCTGATTTCGTGGAGGCCGGATCCCCCAGGGTGATGCTCGCGATCTTCCATTTCTTCTCTATCCTAGCCAGTTTCAGCCGGAGCGAGGCGGCCCCCTTGGTGAACTGCGGACTATATCCGAGTTCGACGACTGACTTTGCCCCCATTCCGGCGGGGGCGGGGCGAATGGCCCGGTAGTTGGCCTTCCCGAGAACCTGGACGGGTCCCAACCGGTCCGAAAACCTGCGGATCATCAGCTTTCGGTCGGGCAGTGACTCCCGTAGACCGTCGGCCCACAGTTGCTCCCAGCGATCGGGATCCCAAGCCTTCATGGCTGGGACGAGCTCGCGCTCGACGTGGCGCTCGGCGGATTGGATCACTTCCTCGACGGTCTGATACCCGCGGAAAAGGGCAAAGCTCCCGAGCCCGCAGCCCACCGAGACGAGGATGAGGGCAATCCCTCCTGCCTTGCTGATCATGACCACAGTCTAGACGCAACGAAGCCCGCTCGCAAGGGTGTCTCCAGACCTTGCGACGGGCTTTTGTGCGACTTAAGTCGTGACGTTAGGCGACCGAGCTCGCGGGGCGCAATTCCTTCCGCAGCAACTCTCTCGCCCGGAACAGCCAACTCTTGACCGTGCCCTCGGGGCGATTCAGTCGCTCAGCGATCTCGTTCACCTCCATCTCGTCGTAGTGACGGAGGGCCAAAATCGTTCGGTAGCGGCTGGGCAAGCGCCGGAGAGCCTCCGCCACATGATCCCTTTCCCATCCACCGAATGCCTGTTCGCTCACGCAGCGTCCCGGGTCGGCCAGACAGTAGGTCAGGTCGTCCAGAGAGTCCGTTCGGAACTTGCGATCGCGCAGAATGTCGATGCAACAGTTCGAGCAGATTCGCTGGAGCCAGGGCAAAATCGGTCGTTCGGATCGAAATCGTCCGATGGCTTGGTAAGCCTTGATCAGAGCATTCTGCACCGCGTCGGCGGCGTCTTCTTTGTTCCTCAGTTTTCGATAGGCCTGTCGATATAGTGTTTCCCGATAGGGTTGCGTAAGCGCTTCAAAGGCGGCGTGGTCGCCGAGTTGCGCACGATGGAGAAGAGAACGGTCCCTTTCCGTCACACGACTGTTTGTATTCATCTTTTTCCCCAAATGGAGACAACCATAGTATAGGGCATGTGTTCCCCCAGAACAAGATCCTTAGGCCCATTTACCTATGGCAAAAACCTGTCACTTCAACGGTAAGACCGGCGGCAAACCTTCCGATACTTAGAGTTACCATGAGAAAGCTCGGGCTGGGCATTGGAGCCCTGATCGGCGCGACTTCCGTTTTTTGGTGGGTTGCGGGAATACAGACCAAGATTGATCCAGCTCCCTTTCCATTTCTGGAGATGGGCGAAGAAGCTCACCGATCGATTTCGGCCTACCAAGAGGTCTGCGCTCACGCCGAGCGAATCCCGATAGAGATGGACCTTCAAGACCCAGTCGTGGTCAACGAGGTCAAACAGATCTGGCTCTCCCAATACCGCGCGGGCCGACTTCGGGCCCCGGTTCAGACCGCCTTTGAGGACACCAGCCGAGAAGGAGCACGCCAGCAGATCGTGACCCTTCGAAACCGTCTTGCCTTTGCCGTCAGTGCGCTGGCCCGACAGGCCTATGCCCGCGGTGACCGCGACCAGGCGATCCAACTTTGGAAGGAGACTTTCGAGCTCTATGAGATCTTCAAGGATTCCGACCTTCCCAGCTACACCGGGTCGGTGGCTTATCAAAACACGATCCTGAACCGGCTAGAGAAGGTCTCACCCGAGAGCCTTAAATCTCTTCGGAAGCAGTTTCCGTCCTCTGGCGATTGGGGTTCCCAGCGGGCAAGGGTCGCGAGCTTGATCAGTCATGCCGCCGCCTATGAGCGCGACGAAAACCGGGGAGCCTCCCAGCGCGATCTCTCCCAGCTCGTGTCCCTGATCAAACACATGCCTTTTCAGCCCGAAAGCTACGAGGCGCTGCGCAAGCAGATGATCCGAGCCACGCGCCGGGCGCCAAGTCTCGGGGTGACCTCGCGATTGGCACTGGAGCGAACCTGGGAACAGACACGCCGCTTGGGTAGCCCAGCGAGCCAGCCCAGCGGCGTCCTAGTGAGTCGGATGTAGGCCTTATCGGGAATCGGTCTCGGTCACCGAGATCACCGTCCCTTTCGAGACGACGATCAATCCGGGCAAGCTAATCTTCGAGAGATTGGCTTCGCCCAGGGTTTGACCTTTGAATTCCCAGGTCACGGCTTGGTCGAGGTTGGAACCGCTAAACACGACGGCCGTGCGGTACCAGGTACTCAGGGCCAAGAGCAGATCGCGGACCGAACCCGAGCCATTGGCCTGGGTTTCTTGCTCCAGACCGGGAATCGCGACGTACTCTGATTGACCCGCCACCCGGCTCCGAACTTCGATAAGGATCGGGGCCGACTGGTTGTTGGTAAACGGCGACTTGCGAGCCTCGGTGCTGACGCTCAGTTCCTTGACGGTTTGGCCGTCTTCTCCCAGAATGCTGACAAGTCCTCGGTCCGATTGCTCGACATCCAGCCAAAGCTGGCCCATCTCGTATCGGTAGGTCACGACTTCGGGCTCGCCCTTGGCCGCGATCGGAATCGGTGATGCCACGCCGGGGCCCGACTTTTGGCCCGAGGTCAGGGCGAAAATCGTGCCGAGGATCGCGATCCCCGCGACGCCCGTCACGGCCGCAAGCCGGAACCATTGGGTCGTAAACCACGGCTTCGCCTTTTGTTGGGATTTCTCCCAGATGGCGTGGTCGATTCGGGCATTGATGCGGTCGCTAAGGTCGAAGGGAACCTCAATCTCGATCTCCTTCAAACCTCCGAGAAGGTTCATGGAATGAGCAAACGACTCGTACTCCCTTTTCAATTCGGCATCGGCCGCCAAGGCATGCTCAAATGCCTGGCGCAGGCCAGCCTCCAGATCCCCTTCATAGTAGGGGGAAAAATATTCTCGCGCTTTGGTCGCGTTCATTTGTAGGTCACTCTTGGGGAGTTGGACATCAACCGAGGTTGAAGAGTTCCATATCTTTTTCTAAAAGTTCTCGCAGACTCAGCCGGGCCCTATTCAACCGGCTCTTCACCGTTCCGATTGGCAGGTCCAGCGCTTGGGCAATCTCCTCGTAGCTGAGCATCTCGACGTGGTACATCACGAGCATCGCCCGCTGATATTCGGGCAGCTTCTGGATCGCAAACTGAACCAATCGCTCGCGCTCCGTCTTCTCCAGGTCGCGGTCGGGGCCGGGTCGGTCATCTTCCACCTGGCGAGCCGTCTCCGACTGACCATCCGCGGCCGGGGCGTCGAGGCTGACGTTGTATTTCCCTTTATCCTTTTTGCGGAGGTCGAGGTAACAGTTCGTCACGATCCGATAGAGCCAGGTCGTGAAGGCGCTCTGGGCGCGAAAATTGGGGATCGCGTTATAGACTCGGACGAAGGCGTCGGCCACGATGTCCATGGCCTCATCCCCATTGCTCGTCAGGCGGAACGCGTATTGATAGGCTCGCCGCTCGTGGCGTCGTACGAGGTCATCAAAGGCCGACCGATCCCCTTTTTGGGCCCGCTCGATCAGAACGGCATCATCGTGAAGGGCGCTGCTCATGAGCTCGAAACCAACACCTTTTTGAGGTTACTCCGACTGGCCAGATCCAGGGCTTCCTGTTCTTCTTTGGTCAGCTCGCGCTGGGCCTTTCCACCCGAAAGAGCTTTGCAGAACACTCGGCAATCCGCACGTCCCACGATACTACTCAGGATGAAACCTTCCCCTCGGTCGTCAAAGAGAGCCATCGCGAAGCTCTGCTGCCCTCCCACGTCGGGAAAGGCGTCGTAGCGAACCACGCCCATGAATCGCTTGCCCGTCGTGGCGATCTCTTCCAGAGCCTTCAGCCGAGTCCGCACCGATTCTAGGTCCGACTCGATCTTCATTCGCTCTTTCAGATGGTCATAGAGCATCCGCTCCAGGTTCCCCCCGTTGGCTTCGTCCAAGAGCATCTGCCACTTCCGGCGGACCTGGTTGAGCCTTCTCGACTGAATGACCAAACCACCCCCGAGCAACAAGGTCAAGACCGCAAGACCCACGACGATGAACGACAGGTTTTCGCGGATCACCGGGTCGAGCGCTTGCATAGGCATCAAGTTAAGGACGAGCACGCGCCCCCGGCTGAGTATATCCCCAGGATTCGGCCTATACTGCAGGTATGGACTTGCTGGACCGTGACCACCCGAAAGAGGAATGCGGAGTCCTCGGACTCTACAACCCCTCCGGCGATGTGGCTCGACTGGCCTTCTTCGGTCTCTTTGCCCTTCAGCACCGGGGCCAGGAGTCGGCCGGAATCGCCGTGAGCGATGGCCAGGAAGTCCGAATGGAAAAAGGCATGGGCCTGGTCAGCCAGGTCTTCAATGAAGAGGTCCTTGGGCGACTCCCTGGGGCCATGGCCATTGGCCACACTCGCTATAGCACTACCGGGGCCAGCGTACTGCGAAACGCCCAGCCGATCTATTGCCAATCCACCGTCGGAGAAATCGCGGTCGCGCACAATGGCAATCTGATCAACGCCTCCGAGCTTCGGGACTCCCTCGAGGCCGATGGAGAGGTCTTTGAGTCCACCGCCGACAGCGAAGTGATCGCCCGACTCCTCGTTCGCAACCTCCACCTCGGACCCGAGAACGCCGTTGCGGCAGTGATGAAGGAACTCCGTGGGGCCTACTGCGTCACCGTTCTGACCCCGCGGATGATCCTGGGATTCCGAGACCCGTTTGGCATCCGCCCCCTCACCGCCGGACGGGTGAACGACGGCTACATGATCGCCAGCGAAAGTTGCGCCTTTGGACCGATCGGCGGCATCCCCGAACGCGAGCTCGATCCGGGCGAGATGGTCATGATCGACGCCGACGGGATGCGATATGCCCAGGGCGCACCCCCCGAACGACCGGCGATGTGCATGTTCGAATTCATCTACTTTGCCCGCCCTGATAGCAAGATGTATGGGAACCTGCTCTACGACGTGCGCGAGCGGATGGGGGCAATTTTGAGCGAGGAGCACCCGGTCGAGGCCGACCTCGTTATCCCCGTTCCCGATAGCGGAATCCCGGCCGCCCTCGGCTATTCCCAAGCCAGCCAGATCCCGTTTCGAGAGGGGATGATGAAGAGCCGATACATCCACCGGACCTTCATCCAACCCGACCAGCGGATGCGGGAAATTGGGGTGCGGATGAAGCTGACGCCGCTCGTTGAACACATTGCGGGCAAGCGAATCGTCCTCGTCGATGACTCCATCGTCAGGGCCACGACAACGAAGCAGATCGTCCGGATGCTCTTTGAGGCCGGCGCGGCCGAGGTTCACGTCCGGATCACGGCTCCACCGATCACCCACCCCTGCTTCTATGGCATCGACATGGCCAGCCGGGGCGAGCTCGCAGCCGCGATCATGACGATCGACGGGATCCGCCAGCACATCGGTGCCACCACCCTCGGGTATCTGAGCATCGATGGCGCAGTTCGCGCGGCGGGAGGAGGAAAGCACCGATTCTGCCTGGCTTGCTTCAACGGCGAATATCCACTCCCCGTGCCCGAAGAACTCAGCAAGGACGCCTTCGAACGTCCCCCCGATGTGGGACAGATCGCAACCGTCCACGTCGGTAGCTAGAAGCTTCCACCAGCTTTTCCGAAGTTTTCACTCAGCGCAATATAGTCGAAGATAGTCACTTCTCCGTCATAGTCCAAATCGGAATCCTCAGGACGGATCCCATCTGCATCCTCTCGGAGCCAGGATGATGATTCGCTGTTGAGTCCAAAGCTTTGACTCAAATAGATGTAATCAAAGATAGTGACTTCATCATCGCGATCGATATCTCCTACTTCCAGATTTATGACCAAGTCGAGAATTCCAGCAGGCTGAACGACTACGTCTGGAATACGGCCTGAGAGCCACTTGCGTGCTTTGACGCGAACGTCGCACATAGCCAGATCAAGATTAGTCGGAACCGAGAAACTCCCGCTTCCTCGAAATTCCAGTGGTAGCGTTCGAATCACTTCTCCAGAGCCAACTGCCAGCAGCTGAAGAAATCCGCCGGACACGCGGGTTCCAGGAACAGATTCACCACCGACCACGAAGTTCACTTGTCCGCCTACTAGCTTTTGGTTAGGATCACCGGTGAAAGGAATATATTCATCGGCCCCAAGACAAAAGTTGCTGTTCGGTCGTTGTTCTCCGTCGATATCCGGCGACAGGTATACGAAGCCGGTGTTGGAGAAGCCTCGGCACGGCGAAGAAGGAAGCAGGTGCCAGTCTGGGACCCCGAAAAAGTTCCCGAGGAAGGGATTCGTTAGTTTTGAATCAACCATGAACTTATCGGTAGTCGACGTTGCTCCATTGCTATAGGCGCTCGCAACCAGAGCTGGAGCCTTAAAGTCGAAGACGTTGTAGGCAAAGGAGAGGCTTCCTGTCAGGAATGGCGGTAATCCGACGGAGAAAGCCGAAGACGAAAGCTGCACGTTTTTGCGGACATGGAGATTGGCCTCGTAAGAACCTGTGCCTGATAACTGAGCATCGGCAAAGGCGTTCGAAATGAAAGTATTCCCGCGTGCGATGAAAAGTGGCCCACCAATTTGAAGTCCCTGCCCCTGTCCGCCGTAGAACACACAGGACTGAACGGTCGGACCGAAGATCACCGAAGTGTTTGTACTCTTCACTGCTGGTACCCCAACTCCCTGCGCATAAGCGAAAATGTTTTGGCTGAGCTGCGGCGAGCAAGAATCCGAGTCGATGCAGGCTCCTCCACTAGGAGCGTAACAGCCGAAGAAGTAGCATCTTGACACTGTGAAGATCGAGCTGTTTCGAGCTCTGATGGCTCCGTAGCTGGTGGAATTCGCTAGACGTGCATCGATAAATCTCAAGCCGTCAATCAACACCAATGATTTGTCGAGTTCAACCCCCGTACTCCCTCCGTAGTTAACTATCGTCGGTCGCGACCATGGCCGAGCATCAGTAGCCAACCCATCCCCTAGCTTGAATCCCCCCAGAATCACTACTTGCTTGGATTTCAGGTTGTACGGGAATTTTTCGCCGTTGAAAAAGGCATAAAGGCCCTGCTCAATCCAGATTTCGTCGCCATTGGCCGCAATCGCGATCGCGTCACTGATGTTCCTGAACGCAGTTGACCAGGAAAGACCGTCGGGAATGGCTGCGGTGCTATCATCGCTCACATAGAGTCGAGTCGTTGTGATGGGCTTGGCGATGTATCCAACATGTTGTCCATTGAGAGTCCCCGTACCAACAATGTCCCCGTTGGCGTTGATGCCCCTGGCCGTTAGAACTGACCAGTTGCCCACGGTCCCAGGCATAAGTCTCTTGTCAATATAGGCAAAACCAGTGGATTCTGATCCCGAGAATCCGCCGAGTGAATCTTGGCCAATGACAACTCCAGAATTATTGAGGTCTACCGCAATGCCGATACCGCCAGGAAATGCAAGCTGGCGAGCACCCGCATTTGCGTCCCAAAGAAAGCCCGAAAGCGAGACTTGGCCGAGGACGAGGTTGTTATCATTGATCGCAACAGCAGAACTGGAGAGACCGGGGTAGGCGGTTAACCCAATTGGATTCGGAACGCTTGTGGGGGACCATAAGCAAGCTCGTTGAAACGAACCGGAATCCACATAGGATCCGGCGATGCTTCCAGTAGCATTGACGCCTGAGGCGTCCGACACACTGCCGGAAGGTTGCGAGAGCATGTCCAGAGTCCCAGTGCTCTGCCTGACGATAAAGGCCTGGCGAAAGCCTGAGGCGTTTTTGGATGAACCAACCACACCCGCTGAACTTATGTCCCAAGCGACCGACTTTGGGTTTGGAAAGAACAACGCGAAATTGCTATTCGGAAACCATCGACATGCCCAGGTGTCTCCGTTGGCAAAGCCGGTTTCTCCCACACATCGTGCAAGATCATCTATTGCATACGCCCTGGAAGAAACCCCTGTACTCTGGGGAGCACACGCAAGCAAAGAACCTGAACTGGTGACCAGTCGGAACCCCGTAGACACGCCCGTGGCGGCATCAACGCTATAGCCAGCCACAACTCCGTTTACGTTGATGTCTTCAGGGAAAAAACGGATGTTTCCGGGCGCATTGGCCGGGATGGCGGAAATCTGGTAGCGCGTGACCGCCAAGACTTGGGAGGAGGCTCCGATAGCCAGCACACTTAACGACATCCACCTAAGAGCTTTCATCGTGGCCTCTATTTTCTAGCTAGCTCGCACTAGCTGTAACGTATCTTATGACACGTGCCACCGATAAAGCAAGTTAACGAAAAAAACAAGTACAATTACTTGCAATCTTACGGCAGCGATTGAGGTCCGTGCAAAGGCACCTACGGTTTCACTTCGACGGGCTTTTTGAAGACGCCCTCGATCTCGTCGCGCAGGATATCGGCGGGCAGACTCCGCGTATCGTTTCCGCCGTAACGATCAAACGGCAGGAGCACGGTCACTCGGCGATTGGAAAAGTGGAACGGCTCTTCTGGCTTCTTGAGCCTGGTCGCGGCGAATCCGCGAACGGCAACAAACTGCTTCTCGTTGACACCGGCCTCGATCAAGGCGCGCATCAAGGCCCGGGCTCGGTCTGTGCTGAGGCCCCAGTTGTCATAGCCATCGGCGCGTCGATACGGCTTGGCATCGGTATGGCCATCGACGAGAATCGGCCGGCGGGCCTTGCGGAAGATCGGGGCAATGTTCTTGAGGAGCTTTTTCGCCCCCGGTCGGATCTTTGCCGAGCCGGTTTCGAAGAAGACCGCCCCCGAGGTCTCGACCATCTCGACCTCCAAACCTTCGTTGGTCACATTGACCTTGACGCTCCCGAAGAGGCCCTGGACTTCTTTGTCGGCGTTGTTGATGATCGCGGCCTCGAGGTCGTCTCGAACAGCCATCGCGACCTTTCGCTCGGTTGCGAGTTCTTTGTCTCCGCGCCCTTCCCGGTTTTGATCGACGGTGTATCCACCGGCGGTCGCTGGCAAAAGGTTCATCGGTGCCTTGGGCGGATTCTTGCCGAAGCCCATCGGATCGTTAAAGTAACCTTGGATTGAATCCTTGGTGTCTTCTGACATCCCCATGATCCACATGACCATGAAGAACGCCATCATAGCGGTGACGAAGTCAGCGTAGGCCACCTTCCAAGAGCCGCCGTGGTGGCCACCATGGCCATGGCCCTTCTTCTTCTTGATGATGATAGGCTGATTTGCGGCCATGGGAATGCGTTACGCAGCCTTTTCTTTCACGGCTGCTTCGAGTTCTGTGAAGCCGGGCCGGATGTCGGGAACGATGTTCCGTCGTGCAAACTCGATACACGTCATCGGTGATTCACCCCGGGCAAAGCTGAAGAGAGCAAAACGGATACAGTTCATATATTGCTCTTCACCCTTAAGGCGGTTGGCCAATGATGTGGCGATGGGACCAAATACGCCGTAAGCGAGCAAGATCCCCAAAAACGTACCAACCAGAGCCGCCGCAACCGACTTACCAATTGCCGCCGCCTCACCACCAATCTTGCCCATCGTGATGATAACCCCGAGAACGGCCGCGACGATCCCGAATCCGGGCATCGCGTCACCCGTGGCCTGGAGAGCCTCGCCGGGTGCTTTGGCGTCCGCATGGGCAATCTCAAGGTCAAGTTCCATCATCTCGTTGAGATCATGTGGACCGACCGCACCGGTGAGGATCACCTTCATGGTGTCGCAGAAAAAATGGACCGCATGGTGATTCGACAGAAAGCTTGGAAACTGCTTCATCACCTCGCTTTCCTCCGGATTCTCAATATGCTTTTCCAAGCCCAACAAGCCTTCTTTCCGGGCAATGTTGAAGAGTTGGTACATCATCTTGAGAAGATCGATGAAAGCGGGTTTGGTGTAGGGATCAGGCTTCAATAGCCCGAGGGTTTGCTGGATGACCTTTTTGAAACCGTCCATCCCGGCCGAGGCAATCAACGCCCCCAGGCCTGCACCGCCAAGGATCACGAACTCCGAGATCTGAATCAAGACGGCGATTTGTCCGCCGTGCATGATGTATCCGAGCATCGTGCATCCCAGAACGATCCCAATTCCGATAAAGGTAAACATCGGGTGGCCACCAAGACAGGCCGCCAACCGCGGCTCGTCTAGGAAAAGTATCGGCACCCCGTTTGCTCGCGGTTAGGTCCAAACCTGCGCTTTTCCGTTCAGCTTGTCTCTCCTCGGTTTCTCTCAATCCGTCGATACCCTTTTGAGGTATCATAATTTATGAGAAAAACATTCACATTTTCGGAATCAGGGCTCGCCACTCGGTCGATCGCACTGCTGGGAACCTTTCCCCCGCGAAAGTGTGGAATCGCCACCTTTAGTTCGGATCTCACCGAGGCGCTCAAGACGGTGGAACCTTCTCTTCACGTCGACCACTTCGTCATGGTGGACGAACAAGGTTTGAAGCAACCCCAAGTTGCTCATCGAACGATTCTCGACTCGAACATCAGCGACTATCGAGCCGCGGCTCACGACTTAAACTCCGGGAACTATGCTACTCTCCTTGTCCAGCACGAGTACGGAATCTTTGGCGGTCTGGCCGGCGACCTGGTTCTGCACCTTCTCGAAAAGCTCGACCTACCCATTATCACCACGCTGCACACGGTGCTCGAACACCCTTCCGATCAACAAGGGCGGGTGATGAACGAGCTGGTGCGCCTCTCGTCCCGTCTCATCGTGATGAGCCACCGGGCCGCGGAACTTCTGATGTCGGTCTACGGCGTCGAACCCGAGCGGATCAAACTGATTCCCCATGGAGTGCCCGAAGTTTCGGGAGGATCGTCCAGCCGCGGTCGCCAGATAATGGGCGACGGCAGACCCCTTATCCTCACATTCGGGTTCCTCTCCCCCGACAAAGGAATCCAGCACGCCATTGCGGCAATGCCGACCATCCTTGAGAAGCGACCCAGTGCTCAATACTGGATCGTGGGCGAAACGCACCCATCGATCCTCCGCGCTCAGGGCGACGCCTACCGCCACCAACTGACTCAACAAGTCAGCGACCTCGGGCTCACCGGTTCGGTCAAATTTATCGACCGATTTGTGAACCAGGAAGAGTTAGTCGATTGTCTCGCCGCGACGGACTACTACATCACGCCTTACTTGAATCCGCAGCAAGTGACCTCCGGCACCCTCGCCTATGCGATTGGAGCGGGAAAGGTCGTGATCTCCACCCCATTTCTTTATGCCCAAGAGATCCTCGCCGATGACCGTGGGCGACTTGTTCCCTTCGCCGCGCCAGACCAGCTGGGAAGGGCTGTTTTGGAATTCGATTCCGACTTGGACCTGCGTCGCCAAACCGAGGCTCTAGCCGGCGAACTCGGAAGCCAGATGAAGTGGCCCCAGGTCGGAAAGATGTATCTGGACGAAATCGACGCCGTCAGCCCGAGAAGGTTTTCCGCCGAGGCGGGGGCGGTGCGCTTAGGTGAACCAAACCTGCAGCACCTCTTCGATCTTTCTGATGACACCGGGATCTTGCAGCACTCCCGATACTCTGTTCCGCTTCGGGAAGAAGGATATTGCGTCGACGACAACGCTCGAGGACTCCTCTTGACTCTCCAACTGCAAGAGAGCCACCCGAGCCAAGCCATGATCGATCGGCTTCAAGGCCAATACCTGGCGTTCGTGATCTCGGCCTACAGTCCCTTCGCCTCCATGTTCCGAAACTTCATGAGCTACCAAAAGGCCTGGCTTGAAATCTATGGATCCGAAGATTCCCAGGGTCGATCTCTGTGGGCCCTCGGTACCTGTGCGGCTCGATGCCACCATGAAGGACGCCGACTCGCGGCACAGAGCTATTTTGAACTCGCTGCTCCCGGAATCTCCGAAACCAGAAGCCCACGCTCCTGGGCCTATGGCATCTTGGGACTCTCGCAGTACCTTGGCCGCTTTCCGAACGAGATCTGGGCCAAGGACCTGATGATCAACCTCACCGAGCGCCTCGTCAACGGATTCGAGGCCTACCAGCGCCCGGATTGGAACTGGTGCGAGGATAGCTTGACTTATGCCAACGCGAGGATCTGCCAAGCGCTCATGTCCGCCGGAAACACCGCCTCGAACGGAAGTTGGGTGAGACTCGGATTGGAATCTCTGCGATGGCTCAACAAACAACAGACCGACTGCCAAGGAAGGTTCTCTCCCATCGGGAGTCAGGGATTCTTCCCCCGGGGGGGAGAAAAGGCTCTCTTTGATCAGCAACCAGTCGAGGCCGCAGGGACCATTTCCTCATCGCTCTTGGCCTACGAACTGACCGGCGCGCCCGACTGGATGCATCACGCGACCCAGGCCTTCAAGTGGTTTCTCGGAGAAAACTCCTTGCAGAAAGCCCTCTATACGCCCGAAAACGGGGGCTGCTATGACGGCCTCCACGGCGACCGGCTCAATCTGAACCAAGGTGCCGAAGCCACTCTGAGCTACCTTCAGGCCCACAGCGAGATCTGCGCCGCACAATCGATTCGGATGAATCCCATCGCGAGGTCCGCATGAACGGCATCAGCTACCCGGAGCTCTTCACGAGAAATCCGAGCAATCCAATTCTGACGGCAGAACAGTGGCCGTATCCGGTCCACACGGTCTTTAACGCCGGGGCCACACTTCTGCCCGACGGGACCACCCTGCTCCTTTGTCGCGTCGAGGATCGGTCTGGAATCTCTCACCTCTGTGCCGCAAGGAGCGCGGACGGTATCTCGGATTGGAAGATTGATTCTCAGCCGACCTTCCAAAATCAACCCGAGGAATATCCCGAAGAGCTTTGGGGAATCGAAGACCCCCGCATCACCTACTTGCCCGAGCTTGAGCAGTACCTCATTGCCTACACTGCCTTCGGGGAGGCCGGTCCCGGAGTCGCATTGGCCAGTACTCAGGATTTCGTCTTCTTCGAAAGGTTGGGACTCATCATGCAGTCCAGCGACAAAGACGCGGCCCTCTTCCCGTGCCAGTTTGATGGCCTCTTCAAGCTCCTCCATCGACCTTCCACCCCGGACGGGAGCCACATTTGGATCTCAGAATCCCCCGACCTCACCAACTGGGGCGGTCACCGGATTATCCTCCATGCTCGGCGAGGAGCGTATTGGGACGCCAACAAGATCGGCCTCTCTCCACCCCCGATTCAGACTGAGGAAGGCTGGCTCATCCTCTACCATGGAGTCCGCACCCACGCCTCGGGTTCGATCTATCGAATTGGGGCAGCTTTGCTCGATCTCGAACAACCGGATCGGTGCATCCGGCGGGGACACGAATGGTTGATGGGACCGGAAACTCCCTATGAGCTCATCGGAGACGTGGGTTCGGTGATCTTCCCCTGCGGCACGACCGTGCTTCCCGATGGCGACACCCTGCGCATCTACTATGGTGCAGCAGACTCCTGTATCGGAATGGCAACGGCCAGTATCCGGGAGATTTTGAACTGGCTGTGGCAACAGCCCATTCCTCATCCGGATCCCATTAACGGATGAGCAGCTGAACTCCACCGCTTTTTTCGATTTCCTTGTCCCGCAGCCACTTCTCCGCCGCGGGATCCTTCTTCAGCTTGGCGTCCCACCAGGCCAGGCCCGCATCCTGCACCATCTGGACGTGCTTCGGATTTCGCGCCCGGTTCGCCCCCTCGCGGCCGTTGATCCCGCCGAACCCGTGGTCGGCATCCTTGATCCAGACAAGGGTCTGTTGGCCCTTCGGACCCGCATAAAATGCTCCTTGGCGGAAGGTCTTGATGTCCTCCATTCCGCGCACGTCGTCTTTGTCGCCCGAGATCCCCATCATCGGCCCCCGCATGGCGGCGAGTCCCTCCTCGGTGATCCCTCCCTGAACTCCGTGCGGAGAAATGGCGAGAAAAGCTCGGGGCCTCGGATCCGACATCGTCGTTCCCCTCAGACCATGCTTCATTCCGGCGACAACTTGCGTGGTCCAAGCGCCAAAGCTGTGACCTCCCATCCCCACCACCTTCGCGTCGATCTTTCCTTTGAGGCCCGGGATGCTTGTCTCGATCTTCGCCAGGTTGTCAAGGATCAGCGAGATATCCTTCGGTCGCTGATTGCGGCTCCCGACATTATTGGTCTCCCCTCGGAGCGCGGCTCGCCTCATCTCGGGGTCAGCGTAGCGAAGGCTATCGTCGTGGGTGGGCTGAAAGACCACGTACCCGTGGCTCGCCCAATATTGGGTTAGCGGCAGAAGTCCGTCCTCGCTGCCGTACATCCCGTGGCTGATTATCAGCACGGGGTAGGGCCCGCCAGACTTGGGCCAGGTGATCCGGTAGCTGAGTGCCCTCAAGCCTTCTCTGGGGAGTTCTAGTCCGGCGCGAGTCTCGACGGAGATGGGAGCCCGCGAGGGCAGATATCGCCCTGGCTCGGGCGCAGAGATCGTCGAAAGAAGAAGGATGGCCGTGATCATCATGCCGAGCAGGGACGCCCAAACCCGAAGGGAGTTCGGTAACCCGGGACCTTTGGAAGTGTTTCCCGAGCCTGTAGGCCCGGCTACTTGCTCTGGAGTTGGGGGACTCTCGCCGACCCCGGGGCGGATTCCCGTGGACTCAAGAGTTGGTTCTCGCTGGTCGTTTTCTCTCCACGGGATGAGGGCCTGGCTCGGGCCGGGGCGGCGAGCGATCCTACTCGATGTGTTCGTTGGTCCGGTTCTCTGTGAAGACATCGCCTCCCCAATCCAACGAACCAGGCAAGTAGAATAGCCGTCAAGCATAGGGACCCGAGACGAACATGAGCCAACGCCCGATCCTGCCGATCCTCCTACTTGCCGCCGCCGCCAGTGCCGCCCCGGCCGCTATCACCGTCACCTCCAACATCAGGGATGGTCAGACGATCTCCGGCGACGTCAACTTTGAGATCACCATCGTGAGCAAAGATCTGGTGACATCGGTCGAGTTCTATATCAACAACGACCTGCGGCATACCGACGACGGAACCCCCTACGAGTTCACCCTCGACGCGATTAAGGAGCCCGAAGGGGAACTCAAGATGAAGATCTTGGTCCAAACCGAAACCGGGGACCAGAAGACCCTCGAACTCAAGCTCAAGGTCGACAACGGGGTGGACAAGGGTGCCGACCATTGGGTCGAAGCAGGCAATCAAGCTCTCTCTGAGAGAAAGTGGGACGAAGCCATCAAGTGTGGACGCATCGCTCTAAAGGCCAAGAAGGCTTATGACCCAGCCCGGATGGTCCTCGCCTATGCCTATTTCAATAAGGGAGTCTTGGACCAGGCACAGAAGTACGCCGAGGACGTCTTGGCCACCGATCCGGAGAACATCCAAGCTCTGGATGTCACCAGCGCCATCGCTCTCCAGCAAGCCTTCCGGGCCCGAACCAACACCGATCGAAACACCCTGGCCGAAGCCATCCAAAGTGCCCTCGTGCGAGCGGCCGGTAACAGGACTAAAGCCAACGAGGCCGCCCTCAACGCACTCGGAGCAACCACCGACGCGAACCGAATCCGGGTCGCCGAGGCCGCCGTCCGCGCCCACCGCTATTCAGTCGCGATCCAAGCCTTGGAGCCGCTCTATCGCAGCAGCTTTGACAACACGACCGTCGTCAATTTGTATCTATACGCGCAGCTCCGCGCCGGTCGGTTCAGCGACGCGACAAACACCGCGGTCAACTACCAAAAGAGGGGCACTCCGGATGGAGAGGGATTCGCGCTTCTCGCCATCGTCTTCGAGATGAATGGTGAGCCCACCAAGGCCGACGAATTCACCAAGCAATCCTTTGTGATCGATCCGGGAAGCCCCGCAGTCAAGCTCGCGTCGCTTCACCGGGCCTGGATGAACAACCAGATCCCAGGTTACATCCGCCAGGCGGAGTCCCTCTTCCAAGATCAGGCTACCGCGACGCAACCGCGCGCCATGGCCGAAGCCCGCGGCCACCGAAGCCGAGCCAATTATCGCGCCGGCGACCTTGAGGGCGGCCGCCAAAACTGGGAAGATGCGGTCACCGCAGCCCCCGAAGCCTATGACCTCTATATCCAGCAAGCCGTGCAGACCCTCAACCAGAGTCTCTCGACTGGATTGGAGAAGGAAGCCATCGAATTCCAGCGCAAGCTGGCCCGAGCCTATCTGGAGGCCGGACGAGCCGCTCGCCCCGATAGCTTCGAGGTCTGGGCCGGTATTGCGCTGCTAGAACTCCTTCAAGGGCGGGATCAACAGGCTGCTGAAGCCGCTCGGACCGCGATCAAGGCCGGTCCCGAATACGCCGCTGGCTATTACGTCGCGTCGATCGCGCTCACCCGCGAAGATCGCCGACTGGAGTCCGCCATCGCCACCCTCCGAAGCTCCAAGGCGGCCGCCGAAGCGAACAAGCTGGCCGAAGAAGTAACCCGGCTCGACAACCTCTTGAAGGCGGCCGAAGAGGCCCAACGCACCACCAAGCAGGAGATCCTGACCGCCACCGAACGCTTCAAGGCGCTGGACAAGGTGAACTTGGCCGGAGTTGGGGTCCCGGATCCGGTGACGGCCCTGAACTACTATTCGCGTTTCGGGCGGCTCCCGCAATTGATCTTGACCCCGATTCCGCGCTAGGCGGCGCGGTATAATCGGAAGATCGTCGGGGCGTGGCGCAGCTTGGTAGCGCGCTTCTCTGGGGGGGAAGAGGTCATGGGTTCGAATCCCGTCGCCCCGACCAGGTTCAAATGAACCTAAGCTTTTTGGACCTCTGAAACAGGCTGTACCCCAGCCGTACCCCACGCCTGGGGTAGACATTCGGGGTCATCGAGCTGGAGAAAATCGGCCCACTTCTGGAGCCAATCTCGTACATTTTCGGGGGTGGGATGCACGTAAAGATCCCCGATCGTGTTGTCCACCGACTGGCCGAGGATGGCCATGCGGATCGAGCGAGGGCAGCCGAGCCCGGCCTCGACGGCTCCGAACATGTGCCGGAGCCCGTGGTTGGCCGCATACTCGACGCCGGCCAGGTCGTAGGCTTTCTTGAGGTCGCGGTTCTGAGTAGCGGTGACTCGTCGGCCGTAGCGGTTGCGAACCAGGAATCGGCCGTCACGGGCGTATGCACGCAGGATCTCGGCGATTCTGGGCGGCAAGTGGATCACGCGCTCGGAGCTGGCGGTTTTTGACCCGGGCACGAAAAGCTGATCTTCGAGGAGGTGGTCCGCGGTGATGGCGTTGGCCTCTTCATCTCGCAGCCCGAGGACGCCCTGCAGAAAGAACTTCGGACCCCAAAGCGGATGGTCTCGGTGGTGCAACCACAGTTTGCGCCAGGCGTCGACACTGGCCACGCGGCGCGTCATTTTCTCCTTGCCGAGCTTGAGCTCCTTGGCATAGTTCCACATGACCAGCTGGTACCGGCAAGCGAGCTCGAGGGCGCGGTGCAGATATTTTCGGATGGTGCGCTGAGTCTGGGGCCGAGGGTAGATCCGGCAGATTTCGGCCCAGGCGGTCAGGATGTGCGGAAGCCGCAGCTCTTTGGTGTGATAGTCGCCGAGATGGGTGATCAGAATCGCGATGGCCCAGTTGGCCTGGATACGCGTGTTGGCTGGGCTCCCGGCGTAGAGGGTCGCGAGCTCGGTGGCCAGGTAGATGGCGAACGTCTCAGGCTGAGCGGCGACCTTTTGAAGCTGGACCGCCTCGCTGTGGCTGTTTAGAAACTCTTGGGCCTCGTTCTGAGCCTCCTCCGAGGTTTTGCCGTAGAAGCTCAAGCGCTTGCCGTTGAGCAGGACTCGAGCCTCGTGCAGGTCCCTCTGCGGGTGTTTCCTGACCCGGATCGTCGGCGGCTTGTTCTTGTTCATCGTCGTAGGGGGATCGTGAAATCTGCCGGAGCTTTTCGACTAGTGCATCTAGGTCTGCCACCGAGTAGCTTCCGAGGAATGGAAGCGGGGTGAGAAGGCCCTCCTCGATGGCAGCCTTGAGCCTCGTCGGACTGGTTCCGACGTAGCGAGCAGCGTCAGTCAAATTCAGGGCGGCCTTCTGGTCGGTCATGGGGCGGCTACTCTGTGCGGTTTTGGAGAGCTTCGCAGATGAGTTGCGTGGTAAGCCCATTGGGGTCGCCGATGCTGTTTTCAAACTGCACAACGGCAGTGAAAACCATTCGGACAAAATCAGCTTCCGAGCCTACAAACGATGTGATGGTTTTGCCTTCGTTTGGGCATCGAACTGCCCCCAAGAAGCACAAGTGGTGCTCATTGGCGCTGAGCGTTAATCGGCGAGCAGAGTCGGCTAGGGATTGGTAATGGTCTGGCGTTGCTTGTTCGTTTGTCATGGTTGTTGGTTCTTGAAAGTCGGTCATGGATTCAGAAGCCATCGCATCGCGTCGCGGATGTCGTTGGCTGAGGGGTACGGATGGTAAGGATTCTCGCCTTGGTCGCGCCCAATCTTGGTCAAAAAGACTCGCTCCTCGTTCTCTAGGATCTCGATCCGAATCTGCTTGCCTCGACGAAACGGTGTTAATTCCACGACGATTGCGTCGTTAATAACGCAGGCCTTGAGTTCGTAATTAACTCTGTCTAAGTCGAACTCGCTGATGATCGGCACGATCCGGGCCAGTTCACCAAACGCCCAGGCCCCGGTCATTCCGTCACCTCTCCTTCCACGTCGGGCTTATCGAATGCTAGTTGCCAGATACTATCTAGCTCGGGAGTATGAATTGTCATCCTTTGCCCTGATCCCCCCACAAGTTGGAGACCTAGGCCAAGGTCACCGCTGTACGTGACTACCCAGATGGTCCCCATGTGGTTCATCAAACGGTCGCCCGGTTTAAGATCCTTAGCCTGTAGTGGTTTGCGTTTGCTCATTCCGGCACCTCTTGCCAGGCTCGGCCATCAAGGATGTTGCCGCCCTTATCTTTGCCCCTTCCGCCCCACTGTTTGAAGAAGAACGGAACGCCAGCGGATTGGCATTGGCCACGAATTAAGCGAACCCAATCGGGGTCCATCGGCCTTGCGTTCTTCCCAGATTCGCCGCCAACGATCACCCAGTCGATGCGCTCATTTGTAATCTTGCTCCAGCGGCCATCGCAATCTTCGAGGATTTTCTTACCAGTCAGCCATTCGTGCGCCCAGCGGTCATTGAAGTCCTGATCGGATTTTTGTAGCCACACCGGCCCAAGCAACGGCTCCACGCTTAGGAATCGCTTTGCCGCTGGAACTTTGAGCAGCTCTGGGATGCGCAGATCGGCGGTCTTCTGATCCTCAACCGACGTGCCGACCCACACGTTCTCTTGCCAGGTTCGGATATATCCACCTCCAGCCCCATCGGGTTCATCGTGCTGATGCCAGATTTTGAGAATGTTTTGCGGTCGCTTAGTGAGTAGGAGCCAGATCAGATTCGGTGTTTCCTCGATCAGCGACCAAAGGCGATCCCGTGCTGCGTCGATCTGCTCGACATACTCAGCAGGCATCGTTTCTGGTCCCTCGAACACGTCGGCTAGGGATGCGCAAAAGACTCGGTGTTTTTCTCCTGACTCCTTCGCGATCTTGTTCCACTGTAACGGCTGTAACCAATAGGCTTCGGCTGCAATAGGACGTTTACCTTTTGGACCCCAGACCCCCAACGTGCCGGGATTGCGGTGGGACAATTTCTCCGCGTAGCAGTTGGCGCATCCAAGGCCAACCTTGGTGCATCCTCGCCAGGGGTTAAAGGTGTGGTCCGCCCACTCGATGTTGGTGTTCGCTCCCATCAGCGTTGGCCCCCTTTGAGGGCGTGGTATTGGGCGTTGATCTCGGCCATGGTATTGGCGTCTCCGCCTCGATCAGGGTGGTGGGTCTTGACGAGCTCGCGGAAGACCTGGTCGATCTCAGGACCCGTGCAACCGGCGAACCAGTTGGTCGCTGCGGGCAGAGCCAGGTGATTCCGGAGCAGGTCCTGGATCGTCTCGACTCCGTAGCGCTCAACTGCTCGCAGACTCTTGATGTGCTCAGCGATAGCGGCCAGGTTCTGCTGGGCGAGGGTGTAGGTATCGCAAGCGATCGAATAGCTCTGGCCGTCCAGGTCGAACGTGACGACGACGGCCGGATCGAGCGGGACCGGGTGATTCGCGAGGAACCGGTTGGACGCGCCGAGCTGACCGGGGGCGAAGACCCAGAGCTCGTTGGTTCGCCAAGGCTTTTTGGCCGGAGTGAACCGGTCAACCTCTAAGCGGACTCGCTCGGCTCCGGCGGCGATGCTGGGCACCGAGAATTGGCCTTTTTTGCGGTTTATGGTGCGCGGCTTGTGAGGCGGCCACGGCACCTGAGTTTCGTGGTAGGTTTTCATTGGTGATCAAATGGATTGAGACAGCGCTCCTTCAATTCGTTAATCGATTGCTGGAGCTGTTTACGAGCAAGCTCATGCGTTTCGCCGCGGCCAACGAGTTTGGCGTAACCCTTTGCCGCAGATTCAAATCGGCAAGACCAGGCGCCATCTTCGCCGGAGTAGCTAATCGGTATGCGGTTGCCGTAGAACCCCAGGACGTAGCGTTTAGTTGCCATCCCCCGGTACGATAAACCTGAACCTGGTCGTTATCAAGTCATAGAGGACAGTGGCGTAGATCCAGCCGTCTGGTCTGTACCTACTCTGGATGCCTTGCCACGAATAGGCTCGCCCCCAATTGTCTTGATATATTCCCCGCTCAAGGAGAACCAGTTGTTGAAACTGTCCGGGAGAAGCTTCTCCCGGAATGTGCAGGATTACGGACTCCTTTACCATCTCAGGAGCCATGCTCGGCGGGGCCAACACGATTGCATCCTTAGACTCACAATCCGCAGGTGACCCCTGCAATCTGGTCTCGATATCCCGAAGGCGCGAATCGACAACCTTTGAGCGCTCAAACCAATGAGCATCCACTCTGTCGACCGAATCTTCGATTTTTTGCAACCGCGAGTACAGTTGGCCGGGAGATGGGAGGTCGCCCCTCAACTTTTCGAGGGCCACCTCCAGCGCGTCTTGTCGCAAACCAACATGGATGACCCGCTCGCCCAGTCGCTCCAGGTCGTTCATTCTCCGGGCTCCTTGGTCGCGCTGTTATCTGGCAAATCGAGGGAGCGGATGAGATCGGTAACAAAGTCGAGAAACTTCTGCGCTGTCGGCAGCTTATTGATGCCGGTATAGATGTTCTCGAAGAGCACTTCCCCTTCAGTAGAGGTGATCCTGAGACCGTCCACCTTTTCGCCTTTTTGACGATGGACGTAGTGGACGATGAGCTCGGGATCATATGCGGTGAGCTGCATTTTGTGCGCCACGCCCCAGTCAATACTAGGCGCCTCGGGCGCGGGGGGCGCGGGCGCTTCGGCCGACTCGTCGATGCCCGGAAGGACGGGGTACTCCGCTTCGATGGTGGGGACATCCAGCGGCTCTAAGTTTTCAAACCGTGACGTTCCCATGCCGCGCTTCTCCAGGCTTTTCGCGATTTGCCCTGACCAGTTCCGCGCCAACTCATAAACTGCCCCAATCCACTCCGTTAGGCATTCGACGTCGTTTTCGGTAGCGGTGATGGCGAACCTTGACAGCCCGTCGGGCAGCGGATCGGTGAGTTCGACTTGGACGCCAGACTCGTTGTGCCACGTCTGCGACCAAGTCCAGTCGGTGTCGTCCTCCTCGAACTCCGCGAGGACTACCCCCGACATGAGGGCCAGGCTGAGGTTAGCGGGGTGATTGCCGTCCAGGATCAGCCGAGCGACAATTTGCGCGAACTTATTGACGATAACCGCCCGGCGATGATCGAGGTTATTCCTGAGGTGGTCGAGCAGCAACAGAGGATGCTGGACCGGTGCGTCATCGCCCTCCGCTTGCACCTGCAGTAAATGCTTAGTTTCGTCGGCAGGATCGGTGACCAGCTCGAACCGCGCAATCCGGACGCGGTTGAGCCGGAACCATCCGTCATGGTCCCACGGAGCTCCCTGGGCCCACCGACGCACCCACCACCATGATTCTGCGGTGAGAAGATTGACCTGCGAGGTGGCGGAGTTGAACACCATGCTGGCCCGGTCGACCTCATCGTTGTGGCACGTGACCTCGGCGATGTAGGCGCCTTCCGGCAGCTCGCGGATTTCGCCCGTCCAGCGCTCGCCGAACAGGTCGATATATTCGAGGGCGTGGCGGTCGAACTCGCAAGATTGCGGGTCGGGGTGCAGGATCCCGGTCCGAAACTGCTGAGGCGCGAACCACAGAATGTTGTCAGCAGGACCGATCTCTTGGACCCCGGGGCCGAGGCGGAGCGTCCCGAACAGGACGAACTGGTTGAGGTGTTGCCTGAGCTCTAGAGGCGGGATGCCGATGTCGTGGGCAGCGAGGTCGACGTGGAGATGCTTCCCCGTCTTGCTGTGCCGTTGGATGGTTTTCAGAACAAGCTCTTGTACTTGGGTCATGGTGGTTATCCGCCTTAGCGGGCTCCTGCGATGTAGGTGGGGATGCCGGTCTTGGCCTGGACACGGGCCTTGAACTCGGCTTCGTTGGAGTTGGAATTGCTGAGGTGCAACAGATGGATTTCTTTGCACTCGCTGAGGTCAATCATTTCCAGCGCTTTGATCAGGGTCTCGATGCTCATGTGTGAGCGCAGCGCCCTGGAGCCGACCGCCGCGTTCACCCCTCCGGACATCAGCTTGCCCTTCAGGATCTCGGTATCGTGATTGGCCTCCACCGCCATGATCGTGGGGCGATCTGGGATCGCCGGTAGGTACATGCAGTCGGTCGCGTGGAAATAGCGATCCTCGCCGTCGGTGATGTAGAAGGCGACCGTCCCAGCGGCATCGTGCGGGAGAGGGAGGATGGAAATCCCCCAGCCGAACACGCTCCACGGGCGATCCTGCACCAACCGGCGCGAGCGCAGTGGCCAGTTCTTGGATTTTTTCGCCGCCCTGGTTTTGTCCATCTCGGCCATCGCCTCGACGGACATGGCGATCATCACCCCACGGTCGGCCAGCTCCACGGCGTACTTAGAGTGGTCCCCGTGGGCGTGGCTGATGAGGCAGGCGGCGAGGTTTGGCAGCGGCTCTCCTAGAGACTGCCGAATAGCTTGGGGGGCGACCCCCACATCGATGAGCAGGGGCCGCGCAGCCTTGGTAGACCGCAGGATGTAGCAGTTGCCGGAGCTGCCACTTGCGAGGGAGGTCATCGTGATCATTTCAGTAACCCAGGTCGTCGGCTGGCTCCGATTCCAGAGCCGGGGCGGGGATCGGCTCGTGGGTCGGCTCAGGCAGGGATGGCGCGGCCATGACACCGGCGGCACCTTGTTCGGCGTCGATGAGGATCTGAGCCTCGACATAATCACCCTCGATGTCCTGGCGTCGCAGGGACTCCATCAAAGTCTTGTCATCGCTGGTGCGGACAATCTGCTTAGCCCGCTTGCGGATAACGGTTCTGAGGGCCATTTCTGCCGGGAATTTGTTGTGGACGCTATTGCCGTTCTCCTTGTACAGCGGCGACATCTCCCAGGATTTCTTGATCCGGTCCATAGTCATGAGCTCGTAACCGAGTTCAGTGCCGTCGGCGTCGATGACTCCGCAGTACGCTCCGATGATCGGGCCATTCAGAGTCGCGAACGATTTCGAGTGGGCGGTCACGATGTCGATGCCGCGCACGTTGGCGATCTGGACATCCTCGCCCTCTCGAACCACGGAGTAGACGAACGTGATCCCAGGCTTTACGCGCTGGGCCACGGCCATCTCGCCGTGGTAGGATCGCTCCATATACAACACCTTGCCGCGAGCAATGAAATAGCATTGATCTTTGGAGGGGTTCAGCCCCTGAATCGCCATATCGAGCAGCGCGTTTGTGATGGACGAGGGTTCGCAAGCTTCAAGGACTGGGCGGCCATCCTTGTTGGTCGTTTGTAAAAGGCGCAGGTATGCCAACTTCAGGGCATTGTCCGACGAGTAATCGGCCGGCAGGTGCAACGCTCCTTTGTTGATTAAATCGCTAATCATCTTAGCGACCTTGGTGGCCGGGTTGATCTGCTTTTCAGCGGTGGCGACGGCTTGGCCGTTGACGGCGGGGGCGACAGATTTGGTTGGTGCGGTTGGGGATGCCATAGGTTTACACTAGTGCCAGCGTCGGCTGGGCTTCGGTCGGGGCACCGGATTCGATGCGGAGCGCTTTGTCGGCGGCGGAGACTACGAGACGGATCTGCTGGCCAAGAGTCGGGCGCAGGGCGGTGATACTCTCGGCGTTGTCGATCACAATCGGCGGAGCGAAACCGTAGTGCGCCGCCAGCACGTCGATGATCTCTAGCCCGGCGTTGATCTTCATCCCGGTATTGAGGCTGGCGAACGGAACCCCGTCCACGGTGACGTCGCAGCACTCGTCGAGTCCGCCGTTCAGCTGGTCACGGAACAGCCGGAACCTCACGCGGTCGAACCGGCGGTTGACGTGCTCCTCGAACAGCCGAGCCTTTGCGCGGTTGAACATCTCGATCAGGTCGAGACCCCGGAGCACGTGGTCGTACTGCTCGTTGGTCTTGGCCAACTTGTCCTCGAGCTCTTGCAGTCGCTCTTTCGCCCCTTTGGCCTGGTCGTGAGCCGCCTGGGACTGCATCGCCGCGAGGAGCCTCTCGTTCTTCTCCCGGACCTGGGATTCCAGCCCCGCAATCTGCTGGCCGAGCGCCTCGGCAGAGGAAAGCTTTTGCTCATTCAGTCGCTCGATTTCGGCTGCGAGTTGGATCAGAACCGGATCATCAGGCCACTCGGTTTTGGGGGCGGATAACCCCGCAAGAATGTTCTCGGCGGTGACCAGATCCGCCTTGGCAGTTTCGACCTCTTTGGCCAAGCCTTCGACCCGCTCCGCAAGCTCATCACGATTCGCTCTGAGTTTGTCGAGTGCCTCAGACATCGCTTTGCCCCTTGCAGTCATCTCCTCCAGCTCACTTGCTCGCTTCTGGTTGGCTTGCGCTGTCGCGTTGGAGCGGGCCGCTTCGACCCGGTCCTCGGGGAGCGATTGGCCGCAAGCCGCGCAGGTATCGACGACCGCCGGAAACTCCGGTGCAGAGGCAATGGCCGCTTTGTGCGCCAATTTGTGAGCCGCCAGCTTGGCAACCTTGGTATCGATCTCGGTGTCGAGCTCGGTGAGGATCCGCTTGTTGCTGGAATGGCTAGATTCGGCCAGGGTGAGCGCATTACGTTTTCGCCCGACCTCGGCACTCGCATCGGAGTGAGCCGTGCCCTCACCGCGGCGCAGTTCCAGGTGCCGGTTTTCGACCTTGTTGCGAGCCTGAAGGATCTCAGCCTCGATGTGACCGATTGCGCTCTGCTGAGTCGCCTGAGCGATCTGCGACTGGAGTTCGGCGATCTGTGTTCTGATCGGCTCCGGGTCGATCAGCGCAGGGAGGTCGCCCTCCGCCGTGCGCGACACCTCGGAGATCCGCGTCGGGAGTTCGTTGCGCTGCTCATCCAGTAACTTCTTTTGCGCCGCGAGCAGCCTGGCCGCGCCGTCGATCGAGTAAGGCTCGCCGCCGGGGTTCTCCAGATATGGGCGCAGTTCAAACAGATCAGGGTCCGAGACCATGACCTCGGCGTCAGACACGCCACCGGCGATCTCGGCCAGCAACTTGCGCCTGTCGGACCAGTGGGTCCGGTCGGCGAACTGCTCAGGGTCGGTCAGCATCCGGAACGTATCGGCTGGGCAGATCGAAGCGACGAACGCCTCGAATTGCTTGGCCTGGTGCGGCACGTCGTCGATGAAATAGTCGGTCGAGTGCCCGGTGAGCTCTGCAACCGACCGGCCCTTCTGGGTGGTCCAGGTCTCGCGGTAGAGACGCCGCAATCGGCGTGTCCCCATGCCGTCGATCTTGAGCGTCGCCTCGACCTCGTGATCTAGGCGGTGGATCGGCTTGCCATCCGGCCCCAAGGTCTTGATGTCGAAATCCTTGGTACCGGCAGCGTTTTTTCCGAACAGGAGCCAGTAGAGCGCATCGGCGACGGTGGTTTTGCCGGTCGCGTTGTCACCGTAGATCGTCAGCGGTTGCCCGTTGGGGTTGAGTTCAAGGGTGCGGCAGCCCTTAAAATTCGTAAGCCGCAGTTTGAGCAGTTTCATGGTTAGTCCTGGGCGTCCTGCGCCTTGGCCTGGCGGAGCTCGTCGTCCTCTTTAACTAAGCGGATGTGCTCGTTTTTGCGAATGTGCTGGCTGAAGAATCGCCCCTTGGAGTCCGCGGCTTTGAGGCCCTCGAAGAGCTCGGGTCTGACGCCCTCTCCGCGGTAGAGATAGGCCGTGGAGCCGAATTCGATCCGCAGCGTATTCGTCTCGGTGTCGTAGCCTATGGCGCTCATGCCATTGCCGCTCGCGACCTCGATCATGTTGTAGGTGCCGGGCATCAGAATCGCCTCCGCTTATCCCACTCGAGTCGCTCGCAAATGCTGCGGGTGATGCCATCGACCAGCGCTCCGTCGGGCAGCGCCTCGTCATATCCGAAGTGCTGGGCCTCGGCTTGAGCGCCTACCCATCCGCCGTAGGTTGGCAGCCAAGCCCGGCCGGTCTCGCGGTCGCGGATGCACAGCCTCTGGGAATCGAAGCTGAGGTCGAGGTGCTTGAGCTCAAGCCGAGCATCGGCAAGCTCGTTGTGCTGGCTGATGACCAGCGGAACGTACGGCCGTTCCGGGTTGATGTACAGCACGGCGTAGCGTGCGCGGTGTTTTTCGTATCTCATCGTCGTGTTGCAGGGCTGCCCCTGCTGCCAGACATTATATCAGACATTTTTGTCTAATCAAGACTTGACACGATTATTTTAGGATTTTTCTTTTGGATCTCTAGGCGGAATCGTAGTAGGATTAAGGATATGGCCCAAACTGGCACGTATAAGAGATGTCCAGGGTGCGGAGACACTGCCCCCGGAAGCGCGCCCGTCTGCCTGGCATGCGGGTACGCCTTTACGGCCACCAAGCCGGGAACCTATCCCGAGTGGCTAGAGCAGGTGAAGCGGCTGTTGCAGGTTCATCGCCCGGATGTCAATCCAGATGAACTGGACCCAAACGAGAGCTACCGAGCTTATCGGAAGGGCGTCACCCCGAGAAGGTTTGTGGGCACAACTCTGCCCATAGCGCCAGGAAATCGGCAATCGGGCACCTTCGGAGACGAGTGGATCTTAGTCTTCTTCGCTTGCGCCATGCTGCAAATGGGGCTTGGTTTGGTGCCCCACTGGCTTGCATTGGTAGCCTCGATCTTGCTGCTTGGCGTTGAAATTTGGATCACCGTCGAGCTTGTAAAGCGAGGATCGCAGTTGGGAAAAATCTTCGGCGGGATCTTTGTCGGACTGCTGACCGTGACGTTCCTTTACGGATTTTTCTTTGGGCTCATAGCATCAACGGCTCGCTGAGCCCTCGCATTGACATCCGCCATCACAGAGGACCTCGGGCGGAGCCCGGTGTGATCGACCAGCTCAAGAGATCGACCTGCTCCCGCCGAACGCCTCTGGCCCACGACAAGCCCCAGCATCTTGATCTTAGGGTCTGGCAGGAGGCTTGGCGAGTGAGCGGAATTTTCGGGCACGAGAAGCGTCCGTCCATAGCTGCTCACAAGGATTCCGACTTGGAGGCCATGAGAAGTCTCCGCGCAGACATAATGTCCAGTGGCGGAGCAATTCGGGTCGGGGTGGATGAGGGCCAGGTCGCCGGGCTCCCAGGTTTCAAGATTGGCATCGCCAAGAATTCTCACAAAAAACCTAGAGACTCGGTGCGAGAGCATGACCGAAGAAAAAACTTCGTGCTCGATGCCGACTAAATCCTCCCCTACCAGCACCCCGCCGATCTGCCCGCGAATAGGAAATTGCACTGCTCCGTCAGCGCGCCTCTTCGTATCGTCCCCATAGGTGGGCCCATTCTCGCGCACTTCCATCGGGGCGTTTGGAGCCAAAAAGAATCCTAAGGCCCGTAGCCCAGGCAACAGCGACTCGGGAATCGAACTCAGATACTCGTAGTTTTTGTAGGTAGCGCGCTCTAAACCTAGTCGCTTTGCCATCTGCTCCTGGGTAAGCCGAAGGATGTTTTTTCGGAAGTGCGCGAGCTCAGCGCCAGAGATTCGAAAGCCATCGGTTTGTCTCACGCACGAAATTGTTCCAAGCATTTTCTGCACCGGTAGACATAAATGTCTAAATCCGTAGTATAGTGGAGACAATGAGATTAGACAAGTCGCTGGACCGAAAACCGGCAATCTTGCATGAGGGCGACGCGTTGCTGAAGGCGATGCGTGTGCTCGAAATGGAAGAGCAGGGCTACAAGGTCACGGCTGCATGCGAGAAAGTTGGTATTTCTCGGCCTAATTTTTACATCTACCGTGAGCGGGCCAGGCAGGCGCTTGAGCACAAAACAGAGGCGGAAGCAGCTTCCACTGCCCCGCCCTGTGCTACCGACGATGAGATCGGCGAGGTGGAGTCTACCTGCCGGGGCGAGGCTGGGCCAATCAGCGCAGAGCTACCCAACGATGAGAAAAACTAATCGATGCACCCCCGAGACCTGGGGCCGGTTGAATCCCGGAGAGGTCCTCGTCAACCAGCGCAACGAGCGCCGGATTGTCCTCAGCGTGACCGAGCGCCAGGACGGCCACCTCTTACTCCTCCTGGATGTGGCCAACGGATTCCGGTATCGGACCAGCCAGCACCAGAACTATTACCGGACCGGCGAGATGGACATGGACACGCTGAACCAGCACATCGACCAACACGGACGGATGAGCCTGTTTCACCTGGGCGATCCGTCCGTTCCTTCTGCGCGAACGTCCTGCCCTCCTGCGGCTCAGGCGTTGCGTCCGTGGCCGAGGGTTCGCGGGATGTTCGCCAGGCTGTTTGGGGGACGACGATGAGTCGATACCCAAAGCTGGATCCTCGCTACTGGGACTGCGAGTGCGCGGAGCGCTACATCCATCCGAAGCGCGAGGAGAAGTGCTCCCGGTGCGGAACGACCCGCCAGTGGGGGCCGGACAGCCACGCATCGGAGGTGTTGGATCCCAAGAACCACGCCCCGGTCGAGGTGACGAAGTGAGGCGCCACGCCCAAGACTACTGGCTCCGCGTCCAGGCGGACGATGCGATTGCAATGCTTGAAGATCCTTTCTTTAGCGTCGTCGTAAAAAGCGTCGACGATTGTTCGCCAGAGGCCCTAAAGACGAAGTATGTTCATGAGCTGAGGCGTAGCCGAGACGGCGCGCTAGACAGGGCCGCGATGGCCCTGTTGGAGGCTGAGATGTTTCACCGCGAGCTGGTCAGCCGGGGGTTTTCGAAGTGAGCGACACGAAGTTTGCGCTTTTGCTTTGCGGGATGCTCGCCGCTATGGGCGGCGCCGGGTTTATCGCCGGGGTCAAGACCGAGCAGGGTGGGGGCCGGGCGGCGGCGGTCGAGCGGGTCCGTGAGGCGAAGGGCGAGAATGGTTTGCTCGCGTCGATCAGCGATGCCCTCCGCGAGGACCGGGGATTTTATTACTCAGGCATCGATAGCGAGGCGGTTTGGACCTCTCCGAGTCTGCGGTGGACGCCGGTCTGGCACGAGGACGTCCTCGTCGGGGTGTACACCCAGGTGGACGGTCAATACATCGGTTACTGCGTTCCGCGGCTCCTAGCTGATGGGGAGCGCACGATTGAGGTTTTCGCCGCCGAGGATGAGGTCACAGTTCTCCAGAAAATCGCTCCGCACTCCGCCGACCGGTGGCGCGAGCTGCACGCGATGGACCCTGACCGTGTGGCCGACCGTCGGCGATTGGAGGTGGCTCAGGGGTGGAAGTCTCAATGAACACAGCGCCATCGGTTTTTGGAATCGACCCCGGGCAAACGGTCGGCTACGCAAAGCTCACGAAAGACGGCACGCGGCTCTGGGGTGGCGAATCAGACGACCCTGAGTTTGTGGCGTTTGCCGTGGTGGGTGTCGACTACATCGCCATCGAGGGTGTGACCACTCAAGGAGGCTTGCTTCGGTCACAGCTTTTGCTGGCCGCCCAGCAGATCGGATGGTTTCGTCGAGGGTTTGATCTGCCGGTGTTTGAGATAACGCGGCGGGAGATGTTCCTCCACTTTCTGGGCAAGGTCACGGGTAGCGACTCAAAGATTCGCGCGGCCTTGATTCAGAGGTACGGCGAGGTTGGGACGGCAAAGCGTCAAGGCCCGCTGTATGGATGGAAGGGCCACGCGTTTCCCGCGCTGGGAGTTGCGACGGTGGTCTACGACCAACTCCAAGGCAATATGGGCCGGGGCAAACGGTTCGCGGAGGCGATTCGCACGTATCAGGACGGCGGAGCCGAAGCGTTGCGCGAGGTGAACTGGTGATTGAGAAGCCTCTCCAAGTCGGAGATCGCATTCTCGCTCCTATCGTCTCGGTGCCCAGCTATTGGATCGTCCAGTCGATTGATGGCGACGTGGCCGAGCTTCAAGCCGAAGCCGCGCCCTATGTAACCACTCGCATTCTCACCAAGGCGGTGATGCGAAACTTCACCCTCGCGCCAAGACGGTTCGAGGGTGCTTCTCTGGACGTCGCGCCAGTAAATCGGGAGGCCTTAGATGGCTAAATCAGGCACGCTAGTTCACCGGAAGACCCGGCGCCTAGCTCACCTCATCGCAAATGGTTGTCTTCCATTTGCCCTCGGCATCGTCGAGGCCCTCTGGCACCTCGTCGCGACATCGACCCCATGCGGCGGTATCGGACGATTGACCAACGAGGAGATCGCGGATGGCGTCTGGTGGCCGGGTGACCCCAACGAGCTGATAGACGCGCTAGTGGCTGCACGGTTCCTTGAGATCTCGGACACCCACCGGATCGTCGCGGTTGGCTGGAGCGAACACGCGCCGGATTTCATCCACGCAAAACTCTATCGGGCGGTACAGCTTTTCGCCGACGGAACGGCTCCGAGGGCGAACAAAGTTGACCAAAATGATCGGAACCGTTTGGCTGACGACTGGGCAAAACTGCTCACCAACCAGAGCGACGGTCCTGAAAATTCCGGCAGCCGAATCGCCAAAGCGGCAGCCGAATCGCCAAAACGGCAGCCGGATCGCCAAAACGGCAGCCGGAAACCGCCGTCGGCGGTTCATGGACCGCCGGCGGCACGTACCATACCTAACCTAACCCAACCTAACCTAACCAAACCTAACCTAACCAAACCTAACCCAACCACGCCCGGCGATTCCGAAATTGGCCAATTGCAGGCCGTAGGTCCGCCAGGGGGCAGGGCGCCAGAGGGTTTGGAATGGGACAAGGTGTATGAATGGGCCAAAAATGTACTCATTGAGCGGTACGAATTTGGACGCGTTGAAGCTGACCTGGAGGCAGAATCCTTTGCTGAATACTACAAAAATGGACTAGACAAGTCAGGGAAACTTATTCAAAACTGGTCCACGGTACTCAGCAATTGGGCAAGGCGGGCCAGGGCTCGTGCACCCGTACCCGACGAACGACCGGAACAGCCCGACCCAAGAGCAGGCATCCCCTGGGCTGACGAGGCACGGAAGAGAATCCGATGAGCGAGTCGAGTTGGTTGTCCGACGACGATCAGCCCCATGATCTCGAGGTCGAGATGATGTGCCTCGGGGCTATGATGCTCGATTATCGGGCCTGTTACCAGGCGGTTGGCGGGATCGATCCAAGGGCATTTTTTAGCCCAGCCCATCGAACGATCTGCAAGGCGATGGCCGCTCTTTTTAAGCAAGGTGTCGCCCCCGGTCTGGTCACGATGAAGGATCAGCTTCAGACCGACGGTGCGCTCGACGATGTGGGGGGGACCGCCTACCTCATCCAGTTGATGGACGCGCCCGAGAATGTCAACTACTTTTCGCATTATTGGGCGATCCTGGTTCGAAAGTGGAGGGCCCGAGGGCTGGCGTTCCTGTCAAACAAGCTGGCCCGCGCGGCATTGGATGGTGACGAAGCCCAGGTTCGGAGACTCCAAAAAGAGATCCAGGAGATCGATCACATCACCCACCCTGGGACCCCTATTGCTCCGCTCTTTGATCCATACGCAGCTCAGGATCTGCGAGGCGTCTCGACCGGATTCCCCGAGCTGGACACGGTCCTTGATCATGGCGGCTATCCGTCCGGCCATATGAGCCTAGTCATGGCGCCGACCAACGGTGGAAAAACAACTGTGATGCTCCAATCCGTGTACGAGTTGCTGGCCCGACGCGATCACGCCGACCCGTACGCCGACGGGGAGGAGGTACGAGTCGCGTTCGTCTCCGGGGAAATGAGTTTTGATGAGCTGGCCCGAAAACTGGTTAGGATGCGTTGCGGCTGGACTCGACCTCCAGGAAACCTCGAGACGAGGGCCGAATACGACGAGGCTGTCAAGTGGCTTAACCACTCGAGCCTCGAAGTTTTTGACCTGCAGGGCCGTCGGGGCGGCATCAGGTACCTGGAGGAGGCTATCGCATGGCTCTCGGTGACGCATCGTGCAAAACCTCTGCAGATTGCGTTCCTGGACTACATCCAGCTGTTTGAACTCAAAGACTTTAAGGGCAAGCGGTTTGACGAGGTCGGCCGCATGTCCGCCATGATCATCAACTGCGCTCAGGATCTCAAGATCCCGATCGTCGTGGGTAGCCAGGTCAGCTACAACGCGGCTGGGCAGTTTCAAACACGCGATGGGCGTCAAATTGAGGATGACGCCGCATTGATCCTGGAGATCACTCCGTCCAAGGATGGCAAGGAGTTGATCGAGGGCCAGAGTGATATTTACATGCGCAAGGTCCGGTTCGGCGAGCGGGCCAAGACTCGGCGGATGTTTGACACCTATCGGCGAATGCTGGTGCCAATGAGTTAGGGATGAGCGAGCCCAAGTGGAGGGATATTGAGCGCGACTACCGAGCTGGTGTCAAATCCATACGGGCAATCGGGCGGGAGTACGGCGTGCCCGAATCCAACATCAGAAATCGGGCATCGCAGCTAGGTTGGAAGCGTCTCGGCCAGCAGTCGGTCGAGCGAGCGAGCAAGCAGTTGACCTCGTCCGCGCTTGCGCAAAACGCGGTGACTCCAGACGAGGCGATCGACGCCGGAGCCCAGGTCATCGTTCAGGTGAACCATCGGCACCGGGCCCAGCTCGGAAAGTTGTGGAATCGGGCGGCAAACCTGCTGAATCGACTTGAGGCGATGGAGGTCCTGCGCGAGCAACTGATCGAAGGTCATATCGAGAGTCCGGAGAAGCAGCTGCGCGTGCTGGCCCAGGAGACGATGCTCCTCCAGGCGCTGACCGACATCTCGATCAAGATCGTCGATTTGGAGCGAAAGATGTTTGGTCTCGACCAAGCCAGCGTGGCTGAGTCGCCCTTGGCCAAGGCGCTCACCGAGATTGCGCAGCGGACTGCGCAGAGAGTCTCTGAGAGAAAGCAGGTTCAAAATTAGCCAGATTGGCTCTTGAATCGTCTGTTTGGCCGTGGTCATCAGTCAACTCGCGCAGCCCTTGATTAGTCGCGCTCGCCCTCTTGGGACAGCCATCACAACGATCGTGATCCACAGCTCGGGAGGCAGCTCGCTGTCGGGAGCGATCGAAACCCTTCGGCAGCGCGAACTGAGTTACCACTACGTCATCGATCGCACCGGCCGAGTTTGGAAATGTGTGGCCATCACCCGCATTGCCTTCCATGCGGGATCTTCGTACGGCCCCCGTGAGATGGCTCTCGGCGTTAGCCTCGCGCGAGATCGACGTGGACGATTCGTGGCGAAGTGCTCGGTGAACCCGTATTCGATCGGGATCTGCCTGATCAACAATGATGCCAAGGAGCGCCCGACTCCAGCGCAGCGTGCCGCCCTGGTCCGGCTGGTGAAAGAGCTAAAGCAAAAAACCTTCTACACCGGCCCTGGAGGCAAGCTTGTTCCATCGATCGTAAACTTGACGAGTCACCATCAGGTGAGCTATCCCAGAAAGGTCGACCCGTACCAATTTGATGGTCCGGGCGTCGCATCCGAAGTTGGTCTTGCGTGGTTCGCCCGGCCTGACGTCCCGGTTAAGAGTTACTGATGGCCTGGAAACTCCCTGCTCTGTTTCGACGACCGGACACCAAGGGGCGCCGACCGGACACCCGCCCATTGGGCCGCACCGGTGAAGCTCGGTACATCCCGCAGATCAGCACGCGGGACCGGAATGGTGTCCTAGCGCATCGCCTGGACACGGTCACATTCGAGGAGCTCGACCGTGCCCGGTTCTATCCCGCGATCCGCGAGGCGGTTCAGACGATTCTGGCCCCGGTGCTGAGAGCGCCGTTCCATTTCACCTGCGCCAATGAGGTCGCGGCCGAGCTGGCGTCGCAGATGCTCCGCGACCAGATCTACGAGCTGATGGAGAATCTCCTGAAAGGGGGGATGCATTTCGGATTCCAGGTCGCGGAAAAGGTCTGGGCGCCTCGGCTGAATGTGACCGTCACGTCAGGGCAGGCGGGCACCGGTACGGCGGAGCGCAACTACCCGTTCGTTTGGACGATTCGCCGGTTTGCCTACTTCAGCCCTCGAGACATCATTTTACGCGTCCACCCTCGGAACGGTCGATTTGCCGGAATTGAGCAGTTTGTCGGGTCGGGCACTGAATCGGTGATCCCGGCCAAGAAACTGATCCTCTTCAGCCACGACAGCGAGTTTGACCTGCTCTATGGCGTGAGCCGGATCAAGGCCGCGATCCCGTTCATCGACATGGCTGAATCGATGTACGACGCGCTGAATCAGTATGCGAACCGGTTCGCGGTGCCCATCGCGAAGGGTCGGTATCGCTCGGGTTCGACGAGCGGCGCCGATGGCCAGGACCTGAATAATCAGGCAATCCTCCAGGAGATCATGGACGCGCTGCAGAACGGCAGCTCAGTCGCTCTGCCAGCGGAGTACGATCCCAAAACCGGGAATCCTTACTGGGATGTGGATTTTCATCAACCCCCCGGCGAGCAGAAGCTCGTCGAGATGATCGAGCACGTGAACCGGATGATTCGCATGGCCGTCGTCGTGCCGGAAATGGCAGGGTCGAACGCGCCGGACACCGGAACCTATGGCCTCGGCAAAGCCGTGATCGAGCTATTCCTCGGCAACATCGAGGGCTACCTGAACCAAATGGCCAAGGTGATCAACGAGCAGTTGCTCGAGGATTTCCGGATCCTGAACTTTGGCGCCTCGTGCCCTGAGCTGCGGATCGTGTTTGAGCCGGTCGACGTCGGAGTCCACAAGGCGTTGCTCGGATCGTTGATGGGTCTGCTGCAGAGCGGAATGCCGATCTCGGACGGATCGGGCGCGGAGTTTGGCCCTGATTGGGCGAAGATCGCCGAGGAGGCAGGAATCCCGCTCGTCAAGGTCGACGGCCAGGCCCAGGCGCGAGAGGAAGTGCGGATGCTGATGGAGCATCTCAACGCTCGCAGCTCAAAAATGGATCTGGAAAACGGCAATCAGCTGGACATTCTAGGCCGAATCCCTTCGGAATTAGGACAGGAAGACAAACCAGAAAAGCAAGAGACCTCGACTCATGAAAGAACCGATTGAAATTGGACCAACGACAGCGCTTTCGGATGCGGAGGCGGCGGCGGCGATTGGGGTGGAAACCCGCGCCGTGACATCGTTTCGAGCAGGGCACGGCGACTGGAGGCTGATGCGAGCAGGGCTAAACAAGGTGGCGCTCGGCCTCGGTGTTCAGCCGGAGGTTGCTAAACGAATGGTCGCAATCTCTAAACGCCGGGCCTACGGCCGTCGCAATTCGGAGTGGGGGTCCAACTCGTGACGCGCTCGTGGTCGATCGAGATCGCCACGGTCGACGGCGTCGAGTACGTGCTGCCTGATTCGATGACGATGCAGAGAATCAAAGCGAGTTTGCTCCAGGCTAGTGATGGATCGGCAGAGTATCAGGGATTGGTCGATCAACAGGTGCGAAGCCTTGAAGACCAGGCGACCAGGGTCCGGCAGCGCCTCAGTGGACAAATTCGCGTCGAGCGCTTCGAGATTCGTCCATACACGGCCTTGGAGAATCTCGAGATGACTCGAGCGGCTCGCGACGGAGACCGCCTGGACGTGGCCAGATTCGAGATCTTGATGGTCCAGACGTGCACTGGCATGACCTCGGAGGAGATCGAGAAGCTCAGCGTGCCCCTGATGACGCGGCTCGCCGCAATCTGTCGCCACGTGTCCGAACCCGATCTGGCGTTGCTGGATTTTTTCGATTCACCGCCCACAACGCAGCCACCACCGGAAAAATCGGAGGCGCTGCCTTGAGCCATCCGGAGGTGCGGTTGTGGCTGGCCATCCAAAATGGCGCGGTCGTCGACTACCTAGCTCTGTCTCACGCCACCGCAGTCGCTCTTTATGAGATGGATCTGGAGTTCAGCCTTAGCCTGCCCAACCGGGGGAGTCGATGAGCGCACCAGCGTGGGCAGCAGATCCTATCGCGCTTACCAAATTCGAGCGCAACCTGGTCGAGATCCCTCGTTACGCCGACATCGAGCGACAGATGGCGTCCGCGACGCGCGATATCATCGCTCGTGTTCAGTCAGGCGCGATTGAGCCGGAAGCCGCGGTGAGGGCCTTTCGTTCGGAAATGAGCCAGGCGCAAGCAAAGGCGTTCGTGGCCGGACGCCGGGCCAAAGGTGTGATCGAGTGGGAGATCTCGGACGCAGAGGCCCAGATGCTCGCCGGGCGCCTCAATCGCCAGACCGAGTTTTTCAGGAGTTTTGCCGCCGATGCCAGGGCTGGCCGAGGACGAATGCCGTACCCACAGCGGGCCTCGATGTACGGTGAATCGTTGTGGTCGATCTACTCCCGCGGTGAGAGCGTGGATTGGAACGACGCCGATCCGAACACTCGCCATTATTGGGTGCTAGACCCAGACGCTGAGCACTGCCTAGATTGTTTGGCCCGGGCCAAAAAGAGCCGGGAAAATGACGGGTTTTCTTGGCTAGAGCTTGTTGAAATTGGCTGGCCAGGAGAAACTACGATCTGTATGACCCGTTGCCGGTGTCACGTGCGAACGGTGCACAAGCGTGCGGTCGAGATGGATCGAATTGATCGGGCGGAAGCGGCCGTTTCGGCGCCAGATGGGATTCGTGCACTGGAGCAGCTCCTCGGTGGCCCCAACCTCCCGTTGCGAGTACCTGCAGCAGGGCTACCAATGGTCAAGATTCCCAAACAGGCAGTCCTCGAGAGCCTGGCGAGCGCTCCGTCCGATGATGCTGTCGGGCGCATCTTGCCACTGATACCAAAGGTTCTTGTCTCCCCTGCGAGCGTGCTGGAGATCGGATCAGTTCGGTGGTTTGCCAAGGGGCCGCTGCGGATCGCGGTTCAGAGAAACCCGGCGAGCGGGATTCACGAGCTGTTGACCATTTTGGCGGTAGGTGAGCGGCGATGAGCTACAGCTACGAGCAGTCGGTGATTGTGGTCACGGCGGGACTGACCCACACGAATCGGCGGCTCTTCACGCGTTTGGCGGCACTCAGATTCGGCGGGATGAAGTTTCAGATCGTGGTCGTGCAGGATGGCACTCCGTGCCCGCTGCTCAACCAGTGTCTCGGGGAATTGCAACTCGATGTCACTCACGTTCTGATGCCGAAGGAGGGCTGGAGCGTCCCCAGGGCTCTCCACGCCGGTCGGCAGGCGGCCAGCGGGTTTAACCTGGTGTTTCTCCAGGATGATGTGATCTGTGAGGATCTCGGCGCCGCGCTGGCTTCGATGCAGCGTTGCGCGTTCTCCACGCTGAACGTCGACGACGTTGTTTCGACTCAGTTGATTGGCCGGGCTGTGATCGGTATCAGGGCGGATCTTTATGACCAGTTTCCCTTCCACCCCGAGTACCGAGTCGCATTCTACGAGCGGGAGCTTCAGGCGCGGGTAATCGGCTCAGGAACCAACCTGATTTTGCTTCCCTACCACGCACATCACGAGCCGAGCTCCACGCTGATGGCCCTGCGCGGATCTGGTGAAACGGTCGAGGCCCAGGTCAACGACGAACGCCTGTGGCTTGAGCGGCAGAAGGGATTCGAGGTGCAGTCGTGATCGATGCTCAGGACGTCACGATGGCGGTGGTCTCCGTGCTGGAGGCCCGCCGATCGACAATCTCGGCCGCGCTGACGAGTACGGGAAATCGAGAGCTTGTCAGCATCTTGGATCACGATCGACCGAGCTATGGCCAAGATGAGTTGCCATTGATCGCGGTGGAAATCACTGGCGAGAGTGGGCAGTGGCAAGCGCTGCCCAACATCGCACGCCTCGTCTTCGAATTCGATGTCGTGATTATGCTCAACCACGATGTCATCCCGATCCGGAGATCTGGCATTCGGAGAATGGCTGGGGCTGTTCGCGATGCGCTCAATGAGCGGCACCTGCCTATCTCGGTTCAGGGCAAAGTGGTGGAGCTGTACCCTCACGAGGAGGGCTCGACGCCGCCCACCCCTGTCCGTGCCATCCAATACGGCGAGCGGCGGCTCGAAGCGTCTTTGGTTGATTGTGCGGTTTTGAAGTACGTTATTTGCGCCTGCGAAGGCGTCCCTGATTCAAGCGACTACCATGCAAACTAAAGTATCCGTTGAATTGCACCCCACCGAGCTCGAGCTCATCTACCGGCTTCGGCAAATTCGTTACGGCACGATCGAGAAGCTTGCGGTTCGGAACGGTCTTCCGGACTCGTTTCACGTTGTGGTCCAGCGGATCCAGCTTGGCAAGGAAGAGGCGATGCTCAACCCACAAACAGGCGATCTGATTGAGAGCCCAGAAATTGATTTGAATCCAAAAGAATCGAATTGAGTTTTTGCTCGTTATGAGCATTTGAAACGCACGCGGCCTCGGTGGAGGGGAGTGAGCGGACAATTCTTACGGGAATGTTTGCGTTACTCACCATCGCCGATCTAGTTTCTACCCCCGGATTTGGTCAGCTCTTTGCGGTCCTGGCGACCGGCCTCGGCTCGACCATCGGGGTGTGCGTTTATCTGATTCGCCAACAGGCAGCCGAGCGCGATCGCTGGCAGAAACGGGCCGACGAGCGCACGGACCAGATGCTCCAGTGGATGCAGAACCAGCAGACTGAGCTGCTGGAGGTCCAGCGCGAGATGCGGCAAACCCTCGAGGACCTCACGTCGGGCATCGCCAAGCTGACGGATCGCATCCATGAGGTGGAGCGCCGTCGATGACCCGGGCTCGATACTTTGGCGGCGAGTTGCGGCTTTCCGAGGGGACTCGCGGGTATTGGGAGGTTGAGGCTCTACGGGTTGGGCACTGGGATTACCCTCCCATGGGGCCTGATGGGTTCGACTGCACTCCCGAGCTCCTCGCGCAACTTAAGGCGAATTTTGACGCTGGCTACTACGGTTTCGAGGTGCCGGTCGACGGTCCTAGCCGCGGTGGTGAGGCCCATAGCGATAACGACCTGCATGATTGCGGATGGGTCAAGGCTTTGGAGCTGCGGGATAGTGGCCAGAGTCTTTGGGCCATTTTGGACATCACGGAGCCTAACGTCCTCAAGATGGTTCAAGAGAAGTCGCTGAAATACGTTTCCAGCGAACTGGACACGGCCTGGTACGACCCCAAAAACAAACAGACCTTGTCTGTTTTTACCGGGCTATCGCTGACGAATCGGCCCTACCTGAAGGGGATGCAACCTCTTACGCTCGTGAATTTCAGCGAGGCGGCCGCCACCATCCTTTCCGAGATTTTGGCTGGAAATCAGCCGGAACCCACGGGCGCGGGCGGCGCCCCAACGACCCCCACGGAGGACACTGACGTGAAAGACAAAACGGCTCCTGGCACGGCTCAACTGGAGCCTGGTCAGGACATTCCGGCAAACCCGCAGGCGACCGAAGCCCAGCTGAAGGAAATTCAGGGGCAGATCGAAAGCCAGCGCAAAGAATCGATTCGGTTGGCGGAGCAACATGCCGCCTTGCGAAAAGAAATCGCTTTGGAAAATTTCAAAGCCAAGCTCCAGCGCATCGCCCGGAAAAAGGGCCTTCCGGTCCCGGTTATCGAGAAGTCGCTTGCATTCGGCGAGCGCCTGATCGAGAAGGCAACCACGGTCGGCCAGTTCGGTACGAAGGCCAAACATGCGGAGGGCGAGGACGATCAGCTCTCGGTCACCGATGAGCTGCTCGACATGCTGGAGGAGATGCCTGACACCATCGCGGCGGACAAAGCCAACCTTTCGGACGATGAGGATGAGGACGACGCCGAGGATGCCGAAGGGCGGCTCTCTGAGGGCGAAGAGGAGGACGATCACAAGGCGACCCAGGCTGTGATGAAAGAGCGAGGACTGACCTATGGCGCAGCCTACAGGATCGTTCTGACTGAAAAAGCAGCGCGAAAAGCAGCGCAGCGAGGAAAACGATGAGCTATTCAAACGAGCAATGGGTAAGGGGCTTTACGTTTTACGATCCGGCCAACACGGGTCTCAACATCACCGGAGCGGTTGCAGTTTCGCTGGCTACTGCGGCTGAAGTGACGGCAGCTCAGGCTGCTGGCATCCAGTCGGTGGCGGGCGGATTGGTCGTGCCGACTCCGATCTCCTCAGGGCTCCCGACTCGGCAGATCATCGGCGTCGTTCGAGGTTCGCAGGTCAACGGTCGCCAGGTCGACGTTGTCGTCTCCGGCATCGTTGAGGTCTGGGCCAACGCTGCGGTCGTAGCTGGTGCACTGGTGTTCCCGGTCGCTCAGGAGACCCGCACGAAGAGCCAGACGCCATTCGCTAACGACACCGCGTTCGAGTTCCAGATGCCGGTGGCTCCGGACGTTCCTGAGAGCTACCTGCTGAATCTGGTGGACGACACGGCTATCGCTCCTCAGAGCGGAAGCGCCAACGTGCTCTATTTCCCGTTAGGCATTGCCCTTCAGGCGGCCTCGGCGAAATACGACCTGATCCCGGTGCTGTTGCAAACCGGAAGGATCTACGCATAAAGCCATGGGCAAGCGAACGAACTCTCAAATCTCTGTGCCGCTCACCAACGTGAGCCTGGCCTGGTCCAACGCCGACTTCAAGGCCCGCGAGGTTTTGAATTCGATCCCGGTGAATTTCACCTCGGCTTTTTACTGGGAATATGACAAAACGGCCTTTCAGGACATCGATGACACCGTCAGCGAAACGGGCGAGGTTAACCGGATCTCGCGCGGCTGGCGCCAAGTCCCGGTGCGCCTTGAGGAGCGCGGGATCGGCGCTTTCATTTCGGATCGCGAGCGAGAAGAGCTGGAGCAGCTTGGGATGGGAACGACGCTTGAGGCGGACGAAACCGAGCACATCACGGAGCGGACGCTGTTGAAACTCGAGCAGCGTGTTTTCGGATCGAACGGTTTGCTGCGAGCCTCGGGCAACAACATCTACGACTCGGATTCGATTAACTGGTCGGACCTGGCGACGAGCAATCCTCGCCTTGACATCGAGGCGGCGATCACCGCCATCGATGCCGCGACGGCCATTCAGCCGAACACGATCGTTCTGACTCACCGGGTCGCCCGGCAGATCATGAACACGGAGGCCTACAAGAGTGAGCGTCAGTACGTGGCCGACCTTTCGACCACTGGCGGCGTGAACCAGATGCCGACCGAGTTTTACGGGCTGCGGGCGGTCTACGTCCAGGCTGCCATTTCCTCGACCCGCCGGGGCCAGAACACGAGCCTGACCAAGCTGTTCGGCGAGGATGTCTGGATCGGGTACGTCAATCCGAACCCGACGCTCGGTCGGAAGCAGCTGACGTTCGGTGCCATCGCCGAGATGCCTCGGAAGGTGCTCAAGTACTACGTCAATGAGCGACGTGGGACGGCCATCGATCACATCTACGACTACGCGCTGGTGCGGGTAGCCAAGGAGTGCGGAGGGATTCTTCGGAACGTTCTGAGCTAACGTCCGGAGCCTGATCATGCTGGCCAATGCGAGCACCGTTCGAGATCGATGCGTGACCGTCGTGTCGACCATCTCGGACACAACGATCCAGACGGAGGCATCGATGGTCGATGCCCTGCTGGACGCGCAGCTGCGAACGGTGTTCCATTGGCCAATTTCTCCCAGCGGCGAGGATCTGGAGTCCAACCCTCCGGCCCTCGTGCGGGAGATTGCTAATTTGCTGGTGTCGGCTGCGGTGGTGGCCAGGATGACGGCGCTATCTGAGCAGGGGAACCCGGTGGTGCACCCGTATTCAGGACGTCTGCGCCGAATGGGAGAAACGATGTTGAACGACTTGATTGGAGGCCAGATCCGCGAGCCTGCACTGGTCCGACGAACCGAGGTTGGGGTTTCGTCCCCGCCCAAAACGTTTGAGCTGCAGAGAAATCTGCCCGGCACGCGAGGTCGACCATGGCGGTGATCACGGCGGCTGGAATTAACGCGATCCTGGACCATTCGGTCCAGCTCTATGCGCGAATCATCGGAACTCAGGCCAGTGGACAGGGGGCCGGGGTCGCAGGGCAAGCCTGGGGAGCCGCCCAGTCAGCAGGATCCATCAGCACAGCGCTTTTGGCGCTCACCGATCTGGATCCAGTTGCCGACCTGGTAAAGCCGGTTGGCGAGCTGCTGAAAACCGTTGATGGGGCGGGCATCGCGGCCAATCATCTGGCGCCGCTTCTGAGCAGTTTGCAGCGCCATGTGATTCGGTTCGGCATCCCAGATGTCAATAATCTCGACTTATTCCTGCGGTACCTCAACACCGGCACGGTGACGAAATGGACCGGGCTCCAGCATCCGTTGTGGCGCGATCTCGCCCTGCGGTGGAACCCAAACATCACCCCGGAGCCCTGCAATCTTTACTTCGAGGTTTTACAGGGTGCGACTTACGCCAACGCTCTGGCTCGCTTGACGATTGGCTCGGCCATGGTGCCCGGGCATTCGATTGCGGCTGAATATGCCGGGGGATTTGGCCAACTCCGCGTCTCGGGCCTGAGTGGATCAGGAGTCGTCACCGTGACGGGTACGGCTTTCGACCCAGCGACCAGGTCGACGGTGGCAGCGCGAACGTGGACCGCCACGGTGAATGCCAACGGTGTGGTTGCGCTTGCCCCGGGAGGCGGCTCGGCAGCTCCGGCGGATTCCCTGATCAAATCCGTCTCGGCGATCTCGGCCGCGGTCGGAATATCGGCCGGCGTGATCTACGTCGAGGCCGCACGTCCGGCGGGGAGACCACTGCTCCCATGAACCTAGTTTTTGAGATCGATACCTCGGCGCTGAAGGCTCAGGTGGCGGAGATCCGGGAGCGGCTTGGTTCGGCGAGCAGTACTGCCGTGAACATTTCGCCGGAAAAAGCGGAGCGGATCGCGGACGTGTTGCGCAGGTCGATCAAGGAGCAGTTTGCAGCTGGTGGCCCAGGCTGGAAGCCTTTGGCCGAGAGCACGGTCCGCCAAAAGGAGCGCCAGGGCTACCCAAGGCTCACTCGAAGCGGGCGGATGAGCTCGCGCTCTGTTCTTCTGCAACGAGGGGCGTTGAGCCCGCGCTCAATTCTGATCAGGACGGGCGCCTTGGTTTCGTCGCTGACCAACCCGAGCGATCCTGACCACGTGGTGATCATCTCCGAAAACGAGGTCGCGGTGAGTTCAAGCCTGCCGTATTTTGCCTATCACCAACAGGGGCGAGGGGTGCCCCAACGACCGCTCTTCGTCCGGCCCCAGGATCTGGACGAAATCGCACGAATCCTGGAGGAAGCATAAATGCCGATCTTGCAACAGGGCCGTCACGGCTATCTATCGATAGGTGGATCTCGAGTCCCCTGCTATTCTCACAACGTTGAAGCTCCGGACAACATCGTTGCTCCGATGCCGACCGGACACACCTGGCAGACAGCTTACGCCCAAGGCCTTCAGAGTGCCCGGTTCTCCTGTGATTTCATGGTGCGGACCCTCGCAACAGAGGTGCTCGCGCAAACGTTCTGGGACATGTGGCTGGCTCGGACGTTCTCGGGCGGGTTCGACGATACATCGAATTTGACCCTTGTCTCAAGCGATGGTACGACTCTCGCCACGTCGACCAATGCCAAGGCGGAGGCGTTCAGCCTGAGCTGGCAAAAAGGGCAGCAGATCGGATTGCAGGGCGTGTTTTTGGCTCCGGCTCATCCGACCATGTCATCGGTCACTCCGAACGCCTACAACCACTTCGATGGCTCGGCGCCGCTGATGTTCGACCAAGGCAACATCACAGGGATCACCGGCGAGATCTATGGTTTCGAGCTGGGGTTCGCTAACAACCACGTGGCCAACGCGCCTCTAGGCGCAAGCTACGGCAAGGGCATGAAATCTTGGGACGCCGGGGTTCAGACGGTGACCTGCCGAATCACGGTGAACAAACGAGCCAACGCGGTTGTTCCGTTCACGGTTGGAGGATCCATCGCCCTGGCGCTGACGAACGGGGTCGTCACCCGGACCCTGACGCTGGCGCGGGTGATTCCGGATGACCGGCTGAGCCAGCGCACCGATCCCGGGGCGATTTTCAAAACGTACAACTGTCTGGTTCTCGGATCCGACACGACCGCTCCGTTGGTGGTGAGCTGATGAGAGGCTTTCGATCGCTTTCGCCGAAGGTCATCGACCAGGCGGCTCCTCCGGCTGATCCATGGACGTGGGTTTTTGCGCCGATCGGCGGCACGGCCGTCATCTCGATCTCGCTTTTTCAGGCCAATGGGCAGATGCTGCCGCTGGTCGATGCAAGTGACGACGAGTACGAGTCGATGTCGATCACGCTTACCGAGGCAGTTTCGGTCGCCGCAATGTTCCAGGGCGAAGGGATGTACCTGCTGGACTCTGATCCGGAATGGAACGTGGTCGGGTGGCCCAGCCGAGCGGTTGGGGCGCGGATCCGAGTTATCTCGGGCCAAATCGCGGGTAATACGTTCGGGCAATTCAGTCTAGTGTCTGGTCTGTTGACGCCGGACGTGATCCCGGCCAACCTCGTGCCAGGCAGTGGATCCGCTTACCAATTTGGAGCGGGAGCCATCTTCGAAATCGGACGGTGCCCCCGATGAGAGTCTTGAGCCTCGGGACGGTTCCGGGCGGGCCTCGAGGCCTCTATCGTCCTCAAGGAATCGCAGGGTGGCGATCGACTTTGGCGGGCACGAACAGCCACGGTCCGGGAGTGTTCAAAGGCGGGCTCGATATCGTGCTGATCGGAGACTCGATCACTACCGGGCTGAACAACGAAGTTGCTAACACGCTGTTTCGTCATACCGGCTCGTGGTCTCGGATCCTGACCCGGATGCTGCAACGCCGATTCAATCCTCCGGGGATTGGCGGCTGGGGATATCTACGGGCGGATATCGCCAACGCGGCTCAGTACATGGGCCTTGGCGGTCTTGGGGCAACGACTCGAGGGACAGCCAACATTGGTCTGGGGTGGGACGCCACGGCCGCGACGGTGCTTCGGATCCCTTCGGCAGCCAGCAAGGCAAACGGGTTCCAGCTTAGGCTCGGCCCGCCAGGCTCGGCGCTGAATGCGACATCGATCGACATCGTCTACACTCGCTGGGCCAACTCGCCGGACCTGATTGTGGACATCAACGATGGGTCGGCAGCAGGTTCAGGCAATGGCAACATCCACAACTCGGTCACGGTTGCGGCCAACGCCTCAGTCGTCCGCGGTAACCGCCGCCTAGTGACCGGCATCGACCCCCGCCTCGATGCCTGGTTGCAGGTGACCAGCGGTGCCACTGGAAGCGCTGAGCTGCTGGTGGACGGATTCATTCACTACTGCGGTGATTATCGTTACGGGGTTCGGCTCCACAATCTGGCGACGCCAGGTCTGGCCAGTGATGGATACTCAGGGGCGGCTCGATTGCCTTTGAATATCGATGCCTTTTCGACCCCGGCTGGCGGCACTTTTGACACGAACGACCCTGGGGCGACTCGGGCGAAGCTGTTCATCGTAGCTCTCGGGACGAACGATATGGGTGCTGGTAACGGCGGAGCGGGCTACGCTGCGATGGCGAACGTTGCGACCTTCAAGGCACGGATCCTTACGATCGTTGAGCGGATTCTGGCCTTGCCGACAAATCCGGATGTGCTGCTGGTTTGCCATGTGCCTCCGCAGTTTCCGGCGATGTGGAGTCGGGGTTCGGACCTGCCTCCGGCTTATCGGACGGCGATGCGCGAAATCTCGGATCAGTATCCGACGAGGGTCGCGATGATGGACATGTGTGACTACTTCGGCCTGGCCTACGATGCCAATGCGTACACAACGATCTATGGCAGTCAGCCGCAAGCGGACAACGTCCACATCCCGACGAATTTCCACGGACCGATGGCCAGGGCGATGTACATGGCGATAACCGGGGAGTACACGGTCCAATGATCGAAGTCGGCCTTGAGGCCCAAGAGGTTATTCGCACCAGGCCAATCTACGGGGCTCCGACATTTGTGTCGGACCCCAATTTGCCTGTTTACACCAACGTCCAGGGCACGGAGACCAAACCTGGCGGGCTGATTTGGAGTCAGCGGCACGGGCATTTGACGCTCATCAACAAGCGGTTCTTGCAAGGGGCTACGTTCTACGGATTCGACCGGCTCACGCTGATCAACTGCGTGTTTCACACCCGCGAGACCAACGGCGTCGGTTTTGAGCATCCGTGCCGAATGGTGGGCTGCCGGAACGTCACCGCGATCGATTGCAATACGGTCGGACGCCAGGTGTTTGATGTCGGAGAGCAATCCTACGGGGTCGCGGCCGACTATTGCGACGATATGTTGTTCCTGCGCTGGAACGCCTTCGGATGCCACCGAGCAGGGGTCCTGAGCACCTGCAATCGAGTGGTTGTCGATCAATCGATCTGCAACCGCGGCGACGGGCATTGGGACATCCACGGGCTGGGAGGATCGCAGATGACGTTCCGGAGGCTGCGGGGAGATACTGATTTCTACGCGGGCAACCGGTCGTGGCCAGTGGCAGGGTCTCAGATCCTCGTCGAGGATAGTGAGTTGCCTCGGTTTAAGGTGATCGGGCGGGCCACTGGGGTGGTTTTCCGCCGGTGCGTTGGCACCGCGACCAACACTCTGCAGCAGCTGACCTCGATCACCGACGAGCTCTTCGAACCGGTTAACGTGCGGTACGAAGACTGCCAGCTCCAGCGGCTCAGCTTTGAGCACGAAGAACACAACGGGACGACGTGGGTGCCGATCACCTGCACAATCGACAGCGACAATCAGATCGTTTTTGCCGGGTCGACTACTGGAACGGGTGGCAATTCGATTGACATCGTTCCGGCTGGTTTCGGGCCGATCATCGAGACAGAGGTATGAGCGAAGCGAAGATCGGGGTTTTGTTGGCTGGTGCGGCCGAGGCTCTGCGGCAGCTCCAAGAGATCGAGGCCGCCATCGACCGAATCCAGTCGAAGAGCTCGGGACGAATGTTTTCAGGGTCTGGGCCAGGCGCCGCCTCTGGTACCGGGGCAACGGCGCCGGGGGCGGTCTCCTCTCCGGGTGTGGGGCCGACCATGCTGAGCCAAGCGGCGAGCGTGGCCGGGACAAATCAGATCGCGTCGGCGTTGCCGATGCAACAGGTCGGCGGTTTCACGTTTGCCCCGGCTCCGGGTGGCGGATTTGCTTCGGTCGTCTTTGATCCGATTGCGGGCCGGTGGGCCGATCCGAGTCGAGGGACGTACTACCTCGGGGGAATTTCTCCTTTTACGGGCAAGCCGGTTGGCTCTCCATCTCCGGCCACACCAGTGCCTGTGCCAGCGCCACCTCAAACCCCTGGAATAATGGCGGGGCTCCAGCAGATTCTGCCCCAGGTCACCGCGGCGATGGCTTTCAGCGAATCGGTGACATCGATCTCGCAGCTGGTCGGAAATCGGGCCGCTGCAGCAGCATCCGGCAATCCGTACTACGCCTTCCAGGATATGCCGACCATGCTCAATCTCGGCACCATGGGAGTCGGCGCAGGTCTAGGTTTTGCCTTGGGTGGCCCGATGGGAGCGGCTTTGGGCGCGGGAGCAGGCATGAGCATCGGACAGATTGTCCAGTCGGCCATTATGCCGGGGATCCAGCGGCGAGTCTCAAACCTCGAGCTCAGCGGCGCCTACGCTTCGGGCTTTGGTGGCGGATCGCTTTCTCTCTCGTCGCAGGTAGCGGATGCTGGGATGGATGTGCTGCGATCTGGACGGGTGCTGCCGGTAGGGCTCTTGCAGTTCATCGACCGGACGTCGGGATCGAATCGAGGCCAGGGGGAGCGCATGGTCCGGTCGCTCTCTAGGCTGGCTTACAATCCCAGCGTCCTGCGCAACATGGGGATGCCGAACCTCAACATGGATTCGATCGGAGATGAGGCGGGGCGAGACCTGGTGCTCCAGATGGCTCGCCAAGCTCTGTTTGATGATCCAGAGGTTGCATTCCAGGCCAGTTTGGATTTTGGTGTCGAGCACGGCGTGACTCCTCGAAGAGCTGCCACGGCTCCGGCCCACCTTCGGCGTGAGCGGTACGAAATAGGCGATGGGCTGTACGGAGTGAACCTTGTCGATGACCGAATGCGGGAGATGGGCCAACGGGCCTTGCGAGTGATGCACCGGCGTAGCGAGCTCCGAGCAGTGAGCGAGGCAAATCAGGCGCAGGAGGCGCTGGTGGGATCCCAGATGTCGAGCCGGGCGGAAAACAGTCTGCCTCAGTATCGAGCCGTCGTGGCGGCAAGGCGCTCCATTCTGACCGAGGAGTTGGGGATCGCCAGGGATTCAGGCAACGGGGCCGCGGTCGACCGGTTGCAGGCGGAGATTGGCCTTTTGGACCAGGTCTCGAGGAATACGGAAACGGACATCGCGATGGAGCGAATTGCGGCCATCGTTGGATCTCGCGGGCTGCAGGCGATGGCGGGATTTGAGCGGATGGACTTTTCGGGGCGCTCGGTTTCGGCATCGCAGCTCTTTGGTGGGCGTGAATCTGAGGTGCGACAGCGCCGTTCAGACATCCTCCGGATGCGCGAGCTCGAGCGCGAGCGTGCGGGTGGTCAGCTCGGCCAGGCTCGGGAACTTGCGTTTCAAGATCAGCTCCTCGCCGCAGATATGGACCAAATGCGCCTGGGATTTGAGCGCGACGCATTCACCTACGACATGGCCCGAGGTGGGGCCGGGCTCCGCCGGGCGCAGGGACTTGGAGGCATGGCCACTCGGAGCGCGTTTGGAACTCCGACCGACCGGGCACAATCGGCCGGGGTCGAGCTTGAGTACGCCCGGGAGATGCTCCGAATCGACCAAGAGCGGCTTCGGGTCGTTGAGCAACGTGGCGGCATCAGCCAGCGCGAGGTGCTGGCGTTGCGCGAGCAGGTCGCCATGGGCCGCGTGACGGTCGAACAGGCCCGGCGGCAGGCCATTTTGGCAGTCAGCGAGGCCAATCGGTTCGAGCCCGGGGTCCAGTCGGCCCTGGCGAGTATTTCGGCGGATATGCTGAACCTGCAAGGGGTCGGAGGTCAGGAGGCGGTGCGAGCCCGGCTTGACGTGGTCGACGCCAGGTCGTCGCAGTTGAACCAGCTGAGGGCGAACCGGCAGAGCCTGATTGATCAGGGCTTTAGTCCGATGAGCCAGGAGGTTCGGGGGATGGACGTCGAGATCGCCTCGATGGCCCGAGATCTCGAGCAATACCGAGCTCAGGAGCTCGCAACGGTGCCAACCAGCTCGCGTGAGCGTGTGGAGATGGCCCAGCGGGCGTTCGCGATCCAGGCGATGATGGCGGGTTATGGCGGTAGCGACGGGGCCATGCGGAGCACATTGCGCGCCCAGATGGAGAGCTTGCAAGGCCTCAATAGTCGAGACGAGGCCAACCGATCTCGCATGATGGCCTCGGGTGAGTGGACAGATCTGATGGAGGAGCGGTACCAGGCGGTTCGCCTGGAGCGAGGCGGCAGCCTTTTGCAGCTAAACCAGGCCTATGATAGCGGCTGGGAGGAGCGGATGATCTCGATGAGCTTTGGCATGAACACCACGGCCGGCCGCGAATTGATGGCTCGCTACACTCGGCGCGAGGCGAGCCTGGCGGGAGTCGTCAACCGCGCTTTTGGGGGAACCGAGGAGCAGACCCGGGAGTTTCGATTGCGAGGACCAGCCCGGATCATGGACGTCATGGGCGCCGACAGCAGTGCAGGTTTCACCGAGCGGGCAACCGCACGGACCACGGTCGAGATTCAGCTGAGTCCAGAGGCGGCGCGGGCGCTAAGGGTCAACTATATTGGGGATGGCCAGAGGGCGACCGAGGGGTTTCGAACGGCGCGAGATCTCGATTCCAACCAGGATGTCGAGCGTCGCCCTGGTGGTTAATTTTAGGTTCAAAAATAGTCAAATCTCAACTTGATCCGTCTGGATGGCCGTGCAAGACGTGTTTTTTCACTACCCTGACCAGGGGACGATTCCGTGCAGTGATGGCCAGGTGTTGGTCTACCTCGATGAGAGGACCAACCAAGACGAGTTCAAGGAAGAGCTCACCGCGATCAGGAATGACGCGACGCGGGTTCCGATGTCGGTCGAGGATGTCGTTACGAACTTCGTCCGCCGTGGCTGGGTGGTGATCGACAAGAGCGGGTTTAAGGGGCTTCGGCGCCCGACCGCAGACGAGCTTGCCGCTGCGGAAAACGAATCTGCAGAATCCGAGGCTACTACTCCTCCAGCCGCGCAGGACGATAAGGGTGATCATCGTCCACCTCAATCTGAGAGCGCGGCTGGAGGCGAGGGCGCGGACGACGCAGGCAAACAGTCCGGGAAGTCCAAGAGCAAATCATGATCCTCCTTCTCCTCCTTACTCTTCTCCTCTGTAGCCTATTAATCGGCTGCGCGGCATCGTTGGCTCAGCGAGGGGGCCAGCGGCCGCGCACCCGGTTTCGGCGACGTCAACGACCCAGTGAGCGGTGGGGCCTGATCTCGTGAGCACCGATCGCAAGATCGTCTTCAAGCTTTCGGCGTTTGGCCGAGAGGCAACGGCTATTGCCAATCCTTCGTCTGACGATCTGATCGAGGATACGTTCGACCACATCATCGAGGGGTTGGATGAAACCGATGCTGTTCCTGGCAACGATGTTCTGGACTATCGGATCCTGGCCAAGTTCGGCCCGTTCCGAGTGCCGTTTGGTCTCCAGATGGACGTGACTGGAGAGCGAGAGCTCAAGATCCAGGAATTCGTCAACGCGGCTGGTGCGCCGGTGGCCTACGATGCCGACGGGCTTCAGATCGAGGTTCGGCTGAACGTCTTTGGCAGCGAGGCTGTGATTCGAGCGAATCCGACCAAGGAGGATTTGCTCGAGGCAGGCTTTGCCAAGGTCATCACGCTGCTCGATGGCAATGACTTCGTTCCGGGCAACGGCCAGTGGGATCAACGAATCCTGATGAAGCACTTCGGAATTCGCGTTCCGGTGACCGTCAGTTTTCGAGCCATCGCGGCCTGACAATGTTTCGTTAGAAACGAAAATGGCCCGCTCTCCCGAGCCTGCTGAATGGCAACGGGGGGCGGGTCCCGGAAAGCCAGGTGGTTTAGAGGCTAAGGGTCTCCTGAATTGCGATCTCGGTGCCTGAACCACTTGGCTTTCTGGCCACCGACCTTCCCTCATGCCCCAAAACGGACACCTGACACGGCACCTGCAGGCAATCGAGTTTGAACTCGGCGTCCGCCCTGGTCCTCTGGCTGAGGGCGGGACGGGAATTTACGGGGCAAAGCTGATTAGCTGGTGGTGTCCCGACGTCCTGACGATGGCCCCGGCGTTTGACATCGTGTATCTGGAAAACGCGGCAGCAGGGACATGGCAGTTCAAATACGACGGACCTTTTGCACCGTTTGGTGGGTACGTCTTTTCCGGAACTGGCATCAACGGAGCTCACTCGATGCGGCTTCGATTTCCGTTTTCGCTCTACGCCAGAGCAATCACCGATACCGTTCCGGCCTCGTTTAAGCTTTTCTTGCCCGAGATCGAGATCTATGTCGACGGGGCGCTGGTGCAGACCTTGAGTGGCCCAGTCACCGAGTTTGATTCGGCAGCCTTTAATCCCACATCGATCTATCCATGGGCTGGGCTACTGCAGATGACCTCACCGGGGGACGGAGACGGCGCCAGCACTGGGCCGCAGGACATGATCGTCAGCGGTGGCTATCGATACCACTGGAGCTCGGGCGCCTACGAGGCTCCTGCCGTGTTGCTGCCGACGACCTTCGAGCCCGGGCTGACAGTGCTCAACATCAACAAGCCCCCGACCGAACCTCCGGACCCGTTTCAGGCCCCTTTGGGTTTATCGCTCCCGGATTGTTTACTGAGCACGGCGACTTACGGCGACCACTTGCGCCTGAGCAGCTGGGAGGTGCTTCGCGACGAGCCGGTTACCTGGCTTGAATATCAACGCCGAGGGGGTCACGTTTGGCTTGTGCCGAACCTGCCTCGAAACCTGCGCCGGTTTGGGATTGAGGAGCACTGCGGTTTCGAGGGGTTGGCGCTGAATTCACCGGAAATCCGTGCTTCGGGGGTGCGAACCGCGACTCTAAACGATAAATTTGGCACTGGGGGCCGGACTGAAGCCGTCTATCCGGCCATCACTGGAGGCCCTGGATGGTTCGCCCAGGAGATTGATGGAGGCGAGTCGGATAGCGACTGGGAGCGGTCGTCGAGAGCGCCGGTCTATGCGTTTTGTTTTACGGAGATCTCGGTTTGCGATTCGCCCTACACGGCCGAGCTGGTCCAGTTCGAATTTCCGAGCGCAGTCCTCCAAAGCAACACTGGCCCCATGTGGCATCTGGAAGTTATCCCGAGGGCGTACCAGAGCCCGTGGTACCACCCTTGGTTTCTGAACCGGTGCTACCTCAATCGAAACAACCTCACGGTCGACGGTACGGTTCGCAAACTCAAGGACTACTGGTACCCAATTCGGTCTCAGATGATGCCGGTCAGCCAGCGGCGCAACTCGATTTATGCCTGCTCGCTGGATGAGTCTCCGTGGACCCCTTGGTACGATTTTTATCTGTACGGGAACCCCGAAACCGAGCACAGCGGAGCCCGGCCAGTTGGTATCTGCAGATTTGACGTGCAGAACGTCACTCCGCCCTCGAGTGTGCAGATGGACGACCGGAGCGCGGCGCTGCTGCAGAAGGGTGATCCTGGAGACTCGGTGGTCTTTGTGGGTGACGAGATTCGATATTCAGGCACTGCTGCAGGCCGCGCTCGGTTCAGAGTCAAGCTTAGATCGTTAAGCTCTTGGCCGTACCTGTACGGACTGAACTTGGGCCAAGTTCGGCTGACCTGGGAACCGCTGACGACCGGCGAGGTTCGGGCATGGTGGGTGAACTCCCTGACCCCTGGCGACCGAGTCCCACTCAAAATGCCCGGCGGATCGGAGGTTTTGTCCCCGGGGACAACGTTTGAAGTGCCACGCGCAACAGACTCCAAGTACGTCGGGAGCTGGTCAGTCGACAACGGGAACGACCCGCCCAGTGGCGTGACCGATGTTGGAGCCGATGCTGATGGTGACGGCGCCTCTGCCATGGTAGCCATCTCTGTGGAACGCGCTACCGGATTTGGGCTGCATGGAGAGGGGCAACCTCTTTTGCTCGAGATCGAGTTCGATTACGGCGCAACACCAGCGATTTTCGATTGGCCTCTACTCTACCGATCAACCGGCCCGCGCCTGGTCGCCCCTGAAAAGGGCAACACTGTGATGATCCTGCACGAGGATGGCCCAGCTCTTAGGATCGGGGAGCAGAATTTTGCCGTCGATCCGCCCGTGGTGTCGGGCCTTGGTTTCCGGCAGACGGCGGAGGACATCCTGAAGCTGCGGCGATTGCTTTGGGATCCAGCGGCGATGACATCGGGGCTGGTTGCGGAGCGTGACTCGATGTTCGATACGTTTGAGGTTCGCAACTGGGTCAACACCACCGGCATCGTGCTGCCTACGACCAATTCCGCCGCCTACCATATCGCCACACTCAACTTGGTACGAGAACCAGGTGCCCTGCTGGCCTACCCTCATCCGAGCCGAAACGCGACCACCTACCAGCCGGAGCCACCCCTGACCAACGAAGTCTGGATCTGGTCGACCAGGCCGCGCCTGATGGCCTGCCCGGGAACTGTTGCACCCTCCCTCGTCGATGAGTCCGACGCGGTGCGATCTTCGACCAGCTCCCTGGCTACGATCGATGGCTGGGCCGTGGCCGAGGCTGACCCTCAGCTGGACAACACCGAGACTGATTGGCGGATCGAGTTGGGGGGCCGAGCGCTAGCGCTGGTGCGGCCCTGGCACGGTTACCTAATGGTCGACGGCCGAGCTCGCCCGCCCGTGCCCGCCGGGGTCAAGGTGAGGTGCTTTGAGCGTCTGGACGGTCCTGTTTACGCCCTCATTGCAGGCGAGGACCAATTGTCGCTGCTGAAGATCTTCGGCGATCTGCGGGAGACGTACCAGATCTTGGGGCAGAAGGTGGTGGGCTGCGCTGGATGCTGGGAAACGGGCGATTTTGGCCAGCGGATGTCGGTTTTCTACGTCCCTGATGGTGAGACCAATCTTTATGAAATCACAAGCCGTGGCAGAGAGAACGCGTGGAGCTCGCCGACCATGATTGGTGCGGCCGAAGATGTGGCCGTGGTCCACGTTCGCAAGACGGGCATCACGGTTCTGGCTCGATATGCGAGTGGCGCCTGGGTCACCCAACACCGAAAGCCTGGCGGGGCCTGGGTCACCGGGTCCCCTATCGCAACCGTGGCTCTGGGCTCCTGCGACATGGCGGTTGAAACTGGTTCTCGATCCCGGATCATCGCAGTCGTCTCAGATGGATCCACCGCGAATGTTTACGAGTCGGTCGACCACGGGCAATCCTGGAGCCTGGAGTCCTAATGCTCGTCGAACACGCTGCAATTGTGCGGATCTGGCCCACTTCCGGTCGGTTTCGCCGGGTCATCAAACCTGCCTATTGGCATACCGATTTCCCCTGGATGGCGGGCGCGGCCAACTGGCGCGGGCAGGAGAACATGGTGGTCTCGGCCGAGCTTCAGGCTGTCCTGCCGAAGCCTGTACGGGTGCCTTGCAACTCGCGCCTGATCGCCGGGGCCTCAACTTCCTACGATGCCGAGTACGGTGCGGCGGTTTCGGCCGGTGGTGTGGATACCGACTTGCCACTGCTGAGCTGGTCTCAGCAGATCGGAGTCGGAACTTTGGCGTATACGCCCGTCTGGGGCGGGACGACGCAGCGCTCGCTGGGGCTGTCCGTCTCACCAACGACCTACGGCGGAGGTGATTCCAACGCCGTTCAGTTGCAAACGACGACCGTTTGCCATGCAGCGCTTCTCCGGATGACGTGGAGACCGCAGCCGGCTGCGGTTTTGGCCGCTGGCGCGATCGGAGGGACCTCGGCCAAGACTGAACCGAGCGATGCCTGGGTGGGCGTCGTGGTTGGGTCGGGCGCCGACCGCAGCTATTGGAGAGTCCGATCGACGAGCAATCAAGATCTGGTGATCGAGACGCTCCTCCAGGATGATAGTGATTGGTCGACAAAAGAGACCATCCCGGTTCCGATTTCTGACAGTCCACTCGCCGACATGTGGTCGACCGGTCAATCCGAACCGACCATCACCGCGGAGTTCCGTCTCATTGGAGGTCGTATGCAGGTCCGAGTGCTTGAGCAAACGTGGACGTTTGCCGAGGATCGCATCGATGGGACCGGCGCGGCGATCACGACGATCACGGCAATGCAGTGCGGCGCCTCGAGATTTTCGGCCGTCACGGTTTGGGCCGAACCGATTCGCTGGTCTCGCACGATGCGATACGACTCACCGGAGGCCACCATCGGATTTGCGAGCGAGGCATTCGCTGGTCACAACGTCGACGAGGTCCCGGGGAGCGCATCGGGATGGACCACGACCCTCGATGAGGAGAATTCGAGCCTCCTCGGTCCTATTGTGTGGTACCGGCTAGATGTCACAGGCCCCAATGACGGCAGCTACCTGGAACAGGACTATTCGAACCTGTGTTACGGAATTCGCGCGGTAAACCTGGAGTGGACAGCTCAGGAGGTTTATGACCCAACTGTCGCCGAGGAGATCGAATTCGAGAGGGTCGTGGTGACCCATCGGTATGACCCGACCAGGCTGACCGTAGTCAGCGACGCCCAGATCACCTGCAACAACAACAGTGGATCGTGGGGCGAGTGGTCGCGCGATCACGGCCAGGTCGCGGTCGAAATCTACGCGGCACGGACGACTCCTCTCGGAACCGTAGCCAGCGAGCTGATCTTCACAGGCTACGGCCACGTCCGCGGTGATGTTCTCGCGTACGGAGGTGGCAGCAGCTTTGTGATGCACTGCCGGGGCCGCTGTGTCCAACTGGAGCACGACCGATTCAATCTGCCGTGGATGGATGGGTGGAACATGTTCTACGCCCTCGGCTACCTCGCTCAGTTGGGGGGGGTGAGCAAGCTCGACCTTGGTTTTGCTCCGCAGGTGCCTGTTGAACCGTTCGGCGAGGGGACCGATTTGGGGGACGGCAGTGGAAATCCCGCCTACTATTTGCCCGTTGGCCCGGGGGGTTCGGTGATCTCGAGATCGAGGGCGGAGCCCTTGCTTGATCGAATGCTCCGGATCAGCAGCGGCGTCGGGTACCTCCTCTTCTTTGATGTGGCTGGAGATCTGGTCTGCCGGAAGTTTGCTCTGCCATCCGGCGTGAAGCGATCCTTCTTTGAAAGTGATCGCGAGAGCCTGGGTCAGCCTGGCGGCGGGTTTGAAGGCGCCCGGTTTGCCAGCGCGACCAAGGATCTCAGCGAGGTCAAAAATCAAGCATCGGTGATCGGGATCGATGCTTTTGCGTCCAAATGGGACGCGATCATCGAGACCCGTGAAGATTCGGCCAGCATTGAGGACCCCTTGGCAGCTAATCACCTGGGCTACCCAGCTCCGGCCGTCTGGATGGATTCTCAGTTTGCGGAGCCCGGCTTTGCCGCTGATGCGGCCGATGAGACGATTCGCGTCCTTTCTCAGCCCGGCCAGGTCGAGCAAATCGTGACATGGATTCAGCCTGATATTTTTCCGCTCGATATTGTGCAGCTCCAGAGTGATCGACTGGGAACGCGAGACACGCGGATGATGGTGGTCGAGGTCCGCCACGAACTCAGCCAGCAGGCAGCGAGCTCCGTCATCGGCGCTCGTCTGGTACCGGAGTGAGAAAGGGGCAGATTCGTCCTCCCAAGCCGCCCTGGAAGCGGTTGATGCTTGAGATCACGCCGGACGACCTGTCGATTCTATTTGGGATGATGGGGTACGAACCGCACGGCGTGCAGACTCAGTTCCATGCCGCGCGGGAGGTATTCCGAACATCGATCTGGGGGCGCCGAACTGGCAAAACCCGTAGCGGTGCAGCCGAGGCCGCAGCTTGCGCGATCATGGGTGGCCAGGTGCTCACGGGGGGTCCGACATCGGACCTGGCGGTCGGATCCTTCGGCCAGATCTACGAGCATCTGACTAGGTGCCCAGAGGTGGCCAGGCTGATCGTCGATGAGACTCACGCCCGGGGCAGCCAGACAATCACGCTGGCAACCGGTGGGTTCGTCAAAACGTTTTCCTCGGCATCAAAAGCCACGGTTGGTATGGGCTGGGACTACATCCTGTTTGACGAAGCGGCGAAAGAGGATGACCAAGAGGTTTTCTACGGGCAGCTGCTACCGTCGCTCATCGACCGAGAGGGGATGATTGTGCTCACCACAACTCCAGAAGGGGACAACTGGGTGAAAGATCTTTTTGAGAAGGGCCAGAATCTGGATCCAAATTACTGGTCGAGCCGGGCCACAACCTACGAAAATCCTCATAACACCAAAAACTTCATCGACGTGATGGCCGAGGGAATGACCGAGCTGATGTATGAGCAGGAAATCCTCGCCGAGTTCATCGATAACGTCGGCTCGGTATTCAGGGGCTACTCGGACGTGGCGACCGCGGTCTGGCAAGAGGGGCCGATTCCGGGTCACGTCTACGTTCTGGGAGTCGACCTGGCCAAGGTCAACGACTACACCGTGATCTGCGTGTTTGACGTCACCACACGGTCTGTGGCCCACCTGATCCGCATGAGGGAGGTGGATTACACGCTGCAGGAGGAGATCATCGCGGATACCTCGAGGAAATGGAATAACGCAGCGATCTGCATCGATGCCACCAATAACGAGGGGGTTTGGGAGCACGTCTCCTCTCGCTGCTATTGGACCCAGGTCTACCCAGTGAAATTCACGAACCTGAATAAGGAGGAGCTCGTGAATCAGTTCTCGGTGGCGATCTCTACGCAAGCGATCCAGCTACTGGAGAGGCAAACTGGCCGGACGAACGTCCCGGCGCACATCGTTCTGAGCCGCGAGGCCCTCTCGGAAATCGGTAGCTACAAATACAAAAAGCTACCATCCGGGGCCATCCAGATGAACGCGCCGGAGGGGAAACACGATGACATCGTGATCGCCCACGTGCTGGCATACGAGATGGCTCGGCGAGCCGTCGGCGGCGTTCCGATCGCAATTCCTCGCGAGGCCTCGAGGCTCCAGCAGATTCAACGGACTCCAAATGTTCCTGCCACATCGTCTCGACGACTGAGCCGATTCCGGAAACACCTATGACCATCATTTCCACATTCCCGAATTTTCCCAGCAACGTCGAGGCGACGTTTGATTTTGTCCACGACGAGGACCTGGCCGCGTTTACCGTCACTCAGATTGCGTCGGGCACCGCTGCGGTCATCGACACCAATGCTACAGGGCGAAACGGTATCGTCCTCTTCTCGAGCGTCGACGCCACCGAGGACAAAGGTGCCCAGATTCAACAGGATGCGCTGGCGTTTGAGATGCAGGACAACAGGGACCTGATGTTTGCCGCTCGATTTGCCGTCAGCGAGGCTGTGCAGAGCGACGTCATCGTCGGTTTGGCCGTTGCCGACACCAGCCTGATCGCGAGCGCCCCAACGGATGGGATCTATTTCCAATCGATCGACGGGAGCAACGCGCTGCGCCTGGTCGTGAGACAAGGCAGCACGCTGCAGGCTGACGCGCCGGTTACCGACTTGGTCAATGATCAGTTTTTCACGGTGGCCTTTCGGGTCCGCAACGTCAACGGCGCCCAGGGGACCGTCGACGCATGGGTCAACGGAACGTTGGTCACGACCTTCGCCATCAGCGCCCTACCCAACACACCCAATTTGGCCTCCAGCTTCGCCTTCATGAGCGGAGCTGCGGCCATCCAGACTGCCTCACTGGACGCGATTAGCGTGGCCCAGGGGCGGTAAAAGCAGGCAAGCGAGCAGCACTCTCCTTTTTGCCTGGACCTTTTGGGGTTCGGGCATTTTTTTGCGTGAAGCATCGTGTTTGGCTACACACACGTGTGTCTTGTCATGAACCGGATTGAGTTACACCGAGGGGACAGTTTGGAGTGGATGAAGCGCCAGGAAGATGAGAGCTTTGATGCAATGATCACGGATCCCCCGTACTGCTCTGGATCTTTGAGCTCGGCGGGTCGATCTGCCAGCCCTCTCTCGAAGTACGTCCAGGGCGGCCAGACCCACCAGTGGACAGAGTTTGCTGGAGATACGCGCGACGTTCTGGGTATGGCACTTTGGTGCCTGGGGTGGATGTCGGAGGCTTACCGGCTCTTGAGGCCTGGCGGATACGCCCTAGTGTTCACGGACTGGAAAATGCTGCCGGTACTGGCCACCGCTCTTGATGCGTCATCTTTGACATGGCGAGGTACGACCGTCTGGAAAAAGACCTCCGGTCGGCCGAAATACAACGGACGCTATTGCGGCGACACTGAGTTCGTTCTCTGGGCCACGAAGGGGCGAATGGATAAAATCGGAGACCCGAACTGCTTGGGCCGAGTCCCCAGCCATGTCGTCGCGGGGGTCGAAAGGATTGGAGTGAAACAGCACCTCACGGGCAAGCCGCTGAGCCTCATGAGCGAGCTGGTCTCCTGCGTCCCTGCTGGAGGTCGAGTGCTCGATCCATTTATGGGGTCTGGGACAACGGCCATTGCGTGCCTTGAGCGAGGCCTGAACTTTGCTGGTTGCGAGTTGGTCCCAGAGATTTTCGAGACGGCTCGTGAGCGCATCGTCCAGGCGACAAAAAAGGCCCCTGGCGTGTACCAGGAGCCCGCCTTCCAATCGAGCGATCAGCGTCAGGCGATCTGCTGCCACTCGCCGTCGCACCGGTCGTAGGCGCTCAGCTTGGCCTCCGAAAACGGCTCAAGGTCGGTGTACTGATCCGTGTCGACCTGGAGAGCCTGCTCGATCGTGCCTCGAAAGGCTTCGCTCAAAATGTGCCCGTGGTCGTAAAAGCCAAGGTGGTTGTGATTGCTGGAGAGGTAGTAGCCGATCACGCGGTGGGCCAGGTGTGTCGGCAGCCCGGTGACCTCAAGCTTCACGATGTGCGGGCAGTTCTTGTGACCGCCTTGGCAGTTGATGGTGTTGATGAGGATGGCTTGTGGCTCGAATTGCGTCATTGTTTTTTCCGTTGCAGCCTCGGGGTTCCGTCCCTCGACTGTATTTCTATTATACGGCAATTGAAATAGGCGCGCAACCTATTTCCGCTTCTTTTTGAGTTCCTCGTAAAGATCGCGCATCGGTTGAATTTCCTCATCTCGAAGCTTAAATTCGACCCGCTTCAGGCTCTTGTCCGCAGGGGGCCATCCCCCGGTTTTGGGGTGGCCCTTCGGACGGCCAGCTTTAGCCATTGCTGTAGCCCCCCAAAACATTGATCGCCGCGGCGGCGGCTGTCCCATGATCGACGACGATTTCTCCGCAAGAAGCGACTGCGCACATGCCGCCTAGTCGCGATTCGATCTCAGCAGGGGTCGGGTCCGCTCCCTTCCACCAATCTGGGAGCGCGTCATAGTCTCCTAGCCAGAGAGGGTGGTAGTCCCAGCTCCACTGACCGTCTTGGTGGGTCAGGACCACGGGGCCGGTCCCCTTGTAGGAACCGGTCTCGCGAGCGTCAGGGCTGACGTAGGCCACCATCGGATGGTATTGGCCGGTGTTCTTGATCCAGGTCATCAAAGAGCCTCCCAGAGCAGATCGAACGTCACGCTCTCGTTGTCGGCGCGGAGAGCCTCCAGAACGATGTCGAAAGCCGCGCGGTCCTTCGTTCGGCGCCGGAAGAGGCTGGACGTGTTAGGCTGGGGCCGAAGAGCGTCGGAGTTGCACACGAGCTTGCCATCGTCGGAGCGCGTGAAGTAGATCTTCTCGCGAGTGGTGCCGTTGATGTAGATCCGTCGCTCGCCTGAGCGCGTCTCGAACTTTCCGAGCCGAATCCCGGCTTCGGTGAGAGTGTCAAACTTGAGCGTTTGAGCGGTGGCGTTGGTGTCAGTGCTGTTGGTCATTTTTTTCTCCGTTGCAGCTTCGGGGTTCCGTCCCTCGACTGTATTTCTATTATACGGCAATTGAAATAGGCGCGCAAGGGGTGGCGCCGACTTTTTGGAGAAATTGCCACAATGGAAATGTCTTGGGTTCGTCATTGTCCCGAGGCCGCGCCGGGGGAGGTTCCGTCTCCGCCCGGCATTTGGGGTACCGGTGGGGTACGTACCCCGGCCCAGATAGCCCAAGGCGGTGATTTTGGATCATGTGTCTACTGCCGCTCAGGTTCAACGCCGCCCCCCTTCGCTTCTCTGGGGGGGAAGAGGTCATGGGTTCGAATCCCGTCGCCCCGACCATAATCTTTCTCCCATCGGAATTTCTCCCTTAGGAGTCCTCAAAGAGTCCCAAGAATTCTTTGTATAGGTAGACACGGTAACGCTGTTTGCCAGTTTGTTCCTTCAGGATGCCTAATCGCTCGAACTCTTCGAGAAGCCGACCGGCTACAGGATGGGTACGTCCGGTGATCGCCATGACGTGGGCCACTTTTGTATAGGGTTGCCGGAAGAGTTCTTCGTGCACCTGCAAAGCCTCTGCAGTTGACCGACCAAAAGTGGCCAGGATCCGCCCCCGGTCGTCTTCCCGGAGTTCCAAAATCCTGCGAGCCACGTCAGTCGCTTGGTTCGCAACTGTCGAGACCCCCAGTAGGAAGAATTTGAGCCAGCCTTCCCAATCCCCTTGGTCCCGAACCGCCTGCAATCGATCGTAGTACTCCGCTCGGTGCTGCTTGAAGTAATGCGACAAATACAGCATCGGTCTCAGAAGGACTTCGCGCTCGCAGAGGAAGAAGGTGATCAGCAAGCGTCCAACCCGGCCATTGCCGTCCAGAAACGGGTGAATGGTTTCGAACTGTGCGTGAAGCAGCCCTGCCCTGATAAGGACCGGCAGATCATCCGAGCCATGCAAGAATCTCTCCCACTCGCCGAGCGCAACGTGCATGTCGTCCGGCGCGGGCGGAACGAACTTGGCGGATTGTAGCGTGCCGCCCCCACTGCCGATCCAGTTCTGACTACGACGAAACTCGCCAGGATTCTTTTCATGGCCCCGGGTGCCCTGCATCAGCCTCTCATGGATTTCTTTCAGCAATCGCAAGGAGAGAGGGAATTCTGCAAGCCGGGCGAGTCCATGATTCATCGCGTTGACGTAGTTCAGGACCTCGCCGACGTCGTCCGGGTGATCCGCCCGGAGGACCTGGGCTTCTTTCTCTAGCAGGTCCGCAAGTGAGGCCTGGGTCCCCTCGATCTGGGAACTCAAGACCGCCTCTTTCCGCACATACATCATCACGAAGAGGTCGGGATTCGGCAGATTGCCAGTCACGCCATCCAGGCGTCCCAACGCTCGGTCGGCCTTTGAGAGCAATGTGAGCATCTCGTTGTCGATGATCAGCGGAGGATCCGGGGGCAGAGCCTTGGGTTGAAAGGCCCGGTACCCCGTCGATTGCTGGAGATAGACCCCGGCTCGGAGTGATGTTTGTTGCATACTAGCTTTCATTATGGCCGGCTGCTATCAGCCTAATGAAAGAAAACCACTTTTTCCTTTCATTAAAATCAACCGTCGACTTCTAAGGAAAGCCACTGTTCATTATCGTCTTCCCTGCGGCTAATAATGAAAGAAAAGTCGCCAATCCTTTCATTAGAAGCCTAAGCGGCATCACCAGCTCACGGGGCCGAGGTACTGGTCGTAGTCCAGCGTCTCGTAGAGTTCTTTGCGGGTCCGCATTCGGTCCATCCATTCTGCCTGGGTCCCCGTCCGGAGTAGGTCGCCGTAGAACTCCTCGACCGCCTTCAGCATCACCCGAAGCGCAGTCACGGGGAAGATCACCATCTGGTAACCCAGCTCTTGGAACCGAGCCGCCGGGATCAAGGGAGTCTTGCCGAATTCGGTCATGTTTGCAAGCAGTGGAACCCCCGGAACTGCGGCTCGGAACTGGGCAAACTCCTCTTCGCTCGTCAGGCCCTCCGGAAAAATCGCATCCGCCCCCGCCGCCACGTAGGCCCGAGCCCGCTCGGCCGCCGATTCGAATCCTTCGACCCCCCGAGCGTCGGTCCGAGCGATGATCACAAAGTCGGGGTTGCGCTTAGCCGCCACCGCCGATTCGATCTTCTCGACCATCTGGGCCGACGAAACCAGATCTTTCCCGTCCAGGTGGCCGCAGCGCTTGGGCATGACCTGGTCCTCCAGGTGGATCCCGGCGAGTCCGGCGCGCTCGAGTTCGATCACGGCTCGGGCCACATTCCATGCTTCCCCAAAACCCGTATCCGAATCGCAGATCATCGGCACCGGGGCGGCCTGACAGGCTTGGGCGGCGACGGTGGCCATCTCATTGAGCGTGATGAGAGCAATATCAGGCACCCCGAGCAGGTTGTTTGTGATCGCCCCTCCGCTGAGATAGACCGCCCTGGCCCCTTGTTTGTGGGCCGCCGCCGCTGTCAGTGCGCTGAAGGCGCCCGGCATCACGACGATCTCGTCTTCCCACATCTGGCGCAGAATGGCCCCGGGGTTGCTGAGCGGCGGACGAATCATGCCCTAGAGTCTACTGGACTCCGTAGGTTTGGATCGCCATCTCAAGGACTTCGGAAAACTCCTTGGGTGGAAGATAGCCGGGCAGATACCGGGGCTGGCCTTTGCCGTCGGGCGAGAAGAAGACGATCGTCGGATAGCCGCTTACTCCGAATTGCTCGGCAATCGCCCGCTCCTTGTCCCCGTCGACCTTGACCTTCACGAACTTCTGGCCGAGCTCGCGGACTTTGGCATCGGGAAAGGTTTCCTTCTCCAGCTTGCGACAATAGCCGCACCACTCGGTACTGAAGACGACCATCAGCGGCTTCTTTTCCTTGAGAGCCTGAGCCTGGGCAGTCTTGAAGTCCATGAGAAATCCTTCGAGCGGAGGCACCGGGCGACTGCGGTCATAGGCGACGTAAAGGGTCGCACAAATAAAGAATGCCGCAACCGGAGCAAGGATCTTCATGAGTGGCTCTTCCGAGAGGTAGGAACGAGTTCCACCCCCATTCGGTTCCAAGGTACCTGGGGAGATGGTCGCCGCAGAAAGGTCTCGCCCCAATAAAGCTAGGCAACGGATTTGAATTCTCCGGACTTCAAGATCAACTGGACAGAGCCGCTAGTCAATCCCTGTGCTTGCCGATAGATGGCGTCCCAGTGAGCAACAACCCACTTGGTTTTCTCCCAAATCTTTAGGTGATCAAAGAATTCGCCCAACATAAGGTAGACGATCCCGGTTGCCGCCACCTCCTCAGCGGAGATCCCCCGAGTTTGCTCATTTCTATCCGAGGAAATCACTATCCAACCCAGCTCATTGATCTTTTGTAGCCAATCAGGATCCCGCATGCCGGTCATCTTTGACCCAACAGCATCCATGAAGGATCCTGGCGCACCACCCTTACGGAGAATCTCAACGAGCCTCGGCGACACGTTCTCGTCGAAATAGAAGGTGATCACGAGATCAAGCAGCGTCTTTCAGCGAGCGCTCAAACCGGATGACGTGGGTGAGTTCTTCGACCGAGATTTGATAGTAATCAGCTACCTTCTCGAGGTCTTGCTCCACTTGATAGAGCCGGAAAAGGGTCCGGGTAGGAATCCCCCTTTCCTCCAAGATGGGATCCCCAAATTTGATCTCTGGATCGAGAACGACCGAGCCCTCACCCGTCCCAGGGTGCCACCTGGCGACCAACCCATCCCTGAACTCTAACTCCGGCTTGAGAAGTTCGATATCCTGCATGACAAGTTGGCCCGTGCTCAGAGAAATGAGACCCTCGCCTTGCTCCGCAACGAGTTGGCGGCCATTGAGAAACATCTTCTCCGAAGCGAACGGGTACTCGGTCCCGAGTGTCGCGGCTAAGCGTTGCGCTGCCCTTCGGAGATCTTCCAATTGGACTCCCAGCTTGCGGAATTCTCGAACGGCCATCAGCTCAAAAAGTTCACGAAAGTTCAGCACTCTCGGATAGTTCCGATCAGTCTGCAAGACCGCCGCCTTCTCACCCCGGTCGTATTTTCTTTGGTACGTGTAGCCGTTGGCCCAGTTGGTCAGTTTGCTCGTCGAGACACGAAGCAACCTCGCTGCCTCGGGCAACGAATAGATCCCTTGATGAGAAAACGTCTGCGATCGGTCCATGACAAGACTGGGGAAGACTTTCAACTTCCCTGCCTCATTATACGGGTCGCCGCCCTGAATCCCCAAAATCAACCCCCAAAAAAGTGCGACAATCCACCAGAGCATGCCGGTCTACGAGTTCCGATGCCAAGCCTGTGGGGCCAAAGCAACCCTCCTCATGGCCCTGAGCGAGGATCCCGCCGACCAGGCCTGCCCCAAATGCGGAGAAAAGCAACTCCAAAAACTCATCAGCCGATTCCGAAGAGGTCGAAGCGAAGATGAGCGCGTCGAGGAGATCAGCGATCGCATCGACCTCTATGGAGAACCCGATTCCGCCACCGCCGTCCGAAACTTTGCCCGCGAAGTCGGAAAAGCCATGGATGACGACCTCAGCGACGAGATGGAAGAGATGTTTGAAGCCGACCAAGAAGGCGAGCCCGAATGAAGACCCCCGGATCCCTCACCGTCATCTGCGGCAGCATGTTTGCCGGCAAAAGTGAAGAGCTCATCCGCCGGGCGCGCCGGGCTCTCTATGCCAAAAGGGTCGTCCAAGTCTTCAAGCCCAGCATCGACCGTCGCTACGATGAGTCGATGGTCGCCACCCACATGGGGGTTCGCCACGAGGCTCTGCCGGTCAAAAATGTCGCCGAGCTCGTCCAGCACCTAAACCCCAAGATCCAGACGCTCCTCATTGAAGAGGTCCAATTCTTCGAAGACTCCATCGTCGATCTGTTGGTCGATCTTGCCGATCAGGGGGTCGAGGTCATTGCGGCTGGGCTGGATCAAGATTTTCGCCGGCGCCCCTTCGGCCCGATGCCCCGGCTTCTCTGCTCGGCCGACGAGGTGGTCAAGCTCCGCGCCATCTGCCTCAGATGTGGGCAGCCGGCCAGCCACACCTACCGGATGATCGAAGGCAAGCCCGCCCACCACGACGACCCCATCGTTCTCATCGGAGCCCAAGAAAGCTACGAAGCCCGCTGTCGAGCCTGCTACAAGCTCAGAGGCGAACCGAGGAAGCCGTTCAAAATTCCACAATCGCGCCGTCGATCGTGACGGCTTTGCCTTTCGGCAGACCTTCCGACTTGGCTTCCCCAGCCGCGTTGCGGGTGGTCGCTTTCGATTCAAAAACCAGGATCGCACTCCCCTTTTCGGGGACATCGTCCTTGAACTTGCCTGCCGCAGCGGAGGAAATTCCGTAGCCATAGGCGCCGGTTTGTGAGGCCAGATCCGGGCGGATCATCTTCTTTTTCGACTCGCCATCCTTCAGGTCGGCCGTATTGAGGCTGGGCTCAATTGCGTCCATCCAGCCTGCCGCCGCGGGATATTGACCCTCGCTGTCGTGGTAGAGCGTAAGCGCGGTGTGGAGGGCCTTGAGATTATCGAGCCGCGAAGCCTGGTATTCCTGCTTCTCAATCTGCTCGAAGAATCCTGCTCGTTGCAAGCTCCACACATCCTGACCGATGCGGTAGAGAAAGAAGCCAACAATGAGGCCGAGGACAAGGAGGATGGTCTGTTTGGTCGGTTTTCGCCGCACGAGCAAGTTCCTCTGGTGGGGAGGAGTGTGGAGGGAGCTTCCCTGCTCCGTCCTCCGTTACCACCGATCCGTGGTGACATCCACGCCATGATTTAACCCGATTTGTGGAAAAAGGCGCTACCGCAAAGAGTCCAGGTAGACCTTGCGATACCGCTCCAGGGTCCGATCAAGACTGAGTTCGTCGGCGGCTTTGGCGCGCGCCGAGCCGGCCATCGACTCGAGCTTGAGCGGGAGCTGGAACGCGGCGGCCAGCGTGTCGGCCATCTCGTGATCTTCGATAAACCGGTAGCCATTGACCCGCTCATCGATGAGTTCTTCGAGCCCGTTCGAATCCCGCACCAAGGGAACTGCGCCTCGGGCCATCGCCTCCAGGGCCAGGGCACTCGTCCCGCTTCGCCGATCTGCAACCAAGACGATATTGGCGGCCGCGATCCGGGTGGACCGATTCTCCGGCCCCAGGCTCAGACGGATTGCCGGGACCCGATCTCGGCAAGAGGTCACCGCGTCTCTCACCCAGTCGAGGTCCTCGGCTTCTGGCTCCGCCATCACCACCGGGTCCTCCAACGGGATCCCCAGGGTCTCCCGGGCCTGTTCCCGAGAGATCTCTGGCAAGTCCGGGACCCCCAAGGGGACGTGGCGAATGGGGGTGCAGAAGGCCGCGTCCAAGTCCTTGTGGATCACCGAATTGGCACAAAAACCCATCCTGGCTCGGCAAAGGCGATCCAGCAGTTCGGGGTGGGTGGTCTTTGGACGGGTTAAGGCCGAATAGACCCAAGGCTCATTGCGCAGTGCCGATCCGCAAGCCCAGGCGCACCGCCAGTTCCAGGCGTGGACCAAGTCATAGCCTTTCGCGCGCCGCTGCAATTCCCGAGTGGTCTCCCGGTCGCTGCCCTTGTCGGTGGCCATCGGTATCCACGGCGCGGCGTCCAAGAGGTCCACTTCGTCGCCCCCCGCACGGAGGCCTTCGACCACCCACTCAACCAAGCGCTGCAAGGCCGGGTCCAGACTCCGGGTCAAAAAGAGAAGCTTCACTTTGCGTAAGGCCGACAGAGCGGGTCACCGATCACGACGTCCTTCCATTTGATCACCAGGCTCGCCGCATAGAAGCTCTCGGCCAAGTTGAATCCGGACGTATACCGATCGAACAACACTTCGGCATCGGCCAAAGCAAAGGTGTAGGGCTCGCTCACGTAGCCCTTGACCCCGGTGATCCCTTGCTCGATCAGATCGGCGATGAGGCTTTGGCCGCCACTGGTTCGGTTAAAGGTCCGGCCGCTGGTGCTCACAAAGGTCTCGGCAATGGCCCCCGGCTTGAATCTCAAACCATAGTACGTGCCCGAGTTGAACGCGCCATCGTTGCTTCCCCAACTCGCGTAACCGGCCAGCGGCTTCCTGGGATTGACAAAGTCTTGGGTGTCTTCCAACTCCGAGCTGAATCCCTTTCGGGTCAGCGTGGCGTGGGCCCGCCGCAGCGAGTCTTGGGTGATCTTGTAGCCCTCCGAATTCCGGTTCCCCGCCGCATCAAAGAAGAAGGGGCCCTTTTCTCGCTTAGCCGCGACCGAATTGTCGATCAACTTTTTGATCTGGGGGAGTTCATAGCCGTCGAGCCGGGTGACCAGCCACATGCCGTACTTCTTGCTGTTGAAGGGTTCCTTCGCGTTTTGGTAGGGGTTCAATGACCGAACAATTGCGGCCTCCCGTTGCTCGGGACTCAGCGAGACGATCGTCTCCGGGATCGGCTCAAAGCCCTTGTCCATCGCCATCAAGTGCGCATCGACCGAATATCCGTTTCCACCCCCGATCCGGATTGGGACCCCCTTGGTCGTGACGATGAAGTCAATCCGGTTCTTCGCGTTGCCCAAGGCGGCCTTGACCGGGGCAAGGATTCGAAGCTTGAAGTCTTGTCCGTTGGTGACTTCTTGGTCGGCGACGTTGATCTTGACGAAGTTCGACTCTGGGATCTTTCGCTTTTGGCCGTAATACTCGGCGATCTGAAAGCTGGTTTCGCTCGCGCGGTTGACCACCACAAGTACGCGACGAGCCTCGGGGTTGCTCTGGGCATCCGGAACTCCGAGTCGATACTTCGACTCTTGAACCAGCGAGATCGGAGCCTGAGTCGGGCTCGGAAAGTTGCCCGTCCGCGGGATCTCACACCCCACCAAAACGAGGCTAGCGGCGAGGACGAGCACGTTTCCGCTCCTTCTTCCGACGAACGCGGACCATCGCCCGCCCGATTTCGGCATACATCTTTGCCCGCGCCGCAGTGCCCTTGACCAATCCAAGTTTGCTCTCCTTAAACGTGTTGCTGACACCTTGCAAAACGACCCGATGAACACGAAGTTTCTGCCGCTTTGCTACCGTGTTGATGGTGACCTCGACCCCCAGGCGGATCTCATCCAGATAGGGGATCGATTGGAAAAATGAACGTCGCAGGGCTCGTTGACCACTGATATAGGGCGAGATCCGTTGGGCCGTGTCGCTAAGAAAATGTCCGCCGCGGAAGACGCCGATGCACATGTCGCACTGGTTCAGGAGGACCGGGAGGATGATCTTCTCCATGTGCTCGGGCCGCATCCCGATCAGATCAGCATCGACAAAGAGCAAGATCTCTGCCCCGGTGGAAGCGGCTCCCATCGCCATCGCCCCGCCCTTGCCCAGGTTGTGGCCCAAATCGACCACCTTGACCCGGTCGTAAAGGCCCGCAATCTCGGCCGTCCGATCTGTGCTTCCGTCGCAGACCACGATCACTTCATCGGCCAGCGAACAGAGCACCGCTGCGTCCAGCACCTTCGCGATACGGAGTTCCTCGTTGTAGGCCGGAATGATGATTGCCACTCGGTTCTTGCCGTTGGCTTTGGGGTTGCCGGTCGCCATCAGCCCACCAGCCCTCGACCTTCCAACCGCTGCCGGATACGAGCCTCGATCCGCGCCTCAGCCTGGTTCACAGCCAGTGCAAACCGACCCCAACCGGGGCGAGAATGTCGCATCCATCGCAAGTTCGTGACAACCCGTTGGGGTTTCCAACGGAGCTTGTAGGGCTCGACTCCGCGCAAGAAGTCGAATGTGTGGCAGCCCTCTTCGATCGCCCGGCGAATCGTCCACCCGATCAGCACACTGCCCGGACACAAGGCCCGGTGATCGGGAGAAAAGCCGCTCTGGTAGAAGCTCACATGCCCCCCGGTTCGTAGCGCATAGATCGCCCCGATCGGCTCACCTTCATGCCGAAAAACACTGAGCCAGAGGTCCTCAGGAGCCGCTTTCCGGACGAAATTCCGGTGAAATTCTCGGACCCGTTTGAAGCCAAAGGCGCCGGGCAGCCCGCGCTTCTTCCACCGTCGCCCGTGGAGATCAAAGAACTGCTCCAACAACTCGACGGGGTCACTGCCATCGGCCACCGTTCGGATTTCGGGATTCTTCTTGAGGCCTCGATTCACGTCGGTGCGCAGGCTCTTGCTGAGGGTGGCCAGATATTCCTCAAAGGTTGCGGGAAGGGTGAGAACGGGACACTCGGCCTGGGGCTTGATCTCATCGGGATGAACCAAGTCGGCCAGGGGATGGTCCGCCCGGATCTGGTGAAGATCCAGTAGGTGAACCCCGTCGAGTTCGTTCACCCGGTCCCGAATCGCGGCCGAGACGACTTGTTCGTAGCCCGGCGCTGCGAGTGGGTGCAAAAGGTCACTCATCCCGGAGGCCATCCCACGCAAAGCCACCCAAGGGGCCCGAGTTCGGGTCAGGGGAAACAGTCCAACGAGGTCGTTACCCTCACGGATCAACCAAACCTCTGGGCGAAAACGGCGGCCCACCGTCTCGGACCAAGCCCGCAACCACGCCGGAGAGTGAAACGGGGTGGCCGTAGTCGACCCACGATGGAGCGCCTCCCATTCGGGGGCGACCTCTTCGATCCAATCCGAATCGACCAGGGTCAGGATGCGCGCCACTATGGGATTATAACTCTCCCGAACGAATCAGGGGTTCCACCCGGATCCTCCGAACTCGCTCTCCGATGAGGCAAAAGGCCCGACTCGTCGAGTCGGGCCGCCACAAGATGAACCCCTCGCGATTCCCAAACAAGAACAGCGAGGAGCTTGATTCGAGGCTGTTATCGGGCGACGATCTTGCGGATCAGCCGCAGGATTTCGATGTACAGCCACACGATCGTGACCATGAGGCCAAAGGCGGCGTACCACTCGAAGTAGCCCGGTGCCCGGCCCTCAACGCCCTCCTCAATGAAGCTGAAATCGAGGAGAAAGTTGAACGCAGCCAACCCGATGACGAAGACGCTGAAGGCGATCCCGATCGGTCCGCCCTGGAAGATTGCCAGCCCATTGAAGAAACTCGGGGCGAAGAGACTGCCCAAGAAGCAGACCAGGTACGTGATCCCGACCGCCAAGGTCGCTCCGATGATCACCGACCGCATCGTCTCGGTCACTACGATGATCCGCTTGGCATAAAGGAAAAGCATGATCCCCAGCGTGAGAATCGTCCCGAACATGGCGATGGGGATCGCCGAACCGGCCAGCGCCTGGTACTGAGACTTGCCGCTCTCGACGGCCCGGGTCATCTCTGCCTGCATCACGAAGGAGATGGCTCCGATGAAGTAACCCTGAAGCAAGGCGTAGATCGGGGCCCCAACCGGGGAGATCCTAGGCTTGAAGGCAAGAACGAATCCCAGAATGAAGCAGATCAGACCCGCCGCAATCACAGCCGGAAGCACGGGAAGCTTGTAGCCGACGACCCCGGTCATCAAGACCAAGGCCATCAAAAAGCCGGTCTTCTTGATCGTGCCACTGAGGGACATCACTCCCGACTGCGTATCGACTGCACTTACGTCGCGCCGAAAAGCTTCACTTGATAGGGTTGGATTGCCTCTGTTCATCTATTCACCTCACACACTCCACTCATTCTATCAACGTTTGAACCGAAAAAAAAGATCCGGCCCGCTTTCTGTGACCCTTCGCGCAACAATCCGGCGCGAACGGACGTTGGTACAATAGCCCACGCCCCGGAAGCTTGCCGGGTACTGTGGATCGCAACGATGGAAACGTTTGATCGAGTTAAGAAAGTGGTCGTCGAGGAGCTCGGCGTCAAAGACGAAGAAGTCAAGATGGAATCCAGCTTTACCGAGGACCTCGGAGCGGATTCTCTCGATGTTGTTGAACTCGTCATGTCCTTTGAGACCGAGTTCGGGATCGACATCCCCGACGACGATGTCGCCAACCTCAAGACGGTGGGCGATGCCGTGAACTACATCCAAACTCGCAGCGCCTAAGCTGCAAAACCAAGAAATGGATTTGAACTACCGCCCGTCCGGCCGGGTTGTGGTCACCGGAATCGGTGCCGTAACCCCGCTGGGCATCGGGGTGGATCAGTTTTGGCCCCGGATGATCCGGGGTGAAAACGGGATCCGCACCATCCAGAACCTCGACGCCAGCGATTTTGCCACCCGTATCGCGGGTGAAGTCCCCGACTTTAGTGCGGAGGACTGGCTCGACAAGAAGGAAGCCCGACGAATCGACCGCTTCATCGCCTTCGCTGTAGCCTCGGCCACGATGGCAATCCGTGATTCGGATCTAGCCATCACCGATGACAACCGAGGTGACATCGGCTGCCTTATCGGTTCGGGAATCGGCGGGCTGACCTTTCTGGGTGAGCAATTTCGTCGCCAGATTGAAGGTGGGCCGGGCAAGGTTTCGCCCTTCCTAGTCCCCTACATGATCCCCGACATGGCGAGCGGCTACACCAGCATCGTGCACGGACTTCGCGGGCCCAATACCTGCGTGGTTTCGGCCTGTGCAACGGGGACCGACGCCATCGGCTTCGCCTATCACCTGGTGAAAAGTGGCGAAGCGATCGCGATGGTTACGGGCGGTAGCGAGGCTCCGGTCAATGAGATCGGCCTGGCTGGATTCTGCGCGTGCCGTGCAATGAGCACTCGAAACGATGACCCAGGCCACGCCTCGCGCCCCTTCGACAAGGAGCGCGACGGATTCGTGATGGGCGAAGGTTCAGCGGCCTTGATCTTGGAAGATTACGACCACGCGGTTGCCCGCGGGGCCAAGATTTATGGCGAAGTTGCGGGATTCGGTATTGCTGGGGATGGATATCACATCACTCAGCCGCTGCCAGACCACGATGGTGCCTTCCGAAGTATGCAGATGGCACTTCGCGCGATCGATCGCACCGAAGTGGACTACATCAACGCCCACGGGACTTCGACCCCAATCAACGACCGGGCGGAATCGTTCGCGATTCAGAACGTCTTCGGCGGTGTCGACAAGACCCCGCCGATTAGCAGTACGAAGTCGATGATCGGGCACACGCTAGGAGCCGCTGGAGCCATTGAGGCCGCGGTCTGCCTGCTCGCGATGCGCGATCAGATCCTCCCCCCGACGATCAATTACGAGTTCCCCGACCCGGACTGCCCACTGGACTGCGTACCGAACGAGGCACGCCCGGCTAAGGTGGACGTGACGCTGAGCAACAGCTTCGGATTCGGCGGACACAATTCGTCGCTCGTCTTCCGCCGAGTTTGATCCTCTCCGCCCCGGCCCAAGGCCTGGCCCTGGCTTCGGCCTAGCGGCCTCAGCCCTGCCCCGGGGCGGAGTTCCGAGGCTTCGCTCCCCCGAATAGAGGGCGCAGGGAGTCCTGCAGGCTCCAAAGGTCGCGGGCTGGATGCCAAGGCACCCCCACCCGGTTTGCTCCACTCACCGGCCTCTCCCAGCGAGAGAGGATCGATCGGGTCCTTAACCGGATCGCGACGAGCTCCGAGCAGAGGGGGGAGTCGCCGGCACGGACCGCCGGAACTGGGCCCATGGGGTAGGTCGAGCTCGCCGGCCCGGGGCGGAACCCTGTGGACTGATCCGCCCAGTTCTTGCTGGTTGTTTTCTCTCCACAGGGTGAGGGCGTGGCTCGGGCCGGGTCGGCGAGCCACCGCTTGCTCGGCCGAGTGGTGCCCGTTCCCGAGGGCCGAGAGAGTCACCCTCGCGCCCACCCACGAGAGCCAGAGAGTAAACTCCCAAATCCCATGCCCGATCTGTTGCTCGAAGTCGGTTGCGAAGAGCTTCCCGCGTCATTTGTTGCCAATGCCGCCGCCCAGCTCGCCCAAGAGGTCGCCAGCCGACTCGCAGCTGCAGGTCTCAAGACCGAGGAGATCCGGACCATGGCCACCCCGCGACGACTGATTGTCTCGGCGAAGAACGTCCCCGCCCGCCAAGCCGACAGCGTCAAAGAATCCCGAGGCCCCGGCATCAAGGCCGCTTACGACGCCGATGGCAAGCCGACCAAGGCTCTCGAAGGGTTCTGCCGGGGCCAGGGCGTCGACGTCAGCGCCGTCTACACCGAGGGCGACTACGTGTACGTTCGCAAAGAGGTCGTCGGGCTACCCGCCGCCGAAGTCCTCCAGACCCTGCTCCCCGAGGCGATCCGGGCCCTGACGTTCGAAAAAAGCATGCGCTGGGGGGCCAGCCGGATGCGGTTCGCCCGCCCGATTCGATGGATCGTCGCCCTGCTCGATCAGGCAGTGGTGCCGTTCTCGGTCGAAACCGTGACGAGCGGAAACACCACCAAGGGCCACCGGTTCTACAGCCGACAGACCTTCGAAGTGACTTCTTACGACGACCTCATCGCCAAGCTCCGCGCCGCGAGCGTCGAACCCGACCCCCACGAGCGACACAGCCGAATCGTCCGCGAGGCCAATGCCGTGAGTTCGGGAACCCCAGAGATCACCGACGCCCTGCTCGACGAGAACGTTTATCTCACCGAGTGGCCCACCGCTATCGAAGGCAGCTTCAATCCCGAGTTCTTGACCCTTCCAGAGCCGGTGCTGATCACGGCCATGGCCAAGCACGAAAAGTTCTTCCCCGTGCGCGATAAGGCCGGCAAACTCACGAACAAATTCATCTCGATCCGCAACGCCGGGACCGACGACGCCGTCCGCGGCGGCAACGAATGGGTCCTGAACGCCCGGTTCAATGACGCCAAGTTCTTCTTTGACGAAGACCAAAAGTCCAACCTGGAAGGCTTCTTGGCCCAAACCGAGCGGATGACCTATCAGGAACAACTCGGGTCGGTGCGGGCGCGGGTCGATCGTCTGATCGAGCTGACCCCCGAGATTCTCATCGCCCTGGGCCGGGAAGGGCTCACGGACTCCGCCAAGCAAGCGGCCCGCCTCTGCAAGGCGGATCTCGCTTGTGGCTTGGTCGGAGAACTCCCGGCCCTGCAGGGGCTCATCGGAGCTGAATACGCTCGGCGCGAAGGCGTGGCCAAGGACGTGTGCGACGCCATCGGTGCCCACTATGACCTCGGTCGGGCCACCGCCCTCAGTGGTTCCTCGCGAGATCTAGCCCTCGCCCTCATCGCCGCCGACCAGCTCGACAAGTTGGCCGGATACCTGGGGCTCGGTCATGCCCCGACCGGCAGCAGCGACCCCTTCGCCCTCCGCCGGGCGGTCACACTGCTGATCGAGATTCACGAGGCCTGGGGCATGCAGACGGACTGGCAAGCCACTCTTGGTCAGGCCCTCAGTGTCTATCGCTCTCAGGGAATCGCACTCAACGAAGAGGAGGCCCACCAAGCCCTAGGCCAGATCTTTGAGGGCCGATACCGGGCGATGATGGCCCACGCTCGCTACGACGCACTCGAAGGTGCCACCGCCGCCAGCCTAGAGGTCCTGACCAACCCCGCGGAAGTCCGCCGCCGAGTCGAGGTTCTGTCCCTCGCGGCCGAAAACACGACCCTGATCCAAGCCCTCAGCCGGCCTCTCAACATCGTGCGGGCGGCCGAAGAAAAGGGGATCGAGATTCAGCCCCAGACTTACCGCGAGCATTTGGACAGCGCCGAGGCCCTTGCTCTCGATGACGCGGTTCCGGCCGAGAGTTCGGCCCGCAAGCCCCGAGAGGTCGTGAGTGAGCTAACCTCTTGGATCGAACCAATCAACCGATTCTTTGATTCAACGATGATCATGGTCGAAGATGCCCAGATCCGCGCCGCCCGATTGGGGATGCTCAAGCGCATTTCTCAAGCGATCTTGCGCCATGGTGACTTCACCCGGATCGTCTCGGATGGCCCCCGATGAGCGAACTTTTGAAAATGATTCACCGTCCGAGCGATAACGCCCGGCGCAAACCCTCGCTTGATGGTCTAAAATGGCAATCGGTTGTAGGAGCGGACCTTGTCCAAGAGGCAGGGGTCGCTGGGGACGACGCGTGACGATGAATACGACGCTCATGACGCTTGGAGGGATTCGCTAAACCATGGCTCAACGCTTGCCCATGCTCCAGTACCTCCTTCAGAGAGGACTGCTGACCCAGGCCCAATTTGAGCAAGCCACCAATATCCAAAAGCAGACCAATCAGCCCATGGAGCAGGTCATCCTGCAACTCAAGTTCGTGGGCGAACGGGAGCTTTTGGCCGCCAAAGCCCAAGAGATGGGCCTTGGCTTTGTGGACCTCGACCGGGTGACCATTGAGAGCAGCGCCCTCAACGTCGTACCCGAGCGCATCATCAAGAACCATAACGTCATCCCCGTCAAAAAGGACGGAACCAATCTTTGGCTCGCGATGGCGGATGTCAGCAACATCAGCGCGATCGACGACGTCCGCATGATCTCGGGCTGCAAGGTCAATCCGGTCATGGCAGTTCCCGGAGCGATCGAGGACGCGATCCGCAAGTATTACGGCAAAGAAGAGAATGCCCCGGCTGCTGCGGCGGCGGCGCCGACTGCCCCAACCCCCGCCGACGCGGGCGGAGCGGACGTTCGCCGGATCATGGCCGAAGCCGGAGTCGGACGAGGAAACGACTGGGACGAAGTCGATGCCGAAGCCGACGCCGAGAAGATGGCCGAGCAAGCCCCCATCATCAAGCTTGCCAACGCCCTCATCCAACAAGCGATCTCTGACCGAGCCAGTGACATCCACGTCGAACCCCAACAACGCGGCGTCCGCGTCCGATACCGGGTGGACGGTGTCCTTAGCGAGGCCATGGTCGTGCCCAAGAACCTTCAGGCACCGCTCATCAGCCGTCTGAAGATCATGGCCGAGATGAACATCGCCGAGCGCCGAATTCCCCAAGACGGCCGTATCGAAGTTCGTCACCAAGGCAAAGAATTTGACCTCCGCGTCAACTCGATCCCCACTCCGTTTGGCGAAAAGATCGTTATGCGGATCCTCGACAAGCAGAGCGTCATGATCGGTCTCAGTAAGCTCGGCTTCATCGATGAAAATCTGCTCAAGATCGAGGAAATGGTCAGTCAGCCCAACGGACTCTTCCTCTGCACCGGTCCGACGGGTTCGGGCAAGACTACGACCCAGTACTCCGTTCTCAATAAGCTCAACCAGGTCGGCGTGAACATCGTCACCGTCGAAGACCCGGTCGAGTACCAAATCGGTGGGATCAGCCAGGTCCAAGTCAACAAGAAAGCCGGCTTGACCTTTGCCAACGCCCTGCGCGCCTTCCTCCGGCAAGACCCTGACATTATCATGGTCGGAGAGATGCGAGACCTCGAAACGGCGGAAATCGCCATCGAGTCCTCGCTCACGGGGCACTTGGTCCTTTCCACCCTCCACACCAACGATGCTCCTTCGGCCACCCTCCGGATGGTCGACATGGGCGTGGAGCCCTACCTGATTGCCGCCACCCTGATGGGCTGCCTTGCCCAACGTCTTGGTCGCCGTGTGGACCCCGACAACCGCGAGCCCTACACAGTGAAAGAGATGGATCTGCGTCGATTCGGATTCCAAGTCACCGATCCCGAGCGCGAGGTCACACTCTACCGTGGCGTCCCCGCCGAATCGAACCGGATGACCGGATTCCGCGGCCGAACAGGCTTCCACGAATTGATGTCCATGAACGCGGAAATCGCGGAACTGGTGACTCGACGGGCTCCGCTCGCCGACATCAAGGCGGCGGCCAAAGCGAACGGCATGAAGGAACTTCGGGAAGATGGACTCGGAAAGGTGCTCGCTGGAGTCACGACTCCCGACGAAGTCATGCGCGTCGTCTTCACCGCTGGATACTGAGGTCTGTCCCGTGGATCCCTTTTCGTTCAAATCGAAAAGGGCAAGTCGGTGCTCGACACTCTGTGCCCCCTCCCTCCCGGGGTGGTTGCCGAGTTGCGGCCGCGGCATGATGTCCGTCTGACCCACGACCGCACGGCCCTTAACCTCACCCAGGGCGAGACCCAACTCGTTCTGGAGAAAGGGATCACCGTCGCCGGCAACCCCCTGCGCGACCACCTAGAGCTTATCGGGCCGCGCAACGCGCTGACCTTCATCCAAGATCTCACGGCGGATCACCCCATTACCGAGTCCGTCCTCCACCAGATTCACCCCTTGGTGCTGCGTGGTCAGGACCAAGTCGCCATGGCTTGGCACCGAAGCTCTTGAAAAAGAAAAAGCCCGTACGCGGGAAAGGAGCAACGCGTACGGGCTAGGGGTTGGGTGTGATGAAGATTCTTGCTATCGTCGCCCGAAATTGAGTTCCCAAACTCGGACTGTCTTATCCAACCCACCGGCGGCCATTTTAGTTCCATCCGGACTGAAACCAACAACACTTAGCGGCTGTTGGCTTGCCTCGATGGTCGCGTGGCCGCTTCCTTGGGCAACATTCCAGACTCGGACCGAACCATCTCGCGAGGCCGAACCCAGCAAAACTCCCTCGGGGTGCCAGCTGATGTGCTCAATCGGCTTCTCGTGTCCAAAGAACGTTTTGACCAAGGCGAGGTCCTGCAATCGGAAGATCCGGATCGACAGGTCCACTGCGGCAACGGCGAGGTGACTGGTATCGGGGCTAAAGGCAATCGAGGAAACCGTCGAACGGATGGCCTTGAACGTGTGGAGCTCGCGCCCACTCACGCCCGACCAGAGCTTGACCGTCGCATCAGCCGATCCGGTCGCGACAAAGCGACCATCCGGGCTCCAGCCAACTGCCGTGACACTTTGGCTGTGTCCTGTTCCGGCAAATACCGCGTCACCCGTTCGCGCTCGACAGACCTGCAAGGTGTGGTAGATCGACCCCATTGCGACGTTCTTGCCGTCGGGCGAAACCTTCATGCAGCTGATCCACTCCAGCGGAGTGTTGCGCCAGCTTTCGACTTGGCCTTGGTTGACCAGCCAAACGCTGACGACGCTCTCGCTAGAACCCGCCGCCACCAGCCGTTCTCCGCTCAGAGCCTTGATCGTGCTGACGACCCCACCTTCCAGCTTCAATCGCCGGGCCGGGGTGTAGGATTCTTGGTCCCACCAAATCACCTCATTGTCAAAGGCGCTGGTCACCATTCGTCCGGTATCCGGCTCGAAGGTGATGCCATAAACAGGTGTGCGGTGATCCTTAAGCCGCTGGATCAAGCGCAGCGAAACGACATCCGGCTCGGTGTATTGCTCCGGAGTCTCGACCACTGCCACGCCGACAGGGTCCAGCGAAGCGTCATACTCCGACCGCTTTTGGGGGTCGATGAGCGTTTCGAATGCTGCGTTGATTTCTGCCATCCGCTCGTGGGCCTTAGGGTCACTGGACACGTCGGGGTGATACTGACGTGCCAGTTTGCGGTAAGCCTGTCGGAGCGTGGTGGCTTTGGCTCGGGGTCCGACTCCGAGTACTTCGTAAAGAGTTGCCACTTTGGGTTACGATTATGCCTCTCGGGGCTTTCATTAAGCTACGTTTTTCCCTTAAAAAGTAGTCCACGCCAGTATTTCTTTTGGTTTTTAGAGATCCCCTCTCACGGCCCCCAATGAATCTGACTTGAACTCACCGCTCGGCGAGAATTGGCGGACCCTCCCACTGTGCTTTAGGTTTTGACTTTCCGAAACCTTTAGTAGCGCTTTATGATTGAAGCTGGACTGAGACTTGGAATCGCTGCTGCCCTCGCCGGAGGAGCGATTTGGACCCGCCATCCCGATGGCGAGTGGGCCTTGCGGATTGCCGCCGTTTATGGGGCACTGGCGATCTTCGCCCTGTTGCTCCAAAGACGAGAGATGCTCAATGCTCAAGGAGCGTCCTTCCTGGGCATTCTCGATGGACTTCTCATCGCGGGAGTAGCAGGGAGACTCGGCCTAGGGGGATCTCTCGGATTTCTGGCCATTCTTCCCGCCGTCTGGGCTACTGTTCAGCACCAAGCCATCACAGGATTGATGAGCCCGATGATCGCCTGCGGCATCGTGGCCGGGTGGATGCTCGGTCCCAGCACCGTACCCCTCTTCCCCGTCGTCGGCCAGGCACTGGGCGCGCTTGTCATCGGCCTCATGACCAAAGCCGGACGCGAGATCGTCCGCGTCGAGTCGGAGATCATCGAGGTCCCCGTTCCGATCGAGCGAGAAGCGGGCGACTCCACCGGAAGCCGGAGCTACCTCACCCTTCGGGAGAGCTACCGAAGTCTGCGCGACCAATATAACCAACTCCTGCGACGCTGCCGCCGCGACCGCTGCGCCCACCTGCTGATGGAAGCCGCGCTCGCCAAAGAAGACACGATTCAACAACGGATCACGGCCAAGCTGCGCGAGATCACCCAGGTGAGCGGAGTCGGCCTCTATTCCAGTGCCCAGTTCGATGACGTGATGGTCATCCGGGCCAGTAGCGGCGAACTCCCCGTTTCGATCACCCAAACCACGGTCCCCATCCGACAAGCGTTGAGCGAGAGCCAACTTCGCAGCCAGTTCGACCTTTGGCTCCGGAGCATCCGCGTCCCAGAGAAGGAAGCGTATTGCCGCAGCGTCGTGCTCAAGGATCGGGGGATGATCGTCGGAATTCTGTGCCTGAGTGATAACGACCCCGAAAAGCTTCAGCAAGCCTACGAAATCGCCGAGGAATGCGCCTCGGTGGCGGCCCTCCTCCTCCGCGACGCCGCTGATCGAACGCGCCTTGAGATGAGGGTCCGCGAAGCCGAGATGCTCTACCAGGTAGCGGCCGTAACCATGGGTTCCGACAGCGCGGTCGGGGTCGCTTCCCGAACCGTCCGAGAGCTCTGGTCGGCGATGAACCTCGACCACCTCGGAATTCAGTTTCTCGATGGCCAAGAGTCCTTCCCGGTCGCCAACCAGGGCGCTCAAGCCGCGCTGGTGGATTCGCTCCTCTTTGGCACCAAGACCGGTCTGGAAGGCTGGCTTGAGGCGGGGGCTCCCGAATCGATTCTCTTCGATACCAGCCGAGACGATCGGGTCGCTCCGCGGGCTGCACTCACCAAGCGGGTGGGCTCGTTTGCGCTCATCCCAATTCAGTTTGAATCTCAACCCTTCGGCTTCCTCACCGCCGCAACGCACCGCGCCGGGGGCATCGACCTCGGCGATCTGCAGACACTGCGGACGATCGCCAGCGAGGTCGCGAGTGCGATCTCCCGGCTGCAAGGCAAAGCCGCCACCATCGAAGGCCTTGCCACTCCCCAAGAGTTCCAAAAGGCCGTCGCATCGGCCACCGAGGGCTGCCTGGCCCATCTAGAACCCTTGCGACGCAACGAGCTGATGGAAGAGTTTGGGCCGGTGGCCTACGAACGTGCCATCGTCGCACTCGGGCAAAAGCTCCGGAGCCAACTGCCGAGTGGGGGAGTCCTTTGCCGCCGCTCGGAGGGTGACTTTGTTGCGCTCTTGCCGGGGTCCGATGAGGAATACGGACGCCGCTGGGTGAACCAAGCCGCGGCCCTGGCCGGCATGACCGCGATCTCGACGCCCGATGGCCGGGCCCGAATTCCCCTCGCTCTCCGGGGCAAGTCCACAGTTTTACGCTCGCAATCTCGCCAGATTGTGACGCAGCCAAGCCTCGCGGAGGCAAAAACCTGAACTTTTGCCATGGTGGGTTCGAGCCCGATTGGATACTCTTTCGCTTAGGTGAAAGTTTCCTTTCGGCTCCGGGCCCTCATGACCCAAGGAGCCAATACGATGAGTCACTCATTTCTTGCTGATGAGGAGCTTTGGTCCACGACGTTGAGACAGGCGATGGACTGTGAAGACTGGGATGGCGTTCTGGCGGCCTCCCGGTCGGTCCTCGCCATGGATCCCGATCATTTGGTGGCCCTCGAAGGAAAAGCTCAGGCCCACTGGCGACGGCATGAGTTTCAATCCGCTATCGACACGGCCCGCAAGATGATTGCTCTCAATCCGGTGGAACCGGGTTACCTCTGCCTGCAAGGCGCGTGCCACCAACAACTGGGTCGGTATGTTGCCGCGGCCGAATGCTTTGGCCGAGCCCTAGATCTCGCCAAGACCCCTGCAATGCGGAAGATGGTGTTGGCTCAGATCGAGGGACTTGAGGTCCTCTGCGGAACTCGAATGGTCGCCCGAGATGAAGACACGCCCCCGGTGACCGCCCTTGCTGCGATGGGAAGCATGGGCCCTGTTTCCATGCGCGTCAACTAATCGGTACGCTGACCGCGTATCGATGAGTATGAAATTCTCGCCGCGCACCGAGCCCGAGGCCGCACCCGATCCAGGGGCCCCGACGCTGCGCGTCGCCCTGGATCCCGCCCTCGGTGCGCGACGAGCCTTCACCCTCATCGAACTCCTCGTCGTGATCGCCATCATCGCCGTTTTGGCAGCGATCCTCTTCCCGGTTTTCTCCAGCGCGAAAGCCGCGGCCCAGGCAACAACATGCCTGAGCAACCTGAAGCAGATCGGCCTCGCTTCGACCATGTACATCGATCAGAATGATGACCGGATGTTCGTCTATGGCCATGACACCGAGCCCTCCCGAGCGGCCCCCACGACCCCACTTGGAATGCGCCGAGACAACCGGTGGTGGAACCAGATTTATCCCTATTCCAAGAGCTATGCCATCCTTGTTTGCCCTCTCGACCGGGTTCGAACTCCTTATGGACAAGAAGACGGCCGCGACGGGCGCCCCCTGATCCCACGGTCCTATATGGCCAACCGCACCCTAGAGGCCCTTTCGACCAGCAAGATCAACGACCCCAGCCAAACCGTCCTGATCACCGAAAAGGCCGACCGAGCGCTAGATGCTTGGTTCGATCCGCCCCGAGATTTTCTGCCGAACCGCCTGATCAACCGCCCCGCCCTAGCGATGGAACGCCATAACGGAAGCAGCATCAGCGTCATGGGCGACATGAGTGCTCGGCGAGTTCCCGAATCCCTATGGAAACAAAACCCTTGCGGTGAACCCTACAGCGGAGTCGAGCTCATGCGGCAATATCCGCTGCCAACCCTCCCCGGCAACACCTCGGTATGGACCACGGCCTGTCCGAACTGAGGGCAACATTAGCCCGAGATGTCCACGCCGCCGCAATCTCGCTCTTGGGTTGCCGCCTGCGGAAGGGCGAGCTGGAGGCCCAGATCGTGGAAGTCGAGGCGTACCATGAGCGCGAACCCGGTTGCCATGCCTTCACCGGGCAGACTCCTCGAAACGCTCCGCTCTACGGCCCTCCCGGATCGGCCTACGTTTATCTCAGCTACGGCGTCCACTGGCTGCTGAACGTGGTTTGTGAATCCGAAGGTGTCGCTGCCGCCGTCCTCATCCGGGCCGCGATCCCGACCCGCGGGATTGAGGAAATGAGGTCCCGCCGCCCAGTCGCCGCCACCACCGAGCAACTGCTCCGGGGCCCTGGATGCCTAGGCCAAGCATTTGCCCTCGACGGGTCCGAAAATGGTCAAGATCTGCTCGACCCCGGCTGCTCCCTCCACCTGGTCCCCGGCCCCCCGCCGCCAGGAATCGTGATGGGAACGCGCATTGGGCTCAGCCCCGGAAAAGGGGACGAACTCCCCTGGCGATACTTCGATCCAGCCCACCGCCGCTTCGTCTCGAGCCATCGCCGGTGGACCGCCCGGGTAGAGTAGGAGGATCATGTGGATTCGCCACTCGCTTCTCGTTCTGGCCGTTGCCTCCCTCGGTGCTCCCAGCTTTGCTCGTGATCGCGTGGCGATCGGAGTCTCGCTCGGCGCCTTCTATCCGGCCCAAAAGAAGGTCCGGAATGCCCTGGGATCGCAATGGCTTGCCATCGGAATTTCTCCCGTTGACGTCAGTCCGGATGCCAAGGTCGAGTTCAGCAGCGATTTCCAAGTGCTGACTCGCCGCAAGAGCGGTAATCGCCTCTTGCTCATCAATCCGAGTTACGGGGTGACCTTCCGACTGAGCGAAGACCGAGAAGCCAAAGCTGCGCCTTACATTTCTGCGCGCACAGGCCCCGTCTACATGGACTACGCCATCGGATCAGGCGCTACCCGAATCAGCCGACGAGAACTCGGCTGGGGAGCCAATGCCGAGGTCGGAATCAAGTTCAACAAGGCGGCCAAGGCTTTTGTGCGTTACGACACCATGACCCGAAGCCGAGGGTTCCAGTTTGACGGCGTTTCCGTTGGCCTGGAGGTCGGCGTCGGGCGGCTCTAACTTCGGTTGGAGCATCCGCAACGCATGCCCAAATATTCTAAAGAAAACCAACCCCCAAAAGATCGCGCGTTCCTCGTCTTTGTCAACCCCGATGAAGAAGAGGACCTGTACGTAGAGGATGAACTCGAAGGCCTCAGCGAGGCCGCCCAGGTCGAGGTGGTGGGAAAGATGCGGCAAAGGCTGGATCGTCCCACCACCGCGAGCTACCTCGGGAGTGGCAAGGTTCAAGAGCTTGCCGCCCACGTGGTCGATGCACGGGCCGACGTCGTCTTGTTCGACGGTGAGCTCAGCGGCATCCAGGCCCGCAACATTCAGGACGTGATCAAGCGTCCCGTCATCGACCGGACCCAACTCATCCTCGACATCTTCGCTCGACGTGCCCGCACCCGAGAGGGAATGCTGCAAGTCGAACTCGCCCAGCTCAGCTACATGATGCCCCGGCTCATGAGCGTCTACACCAAGTTCGAGCGCCAAAAAGGTGGAATCGGGATGCGTGGTCCCGGGGAAACCAAGCTCGAAACGGACCGCCGTATGGTCCGCGATCGCATCGCCAAGCTGAAAGACGACATCGAAGAGGTGAAGCGCCACCGGGAGCACCAGCGAGCGGCCCGGCGCAAGTTCCCCTTCCCGTTTGCCGCCATCTGCGGATACACCAGCGCCGGAAAGTCCACGCTGATGAACCGCCTTTGCGGCACCGACCTACTCGCCGACGCCATGCCCTTTGCCACGTTGGACCCCACAACCCGTAAGGTCGAGCTCCCAGATGGGTATTCACTCTTCCTGACCGATACCGTTGGGTTCATCCGGAAGCTGCCGACCCACCTGGTCGCGGCTTTTCGGTCCACGCTAGAAGAGGTCACGAGCGCTGACATCGTGCTCCACGTCATCGACGCCAGCATCCCCGAGTGGGATCTCCAACGCGATGCCGTCATCGAAACCCTTGAGAGTCTCAACGCCGGTGAGAAGCCGACATTGACGATCTTCAACAAGGTCGATCTTTTGGACGTGGTCCAGCGGGCCGAGTTGGAAGAATTGCTTCCCCGCTTTGCGCCCTGCGTCACGATCTCGGCCACCAGCGGCGCCGGAGTCCCTGAGATGCTGGACAAGGTCAAGGAGATGGTCCAAGAGTTCCTCGGACGCGTCACCGCCCTCGTACCCTATAGCCAAAGCGGCCTCGTCGAAGAGTGCTATCGCTATGGCCGGGTTCACAAGGTCGATTATCGCGATGATGGGATCTTGATCGAAGCCGAGCTCGTCAAGGAGATGCGTGGACTCCTCGCCCCTTACCGGGTGGAGGAGTGACTGGTAAACTCAATACTTAGCACCTCGCCGGTGTTCGAGAGCCCGCAATGACCCCGCACAACGACCGCCGCACCTCGCCGCAGATGGCCGGTTCGGTGGTCGCTGTGCCCAAAGGTATCTCCACCATCATTGCCGAAATCTCCCGCATCACCGATCCGAGCGAGATGGAAGACCCCATGGCAAACGAAAATTTTGATGCAGATCTGATCGTCATCGGCGCAGGACCCGGAGGGTATGTCGGAGCGATCCGCGCCGCGCAACTGGGAGCAAAGGTGATCTGCGTCGAGAAGGAGTACCTCGGCGGCACTTGTCTCAACTGGGGATGTATCCCGAGTAAGGCCATGATCGCCAGCGTCGAGCGACTCCACCATGTCAACCATGCCGACGCTTTGGCCGTTAAGGTCGAGGGTAAGGCCGAGATCGATTTCGAGAAGTTCAGCGCCCGCCGAGACAAGATCGTCACCACCCTGCGCGGCGGCGTCGGGATGCTCTTCAAGAAGAACAAGATTGAACATGTCGAAGGCTTCGCTAAGTTCATCGACAAGAACACCATCGAAGTCGAGAAGGATGGCCAAAAGCGCACCCTGCGAGCCAAGAACTTCCTCCTCGCGATGGGATCCAGCGTGATCAAGCTCAACATCCCTGGCCTCGACGGTGGGCGAGAAGACGGCGTCTGGACCAGCGACGACGCGGTGACCGCTCCCAAGGTCCCCAAAAGCATGCTCGTCCTCGGCGGCGGGGCCGTCGGCGTCGAATTCAGCTACGTCTTCAACGGAATGGGCAGTGAGGTCCACCTTTGCGAGATGATGCCCCACCTCATCCCGATGATGGACGAGGACCTGGGCGTCGAGCTCGGCAAGCTCCTCGGACGCCAAGGCATCAAGATCCACACCGGAGCGACCCTCGAAAAGGTCGAAAAGACGAAGGGCGGCTGGAAGTGCTTCATCAAGAAGGGCACCGAAACTCTGGAACAGGTCGTCGAAGTCGTCTTGCTCGGAGTCGGTCGCAAAGCCAACACCGACGGCATGAACCTCGAATCGATCGGCGTCAAGCTCCACAAGCGAGGCGTCGAGGTCGTGGATGACTCTCTGCGAACTCACGTCCCCAACATCTTCGCTATCGGAGACGTGACCGGCCGCATTCAGCTGGCCCACGTCGCCTCGGCCGAAGCCGTGCACGCGGTCGCCAACATCATGACCAACGGCAACAAGCAGTTCGACTACAAGGCGGTTCCCAACGCCGTCTACACCTCGCCCGAAGTGGCCAGCGTCGGTCTCACCGAGAGCGAGGCCCGAACCAAGGGTTACGATGTCACCGTGGGCAAGTTCGCTTTCCGGCCCCTCGGAAAGGCGATGGCGATTGCCGAGCAAGATGGATTCGTGAAGGTCGTGGCCGAGAAGAAGTACGGCGAAGTCCTCGGGGTCCACATGATTGGGGCCCACGTGACCGACATGATCAACGCTGCGGTGGTCGCGATCAAGCTCGAAGCCACCCTGGAAGTCATGGCCGAAACGATCCACGCCCACCCGACCATGAGCGAGGCCTTCCTAGAAGCCTATGAAGACGCTCTCGGTCACGCGATCCACAAATAAGAAGAGAAGCAGAAGAAAAGCTGGGGCTCCCTTTTTGGCATTCGCCAAAGGGAGCCCCAGCGGTTTTTTAGGGGATCGGGTTTCGCTTCGCGTCAACCGTTCCGGGTGTGATCGGACCCTTCACGACCTTGAACTCGAACCAGTTGAAGTTCCAGGACTCCCGGTTCGCGATCACACGGATCTGGTGGGTCCCCGCCGGAAGCGTGACGTTGGGTAATTCAACCGTTCGGTAGGCATCCCATGAGCCGGTATTCGGAACCGTGACGTTACCGATCGGGGTGTCGTTGAGCTGGACTTCGAAGCTCCGATCGCCATAGATGGATCCAACCCGGAAGGCCAGCGTCCCCTTCACCTCGCGCGCCACTCGGACGGTGTAGGTCAACCATTCATCTCGGCCAATCCAACCCACCGCTCGGGTCCCATCAGGAATCACTCCCCCGACGTCGACCGACTGGTTCCGCCAGGATCCGCCGGCCTGGTTTTGGACATCTTGGTCATAGTAGGCAAAACCGTTGCCCCCGTCGTCAAAGTTTTCGGCTTCGACCCTTCCGGGCAGTCGCGCGGGAGTCCCACCAAATGGGGTGCTCTGGAGCTTGGAGATCCGGACGTGGTCGAGCTGCATGATGGCCGGGAAGGCGGCTGGATCGACGCCCTGCTGACCACCCCAGTTGCCCCCAACCGCGATGTTCATTCGGAGTTCGAACGGTCGATTAAACGGCCACCGTTGCCAGTCGCCGCCCTCGCGATTCCAAACCAAGATCGGAAATCCATCGACGCTGGTCAAGATCTGGTGCGGGCGCCACTCGGTCACGTAGTTCCGCCAAGTGTCAAAGACATCGCTCAGGACCACGCCGTTCGTGGGCGGGTTCCCGATCATGTGATTGAAGCCTTTGGTGTGAACGCTGCCATGGACCCGATTGGGATCGTGTCCAACGTGCTCCATTGTGTCGATCTCGCCGTTATCGGGCCAGTATTGGGTCCCATAAATCGTGCTGCGAGGAAGCATCCAGAGCGCGGGCCAAGTTCCTCTGCCGCGCGGAACCTTCGCCCTGAATTCCACCCGAGCATAGGTCCAGGCGTCTGCCGACTTGAGGCGAGCACTGGTGTATTGGGAGCCCTGAAAATTCTCGCGCCGCGCTTCGATCAAGAGCCGACCGCCTTGGCTAGTATCGATCCGGGCATTCTGGACCCGGCTGGTGTAGTTCTGGAGTTCGTTGTTGCCCCAGCCACCTGCACCGGTCTCATATCGCCATTTGGTGGAATCTGGAAAGAGCCCAGTCGAAAACTCGTCCGCCCATACCTGGGTCCAAGTCTGGGCAAAAACTCCGGACGTTGCGAGGAGCGCCAATGCTCCGATGCAGACTCGCCGTACCATGCCTACACTATACGACAGGAATTTCGAAACGCTTCGATAAATCCTACGGATTTTGTTGATCCGCGCTCCAACCCAGGGCCCGTCGGCAGATTTCCACCGCCATCAGGGTGTCCGAGTGGTTGGGATCACGCTTCAGACACTCTTCCAAAAATCCATAGGCTTCCCGGTAATTTCCGGTGCGCATCATGAGCGTCGCAAGCCGCATATTCAGTTCGTGACTGCTTCCCGGCTCGGGGACTGCATCCAGGTTGAACTCCACCGAACCTTCCAAAGTCGCCCGCCAGCCAGAATCGGCTTGCCCGGCAATCACCTGATCCACTCGATCCGGATGGCCAAGTTGTTCGCAGGCGTTCCGCCAGTGAAGCAAGGTCGTCAGGTCTTGGGCTCCGGCCTTCCAAAGCTGTTCGTATCGGCCCGCGGCCAGATCCCAGCGATCGTTTCGGCTGTGAATCTCAGCGCTCAAGCGCATCGCATTGGTCCCGCACTCGGGGTCCTCATAGCACCCTTTGAGTCGAGCCAGGGCCTCTTCATCGCGGCCGAGTTTAGCGAGAATTTCGGCCGCAGCCACCGCCGCCGTCCCGGTCGAAAGATCGAGTTCCGGCAGCGCCAAAAGAATGTCCAATGCGGCGATCAGGTCCCCCGATTCCGCCCGCAAGGTGGCCTCGAAGATACTCATCTCGGTGTTGAAGATGGCCGGTCGAACTGTCAATCCCGTGAGGGTGTCCATCTTGCGTGCTTGGTCCAAGCAGGACTCGGCCTGGGCCACGTTCCCAAGGGCCAGATGAGTGCGGGCCAGCCAATACGTGCTGAGGTTGGTCGCATTTCCTAAACTGTGCTCGGTGCGGCAGAGCTCCATCACCTGGGCAAACTTATCCTGTTGACAAAGAGCCTCGGCCAGCAGTTGGGTCGCGTCGGCACCTTCGATCCCGATCGCGTGAAGAAGGGCTTGCCGGGCCGCCATCTCGGCATGGCGCCACGAACGCAGAGCAAGATAGATCCCGGCGGCATCGGTCCAGGCCGCGCCGCATTTGGGCTCTTGGCTCACCCAGTCGATCGCTGCACAAAGCCGATGGTGCAGTGCTGCTTGGGCCACCTCTCTCTGAAGGGGGGCCGACTGGATCATCGTGAGGTCGAGATCGGCAATGTGCTCACCGGTCGCCTCGCGGTGGAAGAGTCGCGGTTCATACCGCAGAATTCGGGGTCCGTTGGCTTCGCGCGGAAGTTCCACCGGCAAACGGAATCGACCGACCGGAGCGATCTCTAGGAATTCGCGAATGGCTTCGGTCTGAGCGGGGTCCAGGTGCTCATACGGATGCAGCAAGAGCGACCACGCGTTAAGTGTGCGATGGACAAAGCGCGGGTTCTGCTCGGTCGAATAGACACTCTCGGCCGAGGGCACGAGAACCACTTCATCAAGAGGTCCCAGATGCCGAGTAATCGATTCAAATCGACCCGAAGTCACCGAGGCGACCACGGCAAAGCTGAGAGGGGTCGAAGCGGTCATCGCGTCCACCACCTAGGCCGCCCGCCGCTGGGTGCGGAGAGCCTTGAGGGCCCCGGCGATGCTAAACATCTCTTCTCGCAGCAGACGCTTCAGAAGAAAAACAGTTTGGATGTCTTCGCTGCGATACCGCCGTTGGCCGCCGGGTGTGCGTAAGGGACGCAAAAACTCGCTAAACTCGCGCTCCCAATAGCGCAGAGTATGGATTTCGATCCCAGTGATCTGACTGGCCGCACTGATGCTTACCGTCTGCTCACTCCGCGATCCCTTGCCGTTCCCCATCTCTTTCTTCTCGTCCTCACAACCGGTCGGTCTAGCCGACACACGGTAAATCTATTGGCCGTTCCGGGTTCAAACTTCAGGGCTGGTACCCTATATGGCGTATGTCGTTTTCGATTGAGGAACTCACCCCCCGCCAGATCGTGACCGAACTGGACCGCTACATCGTCGGTCAGGCCGCGGCCAAACGGGCAGTGGCGGTTGCCCTCCGGAACCGATATCGCCGCCAACAGGTCCCCGCCAACGAGCGTGACGACATCCTGCCAAAGAACATTCTGATGATCGGACCGACAGGGGTCGGCAAGACGGAAATCGCCCGCCGACTCGCCCAACTCGCCCGCGCTCCTTTCATCAAGGTCGAGGCCACCAAGTTCACCGAGGTTGGCTACGTCGGCCGCGACGTCGAGTCCATGATCCGCGAGCTCGTCGCCTTTGGCGTCCGACTCGTCGAAAAAGAGAGGATGGAGGAGATCCAGAAGGCCGCCGAAGCCGCCGCCCGAGAGCGGCTCGTGGACCTGGTCGCCGATCTTCACCCGCTCCCCGAACCCGAGCCCACCCCGCAGCAACAAGCCGAAGAATCCCTCATCGAGCGAGCCACCGAGGCCATTGGCGGATTCTTTAGCCATGCCTGGGTCACCCCGCAGCACAGCCCCGAAGCCATCGAAGAGCATCGCAAGAAGATTCGCGAAGAAATCGAGCAAGGGATCCACAACGAAGAACTGGTCGAGATCGAGCTCGAAGAAGGCGGCTCCCAATTCCTCCAGGTCTTCACCCCGCAAGGGATGGAGGAGATGGGCCTCGACCTGGGAGCCATCAACCCCAGCCTGGGCAATCGCCGCAGCTTCCGCAAGGTCAAGGTCAAGGACGCCTACCCGATTCTCTTGGAGCAGGAGTCCGGCCGAATGATCGACAGCGGAACCGTCCCCCGCGAAGCCATCGAACGGACCGAGCAATCCGGGATCATCTTCCTCGACGAGATCGACAAGGTCGCCATCAAATCGAGCGGGTCGGGCCCCGATGTAAGCCGAGAAGGTGTTCAGCGAGACCTTCTGCCGATCATCGAAGGTTCGACCGTCCAAACAAAGTACGGCCCGGTACGGACCGACCACATCCTCTTCATCGCCGCCGGCGCCTTCCACATGGCCAAGCCGAGCGACCTGATTCCCGAACTCCAAGGGCGACTCCCCATCCGGGTCCAACTCGAGAACCTGGAAGAAGGCGACTTCGTGCGAATCCTGCGCGAGCCTCAGAACTCGCTCATTAAGCAGTACGTCAAGCTCTTGGGCGTCGATGGAGTCGAACTCACTTTCGAAGATGGCTCCCTCGAAGAGATCGCGAAGGTCGCATGGTGGATCAACCAAAATGTCGAAAACATTGGCGCCCGTCGCCTGCACACCATGATCGAGAAGCTCCTCGAAGACATCCTCTTTGAGGCCCCCGAGACGGAGCAAAAGAAATTTGTGGTCACCGCCGCTTTGGTTCGCGAAAAGCTCGGCGACATCGACGCGGGCGGGACTCCCGAGGCCGAATCGCTCTAGAAAGGTCGAGGATCGGTGAACAGGGGAAGGAACTTCGAACGTCTATGCAAACGTTCGATCACTTGAGGAATATCGGAGATGAAGAAGTTTTGGATCGGTTTATTGGCGTGTGCGGCCCTCGTAGCCCCCGGATTTGCGGCAACATTTGAGCCTGAGGCAGACGAAAAACCCACCGGTCGCACGCAAGACCAAGGCGAGGTCGATCGACGCCAGCCTGGTCAGGGATCCCCGGCCCGACCCGGCGCACGCAACAACATGCCCGGCTTCTTCATGCTCACCTACAAGTCGCAGCTTGTGTTGCGCCAGGATGTCCGCGATGAACTGGGCATCGACCGCGAGATGCTGATGCAGATCGGTCGCGCGATGATGGAGCACATGCCCCGCGACATGAAGCCCAGTGGAGACCCCAAGGGGCAGATCAAGCGACAGTTCCTAAACCAAGATGACGCCGTGGATAAGCTCTTAACCAAGGAGCAGCGCGACCGACTCCACCAAATCTGGATCCAGTTCAACGGCTCCCTCGTCGCGAGCGACTTCAACACCGGAAAGGCACTCCAACTCACTCAGGCTCAACAAGACCAGATCGACACGATCATCAAGGACCTCGACAAGATCGCAAAGGCGGAAGCCGACAAGCGTGCCTCGGGTCAACCCTTGACCGGTGAGAACACGATGATCAAGGCCCGAGAGGAGGCCAAGGCCAAGGTCGACAAAATCCTGAGCGATGCTCAACGCGCAGCGCTCGAACAGATGGGGGGCGAGAAGTTCAAATTCATGACCACCCAAGACCGAATCCGATAAACCTGAACGACAACGAGCCTCTCCCGTCATCCGGGGGAGGCTCGTTGTTGTTGCGCAAGGTTCGAATTCTTGTCTGGATCAGAAGGCCTCCAGGAGAGCGGAATAGCTTCCGGATCGGACTCCGTTGTTGCTGATTCGGATGATGGCTTTGGCTCCGTTGTGGTTAGCATAGAA